>CEPQ01054567.1_pt1 | contig 661827 bp, 663 predicted proteins | sample 530411 | NCBI WGS metagenome assembly CEPQ01 (sample SAMEA2620039, study PRJEB7988) | marine metagenome | isolation source: saline water (ENVO:00002010), including
TCGAATCCCTCCTCCTCCGCCATTTCCCTTCAATGTTATATTTGCACCTGCACTATAGTTTGTGTTTGCTATGCGTCTGACGTGGGCTTATAATAAATATATTGGGTCTTTTATACTGGGGGAAACGTTTATGTTTATGACATTTCGTCAGAAAATTGTGTTGCTTACAGCCTTGTCTGTCCTTCTATCTTCTATAGCAATTGTATCTACGGTATATTCAAAATCAGCTAAAGAAATGAAGCAAGAGGCCATAAAGGTCTTGGCTGGTGACACACGACTTGTGGCGTTAAAGTTTCAAGGGGCATACGACCATATTCGTAACGATACTTATATTGCAGCAAATGCAACGGCTATAGAAGAGATCGTAAATATTGCTAAAAATAACAAACAAAGCAAAGACGCTTTACCGCTATGGAAGAAGCGCTTAGAAGATAGCTTTATATCTATAATGAAAAAGAAACCGTATTACACGCAAATGCGTTTTATAGGTTATCATGATAATGGGCGTGAAATTGTGCGTGTAAATCATAATGACACAGGGTATGAGCGCGTTAAAGACACGGACTTACAGTATAAAGGTAAAGAGTTTTATTTTGAACAAGCTGCCGCCCTTGGTTATGGCGAAGATTATTTTTCTAAAATCACGTACAATAAAGAACATGGTGTGGTGGACCCTGAAAAAGTTCCTACTTTGCGGTCAGTGGTTCCTGTCTTTGACAGTAAGGGTGATAAGTTTGGCTTTATTGTTATAAATGTAGACTATCGTCTCTTACTTATTACACAATATAGAGATATTAAACCGCAGAAAAACACATATATAATAAATGAATATGGTGATTATATGGAGTATAGTCCGAAATTGGGCTTGCTTGATCTTGTCTTAAGCGGTGCGGATCAGGATAGTTCATTGCAACATTTACAAAACCCTACCGCAAAGGAGCGGGATGAATATTTCGTCGAAACTACTGATAAAATCATATATACGGTAAAAATAAATATAGCGCCCAATATGGCGGATAATTTCTTGCGGGCGGTACTTATAGTCCCAAAACGTGAGGTTTTGCACAGTACGAGTGAAGTGCTATATAGTATTTATATTCTGTCGGTCATAATGGTGTTTGTCAGTGTGTTGTTTTCTATTATTATTTCACACTTTCTTACGCGCAGCCTTATTAAAATGTCGAAGGAATTGTCCCATGCTGCGGATCTGCGTGATTATAGCCTGCATGATTTGCCTGTGAACCAGAATGATGAAATTGGCCAGATCGCTAGGGCATTTGATGTTTTAGCTGATGAATTAAATAAACAGCGTACTGGATGATTTCGTTCTTAAATGGAATAGATTATTGGGTTCCAGCTGTTTATATTTGGCGTGCATTGCTGCTATATGTTGTATAATAAATAACAATGCATAAGAATGTGCTTGAACTTCTTAATGATATATATATTTTAACATGATGTAATGCCTTTGGGCATGAGTCTCACAAAATATGTCAGAAGAGAGTATTGTATTCAAATGATTGACGCGGCGCTTATAATTGCGGGTTTAGTTTTATTGTTTCTTGGTGGTGAAGCGCTGGTACGCGGTAGCGTAACAATATCTAAGAAATTAGGTATATCTGCCATTTTGATCGGTGTAGTCGTTGTGGGCTTTGGTACTTCTGCGCCAGAGCTTTTAGTCTCTGTTAAGGCATCATTGAATGACCAGCCTGATATTGCTTTGGGTAATGTGATTGGCAGTAATATTGCCAATATCCTGCTTATTTTAGGGGCCGCGGCGGTTATTACCCCTGTGCTGTGCTATGATAAAGCCATTAAACGTGATGCTTTCTCTGTTGTGTTGGCTAGTATCGCCTTCCTTGCGCTCGCCTATATGGGCACAATTACACAATTGGCTGGCGGCATTATGGTGACAGCTCTTATTGCTTATTTGACTTATTCTTATATGTCGGAGCGTAAAGACAAGGCGTTACTTGCAGCAGCGCATGAATCTGCACCAGACATTGAAACAACGCATGAGTATGAAACTGATGAATTCGCAGGTAATTTCAGTTTACCACTATCCATTGTGATGACCATTGGCGGTATTGTGATGCTAGTTTTTGGAGCAGATTTTTTAGTACGCGGCGCAACAAGTGTCGCACGTTCGTTCGGTGTATCTGAGGCTGTAATTGGCTTGACGTTGGTTGCGCTCGGCACATCCCTGCCCGAGCTTGCCACGGCAATTGCGGCAGCGGTAAAAAAGAATACAGATGTGATTATCGGTAACGTTCTAGGCTCCAACCTGTTTAACATTTTGAGCATCCTAGGTATTACAGCATTAATACAGCCTATACCCGTTAATAAGGATCTGGTGACTTTTGATGTGCCTTTTGCGTTGGCACTATCTGTTCTGACCTTATTAGTCATTGTTGTGTTCAAGAATATTAATCGTGTTATGGGCGCGTTGTTCTTACTTGCTTATGCTGCTTATATGGCATGGCTGTTTATTAGCGGTCACGTTTAAACATGGCAGCATCTATTGGCGCAGATGGCAAAAAACGTTGTTTTGGCAATAAGCCTGGGCAAGCGTTTTATGCTGAATATCACGATAATGAATGGGGCGTCCCTGCGCATGATGATCGCCATTTATTTGAAATGCTTATACTTGAAGGTGCGCAGGCTGGATTAAGCTGGGAAACGATTTTACGCCGCCGCGACGGTTATCGTGTAGTCTTTCATAATTTTGATGTGCACAAGGTTGCAAATCTTACGGATGCGGATTTAGAGGCGCTACGTAGTGATGAGCGTATCATTCGTAATCGCCTTAAAATTTATGCCGCACGTAAAAATGCTAAAGTCTTTATCGAAATACAAAAAGAGTTTGGTTCGTTTGATGCATATTTGTGGGCGTTTGTAGATGGTAAGCCTATCGTTAATCATTGGAAGGCTTTTAAAGATGTTCCAGTAACCACAAAAGAAAGTGACGCTTTGTCAAAAGATTTAAAAAGGCGTGGCATGTCATTTGTGGGCTCAACCATAATGTATGCTTATATGCAGGCCGTCGGTATGGTGAATGACCATACACAAGAGTGTTGGCTTGCCCCTTGAGTTTTCTAAGCGTTGAGGCTATATAAAATTTCATGCGTAAACATATTATAAAACTTGCCGTTGGCATTGATAACATCGACCATTTCCACCAAATACAACAGGCTGAAGCCGTTGATTATAATGGGCAGCGCGCTGTGCCGTGCTGGACACGTTATAAGCCAAAAGCGGCGGACGAAATATTGGATAATGACGGGTCAATATATCGTGTAGTGAAAAACCGTATTGTTTGCCGTCACAAGATTCTTGGTTTTGAAATGGTGGAAACGGCGGAACATGGTACAATGTGCGCGATCATGCAGGATGCCGAAATGATTGAAACCGTTGCAATGCCTAAACGCGCCTTCCAAGGGTGGCGCTATTTGAAGGAAAGCGATGCGCCGTCTGATAAGGGCGCATATCACGGAAGCGCCAGTGTAGAGGCGGAGGATGTTGACCCTGCAATGCTTGAAGAGCTTAAAGAGGCCGGTTTAATCTAACCTTTACACATACTGCCCTGCGACATAGCCTGATGACCACGCCCATTGGAAGTTATAGCCCCCTAAATGGCCAGTCACATCAACAACTTCACCAATGAAAAATAGATTTTCTTGCAGTTTGGATTCCATTGTTTTTGATGATATGTCATTCGTGTTTACACCGCCGAGCGTGACTTCCGCGGTACGGTAGCCTTCTGACCCGTTTGGTTTAACCTGCCAGTTGTTTATAGCGGTAGCAAGTTTTTCGATGTTCTTACGTGATATTTCAGCTATGCGCCCTTTTACATTGTGTTGTTCGCATATTAATTCCGCTAAACGCGCCGGCACGATTTCAGCCACGCTGTTGTGAATTTCTTGTTTAGGTTGGCTTTTTTGTTTGTCTGTTAAATAGGCTTTTGCATCACAATGCGGCGCAAGGTTAATGGTGATACTGTCCCCCTCTTTCCAATAGGACGATATTTGTAAGATTGATGGCCCGCTAATACCGCGATGGGTGAACAGCATGCCTTCTGCAAAACTTGTCTTACCGCAAGTAACCACGGCATCTACACTAACGCCTGTAAGGGCCTTGCAAAAGCCTAAGATTTCATCTGTGAATGTAAGGGGAACAAGGCCTGCGCGTGTTTCTACAAGGTCATGTCCGAATTGCTTAGCGATTGTATACCCCCATTTGGTCGCGCCAATTTTGGGTATGGATAAGCCGCCAGTGGCGATAACCAAACTTTCGGCTTTAACCATTCCTTGTGTGGTGGTTAGAACATATTTTTCACTATCCTTAGTGATATCCTCAACAGCGGTGTCTTTGCTGATATGGACGCGCGCCTCTTCGCATTCCTTAAGCAGCATATCAATAATGTCTTGCGCTGTTACATCACAAAATAGCTGCCCGAGTTTTTTCTCATGGTATTTAATGCGATGTTTTTCAACCATTTCAATAAAGTCTTGCTGTGTATATTGGCTTAGCGCGGATTTGCAGAAATGAGGATTTTGTGACAGATAGGCATTAGGCGCGGCGTGTATGTTGGTGAAATTGCATCGCCCACCGCCAGAAATACGGATTTTCTCACCAATCTTCTTGCTATGGTCTATCAGCCAGACTTTGCGCCCACGTTTGCCGGCCTCTATTGCACACATTAGGCCGGCGGCCCCTGCCCCGACAATTACCACATCATATTGTTTCATTTACGCTCTTTCTATCGTTTATAAGCCTTGCTATTATAATGGCATGAGTTGGTTTGTTTACATCGTCGAATGCGCAGATAATAGTCTTTATACCGGAATTACAAATGATTTAGACCGGCGTATAGAGCAGCATAATAGCGGCACTGGCGCGAAATATACACGAAATCGTGCCCCAGTACAGCTTGTTTATTCCGAGGCCGTGGAAAGCCGCGCCGATGCGTTAAGTCGTGAGTATAAAATCAAACAGCTTCCTCGTATAAAAAAGATTAAGCTTATTAAAAATTAATATATTTCTGCTATTATATTAATATTAACTAATATATATTAAAGTTAGATTTCAGATAATTAATTAAAGTGTATTATGCAGGGAAATTTACGCTATTCGATCTTGGCGTTAATTGTATTACAAATCATTACAATTACACCATTTCTACTTGATAATAATTCTTCGCTTGTTAAGAGTGGGCGAAGCTATGCTATTGCCCTTTATCCCTTAAATTTCAGCTTTACTGATGTACTTAATGCTGTGATTGCCTCTGATGGTAGCCTTATAAAAACAGGTGCGTGGCATGGCATAAGCTTTTCGAGTTCAACAACAGATGATTTTAAACATAGTTTATATGAGAATGGCGCGTGGTTAGTATTATCGCCCGCGATTATTACATTATGTTACCAGAAGAAAGGGCGTTAAAAAGATGAGTAATGCCAATTTAATAAATAAATATCAAAAAATAACATCGTACTTTATCGCAGCACATATATTTATATATGGGGCGGCTGCATATTTTCTGGGCGCACCATTATTTCTGCCTATTATTATGCAGGCAATTTTGGCTGTAACAGCATATTTAGGAAGCCATGTTTTTTATAAAACATGCTTGGGAAAAGACCTTAGTGCGATGAGTTTAGTACTTACCCCCGCTGTGCTTGTTTATATTTTAACAGGACATGAATGGCAGATTGACGCACATATGTATTTCTTTGCGACCCTTGCTATGGTAACGGCCTTTCAAGATGTGCGTGCTACTTTATTTGCTGCTGGTGCGGTTGCCGTTCACCACTTATCCTTGAACTTCGTTCTGCCTGTTGCGCTATTCCCCGACGATGCTAATTTATGGCGCGTAATATTTCATGCGGTAATTGTGGTCATTGAAACTGGCGTGCTTGTTTTAATTATTCGGGCGCTTAATAATATGTATAGCGCCGTTAATGCTGATAAAGCACGCGCAGAATCTGCGCTAAAAGATGCTGAGGAAGCAAGGTTAAGTGTCGCACAATCACAAGATAAAGCAGAAAGACAACGTCAAGAACATGCGCATAGTATTGCATCTAAGCTAGATGAAACTGCAGATCAAATTATTGCCGTTTTCGTGCGTGAGGCAGATAGTCTGCAAAATGTATCTGAACAAATTGCACATTTGGTTGAATCAACATCCAATGCGACTAGAGATGTTGCAAGCCAGTCGGATGAAGCTAAAGAACATGTTGGAACGGTCGTTAGTGCGGCACACCAACTTTCGGCGTCCATACGAACCATATCAGAAAATGTCCGTGATACTATTGAAACGACTAAACATTGTACCCAGACAGCTAATTTGTCTATGGATACGCTTAATAGCTTACAGCAAGCTGTGGGTGAGATTGATGGTGTTATTCAGGCTATTACGGATGTCGCGGAGCAGACGAATTTGCTCGCGCTGAATGCAACGATTGAGGCCGCGCGCGCTGGCGAAGCTGGTAAGGGATTCGCTGTTGTTGCAAATGAGGTTAAGGCGCTTGCCAATCAAACGCATAAAATGACCGATGAAATTACAAATCGTGTGGGCTTGGTAAAAACAAACGCCCAAGAAACTGTCAGCCGTGTTGAAGATATTATTCGTCAAATTAATGATGTGAATGTCAAAACGACGAGTGTAGCGCAGGCGATTGAAGAACAGTCTTCCGCAACATATGAAATTGAAAATCGTATCAACTTAGTATCATCAAGCACGGATAAAATTACGGGTAAAATAAGCGATATTCAAAATGTTTCAAATGAAAGTAATCAGGGCAAAGATGCCCTAATGCTTACAGCCCGAACAATTAAAGATAAAAGCAGTGAGCTGCAAAGTGAAGTTAGTAATGTCATTAAAACGATAAGAGAATCGTAGAAACTTTGTGATTACCTTTTGCTTTTTTCGTGGAGTTCTAATAAAACCAATTATGTGGTCATATTAATCCCAAACAAATTGCAAAAGTGACGTTATGAGTAAAGTTTTTAAGCCTTCCCCGATTAGTGGTTTCCCAGAATACTTGCCTGAAATTCGCCGTGTAGAACAGCAATGGATTGACCATATACGCGCCGTATTTGAATCGTACGGATTTTGCAATATTGAAACGCCTGCGGTTGAAGAAGTTGATGTGCTTATGGCCAAGGGCGAAACCGATAAGGAGATATATTGCCTTAACCGTTTGCAAGCTGACCCTGATGATAATAGCGATGCGCGCCTTGCATTGCATTTTGACCAAACAGTCCCCCTCGCCCGCTATACAGCGCAGCATTTTAATGATTTAGTTTTCCCATTTAAGCGTTATCAAATCCAAAAAGTTTGGCGTGGTGAGCGTCCACAAGTTGGGCGTATGCGTGAATTTTATCAATGTGATATTGATGTAATCGCCGTTGATAACCTGCCCCTTCACTTTGATGCAGAAATGCCTGCTGTTATCTACGAGGCTCTAATGGGGCTAAATATCGGCAAAGTACAAATCAAAATATCTAACCGTCGTATATTGATTGGTTTGCTTGAGTCGCTCGGCATAGAAGATGTTATTTCAACAACGCGCATTATTGATAAGCTAGATAAAATTGGCGTTGATGGCGTGACGGCGGGTTTGAAAGATGAAATCGGCCTGACAGATGCGCAAATTGCTAGTGTATTGGCACTGTCCACCATCAAAACGCGCAGCGCAGCAGAAGTGAAAGACAAACTTTCCGCGCTTAATGTTGAAAATGAAGCATTCCAGCAAGGTGTAGATGAGCTTTGTTTTGTGCTTGATTATTTATCATCCATGCCAGAAGACGCAATGCTTGCCGATTTATCTATTGTACGTGGTCTTGATTATTATACAGGCACTGTCTATGAAACGAATTTGTTGGAAATACCTGAATTTACAAGCTCGGTATGTTCTGGCGGTCGTTATGATGATCTGGCGAGCAGCTATATTAATAAGAAATTGCCTGGCGTAGGTATTTCTATTGGTTTAACACGCCTGTTTAGTGTTTTGTTAGAGCATGGATATATTAAAGCCGCGCCACGTTCCCCTGCGGATATTTTGATGGCGATCCCATCAGAAGAAAAACGTGGCTTAGCACAAGAAACAGCACAGGCCCTACGTAAACGTGGTTTTAAGGTTGAACTTTATCACGCGCCACAAAAAATAAAAAAGCAACTTTCTTATGCTGAAAAGAAAAGTATACCATTTGTTTGGTTCCCGCCTTTTGAAGATGGTCAATCTCATGAAGTTAAAAACATGGATGGTGGCGAACAAATCGCAACCACTGTCGAGAGTTTTACAAAATAATTGACATAATATTGATGCAATGTTATCTTCCGTGAACTTTATTACAAAGTTTGGCGGCATGAGAGCGTATATAGACAACCCAATCCAATCATATAAACGTATATCTAGCGCACTGCGCTTAGATGCCGCGTTGACGTCTGTGCCTGAATTATCATTGCCCGTTGAATATTTACGCAAAGCCATGCAATCTGCAAAAGTCGAAAGGCTTATTACACAAAATGATTTTGTACGTAATGCACGTGATACGGCCTTACTTGGATTAAAACATCTTAATTTAGAATTTAATTTATCTGCGGCTGACATGGTTGCAGGCTATCCGCATCGGCCTTTATATAAAGGCGCATATCCCTACCAACCAAGTCTTGCGGCTATTGAAAATAGTCTGGCATTTTTGGATAGTGTAGAGCGCAGCGTTAAAAAAGATATTCCCCCGCTTTACCATGCAGATCGTTATTTGCACTATTCCTATAGTGTGTGTCATAGCGAAGACATGATTGTCATGCCGACTGCTGAACGTCTCTCTCTGCGTGATTTAATAAAGATTCGTTCGGTCCCAATAGGTTTGACAGGTGTAAGTGCTGTTACGAGTTTTACTGATGGCTATTACAATACGCCGCTTGATATATGGGTGCATGATATGAACCATAATCGACGTTTACTTTCTTATAATCAGCGTTATTTTGAGCGTAATAATATCAGTACTCAGGCTGATAAAAACCATGCTTATGAGCAATTCGCAAATGTAATTGAAAATGTCATTTTGCCTTCTTGTAATTATGAAGGCGAAATGGATGAGCATGAATGTAATATTCGTAAAATTATGGGCGTGCTCTATTTTGAATTTTTACATGAATACGCATATACACCTGACAAGCATTGCTGGTTAGAGGCTTTTAACTTTAAGGGCGGTTCCCCTGCTCCGTTTGAAGTTATGCTTAAAGATGGTGAGACTATTGAAGATGTAGAGCGCCGTCGCTTGCTGAATTTCAATTTAAAAAGTGGTTTTAATGAATATATTGGTGATGCACGCGATGTGAAAGTGCAGTATTTCTTTGATACTGGCCCTAATTTTTTATCTAGCGCGTATAACAAACTGACAACATCATTTTATGATAACAATTTCTTTTCTTATGATGAATTACCTGCACAAGATTATCGCACGCCTGAAATGGTCGCAGAAGCTGCTGCACGTATCATTGCTATGATGGGGCTGCAGCAAGATATACGTTATTCATTGGATGAATTACAATCTATCATAAAAAATGAAGACCACGGGCCGTTAGAGGTCTATCCGCATATGGAGCTCAAACGTCCAGCATTGGCGCGTTAGGTTTCAGCGAGCGCTTTAACACGTTCAACCATAGCATAAAAACCATTGCGCCGATTGGGCGATAAATGTGCCTCAAGTCCAAGCTGTCCAAAAACATCATTAATATCAGTGCTTTTTATCTCGGCTTTGCTTTGGCCACTGTAAACACACATGAGTACGGCGATGAGGCCACGGACGATTTTTGCATCACTGTCGGCGATGAGCTGTAATTTACCTTCATCATTAAAATGGCCAACCATCCAGACTTTAGATGTACAGCCTTTGACAAAATTAATGTCATCTTTTAAGGCGTCATCCATTGGCGGCAATTGTTCGCCAAGGTCAATCAAATAGCCATAACGTTCTTCCCAATCATCAAAGAATCCAAAATTCTCGATTAGTTCATCGGTGTTAGGCAAAGTCATTTTAATACTCCAGTTTATAGGCACATGTGCTTCAACAGCTTTGTTTTATAAAATTTCAGAGATTATTCAAGGATATCTTTAAAAAAACAAGTAAAAGCCTTGCGCTTCGGACAAATCATTGGCAAATTGATCATATAAGTCGATTTTATCTTTTCGATTTTCGACCTATATCACTTTATATGTACTAAACGAAATCAAGTAACTTCTAGGAATAATGCGACAATGAGCAAGTCCGAATCTGATTCAAAAAACACACTCTACTGTTCTTTCTGTGGAAAGAGCCAACATGAAGTGCGCAAATTAATTGCGGGACCGAATGTTTTTATCTGTAACGAGTGTGTTGAACTCTGTATGGATATCATCCGTGAGGAAGATAAAACACAGCTAATAAGCGGTGGCGGCGATGGTAAAGTTCCGTCTCCATCTGAAATTAAAGCAGTACTTGATGACTATGTTATTGGTCAGGCTCGTGCGAAGCGTGTTCTTTCTGTTGCGGTTCATAACCACTATAAGCGTTTGGAACATGGTGCAACTGGCTCAGGCAGTGAAATTGAGCTTTCAAAATCAAACATCTTGCTTGTTGGTCCAACAGGTTGTGGTAAGACCCTTTTGGCGTCTACCCTTGCAAAAATTATTGATGTGCCATTTACAATGGCGGATGCCACAACATTGACCGAAGCTGGTTATGTTGGTGAAGATGTTGAAAACATTGTTTTGAAACTTCTGCAAGCATCTGATTATAACGTAGAGCGCGCACAGCGCGGTATTGTCTATATCGATGAGATTGATAAGATTTCTCGTAAATCTGATAACCCATCTATTACACGTGACGTATCTGGTGAAGGTGTTCAGCAGGCACTATTGAAATTGATGGAAGGTACAGTTGCCTCTGTTCCGCCGCAAGGTGGCCGTAAGCACCCACAGCAAGAATTCCTACAAGTTGACACAGTAAATATTCTATTCATTTGTGGCGGTGCATTTGCGGGTATTGATAAAATTATCTCTGACCGTGGCCGTGACACAACAATTGGTTTTGGTGCTGATGTCCTTGGTCCTGATGAGCGCCGTGTTGGTGAGCTTCTGGGCGAGCTTGAGCCAGAAGATCTTCTGCGCTTTGGTTTGATTCCTGAATTTATTGGTCGTTTGCCAGTTATTGCTACACTCGAAGACTTAGATGAAGACGCATTGGTGCAAATTCTTACTGAGCCTAAGAACGCATTGGTTAAGCAATATAAACGCTTATTCTCACTTGAGGATACTGAGCTTACATTTACTGATGATGCGCTTACCGCAATTGCTAAAGAGGCTATTGCACGTAAAACTGGGGCACGTGGCTTGCGCTCTATTCTTGAGACAATGCTTCTTGATACAATGTTTGAGCTTCCTGATATTGAAGGGCTTAATGAAGTTGTTGTTGAAGAGGCAACAGTAAAAGATAAAGAAAAGCCAAAATACGTCATAAGTAAAACAAAAAAGAAGAAAAAAGATGATGACGATGGTGATGATGATAAGAAAGAGAAAAAGAAAGCATAAAGATTTTTCTTGGTGATTTAATAGGAAAGCCCTCATAATAGTATGTGAGGGCTTTTTTGCATTAAAAGAAAATAAAAAACATGGGGCGTAACATTTATAGACCTATTCGCGATAAAAAAATCGGTATATTTGCACCGTCTTCACGCATTGACCAAGTAAGGTTTAATGAAGGCGTGGAGCTTTTGCACAATTTCGGCTTTGAAACTGTTGTTTCAGAACAGTGCTATTTAGAACTTGGGCAAAGCGCAGGTTCGCATGAAGAAAAACTTGATGCTTTGCATGGTTTGCTGTCTGATAATTCCGTTGGTATGATTATGGCTGCGGGCGGTGGTAATCGCGTCTTCCACATATTAAATAGTATTAATTATGACGGTTATGACTTAACAGATAAGTTTTACTGCGGGTATAGCGACTCCACGGCACTTCTGTCTAGTTTTTATACAAAAAAGTCTATGTATGGCATATATGGCCCAATGGTGCAGAACCTGCCTAACTTAACGCCTGAGGATTTAGTTTATTTTATAGAATTAATATCTGGTAACGCCTGTGACTATGATTTTGAAGAACATGCAGTCGTTTTAAAGCAAGGTACATCAACAGGGCACTTAATTGGCGGTACACTATCAATGTTACCATGTTTAACAGGCACAGATTATTTGCCTAAAATTGACGGACATATATTGTATATTGAAGACTGCAATGAAGAATTAAGCCGTATTGATCGTATGCTTGCGCATTTAAAAAGTGCCCTGCCCTTTGACCGATTGGGCGGGCTTATCATTGGACAGTTTAAAAACTTAACAGATACAGGGCGTCCTTTCGGCTTTTCCTTAGAGGACATTATCAGTGAGCATATTGATGTTATTAATGGCCCAGTTGTTATTAATGCGCCTATAGGCCACGGCAACCGTATGAAAGCGCTGCCTTTCGGTGTTAAAGCAACATTAAATGCGAATGATAAAAAACCACATTTAATTTTTAATTTAGAAAATTAACCAAAAATCTTTTTCTTACCTTTGCTGAAAAGCCAGCGCATTAATGGGTGTGCTGCCCAAATAGTGGATGCAGAATCCCAGAAATCGTCTTGGGCGATTATGATATTGTTATGATCAAAGGTAATTTCGCTCATACCTTCTAGTGAAGCCATATCATCATGCAAGCGGATATGCCATTTAATATAGACCTTATAATCATTTGTATTGCTGTATAAAACATCTGAAACAGTAACTTTCAGTCGTTCGGCAGAGCTACACAGAGTCCTTAACAGTTGTTTGCGTTGATCTAGGCTGCCTTGTATGAAGAATGGATCTTTAAAGCTAGCTGCCGGGGATATATGTTTGTCAATTAATGGCAAGTTGCGAAGCGACATACGCTCAAGGAAGCTTTTATATTCAATTACAGCTCTAACGAGCGCTTTATTTGGCTCTTTTTTCATTTCGTTAACTAAACTTGGTTATCATCACTTGAAATTAATTTTGTTTCATCTTATTTATAACGCGCGAATATAGGTCAATAAAGAGATAATATTATGACGTTTGTTGTTACTGATATATGTATTAACTGTAAATACACTGACTGTGTAGAGGTTTGTCCAGTGGATTGCTTCTATGAAGGGGAAAATATGCTCGTCATCCATCCTGATGAATGTATCGATTGCGGCGTATGTGAGCCAGAATGCCCTATTGACGCAATTGTCCCTGATATGGATGAAAAGGCCGAAGAGTTTTTAGAGCTTAACCGTAAATATTCTGAAGAAGCAAATTGGCCGGTTCTGACAATCAAGAAAGATGCGCTACCTGAAGCGGAAAAATATAAAAATGTTGAGAATAAATATCCTGAATTTTTCTCAGAAGAACCTGGTGAAGGTGATTAAGGTCGCCTAGTTTATGGGGCCCACCATATTTAACATATTGTTATTTCTTGTAAAATTACGTGTGAATTTTTTCGTTGAAAATTGACCGTTTTTTTGGTATGGTAACAATCATTGCTAACCGAAAAGCTTTTGCATAATACCTCTCGGTCGACGTATTATCAACCACTTAAGGCTGTTTTTTAATAAACTGCTTTAAGCAAGTTCGCAATACTGCAATATCAATATAGCAAATTATTTTTGTGGGTATTTTCACAAATACTCAACAAGGATGTTTTGCGCTAGCGAGAAGTAACGAGGTACTAAAAACATGGCAAATAATCAAGCAAGTTTTAAAGAAGGTGATTACGTAGTATACCCAGCACATGGTGTAGGTCAAATTGAGGGTATTGAAACACAAACAATTGGCGGTGCGGAAATCATGCTATACGCAATTTCCTTTGAAAAAGACCGCATGCGTTTAAAAGTTCCTGTCTTTAAGGCTGCCAATGCCGGTTTGCGTCGTCTAAGTACGCATGAGCGTATGAAAGACGCACTAAACACGCTCGAAGGCCGTGCACGTATTCGCCGTACAATGTGGTCACGTCGCGCACAAGAATATGAAACAAAGATTAACTCAGGCGACCCTGTGTCTATCGCAGAAGTTTTGCGTGACCTTAAGCGCCGTACAGCGGATAGCGAACAGTCTTACAGTGAGCGTCAAATTTATCAATCAGCGCTAGAACGTCTTGCACGTGAAGTTGCTGCCCTTGAGAGTATCACAGAAGAGCAAGCATCACTTCGCCTAGAAGAAATCATGGGTGTTCCGCAGTTGGTTAATGAATTTGACCTTGATGATGATATCGAGGAAGAAGAAAAAGAAGCTGCATAAATGCAATTTTGTCTATGATTTTATGGTTTTTAAAAGCACCGCCTAGTTTCGGTGCTTTTTTTATTGCTATTTTTTAGCAATCAAATTATACATAAAAAAAATACATTGGGAGGCATCATGAAATATAATGAAGATTTAAGAGTACTAGCAGGAATAGCTGGTGTTGGCGCGTGTTTAGCTTGGCCAATAACTGCGGCTTCAATGCTTGTTGGTGGCTATGTTGGCTATAAAGTGTCAGATAAAATAGCACAAAAAGTGTACGGGCCGCGTGATGTTGGTGGCGTATTCCCAGCTGCAGCTCTTGTACTTTCGATGACGTTTGCTTCGGCGGGATTAGCAACATATGGCGCTCATACAGCTTTGGAAAAGCTTGAAGAAGCTGAACCAACACAAAAAACCTCGCAGCCTGTGGTGCAAGTTAGCCCTGCATATAACCATCAGCTTACATAGGCTGTATTTTATGATATAGTTTTAGAAGTGCGGATTCTTTCTGTCCGTATTTCATTTCTTACTCAAAACTATCTCTTATATGTGCTATTGCCGCAGTAACAAAGATTCAATCGTTAATATAAATGCCCGTGGACGCATTTGGGCAATACCTGCCCTGCACGCAAATATTAATGCCTTGGTAAATATTCACGATCAGCTATTAGAGCATTTTGAAGCTGGTGATAAAATTATATATTTGGGTAATTACACTGGTCACGGTGACGCGCCTGTAGAAACCTTAAATGAGATTTTAACTTTCCGCCGCTTGATTTTGTCATTTAGCGGAGTTTTCCCGAATGATCTAGTTTACCTGCGCGGCGCACAGGAAGAAATATTTGAAAAATTATGGCAGCTACATTTTGCGCCAGATGCTGAAAAAGTCCTTGTCTGGATGCTTGGTAATGGGCTGTCCCCTACTTTGCAGGCTTGTGGCATTGACCCGCATGATGCGATAAATGCTGTTCGTTACGGTTCAAATTACATGTCGCAGTGGATAAACAAGACCCGCCGTACCATCCGCTCCAAGGTCGTGTACGATGAATTTTTTATTAATATGAAGCGTGCTGCTACAGCGTCTTATACGGAATATAACCAAGATGATGGGCAAGACCATCAATATCGCCTGTTGTTTGTTAATGCCGGCCTGTCTCCTGACAAGATTTTAAATGATCAGGCAGATGCTTTTTGGTGGGGCGGTGATGTGTTTGATAAGCTAAAAGATCCCTATGAGGATTTTGATGTTGTTCTTCGTGGGTATGACCCTAAGCATCGCGGTATATATATTCGTAAACATTTTGCGACTTTAGATAATGGCAATGGCTTCGGTGGAGATTTAATCTGCGCGGCTGTAGGGCATAAAGGCGATATACTGCATTATTTAGAAGCAGCATAAAATAAATTCCTAAAATTTTATCTTTTTTATGATCCAAATGTGAAGGGTCTGCGTATCCATGTACGTATATATAATAAAATGTATAAATTTTAAAAGGGATACCAGACATGAGCCATATTGATGATCCGTTCACACAGAAGGCGAACCTTGCATATATTAAGGATTCTATGGAAGCGCCGATGCTTTCGCGTGAGGAAGAGGAAGCCCTTGCTAAAGCATGGGTAGAAGATAGAGACCAAAAGGCTATGCACAAAATAGTAAATGCCCACCGTAGACTTGTTGTGTCTATGGCGAATAAGTTTAAAAATTATGGTCTACCACTCGGGGACTTGATCCAAGAAGGTAATATAGGTTTGATGCAGGCCGTTGAGCGTTTTGACATTGAAAAAGAAGTGCGCTTTTCAACATATGCGACATGGTGGATACGATCAACCATTCAAGATTATGTGCTGCGTAACTGGTCAATTGTGCGTACGGGTACAACTGCCGCACAGAAGTCCCTATTTTTTAATCTTCGCCGTTTAAAAGCGCAAATAGACAGTCAAGATAACTTCAATGATGCACTTACTTCTGAAGACGTGAACTTTATTGCTGACGAACTTGGTGTTGAGGTGAGAGATGTTGAACATATGAATGGTCGTATGAGTGGCGGTGATCAGTCGCTTAATAGCCAGATTAATGATGAAACACGTGAAGAGTGGCAAAACTTCTTAGCTGATGACGGGCCTACGCCTGAAGATGTTGTTACGCATATGAAAGACAGTAAAAGTCGTTCTGAATGGCTAAACAGCGCAATGCGTATGTTAAATGACCGTGAAAAACAAATTATTCGTGACCGTTATTTACGCTATGAAACGGTAACTTTAGAAACACTTGGCGATCAACTCGGTATAAGTAAAGAGCGCGTACGCCAAATTGAAAAACGTGCAATGGAAAAGCTAAAAATAAATTTAGAAACATCCGTTGAAAACCCAAGTGATTATTATAGCTTAATGTAAGAACGGGTTAATCCCCCTCACCTAGAGCCTAACGCTAACGCATTGAACCGCGTTAGCGTTTTTTTATTATATAATCGGTTCTAAATAAAAAATCGCAATGGCTCTATTTTCTTTTTTATTATGGCTGTGCATTGGAGCGCTATGACATAGCGGAATATGTGGCCATGCTGCACATGGGAAGATAGATAATGATAGCGCGCCCCCGTTCCAAGCTTTTACATTAGATGGCACAGAATCCCGCATTAAATAGCGGTACTGTTTAAGGGAATTACTTTTATAATCATCCATCACGCTTGCGTTCTTAATCGTATGTACATCATCATTCGCAAAGAATGCGGTTCCATATTCACTAAGGTTGCATATTGCTTTGGCAGCTTGGCCATGGAAGGCTGTATCCTTATATCGCTCTGTACGGTTTATGTCTGCGCCATCAATATGGATATAATGCGCACGCTGCGTTGTATCAGCGCGTATTTCTAGCGTTAAGCTATGGTTTTGTGTCAAATCGAGGAACCCATTGCCCATTGTTGTGAGCATTTCTTTGTATTGCTCTTCAAGCGCGGCATTACGAAGCTTAATTGGTGTTTTCTTAGCTAAGCGCTGAAAATAATATTGAAGCTCTTCATTATACTCATCACGTGTACGGCATGGATTAGTCGTTATGGATGGTAGTTTTTTTGCATTCACTAGAGATTGTAAATATTCACGCAGATTATTATAGGCTGCCTTATCTGCAAAATAGTTACATACAGCTAAGTTGATCGGCGCCGTTTTAATAAGGCTCTCCGCTTTATGAATTTGGGATGAAAAATCACTATTATCGCATAGAGCCATATTGGACGGCAGCTTACTTATTGTTTTGCTGTTTATATATGTCATGCTTACAGGGCATCCCTATTCATTATTATGGGGGCACACTACAATAAGGGGCTGCGTTATGTCAATATTTATAGATCTTTAATGAGCATCAAACATAAATCATCATCAACCTTATATGATTTACCGTGTTCTACAGGTATGCGGTCATATGTTACCCCATTACCGTCAACGTTATAACCGCGCGCAATATATATGCGCTGCGCTATAGCAAATTCGGGGCTTACACTTACGCTTATGCCAATTTGGTCTGCGCCGCGTTTTTTGGCTGTGTTTTCGCAATGGGTTATAAGCTTATCAGCCAATCCTTGGCGGCGGCATTCAGGCGCAATGTATAAATCCTGTATTTCAGGAATGCCCAGGCGTTTATATAGCGCATATTTGGGCGCATAATTAAGTGTGACATAGCCACAAATTTGACCACTTTGCGATATGATATATAAATCACGCTCACCACGTTCCATGGATGCAAAAATGTCTTCCCAGTCATTTGTTTGCAAATTCGTAAGGAAATCGTAATTTTTTCTTGTGGCGAGCGTAATTTCTGGCATATCGGCTATGGATTTTTATAATTCATCAGTTTATAAATATAGTCTTGTAATTTTAACCGAGAATATCAGGAAATACAAATGACTATGGCGGCACAAAAAACGGAAACTGAAGCACAAGCTGGAAATAAAGATATGAAGGAAATCGTTGCGCTATGTAAGCGTCGCGGCTTTATCTTCCCTGCGTCTGAGATTTATGGCGGCTTTAACGGCTTTTGGGATTACGGCCCATTGGGTGCAGAGCTTAAAAATAATATCCGTGATTTGTGGTGGAAAGCTATGGTCACAACGCCGCCACTTGGCCCTGATGGTCAACCATTACAAATCGTGGGCTTAGACAGCTCAATCATTCAGAACCCAAAACTTTGGGAAGCATCTGGCCACACAACCAGTTTCTCTGACCCGATGGTTGATTGCCGCGAAACGAAAAAACGTTACCGTGCTGACCACCTTTTAATCTACAAAGATAGAGGCGGCGCATTGCCTTGGGTTGCGGTATTTGAAGGTGATGAAGCTGATGAAGACGCAGCAAAGCGTATGAAGAAGGTCGCAAAAAATATTTCAGTTGAAAACTGTGATGTTAGCGTTTTAACAGACCTTGAAGTATCAGATTTTGAAAAAATCATTGGCCCAGACGCTAAAGAAGTCGGCACATTGACTGAGCCAAAAGAGTTTAACTTGATGTTCAAAACTTATGTTGGTGCGACAGCAAGTGAAGATAACGTTGCATACCTTCGTCCAGAGACATGTGGCGGTATATTTGTAAACTACCGTAACGTGCTTGATACAGCGCGCGTAAAAGTGCCTTTTGGCATTGCGCAAATTGGTAAGGCTTATCGTAACGAAGTTACACCACGTAACTTCATTTTCCGTTCACGTGAATTTGAACAAATGGAAATGGAATGGTTCTGCCACCCTGATGACGCGGCGGAATGGCGTCAATTCTGGATTGATGAACGTACAAAATGGTGGAAATCCATCGGCCTTAAAGACACAAGCCTTATTCACCGCGAACATGATGCAGATGAACTTGCACACTACGCAAAAGAAGGCGTTGGTACAGTGGATATTGAATTCCAATTCCCATTTAGCTGGCCTGGCTTTGGTGAGCTTGAAGGCGTTGCGCACCGCTGCGATTACGACCTTAGTAAGCACCAAGAGCATTCTGGTCAGAAAATGGAATATATTGACCCACACACAAATGAGCGTTACATCCCACACGTGATTGAGCCTGCCTCTGGCTTAACACGCGGTGTGTTAGCAGTTATCTGTGATGCATATACAGTTGATGAAAGCCGTCCAAGTGGTGTGTTTATGGACTTCCACCCGTCTGTAGCGCCTAAGAAAGCTGCGATCCTTCCGCTTACGGCTAAAGGCGCGCACCCAGAGATTGCAACGAAGCTTTATATGGAACTGCGTGAACATTACGCGATTGATTTGGATATTAAACAAAACATTGGTAAGCGTTATGCCCGTCAGGATGAGATTGGTACACCATATTGTTTCACTATTGATGACCAAACTGCTGAAGATGGTACAGTCACCGTACGTGACCGTAATACAATGGCGCAGGAACGTATCCATCTTGACAACATCTTGTCATTCTTACGCGAGAAAATAGGTTAATTAAATGCCAAATAATAATCATTATGATTTCTTTGTAATTGGTGCTGGGTCGGGCGGTGTGCGTTCGGCCCGCATTGCTGCCGGACATGGCGCTAAAGTCGGTATTGCTGAAGGTAATCCGCTTGGTGGGACATGTGTGAACCTTGGCTGCGTTCCTAAAAAGCTTTACGCCTATGCGTCAGATTACCACATGGATTTTGAAGATTCCCGTGGTTATGGCTGGCATAGCGGAAAGCCCCTTTTTGATTGGAGCGTCCTAAAAGCGAAGAAAGATAATGAAATCGCGCGCCTTAATGGTATTTATGGTCGTTTGCTTGAAAATTCAGGTGTAACTTTACATGAAGGTTTTGCAGAGTTTCTTGATGCCAACACCGTAAAAATCGGCAAAGATATTATCACGGCAGATAAAATCCTTATTGCCGTTGGCGGCGTGCCGACACGTCCGACATTTGAAGGTGCGGAATATGTTTTGGTGTCTGATGATGTGTTTATGCGCGATGAATGGCCGCAGGATATAACCATCCTTGGCGGCGGTTATATTGCTGTTGAAATGGCGCATATCTTCCATGGTTTAGGGCATACAGTGAATTTAATCTATCGCGGTCCCCTATTCTTGCGTGGTTTTGATGATGATTTGCGCCAAGGTCTTGCGCATGAAATGGAAAAACAAGGCATCAATATTGTATTTGAAGATAATATCAAGCGCGTTGAATCCAATGATGGTGGCAAGGAAGTCTTCCTTGAAAGCGGTAAGTCCTTTGAAACTGGTGAAATCATCGCCGCAATTGGACGTACCCCAAAAACAGAGAAGCTTGGCCTTGGTAAGGCGGGCGTAAACACCGATGATAAAGGCAATATCCCTGTTAACGGCAACTACGAAACGAATGTGCCGCATATTTATGCTGTGGGTGATGTGTCGAGCATGTATCAGCTAACGCCTGTAGCGATTAAAGAAGGTCACTTTCTTGCTGATGATTTGTTCGGGCCAAAAGGCAGCGCAAAAACTGTGCAGTATGAAAATGTAGCGACAGCCGTCTTTTCGCATCCGCCAATTGGTACAGTTGGAATGACTGAGGCCGAGGCACGCGCAAAGGGTTTTGATGTAGAGATATTCAGAACTAGCTTCCGCGCGATGAAATACACATTGCCGGGGCGTGAAGAAAAAACCATGATGAAATTGGTAGTTGATAAGGCAACGGACAAAGTACTTGGCATTCACATGCTCGGCCTAGATTCGCCTGAAATTATTCAGGCTATGGCAATTGCCCTTAATGCAGGGGCAACCAAGGCTATATTTGACCGCACGATGCCAGTACACCCAACATCATGTGAAGAATTTGTAACAATGCGTGAGCCCGTATCATCATAACGGCGTTAAAGGATTAGAGTAATGGCACAAGAAATTAAGAAAGAGCAAAATGCAATGGCGGATAACTGGGCACCGAATAGCTGGAGATTAAAAGAAGCGCTGCAGCTTCCAAATTATCCTGACCAAGGAAAGCTACGTGAGACTGAAGAGATTATCGGCCAAATGCCGCCGCTTGTTTTTGCCGGTGAAGCGCGCCGCCTTAAAGAACATTTGGGTAAGGTTGCCAATGGTCAAGCCTTTGTCTTGCAAGGTGGTGACTGCGCCGAAAGTTTTGCCGAGTTTAATGCTGTTAAAATCCGTGATACATTCCGTGTGCTCATGCAAATGGCGATTGTCATGACTTATGGCGGGTCAATTCCTGTTGTTAAAATGGGGCGTATGGCCGGTCAATTTGCGAAACCACGTTCATCTGATACAGAAACAAAAGGCGGCGTAACACTACCAAGTTACCGTGGTGATATTATTAACAGCCTTGAATTCACCGAAGAAGCACGCGTTCCATCGCCTAAACGTATGTTACGTGCTTACAACCAATCCGCAGCAACATTAAACTTGCTTCGCGCCTTTGCCAAAGGTGGTTATGCGGATCTACACAAAATCACTAAATGGCAACTTGATTTTGCGCAGAATACAGCGCAAGCCAAGCGCTATGAAGCATTAAGCGAGCGTATTACGGATGCCCTACGCTTTATGGAGGCGTGTGGCATTACTGGTGAACAAATGCCAGAAGTAATCCGCGAAACTGAGTTTTACACATGCCATGAAGCCCTATTGTTGCCTTATGAAGAAGCTTTGGTACGTACGGATAGTATCACAGGCGATTATTACGATTGTTCGGCACATTTTCTTTGGATTGGTGCGCGTACAAACCAGGCTGAAAATGCACAAATTGAATTTGTTCGTGGCATTAAGAACCCACTTGGTCTGAAAGTTCCGCCGAGCACGAATGCCGACGATCTCATTCGTTTGATTGATACATTAAACCCAGAAGATGAAGCTGGTCGCTTAACTTTAATTGCGCGTATGGGCGCAGGTAATGTTGAAGAAAAACTTACCCCGCTAGTCCGCCGCGTTAAAGAAGAAGGCCGCAAGGTCGCTTGGGTATGTGACCCAATGCACGGCAATGTTGAAACAGCAGATTCTGGCTACAAAACGCGCCGCTTTGAAAATATCTTGGCCGAAGTGAACGAATTTTTCGATGTTCACCAAACCGAAGGTACGCATGCTGGTGGCGTTCATTTAGAAATGACAGGTCAGGACGTGACAGAATGTACTGGCGGACTATATGATATTAAAGATGAAGATTTATCAAACCGTTATCACACGCATTGTGACCCACGCCTAAATGCGTCACAAGCGCTTGAAATGGCTTTCTTAATTGCGGATCGTCTTAAAGACTTGAAGAAGTAGAAAGTGGCGTTATGAACGCGGTATTACGCACAACTTTGGCACAAATCAACCCCGTTGTGGGCGATTTAAGCGGTAATGCAGCACGCATTATAACGCTTGCTAAGCAATATGCTGAAGAAACGGATATCATTGTTTTTCCTGAATTGGTGCTTTGTGGCTACCCACCAGAAGACTTGGTGCTTAAACCATTCTTTTTGGAACGCTGTGAGACTGCACTTGATAGTATTGTGAAGGCTAGCGCTGATATAGATGTCGCATTAATTGTTTCTGCACCTGAGGCAGACGGTAAGTTTATCTATAACACGGCATTTTTCATTGCTGGCGGCAAAGTGCTACATAAAAGCCGTAAGAAGCATTTGCCAAATTACGGCGTATTCGATGAAAAACGCATCTTTAATGAAGGTGATTTACCCAAAACCTTTAGCTATAAAGATGTAAATATCGGCATCATGACTTGCGAAGATATGTGGTTTGCGGATGTTACTAAATCATTCGAAAACCAAGGTGCACAGCTTATTATATCGCTTAACGCTAGCCCTTACGAAGTTGATAAGCACGATATTCGTAGCCATCATGCCCTGCAGCGTGCCCAAGAAAGTGGCTGCCCGCTTGTCTATTTAAACCAAATTGGTGGACAAGACGAAGTTGTCTTTGATGGGGCATCTTTTGTTATACAGGCAAGTGGTCAGGTGATTTGTAAGTTAAAAGCTTTTGAAGAAGACTTTGAGACCATTTCTTGGTATCAGGACAATAATAACGGCTATTTAGTAACAGAAACGTACCGCATAGAAGATGATCTAAGCACTGAAGAAAGCATGTATAGTGCCTGCGTCCTCGGTTTGCGTGATTATGTGTTTAAAAACGGCTTTAAAGGCGGCCTTATTGGCCTTTCAGGCGGCGTGGATAGCGCTTTGGCTGCTGCGATAGCTGTTGATGCCCTAGATGCATTAAACGTGCGCTGCGTGATGATGCCAACCGAATACACATCACAAATGAGCCTTGATGATGCGGCAGATTGCGCCAAGCGCCTTGGTGTGGTGTATGAAGATATAAACATTACCCCCGCATTTGATGCTTTCAAGACAATGATTCCTGATTTACATGGCGTTGCACATGAAAATATTCAGTCCCGTAGCCGCGGCGTAACGTTAATGGCATTATCAAACATGCATGGTTATATGGTTATTTCCACGGGAAATAAATCAGAAATGGCCGTGGGCTATGCCACGCTATATGGTGACATGTGCGGCGGGTTTAACCCGTTAAAAGACCTTTATAAAACAGAAGTTTATGCCCTGACTAAGTGGCGAAATGCGCATAAGCCGGCCATAGGCCTAGGCCCTGAAGGTGAAGTTATACCGGAGCGTATAATCACACGCCCACCAAGTGCGGAGCTACGACCAGATCAAACAGACCAAGACAGCCTGCCTGATTATGGTGCATTGGATGATATTCTGCGCTGCCTTGTTGAGCGTGATATGAGTATTGAGGCAATTGAGCGTCGCGGTCATGATAAGGCTTTGATTCAAAAAGTTTGGCGTTTATTGGATATTGCTGAATATAAACGCCGTCAAGCCTGTCCAGGCGTAAAGATTACATCGCGTGCTTTTGGGCGTGACCGCCGTTATCCCATCACAAATAAATTCTTTAATACAGTTGCAGAATAACGCAATTCGCGCTATGAAAATACTGTGAACCTAACTTAAATAAGAGTAACAAATGTCAGAACAAAACGTAAAAGTCCGCTTTGCCCCCTCTCCTACAGGCATGATGCATGTTGGAAATGCCCGTACAGCCTTAATTACTTGGTTATTTGCGCGCTCACAGCAGGGTAAATTTCTTTTGCGTATTGATGATACTGACCAAGAGCGTTCAAAGAAAGAATATGAGGATGCTATCGTTGAAAGCCTTAAATGGCTCGGTGTTGATTGGGATGAAAATGCCCGCCAACGTGACCGTTTAGATCGCTATGATGAATGTATCGAAAAACTTAAATCTGAAGGTCGCATTTACGCATGCTATGAAACGGCGGATGAACTTGCGTTAAAGCGTAAAGTACAGCTCAACCGCGGCATGCCACCAATTTATGACCGCGCCGCACTTGAATTAACTGACACAGACAAACAAAAATTTGAAGCTGAAGGCCGCACTCCACACTGGCGTTTTAAATTAAACCATACACCAATTGTCTGGAATGACCATGTGCGCGGTGAAGTAAGCTTTAAAGGTGAAGATTTATCTGACCCTGTAGTTATCCGTGAAGATGGCAGCCCGCTTTATCACCTTTGTTCGGTTATTGATGATGTTGATTATGGCATCACACATATTGTGCGTGGCGAAGACCATGTGTCAAACACGGCAACGCATATTCAAATGTTTGAAGCGCTTGGCGCGAAAGTTCCTGACTTTGCGCATTTACCGCTTCTGTCTGATGGTGAAGGCGGTAAATTGTCCAAGCGTCTTGGCTCACTTAGCATTATTGATATTCGAGATGACGATGGCTTAGAGGCCATGGCGGTTGTTAGCCTTATGTCCCGCCTTGGCACATCTGACCCTATTGAAGCATTTACTGATGTTCAGCCGATTATCGACAGCTTCTCATTCTCTAAATTTGGACGTGGTACGCCTAAATTTGACCCAAATGAACTTCTACGTCTAAACAAAAAGATTTTGCATGAAACAAGTTATGCGGCTGTAAAAGACCGTATCGGCATCGCAGAAATGGATGAAGAATTCTGGAATACAATCCGCCCGAACCTTAACAAGCTTGCGGATGCGAATGAGTGGTGGCATGTTATTAACGGCCCTGTAACACCCGTTATTGAAGACGCGGAATATATAGAAGCCGCTGCATCCCTACTTCCAGAAGCGCCATGGAGTGAAGACACTTGGAAAGCATGGACGGATGCGATTAAGGCGAAAACTGGCCGCAAGGGTAAGGAATTGTTTATGCCATTACGTCAGGCACTGACCGGAATGGCGCATGGCCCTGAGATGGCGTTCTTGCTGCCTTTGATTGGCGCGGAACGCACATTAAACCGCCTACAAGCCAAAAAAGCAGATTAATAAAGACGTATACAGAGCATCATGGCACACCCATCGATAATATTAATCAACCCACAAATGGGTGAGAATATTGGCGGCGCGGCGCGTGCCATGCTGAATTGTGGCCTTGATGATCTTAACATTGTGAATCCGCGTGATGGGTGGCCGAATGAACGCGCAGATGCAATGTCATCTGGCGCGCTTGAAAAAATGCCGCCTGTTGGTGTTTATAGCAATACAGCTGAGGCAATAGCAGATTGTCATTACGTTTACGCCACTACGGCGCGCCCACGGGATATGGTTAAACCTGTATTTACAGCTGAAGAAGCAACCAATGATATGGCCGCGCGTATTGCCAATGGACAAAAATGCGCTGTGTTGTTTGGCGGCGAACGCGCGGGGCTTGATAATGATGATGTCGCGCGTGCGCATGCGATTATTACGATACCGCTAAACCCAGACTTCACGTCACTCAATTTGGCGCAGGCGGTACTTCTCGTAAGTTATGAATTTTCCAAGCATATTGATTCGCTGAGGCCGCAAAATATTGATGTTGAGCCCGCCTCAGCTGAAGATATGAATAATCTGTTCCTACGCCTTGAAAATGCATTGGATGAAAAAGGTTTCTTTCACAACAAACACCGCCAAAGTGCGACAATGCGCAACATTAAGAACATGATTTCTCGCGCAGAGCTTACTGACCAAGAAGTGCGCACCTATCATGGGATTATTTCCATGTTAATTAAGAATGATTCTTAAACAGAAAATTTCATCTTTTTTGGGATTTTCCTTGTTTTATCAAAATTAATATGCTTTTATCTTGCCATAATTATAAAAAATAGATGGGTGTGTTAGATATATGTTTCGACTTGGTCGGGGCATAAGCTTTTTGTCGATAATCGCCTATTATGGGGGGACCAGATGGCTGCTAACGCATCAAAAGATTTTAACAATAATGCTGAATATTCAGCGCTATACAAGCGTGACGACTTACCATCTTTCTTTGGTTTAAACCAAGATCTATTCCACAATAAACAGCGTGAAAAGCGGACAAGTGTTACGTACTTCCCAAGTACAGGTTCCATCCAAGGTGTTGGCGCATTCGTTGAGCATAAAGATGATGGCAGCATAACATTAAAGATTGAACACTGGCTGCACGAACCAAATAATAAAAATACACGCACCCCATTCCTTACACTTAATTTTAAGCCGCAAGATAAGAAACAAAGTACATTAGCCCTTGCAAGCGCTAAACTGCAAAACAAAAGCTTAAATGTAAATGATCCAAAAGTCGTCGCGCAGATCGAAGCCATGTATACAGAACTTGCGCAAGATTTGCGTAACGAACGTATTCCGCCAAATTTGATGGAGGCTGCCGCCGAATATAAATTCAAAACAGCAGCCATGCCCGGCATTTTTAAAACAGGCGCCGCTAAAAATGCATATACGCGCGCAGCAGGCCGCCCACAACGTACACTAGATATTCCAACCGACTACTTAGACAGCTTACTTGGTGTTGATCAGGAAGATACGCTTATAAGCGGTAAAGAACTGCGCCGGCGCTCAGTCCTTCGTAACCCTGAAGATAAAAGCAGCCAAGTTGTACAAGAACTTAGCTTTCGCCGCGGCAACACAGCGCGTGATAAGAAAACCTATTTATCCGCAAATATAAGCTCTTCAAAGGGCCACGTGTCAATTGATGAAGGTAAGTCATCAGAGCTTTTCAATTTAGTCTTGCGTCCAAAGAACCGTGCGGCTGTTAGTGATGATAAGGCCATAACATCCATTAAGTCACTGACGATATGTGGTGCGAGCCTAGATAATAAAGACCACAAGGACCTTGTCCGCGGCTTGAACTTTGTGCGTGACTTTACCGTCCCGACCCTTGCTGGCGTGCCTACTGATCCGCAAGAAATTATTCGTTACACGCACTTACAAGAAGAATTATCGCCCTTGCCTGAAATGGAAAAAGGCGAAAATTCACAAGTCTTTATCCGCGCTGTCGGCGGCAACCCGACGGACATTCACGTGAAGCATGAAGAAGAAGGCATTGGTGCGAACACATGGCATTACCATGTGCGCGAGAAAAACAGCAATGGCGGCATTGATGAAATTAATTTCGGTATTGATGCAGGTATTAAGCCGCTAAACACCAAGAAGACAGGTTATGATGGGTTCTTCTCATATCTAGGTGATTTCTTTGCGCACCGTACGAACGATAAGCACCGTCCTAAATTTCCAACTAAAGATTGGTTGATTACCGAACGTCATATTGACCACATCAATGGCCTCGCTTTTGCCATTATGTCAGGGTACAAGATTGATACTGTTCACCTTTCTGAAACGTCAAAAGATGAGCTTATATCTCTTCTAAAATCGAACCGCGTTAAGCAAGAATGGTATCCTGAGTTCCACATTATTGAGCCAAATGAAGAGTTTAATATTGGTAGCGTCAAAATCAAAGCCATTGAAACACCACACTCGACCAAATCATATGCCTATCACCTCACCTTCCCGAATGGGACAAAGCATATGCATTTCGGGGATTCTAAGCTTTCACCTGTTGTTACACATGGTAAAGCGAGTGAAGAGGAATTGCTTGCTCAGCTTGAAGAACTAGGCCCCGTTGAAAGTGCGTTAATTGACTGTACGCGCATTACACAAGAAGACGAAGCAAAGCCCGAAGATGACGTCGCGCTAGAAATTTTAGGTGATGTGATGTCTCAAGAAGGTAAGAATATTGTATCTTCGCAAATCGGCTCCAACTTCCCGCGTCTACTTAGTAAGCTTGCTGTTGCAGGTCGTACTGGCCATGATATGGTTCTTTTTGGTCAGGCAATACACCGCGCGCGCAAGCAATTGAACATTAAATGTTTTGAAGATGATGAACGCACCAAGTTTATCGACCTTCTGCAAAAACTTGAATATTCACAGGAAGTCATTGACCGTGTGCGCTTATGTGAGAATACATTTAATGGCGTGTCAAAAGCTTTGGGTGTTGATGTTGTTAACTACTCCGCAAGCGGCAAAAAAGCACATAGCATTTTGAATAATGAATCCCTTAAACCAGGTTGGCTTGTATTCACGGGTTCTCATTTTGAACCTAAATCTTGGATGCATCGTTTTGTGTACCGCACAGAACCCGCGCTTAAAAATATTCAGCATGAAAATTATTGGGTACTTGGCTCGCAATATGCCATACCGGGTAATGAACGTAATTATAACTACGGCTATGCAGATTTAGAGCGCCGTGGCTTTAATGTAATTCACCGCCATACATCGGGGCACGATGGTCAAGCTGCTTGGAAGAAGATGCTTGATAAAATCAAACCTAAATACGGTATAACTGGGCACGGTGACCAAGTGCAGCGTAAGGCAGGTACAGACTTCCTTGAAAAAGAAGGCATTGGCCCAGTTAACCCAACTGAACAAGATTTTGTTCAGGTTAAGCCGGGTAAGCTTTCAATTGAAGCGCAACACCCATCAATTCGTATTTATTATCGCTACCAACGCCCTGAAGACCAATATTACGGCTCAGTTGAGGATATTGATTTCTATGCATCAAAATCACAGCCTGCACTTCGCAGTGAGGCTGGTGATTTAATTCGTGAAGCGCATGACCTTATGGCGCATCCGACCAATCAATTTAATGCAAAACGTAAATCAGCATCAACATTGGTCGCAAGCGCTGGTGATGTTGAGGACTTTATGCTGAATATTACCGAAGCTAATCTTATCCCGAAAGAGCACCGTGTGACGATGTCCCTTCCCGATTGGAAGCTTAGCAATGGTATTCTTAATGAATTTATGTATGACGTTGAAACGACTGGCTTAGGCCCTTATGCGCGCGTCCACCAATTCGCAGCTGTGCGCCGTGACACGAACGGCAAAATCATTGAGAACATGAATATCCGCTGTAAACTAGATAAACATATTCTGTTTGATTTGGATGGGATGATTGCCACAGGCACGATGCCCGAAAACCTATATAAGGACGGCTATTCGCAGCGTCAATTCTCTATGCTGATGTATGACGCGTTTGAACGCATGCAATATGTTGATGACAAGACCCGCGATAGTAAGAAAATTTATATCGACCAGTCAAAGCCACCTGTTGACCCACGTGTACGCGTTAATGCACAAAGGAAGGAAGATGCTGACAATCCACCTAGCGATGCGGAATTGAAGAAACGTAGTCGTCGTGTGCATCCATATTTGAAGAAGTCTATTAAGGCCATATTCAATAAAAAGGCTGCGCCGAATCCAGAAGACCTTAAACAAGCACGCGTTAAAGGCCTTGTTGGCGGCTATAACAATACAGGATTTGATGACCCGCGCATTCGTATGGAATGTTTTGCGGCTGGCTTCGCAAGCTTCTTCCCTACGAACCAATCTATGCGCCGCTATGATACGCGTAATATTGCGCGAGCGTTCTACCATTTCCGCCCTGACCGCTTTAAGGTTAATACAAAAGGCGAAAACAACCCGCATTGTAAACCAGAAGAGCGCGATATGCTCGACTTCACAGTCAAGGGCTTGGCACTTGCCAATGGCCTGAGATACAACGAAGACGATGCACATGATGCGGATTATGATGTGAAACTACAGTTCCGTTTGCTCGATACAATGCGCAATATGGATCCAGAGCTGTACACACAGATGATTATGAACACGGATAAGAGCCAAATTAAAGGTTTCCTTCGTGGGTCAACCAACGGCCATGTCTATCAGCGCCCATTGGTTAGTTACGTTGATAACCGCGCCCTTAACGCGCAGCGCCATTTAGGTTTAATGGTTGGTACGTCAAATATCCCATCTTTGTGCAACAAGGCCGTCATGTTTAATGCTGAGGATTTTGACCCGAAAGACTTTAATGATATTAGCGCAAGTGATATTGCGGAGATTATGTCTGATCCAAACCATCACTTGCATAAAGCGTTTAATATCATCGACATTTCTAAAAACCCAATTGTTCTGGAAGCTGATCGTGCCGTACGTTTAGGCACACGTATTCCTTTGGAACAAATTAAAGAACGTAAGCGTTATATGGAACGTAACCCTATATTGGCAGAAAAAATAATTAAGGCGCTTGAAAATGCGCGCCTTCTGCCAGATGGTTTACCGTATCATACAATTGAAAAACGCTTCATTAACATGGCAAGTTTTAGGCTGTCACCAAATGATAAAGCTGTAGCTAATTTATTCCAGCCTGTGCCAGAAGAGTTTGAGAATGAGCAATTTGCACGTTCACTTAACAAGCAACGTGCACAAGCGCTTGATGGCATTGAAATGGATGAATTACGCGAACGTTATGTATTGCAGCTCTATAATGACCCTCTAGGCCGTGAATACCTACATGCGGACGATCAAAAATACGCCCGCGCTATTCAGCGTGCTTATTTCTGTGGTGAGTTAGAGGTCAGCAATCCGTTCCAGTCTCCAGTATCCATCTATCAGCTTAGAAAGCAGGTTGAAAAAGCCAAGGTGAAATATGCTGATGATATTGAAAACAATACCGTTACAGGACAAATTATTAAGCAAGCCGAAGCTATTGTTGAAGAACGAATCAATGACGCTGATTTATTGATTACTGCTGAAGATCGCGAAGTTCTGAAGATGTATAGCCCGCGTAAGCAACGAAAATATCGTGTTCCAACTGCACGAAACGATAATGCATTTCCAAAAAATATTAAAAAGGGGCTGGGCTAAGCCTCTTTTTTTCACTTATTGAAAATACTTTATTTTACTTAATACCACACAGCAAAAACCTCATAACTTTGTAAAAACAAAACCGCAGCTTAATTAAAACATATGCTGCAACTTCTGCATGTACGCAATAAAATGATCGTAGCACTAGTAATCGGAAGTAATTAACTAGTAAAAATCAAAAATATATAGTAATAATAATGATACCGAATACTGGCAATAATAAAAATTAAGTAATTAATTTAATTGAATAAAAAATGTAATTTTTTTTCTTTAAACATGTAAAAAAAGCTTGCAAGTTAAGATTATTTTTACTATAACAATAATTACACACCCTCTATTACCGCCGTTTGTCCGGAGAATTCGTTTCTCCGGACTTTTTTTATGTAACTTGCCAATTTCCGAAATTACGCCCACCTAAGCTTTATGGAATATTATGAAGTCAACATCTATAGTGATGCTCTTGCAGGATTTAGAAAGCGCTTCTTTATCTTCTTCATACATTTTATAAAAATAAGGGGTCATCTTTAGTAAATGATAAAAATCATCAGGATGTTTTAATGTGGCCGTGTAGCTCAGGTTGCGCTTCTCTCCCATTACAAAGCCAGCCTTCTCTGCTGCTTCGATTTTACTTGCATGTGTCTGGGGCTTTATATCGCTATAAATATGCTGTTTTATTTCTAGCAAATGGTTGTTTCCCGCCTCAACAAGCAAGACTTGACCATCCGCCTTAAGTAACTGCGCAAACATATCAAAAACAGGAAAGCCAAACATTGATATTATTTGTGTAAGCGAATTTGCTACAATAGGTGGGCGGCGGTTAGTGGCCACCAACCATGTAATATCAGCTTTATTGCGTTTGCAGGCCTCTATAACGGCACATTTAGATATATCATACCCTATCAAGCCACACTGCCCGTTACGGGCGTCTTGTTGCAGCTCTTGAAGAATATAATCTAGGTAATACCCCTCACCACAGCCTGCATCTAAAATCATATTCTTCTGATCCTCGTTCAGAGCCTCACGAACAATGTGCGCTGTATATGCGGCAATATCCTTATAATAACCTAGATTAAGGAACTCTTGACGCGCCTTAACCATGTCCTTGGTGTCCCCAGGGCTTTTGGAGCGTTTGTCCTGCACAGGCAAAAGATTTACGTAGCCTTGGCGTGCAACGTCAAAGCTATGACCGTTCTCACAGATCAAACACTTGTCATTCTCGTATGACAATAAGGCGCTATCTAACGGGCATGATAAATTGTCAGGGGAAATGATCTTCATAACAGTGGGGCAGTAACATTTAGTAAGAAGAATGGCGCGCCCTGCAGGACTCGAACCTGCAACCGTTCGCTTAGAAGGCGAGTGCTCTATCCAGTTGAGCTAAGGGCGCTTTTAAGGTGGCTATTTAATATCACCGCGTGGCGAATCAAACAAGCCTTTATTCATCAAAGGGCACGTATTTAAAGTTATCACTATAGTTGCGCGGGATGACTTTACGCTTGCGCTCTTTATCGACATTCCAGTCCCAGCCCATTTTTTTGGCATAGGATATCGCCTCGTCACATGATGAAAACTTTAAGCGCACCTGATTTGTTGTATCACCTGATTGCGTCCAGCCCATAAGATTTTCGGGCTTACGGTCAGTATATTGCGCAAACTCTAATAACCAGTTTTTTGTTTTCGCCAAGCCCGACTGCATTGTATTGCGGCTTGGTTTATATATTCGTACTTGCATTATAGAATCCTGATTGTGTAAACAAAAAGATAGCCCTATTCTAATAAAGGTTAAGACAAAAAACAATGGCGTTTGATGCTGACTAAATAGATCTAAACAGAAAGCGTGAGAAAAACACACTTAAACCGCCTGTAGCAACAAATGGCATGAAGTGGAATATGAACACATGTGCGGGCTCATCATTAGCGCAGCTGAAGCGTAAACAGCCCCAGCCAAAGCCAGATACAGATAAAACAATCATGATATGCAGCAGCGTTGGCGCTGTAGAAGCCCCACGACGCGCAAATTCAATGAATAGAACCATTGGCGCAATAATAAAAATCAACCCATCCCAGAAGCAATGCTTGAAACTATACATCATCATATAGTTATGCTCATGCGCAAGGTCATTGTAAGTTCTCAAGAAAGTCCACGCCAAGAAAACAACTGCCAATACGGATGGCAAGATAATACGCTTCACAGCTTCTTTAGTATCGCACGGAACCATCAGCGCCAACGCAGCATATAGTGCGCTTATGCCGATACCCCATGATAAAACGATATCCACTTGAAACATATCTTCATTAATCATGCTTGTACGCATGGGCATGAACAAATTTAACAGCAGCAAATAAACCGCACAGACAGCAATAGAGATTGAAAATCGTGTAACTGCAGCATAATAAGGTCGGCGTGGCTGCAACGAATCTATTAAATGCTTGCTCAACACATCAAGGCGTGCGCTACGGTTGTGTTCTAGCGCTTCATTTTCCTTGTCTGCAATATCATTATCATTTGTCATGATAGTAATTCCTTGAGCTTTTTACTGGTCCGATGCACGGACACTTTCACTGCTGACTCGCTCATATTCTTCATATTAGCAACTTCCTTAGCTGTATAACCTTCGATACGTGCGAGAATAAATAGATCCCGCTGTTTCTGTGGTATTTGCTCCAAAAGCTTTTCTACATGATCATATTCGGCAATGTGCGTCGGAATCGTTACATCTGGATCCATATTTTTTTCGATCAGCTCATCAAAGGACGATGTCTGATGATTTTTCCGCGCATATACTTTGCGCAGATAATCTGTTTTACGGTAGTACAGAATGGCGGTAAACCATGCTTTGAAGCTTCTTCCGACTTGATAAGTCGGCAAAGCTTTATGCGCGGAGATCAAGGCATCTTGCACCACATCATCAATCCAATCCAATTCAGCAAGCTTGCCAGCGAGGACCGAGCGCGCAAACGGGATGAGCTGCTCAATGAGCGTACTATAGGCACGCTTATCACCAGCTTGCGCCGCGGCGGCAAGTGTATTCCAATTTTTATAAAAGGCTTTCTGCTCTTCCCCAATCATTGCGATAGAATAAAATCAAAAAAAGATTCTGTACAGTAAAACTGCACAAATAATTACAATTGAGATAGCTTGGGGAAAATGGTCGGAGCGGAGAGATTTGAACTCCCGACCCTCTGTACCCAAAACAGATGCGCTACCAGGCTGCGCTACGCTCCGAACATGGAAAGATTAAATATCAAACTCGCACCATATGTGCAAGCCTTTTTTTACGGATAATCGTTAAAAATTATATGGTCACCAACAGAAATATTATATTTATCTGATAAACCTGCATTAATTTCTAAAGCCGCGCGTGCAAAACCGCCTGAAGATATTGGTGTTAAATCATGTGGCTTTGCATTTTTATAGATATGAATAATCTCGTTTTCTGCATTAATAAAAATCATATCAAGCGGTATGTAAGTGTTCTTCATCCAAAAGTGCATAGGCGCAGGCTGTGGGTAAATAAAAATCATGCCGCTATCTTGTGCAAGCTTTTTACGGTGCATAAGCCCTATTTCCATTTCCTTACGTGTTAAGGCACGTTCAACTTGAAACGCCGCACGCTTAAGCGTTTTGTCTTTATTGACGATTGTTAGTGGATATAGGATTGCGTTCTTATTTACCGTATCTTTGCATGCCCCTAACGGCACAATTAGTAGGCATAAAAAAACAGCCCGTAAAACGTTGATATTTAACTTCAGTTTACGGGCTGTTTTACTCATTTCTTAGATCCTATTGATAATAGAAGAAGTATGCATATATTGTTCCGATGACTACTGTAACAAGCATTAGCGGAAATGCAAGAGCCATAAACTTCAGGAATGAAATCCCCTGCCCTGCACGCGCCGCATAACTTGCGACCATCACGTTCGCACTGGCACCAACGATCGAGCCGTTACCGCCAAGACATGCGCCTAGTGACAATGACCACCATAATGGTTCAAGCATATCTTTACCGCCAAAATCAGCTGCCATACTGTTGATGACTGGAATTAGTGTTGCGACGAATGGGATGTTGTTAATAAAGGCTGATGCAATAGTAGACACCCACATAATGGTCATGCCAGTTAAAGCCAAGTCACCCTGCGTAACTTCAACAATCCAATGCGCGATAATGGCCAAGAAACCACTTTGCTCAACCCCTGTTACGATGATGAACAAACCAATAAAGAAGAAAATGGTATCCCATTCAACTTCATGGAACGCCTGATGGACACGCTTATGCACATCATCTTTTTTCACACCTATAGTATCAAGCAGCATTAGTAATGCGCCGCCGGAAAGAGCCACTGTACCTGGCTCAAAACCATGATGGTGTCCAACAGTGAAGCCTAGTAGTACCAACAAGAGTACGAATAAAGATTTGTATAAGAGTGGCTTGTCTGTCAATGCGCTTGCCGCATCATAGCGCATCAGATGCGCACGGGCACGCATAGACGTTTCCATTTTACGTCCCCAAAGTACATCAAAAAAGACGAACAGGAATAAGCTGATAATCAGTGCCGGTGGACCAACATTATAAACGAAGTCCATAAAGCCATACCCAACCGCAGAGCCAATCAAAATGTTTGGTGGGTCACCAATTAGGGTTGCTGTACCGCCAACGTTTGAGAAGAAAATCTGTGAAAAAAGAAATGGATACGGATTTAACTTCAACTGTTCTGTTAAGAGTAGCGTAATTGGGACAATCAACATTACTGTTGTCACGTTATCAAGCAAAGCAGAAAAGACTGCGGTAATGATTGATAAGACAATCAATAAAGCCCGCGGGTTCGCTTTCACTGTTTTGGCTGAAACAATCGCCACATATTGGAAAAAACCTGAACGCTGCATAATACCGACGAGAACCATCATACCGATAAGCAAGAAGATTGTATTAAAATCAATCCCCTGCACCGCTAACTCTTGGTTCAAAAGGCCAAGGTAGATCATTGCGACAGCACCAAGCATAGCAATAATAGTTTGGTGTATTTTTTCAGTAATAATGAAGAAGTACACAATAAGAAGTACCGCACAAGCAGCAATCATAGGGCTTACACCCAGAATTGCCTCGGGGACCATAAATTCATGATTAGTAGACATATTAAACTCGGATTATTTTGTTGTTTTAAGCATAAAAGCTTAGTTGTTCTTAGCTTGCTCTTCAGCTTCTTCTTTTTCAACGTCTTCTAATACTTCTAGAAGTTCGCTAAATAAGGATTGCTCAGAGATCAAACCGACAAATTTACCTGTATTTTCTTCTAAAACAGGCAGTGGGCTGCCGTATTTTACGATCAGGCGTGTTGCTTCCCATGTTGGTGTATCTGGTGATACAACGACAACATCTTTAAAGCAGTGCTGACTTACAGGGTTTGGGAAAATTTTTCGCATACGTTTTGCAACGCCTGGTGAAGCACCAATCACGAAGTTAAGACGCTGTAGGCCGTCTTCCATTTTTACGGATACAGGCAACAAGTCTTTTAAAAGGTGGCTATAACCAAACATTCCAATAAGAACATTGTTTTCATCAATGACGGGAACGTGACGGATTTTGTTTTCTTCCATGACGGCCATTACATCTTTAACGGTATCATTAGGACGGCAGAAAATAACGTCAGTAATCATTGCATTTCTACAAGGCATTGTTACATCTTTCTCTTATTATTTTTATTAACTTAGCCGCTTCAGTTAATCTTCTTCATAAAAGAGAAAACTAAATAAAATGGCTATACACACCACTCTTATATGAGTTTAGCAACATATATAGAGTTGAGCGCAATATGCGCCTGTTTAAATTTAATTTCAACATTTTTTTTGCAATGCGGTATAGAACGCGCCCTAATCAATTGAATTACATACAAAATAATTATGTAAAAATTATTGTTTTTCTATAAAATCATAAACACGCTGAAGGTAATCAGTTTCATAAATATCATTATGCCCCGCCCCTTTAAATATATGGAGCAGCTTAGGTTCTGATACAGAATTATAAAGGGTCTCACCATGTATAGTTGGAATAACATTATCTCGTTCGGCCAACAAAAATAAGCTGCGTCCTTTATAGTTAGCCAGATATTCCACATTATCAAAATTGTCTTTCAACAAATAATCTAAGCCAATGATGAAGGGGTATTTTTTCTTAGCTACTGCGGCAATAGAATCGTAAGGCACCTGTAAAACAAGTGTAGGCACATCATATTTTGTCGCTACATAACTTGCAGGGCCGCTACCTAAAGATTCTCCGTAAATGACAATGTCCTTTGCTTCATAGCCTAGTTCAAATAGCTTCTGTATATAGCCATCAGCATCTGCAATGATATTGTCTTTGGATGGTTTGCCTTGATTGCCGTTATACCCTGAATACTCGGCAAACAAAGCGCCATAACCTGTTGCGAGCAATGGAAGAAAAGCGGCATAGCGTGATGCAACATTACCTGCATTACCGTGAAAATGCAGAATAACGCCCTTATGTACATCAGTGGGAGGAATGAACCAGCCTTCTGGGCTATAACCACGATTCTGCGTGTCTATAGCGCTAAGCAGTGATACGCCTTCTGGCGCCTTGTTGATACCAATTGGATAATAAAGAATTTGACGCTGCGCCAGATATAGAACGACAATTATGCCGACATAAATGAGCAATAACACACCAAGTACAGACATTATAGCTTCCTTTATATCTTTCCAGTTCATCGCCTACCCCTTAATGATCTAGTGCCCCGCTATAAAGAGCTTTATATGGCCCATCACTGGCAATAAGTTCTTCATGTGAACCCTTTTGGACAATGCGCCCTTGGTCAATATAGACAATCATATCGGCATCCTTAATGGTAGACAGCCTATGTGCGATTATAAGAGTCGTGCGCCCCTTTTGTATTTTATTGAGCGTTTGCTGAATTTGCTTTTCCGATTCATTATCTAGAGCCGATGTCGCTTCATCGAGCAATAAAATTGGCGCTTGCTTTAATAATGCGCGGGCAATCGAAATACGCTGCTTCTGACCGCCAGACAGGCGCGTACCATGCTCGCCAAGGCGTGTTTCATAGCCATCAGGTAATGATAAAATGAAATCATGGATGGCGGCTTCTTTAGCAGCGGCCTCAATACGGCCTTGATCCAGTTCATCCAAGCCATATGCGATATTACGCGCCACCGTATCATCAAATATAAAGACATCCTGCGACACCAAAGCAATATGCTTACGTAGTGATTCCAGAGTGATATCTTGGATATTTTGCCCGTTAATTTTAATCGCACCTGATTTTATGTCGTAAAAACGCGGCAACATATTCATAAGCGTTGTCTTGCCCCCACCAGATGGTCCCACGATAGCCGTAACGGTTTGTGGCGCTAATGTCAGGGTAAAGTTATTAATCAGCCCCTTATCTTCATCTTCATAAGAAAATGATACGTCATCATATGATATTTCGGCGATGTCAAAAGTCGCAGGCTGTGCATTTGGTTTGTCTTTTATTTGTGGGTCACAATCTTTATAGCGGAATACACGCTCCGCTGCGCCCAAGCCCTGCTGAATACTGTTATTCAGACGCGCCAATTTTTTCATGGGTTCATAGGCCAGTGAAAATGCACCAATAAACGATATTAATGTACCGGGCGTTAGTTCACCGGCAGATATTTGATATGCGCCGTAGACCATAATGCCTGAAACAACCAAGCCCACTAAAATTTCATTGATTGGGGTTGATAAATGGCTGATCTGGGCAGTTTTTACGTTTAAATCACGTACATTGCTAATGACTTTACCTGTACGCTGTATTTCTGCGTCTTCAGCATTATAGGCCTGAATCTGACGGATTCCTTGAAACAAGCCTACAAGCAATGCAGATAAATCTGCAATTTCGCTTTGTAGTTTCTTTGATACTTTGCGGATACGCTTACCAAGACGCATTACGAAGAATGTCGCAAGCGGGAAAATACCAAAAACGATGAGTGATAATTTCCAATCCTGATAGATCATCAAGCCAAGCAAGCCCAAAAGAGTCAGAACGTTTTTACCCAAGCCGACAATAGAATCGGTAACAGTTGCGCGCATAACTGCAACATCACTTATCACGCCAGAGACAAGCATGCCACTAGATTGCCGCTTAAAGAATCCAAGATCGAGCACCATAAAGTGGCTAAATAGAGATGTTTGAATATCCGCGATGACGGATTGGCTCATTTTACTCATCATGACGCTATGCACATAATGGGCAGAGCCGCGGATAATAAATGTAACAAGTATCGCAAGTACGTATACCCAAATACCACTCACTTTAGATGGATCATTTTGCACAGCAATCAAAACTTCGTCCATAGCAGGCTGAAGCAGCTTGGCAAAGGATACCGTCATCATGGCATCAATCGCCATAAAGAACAGCGCAAAAAGTATTGTACCCTTATAGGGGCGCATATATTCACGCCAAATACGCTTAATAAGTTTTGCGCTATGTGTTGATGTGTCTGTGTGATTTTTCATGAACGTAATTAAGCAGAAGGAAACGCGTTTGTATACTATAAAAGTTTACGGCGTCTTTTATGCTTACGATCTGGCAGCGCCTTACCCCATTTGAAATTCTCAAGAAGGTATTTCGGACGCAAGTTATTGTATTGTGTTGATAAGATGTTCAAGGCACGATCAACATCCGCTGGGCCTTGGCAGTTTTTGAAAGCCGCGGCGTGAATGCCCGTGCGCACAAGACAAGTATCCATACCTGCAAGTGATGCACCAAGAATATCATGTGCCATGGTGTCCCCAACCATGACTGTGTCACCTGGGAATATATCATTTTCCTGCAGGAAATCTACGCAGGCTTTGTATATAGGCTTATATGGTTTACCGATATATTCAACAATACCGCCAAAGTCCTTATATTTACTGGCAATTGCATTTGGCCCACCAAGATACGCCGCCCCCAATAAAGATAAGCTGTCAGGGTTAAGGCACACGGCCTTTAAGTGGCGTTGTACGCCCTTCCTTAGTATTGGCGTAACATCATCAAGGTATTGCCCTTTAGGCAAGCCAACAATAACTAAGAAATCAGCTTCTTTAATATCATCAACGCGCTCTAAATCTAGGTCATTAATGATAGGGTAATTATCTTCAGGAGAAATAAGGTAATATTTCTTACCAAAACCGCTTTCTTCATTAGACAGCAAGTCACGTAAATACTGACCCGCTGTAATTATCTTTGAATACATAGTTGGCGTTATACCCATTTTCTTAAGGCGCGCCTTCATGTCCTTAGCATCAATTGCAGCGTTTGATAATAATATAACTGTTTTGCCGCGCGCACTGAGCTCTTTTAATGCGTATGGCACATCATCAAAGGCTTTTTTGCCGTTGTGGAGCACACCCCATAGGTCGAGGATAAAACCCATATAGCTATCGGATATATCTGATACACCAGCACAAAATTTAGTCTTATTCATTATTACTTAGACCATTCAAAACATTGTTAAACTGAACTTAGCGATACGGCGCATCAGCCACAAGATTCGCAGCAATTTGCGCTTCCCATTTATCACCGTTTTCCAGTAATTTATCTTTATTGTAGTAAAGCTCTTCACGTGTTTCGGTTGAGAACTCAAAATTAGGACCTTCAACAATTGCATCTACAGGGCAAGCCTCAGCACATAGGCCGCAGTAAATACATTTTGTCATGTCAATATCATAGCGTGTTGTTCGGCGGGATCCATCTTCACGTGGTTCAGCCTCAATTGTAATCGCCAAAGCAGGACAAATGGCTTCACAAAGTTTACACGCAATACAGCGTTCCTCACCATTTGGATAACGACGCAGCGCGTGCTCACCGCGGAAACGTGGGCTAATAGGCCCCTTTTCATTTGGATAGTTAATCGTCACGCGCGGCATGAAAAACATATATTTAAGGGTTAAAAGAAAACCCTTTACAATTTCATAGAGCAAAAACGATTTAGCGTATTGAACAAACATATTTTATAACCTGCAAATTAATATTGATGATTACCCGCATCAATTCGGAAGCGATTCAGTATAAACTAAAATGCCTGAAACCAAAACCACCCAAATTAAAGTAAGTGGCAAGAATATTTTCCAGCCCAAACGCATTAACTGATCATAGCGATAACGTGGCAATGTTGCACGCGCCCAGAGGAACACAAACAACACCCCGCATGTTTTAAGCACAAACCAAATAACGCCAGGCACTATAGCCAAGGATTCAATGCCAAATGGAGGCAACCAACCGCCAAGGAAAAGAACTGTTGTAATTGCACTCATAAGAATCATGTTGGCATATTCGCCCAAGAAGAACAGCGCGAATGACATAGATGAATATTCAACCATAAAGCCGCCTGTGATTTCAGATTCGCCCTCCGGCAAATCAAATGGCGCACGGTTTGTTTCCGCCAGAATCGAAATCAAGAACACGATAAACATAGGGAACAACAATGCCTGTATCCACAATGGACGCTCTGCCAATACAATTTCAGAAAGGTTGAGTGATCCTGTCACAAGCAAGACATTTACTATAATCAAACCCATGGAAACTTCATAAGAGATCATCTGCGATGCAGAACGCATGGCGCCCAAGAATGCATATTTAGAGTTCGACGCCCAGCCAGCCATAATAATGCCATATACCCCCATAGATGAAATGGCAAAGAGGTATAGAATACCGACATTAATATCAGCCAGTACAAGTTTCGCATCGACCGGAATAACCACCCACGAAACAAGCGCCAACATAAACAATAACATCGGCGCAATAATAAAGACGGGTTTATTGGACTGGGTCGGAACAATCGTTTCTTTTGATAGCAATTTTATACCATCAGCAATTGGCTGTAACAAACCAAACGGCCCAACAGTCATTGGCCCTTGGCGCCGCTGCATAGCACCCATAACTTTACGCTCGGCATATGTGAGGTAGGCTACGCCACCAAGTACCGCACCGACAAGAATGCCAATATGCAGCAACATGAATAAGCCCGGCATTACATATATGTTCACAAAATCAGGTGACATGAGACGTCCTCTTTATAATACTACCATTAAATGTTTTGGATTAATCTAACGCCTTATCGACCAAGCGTTCTAATTCCTTCTTCACTAAGCGCTCCGCTATTGTCGGCATATTCTCATCAACCCACTGACGAAGCATTGGACGAAGCATATCACGGACAATATCTTCAAGCGTATGGCCATGAGTACCTGGACGGTTTACAGGAATACTTTGTGCTAATCTTTCGAATGCACCCAAGGTCGCTTCTGCAGTAACCCCTTCAATAATTGCATCTTTATTATCTTCTTCAATTTTATCAGGCACTTCAGCTACTTCTTCTATAGCGGGTTCATCATCTTCATCTTCATCTTCATCTTCATCTTCATCTTCATCTTCATCCGCATCAAAGTCAATGTCCATATCACTCATCAACGTCTCATCAGCCTCTGGAAGCTCCTCATCAAAACTATCTTCTTCAGGCAATGCTTCCGTTAGCTCCAGAACATCTTCTTCAACTGGCTCTTCCTCTGCAACGGGTTCTGGTTCTGGTTCTGGCTCTGGCACAGGTTCAGCCTTTTCTTCAGCAGGCTCAGCTGCAGGAACTTCTTCCTGCTCTACAGCTTCTTCACCAGAATCATCTTCCTCGTCATCATCAGAAATGATTTGACGGATAGATGCTAAGATCTCTTCGATGGATGGTTCTTCTTGATTATCTTCTGCCATAAATGTAAGCCATTAACGATTCATTAACTTTTATACTATGCACCAGTCTGTATGATGTAGTCTGTTTTGTCAAAGCTGTGTATCCATTAAAAATGGTTTATTCCACTGCTAACTACATATTTTGTAAACGGCGCCGTTTACATTATGATGCCATTCTAAACGTTTATATTAAAAAGAAAATGATTCTTCAGCTGCAAAACCACTAAGCACATGACCATTTGTTTCAAATAATACGCGTTTATCGCATTGGTTATCCGCGCGCTTTGTAAGCAAAACAACCTGACCGTAGCTTTTTGCAGATATACGACGTTCAATATAACAAAGGCGACCACCAATATTAAGTTGATCCAATAGTGCTTCAGGAATAACCTCTGCCGCACCGTTTATAATTATAACATCATACGGCCCGTGTTTAGCGTCACCGTCATTAAGCGCATTATCAACATGAAGAATATTTAATAGGTCCATATCAATAAGTGTTGTCTTGGCTTGTTCCAAAAAATCAGCTTGATTCTCCACCGCAACAACTGTTGTTGCCAGCTGTGATAACACAGCAGCAGAATACCCTGTCGCGCCACCTATATCCAAAACAACATCATCTGGCTTCACCTTCGTTGCATGAATCATACGTGCATGTACCATTGGAGAAATAAGGAATCGTTCGTGCCCTAAAGGAAGCTCATTATCCGCATAAGCGATAGAACGTTGCATTTGCGATACAAAACGCTCACGCGGTGTATTTTTATACGCAGTAAGTACACGTTCATCATTAACGCCACATGGGTGCAACTGACATTCGACCATATTTTTTCGGGCTACAGAATAATCTGTCATTTTGAAATACCTACAATTTTTTAATATCGATAAAGACTTAGCGCATAATACAAACATATTTTGATACAGAACAAAATATGAAATATTGCGCGATAAAAAATATAACACGAAAAAATGATATAAAAAGCTGGATTTTCTAATTTAAAGGTGATAATTCATATAAACCTTTTCAGGTAGCCAGTTTTGCGGCGCGATGGCAGAGTGGCGATGCAGCGGATTGCAAATCCGTGTACGCCGGTTCGATTCCGGCTCGTGCCTCCATTTTTTACTGGTTATTTCTAATAAATGAAATAAATCTGCATTTTTTTGGTTTATTAGAAAAAACAGAATTGACAGGCTAAAAAAAATCTGTATTTTCTGTTTCCACAAACGGTGTTCCCCGGTAGCTCAGTGGTAGAGCAGTTGACTGTTAATCAATTGGTCGCTGGTTCGAATCCGGCCCGGGGAGCCAGTTTGTATTTCCCCCTCTTTTTTTCTAATATTTATATTTGGGTCATTCGTTTTATACGGGCGCTTATATCCTTTACTGAGGATAACGCGCTTTGTGTATTGTGTGATATTTCACGTGTGGCTTCATCTTGTTTATACAAGGCATCAGCGGAGTTCGTAACATAATCATCAACGGATGCTGCTTGCGAAACAATATTTTCTATACTATCCGCGACATTCGTAGATAATCCCTGCACAACTGATATTTGTTGTGCAATGTCATCTGTTGCTTTTGCCGTTTGATTTGCAAGATTCTTCACTTCATTTGCCACAACAGCAAAGCCTTTACCAGATTCTCCAGCACGCGCGGCCTCAATTGTCGCATTAAGGGCGAGAAGATTAACTTGCTCTGCAATTTCCCTGATAAGCTGTACAACCCCTTCCATTGATGCAACTGTGTCCATCAGGCTACCACTCGCTTCACTTGTTGTGCGGATTTTTTGTGTAATATCAGATACCGCATTTTTTGATGATGTCATGTTTTGATTAATTTCATCAATTGCAGCAGACATGTTTTGGATCGCGGTTGTGATCTCTTCCATTTTAGGGACGGTTTCATCAGTTAACCCCATAGTGCGCATTAATGGTGTTACATTTGTCGCAAACTTAATAACCTTTAATGGCCGTTTATTCATATCGAATATTGGTGTGTAATATGCGTGGATCCATACATCTTTACCTGACTTAGCAATACGCCGATATATACGCGACTCAGGCTGACCATCACCTAATTTTTGCCAGAATGCTTTGTATTCTGCTGTGTTCCTTTCCTGCGCATCCACAAACATACTATGATGCTTACCTCTTACTTCGTCTAAACTATACCCCATTGTTTTAAGGAAATTTTCGTTCGCGTCTATAATTGTGCCATCTAAATTGAACTCAATTACGGCCTGCGAACGTTTGATTGCGCTAACCTGCCCATGGAAATTGGCATATTCTAGTTTTTGCCGTGTAATATCAGAAGCATATTTAACAACTTTAAATGGCTTACCATTCATATCAAAAATTGGATTATAGCTTGATTGTATCCAGACCTCTTTGCCGCCTTTACCAAAACGCTTATAGATCCCAGCCTCAAACTCGCCACGCCCTAAATTGTCCCAAAAGGCTTTATATTCTGCACTTTCACCATACGCCTTATCAACAAACAGACTATGATGTTTGCCTTGGACCTCCTGTAAAGAATAGCCCATAACATTTAAGAAGTTATCATTAGCATCAATAATCGTACCATCTAAATTGAATTCAATTACGGCCTGTGAACGGCTAATTGCAGCTATCTGGCCTTTGTAATCTGCGTTGGTTAATCTATCCAGTGTTATATCTGTCGCAACCTTCACAACACCATAAGGGCGACCTTTTTTGTCAAGCAAGGGGTTATAAGATGCTCTTATCCAAATTTCTTTACCATTTTTCCCTATACGCTTATAAATCTTCGAGTCATATTCACCTTGCGCTAGGCGTTCCCAAAAGGCTTTATATTCGGCGCTCTGTTTATCTTGCTCCTCAACAAACATGCTATGGTGCTGCCCTTGAATATCTTTCAGAGTATAGCCCATAACATTTAGGAAGTTCTCATTGGCATCCACGATCATTCCATCAAGCGTGAATTCAATAATTGCTTGAGATCTGCTTATAGCGTTGTATTTATCTAAAGACTTATCTGCGCGTTTGCGCTTAAAAAGAAAATTCATTTAAATGCACCCTTAAAATATTTTTTTCGTAATATACAAGAATTATACATTAGTACTTTTTAATATAAGGTTAAGCCATGAATACATTGGTACTATTCAATGTACGTAGAGAAGAATGACCATATTAAAGAGGATGCATTAAATGCCTCTGATGGACCATCGGCACGCTTTGTGCCCTTCTGACCACCGGGCCAAGAATGCCCGCCATCATATGTTATATAGTGCATAACATCAGCGTTGATAGGACAGTCAAACTTATCTACCTGATATAGTTGATACTTAGTCGTATTTGGACCACTTACTTCACAACCGTTATTAGCCGCCCAGAATGCCCCTTGATACGATATTGGTTTAAGGGGCGTGCCGTCCCACTGATTCTTGGCGCGCCCTCCAGTATGACCGCCATCTACGGGGATAGATTTATCAAGCACGCTATTTATAATTAGCATTGGCACAGCTTTATGTGGCATCACCTCGTCACCAAACAAGCCAGAGATAACGGGCGCCGCAGCCTTTAATTTATCAGGTCGTGCTGCGGCATAGTGATGCGTCATCATACCGCCATTAGATAGCCCAGTCATAAAAACGGCATCTGCATTTGCATCAAAGCGTTTTACAACGTCATCAATAACCGCGGTAAGAAAACCAACATCATCCGCCTGTGATTTCATGGCGTAAGCGCAGCAATGTTTTGCATTCCATGTTCTTAAATTCATGCGCCCGCGCGCGTTGCCATCAGGGAAAACGGCAATAAAACCTTCTTGCACAGCTAACTTATCGAAGCCAGTCATAGCCGCGGCGTTCTGACCATTTCCGCCGCCGCCATGCAGCACAATAACAACAGGCATATTCTTAGTTAGCTGATGCGCAGGATAGGCTGTGTAGTAGCTACGCGCCTTGCCATGATGCTTTATACTATGCGCGTTTAGTGCATTTGCAGCTGGTGCTGTAGCGCCGAATAAAGCTATAAGAATCAAATATAAGAAATAACGTAAACCGCACATAACACCCCCTTTAAACTGGAACACGCATACATATTAACAACGTGGATTCCTTGATTTCCCTTCGCTATACACAGGCATTCATGCCAACGCATTGAATAAACAATGAAAAAAATATACTATAAATATAAATTTAACTCATTTTTCTTACAATGGTGAGTATATAACTATTCTTTAATGGGTAATGAATGAATATAGAAAACATTGCGGATATAGAAAAACTTATTCGCTTAGATAGACAAGATGCGTCGTATAAAAAACTGCTTTTCGAAGCATTGTTAGATATGGATGTATATATTCTTGCTTCCACAGAATATGTGGCGAATAGCAATGATCCTAATTTAATCCCCGCCAATGAAAGCCGTCCACCCGATGCGGAAGACACGCATTTAGCGATCACCTTATGGGAAGATCAGGACGGAAATGCCGCAATACCGTTTTTCTCATCTATCGACATATTACAAAATGCGATTGAGAAAGAAGAAACCTATGTACGTCTGAATGCTGTTGAATTATTTGAATTGACGCAAGGGTCGAGCCTTGTGTTAAACCCAGTATCTGAATATAGCCGAAGTTTTAGCCCAGATGATGTACAAGATATATTAAAGCTGACGAATTAATTTAAGCGGCAGCCTTGTCTTCGAATAATCCTGCATCACGATCCGCCACAATACGCTTTAGACAATCTTCAAAACCATTCATCAAGAATGCACCCTCCTCTTCGGCGGCGACCTGAATCATCAAGTTCACATTCATATCAAAGATAGAGATTGTAAGCCCGTCTTTATCAATATCTTGTTTCATATCCGTAATATACCCGGCACGAAGTACGCGTTCACGATATTCGAGAGTATCATCACAAAAACAGTAAATACGTTTTTGCGGATAAGCGGCTTTTAATACGCGCAATGCAGCGTTGAAACCCGCAAACCAACCAACTTCAAATGCTGTACCACCATCAGGCTCAACACCACGGAAAGAATTTACATTGGCAATAATAGCATCACATGCAATCATTTGCTTAATATCCGCTGCATATATATCCGCACGAAATTCAGGGCCAAGCTCTTTTATTTCAAGATTGTTATCAAATGGATGTTGGGGCTCTAAGCCATAGCCACGGCAGATAGCCTTTTGCTCTTCAGCAAATTCAACGGCATCATTGCGAAAAATATCTGGGCCCGCTAGATAAACACTAACTTGTTTCATTATATTCTCTCCCTGTTTATTGCGTAAACAGCTTAGCAGGCTATGATATAAATGAAAATAGTGAAAATTCTTATCTAAGCGACGTTGTTTGAAAGGTTTGGCCCACCCCATAATAAGACTTCACCGTATTTACTGACTTATCTAAAGGCTCAACAAGGGCTTTATTCTTTGGTGCAAGAATATGATATACAGGCACATCATATAACAAGACCGTTTGGAAGCCACCTGCATTCTGCGTAACAAGATTTTGCATGACTTCCCCCATGTAACCATCACTGGCTAGAAAGCCATCAATATGGTGTCTGGTGAACATATCAGCCAACTGGGATATATTCTCAGCGTATTGAAAGTTTTGCTGCATTTTAGCTAGGCTTTGCATCGTCCAGTCTGAACCATAAAGCCCCGCAAAGTTATATTTAGCAAGTAGTGCTTTATCTTTTCTAATATCCACAGCGATCTCAGGGGTTGTAACAAGATAGCCTTTAAAATTTATCAATGGAGTCGGCACAAAAGGTAAATCGGGATAGTTCATAATTGCAGGCAATGAACGCCCCATTAGCGCATCAATTTGATCATTACTAACCATACGCATTAGACGATTATAAGGGTATTCTTCAAAGTTTACGCAGCCACCTATATTGCCATAAACTTCTGATAATGCCGTGATGTAAGGCTTTACAATATCGCGCTCTATATCTGCATAACCAATAGTAAAGCATTTCAATTCGTCAGCGTCTGCATGCACCATATTCGGCACTAACATATTAAATGAAATAAATAATATTAAAAAAAACTTTAATCTATATAATAAACTCATAATATTAGAATAATATAATACAATTAAAAGTTTATTAAAATATGTCAATTCAACTCATCAAATGTGACGGACATACCACAGCCGCATTGGCCACTTTCATTAGGGTTATTAATTAATACCTGCTCAAAGCCAAGGTCACCTTTACCAAAATCAATTGAGGTGCCAAGCAGACGGAACAGATCTATCGCATTAATATAAAAACCGAACTTATCATTTAAGGGAATATGATCCATCCCTTCTGTGTTTGTAACGACATCAATCATATATTCGCTGCCGCCACAGCCCTTCCCGTCTTTAATCCAGAAACGCACGCCCTTAATATCATCCGCAATTTTGTCAGATGATAGCTGACGCAAGAAATGTGTGCGGGCATTATCGGTAATGATGATTTCATCTCTGGTTAGCTCCACTTTTTTACACTCCTACTTATTACCTAAGTCATAAGACTGACCACAACCACAGGCGCCATTAAGGTTTGGGCCAGTTAGCTTAACAACTTGATTAATACCCTCTGTTGTTAAATCAAGCGTGCCGCCGGCAAAAACATGCATGTCTTTTTGATCTAGATATAATTTTAGGTCATCATTTATCATGACGTATGAATCTTGTGTGTTCTGCCCTTTATTCACGACATCAAATTTCAACTCTTGGCCACTACAGCCACCACGCAAGAAATACGCGCGCAGACCATCAACCATATTGTCGTTTACGGCCTTTTCCCAATGCCCCTTTAGTTTGGGCGTGATGGTTAGATAGTCCTCATTCAATTTAAACATTCTTACATTCTTCCCCAATGATATTTAGTTTTTAAGTAAACATATTCAATTGTAACTTGGCTGTTTCTGCCATAAAACTTGGGTCCCATGTTGGATCCCAGACTATTTCAACATCGACCGCACCGACCCTATCAATAGGAAACAGTGCTGACTGGACCATGCCAGGCATTTCCTGTGCCACCGGACAGCCTGGTGAAGTTAAAGACATTTGTACATAGACGTCATAATCGCCATTATCCATTTTTGTGAAGGCGAACTTATATATCAGGCCAAGTTCAAATATATTAACGGGAATTTCTGGGTCATAAACCTCACAGATGCTCTTATAGACATGCGGCCATAATTCATGTGATGCATCAAATTCACAATATGGTGGGATAGCAAGTGCATCATATTCATCACCACCGCCAAGCGCATTTTCAACCATATCTTTATCCGCTACTTGTTTCATTGCCATTCCCATTCTGTACTCTACCCTAATAATTTATAGGCCTTATGTAAGGCGTTAATAAACTGATCCACATCGCCTTGTGTGCTATATAGCCCCAATGACGCGCGGACTGTCCCATCAATACCAAAGCGTTCCATTAAAGGCATTGCACAATGATGACCCGAACGCACGGCAACGCCGCATTGGTCAAGGATTGTCGCAATATCCGACACATGCGCCCAATCAGCTGTAAATGATAATATCGGCGCTTTTTCTTCGCCGCTGACATCACCATAAAATGTTAAACCATCAATTTCATCCGCGCGCTTACGCATATAGCTATAGAGCGTTTGCTCGTGCGCGGCAATGGCATCCATACCAATGGCAGACACATAATCAATCGCCGCCGCAAGGCCAATGGTCTCAAGTATGGCTGGCGTACCTGCCTCAAAACGTGCTGGTGCTTGCTTATATGTAATACCAGACTTCAAGCTAACCGTCTCAATCATATCGCCGCCGCCTTGATATGGCGGCATAGTGTTGAGCAGATCTTCGTGCCCCCATAACACACCTATACCTGATGGGCCATATAACTTATGCCCTGTAAACACGATAAAGTCAGCGCCTGAAGCCTGCACATCAATCGCCCTATGAACAATGGATTGTGAAGCATCAATCAAAGTTACAACATTGCTATTCGCCGCTTTGATTTTGAGAATTAATGCATGTACATCATTCACCACACCAATAGCATTTGAAATATGTGTACAGGCAAAAAGCTTTGTTTTATCTGTAACCAATGAATCTATAGCGGTTATATCCAGCCGCCCATCATCAAGGACGGGAATATATTTAACGACTGCGCCCGTTGCTTCGGCAATCATCACCCAAGGAACTATATTCGCGTGATGTTCCATTTCAGTGATGAGGATTTCATCACCTGCCTGTAAATGACTGCGTCCCCAGCACTGCGCAACGAGGTTGATGGCCTCAGTCGTGTTGCGCGTGAAGATGATTTCATTATCACTCTGCGCCTTAATGAAGGCTGCGACAGTATGGCGTGCAGCTTCATAAGCTGATGTTGTTTTCTGTGAAAAATCATAAAGGCCACGATGAATATTCGCATAATGGCTACGCGCAACATCATCCATAGAGGCCAAAACAGCTTGCGGTTTTTGTGCGGATGCCGCGCTATCCATAAAAGCGACAGGCTTGCCAGCATTATTCAAGGCTGGAAAATCTACGCGCCACGGATTAGTGTTTTGGTTATTCACCTGTTGTAAGGGGAAGCCCATCTTTCACCTCCTCCAAAAACGCAGCTACGAGCATAGCGCGCGCGTCTTCATACGGAATGCCGCGTGAGCGTGCATAAAACAACGACTTTTCATCCATAGCGCCACACGTTGCGCCATGCGCACATTTAACTTCATCAGCATATATCTCAAGCTCTGGCTTGGCATGCATAGACGCTAACGGCGACAGGAGCAAAGCCTTGGAGCTTTGTGAGCCATCAGTATAGTCCGCACCTTTGGCAACATAAACCTTACCTTGGAATACGCCCGTTGCTTTATCATGCAAAACATTGCGGACAATTTGGTCGGATGTGCATGATTTAACATTGTGATACATGCATGTTGTAAGGTCGATATGTTGATCTGCTCCTACATCAGCTGATGAGCGCACGGATGCATGTGCGCCCTCGCCCTCAAATACAATATGGTATTGGTTACGGAACATATGTGCGCCCTTGTTAAGGGTCAAGCCATAATAACGCGCATCACGCCCTAGGGTCACAGCCGTATTTTGTACATAGGCAGCTTTTAATGAATCATCTTGATTGCGTGTATGCACAAGCTCCGCATTATCTTCCAGCACAATCTGCGTAACCCAATTTTTGAAATAGGCATGGTCATTTGTTTCGTGCTGATGCTGCTCGTCCATCACCAAACGTGAATTACGACCGACCCGAATAAGAATACGCTCCGCATTATAGGTATTATCTTTATTTACCGTTTTAAGTAGTAGAGCTTGATTGACAGATGTGTTCGCCGGAATATCAATGACCCAGCCTTGAACATTCTGTAGATCATTCAAATACCAGAATGCGTTGTCATCTTTAATTTCGTCGCTTTGTGGCGCTGTGGCGCAGAGTAAGTCCTGCACCCATTGCTCAGAAATCATATCTTTTATAGGCTTAACGAAGCTTAGATCTCCATGCCAAATATCTGTTAACGCAGCAGGCGCAAGATCCATCTTTTTAAGGACAGGATAGAAATTACTATATTTCCAGCGTTCTAATTTTGGATATGGAACGCCATATTGCGTGAATAGGTTATGCGCAAGTTTTTGCTTTTCAGCCACCGCCGCAGGTAAATCATTCGCCGCATTTTGTGCAAGCGCAATGATCGGCGCAAAAATTTGTGCCGTTTCTGCCTTATAATATACAGTTTCTTTTATAGCCGAAGCGTTACTCATTTTAAGCGGCCTCTCCTACAAATTTGGCGTAACCTTCTTCTTCCAAACGCAAGGCTAGTTCTGGCCCGCCAGTTTCAACGATACGTCCATCAGCAAGGACATGCACGACGTCTGGCTTAATATAATCAAGCAAACGCTGATAGTGCGTAATCACAAGGAAGCTGCGCTGTTCATTACGAAGCGCATTCACCCCGTCTGCGACAACGCGCAATGCATCAATATCCAAACCAGAATCCGTTTCATCCAAAACAGCGAATGTAGGCTCCAACATCGCCATTTGTAAAACTTCATTACGTTTCTTTTCACCACCAGAACAACCTTCGTTCAATGCACGTTTTAGCATATCATCGGATACACCCAGCGTTTTGGCCAATGGCTTTATTTTCTTTAAGTATGCGAGGCTGTCTAGCTCATCTTCGCCGCGTAATTTACGCTGCGCGTTTAACGCCGTACGCATAAATGTATTCATCGGCACACCTGGAATTTCCAACGGGTACTGAAACGCCATAAACACGCCTTCAGCAGCGCGCTCTTCTGGTTCAAGATCTAGCAAATTTTTACCATTCATGAGGATTTCACCGTCCGTGACCTCATATTCTTCTCGCCCAGCAATTATACTCGCCAATGTTGACTTACCTGCGCCGTTAGGGCCCATAATCGCATGCACTTTACCTGCCTCAATCTCAAGGGATAATCCTTTGATAATCTCTTTTTCTTCTATTCTGGCATGCAGGTTTTTAATTGAAATCATAATTTACACCTTAGCTTATCTATTTAAGTGGCAACTGCACCACAAATGAATATAAAGTTTTTGCTTCATCACCGAAGAAGCGATCCAAGAAATCTAACTTGAGTAGCGTTCCTAATATTGGGTCATATACTGCGTCATATGTACAACCAAGAACTGCACAGCCAACACCTGCAAGAATCCCTAAAACACCCATTGCATATAATGGTGCGGCCATGCCAATCATGACTTTGCGGTAATTATCATCTTCTGGATCAGTTTTAAAAAACAGATACGTGAAGAAGATATACGTTATTAAAAGCGCAATATATAAAACATGAAAGAAGTTCGCCTCTGGCATGAACTCCGCACCGACTGACACCGCATCAAGATAAAGCAAACGGCCACGCATCATCAAAATCGAGAATGCGGCAAACACAAAAAATAACAAAGCGATAAAAAACTTTTTAATCATCATTCTATCCTTGGTTTATCCTACACTTCCTTCAAGACTTACGCCGACAAGTTTCTGTGCCTCAACCGCAAACTCCATGGGCAAGTTCTGCATAACTTCACGGCAGAAGCCATTAACAATTAAGGCCACAGCCTCTTCCTCGTTTAAGCCGCGCTGACGGCAATAGAAAAGCTGTGCATCAGCAATCTTTGATGTTGTCGCCTCGTGCTCCAAAACGGCGCTGCTATTCTTACTATCTATATAAGGTACTGTATGCGCGCCACATTCCTTCCCAATTAGCAAGCTATCGCATTGCGTAAAGTTACGCGCCCCTTCTGCACCGGGCAGGACTTTCACCTGACCTCGATAGGTTTGGTTTGATTTACCTGCACTGATCCCTTTAGAGATAATACGTGATTTCGTATTTTTACCCATATGAATCATTTTTGTGCCTGTATCCGCCTGCTGTTGATTATTCGTTATTGCTACAGAATAAAATTCACCGACGCTGTCGTTACCTTTTAGGATGCATGATGGGTACTTCCATGTGACAGCCGATCCTGTTTCAACTTGCGTCCATGAAATTTTGGAACGGTCACCTGCGCATATACCACGCTTAGTTACAAAGTTATAAATACCGCCTTTACCGTCTTCATCACCAGGGTACCAGTTTTGAACAGTCGAATATTTTATCTCCGCATCTTCAAGTGCGATAAGTTCTACCACTGCCGCATGTAATTGACGTTCATCACGCATAGGCGCGGTGCAGCCTTCTAAGTACGAAACGTAAGAGCCCTTATCAGCAATAATCAATGTACGCTCAAACTGACCCGTATTAAGTTCATTGATACGGAAGTAAGTTGAAAGTTCCATCGGGCAGCGCACCCCCGGTGGGATATAAACAAAACTACCATCCGTAAACACGGCGCTGTTGAGGCATGCATGTTTGTTATCGTGAAACGGAACAACTGATCCCATATATTTACGCACTAGCTCAGGGTGTTCTTTAACGGCCTCTGAAATTGAGCAAAATATAATACCTTCTTCCGCAAGCTTATCTTTATAGGTTGTACCAACAGAGACCGAGTCAAACACAGCATCGACGGCTACACCTGCCAGAATCTCACGTTCACGCAGAGGAATACCAAGCTTCTCATATGTCTCAAGAAGTTTTGGGTCAACTTCATCTAATGACTTTGGTTGGTTAGCCATTTTGGGTGCCGCGAAATAATATGCGTCCTGATAATCAATTTCAGGAATATCCAGTTTTGCCCATTTCGGGTCTGGCATCGTCTCCCAGTGACGATAGGCTTTTAAGCGCCATTCAAGCAACCATTCAGGGTCACCCTTTTTGGCAGAAATAAAACGAACAATATCTTCGTTCAAGCCTTTGGGCGCTTTTTCAGATTCAATATCCGTTACAAAGCCTGCCTTATATGTTTTTAAAGCATCAATATGGGATTTGATTTCCGTGTTATCTGGTGCAGTATCACTCATTCTCTTATCTCTATTGTTTTTGCCTTGTCTAGTACACCGGCTAAACTAAAACTGTTCAGTGTATTCAAAACAGCCTTGTTAATTTCCGTCCAGCCACCATCCATGGGGCATATTTCTTTATTTGCGCATTCATGGGTAATACAGCTCGCACAATCCGTTAGTGAAATATCACCTTCTATAATTTCAATGACCTTTGTGAGCGACACAGCCTCATAATCACCATTAACTTGATAGCCACCTTTAACACCGCGCGTCGATGTAACAAGGTCACTTGCGGAAAGCTGCTTTAATATCTTGGATGTTGTCGGTTCAGGAATGCCTGTAACTTCTGCTAAAACAGATGCAGAAAAGCTGCGCGTTTTATTTTTGTATAAAACACTTAACAAAGTAATTGCATAGTCTGTCAATTTTGATAGTTTAATCATATCAATTCACGCAGTTTAGCCTATTTAATTCCTGGCCTTGTATCGCATTTTCTCCTTATTATATCAAGCATTGTTTTATATAGTACTAATTTTGTACCATTTCAATAAAAACAATCGTATAAAATGCAATCTATTATTAACATAAATTTAAACCTGCTCCGCTATGATGACCTTAGTGAGAGACAATAATACTGGTTAGTGAGGAAAAAATTATGTTGAGATCAGGTGATACATTTAAAACAGCAGCACGCAACGGCATTGCTATGAATGCATTTGGATTAGGCGCAACAGGCGCATTACAAGTTGGTAATTTCGCGCTTACAGACGCGCCAGAGGCTGCACCAGCGCAAAACATTGCCAATAAACTTTAATTAGCATTTTTTAATAATTTGGGTTTTATCAAGTTTTGTATACATATTCCACAAACTTGATATTTAGGAAAGCTAATTGGGCCAAAACTTGATAAAATACTCAATTAAATTATTGCATATTTTGTGGTATAATAGTAAACTGTGTATAACTTTTAAGGATAACCTATGAAAATAGATTTTAACGGAGCAACGACCTTGAGCAAATTAGTCGCCCTAACAGCTGCACAAAATGAGCAAGTAAATGCAAATGCGAGTTTCCTACAGCGCGCCGAACAAAAATTTGGTGATAAGCTTAGCAATCAGCAAACTGCTACATTTGACGTACGTGCAGGCCTGTAAATAAACAAAAACAACGGCACGCGCCCACTTTGCGTGCCTTTATGCTGTATCCCCTACGGCATTTTTATCATTTTGATAATTAATTTAAGTTTCTATTTAGTTGATACAAAGCGAATATCGCTGTTTTTATCCTGTGCGTCTTGTAGATGCCATGCATTGCGCGCAAGGAAAACAGGATCTTCGTCGTGGTCATAGCCTATTGCGCTGCCACTTGCATCTATAAAGGCTTTTAACTTCTTAGGATCATCACTTTCAACCCAACGCGCTGTATACAAGCTTGTTGCCTCAAACTTTGCGGGTACGTTAAATTCCGTACGGATGCGGTCGATGAGTACATCAAACTGCAATGTTCCGATTACACCAACAATATAATAAGATTCAATTGCCGATTTAAAGATACGGGCAGCCCCCTCTTCGGCAATCTGTTCCAAGGCACGCGCCAAATGTTTCGCCTTCATAGGGTCTTCAGGGACACAGCGCTGCATTATTTCAGGAGCGAAGCTTGGAATACCTGTGAAATGCAAATCTTCGCCCTCGGTCAAGCCGTCACCAATGCGTAAGTTACCATGGTTAGGGATGCCGATAATATCACCGGCAAAAGCGTATTCAGCCATTTCACGGTCTTGCGCAAAGAACATTTGCGGTGAATGAAGCGTAATATTCTTACCTGAACGGACATGTTTTAACTTCATGCCGCGGCGGAAAGAACCTGAACATATGCGCGCAAACGCCATACGGTCACGGTGCTTTGGGTCCATATTTGCCTGAATTTTGAAAACGAAGGCGTTTACCTTCTTCTCATCTGGTTGAATTTCGCGTTCCTGAGTCGCTTGAGGACGCGGTGCAGGCGCAAAACTCTTCACGCCCCCCAAAATTTCACGGACACCGAAGTTGTTGATTGCTGAACCACAATAAACAGGGGTCATATGCCCCTCTAAATAACTTTGGTGGTCAAACTCACTATACACGCCGCGGATCATTTCAACTTCTTCACGTAGCCTTTCAGCTAAGTCCGCAGGTAGAAGCTCATCAATTTTAGGATCATCTAGGCCATTACAAGTAATTGCATCAGAGACGCTATCGCCTTTGCCGCGTTCAAACATGATAAGCTGATCATTAAAGATGTCATAACAGCCTTTAAAGTCACGCCCCATGCCGATTGGCCAACTCGCAGGCACGACATTTAACTGTAGCTTGTCTTCAATCTCATCAAGCGTTTCAAAAAGGTCACGTCCATCACGGTCGAGTTTGTTGATAAATGTAATGATTGGAATATCACGAAGGCGACAGACCTCAAAAAGCTTCAATGTTTGCGCCTCAATACCTTTCGCAGCATCAAGCACCATGATTGCGCTATCGACCGCAGTTAATACGCGATAAGTATCCTCGGAGAAATCTTCGTGACCTGGCGTATCAAGCAGGTTATGCATGATGTCATCATATTCAAATGTCATCACAGATGATGCCACAGAAATCCCGCGCTCTTGCTCCACCTTCATCCAGTCAGATGTTGCGCGACGACGGTCACCACGTGCTTTTACTTGCCCTGCAAGCTGAATAGCACCACCGAATAACAGCAATTTTTCGGTTAATGTTGTTTTACCGGCATCAGGGTGCGAAATAATCGCATATGTGCGGCGTGGGCTGTGGTTCTCATTTGCAGGCATTGTTGTTACTTACTCTATATTGATCTGAACATTTGGCTTATAAACGAAGTTTGTGTAAATCTCAAGTCATGTTAAGAAAGTCATCATTATCAAACGGGTTCAAAAACTCATTTAATTCAAACTCAATAACCCATAAATCTGGGTCCATTGATATTTCGCCTTGGATATATTGATCCGCTTCGCTTTCATGCTTTATACCGTCTTCAAAGACGTTATACCACTTTAATTCACCATCCATATCGCGCATTTGTCCGTATAAACATGCGCCCTGACCAGCAACATAAACCTTACACAATATGGCACAGCCATCATGCCCGCCTGTATTAACAATGTAATAAGGTACACCCGCAATATTACAGCGGTGCAAAAGACCATCAATTATAAGTTTGGTTTGCTGGCGGACAGTTTCAAACATCGGCTTTACTTAAGCCTTTTTCTTGTGCCCATAAACTTCAAGGCGGTGATCGACTAAGTCATATCCTAACTCTGCTGCGACCTTACGTACGATGGCCTCAACTTCACTATTTTCAAACTCAACGACTTCGCTAGTCTCTGTGTCAATAAGATGGTAATGATCATCAATATTCACATCATAACGGGAAAAGCTTTCATTGAAATCATGACGGATAACGAGGTCAAGCTCATCTAACAAATTCATGGTGCGGTAAACTGTCGCCAAAGAAATAGACGAATCCTCAGCCTTTGCGCGCTCATAAACCATCTCAACTGATAAATGGTTATCTGAATTTTCAAGGACACTTATAATAACTTTACGCTGCCCTGTCATTTTTAGGCCTGCGGCTATACATCTGTCTTGCAAAGTCTTGCCCATGTTTAAATGCCTTTTTATCTATTGTTATTTGAAACGGTTAATATCGTCAGGATTGTGCAGTACACGCTGTTCCGGCAAGTAAAGCGTAACGACCGTACCCATTCCTTCGTCTGATTTCAAGAACAATTCACCGCCATGCAGCTCCATCATTGCTTTCGCAAGCGGTAAACCGAGCCCTGTACCTTGTTGGTTTTTCGCAGCCAATGTGGAATCCTTCACCTGACCAAATGGTTCAAGCGCTTCTTTAACGCGGTCTTTGGGAATGCCGACACCATCATCTGATACGACTATTTGCATACCGCCATTATCAACAACTTCAACCTTAACAAAAATATGGCCGCCGCGTTCACAGAATTTTACGGAGTTACTAATCAAATTAATAAGAACCTGACGGATCAAACGAGAATCTACATATATTTTAGGTAGATTATCTGGCACTTCGTCATCAAGCTCTATACCGCTGCTAAACGCGCGCGAAGCCATCATACGCATAACAGATTCCATTAGACCTGCTAAATCAACGGGCTCCTCATCTAGCTCCAAACGCCCAGCTTCAATTTTAGACATATCGAGCACTTCGTTGATGATTTCCAATAAGTGACGCGCACTTAATAGAACATCCCCCATATATTCTTTGTATTTCTCATTAGCGAGCGCGCCGAATGTTTCATTGAGCATAAGCTCACTAAAACCGATAATCGCATTGAGCGGCGTGCGCAACTCATGCGACATATTGGCAAGGAATGAGGATTTTGCATGGTTAGCAGCATCCGCCTGTTCCTTCGCAACATGGAGCGATACCTCCATCTGCTTACGCATGGTGATATCCATCAAATTGGTCACTTGAAAACGCCGACGCTGCGAAAGTTCAAGCGTAGCTGTGGTAAAGATTACGTTAGCAATTGTACCGTCCTTACGGATCAACTTCATCTCACCGCTCGAACGTTCACCCGATACGATATAGTTTTCATGATTATCCCGTGCCAAGCGGCGCTCATCCGGCGTAAGGAGCATGGCAAAGTCATAGCCGATAATATCATCCCGTTTCCAGCCATAATTACGCACAAAGCTGTCATTCACACGGACGATACGGCCATTATGATCGGTCACGACAATACCAATCTCACTCACATCAAAGATAGATGTTAGAAGGCTGATCGCATCATCACGTTCACGCTGGAGTATAGATTCATCCGAAGCATCAGGCTGCGCCATAATGTCTAAATATGTAACATTGCCATGCTCATCCAATAATGGATTAATCCAAAAACCATGCACACGGATACTGCCCGGTAAATTTGGCAATGCCTGTATAGTCACGGGTACTTTCTGGCCAACGCAAACCTCAAAAGATTGATTAAAATGACGTGCGTTTTCGCTATCCATAAAATCATCAACCGATTTGCCCATAATAGTTTCACGGCGGCGGTCAAAATATTCTAATGCGCGGTTGTTAATCTCAACGACTTTAAATTCATCACCCTCAACCGAAACCAAGAATCTTGGTACGGGCATAGTGTCAAATAGGCTTTTATGGTCGATGATAATGTCTGTCATATAATTATTATTGTTTTATTTATCCATTATACCGTGCCGAAGCTACGGTCACCTGCATCGCCCAAACCTGGGACAATATATGCGTTTTCATTTAAGTGGCTGTCTAAGGCTGCAGTGTAAATTTTTAACGCAGGATACTTGTCCTGCATTAACTTCACACCTTCTGGGGCAGCTACAAGCACCACAAATTTTACCCGCGCCATATCAGCGCCTTTGGCTTTAATCATATCTAGTGCAAGCGCCGCAGAATGCCCCGTGGCAAGCATTGGATCAACCAAAAGCACATCACGGCCCGCTAAGTCAGGTAGCTTATTTAAGTATTCAACGGCCTCTAATGTATCATGGTCACGATACATACCAATATGCGCAACACTGGCTTCGGGTAGTACATCTTCTAATCCATCAGCCATAGCGAGCCCTGCGCGTAATATAGGTACAATCACAGGAAATTCATTCTTAAGCACAGGTGCATCAAAACGTTCAAGCGGCGTTTCCACAGACTGCGTAGCACGCGGCAAATCCTGTGTAACGCTATACGCCATCATTTGGGCGATATGTTTAACGTTTTGTCGAAACATACGCTTATCCGTATTAATCGCACGAATTTCTGAAAGACGATGGTCTATAACTGGGTTATCTGCAACCCACAAATTGTCAAAATCTGCATGTTTATGCATCTTTATTCTCCTGCATAAATAATTCGAGGGCGCTGACTTCCTTATGGATCACTGATGAGGGGTCATCACCTTGAAGGCGCTGCACTTCTAAACGCATATGCTTGATTAAATGATCAATCTTATCACCCGGAACAGGCTCTGACGCACAGAATAAAAGCTTACTGGTCGTATTATCTAATATCTGATCCAAGCGCTTATAAAAACGAATGCCGCCATCACTATCTGTTTCTTTTAGCATTACGGCGAACTCATTATCAGACAGGACATATGCATCATCAAATACACGCATACATTTTTTAATGCCCGCGGCCGTAGCAAAGAAGTCTTGTGTGCTGCGCCCTTTTACATCCTGATCATCAGTTGCTTTTAATGTCACAAGCCCCAAGACAAAGCTTGAGCCATGACGCGCACGACGCTCAATTTCTATTTCAAAGTCTTTGACAAGTTGTGCCTGCGCATTAAGGCCTGAGCGAATAATTAAATCTTCTTGGTCACCATCATTATCAAGATTAGCCTGCACCATCTGGTCACAAATGCTGGTAATGGCCTTATTTAGCCTTTCAAGGACAGCGTAAGATTGTTCTGTATTAATTTTTGGCGTATCAATAAATTCATTGGCCAGCTTAATAACCTCCTCAACCTGCACAATCATATCATCATAGAAATTTTGCTGATCAGATGATGATGTCGATGAGTTTTGCAGCCAGTCTAATAAAATATAAGGCGGCTTAATAACTTCATTACCCTTAACATAGGCATGAAAGACCTGCATATACCAATCCAGCAGCTTTTTAATAATCAGCGCGACATGATCTGCACTGGTGTTAACCTTATTCATTACGACCTCAATTTAAAAGAAGCGCAGATACGATTAATATCTGCGCTTCAAAAATAACACATAACACATTGTTATGATAGTTTCTTCTTAAGAAGCTCGTTGACCATTTGCGGGTTCGCCTTACCTTGGCTTTCCTTCATAACCTGTCCAACAAAGAAGCCAAACAATTTATCCTTACCGGATTTATATTGTTCAACCTTATCTTGGTTGTCTGCAATTACTTTATCAATAATCGCCTCAATAGCGCCCGTATCTGTGACTTGCTTCAAGCCTTTTTCTTCAACAATCTTTTCAGGATCAGCGCCACTTTCATACATTTCAGCAAAAACATCCTTAGCGATACGGCCTGAAATTGTGTTGTCTTCAATCAAACCGACAAGCTTACCTAGATTTTCAGATGTAATTGGCGATTCCTCAATTGTCTTACCATCTTTATTCAAAATACCAAGCAATTCATTGATAACCCAGTTTGCTGCTAGCTTAGCATCACGATCATTTGCAACAGTTTCAAAATAATCTGCACGTGAACGAGACGAAATCAAAACACTCGCATCATAAGCACCAAGGCCATAGCTATCCATGAAACGGTGCTTCTTCTCATCTGGCAATTCAGGCAATGTTTTCTTGATATCATCAACATAACCTTGTTCTAATTCCAGTGGCAGCAAGTCTGGGTCAGGGAAATAACGGTAATCATGTGCATCTTCTTTGGAGCGCATAGAGCGTGTGACGTTTTGCGCAGGATCCCAAAGGCGTGTTTCCTGATCAACGCTGCCGCCATCTTCAAGTAATTCAATTTGACGACGAGATTCATAATCAATAGCCGCCTGTGCCGCTTTGATTGAGTTTACATTTTTTATCTCGCAGCGCGTGCCATATTCGGTCTCGCCCACTTTACGGACTGAGATGTTTACATCGGCGCGCATTGAGCCTTCGTCCATGTTACCATCACATGTACCAAGGTAACGCAAAATCATACGCAACTTTGTTAAATAAGCACCTACTTCAATACCATCGCGCAAATCTGGCTCTGATACAATTTCCATCAATGTGTTGCCTGAACGGTTCAAGTCAACATATGACTTTGTTGGGTGTTGATCGTGAATAGATTTACCAGCATCTTGTTCAAGGTGCAGGCGTGTAATGCCAACTTTCTTAACTTCACCATTTGGCAAGTCAATTTCGATTTCACCTTCCCCAACGATTGGGTGAAGATATTGTGAAATCTGGTAGCCTTGCGGCAAATCAGGGTAAAAATAATTTTTACGCTCAAAAACAGAATAAAGGTTAATTTTTGAATTTAAGCCTAGGCCAGTACGCACAGCTTGTTCAACAGACTTCATGTTTAACACGGGCAGCATGCCGGGCATCGCTGCATCAACCAATGACACTTGTGTATTTGGCGCTGCGCCGAATGCAGTTGCCGCACCTGAGAATAGCTTAGATTCTGTGATGGCCTGTGCATGGACTTCAAGCCCGATCACCATTTCCCAATCACCTGTGTTGCCTCTAATAATTTCAGCCATTTTTATTTCCTTACAAAGACTTATCTTAAGTTTCTATCTTATAAAATTAACGCCACTGCATGAATGCAGGTTGGATACAGGCTTGAATGCCTGTTCTGACATAATTTTGGTATACAGGGGAACGTATAAACGATTCTTCCGGCGTATATTCCGCGTTCATTTCCATACCAGTATAGTGCCCAACAATATCATTCGCGCCACGTTCACGAAGCATGCGGCCAGCTATGTCTCCAACGCAAGAACAATAGGCAGGAAAGCTGCGTATACGATTATCGTGTGAACGTGTTTCCAAACATTTAGCGTAACCCAAGGTACGTATTGCTGTATCCATACAAGGTACAGCTACATCTTGAACGTATTTAATTAAAGACATTTCGAAATACGGATCGCCACGCTTAATTTTACCCAATGCGGCCTCAAGCTCACCATTAGTCATGACTTGCCCTATTGTAACAGATGCACATGTGCAAAACTCATCATGTGTGTCTGGTGAAAAACCGACAGGAAGGTGATTTGTACAATTTCTGTAAAACTTTCTGGCTTCAGAAGCACTGACTGGCGCATTACGGTCAACCTCGCCAACTGGCCCTTTAATATCAAGGCCAACCGAACCCGCCTTATTTTGCGCCTGAACGTTCGTGGCTAGTGCCAACCCAATACAAAGTAATCCTACAAATAAAAGCTGTCTTAGCTTAAATAACAAAGTCATTATGCTGCCTTATTCATCAAAAATTGTGGTTTCGCCTTAAATGCAGATGCGCGCTCCAAGAAACGACATGTACGCAGAATGGACGCCTCGTCAAATGGGCGTCCGATAACCTGCAAACCAAGTGGGAGACCACGTGAGTCCAAACCTGCAGGGACGGACATCCCCGGAAGCCCTGCCATATTCACAGTAACTGTGAATACATCATTCAGATACATCTTGATTGGATCATCTTCATTCTCACCAATCGCGAAAGCAGATGATGGTGTTGCCGGCGTAAGAATAACGTCAACTTGCTCATAAGCTTTTTTAAAGTCATCCTGAATCAAGCGGCGTACTTTTTGTGCCTGCAGGTAATAGGCATCGTAGTAGCCCGCAGAAAGAACATATGCACCGACCATGATACGGCGTTTAACTTCATCACCAAAGCCTTCAGCGCGTGTTTTGCGGTATGTTTCTTGTAGATCCTGACCATCCACGCGTAGGCCGTAACGAACGCCATCATAACGCGCAAGGTTTGATGACGCTTCAGCTGGTGCAATAATATAATATGCAGGCAGTGCGTATTTTGTGTGCGGCAATGAGATATCAACAATCTCAGCGCCCTCAGAGCGAAGCCATTCAATGCCCTGCTCCCACATTGCGTTAATTTCAGCAGGCGTTTCATCTAGTCGGTATTCTTTTGGAATACCAACTTTAAGGCCTTTAACACCTTGGTCAATCAACGCAGGAAAGTCTGGCACTTCCAATTTCGCGGATGTACTGTCTTTCGGGTCGTAACCGGACATTGACTTAAGCATGTGCGCACAATCTTCAACGCTACGGCCAAATGCACCTGCTTGGTCAAGAGATGATGCGAACGCAACAACGCCCCAACGTGAACAACGACCATAAGTTGGGCGGATACCTGCAACACCGCAGAATGCTGCAGGCTGACGAATTGAACCGCCTGTATCTGTACCTGTTGTTAGCATTGCAATATTTGCTGCTACAGCCGCCGCAGAACCGCCAGATGAACCACCTGGCACAAGATCAGCATCGCTATCATTCGCTTTCCACGGATTTACAACATTACCGTAGTAAGATGTTGTATTTGATGAGCCCATGGCAAATTCATCAAGGTTTGTTTTACCAAGCATAACTGCACCATCAGCAAATAATTTACTCGTGACGGTCGATTCATATGTTGGGATAAAGCCTTCAAGAATTTTTGAGCCTGCTGTAGTTTGCACACCTTCTGTACAGAACAAATCCTTAATACCCGTTGGAATGCCATCTAATGGTAACTCTGTGCCTGCTGCGTAACGTTTGTCACTTTCAGCCGCCTGTTTAAGGGCAATTTCAGGTGTTTCAACAATATAAGCATTCAAATGGCGCGCCTTATCCATCGCATCCAAATGTGCCTGTGTTAATTCAACGGCAGAAAACTCTTTGTTTTTCATGCCAGCTAGTGCTTCTGATACACTTAACGCTGTTAAATCTGTCATCTTATTTCTCTCACAAACCTAAATTACTCGACAACTTTGCTCACAACAAAAAAGCCTTCTTGGCTATCTGGTGCGTTTTTCAAAACTTTATCTACGATACCGCCATCATTAGTAACATCCTCACGCAGTGGGCATGGTATGTCATTGACGCTTGAAAGCGGCTCAACATTATCTGTATTAACTTCAGACAACTGCTCAACGAAACCTATGATGCCTTCAAGTTTTTTACCAACAGCATCAATCTCACTATCTTGAACTTCAATTTGTGCCAAACGGGCAACTTTACGAACTGTATTTTGATCCATTACAGACATGTCAATTTCTCTTAAACTTTCTCTCTTTTATAATTGCTTACCAAGGAAATTTATAATAAGCAGAATAAAGAAGTACAAGGAAAAGCACAATAAGGCAAGCATGGAAATTGAGGAATTAATACCTAAACTACAGAAAAATGACCGTCTGTTAGGTTTAGACCCTGGTAAGAAGACAATTGGTGTCGCTATGGCGTCCCTCGCCCTTGGCGTTGCCACCCCGCTTGAAACGATTATCCGCAAGAAATACAGCGTAGATATTATACGCCTGCAAGCCCTGATTAAAGAATACGAAATACGTGCACTAATTGTTGGGTTGCCGCTAAATATGGACGGCAGCGAAGGCCGCCGCACACAATCCGTCCGCGACTTTGCTACAGCCTTACAGCGCGACATTCCAAACATACACATTGCCTTTTGGGATGAGCGCCTATCCACACATCATATGGAAAGCTTCTTAATTGAACAAGCCGATTTGTCACGCAACAAGCGCGATCAAGTCATCGACAAACTCGCCGCGCAGCATATATTACAGGGCGCCGTAGATTATCTAGAAGACAGAGTTTAAGCGGCATCTACTTCCGTATTAAATATATGTGGGAAGTCGAGTTCCGTATATGCCATACCGTTTACGGTGTTCGATAGAATATTTAACGTGACATTCGCCGCTATCTCAAAAAGCTCATCAACCGTTATGCCGAAGGCCCTTGCCTTTTGTAGGACCTCACCGCCCGGATGGCCATGATGGGCATTAAGTTCAATAGCAATTTCAAGTATTGCGCGTTCTTTGAAGTCCATTGATAGACCAGATTGCGCAGAACGCAATTCATCATCAGGTATGCCTAATGACCGACCAATAGCCGTATGCGCCGCCAAACAATAATCACAATTATTATGGCTTGCGACCGCAATAGCGATTTTTTCCTGTGTTTCGCGTGGTAGAACACCACCATGCAAAGTCTCTGATGTGCTAAGGTAAACTTCCATCGCCGCTGGTGAATTGGCTATAGTGTTAAAAAAATTGGGCACAAGCCCCATTTCATTTTCCACGGCCTCAAGCATCATTTTAACTTTGCCTGTGGCTTCTCTATAGCTTAGGGGTTTTACAAGGTACATTGCCTTATCCTTTCATTTAAAACCCTTAAACCTTATAGTCACCCTCTTATCTCTATTCTAACATTTTACGAAACAGCCAAACAAATAGATTAAAATCGAATTTTAGATAATCTTAACTTCCCGCTAACCTAAATTTTTAGCCTGTGCAGTGCATTATTCCCTTGACAATGCACGGTCAATCCTTATATATACGCTACTTCGTATGAAATCGCTCCGAAGTGGCTATATGCCTGCCACATTGGGCGTACAAAAGCAAATCGCTTTATTTAAAACACTAAACTTATAGGAAAAGGCAAAAACATGTACGCAGTTATTAAAACTGGTGGAAAACAGTATAAAGTCCAAAAGGATGATGTGATCCGCGTTGAAAAATTGGATGCGGAAGCAGGTAAAAGCATTACGCTTGACCAAGTTCTTATGCTTAACGATGGTAAAAAATCAACTATCGGCGCGCCTGTCGTTGCTGGTGCAAAAGTAACAGCAGAAGTTCTTGAACAAACACGTGGCGAAAAAGTGATCGTTTTCAAAAAGAAACGTCGTCAAAACTATCGCCGTAAGAAAGGCCATCGCCAAGATCTTACAGTGTTGAAAATCAAAGACATTAAAGCGGCGTAATAGCGTCAGATATAAATTTAAGAGAATTTAAGGAGATACATCATGGCACATAAGAAAGCTGGTGGTAGTTCTAAGAACGGAAGAGACTCGGCGGGCCGCAGACTGGGCGTCAAGCGTTTCGGTGGTGAAGACGTTTTGGCAGGTAACATTATCGTGCGTCAGCGCGGTACAAAATACCTTCCAGGTAAAAACGTTGGCCTAGGTAAAGACCACACAATTTTTGCACTTATCGACGGTCAAGTATCGTTCACACGTGCAAAAGGCAACCGCCCAGTGGTAAACATCGTTCCTGCGAACGATGCAGGCGTTGCTGCAAAAGCTGCTGAATAAGCATCTTTATAGAAATTTACAATAAAGAGGCTTATTGCTAGCCTCTTTTTTTGTGTTTAAGACGAGTAGTCATAATGAAGTTTTTAGATCAAGCAAAAATCTACGTTAAAAGCGGCAATGGCGGCCCCGGCTGTATGTCATTCCACCGCGAAAAATACGTTGAATATGGCGGCCCTGACGGCGGTAACGGCGGCAAAGGCGGCGATGTATATTTTCATGCTGTATCAAATCTAAACACGCTTATCGACTTTCGTTATACGCAGCACTTCCGCGCGGAATGCGGGCATAATGGTGCGGGTCGCAATAAAACAGGCCGCGGCGGTGAAGATATTATCATTAACGTCCCTGTCGGCACGCAGATCATTGATGAAGATAAAGAAACTATATTGCTAGATATGGTTGAAGAAGGACAAACAATCCTTTTCCTTCGCGGCGGTGATGGCGGTTTTGGTAATGCACATTATAAAAGCTCGACCAACCAAGCCCCGCGAAAAACCACACCGGGCTGGTCTGGTGAAGAACGCGCAATATGGCTGCGCTTAAAGCTTATTGCAGATGTTGGCTTACTTGGTATGCCTAATGCAGGCAAATCAACATTCTTGTCAGCGTGCTCACGCGCAAACCCCAAAATTGCGGATTATCCATTCACGACATTGCATCCTAATTTGGGCGTTGTACGTCGTCATGGGCATGAATTTGTTATTGCCGATATTCCGGGTTTGATTGAAGGTGCATCCGAAGGTCAAGGTCTTGGTCACCGTTTCCTTGGTCATGTTGAACGCTCGGCCATTTTGCTGCACCTCATTGACATTACGCAGGATAATCCCGCCGAAGCATATAAAACAATCCGTGAAGAATTAGCTTCTTACGGCACTGAACTTGCCGAAAAAGAAGAAATCGTCGCGCTTAATAAATGTGACGCACTTGGCGATGAACTATCAGAGCATCAAGCCGAAGAGTTTGAAAAAGCGACTGGCATTAAGCCTTACATCATTTCTTCCATTGCTGGCATGGGTTTAGACCCCGTACTTAACAAATTAGGTGATGCCGTACGCGTACGCAAAGCCGACAATGCCTCTGTGCGTGAAGACCTACACGAATATGAGCCTGATTTAAAAGATTTTGCTTACGAAGACGAGTAAACAAAAATTACACGCAGTTTTCTGCATCCTCCCTTGTAAATCTTTAATGCTATATTAATTAATTTCATTATAATTGAAGTTAGATTAATGGGTTTAGACGATTCACATATAAGGGTTAAAAATGCCGAAAGATACGCTCGAAAAAGCACTCCACGAAGACAACTTTAAAAAGCCGCTGAAATATCAGCCTGACCATATTGACGTTGATATTCGTATCCACGATACAGACAATGTGGATGTGACTTGTGTGTATCATTACAAAGACAAATTCCCAACCGAAGATAAGCCTTCAATTATCGAGCTTGATTTTGAAGATTTAAAATTAACGCCAGATGAGCGTAAAAATGGCGCCTCGCCGAAGTCACTGCTCAGCCTAGAAATTGACGGCGTTAAACTGGTTGAAGGACAAGACTATATATATTTAGGTGAGAAACACAAAATCCAGCTGAATGTACCGAAGGACAAAAACAACTTCACCCTTACCGCGAAAACGAATGTTGACCCGCTACACAACACAACAGGCGTTGGCCTTTATATGAGTGATGGCAACATCTTCTTTAAAGGTGAAACCATGAATTTCCGCAAAATATCCCCCGTGCAAGACCGCACAGATGTTTTGTCGACCTTCAACGTCACCTTGTCACAAAATACAAATGCACAAAATACGCAGAATTATAATCAGCTTCTTACCAATGGTGATTTGGTTGACTTTGGTATGGATGCGCAGGGTTACCGTTTTGTCCGCTATGAAGATAAAGTGCAAAAACCTTGTTATCTGATGGGCGTTCAGGCGGGCGAATTTGCCACCGAAGAATATAGCCATACATTTACAAACGGACATACCGTCAAAATATTTACCCATGCGCCGTTAAAAGATAAAAACAAAGACAAATATGTCGTTGAAGGCATTATACGCGGCATGGAATATATGGATAAGGAGTTTGGCCTTATCTATGATAAGCCGCAATATCACATTACATCGCTAACCACATTTAATGCGGGCGCAACGGAAACAAAATCTATGCCGATGTTCTCAGCTGGTTACTTCACAACGGATAAAGACTTTGTGCCGTCATCTGACTTACTTGCGACAATGGCGGTTGTTATTCATGAATATATCCATGAATTTATTGGTAATGGGTTTTACATTAACAACTGGCTGGAGCTTGGCACAAAAGAAGGTCAAACTGTTTTCTTAGAACAGCTTGCCACGGCTGCCATGCTTGCAGACCCTGATGTTGTGCGCATGACAGATATGAACGACATGGTTAACCGTCAATTCCCTAAAGAAGATGACCAAAACTTGCCCCCTATTCCCAATGCATTGAATTCGGAGCGTGATCATTATACGGCAACAACATATAGTAAAGGTGCTGAATGCTTCCGCATGATCCATACCTTAATCGGGCACGATAAATATACAAAGCTGATTAAAGAATATGTCGATAGCCACCACTATCAAAACGCATCCATTGATGACCTTTTAGAATTGGCTGAACAATATCACAGCTATGATTTTACAGGTAAATTTGCACGATGGTTTAAACAAGCAGGGCGTGCAACGGTAACTTGTCACGGCCATTATAAAGGTGACAGTCAAGAATATGTGATTAGCCTAGAGCAACGTTTTAAAGATCCTCACAATAAGCCGCTCCCTATTCCACTGGGCATCGCGCTTTGCATTGATGGGCAAATGTCGCATGAGCAGGTATATTTATTTGACCAAGAAAACGATGCGATTGTTTTCAAAAATGTAGCCAAAGAGCCCGAAGCATACAGCATTAACCGCAGCTTTACAGCGCCGGTAGAAATCCGTGATGACCAAGATATTACGCAGGCGATAAAACTCCTTGCCGCGGAAAGCGATGGTGTAACGCAACTGCAAATCATCCAGTCTTTACACAGTAAGGAAATCCTTAAGCGTTATGATGCTTTGAAGGCAGGACAGCCTATTCCTGCGATTTCAAATTCATTTGCGGATGCGCTGAAAACATTGGTAACACGCAAGGATATCGCGCCAGACGTTTTAGCCAACTTGCTAACGCCCGCGCCGCTTGGTAGCCTACGTACGCAGATTCCTGAAGTGACACCGATGCATTTATTTAATGCGCGAGATAGCTATATGAACGACATATGCGCTGCGCTCTACAGTGAAATGGATCAACTATATACGGATCTACGCAATGACTTAAGCGGACCTTATAAAGAGGATAAAGCATCGACACAAAAACGCACTTTAGCGGGCTGCCTGCTTAAAATTACAGCGCGTGCCAAAACTGATAAAGAACGCCAGAAGATTATTGAGTTATATGATAATGCCAATAATGGTGAAGATCGTATCACAGCAGGCAATTTGCTTGAAAAGCTGCGCGATGATGAGCCTCAGCATTATCAACGCATTATTGATGACCTGCTGCAATATATGTCCGTTGACACAAATGGTAAGCTTGCCGCGCTTGATATTATGGCGGCGCATACGTCAGCCACGCCGCGTGCACATTTGAACGCAGTGATTACAGACCCTAAATATGGTTTTGATTGGGCTATCCCGCATCATGGTAAACATGTCGGGCCGCGCTTCGCCGGTAACTACCGCAATTTTCATGCTGCAAATGGTGAAGGCTATGAAGCCATTGCCGATATGGCGATTGAAGCAGGACGGATCAACCCAGAAGTCGCAGGGGCAATTGGTAACATATTAGCATCGCTAAACAACTTTGATGCAGATACAGCCGCAAAAATGTATAAGGCACTTGAACGTATTGATAATACATCAGGCATGCCGCAGCAATTACGCGGTACAGTCAAAGACGCGATGAAGGCCTATGAAGAAAAAAATAGTGGTCAGAATTGCAGCAAAACAAAACCAGGCTGTAACCCATAAAGCGTTTCTGAAAGAATACAGTACAAATAAGCCCGAGATTCGGAACAATTAACGTGAGGACATCATGCGCACGGATTCACCCAAAACAATATTTTTAAAAGATTACGAAGCCCCAGCTTTTTTCGCTGAGCATTGCGACTTAACCTTCAAAATATTTGATGGGCATACATTGGTAACGTCAAAAACCACTTACCACAAAAATCCAGACGTCCAAGCCTTAATGCTACATCTTAACGGTGAGCACCAAGAAATTGTTTCTATTCATTTAAATGACCGCAAGCTTGACGAACAAGCCTATATAAAAGATGACAACGGATTGCGAATTTCCGTTTCAGAACAATCATTTATATTAAGAATTGAAACTAAAATATCACCAGAAACCAATACCGCATTGGAAGGCTTATATAAATCAGGCGACACGTACTGTACGCAGTGTGAGGCTGAAGGATTCCGCCGCATCACTTATTATCAAGATCGTCCTGATAATATGGCAACCTTCACAACACGCATTGAGGCGGACAAAGAAAAATATCCTGTCCTGCTTTCAAACGGTAATTTAATAAGCGAAGGTGATTTAGATGGCGGGCGTCATTATACGGTGTGGGAAGACCCGTGGAAAAAACCATGCTACCTCTTCGCGCTCGTAGCAGGCAACCTTGTTCATATCGAAGATCACTACAAAACCACGTCAGGGCGTGACGTAACATTGCGCATTTATGTCCGTGAGGGTGATGAAGGCCAGTGCCACCACGCGATGGAAAGCCTTAAACATTCCATGCGTTGGGATGAAGAAACCTATGGCCGTGAATATGACCTCGATTTATTCAATATTGTTGCCGTTAGTGACTTCAACATGGGCGCGATGGAGAATAAATCCCTCAACATCTTTAACACCGCCCTCGTCCTTGCGCACAAAGACACCGCAACGGATGCAGACTTTATGCGTGTCGAAAGTGTTGTCGGTCATGAATATTTTCACAACTGGACAGGTAACCGCATCACATGCCGTGATTGGTTTCAATTATCGTTAAAAGAAGGCCTCACCGTCTTCCGTGACCAAGAATTCAGCGCAGATATGAATTCCGCGCCAGTGCAGCGCATTGATGACGTAATGCATTTGCGCGAATTTCAATTCTCAGAAGATGCAAGCCCATTAGCGCACCCTATTCGCCCTGATAATTATATTGAAATCAATAACTTCTATACCATGACCGTCTACGAGAAAGGCGCTGAAGTTATCCGCATGTTCTATAATCTTCTTGGGCCTGAAACATATCGCAAGGCAACAGACCTGTATTTTGAACGCCACGATGAACAGGCCGTAACTTGTGAAGATTGGGCAAAATGCATGGAAGATGCATCTGGTATGGATTTATCACAGTTCAAGCTGTGGTACACACAGGCCGGCACACCTGAAGTCAAAATGACATCACAATATGATGCGGATTCACAGCGCTTTACCTTACGTTTTGAACAGAAAATACCCAAAACACCAGGGCAGGATAATAAGAAGCCTATGCATATTCCTATACGTACGGCGCTTATTTCAGGTAATGGTGACGAATTCACGCTTAATGAAAGCGGCGATAAAGAAATTATTTTACACCTTAAAGAACCATCACAAAGCTTTGTGTTTGAAAACATCACATCCAAGCCAACAGCGTCCGTACTGCGTGGCTTTTCAGCGCCGGTAAAACTCACCACAGACCTAACAGATGATGAGCTACGTTTCTTGATGGTGCATGACCAAGACGGGTTTAACAAATGGGAAGCTGGTCAAAAACTGGCAACACGCCAAATTATTGCGCATTATAAAAATGACGCATATGTAACAGATAATGCGTTTATCGACAGCTTCAAAGCCCTTTGTGAAAAGGCTCTGGAGGATGGCGCAGACCATGCCCTTATGGCGCGCGCGCTCAGCCTTCCGAATATGGGCGATTTATCGCAGCAGCTTGATAATCTTGATCCTGTAAAGCTTTACGAAGCACAGCAGCGCGTTCAGAACGATTTGGCGGAGGCTACGCATGATGATATGCAGCGCATTTATAACGCGCTTCAAAACCTATCGGGCGAAGACAAATTCCACATTGCCGCAGGCCGTCGCGCCCTTAAAAATGTGGCATTGAGCTATATTTGCGGGTTTAGTGACGAAAGCAAGAATGCATACGGCCTTGCCGCCGCCCAATATAATTACGCCGACAACATGACGGATCGTATGGGCGCGCTCGCCTGCTTGGTTGATAGTAACGCAGATGAACGCCAAAGCTGCCTAGATGATTTTTATGACCGCTTTAAGGCGCATGAACTTGTCGTCAATAAATGGTTTAGTTTGCAGGCTTGCGCCGTGCGCCCATCTATTATAGATGACGTCAAAGCATTGGCAGAGCATGCAGAGTTCAACTGGAGGAACCCGAACCGCGTACGCGCTTTATTCGCCGCCTTTGCAATGCGCAACATGCCAGCATTCCACAGCGCAGATGGTGATGGCTACACCTTCCTTACGGATGCGATTATTAAGCTAAACGATATCAACCCGCAAATTGCTGCGCGAATGTTAACGCCGATGCGTGAATGGCGCCGCTTCGATAAGAAGCGCCAAGACATGATAAAAGCATGCCTAGAGCGCATTTTAGCGGTTGAGAATTTGTCCAAAGACGTTTTCGAAATCGCAAGCAAGAGCTTGAAAGGATAAGTTATTATGGCTGGCCGTATCGTTTGTATCGGGGATTCCATTACCGAAGGTTTATGCGATGAATTGGCGCTTGGCTGGGTTGGTCGTGTGTCTAAAGCGCTTGCCGAAACAAACACGAAAGCTGAGCCATGGCGCTTTATAAACCTTGGCGTTGCAGGCGATACAAGCATTGATATTAAGCACCGGCTATGTAGCGAAGTTACCTATCGTACGCCGCAAATTTTGATTATTGCCGCAGGCATCAATGACACAGCCTATAAAATATGGCCGGATCATCGTGGTCAAAAAGTTGACCTACACATGGCGCGTTTTACGTGGAAAGAAATATTCGCGCTAATGAGCAGCAAAGATTTTCCGATTATTTCAGTTGGCCCTACACCCGTTGATGAAAGTAAACTGCCGAATATCTGGCGTCCTTTTGATGATAAAGATAAAGGTACAGACCTACGCAACGATACAATCGCCGAATATAATGAAATGCTTAAAGCCGAAGTCGCGTTAGCTGGTCATTATTTTATCAATATGTTTGATGAACTGGATCATGCCCAGTTCATCAAAACTTTAGGCGATGGCCTGCACCCTGATGCAAATGGATTCGACATGATGACCGAGATTATTTTGCGCCACTTAAAAATTATAAATATTGACCAGTACAGCTTATTATAATTCAGGTTTCAGCGGGCGGTCACATACCGATAACATATGCTTTACCATAGCCAAAGACTGATTAAACCCTGCTTGTTCATAATCTCGTCTAATCTTACTGAAGTTTTTTTGTTCCTTCATATAGGATGCCGCAGCATAGGCGCAATCTTGCTGATTAAAGCTTAGGTTACCCGCTATAGCTTGCGCCATTGCTTGCTTTAGGATGCTAGATAGTGGTGATGATGAAAACGTCATAAATGATCCTCCATCAGTTGAAACGATGCGTTTACGGTTTAAATAGAGACGCAGATCATGTGCTTCTGGGTCATAATTTACATTCAGGCGTGCAACCTCGCGCCCTTCCGCAAAACGCGTTACGCCAATGCGCTTTATATCCGCATCAGATGCATAATCAACATAGTAACGTATTCTGGAACCACCATATTCTTGTAACAATGCCCCATCATTAGCAGGCACCAAACTGCGCGCAATGACAGAATCCATGATTTTATCTATTGCTTTAAGGGCAAACATCTGATGGAAACCGCCTCGTTTACCTTCAAATCCATTTACAATATGATTAAAGTCTGCTTTAAAGCCCTTATCACAATGCGGCATATCCACTGGGGCTATATTGAGGGCACACACGTTAAGCAAAGGCCTGATAGGTAATTTTCGCACACACAAACGATGAATTATATCGCTTTCCATTTGCTGAATTAAACTTGTGCCATAGGAATAACCTGTCAGAACTATCTGCGCGAAATGCTTGTTCATCGCGTTATGACGTACTGTTGTATCCATTTCTGTCCAGCTATCTAATAATTTATCATCACCTAGGATAAGCTGCGAAGCTTCCCGCCCCTGAATTGTCATCGGCTTATTTTTTAAATTATGCATCTGATCAGCTGTATGACCAATGGATTCTTCCATGCCATTCGTTTCTGCATTAATTGTCACTATATAAGTCGACAAATTATTAGCCCCAGAATCAACAAGGTCCCTCAGAATTGACCCGAGAGACCCGTCTATTTGGATGCCATTGATGTGAAGTAGTCCACCTAAGAAATAATGCCTGAGCTTATTTGCCCTTATATCAGCTCGGTGGAGGTTGGTTATCGTATCCGGACAATCTATATTTTGCCCATCAGAATGGAGGAGTTTTTTAAGGATTGTAGTCATTTTTTATCACCCTTGGTTGTGGTAAAGTTGAAATAACAACCTCGATTTAGCATGGTAAAAAACCAAACACAAGAAAAACACAAGTAGTACCTAATAAAAAAACAAGCCCCAATTTAGGGGCTTGCTAAAATAACTATATGTGAATGTTTTATTCACCAGAAGCGGCATCGGGTTTACGCACCACACGACGACGCTTCTTTACTTCCATTTTTGGTTTACCTGCACCTGAATCATTTGAAGGTTGACCACCGTCATCATTGCTGTTGCCGCGTGAATCATCAGAGTCATCTGATTTACCGCCTGACTTGCGGCGCGCAGAACGATGTGGTGGTACAGGAATTGGCTTTTGCGCCATTTGGTCACGCTCACTTGTCGCAATCTCAATTTCAAGACGCGCAGAAACTTTGCGTAGCTCATGAACAGCTTCTTGCAAAGCACCTCTTAACTCAACATCGTTCTTTTTATCCTTCCATGCAGAGTAAGCCTGCATGCATTTCTCTGATGAGTCTTTTAGACGTGTTTCAATTTCATCCATATTCCGTTACCTTTTTTATGATTATAAATTCTGCGTAAGTCCTCACTGTAACAACTTAGTGTTAACAGAAAGGAAACATTCGATTAGCTGTTACCAAAAACTGTGTTTAACTGTTGTGATACACGAATAAACGTTGTGCGCTTTGATAATTCTTTTAACTGACGCGCACCAACATATGTACATGCAGAACGTACGCCGCCTAATATATTTTGAAGCGTTTCGCCCTGCACGTCACCGCGATAAGGCACTTTAACAGTTTTACCTTCACTCGCACGATATTCCGCGACGCCGCCAGAATGCTTGTTCATCGCTGTATCAGAGCTCATGCCATAGAACTGAACATATTTTTTACCGTCAACTTCAACGACTTCTAATTCAGATTGGTCGTGGCCCGCAAGCATACCACCAAGCATAATAAAGTCAGCGCCCGCGCCAAATGCCTTTGCAAGGTCACCCGGCACCGTACAACCACCATCGCCACAGACAAGGCCAGATAAACCATGTGCAGCGTCCGCACATTCAATAATAGCGGAAAGTTGAGGGTAACCAACGCCAGTCATTTTACGCGTTGTACAAACAGAACCTGGGCCAATACCAACCTTAACAATGTCCGCACCGCTTAAGATAAGCTCTTCAGTCATTTCACCAGTAACCACGTTACCAGCCATAATTGTTAAATCAGGATAATCTTCACGCGCCTTACGGACAAAGTTTGTAAATACTTCACTGTACCCATTGGCAACGTCGATACAGATTTTTTCAATCTTACCAGGTGCGCCCTTCATGACGGCGTCAAGTTTTTCCTGGTCGCGTTCTGCGACACCAATGCTATACCACACATTGGCAGCCGCTGGGTCGTTGTTCAAAAACTCGATGAGTTGTTCTTCTGAATAATGCTTTGTTAGCGCAACAGACAAACCATTGCCATCAGCATGGAATGCACGTGCCATATCAAATGTGCCTACACCATCCATATTCGCAGAAACAATCGGCACGCCATCATAAGTGCGGCCTGACCATTTAAAAGTAAAGTTACGACGAATATCGACCTCTTTACGAGAGCCGAGTGTTGAACGTTTTGGGCGAATTAAAACGTCTTTAAAGTCTAGTTTTAAGTCTTCTTCGATACGCATAGTCTATTTCCTCTTATACCGATCGTTTGTTATTGGGCAGTCCAGCCGCCATCAATTGTTAATTCTGATCCCGTGATCTGTGCCGCGTCGTCAGAACATAAAAATGAAACAAGCGCGCCGATCTGCTCAGGCTTTGCAAACTCAACAGAAGGCTGCTTTTCTGAAAGAAGCGACATTTTCGCCTCATCCCATGAAAGACCGTCTTGTTCTGCGCGAAGATCTACCTGTTTTTCAACAAGGGGGGTTAGTACCCACCCTGGACAAATTGAATTACAGGTTATGTTCTCTTTCGCAGTTTCCAAAGCAACAACTTTGCCTAAACCAATCAAACCATGTTTCGCTGCAACATAAGCAGATTTATTCACAGATGCAACCTTTCCATGCACAGAGGCGATATTTATTATGCGCCCCCAGCCATTTTTTCGCATGAACGGTAATGCACATTTAATAATATAGAACGGCGCGGATAACATTAAATCCTGTATAAGCTGCCATTTTTCAGATGGAAAATCTTCTATAGGGGATACGTGCTGAATACCGGCATTATTCACAATAATATCGGCGCCATTAACGCCCTGCACTTTCATATCATCAAAAAGCGCTTTAACGCCTTCCTCTGATGATAAATCCGCCGCCACATAAATACAGTTCACGCCATAATCATTGGCAATGGCGCTACGCATTTTTTCAATCTCATCCGCATCACCAAATCCATTAAGGACGATATTCGCGCCCTTTTCTGCCAAACATTGCGCCACGCCAAAGCCGATACCGCTAGTAGACCCTGTGATTAACGCTGTTTTACCTGTTAAGGACATTACGCGCCCCTTTCAAAATTATTTAAAAAATGCATCCGCCGCGTTGCTTGCAGCTTGTTTCTTATTTATTTCAGATTCTACGCGCTGTATTTCGGACTTTAAATCACCAATATATTCCTGCAATTCTGAAACCGACATATTGTCCATTTTAGCGGGGAAATTACGTTCAGTGACTTTGCGGTCTAATTCATCATCAAACATTTTGGCATTCCTCATAAAAAAGCAGCATATAATTTACTGCTTTTTTAAATGTAATTCAATTACCCTACGTTTAATTCTTTGCTTGACCGATAGTCTTCATTCGGTGTAAATTCGTGACACTTCCTAATATGGCCATAAAATACGGCCTGCCGGCATCGCCTGATAAGCGATTTTGGCAAAGGGAAAAGCTTATGCCGAATTTGAAAAACATTAAATACAGGAAACACTGTTATGAGCAACCAAGTTGATTTAGACAAACCATTAATGCCCAAAGCAAAGGCCATTTGGTTAATTGAAAACACAGCATTATCATTTGAACAGATTGCTGCTTTCTGCGCAATGCACGCTGTAGAGATCCAGGCCCTTGCCGATGAAGATATTGGCCGCGGCATGGTGGGCCGTAGCCCAATTGATGATGGCGAACTTACACAAGAAGAAATTGACCGCTGTCAGGCAAATACTGGCGAATTCTTGCGCATTAACCGCAAAGCTAACTCAACACTACGTACTCGCTCAAAAGGGCCACGTTACACACCAGTATCAAAACGCGGTGATAAACCAAATGCGATTGCATGGTTATTAAAGAACCATGACGAGCTTAGCGACGCACAGATTTGTAAGCTTGTCGGCACAACCAAGCCTACAATTAAGTCTATTCGCGAGAAAACACATGCGAACATGCAAAACATTAAGCCGCACAGCCCTGCTGACTTAGGCCTTTGTACATATGTCGAACTTGATGAAGCGATCAAGAAAGCACTTAAAGCTAAAGGCATTGACCCAGAGCAAAAGAAAAAAGAAATGGAAGATAAAAAAGCAGCTGAAGCCGCTGAATATGAATCAAGTAATAGCTCAGACACTGGCTTTGATTTCTCAGCCTTCATGAGCACAAGCGCATCATCTAGCCAAGAATAATATTGGAATAAATATTTAGTATAAGAAAAAGAGGGTTTGTTCGACCCTCTTTTTTATTTTCTTATCGGCCCATGTGCCGACTTTCTTGTGGCTTGTTCCAACAGTTCTCTGCAACTTATTTCTAACGCATGATCACCGTGGAATTTCTCACGTTTTTCTAACATACACATAAACTCAAAGCCATCTTCTTTGTCGTGGCTATTTACATCCATATATATGCTTTTTTTACTCATTTTCTCGGTCATATTATGATCCTCAGTAAAAACTTCTTATATATTAATTATACGCTATTTTATGTATAACCGCAAAAAAATATAAAGGACGCTGATATAGCGCCCTTTATATTCATATTTAATAATACCTATTTCTATGTCGCATCCGCTAACGCAGAAATTTGGTCATTAATTTGTAATTTTTGTGCTTTAAGCTTATGCAAGATAAGCTCGTCAGGATGCGGTCTTTTTTCTTCATCTGTGATTTTAAGATCAAGATAGTGTTTGCGCTCTTTCAAAGCATTTATACGATTGTTTTCAGACATTATCGCTCCTGTTCATATCTTTGTTATATTTTAGAACAAACACGTATACTGGCCACCATAGAAACGCATTAACATCCTTGAAAATTAAGGACGTAAATCAAGCCAAGAATACATGTATGATTTAAGTATTTCACGACTTCATTAACAGCACGTTAATAAAACCCGCAAAAGCAAAAATTTATACATTATTCAATTAATAGTCTGGTTTTGCGCAGCTGGCCTGTGCGCTCAAGTATAGGATAAGAGACCGATGTAATAAGACTTTGAATACGCACTAAGTCACGTATCACATCCATATGCATAGAGCTTGTGGCCAGTGTTTCAGGTATACCTTCAGCAATACGTTGCAAATGCTTTTCAGATGATGTTTGCTCATCTCGCTTAAAGTCGCCCTTAACTAAAAACAAACGACGCGCAAGCTCGACATCTTCAGTAATAAAGACATTACGCGAAAGCTTTAGGCTCTCAATTGTCATTTCAAAAAAGCTACGGATGTCTTTGAATCCCTCTTCTGAGAAACTCTTATTTTGCTCCATCTTCTTACGCGCCATATGAAGCAAGCTACGGTCAACAATGTCACCCGCATGTTCAATACTCGTTGCATAAGACATGACGAGCATATGACGCTCCGCATCAGCCCCATCAAGGCCATTCGCACCAATTTTGGCGAGATAGGTTTTAATCGCTTTATAAAGATCATCAATATAATCATCCATATCTTTAACACGTGATACAGCATCAGCATTATTGTTACGGAATATTTGATAAACCGAGTATAAAAGTTCTTCTAACTTATCTGTCATACGCATAACTTCACGCGATGCATTGGATAGCGCGACTGTCGGCATTTCTATATCGTTATAATCCAAGTAAAGCGGTGTATTTTTCTTAACCTCAGGCACGCTGTCCTTACCAAACTTCTCCACAACACCAGCGACATTTTTACAAAACGGTAGAAACATTATACCGAGGCAAATATTAAATGCCATATGGAAGGTGACGATCAATTGCGGTCTTGTCCAATGCAGGCTATCAAAGAAATCTAGTATCCAAGGAAACGCAGCAAGCACAATTATAACGCCAAATATACGTATAAATAAATTGGCCAATGGCAAACGGAAGCTATTTTCTTTGTCTTTAAGCGTCGCCAATATCGAAGGAATAACGCCCCCTATATTCGCCCCAAGAACCATTTTTAATGCGAGCCCCAATGGCAGTGGTAACGTCGCAATCAACACAACCATAGCCAAGGAGGAGTGGAATAACCACGTTAGCACAGCTGCAATAAGTATTGGGAATATTAGATCGGCTTCTAACGGCTTTAATATCAACGGAAAAAGTTCTGATTCTTGTAGAGGTGCTGACGAGTATTTAACAAGCTTCAACGCCATCAGCATTAGACCTATGCCAATAAGCACCTGCCCCATATATTTAAAATTAGGCTTAAAGTCTTTTAGCTGATAAACAATATAGCCAAAAACAAGCAAGAATGACGCAAGCCACGACAAATCAAACGTCAAAATTTGTGCCACGAGTGTTGTACCTAGATCCGCACCCAAAATTACAGCAATCGCAGCAGGCAGCGTGATCAGCCCACTAGATAAGAACGAACTCACAATCAGTGTTGTTGCCGTGGAGCTCTGTAAAACCATCGTAAACAAAACCCCCGACAAGAAGGATTTAAAACGATTAGATGTAGAATAGGAAAGAAAATCGCGTAGCTTTGCCCCCAATGCACGCATCATGCCCTTGCGAACCATTTGCAGGCCCCAGAGCAACATAACAACAGCACCAAAGATATTGATTAAAATCAGCGTAGGCAAAGTTAACCTTGTTTTCTATTTATATGAGTAAAAATTTTGATCTATTAGACTATAGAAAACACTTGAGAAGGTCAAGTTGCGCTGCAAAAAATTACGATAAAACAAAGTATAATATTAGTTTTTGGCAACAGTCTCTAAGATCTTCATATCGCCATGTGCACGTAAAGCACGCTGATAGGCCACTGGCTCATCATGCATAATCCGGCCTAAGCCATAGACTGAGGCCTCAATATCGGAGCAGTTATTGCTCTCTAGTAGAGCCAAATAAATGAACTTACGTTTGGATGCGGGATAGATTTGATCATAGCCCTTCTCTATTGCCTGTAAAGCGGCCTGCGCGGCTTTATCACACAATTCATAAGCCTTATGCGTGTCACGATACATTAGCTTGGGAAAAATAGATGTTAGTAGTATATATGCAAGTGCGCCATCTGGAGATGATGTCCATTCATCACATAGTCCTTCACGTGCCATTTCGAAGCAAAGCGCAAAACGCTCACGTAGTTCGAAATCGAAAGCCTCATTAACTTGATCCCACTGGCGCGGCTGAATTTCATTAAACCAAAAATCTAAAATTGTCTGTACACTGTCTTGCATAATTATTTATCTCTGGACAAAAAACGAATCACTATTGACAGTATGAATCAAAACGAATCGTTTGCATAGTAATATTTTACAGAGTCATAAAACTTAAAACAGATTAGCCGCTTTTTTGGGAAGGATCATCACCGACACCTTCAATATGCTCAAGCGCGGCATCTAAACCTTCCTCAAGCGCAGCGCTTTCAGGGTCAAGTATTTCTTCTGCATTTTCTTGTTTTTGCTGCATGGCCTTCATCATATTTTCATTAGCCGCTTTAATACGCTCCGCTTTACGCCTTTCCTCTTCTTCATAATAAGACTCTAGTGCTGTGTTTGCGTCTTTTTCACTCCTATGTGCTATGACCGCCAATACAGCTGCTGGCAAGAATGGCAAAGCTACTATGCCCAGCATTGTGAAATGCAAGGCTTCCCTTAACGATTTACCATCCATGTAACTATTGTATAAAACAAGAAAAACTAAGAACCCTGCGCCAAAAAATATATATGAGAAAACACGGTACACTTTAACCTTTAATATCGCCTCTCTTACTGACGGGTCTTTAATATAGACACTATTATCCAAGAGCAACTCCTCACTAAATTTATTAAAAATGATTTGTGATTAATATTCTTCAGCTCTAAGAATAACAAAAAAATCCTAACAAATTATTGCTAGGATTTTTTTATTTTGTTTAAAAACAACACCTTAGACCAAGGTTTACAAATTAAACTTTAGTGTACATCATGCCAAATCTTACGTTTAACACCATACATCACAAGCGCAAAAATTGATAAGAAGAACAACACCTTAACGCCCATACGCTTACGCGCCTCCATTTCAGGCTCAGCTGCCCAGTTAAGGAATTGCACAACGTCCTTAGCGTATTGATCCGCCGTCGTTGGAGTTTCATCTTCATAAGCAACCTGGTCATCAGATAGCGGCGCAGCCATTGCAATAACACCACCTGCCATATATGGGTTATAGTGCTGGCCACTCATAAGCTGCACATATTCTGGCGCATCTTTATAGCCCGTCAAAAGACTGTAAACATAGTTTGCACCGTCCTTACGCGCCTTGGTAATCAATGACAGATCCGGGGGATAAGCACCATTATTTGCGTATTTCGCAGCTGCTGTATTGGCAAAGGGGCTTGGGAAATAATCAGATGGACGCGCAGGACGTTCAAACATGTCGCCCTCGTCGTTCGGGCCATCCATTACCGTGTATTCCGCAGCAATATTTTTAATCTGGCCTTCTTCATAACCCAAAGCTTCCAAGTTACGGAATGCAATAAGGTCAAGAGAATGGCAAGAAGCACAAACGGATTTGAAAACAAGAAAACCACGCTGAAGCGCCGCTTTATCATATGTCCCAAACGGACCAGAGAAGCTCCAATCCATTTGCCTAGGCGTTTTAGCATCACCCGCAGCAGATGCAACTTGAACAGACCCGATCACTGCGCATGCAACGACAAGAATAGAGAGAATAGAATTTTTCATTGTACTTTTCCTTTTATTCATTTGGGTCTTATTTCGCCGCAGACGCTTTGGCCTTCGCCAACACCGCTTCGTGAAGAGACTTTGGTATCGGCAACGCCTTTTCTTTACGGCTTAACAACGGCAAAATCACAAGGAAGAAGACGTAATAGTAAATCGTAAAAATCTGCGCAAGCATTGTGTTATCAAATTTCAGAACCATTGGTGCTTTTTCTGGCTTTGCATGATCGTCACCAGTATGTGCAGTATCTGTAGCTACGCCATGATGGTCATCAGACGCTGAACACGCAGCTTCTGAACCTATGCATGTTTGCCAGTAAACCTTATCCGCAGGCTGCGAACCAGCATAGCCAAGAACAACTACGCCAAACACAAAGACAAGCAAAGCCTTCTTATACCAAGGACGATAGCGCGCACTGCGTACAGGGTGTGTATCTAGCCATGGCATAATCAATAGCAAAACAATCGCACCAAACATCGCAATAACGCCACCAAGTTTAGCTTCGATTAATGCAATATCCGTAAATGGAATGCCAATATCAAATGTAATCGCACGCAAGATAGCATAGAACGGTAGGAAGTACCATTCAGGCACAATATGCGCTGGTGTTACCAATGGATCTGCCGGGATATAGTTATCTGGGTGACCCAAAGCATTTGGCATGAAGAATACAAATGCAGCATAGATAATCACAAAGACGATCAAGCCGAATGTATCTTTCATTGTGTAATATGGGTGGAAAGGAAGTGTATCTTGCTTTCCTTTTGGTTCAACGCCAGTTGGGTTGTTAGAGCCCGTTACGTGTAGTGCCCATACGTGCAGGAACACAACAGCAAAGATCACAAACGGTAATAAGTAATGCAATGCGAAGAAACGCTTCAATGTAGGATTGTCTACAGAGAAACCGCCCCATAGTAATGTTACAATATCATCACCTACAAGCGGGATAGCTGAGAACAGGTTAGTAATAACGGTCGCGCCCCAGTAAGACATCTGCCCCCAAGGAAGTACGTATCCCATAAACGCCGTTGCCATCATCAGAAGGAAGATGACCACACCGAGTATCCAAAGCAGTTCGCGAGGCTGTTTGTATGAGCCGTAATACATGCCACGGAAAATATGGATATAAACAGCGATAAAGAAGAATGATGCCCCGTTCATATGAATATAGCGGATCAACCAACCATAATTCACATCACGCATAATGCCTTCGACTGAGTTAAAAGCCAGAGTCGTATCAGCTGTATACTGCATTGCCAGTGTAATACCCGTTACAATCATCGTAACAAGCATAAACATGGCGATCGCACCGAAGTTCCAGAAGTAGTTGAAGTTACGAGGTGTCGGGAATACACCATATTCTTTCTGCATCAAAGTAAATACAGGAAGGCGACTATCGACCCACTCGACTACAGGGTTATCAAATTTTTCACGCTGTCCACCAGCCATTGTTATTCTCCTGATTATATAAACGCTTATATATTATTCTTGTTTTCTTTTACCTGTTAACTTAACCGATACGGATAGATGTATCTGTTAAAAATGCATATTCAGGCACAGAAAGGTTTTTAGGTGCCGGGCCTTTACGGATACGGCCTGATGTATCGTAGTGTGAGCCGTGACATGGACAGAACCAACCACCGTACTCACCTTTAGTCTCACTCTCTTTTTGACCAAGCGGTACGCAGCCTAGATGTGTACAAACACCTACCATTACAAGCCACTCAGGCTTTTGTACACGGTCTTTATCTTCTTCTTTATCACGTAGCGCATTCACAGGCACCTCTTCAGCAGCTTTAATTTCTGCCTTCGTACGGTGACGTATGAATACCGGCTTCCCGCGCCACATAACTGTAATTGATTGCCCTTCTTGAATAGGCGTCAAATCAACTTCAGTCGAGGCCAGCGCCAATGTATCCGCAGCTGGATTCATTGAATCGACAAATGGCCAAACAACGGCGGCTGTCCCTATCGCACCAAATGCACCTGCGGCAAGGTTAAGAAACTCGCGGCGCGTACCTTCTTCATGATCTTTTTTAGTTGCTGTATCTGCACACATATTATAAGTACCTGCTCGTATTAATTACGTATGAATTTAAATTCTTAATTTATCCGAATAGAATCCTAGACGAACGAACTATCGCGCGTTAGTCTATGCCATTCGCAGCCAGTCGACAAGAGTATAAAAAACATTATCAATATAATCTAATAGACAGGCCAAGATTTTAGAAATAAAACAGAAACCAAATCAAATAACAATGAAAAAACAAATGCGTATTGCTTTTTATCAACCGGACATACCACAAAACCTTGGTGCCATGATGCGCCTTGCCGCATGTTTAGATGTTGGCATTGATGTTATCATGCCGTGTGGCTTCCCGTGGGATGATAAAAAAATTCGCCGCGCGGGTATGGATTATATTGACCATTGTCAATTACAGCGCCACGAAAGTTGGGAAAAATTCAAATCGCACTATGTTGGTAAACGCATAGTGTTGATGACAACAAAGGCCGAACAAGACTTTTATGAATTTGAATTTCAACCCGACGATATATTACTGGCGGGCTCTGAGAGTTCAGGCGTTCCTGAATTTGTCCATGAAAGCTGTTCTGAACGGGTAACCATCAAAATGGCAAATAATCAGCGTTCTTTAAATGTGGTCAATGCTACAGCCATGATCACCGGTGAAGCGCTGAGACAAACAAGATAGAAAGTAAGATGATGATGGAACAGAAAAAACAACGCGCTGCACAGTGGTTTGAAGAGCTCCGCGATATTATTTGCGCAGAATTTGAGAAAATCGAGTCGGAGGACGTAAACAATACAGCGCCTAAAGGCCGCTTTGAACGCAAGGCATGGCAGCGCACAGATGAGCATAACCCAACCGGCGATACAAATGGCGGCGGCGGTGAAATATCACTTATGTATGGGCGTGTTTTTGAAAAAGTTGGCGTCAATATTTCAACTGTGCATGGCTATTTCTCCCCTGAATTCCGTAAACAAATCCCGGGCGGTGAAGAAAGCGATGGCCAATTCTGGGCATCTGGAATTTCCCTTGTTGCGCATATGAAGAACCCACATGTGCCAGCCGTCCATATGAATACACGCATGATCGTTACATCACAGCACTGGTTCGGCGGCGGGATGGATTTAACCCCTGCACTGCCAAAAACAGAAGATACAAACGCATGGCACGAGGCAAACAAGGCGTGCTGTGAACGTCATGGCGATGTTGTAGATTATCAAGACCTAAAAGATTGGTGCGCACGTTATTTCTTCCTTCCCCATCGTGGTGAGGAACGCGGCATTGGCGGCACATTCTATGACCAACTCAATACAGGTGATTGGGAAAAAGATTTTGCCTTTACGCAAGATGTTGGCCGTACATTTATTGACTCCTTCCCTAAAATTGTTCGCCGCAATATGTTTGAGGCGTATACAGAAGAGGATCATGCCAAGCTTCTCGAAAAACGTGGCCGCTATGTTGAATTTAACCTTCTGCATGACCGCGGCACAAAATTTGGCCTAATGACTGGCGGTAACACAGAAGGCATATTAATGTCTATGCCTCCTGAAGCTACATGGCTTAAAAAACCTGAAGGCATGATGCCAGTAAATGACTTCCTAAAGAAAGCCGCCTAAATACATTTGACATATTACTTTAACCGTGTTAAACCCCTCCATATTATTATTTATAGACATTCTATGGAGGGAATATGTCAGATTTAGAAAAACTAGAAGAACTAACAACATATGCCGTGGCCTTTAAAGAAGCCGCAGAAGCTTACACAAGCGAAACAGACGGTTTACAAGAAGATATGATCGCCAAGCTCGAAGATGGCGAAATGGATCGTGCAATTGAAATGGCTACAAACCTTGCAACAGGCGGTTTAAGTGCAGCATTCGGCGGTGTAAGCGAAGACTTCCTACTACTTAATATCGAGGCAGCAGACTTTACTACTTTAGTTGCTGGTCGTGTTATTGATCAAGATACATTAATCAGCTTTTTACCTGAAGAACTTAAAACGCAAGAGTCTGTAGACCAACTTGAGCAAGCAAAAGCGCCTAATTTAGCTCGCATTTGTAAAGCAGCTCTTTAAGTTTTTAAATGATAAAACTGTAAGCGACACAAATTTAAGAATTATGATTGAGCAGCTTGTTGTAATGATGAGCTGCTTAATTTTTGAAGAATGTCAGGCCCGATAAAGCGAATGGAATCATCACGCGCGCCCATAATAAGGATGTAATCTCCTGCATCAGCCTCAGCCACTATGGCATCAATCAATGCATCACGGCTTTTAAACACATCGACACTGCCAAGCGCCCCTGCACTACGGATGCCCGCGGCGATATCTTCTGATGAAATATCCTGCGCTACCGTGCCGCCTGCGTAATAAATATCTTGAAGAAAAAGCTTATCTTGCGCACGCAGATTCTTAGTGAAACTTTCAATGTAGCCATCTTTCATTAAGCGCGTCGGTGCAAAACCGTGCGGCTGATAATATGCCAGAATACGTCCTGCATGGTTCGCCACGCATGACATTGCAGCGTCAATTTTATCAGGGTTATGGGCGTAATCATCCAGAATTGTTATGCCATCAACCTTACCAATTAATTCTAAACGCGACTTTACCCCTGAGAATTTCTGTAAAGCTTTTAGGCAATCGAACATATCAGCGCCGAGCGCATCCATAATAGCAAATGCGGCAAGTATATTTTGTACATTGTGCCGCCCAAGCATAGGTGCATGTATTTCATATGGCTCGACATCATCAATGATAATGTCAAACTTTACACCCTGCGGCGATAGAACGATGTTCTTGGCCTTAAAACGTGCATCTGCATGATCGTCCAGAGAGTAGCCAACAGCTTTATCTTCAGGCAAGTCTAGTGCTGACACGTACGGGTCGTCACAATTATAGACAATCACATTTTGAGTTTGATCAACCAAGCGCTGAAATAAGGTGATCAGCTCCTCAATTGGCTTGTGGTCTAACGTAATATTGTGGATCAAGCTAATCGCCGGCTTATATACCACGACAGAGCCATCGCTTTCACAGGCCTCCGCAACGAATACATCACTATTACTCGCGCGGGCATTACCGAATACAGAGCATTTAGTATCATCCGCCGCGCTAAAGTCAGGCATAACTGCGCCATTTATAACTGTAGGGTCTAAATCACACGCACGCGCAAGAAATGCGACTAAGGCCGTTACCGTTGATTTACCGCTTGTCCCTGCGACAGCAACGCTTTTCGCCTTTTCATTTAACATTTTCGCTAATAAATCCGCACGGCGAATAACCTGCACATTATGTTCCAAAGCAGCAGCAATATCTGGGATTTGCGGCTCAACTGCAGCTGATGCGACCACGCAATCTACATCACCGTTCACAACGATAACGCCATCTTGTGGCACCATCTCTACGCCCATTTTTTTGATGGCATCAAATTTCGCAGGGAAAAGACCTTGGTCATATGACCGATCAGAGCCAAAAACCTCATGCCCCTCCGTCTTTAATGCCCATGCAAGTGCACTTAGACCAATGCCACCCACACCAGAAAGTAAATAACGCATTATTCAGCGGCCTCCTCGCCATCGGTATTTTTTGATGCGCCGACTTTAAAATCGAGGACATTATCATCTGCAAGACTAACCTCAACACTAGCGCCATCGCCAATTTTTCCTTCAAGGATTAGCTCGGCCAATTTGTTCTGTAGCATTGTTTGAATAACGCGTTTTAATGGACGCGCGCCATAAACAGGATCATAGCCACGATCAGCCAAATATTCTTTGGTTGTTTCGTCTATTTCAAGCGTGATACGACGATCACCTAGCAATTTTCGCAAATATTTAAGCTGTATATCAATAATGCCAGAAATTTGCGCACGGCCAAGGCGGCGGAACAACAGAATTTCATCCAATCGGTTAAGAAATTCAGGACGGAACGCCGCGCGTACAGCGTCCATAACTTGCGGACGCGCAACCTCGACATCATCTTCTTCATTAAGTGCAGTGAGATGTTCCGCGCCAAGGTTTGACGTCATGATCAATACCGTATTGCTAAAATCAACTGTGCGCCCTTGACCATCGGTTAAACGTCCATCATCAAGCACCTGTAAAAGCACGTTAAATACGTCTGGATGCGCTTTTTCAACCTCATCAAATAAAACAACCTGATACGGCCTGCGGCGCACAGCTTCGGTCAGTGCCCCACCTTCTTCATAACCAACATAGCCTGGAGGCGCACCGATCATACGTGATACAGAGTGCTTCTCCATATATTCTGACATATCAAGACGGACAAGCGCGGCATCATCATCAAACATAAATTCGGCAAGGGATTTAGTTAGCTCCGTCTTACCTACCCCAGTTGGCCCCAAGAATAAGAATGAACCAATTGGGCGACGTGGATCTTGTAGCCCTGCGCGTGAACGGCGCACGGCATTTGCCACGGCAACAACGGCTTCATCCTGCCCGACCACGCGTTTTTTAAGGCTGTCTTCCATAGACAGCAGCTTTTCGCGTTCGCCCTCTAACATTTTATCAACCGGAATGCCTGTCCATTTACTAACGACATAGGCGATATGTTCGCTATCGACCTCTTCCTCAATTATTTTGCCTTCGTCGGCCTCTGCATCATCTTGTTCTTGCAATTTTTCCTGCAGTTCAGGGATGGCAGAATACTTAAGTTCACCCGCGCGTGCCCAGTCACCTGCACGTTCAGCCTGTTCAAGCTCAATGCGCAGACGATCAAGCTCTTCTGCAAGGCGCTGCGATGCATTAAGGTCAGCCTTTTCACTTGACCACTTATCGTTCAGCTCTTGTGATTTAGCTTCTAGCTCGGCTAGCTCTGTCTCTAAAGTCTTTAAACGACTTTTCGAGGATTGATCCTTTTCTTTTTTCAGCGCCTCACGTTCAATTTTCATTTGCACAATGCGGCGATCGAGCTCGTCTAGCTCTTCAGGTTTAGAATCAACAACCATACGCAGGCGCGAAGATGCCTCATCAATCAAATCAATCGCCTTATCAGGCAAGAAACGATCAGTTATATAACGGTTTGACAGCGTTGCCGCTGATACAATCGCGTTATCCATGATACGTACACCATGATGTGCTTCGTATTTCTCCTTCAAACCACGCAGGATGGATATTGTATCCTCAACTGTTGGCTCTTCGACAAAAACTGGTTGGAAACGGCGCGCAAGGGCGGCGTCTTTCTCAATATGCTGGCGGTATTCATCAAGCGTTGTTGCACCTACCATGTGCAGTTCACCACGCGCCAATGCGGGTTTCAGCATATTTGACGCATCCATAGCGCCATCAGCTTTGCCCGCACCGATTAACGTATGAAGCTCATCCAAGAAGACGATAATATCACCGCCTGCTGAGGAAATTTCTTCCAATACTGCTTTTAAACGCTCTTCAAACTCACCACGATATTTTGCACCCGCGACCATTGAGCCTAAATCAAGTGACATAAGTGTTTTATGCTTTAAACTTTCAGGGACATCACCTTTGACAATACGCTGTGCGAGCCCTTCAACTATAGCCGTTTTACCGACCCCGGGCTCACCAATAAGTACTGGGTTATTTTTCGTGCGGCGGGAAAGAACCTGAATTGTGCGGCGTATTTCTTCATCACGGCCAATAACAGGGTCAAGCTTACCGCTGCGGGCAACTTCGGTTAAATCACGCGCATATTTGGCAAGCGCATCGAAATTATCCTCGGCATTAGCGTTATCAGCCGTTTTACCTTTGCGCATATCATTTATCGCTGCATTTAAGCCTGTATCTGTAAGACCAGAATCAGCCATTATTTCGGCAACATTCGTCGCTTTGGCTATCAACATAGACTGTAAGATACGTTCTGACGTTACAAACTTGTCTCCCGATTTTTCACTTAATTGCAATGCCTTATCAAGTATCTTTATTAAATCAGTTGAGAGACGAAGGCCGCCTGCACCGCTGCCTGTTACATTGACTAGCTTAGATAAAGCCTGATTTACTTTTGACTGTAGCTTATGAAGGTCTGCACCGCTAGCAGATAGAAGCTTTGCCACCGCGCCTGTGTCATCTTCCAACATTACTCTCAGCAAATGTTCTGGCTCTAATGACTGGTGGTCTGAACGCATCGCTAATGTTTGCGCTGCCTGCATAAAAGAACGACATTTTTCAGTAAACTTTTGGAAATCCATAACGATACCTGCCTTGGTTAAACCTGAATTATAATATTAATATACTTATCGCATGAAATATTTCAAATGGCATTGACCAAAGTCATGCAGCTATTAAGAAAAAAAGAGAGCCATAAAGGCTCTCTCCTGTCAGACGGTAACTAGATAACTAAAAAAAATATACTCTATAGCGTACGCGTACACATATTAAGCAACGCGCTTAGGTAAACTTAATTATGCAGGTTCAACTTCCAACTGCTTTTGCGTAGAGACAGTGGCCTCTTTGCCAATAATGCTTGAAGGAAGCCCAAGGCCTTGGTCTTCACTGCTATCTGACGCGCGGTTACCGATATTGTCGTCAACCATATCATCTGCATCATTTCTGTGATTTACAACCTTCTTAGGACCATTCATTAATTCATCGTCCCAATCATTTACAATACGCTGATAATGTTCAGCATGCTGTAGGAAATTCTGTGCAGCGACTATATCACCGGCTGCGTTCGCGTCTTTCGCAAGGGCTACGTATTTTTCAACAATCTGCATAGCCGTACCTCTGATACGTACGTCTGGCCCATTGCTGTCATAAACGCGTGATTTGTTATTCGTATTATTCCGACGTCCACCGCGAGAGCGAGAGCGTCTTTGCGCACCATTTTTCATTTTTTAGTCACCTAGTTTTTATAATTAAACACCAATCATGTACACGTACATCATACATAATGTATTGGATTCGTGTAAAAAACTGTTTTTAAGTTATTCACAGAATCACTGTAATTTTAACATAAGAGTCCCTATCCAGAAAACGTGCCGGAAACCGAACCCGTCCTGATTCTGAAAACAAATCACTGCAAATGTTTTGAACAAATGTAATTTATCGCGGCAAAGGAATTTGGATCAACACTGGAAATAGATTTTTATTCATTTATCCCCACAGCTAAATTCCCCGCCACGTGCGTGGCCACCGAGGTCATAGATGATTCTTTTTAGATTCGCGCCAACGTTTATACCGATTCTGTTAATAGCCTCAATCTGGTCATATCCGCACTCTAAGAAAAGCCGTCCATTTGGCCGCAAATTATTTTTTAAAGATATAAAGATTTTTTTATATGGGTCTAAACCATCAATTCCGCCATCAAGCGCCAGAATCGGGTCATAATTTTTTACTGATTCTGAAAGATTCGTAATATCCGCGGTCGGGATATAAGGTGGATTCGTCACAATGACGTCACAGCAATCATCCCCAAGCGCCGAAACATAATCCCCCTGTACAAAATGGATGCGCTCTTCGACACAATTAATCTGGGCATTCTTGCGCGCTATCATTAACGCATCCCACGAATAATCCACCGCAAGCGCTGTCGCATTTGGTATTTCCGCCAATAAGGTAATGGCGATACAGCCGCTCCCCGTCCCTATATCAACAATCGTAATGGGCTTATTGGGCATTTCGGCCTTGTACCATGTAAGCACGGCTTCAATAATTGATTCTGTATCTGGGCGCGGGTCTAGTACTTTTTCAGACACCTTAAAAGACCGCCCCCAAAACTCTTTTTCACCAAAAATCTTGGCAATTGGCTTGCCGCTTAGGCGCGCATCAAGGTCTTGCTGTATTAATATTAATGATTCTTGGTTTATCTGTTTATTATTATCAGTAAGCAGGTCAAGGTAACTTAAACCACCACGCTGCTCCAATATTAGGCGCGCATCTAAATCCGCCGTATCAGGATCAACGCCAGATAGTAAGCGTTTACGAATCTCAGTATAGAGGTCTTTCGCAGTGACAGGCAGATCAACCATCTAATGCAGCAAGCTTGCTCGCTTGGTCTTCTGTAATGAGTGGGTTGATAACATCCGTAAGGCCTTCGCCGGCCAAAACCTCATCTAACTTATAAAGCGTTAGGTTGATACGGTGGTCTGTCACACGGCCTTGCGGGAAGTTATAAGTACGAATACGCTCAGAGCGATCACCAGAGCCGACTTGTGATTTCCGGTCTTCCGAGCGTTCTGCATCCAGACGCTGACGTTCTAGGTCATATAAACGTGTCTGCAAAATCTTCATCGCCTTGGCTTTGTTCTTGTGCTGTGACTTTTCATCTTGGATTGCCACAACTAAGCCTGTTGGCAAATGAGTGATACGCACGGCACTATCCGTCGTGTTAACGCTCTGCCCGCCACAGCCTTGCGAACGATACACATCAATACGTAAATCATTATCATTGATTTGAATATCTACATCCTGCGCCTCAGGTAAAACAGCGACTGTAGCAGCTGAAGTATGGATACGCCCGCCAGATTCAGTTTTAGGCACGCGCTGCACACGATGCACGCCCGATTCAAATTTCAAATTCGCAAATACATTATGGCCTGTAATTTCGGCAATGACTTCTTTAAAGCCACCGATATCATTTTCAGACGCTTCCATAATTTCGATGCGCCAGCCCTGCGCCGCGGCGTAGCCTTTATACATAGAAAGTAAATCACTTGCGAATAACGCAGCCTCATCCCCGCCTGTACCAGCACGAATTTCTAATATGGCGTTACGTGCATCTGCTTCATCTTTAGGAATAAGCGCCAATTGAATTTGTTGTTCTAATTCAGGGATACGTTTTTCTAGCGCGTATTTTTCTTCCTGCGCAATGTCTTTCATTTCAGGGTCAGACATCATCTCATCCGCATCGGCAATCCCCTGAAGTGCAGCTTCATAATCATCAATCGTTTCAATGATTGGTGATAATTCTGCATATTCGCGTGATAAGCGTGAAAAATCTTCACCGCTTAAATTACCTTCTGCCATAAGGGCTGAAAGTTCCTCATATTTTGATTTTAAAGGTGCTAGTTTTGATTGTAGAGACATTTTATCCTCTTATGTCACAGTCATTACCTGTGTTTTATAATATATATGGCTGTTATTTTCTATAAAAAAGATAAGGCGCAGCATCGCGCTAATCAAGGCGGTCACGTAAAGCTTCGGCAAATAGTGGTACGCGGCGCACTACAATACCATTCTCACCAAGTGGCGGCAGCTTCTCTTCACCAATGAATATATCTATACCGCCTGCATTACCTGTATCCATTCGCCAGCCCATTGCATTTTCAGGCACGACAATGTCTTTGCCACGTTTCAGAATACCAGTAAAAACGGTTTCGCCTTCAGCGTTCTTAATCTGCATCCATGTCGGGTCTTTGGCAAATATGCGTATGGCTTTTCCAGCATCATTATGCGTGACTTTAGGCTCTGTATTATTTTCAGAGGGCGCAGAGTTTTCTTGGCCTGTGTCTTGACCTACTGCATCTTCACTTTCAACTGGTTCCATCTCTTGTGTTCCTGATGACGCTTCACTATCAGCTTCTTCAGTGGCCTTTAAGTTTTCAACATCGACAGCAGCATCAACAAGCTCAGGCATTACGTCTTCAACTTTCGGCGGCCATACAGAATCGGTCTGCGCGGTCTCTATAGTAGGTTCAGCGCTGCGTTCAACTTTTGTTTGCGTAACTTTACGCTCAGGATCAGGCTTAAACAAAGTATAACAACCAAAAACGATAGCGAGACCAATAAGTGAAATAACAAAGACCGTTAAATCAGGACGTTTGCTTTCATCTGCGGCAACAGGAAAATTATATTCTGGGCGTAGTGCGTTTTTACCAAGTTGCTGCTTGAATAGATTGACGATTTGATCACCATCCAAACCCAAATATTCAGCATATGAGCGTATAAAGCCAATTGCATAAACGCGCCCTGGTAGTTTAGATATATCATCCTGTTCTAACGCCTCCAACAAACCTGCACGAATGCGTAAGACAGACTCAACTTGCTCCAAGCTATGTCCATAATGTGTACGCGTACGCAAAAGGATCTCCCCTACGGAAAGGCCTTTTAAATCTTGTAAGCTGTGATTAGTTTGAGATGAAATATCGCTCATAGCATTATTCTATGATGAGTCCTTTATAAACACAAGCGCGATTATTCACGTAAATACGCCTTTAAGAAAGGTGTTCAAGCCCATAGACATTATGAAGCGTACGAACGGCAAGTTCGGTGTATTCCTCAGCAATCAAAACGGATATTTTAATTTCTGATGTAGAAATGACCTGAATGTTAATACCTTTATCAGCAAGCGCCGAAAACATTTTTTGTGCCACGCCCGCATGTGAACGCATGCCGATACCGACGACCGAGATCTTCGCGACATCAGTTGATGATATAATTTTTGCGCCTTTTAAGTCTTCGCATTTTAGTAAAACATCCTTGGCGCGCTGTGCATCACCGCGCGGGACAGTAAATGTCATATCCGTCAATTTACCGTCTGTTGAGATGTCCTGAATAATCATATCAACATTGACATTGGCTTTGGAAAGCGGGCCAAAAACCTTTGCCGCAACCCCGGGGACATCATCCAGATTAAGGATAGTAATTTTTGCATCATCACGTGAATATGTGATGCCGTTAACGACATGATCTTCCATTATCTCTTCCTCTTTAACAACCATTGTACCCGGCAGGTCGCTGCCTATTGCATCACCGAAACTTGATAAAACCTGCACAGGCACTTCACGTTTGAATGCCATTTCAACTGACCGTGTCTGCAAAACCTTTGCACCAAGTGATGCCATTTCGAGCATTTCTTCATAAGATACTGCCTTCAGCTTGCTTGCGCCCGGCACAATACGTGGGTCTGTCGTGTAGACACCATCTACATCCGTATATATATCGCATCGATCAGCATCTAAGGCCGCGGCGAGCGCAACAGCCGTGGTATCAGACCCACCACGCCCTAAGGTCGCAATGCGCCCTGAATGCGTTATCCCTTGAAACCCTGCGAGAACAGCGACTTCGCCTTTTTCTAAACGTTTATTCAATTCATCGGGGTTAATTTCTAGAATGCGGGCTTTACCATGCACATCACTACATATAATAGGTACTTGCCAACCAAGCCATGAACGCGCGGCTATGCCACGCTTCTGTAGCGCCATAGCCATCAAGCCTGCTGTGACTTGTTCACCACTCGCCACGACTGAATCATATTCACGCGCGTCATATAAAGAATCTACATTAGAGCAATGTTCGATTAAAGCATTGGTTACGCCAGACATCGCAGAAACAACAACTGCAACCTGATTGCCACGCTCGACTTCCTTTGCGACTTTATCTGCTGCGCGCTCAATGCGTTCAATATCCGCTACAGATGTACCACCAAATTTGGCTACCAACTTCGCCATTTTTAAACCCTATTCAACATCCATCTATTCTTAGTACCAATACTCATAAACAAGATTAAGCATTGGAATAGCATTATTTTGTTTGCTTTACCGCATAAACGCCATAAATATAAATAATAAGTTCATTGATTAACAGCAAGATATTCATGAAAACAAGTTTAAACCAACAAGAAATTGATAATTTCAGCAAAGATTCTGCACATTGGTGGGATGTAGATGGCCCTTTTGCGCCGCTGCATAAGCTAAACCCAACACGCATGCACTATATAAAGGAGCAAATTGTTCAGCATTACGACCTTGAGCAAAAGAAAAACTTTGCACCGCTTTCCCCATTAAAAGGGCTGACCGTTGCTGATATTGGCTGCGGTGGCGGATTGGTTAGCGAGTCCCTCGCCCGCATGGGTGCACAGACATGCGGCTTAGATGCCGATACAAACGCCATTAACGTTGCCCGTAATCATGCGAACGAACAAGACCTCAAAATAAATTATCAGAACTGCACAGCTGAAGATTTCTTAAATCAGGATAAAACACGTTTTGACGTTGTTTGCGCATTGGAGATTATCGAGCATGTCGATAACCCTGACTTTTTCGTTGAAACCGTTTTGGGCTTAGTTAAGCCCGGCGGCTTACTTATCTTATCAACACTTAACCGCACAATTAAGTCCGCGGCATTAGGTATTTTTGCGGCTGAATATATTTTGGGTTTAGTGCCCAAAGGCACACATACGCATAGCAAATTTATGAAGCCATCTGAAATTGGCGCATTATTGCGTCAGAATGATGCACATTGCGTTGATGTCACCGGCCTTAAATATAGTGTAAAAGACAATGATTTTACGCTCGATAAAAAGGACTTATCCGTCAATTACTTCATCACTGCACAGCGCACATAAAACACGGGATAAAGTCGGTTTTCTTATTTGCTAACTTGGCTTTACCTTAAAAAGATATTATAGTCCTTGCCATGGAAATTAGTTTTATATTTTTAATACTCGCGCTTATTTTTGTTGCCCTGACATTCTTATCATTAATGGGCGGCTTTTCAGTTATGATGAAAGGCGATGAAAAAAGCGCAAAGAAAAGCAATAAATTCATGCAAAAGCGTGTTTTGTTTCAAGGGTTAGCTTTGCTATTCCTCGCGCTTGCATATTTCACACAATAAACAACAATAAAAATTCCAAGTGAACACTTATTATAAAAAGGGTTTATTTCAACATGAAAATCTTAGTTCCTGTTAAACGTGCCATTGATTACAATGTGAAAGTACGCGTTAAATCTGACGAAAGCGGCGTTGACCTTGCCAATGTTAAAATGTCGATCAATCCATTTGATGAAATTGCCGTTGAAGAAGCTGTACGCCTAAAAGAAAAAGGCATCGCCAGTGAAGTTATCGCAGTATCCATAGGCCCTGCCCCTGTGCAAGAGACGCTTCGTACAGCATTAGCCATGGGCGCTGACCGCGCCATTCGCGTGCAAACTGATGTACCGACAGATTTAGGCGGCGTTGAACCATTGGCCGTTGCAAAATGCCTTAAAGCCCTTTGTGAAAAAGAAAACCCATCATTGGTTATTATGGGCAAGCAGTCTATTGATGACGATTCAAACCAAACTGGGCAAATGCTCGCCGCATTAATGGGCTGGCCACAAGCGACATTTGCATCTGAAGTTTCTTTAAATGGTGATAGCGCAGAAGTCACACGTGAGGTTGACGGCGGCCTTGAAACCTTAGCAGTAAAGTTACCGGCTGTTGTGACAACTGATCTTCGCTTGAACGAACCGCGTTACGCATCACTACCAAACATTATGAAGGCGAAGAAAAAGCCCCTTGATGATATAAGCGCGGAAGAGCTTGGCGTTGAATTTAAGCCACGTTTAAAAGTCCTAAAAGTGACTACGCCGCCTGTCCGTCAAGCAGGTATTAAAGTGGATAGTGTTGATGCACTTATCGACAAGCTTAAAAACGAAGCAAAAGTTATTTAATAGATATACGATAAAGAGGTTCCTATGACCGTTTTAGTTATTGCAGAACATACACATACTGAAATTAAACCATCGACGCTGAACACAATCAGCGCGGCACAGAAGATATCAAGCGATATTGATTTGCTTGTTATTGGTAATGATTGCGGCGCTGCGTGCGCAGAAGCACAAAAGATTAGCGGTGTTCGTAAAGTCATTAAATGCGACCACGCGGAATACGCACATAATATTGCAGAAAACCTTACCCCTGCTGTGTTAAAAATCGCACGTGATTACACACATATTCTTGCGCCAGCGACAACATTTGGCAAAAACCTTATGCCACGCGTTGCAGCGCTGCTTGATACACAGCAAATTTCAGACATTATTAGCGTGGAAGACGAAAAAACATTCAAACGCCCAGTATATGCAGGCAATGCGATTGCTACAGTTGAATCCTCAGATGACATCAAAGTTATTACTGTGCGCTCAACTGCATTTGATAAAGTTCCTGCTGAAGGCGGCAACGCATCATGCGAAGATTTAGACGCCGCAGAAACAAGTGATATGTCCCGTTTTGTAAAGCAAGAACTATCAGTTTCTGACCGTCCAGAGCTTACAGCCGCTAATATCGTCATCAGTGGCGGTCGTGGCCTAGGCTCCGCCGAAAACTTCCATATTATTGAAACATTAGCGGATAAAATCGGCGCTGCCGTTGGTGCATCCCGCGCCGCTGTTGATGCTGGCTACGTCCCTAATGACTATCAAGTAGGTCAAACTGGTAAAGTTGTGGCGCCTGACTTATATATCGCCGTTGGTATATCAGGTGCCATTCAGCACCTTGCAGGCATGAAAGATTCTAAAGTCATCGTGGCTATCAACAAAGATGCCGAAGCACCAATCTTCACCGTTGCGGACTATGGTTTGGTTGCAGATTTGTTTGATGTTATGCCTGAACTGACAGATAAGATCGCCTAAACAACAGGCTGAGCTAATAAGTAACCCAGAGGCCTAATTTAGGCCTCTTCTTTTTTTAGTGCACTTAGTGAGAATGCTGGACCGTGATCTGCCGTGTCTTCACCAATCATATCATCCATAATGGCATTATCTAACGTTGCACCTTCGAAAACGGCGTTGGTAATGTCAGCGCCACGCAGGTCAGCACCTTCTAGATCCGCATTCGTGAAATCAGCGCCTTTAAGGTTTACACCTTTAAAAATTGCACCACGCAAATCTGCATAACGGAATTTAGCGCCTTCCATATTACATGGCGCGAAACGCTTTGCGCCATCGCTATCAGACTTACCAGTCAGTACAAGCGGAGAAAAATTCGCACCACACATATTTGCATGATTGAAAATCGCAAATTTTATACTTGAGCCACGCATATCAGCATTCTCAAGGTTTGTATTACGAAAATCGGCGCGATCCAAAATAGAACTCTGAATTTCAATATTACTAAGATCCATCCCGATAAAGCGCGTCCGAGGCGCCTTAATAGCCGTTAGCTTCTGATTACTTAAGCTCCGCAAAGCACGCAAATCCATCATGCCCACGTCAAGCTGCGAACCCTTTGCGCCCGCAGACCCAAGCCATAAAGTATGCTCCTCGATCATATCATCAAGCGTTCTACCAGACTGTAAGATAGACATACCTGCCGTTTCATCCGTGAGCGCGCCCTCTAGATCAATTGAGCTATCACGAATATCGCTCATTTGTACGCCAGACAAAATAGCATATTTGAGGCTTGCGCCACCAAGTTGAATGCCCGCGACTTCAACATCTGTTAAATCCGCGCCATCAAGAACTGCGCCGCGCATATCAGCGTCGGATATATCTGCCCCTGTTAATAAGGCATCTGTGAAATCAGCCTTACCGGCCATAACGCCTGACAGGCGCACCCCAACCATTTTTGCGCCGCGGAAGTTAACAGGTTTTGGCGGGACATATGATCCATCTGTCGACAAATTACCTTCGCGCATATCTGCATTCGCCATGTCTGCGCCTTCCAAATTAGCATTTTCAATACGCGAACCGCGCAAATCTGCGCGGACAAAGTTTGTGTCTAACAAATTAGAATTACTCAAATCGCAGCTATAGAGTGTTGCTTCCTTGAAATCTGTTCCCATAAGGTCCATATCACGCATATTACAGCCACTAAATTCTGCGCTACGTAAACAGGCCCGCCTTATTGTTAATCCAGATAAATCGGCACGCTTAAGAACCGCACGGCGACCGCCAAGGCGCCCTTCCAAGTAACGGTTGTGCAACTGAACTAACGCATCTAATTGAGATTGCGAAATTTTGGAGTATTCGTTATTTTCTTCTGTCATTAAGCTCACATTATCGTTATTCTTGGTGAATAAAGAGCCAGAACCTCAGTTACTCACTGTAATATGCTATCATATTATATATTAACAAATTCTAATCAACAAAGAATGCACTTAAAAAAATAATAAAATTCAATATAAAATATTATAGCACACGATAAGATGTATTCTAAAAACAATATACTAAAAAAGACGTAACACAATGAAAAGATTATATATATTCTCTATCCTAATTAGCATGACCATTGCGATAACATCATGTGGTATAAAACCAAGCCAATTAAAACCTGCCGACGATTCGCAGGTAAATACATTTCCACGTGACTATCCAGCATCTAAGTAAGAACCGATTATGACTTATCTTGCCCCCTGCTATAGCTATAAAAATGGTACGCTCTATATCGATGATGTTAGTCTAGATATGGTTGCACAAAGCTATGAAACGCCGTTTTATATATACTCTGCAACACAGATTAAGCAGAATATTCAAAATCTGAACAAGGCCCTAACCCAAGTGCTTGAGCCAGATCAATATACAGTTTGTTATGCCTGTAAAGCTCTGAACAATATTGCCGTGATGCATTTTATTGCACAGCAGGGCTGCGGCGCGGATATTGTCTCTTCAGGTGAGCTGACGCGCGCTATAAAAGCAAGCGTACCTGCAGATAAAATTGTTTTTTCTGGTGTCGGTAAATCAGACCAAGAAATTGAACATGCGCTAAATAGCAATATACGGCAAATCAATGTTGAATCAGGTGCGGAACTTTACCGTATAGAACATATTGCAAAGTCTCTAAAAATCGTTGCGCCTGTTGTCTTTCGCTTAAACCCTGATGTTAAAGCTGGCGCGCATGACAAAATAAGTACTGGACAGAAAGAAAACAAATTTGGTCTTAACGCACAAAGCGTGATGGAGCTTTACCAATATGCCGCAGACAGCGAATATATTAACCCGCGCGGCATCAGCCTGCATATTGGATCACAGCTTATTGATATGTCTCCATTCGATAAGGCCTATAAAATTGCCGCGGACTTTATACAAGGGCTACGCGCTAAAGGCTTCACTCCTGATACAATAGATTTAGGCGGCGGCATTGGTATTATCTATGATAATGAAGATGCCCCTGACTTAGATGCTTATGCCAGGATCGTAGAAAAACATATCGCACCGCTTGGGCTACATATGATATTTGAGCCAGGGCGGATGATTGTCGGAAATGCCGGATTATTAGTTAGCCGCGTTTTATATATCAAAGAAGCCGAAAATAAGTCCTTCCTGATAACCGATGCAGGTATGAATGATTTAATGCGCCCTGCCCTTTATGACAGTTTGCATCCAGTGGTCGAAATTATACCGAAAGGTAAAACTGCCCCAGTAAAAAAATACGATGTTGTTGGCCCCGTTTGCGAGAGCGCAGATGTATTTGGCCTGAATATCCCCCTTTCAGAAGAACTAACGCACAATGACCTTGTCGCGTTTACGGGCGCGGGCGCGTATGGCGCGACCATGTCATCCTATTATAATGCACGAAAACTTCCTGCCGAATTTTTAGTTGAGGGAAATGACTGGCGCTGCATAAGACGTGCAATCACGGTCGAGGACTTTCTGCGCTTTGAAACTATAGACGAAGATATATACGAATAAATTGACCTAATTAGCATCGCATGACGTGTTTTTTAACGTATTTATGCTATATTTAACTCACGTCACATTTATATACAGCTAATTATTCAAAGATATGGCACGCCTTTATTTAAACATCATTCGATACATCAATTATGCGATATGGATTTTATCCTATACGTTTGCGTGTTTATCGCCTGTCATTTTTGGCTTATTGTTAATTGTTACGCTCGCCCTTGTTCCTGCAATATATAGCCTTATACCGCCGCTGCTTTTTAGTTTCTTTAGCTGGATAGTAATTATCGAGCTATTCAGAGCATCATGGAAGAAACAACAATGGCCTAAATTGAAGGAAGCGGACCGTAAACTAGAGCATAAAAATGATTTTTATGACCACCCAATTACCTTACTACACGACCATTTGATAAATCCAAATACTGAACGTGATGCTTTGTGGCGTGAATTTAAAGGGAAGTTGATTGAGCGCTTAAGCAAGCTGCATTTGCCGTTGCCTTTTTATATGTCGGCAGGGAAAGATCCCTTTGGCCTTCGTGCGGTTATCACCATATGTTTCCTGATTATGCTGTCCCTAAATGGCCTAAATGAAACCACTGCACGCTTACAAAATATATTCATTCCATCTTTATCAACAGCATTCACTGCAGACGGTGAAGTTGCCAATCTAGTGAGCATAGAAATTCAGCCTCCTAAATACACAGGTCGTAATATAAAGCTTATTAAAGGCCAAGGCAAAATTGATGCGCCGCTTGATATTGCAGAAGAAAGCCTAATTAAAATCACGGTAAAAGATACATGGCTTCCACTAAAACTATATATAGATGATCTGCTTATTCCGCTAACCAAAAATACTGAAGACGATACCACGCAGGATAATGTCTTTTACACGCACAGCTTTTCGGTTGGGCAGGCAACGGAAGGTAAAGTTCACAGCATTACATTAAAAAGCCTTTTCTTAACGCGATTCAAAATAAGCTATAGCTTGATTGATGATTTGCCGCCACGCCTGAGCATTGATGATGAGTTTACCATTCAAAATAATGGCACTCTGAAATTCATAGCGAACCTTGAGGATGATTACGGCACTTCGGCTTTAGATATATTTATGGACCTACCTGTTGATTATGAAGGCGAAACGCCACTAGGTAAGCCTTATAAAGAAGAACGATCTTTCTTATATGAAGCTGGCACGCATAAAGATATAGCCGTCTTTTTAAACCTAACACGCCACCCTTATGCTGGCATGGGTGCACAGCTTACATTTAATTTACGTGACGGCGCAGGCCAGTTATCCGATACTGTAAAGATTCCACTTACGCTACCTGAACGTAATTTCACGGAAGACGTAGCCAAACGCATTTATGCTTTACGCAAATTTATCATCACTGAAAAATTGGCCTATACCGATTATATTTATGACAGTCTTTCCGGCTTATCATCAGACCCACAAATTCAGGGTAAGGATATTCTTGCAAAACTCGCCATAGCCGTTGCCCGCGAACGCATTTATCACGAGCAAAGTCTTGATGTCCTCTACACACTTGTCGATATGCTTTGGCGCACTGCACTACGCCTAGACAATGGTGACTTCATGCAAAGTCAGCAGGACTTACAAGATGCCTTAAATGCATTTAACAAAGTGCTGAACGACCCAAATTCATCTCAGGACGAACGCTTAAAAGCTATGCAAGACTTACAAAACGCATTGGCTGATTATTTCTATGAAGCACAGAAGGAAGCTTTGCGCCGCATGCAAAACGAAGATGGTAATTTTATGCCACAAATGGCCGTGCCGCGCCCCAATAGCAGCGCATTACAAGACTTTCTAAGCCAACTTGAGAGCTCTGCGCTTAATGACCCTGAAAAGGCAAAAGAGCTTCTTAATGAGCTTGAAAAAGCGCTTAACAGCCTAAACAACAATATGCAGGCTGAATTACCGCAAGATATTCAACAAATGATGCAATTTATGCAAGATATGGACAATATCATTCAGCAACAGAACGATTTATTAGATAAGAGCCGTCTACAACTAGATTATCAATCACATATAGATGCGTTACAGCGTCGTCAAGACCTGCAGAGTAATAAGGAAGATAACACAAGCGCAGATAAGGCGGAGGAAGATAGTTTTTCAAACTTGGACAACTTGTTTAAATCGTTAGATATGCCTGCGCCTGATATACACAACAATCAAGGACAAAGTAGTACGGCCACACAAGATACGCAAAGTCAAAACACCCCAAAATCCACTATGGATGTCATCATGGAATCTGGTACACAGCGCCATATACAAGATCAGCTGCATAAAATGATCGATAATATGCCTATGGTTCCCGATGAGCTAAAAGAAGCAGATAAACATATGGGTAATTCTGCAACCTATCTACAATATGAACGTTTGCGCGACAGTATATCAGAGCAAGAAAAAGTTTTAGACGCCCTAAATAATAAACGTGACCAAATGCAGCAGGCATTTGAAGAGCGCCTAAAGCAATTTGCAAAAGATAATAATATTCAGTTTTCATTTGATCCGCTGGGGCGTTCTAATGGTGATAACGGCCTTGCCCGCAGCCTCCGCGCGCAGGAATATGACCTACCAGAAAAAGGCCGCGCAAATTATATTGATGAGATTTTACGAGAACTGAGAAGTAAAGCCGGCGACCTAGAGCGCCCTAAAATTGAACGTGAATATTACGAACGCTTATTGCATCAGTGGTGATGTTCATCGTCGTGCTCTTCTGCCTTATGCGAATCGTGGTGTTCGTCATTCATGTCTGCTGCATGGTCGGCGTTATCATTAACGCTATGATGGCTAGTCTTATTACCATCTTCCATGCCCACGTCATCAACCAAACGCAACGCCACGGCGCGCACGTCTTGTTTTACATCCATATCAACAGGAAATAATGCAGAAAAAGCTATGGCTGCTTCGCCATAAATTACCTTATCTGTTGTTAAACGCGTTACACGCGTATCCATGATATCTTGTGTTTTATTCTTGAGGGCTATTTCAGCCTTAGGCAGGATAATCGGTAATCTTTCCAGATTTATTAGCTGGCCTTCAATACGGTAGGCTGAGAATTCTTCGTCATACACAACATTGACCTGATCAAACACAAGCTGCCCCACTTCGCCATATGGGTCTTGATTTATAACAGCAAAAATAGGCCTTAAATTTGTATGTGATAATATTAGCTTATCCGCAAAACTACTTGTAAACATAACAACTACAAATAATGCGATTAATGCCAATGCGACGCTTAAAGCTTTATTCTTTTTTATATGTGCGCCATCGTTTAGTTGGATTGGATTATCATTCCCATCGGGCTGTACGGCGCGCGGTATATCCAGATCATCATTTACTTGCTCATCTAACACAGTGTCATCATTGACAGACTCAGACTCAGATACAGCTTCATCCTGATCAAAATCAATATCCATTAATTCATCAAGATTCGCGTCAACCTCATCATCACTGCTTAATTCTTGGTGCCACGTTTCGCCGCAGCTATTACAACGCACCATACGTCCATCATCCCCGATAGAGCTGTCAGGGATCATATAGCGTGTGGAACATTTGGGGCAGACAATAATCATGTCTTTCACTTACTTTTCTGCGTTGTTATATTTTATAAGTAAATTATAAGCCTTTATACCAACTGCGCAAGCAGCGCCGCGTATAAAAAGCAAAATAATCAATATCTAACTTAAACGTATCAACTTGAAACCAAGCTACATGACCCGAATTCTATTATCTTTATTGACCCTAATGTGTTTTTTGGCTCTGCCCTCAAACGTGCACGCACAAAATCCATCATGTGGTGTAGACGAAGAGGATATACGCAGCGCATGTATCCTGTCTCTACTTGATAAAGAAATCGCATTAATCAACAATGCCCGTTGGCGCGACCAATCCTACCGTGACCTTATTAGCGCACTTCTTGGTCGTGGTCAGGTAGACGATGCAATAGCATTGTTTGATAAGTTTACTAGCGAAGATACATTATCCATGGCTATACGCGCCGTTGGGATGGCTTTGCCACACAGTATAGAAGACGAAGCGCAAATCAAAATGACATTAGACCTTTTAACTGAGCGCGCTCAAAATATTGCTCATAAAGGTTCACAAGAAGTAGCACTAACCTATGTTGCCGTTGCCGCGGCAAACGCAGCATTATCAGATTACGCCAACCAAACCGCGCGCAAAATTGAAACGCAATATATGCGCAATAAAGCATACCAAGAAATTGCCGAAACATTATCTGGCGCAGGTAGTGCCGACAAGGCATTTCTGACATTACAGAATATCGAAGATCACGCCTTTCGAAATAAGGCTTATGCCATATCAGCCAAAGCTTTGAATAAACATGGTTTAGTTAAACAAGCCGTGCTGGCAACAGAGCAAATTGATGACCCTTATATCAAGGCAAATACATTATTGGCGATCATGCTTAATACGCCAAAAACAGATAAAGAGTAACTATGATTAAATTTTCACATGTTGGTTTACGCTATGGCATAGGGCCTGAAGTTCTCAGTGACGTGAACTTCACCTTGGAGCCAGGGTCATTCCACTTCCTCTCTGGCCCGAGCGGAAGTGGTAAAACATCGCTGATGTCCCTACTCTATTTAGGGCGCAAACCAACGCGCGGTGAAATCAGCATGTTTGGTCACGATATAAAAAGCCTTTCGCGTGAGCAATTGGCTTTTATGCGTCAAAAAGTCGGCGTGGTTTTTCAGGATTTCCGTCTATTAAATAACCTAACCGCATTTGAAAATGTCGCTTTGCCATTGCGTCTAAGCAATAAAAGCGAGAAACAAATCCGATCCGATGTTACAGAGCTTCTTGAGTGGGTGGAACTTGGTGAATATATGCATCGTTTGCCCCTGACATTATCAGGTGGTCAACAGCAACGTATTGCAATTGCGCGCGCTGTTATATCAAAGCCGCGCCTTCTGCTTGCCGATGAACCAACGGGTAACCTTGATGATAATATTGGTTATAAGCTTATGGGGCTTTTTGAACAATTAAACCGCATGGGTACAACCATGGTTATCGCTACGCACAACCAACAAATAATGGATAAATTTTATCATAAAAAGCTGATTTTGCAGGACGGCCTATTAACCGTAGAAACGCCGCGCAATATTATGCATGATGCCCCTAGCGTGCAAGAAGAGGCAATGTAAACATGTCATTATTTCAGCGCCTTACCCCCAAAAGCTACATACTGCCACTGCATAAACGTTCTGGCAGCATTCAATTTTTCACTATTATTGCGTTGATGACCGCAATGTTAGTAATTATTGGGGCTGTACAGTTCTCTTTGCTATCAACCGTCCATAATTGGAAAAGCCTTATTGAGCATCAGGCGAGCATCGAAATTCCCGCACTTGATCAAAATGGTCGAGATTACAGCGATGAAGAAATTAATATGATGACACAGCGTATAATCGCGCTTCTTGAGAATATTGATTATACGAGCGATGTTCATACAGAAAGCCATGAGCAAGTGGCGCAGCTTATTGGCCCATGGCTTGGTGAGAATAATAAGATTTTAGACAATATGCGCCTGCCTGTATTGGTTAACTTCAATATTAATACGGATGATAATGACTTTATTGCCCAGTTAACAAAACGTATAAATAAAATCGCCCCGCGTGCACGTTTACAGACACATAAAAACTGGCTTAATAAGTTCCTTAAAATCGTGAATGGTGTACACGGCCTTGGCCTCTTAATTATTGCGGTAACGGTCACAGCAACCCTATTTGTTATAAGTAGCACAGTACGTACGCGTATGGCGATTTATAAGAAAGAATTAGCCTTAATACATATTATGGGCGCACATGACCGTTTTATTTTACGCCAGTTCCTTATATATTTGGGCTATCTGGTTATACCAGCTGCTTTTATAGGCGCGATAGCTGCCTTTATTATGATGAGTATTATCTCCGCCCTATTTTTAAGTGCAGACACCGCTTTTATACCTAGTTTTGGCGTAAATGGCGGGCAATTTTTCAAATTACTCTTTATACCATTGCTAATATGCATTATGAGTATATCTATCGGCGCATATACAGTGATACGTGAAATGAAAAGAATGCCGTAGAAAAATCCATGAAATTGAAAAACAATAATTTAACCAGCTATATAATCATGGGGCTGCAAGGTATGTTTATCTTGTGGTTGATTTCCTATGTTTTTTTTATTGCCTATACATACTTAGATAAAGCGCCACAAAAGCAGTATTTAAACAATACCCCCGTCATTATCCTAACAGGCGATAACGGACGGATTAGTCAAGGGTTAGAACTTGCCGAGCGCATTGATAGCCCTGCTATATTCATTACTGGCGTCAATGAAAGTCTCAATAAAAACGACATTATACGCAATTGGCAAGCAGACAAGTTAGACTCGCTTATATCAATTGACCACAAGGCATTAAATACTATCGGTAATATTGAACAATCCGTAGCGTGGCTTCAGCAACGTGAATTTGACAAGGCCGTTATTGTCACATCAAATTACCATATGCCACGCACAAAAATGCTATTAAATGTGAAAGCACCAGAATTTAGCTTTCTGTCTTACCCTGTACAAAATGCACATTTAACACCACAAAAACTAAAATTTTGGAAAACTATGTTAATTGAGTTTCATAAAACAGCGTTGGTCAAAGTATGTTTACTTCAAAATTTTGTAGATTGTCTGGAATAAAAACATGATCCGTTCACTTATTTTCAACATCCTCTATTACCCAATCACAGCGATTTTATGCTTTGCTTATTTACCATTTCTGATTTTACCGCGCAAATGGCTGCTTATCATGGTAGAGCTCTATGTCAAAATTGTTTATGTACTTGAGAAATATGTACTCGGCCTAGATTTTGAAATACGCGGCGCAGAATATTTACCAAAAGACGAAGCATTTATTGTCGCTGCGAAGCATTTTTCATCTTATGAGACTTTAAAGCTTCACATTTTGTTTAAAGACCCTGCTATTGTCATTAAAAAAGAGCTGTTCAGCATTCCGATATGGGGGTGGTATGCAAAGAAAATGCGCCTTATTGGTATTGATCGTTCTAACCGTGATACGGCGCTAAAATCCGTTACACAAGGTGCTCAAATGGCGGCTGATATGAAGCGCCCAATTGTGATATTCCCACAAGGTACGCGCGTATCCCTTGACCATACGGTTAAAGACAAACCATATAAGGCTGGCATCATGCGGATGCAAAATGCTTCTGGCTTAAAAATTGTGCCACTTGCCATGAATACAGGTGTTTTCTGGCCACGCAATGCGTTTATTAAAAAAGGCGGCAAAGTTATTTTTGAATTTATGCCTGCTGTAGAATGTGGCTTGTCGACACAAGAGGGCTTAGCTATAATCCAAGAGGCTGTTGAAAGAAAAACAGCGGCGCTCATCGCGGAAACATCAAACGGGGATAGCTAAAGTCATGTCCATGATCAAAAAAATATCAATTTTAATTATTGCGTTAGCTGGCATTGTCGTTATCGGTTATAGCGCTGTTTGGTTTTATACAGGCAGTAAAATAAAAAATGCTGTTTCTATTGAACAAGCGGACCTTGGTGATAGCGCGCAAGATGTGAACATTGAAAATGTTAAAGTTACTCTTGCCGGTTTCCCCAATGAATTTATTGTTACATGGTCAGGTGATATTAAAACAGATGATGCGCATATACATATCCCCGCACTTCAGGCACAAAGCTGGTTTGCTTTTGGTAAACCCATAAAAATATCTGCCCCACTAGGCTTACAGGTTTCGATGAAGGATCAGCCTCCTGTAAAAATAGATAATTTTAGCCTAGATGTAAGCTTACCGCCGACTTGGCCGGGTCACGAATCTGGCAAACAAGCTTTAAGCTTATGGCAAACTGAAAATGAGCAACTTACAATTAATGACCTTCATTTAGCTTCTGAAACAATTGGTTTCAACCTAAACTCATCAGGCTACCTTACCCTTGATAAGAACCTGCAACCTGCTGGTGTTATCCAGATTAAGTTCAATGACATTAGCTTCATTGAAAAAAAGAAAGTTGAGCTGAAAGCTTATATTGAGCAAAACCATGAAACGATGACAAAAGACGACAAGAAAAAAGTCCTGCGCCAAATGGCTACACTTGCTGCGTTCACATCTGCAAAGGACATGGAATATACAATCAAGATTTTGAAGAATTCAGTTTATATCAGCTTCTTAAAGCTCATGCAGTTCCCATTTATAAACTGGCCAGACCCGTATAACGAATCTGCAAATGCAATGGGTATCAGCGCACCATAATCTGCACCACGAAAATAAGAAAAACATCTTATTGCTCATCATATGGAGCGCGTCCAGCTTGGCCTGAATCAACGACCGCATTACGAATTTTACGTGTCTTGGTGAACTGGTCTTGAAGGAACGCACCTTTATCCTGTCGTATAGCTTTTTGTAACTCTGATAAATCTTCTGTAAAGCGCTGAAGGACGTCTAAAACGCTTTCTTTGTTTTGTATAAAAATATCACGCCACATGACAGGGTCTGACCCTGCAATACGTGTAAAGTCACGGAAGCCACCCGCAGAATATTTAATGACTTCTCGCTGTAAATCTTCAGCCATATTCGTCGCTGTGCCAACAATAGAATAGGCAATCAAATGCGGAAGATGTGATGTTATAGCCAGAACCAAGTCGTGGTGACGGGGCTCCATAAAATCTATATTCGCGCCGCATAATTCCCAAAGCGCTGTAACCTTCTCAACCGCCTGTAAATCAGTCTCGTCAATAGGCGTAATGATTAACCAGCGATTAGTAAATAATGTTGCAAAGCCTGCGGATGGGCCTGATTTCTCTGCGCCCGCAATAGGGTGTGCCGCGACAAATTTTTCAGGATATGGCAACGCCTCACTTACAGAATCTATGACGGACTGTTTCACAGATCCTGCATCTGTCACAATTGTTTTATCAGTAATATATGGCGCAATAGATTCTGCCACCGTGCCCATTTGTCCGATAGGTGTACATAGGACAATTATATCTGCATCGGCTAAATAGCTATCGTAATAATCATAGGCAGCATCAACTAATTTATTATCTAACGCATAATTCAAATAATCATGGTTCATATCAATGGCGGTAATCTCTATGGATGGATCTGCTTTTTTAAGCGCCCGTGCAAGCGATGAACCGATAAGGCCAAAACCAATAATTACAACATCTTTAAAGTTACTCATTTGCGTACCCTACACTTTTATGGGCTTAGGATGCCCGCCTAAATGATACCATTTACCGTTATCTTTGTGTTTATGCTTCATATCAACAAAAGCCGCACTCTCCGCATCAATATATTGATTGACGATACAAAGGTTATAAGATTCATCTGATACCTTAATGGATACAGTGCGATAATCTTTGACCGAAAGCGCAGCCATAGCGTTTTGAACAGCCGCTGCCCCGTCATCCGATGATTTATATACAACATAGCTTACATCATCATCTGACGGTTCAAAATGCGCCCGCATAACGACATGAAAACCACGGGTCTTTAACGTTTCAGCATCACTAACAAATGGTAGCGCCTGCACGATGGATAATTGCGTTTTGCTGTCTGCTGCTTCATCACCATCAATGGCGGCGATTAAATTAGGCAACCACGCGGCGACATCACCCTCATGGCAAAGTGAATCAAACACAGCGAAATCACAATCACCGTTTTGTAATTGGCGTAAAGATGACAACTCATCCTGCCCTTTTTCAAGATTGAGCAGACTGCCGAAGTAATCTGTAATCGTCTTATAATTTTGAACGCTGTCTTGCTCAATAGAATATACCGCGCTTAAGCCAGATTGTAACATAGATACAGCACTGACAAGTTCACGCCATATGCGCGTGACTGCCTGCTGTGGCAATGCGCCATGATGACGCCCTAATAAACGGCGGATCATGCGTGCCTCACGCGCTGGATGAACGACAGGCATACCGCGTTTCTGTTTCTCCGCAGCGATGCTTGAGGCCAATGCCGCACGTTCCATTAACAAATCATGGATTGTGTTATCGATATTGTCGATATTTTGTCTAATTGAATCAAGTGTTTGTGACTTATACATTGAGATTATCTTTAATTGACGTTAATCTGCACAGAGTTTATGCGAAAAAACCTATGAATACAACAGCCTATAGCCCATGCCGTTAGTTGCTTATAAAAACATCCCCAGCTTTACCCGTCTTCAACAAGACGGTCACTTAATATTGAGCGAAGACCGTGCATTACGGCAGGATTATCGCGGGCTGCATATAGGCTTACTTAACATGATGCCTGATGCCGCGTTAGAAGTTACAGAACGTCAGTTTTTTCGTCTTATTGGCCGCTCTGACCGTATCGTGCAGTTTTACATGCACCCGTTTTCTATACCGGGCATAGAGCGTAGCAGCGAAGCACAAAGCTATATCGACCAATATTACGAAAGTTTTGAAGACATTAAAAAAATTGGTTTGGACGCATTAATTATCACGGGTGCGAATGTTGCATCTGCTGACCTTAAGGAATCTGGTTTCTTTGAGCCATTTCAGGACGTCTTAGACTGGGCATTTAAAAATGTTACATCTGTCTTATGTTCATGTATATCAACCCATGCTGCGATGCTCGCGCTGTATAATGAATCGCGCACACCGTTAACACAAAAATTATTTGGTGTTTACGAACAGCGCGTAAATGATGCTCTAAAGCCGTTGACGCGCGGTATTAACACCTGTTTCCACGCGCCGCACTCACGCCATAATATGATTACGCGGGAACAATTCCTGAAAAACAATATGCTTGTTCTGGCAGAAAGTCAGGATGCTGGCGTTCACTTGGCCAGTTCTGCGGACGGTTTACGCCTTGTATGTTTTCAAGGCCACCCCGAATATGATCGGGTAAGCTTGCTAAAAGAATTTAAGCGCGACATGAACGGCTACTTAAACAAAGCATTAGATACGCGCCCCGCTTTACCACAAAATTACATTAACGCCGCTTACGCGGATAAATTTTTGGCTCTTGTTGATCGTATATATCAAACAAGCGATTTAAGCCTATTTAATGAGGACCTTATCCAGCAATATATAGATAACACTTGGCAAGATACTGCCCGCTCTATAATTCAAAATTGGGTCGGCGCTGTATATCAAGTCACTGGCTTTGACCGCCACCAACCTTTTATGGATAAAATTGACCCCGAAAATCCGCTTGCAACTGTACTTATTTGAAACTTCTTAACTTATAAAAATAATATATTAGGTGCCACCCACAGACCCAGCAGGTTTAGGTACATAAATCCACCGCCCACCAGCGGGGACTTTTGATCCGCTATCCGGGTTTACCCGCGCATAAACTTTTTTCGTACATTCGATTATATACACACCAGCCAAAGCAGGCATAATATATGGGCCAATACGCTCTAATGTTGGGGCCATATTATGTGTGAAATTTCGCGTTGATGGCAATGCGAACAAAGCAGGTCTAACGCTTTCAATATCAAACTGTTCTTCACGCAGAAAATCGACAATCTGCATGCGTGAATACGGTGTCCCTAAGCCAAATGGGCTCCATGATGCCATACTCCAAAGACCGGTACGGTTGGGAATAACTAATAACATTCGTCCGTTACTGCGCAAAACCCGCCATGTTTCTTGTAACAACGCACGAACAGAACCAGCATGTTCCAAAGCATGTATAAGCATTACATTGTCAAAATAGTTGCTTTCAAAAGGTAAGGCTTGGGAAGCCGCTAGCAAGGCCGCATTATGTTCTTTTTCTGGCCACGGCAATACGCCCATTTCAACGCGCCCTGCCCCAACGGTAATTTCAGCCTCTGGGCGGTATAAATCTAAATACGGGTAGGCAAAGCCATAACCTAGAAGCCGCGCGCCCTTTGCATGCGGCCATATTTTTCTAATTTTTTGACGCAGAACATCACGCATCACACGACCCGTGCGTGACAAGTAAAAATCTTCGTAATCTTTTGCAGAAACAAGCATGTTAGCACGCCGTAAAAAATTAATTCTACCTTATTATAGCGCCTTAACCATTTGAACGCATGGATTATTTTCACCCCATAGCGTGGGGAATACTTCTAACGGGACAAAGTCTTGACTGGCGTAGAACATACGCGTTTTATCATAGGCATCATTTGCACGGCTTGCATCAAGGGTTTTCACCTGTAAGAAACTTATGCCAACGGCTCTTAAACGTGTCTCAATTGCCTTTACCATTTCACGTCCAATACCTTGGCGGTGATAATTTGGCAAGACGCCCATAACATATAATTCAGCGGATGATGGATTGTGTTTTTTGACGGATGTGAACCCTATAACCTCATCGCCTTTTACTGCTTTTAATATAGGGTAGGATTGCATCGTTTCGACATATTCGACAATGGCATGCTCTAAACCAAACCAGTCTGGTAATGCGCGTAATATTGCTTCGCAGCTTTCAACGCTGCCAAATTCCTGCCATATATATTTGATTTCCTCCATATCACAGATACTCTAATATCGGCGCTATTAATGGAATATCAGCAGGTGGCATTTCAAGGTTATAAAGCTCGTCAGGGCGTATCCATTTTAGGTTCTGCCCTTCTTGTCCTTGCGGTATACCGCGCCAGACACGGCATGCATAAAGCGGCATCATTAAATGGAATTTCTCGTAGCTATGGGATGCAAAAGTAATGGGGTAAAAACCACAAGGACGGGTTTCAATATCTAACTCTTCTCGTAGTTCACGCATAAGGGCGTATTCTGGGCTTTCCCCTTCATCCACTTTACCGCCAGGAAATTCCCACAATCCGGCCAATGATTTCCCTTCGGGGCGCTGCGTGACAAGAATACGTTTATCTTTATCTATAAGCAACGCCGCCGCCACAAGGATTATTGGTAACCCTGAACGTGGCGGCGGCGGATATTCTAATGCTTCTTCACAGGACATCATCATAAGGTTTACCCGTATTTATCTATCCTGCGTGTATATTATTCTTTTGCGTCAGCTGCGTCAGCTTCGCCATTAATATTGTAAAGCTTAACTTTAGCTTCTGAACGCCAGTCACCTAGCAAATCTTGAAGAACTTGTGTGCGAAGGCTTGCTTGCAAGCTTTCTTTCATATCTTCAAAAGACGCTGGTTCTAAGTTGCGTTTATCTTCAACTTTAATTACGTGGAAGCCGAACTGTGTTTGTACAGGCGCCTTTGTATATGCACCTTTTTCAAGCTTAAACGCAGCTTCTTCAAATGCAGGAACCATGTCACCTTTTTTGAAATAACCAAGGTCGCCGCCGTTTTCACCAGATGGACCAGTTGATTTTTCTTTGGCTAGCTCAGCAAAATCTTTACCGCCATCAAGCGCTGCAATGATTTCTTTTGCTTCATCTTCACTGCCCACAAGGATGTGACGTGCGCTTAATTCTTCAACTGACTTTTGTTCAGCCGCGTATTCATCATAAGCCGCTTTAAGCGCTTCATCAGTGATACGGTCATTAACCTGCTTTTCGATGAATACAGCGCGTGCAATTTGCTTTTTCGCATCTTCCAAACGTGTTTTATATTCATCAGAGCTCATAACGTCTGATTTATCGGCCTTAAGCTCGACAATCTTACCATTTACAAACTGGTCAAGTACAACAGGGAAAACGATTTGCTTCGGCACAACTTGTTGTGGGCCTGCAAGCTCGTCAATCATGTCAAAAATCTCTGAACGTTTAATTTCAACAGAATCAATAACCGCCACAGTTGGATCACCAGGTTTGATTTCAAGATTTGCGTTTTCCGCGCCTGTTTTCGCATCGCCCGCAGCTGGTTCAATTGCGCTAACAGCTGCACCATCTTCACTCATCATTTGCTTACCATAGGTATTCGCGAAGACAAAGCCACCCACGCAAATTGTAAACATGGACAACACCAAAACGCCGTACCGTCCAACAAAACTTTTCTTCTGCATAATATGCCTCTTTTAAATACTGTTATTTATGTATACGTACTCTATAGTTCTTTATACGCAGTTCTTTTCTGCACGGCTCACTTTTAAAAAGCAATAAAAAAACGTATAACGCATAAGTTTTTATGGGCATTGATTGACGTAGATGACAAAACTTCCTATATATGCCTACAGATAAATAAATTAAGTAAAAGAAGACGACTCTAACAGAGGTACTATGCTGTTAAATTTAGCGACAAAAATATTTGGTTCCAGCAATGAACGCCAACTCAAAAAAATGCGTGTTTATGTTGAGAAAATTAATGCACTCGAGCCTGAATTTGAAAAACTGGACGATGCCGCGCTAAAAGGAAAAACAGCCGAATTCAGGACACGTCTAAAAAATGGCGAAACCGAAGATGATATTTTGGTTGAAGCATTTGCAACAGTACGCGAGGCCGCAAAGCGCAGCCTTGGCCTACGCCCGTTTGATGTGCAGTTAATTGGTGGCCTTGCCCTTCACAAAGGGATTATCGCCGAAATGCGTACAGGTGAAGGTAAAACACTTGTTGCGACCCTACCCGCTTATTTGAATGCTATATCTGGTAAAGGTGTGCATGTCGTTACTGTGAACGATTACCTTGCTGAACGTGACTCCGCATGGATGGCACAAGTTTATGAGTTTCTTGGCCTTAGCGTTGGCTGCATCACATCAAATATTCGTGATGATGCGCGCCGTGCGGCATATAACGCAGATATTACTTACGGTACAAATAACGAATTTGGCTTTGATTATCTGCGCGATAACATGAAGTTTAGCCTAAACGAAATGGTGCAGCGCCCTTATAACTTCGCGATTATCGATGAGGTTGACTCGATCTTGGTTGATGAAGCGCGAACGCCGCTTATTATCTCTGGCCCGTCTGAAAGTTCACCAGAACTATATGTTCAAGTGGATAAGCTTATCCCTATGCTGACTGAAGATGATTACGAATTAGATGAGAAAATGAAGTCTATCTCACTAAACGATCAAGGTTCAGAGCATATTGAACAATTGCTAAAAGATCACAATCTTCTTACAGATGAAGAAGGCCTTTATGATGCGCAGAACATTATGCTTGTACATCACGTCAACCAAGCATTGCGTGCGCACAAATTATTTGAAGGTGATAAAGATTATATCGTTAAAGACGGTAAAGTCGTTCTAATTGATGAGTTTACAGGCCGAATGATGGAAGGTCGTCGTTTCTCTGACGGCTTACACCAAGCGTTAGAAGCACGTGAAGGTGTTGAAATCCAGCAAGAAAACCAAACACTTGCCTCCGTAACATTCCAAAACTTCTTCCGTATGTACCCTAAAATTGGCGGTATGACTGGTACAGCACAAACTGAAGCTACCGAATTTATGGAGATTTATAAACTTGGCGTGTTGGCTATCCCAACAAATGTGCCAGTATCTCGTATTGACCATGATGATGAAATTTATAAGTCTCTGGCCGATAAAGAGATTGCTATTCTTGAGCGCATTAAAAATGCACATGAGAAAAAACAGCCTGTATTGGTCGGTACTGTTTCAATCGAAAAATCTGAATCATTATCCCGCACATTGAAAAAGCATAAAATACCGCATCACGTATTGAATGCACGTTATCACGAGCAAGAGGCTTATATTATCGGACAAGCCGGTGTTCCTGGCGCTGTAACAATCGCTACAAATATGGCGGGTCGTGGTACAGATATTAAGCTTGGTGGTAACCTGGAAATGCGCGCGCAGCAAGAAATCCCTGCGGATACACCTGAAGATAAACGCAGCGCAATGATTGAAGAAATCAAAGCTGAAATCGCCGAAAACGAAAAATTCGTTAAAGAAATGGGCGGTTTGATGGTTATTGGTACAGAACGCCATGAAAGCCGTCGTATTGATAACCAGCTACGTGGTCGCTGTGGTCGTCAAGGTGACCCTGGTGAGACTATTTTCTATCTTTCTGTTGAAGATGACCTTATGCGTATCTTCTCGCCAGAAGCTTTGGAGGCGGTGCTTAGTAACGCAGCGATTGGCCTACGTGACGGTGAAGCCCTAACCCACCCATGGTTAAGTAAAGCACTTGAAAAAGCGCAGGCGCGCGTCGAACGTCAGAACTTTGAAATTCGTAAGAACCTTCTTAAATTTGACGATGTAATGAACGACCAGCGTAAAATTATTTACGAGCAGCGCCGTGACATCATGGATAGTGATAGCGTTGAGGATTTGGTCAAAGATATCCGCCATGATGTAATTGAAAGCGTTGTACAGACATCTATCCCAAAAGGCAGCTATGCTGAACAGTGGCAGACTGATCACCTTAAAAATGAAACAATGCGCTTACTTGGCCTTGACCTTCCTATTGATGAATGGGCACAAGAAGAAGGCATTGCGGATAATGAAATATTAGAGCGCATCATTGAAGCGTCTGATAAAAAGATGGATGAAAAGGCAGAAAAATCTGGCCGTGAATTTTTCCGCGAGATTGAAAAATCGTTTGTTCTACAAACAATTGATAACGCATGGAAAGACCACCTTCTTCAGCTTGATCACCTTCGCCAAGGCATTAACCTGCGCGCAATTGGTCAGCGTGACCCATTAAACGAATTCAAGACTGAAGCCTTTTCAATGTTTGAAACGATGCTGACAAATATGAGTGAGAACATCACGCAGAATTTGAGCGTTGTTGAATTTAACCTTGATGCCGAAGCGTTACAAAAACTAGTTGATGAATACCAAGAACAACAAAACGCAAAAACAGGCCGTGCACTTTCGCCAGATCAAGCTGATGGCGCACCTGTTGCCCCGCAACAGCCCTCAGCGACAATCATCAAGCCATCATTTGATAAGAATGATCCGGACACATGGGGCAAAGTGCCACGTAATGCAGACTGCCCATGCGGTAGCGGTAAAAAATATAAGCATTGCCACGGTAAAATCGTTTCACAGAAAATGGTTAGCATTGCATAGGGCTATAAAGACTTAGCTTATATACCTACGCTCGGTACAATTCTTGCCTGCTCATGTGTCTGACGAACCTTCTGTAAGTGTGGGAAGTGTTTTTCAACCAAAATACGTAGCCCGTCTGTATCTTTGGCCTGCCTTGACTCTAAGCCATATATATATACGCGGGCGTAATCTTCCATGATCGCGGCTTGCTGCTCAACCGAATAATGCGCAAACAAGAACTTTTCGTTATCAATTGGATACGCATATTTATCTGGCTCATTAACAAAATGCTCATTGGTATGTGCCCGCGCCGTTTGGAACTGCCAAATATGCGTCAATTCATGCGCAAAACTCCCTAAAACAAACGCATTATCACTATTCGTGAAATCATCCATCTGCGCAGCCCCGTCATTATTGGCAAAATACGTGATTAAATTATGCTTAGATGCATGCGCCGCGCGATCACTACACTCTATGCGGCTCATATGAATACGTATAATACTCGTATCTATCTGGCCTGCGAAAAGTTCATGTGTAAGCTTCTTCTCGTTTTCAGTTAAGAATCGTGTGGTTGGCGCTTCTAAGAAATATCGCTGCCATTTTAGTATGGGGAAGCGTGGTTCAATAAGATCTGCGAGGTAACTATGTGTTTTACAATTATTTACGCCATATTCTGCCTGCCCAAGAAAATAACTATGTGAGGGATGCGTAAAGCGTGTTACATAATCAGCGAAAGCCGCAGCTTGCTGATACGGCCCAAGGTCATCATAGTCGATTTTAAAATTTAAAGGATATATAGTACTGCTATCTATATTTGCTGGGTACTGCGTTTCCACGCTATTCTGCCACAAGCGATGCGTGGCAAAAAGAAACGCGTTAATTTTCTTCGGTTCAGCTTCTTGGCTATAATCCGCACTATAATTATCAACACCGAAAAAACGGATTGATTTTTCATCTGTGCCGTCTGCATCCGCGGGTCTTTCGTCATGCGCTGTCTTATAAGCATATATTTTCGTATTTTGAATATTTATGTCTGACCCATAATATTTCGCGATGAGTTTCTTTTCGCCATCCGTTATATCACGCGTTTCATAAGGACTCTCAGCCATTTCAGTATAAAAACTTTGTGATGGCATATTATTTACATCATAAGTGATGGGGCTTGTGTACAGACAAGCCGTAGCAAAGAAAGCCAGTTTTAATGTAAAACCTGTTTTGCGCCCCATAAGCGCTCCCTATATATATTTTTTTATTATATAGGGAAGGATTACACAACATTTTCATAATGTCAAGTAATTGAGGGCGCTAGAATAGCGACTATTCAGCCGCCAACTTGTTAGATTCACCAGAAACAAAAGCATCCGAACATGCACGCATAACAGCAGAAGCGCGGCAAATAACATTCGTCATATAGAAATTATCAACATCAGCAGTAAACTTCGCTTTTGTTAACTTGCCCTTACCGCCCAGACCTGACCACTCAGCGGCAGTAATTTCATCAAGTTGTGGCATCGCTGCATAATTATCACGAATAGACTTACGAAGCTCGTAAAGGTCATTATACGGTAAAGCACAGTCCAATGCGTCAGACAAAGCACGAATAATTGCCCAGTCCTCTTTCGCTTCGCCAGGGGCTGACACAGCTTTATGCGCGCGTTGTAAACGCCCTTCTGTGTTCATATAAGATGCATCTTTTTCGCTATAGGCCGCCGCAGGGAAAATAATATCTGCATGTGATGCGCCTAAATCACCGTGATGGCCTTGATAAATTTTGAACGTCTTTTTGCCTAGGCCAGAAATAACATCCGCATCATCAACGCCCATTAAATAAATCACATCCAATTTATCATCAGCTGATGCTTTAACAATTTTGGCTATATCCATCCCGCCCTTTTGCGGTACAAAGCCAATTTCCAAAGCACCAACGCGCCCAGCTGCCGTATGAAGAGCGTTAAAGCCATTCCAGTCTTTGCGGACAACTTTATGCTTATCGCAAAGTTTCTCAACTTCTGCCATTACAGCCGATAAGTCGCTACGCTTATAAACCGCATTACCAACAATAATTACGGGGCTCTTGCTGCCTTTGAGGAATTTATCAGCAGCCGCAAAACCATCCGCATTATCAGCCAGGTGCGTGTATGGGTAATTAAGGTCACACGCCTCACCCAAAACAGCAACCTTCACGCGCTTTGCAAGCCACGTCTTGCGAATACGTGCATTAATCATAGCCGCTTCGGTACGAGGGTTCGTGCCAATCAACACAATACTGTCAGCCTGCTCAAGGCCTTCAATTGTCGTGTTAAATAAATACGCTGCGCGGTTATCTGTTGGATATAGCGCACCATCAACACGGCAATCCATATTTGGCACCCCAAGTTTCGCCATCAGATCTTTAAGCGCGGTAACCGCCTCAACATCGGCCAAGTCACCGACGAGCGCGGCAATAGATTTCGCATCCGCGGCTTTAATCTTCTTCGCAGCGAGGGCGAGTGCTTCGCTCCAACTTGCTTCTTCTAACTTTTTGGTGCGGCCATTACGAATATATGGACGGTCAAGACGCCCTGCCGCAAGGCCATCAAGGGCGTAACGTGTTTTATCAGCAATCCATTCTTCGTTCACCGCTTCATTCAAACGCGGCATAACGCGCATTACTTCACGGCCACGTGCATCAATGCGAATATTTGAACCAACGGCGTCATGCACGTCAATAGATTGTGTTTTCTTGAGTTCCCATGGACGCGCTTTATATGCGTATGGTTTGTTAGTTAGTGCACCGACAGGACAAACATCAACTAAATTGCCAGACAGCTCACTGTCAATTGACTTTTCGATAAAAGTTGTGATTTCAGCATCTTCACCACGGTGTAATTGACCAATATCATCCACGCCTGCGATTTCTTCGGCGAAACGTACACAGCGCGTACAGTTAATACAACGTGTCATTACGGTTTCAACCAATGGGCCGAGTTCTTTGTCTTTTACTGAACGTTTTGTTTCATGGTAGCGAGAACGGTCATAGCCATAGGCAACAGCTTGGTCTTGCAAATCACATTCACCGCCTTGGTCACAAATTGGGCAATCTAGTGGGTGGTTGATCAGCAAGAATTCCATCACGCCCTGACGCGCTTTTTTGGCACGTGGGGATTCTGTATGGACAACCATGCCATCGCCGCAAGCCATTGCACATGAAGCGACAGGCTTTGGTGCGCCTTCTAAGTCGACCAGACACATACGGCAGTTTGCCGGTACGGTTAAACGGTCATGGTAACAAAAGCGCGGTATTTCAACGCCGATTTCTTCAGCCGCCTGTAGAATAGACGTGCCTGGTTCGACTTCAATTTCAACACCGTTAATTGTTAACTTAGGCATATTCACTCACCATATATCTTGTCGTTAATTCTTATTACTCAATTTATTGAACACGGATTTCGCCATCATGCTTTGGTGCATTTATATCCACACCATCAAGGACAAAACCACATTCTTTGGTAAACCCACGTTTAAATACAAAATCCAAATAATTCTTCTGCAGACGCTCAAAGTAATGAATGTCTTTTTCTTTGGTTATTAATTCTTCAACCTTCACACAGCAGGACTTTGAAATATCGGCGATTTGATCACCAGAAAATTCACTGCGCACCTTTCTAAACATACATTGACACGCTTTAAGGGCATGAGATTTAAACCCTGCCATCTTTTCTGGTGACAATGTTGATACATCAAACTGATACATATACTGCTTAGAGCAGCTTTCAATATAGATACGCTCTAAGTGCTGCTTCGCGGCGTCAGAACTAAACTTCTTCGCATCTTCAGCATGCGCAGCATTATACACGCCGCATAGCGCGATAAACGCCATGGTCAATGCGGATAATACTAATTTTTGCACAAATGCCTGTAACACGATGTTTAGCCTCTTTCCCTTTAAGCTGCAAACGCGGCTTGTTTGCGGTATTCCATGATACGGCGTTCAAGCTCAGGACGGAAATGACGTATCAACCCTTGTACCGGCCATGCAGCAGCATCACCTAGCGCACAAATTGTGTGGCCTTCAATTTCCTTTGTCACATCATAAAGCTGGTCAATCTCATCAATGGTCGCTTTACCATCAACCATGCGCATCATCATGCGCCATAACCAGCCCGAACCTTCACGACATGGTGTACATTGCCCGCAAGATTCATGCATATAGAACATTGATAAACGCGCAATGGCGTAAACAATGTCCGTCGATTTATCCATGACAATCACGCCTGCTGTACCTAGGCCTGAGCCCGCATTACGTAACGAATCAAAGTCCATTTTAATGTCATCACAAACATCCTTTGGTAGAAGCGGCGTAGAAGACCCGCCCGGAATAACCGCCAAAAGGTTATCCCAACCACCACGAACGCCGCCGCAATGCTTTTCGATAAGCTCTTTTAGTGGGATACCCATTTCTTCTTCAACGTTACATGGATTATCGACATGACCTGAAATACAAAAAAGCTTTGTGCCAGTATTCTTCTCATCCGCGCCTAGTCCTGCGAACCATGCTCCGCCGCGGCGGAGGATTTCAGGAACGGACGCAATTGTTTCAACATTGTTCACTGTAGTTGGGCAGCTATAAAGCCCTGCCATTGCCGGGAATGGCGGCTTATTACGTGGCTGCCCTTTTTTACCTTCAAGACTTTCAATCAGTGCGGTTTCTTCACCGCATATATAAGCACCTGCGCCGCGGTGTACATATACATCAAAATCCCAACCGGATTTCGCGGCGTTCTTACCAAGAAGGCCAGCATCATAAGCTTCTTTAATTGCGACATTCAGTGCAGATGCTTCATTATAAAACTCACCACGCACATAAATATAAGCCGCATGTGCGCCCATCGCGAAACCTGCAAGCAACGCACCTTCAACCAATTTATGTGGTTCATTACGCAGAATATCACGGTCTTTACATGTGCCCGGCTCAGATTCATCTGCGTTGATAACTAAATAATGTGGCTTACCTGAATCCTTAGGCATGAATGACCATTTCAAACCTGTCGGGAAGCCCGCGCCACCACGACCACGCAGGCCAGATGCTTTAACTTCGTTGATAATCCAGTCCGCGCCTTTTTTGATAAAGCTTGCGGTTTTATCCCAGTCACCACGCTTTTGCGCGTCTTTGAGGGAGAACGACTCAAAGCCATAAAGATTAGTGTATATACGGTCTTTATCCTGCAACATCTTGCAAATCCTTTACCTTTAAACTCAAACCACTTTTGCCTTTTTGGCTTCGTCCATCAATGTTGTTGGGCCTGATGCCGCCATTGATGCCTTACGGCCTGTTTGTGAGCCCACGCTCACTTTTCTGCCGGCCTTAAGATCATCAAGGATCTTAATCATCAATTCTTCATTGAGGTCTTCATAATAATCATCATTGATTTGCACCATTGGCGCGTTGACACATGCACCAAGGCATTCAACTTCCATCAATGTGAACAAGCCATCATCAGTACTGTCCCAAAGCTTGATCCCCAAATGATCTTCACAAACTTTTTTGATTTTGCCTGCGCCACATAACCAGCATGGTGATGTCCCGCAAATCTGCACAAGATACTTACCGACTGGGGCAAGGTTGTACATTGAGTAGAAAGTCGCGACTTCATATACCTTCATTGGCGGCATATCGAGCACTTCGGCGATATGATCCATTGCCGCTTTAGGAATCCAGCCACCATATGGCTTATCAGCCTTTGCGCCATCTTCCGCAACTTGACGCTGCGCAAGGTCTAGCAAGCCCATTACAGCACTTTGCTGCTTACCTTTAGGGTAATTGGCTATAATTTCAGCAGACTTCTTTTTAAACGCCGGACGGAATTTAAAATCCTTCGGCTGATAATCTGCGTTAAGGTCAAATGGTTTTCTCATCGGTCAATTTCTCCAAAAACGATATCGAGCGAGCCAATTACGGATACCGCATCAGCAAGCATATGCCCCTTGGACATGAATTCAAAACCTTGCAAGTGCAAGAAACCCGGCGCACGTATATGGCAACGATATGGACGGTTTGAACCATCCGACACCAAATAAACCGCAAACTCACCTTTTGGCGCTTCAACAGCGGTATAAGTCTCGCCTGCCGGCACGTGATAGCCTTCAGTGAAAAGTTTGAAATGGTGGATCAATGCTTCCATTGACTGTTTCATTTCAGCGCGTGGCGGCGGCGCAACTTTGTAATCATTTACCATGACGTCGCCTTTAGGCATTTGCTCTAAACACTGTTTCATGATTTTGATGGACTCGTACATCTCGGCAACGCGCACAAGGTAACGGGCATAACAATCCCCTGTTTTACCGACGGGCACATTGAAGTCCATTTTATCGTAAACATCATAAGGCTGAGATTTACGCAGATCCCATGCAACGCCAGAGCCACGAAGCATTGGGCCAGAAAAGCCCCAATCTAACGCTTCTGATTTTTTCACTATGCCAATATCAACTGTACGCTGTTTAAAGATACGGTTTTCACTGAGCAAACCTTCCAAGTCCGCAATATGTTTCGGAAGTTGTTCTAGCCAATCCATCATATCCTCGGCTAGGCCCGCGGGCATATCCTGCGCCACGCCGCCTGTACGGAAATAGTTTGCGTGCAGGCGTGCACCACAGACGCGCTCATAGAACTCCATGCCCTTCTCACGCTCTTCAAACATCCAAAGCGCTGGCGTAATTGCACCAACATCAAGGGCGAATGTTGTCAGGTTCAAAAGGTGGTTCAAAATACGGCCATGTTCAGCAAAAAGAACACGAATATACTGGCCGCGCTCAGGCACAGTAATGCCCAAAAGCTTTTCAGTCGCCAAGGCAAATGCATGTTCTTGATTCATTGGCGCAACGTAATCAAGACGGTCAAAATATGGCAGTGCCTGCATATAGGTTTTGTATTCGATTAGCTTTTCTGTACCACGGTGCAACAAACCAATATGCGGGTCAGCGCGCTCAACGACTTCGCCATCCATCTCAAGAACAAGACGAAGCACACCGTGCGCAGCAGGGTGCTGTGGACCAAAGTTAAATGTGAATGGCTTGATTTGTGTTTCAGTTGAACAATCAACAGCTTCGGTAATTTTTTCTAATGCATTCATGTTCAAATTACTCCTTGCCTGCCAATTCTACTTTGCTTGGCGTCCAGCCGAACTCTGGCTTCACACCTTTTTCATCCCCTGGGAGCTGAATATTCGTCATACCTTCCCATGGGCTAACATTATCAAATGAGCGGAAATCTTGTGTAAGCTCAACAGGCTCATAGACAACACGCTTTTCTTCTTCGCTATAGCGTAATTCTACATAGCCCGTTAACGGAAAATCTTTGCGCAAAGGATGCCCATCAAAGCCATAATCTGTCAAAATGCGGCGTAAATCAGCGTGGTTAGCGAAAGCTACACCAAATAGATCAAACACTTCGCGTTCCATCCAACCCGCTGAGCTAAATACAGATGTTGCCGATGGGACAATATCTGTTTCACTTGCCGTTGTCTTTAAACGAATACGGTCATTATTGGTCAGAGACAGCAAATTATAAACGATTGAAAAACGTTCTGTATGATCAGGATAATCCACGGCTGTCACATTCATTAATTGTGTAAAGCGGCAGCGCGCATCATCACGCAAGAATTTCAGTACATAGCAAATATCTTCGCGCTGAACATTAAGGCACAATTCATCTTTTTGCCATTCACGTGATACCAAGTAATCTTTTAAATTAAGGGCAATATATTGCGCAAGCTCATCACGTGATGCTTGTAGGCAGTCATCATCGTCATGTGTTGTAACGTCGTTATTTTCAGTCGTTTCTGTCATCATAAATATCCTAATGAGCGATTAGCGAATGATACGCGTATCTTCGCGCTGAATTTTCTTTTGCAGCTGTAATAAGCCATAGACCAAAGCTTCCGCCGTTGGTGGGCAGCCCGGTACATATATATCAACTGGTACAATACGGTCACAGCCGCGTACAACAGAATATGAGTAATGGTAATACCCACCGCCATTCGCACATGACCCCATAGAAACCACCCAACGTGGCTCAGGCATTTGGTCATAAACCTTACGCAATGCAGGTGCCATTTTGTTCGTAAGCGTGCCCGCAACAATCATAACGTCTGACTGTCGTGGTGATGGTCGTGGAATCATACCAAAGCGGTCAAGGTCATAACGGCTCATATAAGCGTGGATCATTTCCACCGCGCAACATGCCAAACCAAATGTCATTGGCCACATTGACCCCGTACGTGCCCAGTCAAAAAGCTTGTCAGCCTGTGTAAGCAAATAGCCCTTTTCTTGCACATGCTTATTAATTGCCGCAGCAACAACATCTTGCTGCTCAGCTGGCGGCAGCTTTGCATTGCTTTGCAAATCATAAGACGGCGCAATTAAATTATGACGATCATGTCCCATTGTATAAAACCTTATATTCTTGTTTATATGGCGCGGTTAGGATTATTCCCAATCCAGTGCGCCTTTATTCCATTCGTAAATAAAGCCGATAGTTAGCACACCAAGGAAAACCATCATCGACCAGAATCCAAACATACCTATCTCACCCAGTGAAATCGCCCAAGGAAAAAGGAAGGCAATCTCAAGGTCAAAAATAATGAAAAGAATCGCAACAAGGTAATAACGAACGTCAAATTTGCTATGTGCGTCTGAAAAAGCCTCAAAACCACATTCATATGCAGACAGCTTTTCAGGGTCAGGATTTCTCTTCCCGACGATAATAGACGCCAAGAACATAACTAGCGATAGTCCCGCCGCAATAAAGATAAAGATCAAAACTGGAAGATACTCCAGTAGAAATTCATTTGTTGCCATGATTCTTTCCTTCAATTCAATGCGCCGATAGTTTATCGGAAATGGAACATAGTTCATAGCCCTTTCCTACTATTGATTCACTGGTTTTTCTACTATGTTACAAATATTTGCATTTACATAATTGTTGTGCTAGCATCTGCCGATTATAAAAAAATCTTTTAATGGTGTAAAAATGCACAATAAGAAAATGATTGATGCTTCTATTGGTGATCCGGCTTTACCGTTTAAGACGGCGGCGCAATACGCAATGGAACAATCGCTTAAGACACTGAACCAGTATGATAATTACGGCACAGTGGCGCATCATATGGCCGAACAAATCATGGATTTCTTTGACCGTGAATTAGGTATAGTTCGCCCCAATTGGTCAGGTGTTGGCCTTGATAGCTATGCATATACAAACGGTATTACAGAAGGCTATGATGGCTTATTAAACATTTTTGCAAAGGAAACGGAACAATATAACCGCTTAACCAAACAAAATCTAAAGCCTGCGATCATTATGCCCATCCCCACATATGGGATATTCTTTGCACAGCCTGAAAAATTTGGCATTGAGGTCATAAAGCTACAACGTGAAGAAGACGGCAGCGTTGATCCCGAAAAGTTATTAGAGCTGCTGCGCGCAGAAAATAAAGCAGGTAAACACCACATTGTTGGCTATTATGATTCTAATCCAAACAATCCAACTGGTCATGTCCGCGATGCGGCAGAGACCCAAGCACTGGCAGATGTCTTTATTCGCTATAACGACTATATATCCTACCAAAAGGACAAGATGACCAAAACAATGAAGAACCCGCTATATAGAGAATTGCGCGAACTTCCTAATACCATCAAAGTGATTGATGACATGGTGTATCTTGGCCTTGAATATGACGGACGCAAAGCCGCTGCGTTTATGAGCATTGAAGAAATGTATGATAATACAATCATACTTGCGGGCGGTTCAAAAATTGGCCTTACGGGGCTGCGTACAGGTATAATGATTGGCTCTGAACATTACATTAAGAAATATAAAGAAGACCGTGCGCTGCGCCAATATTTCCCCTCTACTGTGAATATGCACGCTTTAACACCGACCTTCCCAACCAAGGCTGAACATTTAAAAATGCGCACAGATCATTTGCACCAGCTAAATGCTGTACATTTATTCTCAGGCAAACTTATGAAGGCGCTTATTAATGGTATAGATGATGTAGAGGCCAGTTCAGCCGAACGGAAGAAAATGATTAACCATGTAGCTAAGGCCCGTAAGATAAGTTTGGTGGAAGCTAAAAAGCAGCTTCAAGACGGTATATTGGGCATAAATGTAACGACAACGCCGCAAGCGGGCTTCTTCCATATGTTAGATTTCAGCGCCTTTAAAGGCCATCACATAAAAGAAAACATCCGTTATGGCGATAAATATGAAATTGGCAAATTAAAAGATGAATGGGATTTAAAATGGATGCATCGTGATGTTGGCCTGCAATTCTGTTCTGGCGCGGGTTGCGGGTATCAGTCTGAAGACTTAATTATGCGCACAACTTTTGCCATGCCGCCGCGCGATATAATTAAACTTGTTGATCGCCTCCAAGAATCCATCGATGTATATATTGCCCCCCTTCAACATGACCATCCGCCCCGCCCCAAAATTAGCGCATAAAAAAAAGCCCTCACGAATGAGGGCTTTCTTATGTACCGCTTAGTTAAATGGCGCGAGCGACGGGACTTGAACCCGCGACCTCCGGCGTGACAGGCCGGCGTTCTAACCAACTGAACTACGCCCGCCTAAGCAGTGAAAGGAGTTTTACAGTTTCCGTTTGTTACTGTCAATCACCTTTTTTCATTTTTTTTATTTTTTTCTAATTTACGCACATAAAGCCTTTGGTTCGCCGTTAAAAGGTAGCGCCAAAGAGCTTGCCACGCCGCTATGCGTAACTTCGCCGTGACAGATATTTAAGCCATCACGTAAACCTTGGTCAGCTAGCAAAGCTTGCTGCCAGCCCATATTCGCAATCGCCAAGGCATAAGGTAACACAGAATGGTTTAACGCCAGCGCTGAAGTTAATGGAACCGCACCTGGCATATTTCCGACGCAGTAATGTAAAACATCATCAACAACATAGGTTGGCTCATCATGCGTTGTTACTTTGGATGTTTCAAAACAGCCGCCTTGGTCAATAGATACATCAACAAGGACAGCTCCCTTCATCATGGTTTTCAACATTGGTCTAGTGATCATCTTCGGTGCTGATTCCCCCGGAATCAGAACTGTACCGACAACCATATCAGCCGTTTTGATAAAACGTTCAACAATGTCTATATTTGAATAAACAACATTCGCTCGGCCACGGAAATAATCATCCAAATATCGCATACGGTCATTTGAACGTTCAAGGATCGTCACATTTGCGCCCAAACCTGTCGCCATTTGCGCCGCATTAAAACCTGCAACACCGCCACCAAGGATTAACACCTCAGCTGGACGCACACCCGGCACGCCGCTTATCAAGCGTCCTGTACCGCCATTATGCTTTTGCAGGTAATATGCGCCAACCTGCACTGACAGGCGCCCTGCTATCTCACTCATAGGCGCAAGAAGTGGCAAGCCTTTACGCCCATATCCTGTAACGGTTTCATAAGCGATTGCAACGCAGCCTGAATCCATTAATGCCTTTGCTTGATCTGGGTCAGCTGCCAAATGTAAGTAGGTAAATACAATTTGGTTTTCGCGGATTAATTTATATTCAGATGGCTGCGGCTCTTTAACCTTAATAATCATATCAGCGCGCACAAAGACTTCTTCAGCACTGCTAACAATTTCTGCGCCAACATTCTTATAATCTTCATCAGAAAAGTTAATACCCAAGCCCGCCCCGGCCTGTACAATCACTTTATGCCCATTACCGGTAAATTCCTTCACGGATGACGGGACAAGCCCTACACGATGCTCCTGTGGTTTAATTTCGCTTGGTACACCTATTAACATCTGCCTACTCCTTAAAACATTTTAGAAACAAGTTCGTGCGGATCATACATGAGTGATATATTTAGATATATACGCAGCGCAGCATTGCTCTATAAAAATTCAATATTTATGTTATAGTGTCCATTAGCGTAGTAAGAAAGGTACCTAATTTATGAAATGTTTAGTCGTTGATGATTCCAATGCCACACTGTTCGTTACAAAAAAGCATATGAACACATTAGGCTTTGACGTATTAGAAGCTAAAACTATTGGACAATGCATGACACAGCTTGGTAAACACGACTTTGATGTTCATGTTATCGATATTTTTCTTGGTGAAGAAAGTGGCGTAGACCTTATTCGTCAACTAAAAGCCCAAAACGATGAAACGCCAATAATTGTGCTAACTGGGTCAGATGACATCAACAAAGAAAAAGAGCTTAAAGCGCTAGGTATAGCTGATTACCTACAAAAGCCAACAACATTAGAAAAGCTTCATGTGAGCCTAACCAAAATTGGCCTTATTAAATAATCTAAACTTATCTGAGGTAAATGGTGGGCGGTGAGAGACTTGAACTCCCGACCTCCTCGGTGTAAACGAGATGCTCTACCAACTGAGCTAACCGCCCGAAAAAGGAACTGCACGGCGTACCGCGCTTGGTGAGAGATTATTTAATGGATATTTAATATACGGTCAAGCCTTAAAAGTAATTATTTTCAAAAAAAATACAAAAAAGTAATAAAAAACCCGTCTATGCATGTTCGCACAGGCGGGCTTTAAAATTCTATAACAGCAAGAATTAGCCGTTAACTGTGTCTTTAAGACCTTTACCAGCTTTGAAAGCAGGAACTTTAGAAGCTTTGATTTTGATTGTTTCGCCAGTTTGTGGGTTACGACCATCACGAGCAGCGCGCTGCTTAACTTCGAATTTACCAAAACCAACTAGCTCAACGCTGTCACCTTTTTTAAGTGTAACAGATACTGTTTCGATGAAAGAAGCTAGAGCTTTTTCAGCTTGTGCTTTAGTTAGGTCTGATTTGTCTGCAATTGCATCAATAAGTTCTTTTTTGTTCACGAGGGCTCTCCCTAGAATTTGAGTTGAAACAAAAATCCTTTTACATCGAAATTTCAAAAATTCATCCGCAAAAAGAATTCGATTTTACACAAAACAAAATTATGTAAGATCGTCCTTCAGGCCTTGTATAACGTGCCTTCCAGATGATTCTGTTTTAAGACGAATCAAAGAAAAACTCAATGCCTAATCACACCATTTTCGCTTTTTTCTGCAGATTCTGTGGCTATTTTGTCGATTTTTTCGCCATTTTCTTGATTATTGGAAAGTGAAATCGGTTCAGGCAGCGTTACAAGCGCATGTGAAAGCACTTCTTCAATTGTGTTTACAGGCACAATTTCGAGTCCTTTTTTCACATTTGCAGGTATATCTGCCAAATCTTTTTCGTTTTCAGCAGGAATCATAACCTTGGCAATGCCGCCGCGAAGCGCCGCAAGAAGCTTTTCTTTTAGGCCGCCAATTGCTGTGACATACCCCCGTAAGTTAACCTCACCGGTCATCGCCACATCTTTGCGTACCTCAATATCAGTTAACGCAGATACGATGGCCGTAACCATCGCTGCGCCAGCAGATGGACCATCTTTTGGTACTGCACCAGCAGGTACGTGAACGTGAATATTCTTTTCAGTCAACTCATCGTAATTAATGCCCAAATTAGGCGCACGTGACTTAATAAGCATTTCTGCAACAGTAATCGATTCACGCATAACATCTTTTAAGTTACCGGTTGTGGTAACCTTACCGTCCTTACCTGGGGTCGTTACCGCCTCAATTGAAAGCAGATCACCGCCCACCTCAGTATAGGCGAGCCCTGTTACAACACCAATACGGTCTTGCGAATCCGCTTCGCCATGTTGATATTTCTGCACACCTGCATAACGCTCAAGCGCCTTTGGTGTAACTTTGACGGTTTTCTTGCCTTTCATCAGAATTTCTTTGATGGCTTTGCGGCATAAATTCGCAAGCTCACGCTCCAAATTACGTACCCCTGCTTCCTTGGTGTAATGACGAATCAAATTACGAATTGCTTGGTCAGTAATTGCAAACTCATCTTTCTTTAGACCTGTAAGCTCCATCTGCTTTTTCAGCAAATGACGGCGCACAATTTGAAGTTTCTCATCTTCGGTATAACCAGAAATGTTAATCACTTCCATACGGTCTAATAATGGACGCGGCATATCAAGCGAGTTTGACGTACAAATGAACATGACATCAGATAGATCATAATCTACTTCTAAATAATGATCGTTAAATGTTTCATTCTGCTCAGGATCCAGCACTTCAAGCATTGCCGATGCAGGGTCACCTCGATAATCCGATGACATCTTATCAATCTCATCAAGCATCATAAGCGGGTTTGACTTCCCTGCTTTCTTCATACCTTGAATAACCTTACCAGGCATTGCCCCAATATAAGTCCGTCTATGGCCGCGAATTTCACTTTCATCGCGCACGCCGCCCAATGAAATACGAATAAACTCACGGTTTGTTGCTTTCGCAATAGACTTACCTAGCGATGTTTTACCAACACCTGGCGGGCCCATCAAGCAGATGATCTGCCCCTTCACTTTATTCGTGCGTTGCTGCACGGCTAAATATTCAAGGATACGCTCTTTAACCTTCTCTAGACCGTAATGGTCTTTATCAAGGATCTTTTGTGCGGCTTTAATATCCTTCTTCACGCGGGTTTTCTTTTTCCACGGTACAGAAATCATCCAATCAAGGTAATTTCGTACAACTGTGGCTTCCGCAGACATTGGGCTCATCTGGCGCAGCTTTTTAATTTCTGCAGCACATTTATCTTTGGCTTCCTTGGTAATACGCAGTTTTTCAATTTTCTGCTCTATTTCGCCGATTTCATCGACACCGTCTTCGCCTTCACCTAATTCTTTCTGAATGGCTTTCATTTGTTCATTCAAGTAATATTCGCGCTGCGTCTTCTCCATTTGCTGTTTAACGCGTGTGCGAATACGTTTTTCAACCTGAAGAACACCAATTTCGCCTTCCATGTAACCGAATATTTTTTCAAGGCGGTCTGATGTGTTTGGTAAAGCGAGTAAGTCTTGCTTCTCATCCAATTTAATCGCCAGATGTGATGCAACAGAATCGGCCATTTTAGATGGCTCTTCAATCTGGTTGACTGAAACAATCACTTCAGGCGGGATTTTCTTATTAAGTTTCACATATTGTTCAAACTGCGTAATCACTGCACGCGCAAGCGCTTCTAACTCTTCTGAAGCTTCTGTTTCATCGCGCAGCATTTCACCCTTAACTTCTAAATAAGGGTCTGTTTTTACAAATTCTGTAATTTTAACGCGCTCTGTCCCTTCAACCAGCACCTTCACCGTGCCATCGGGCAACTTAAGGAGCTGTAAGATTTTACCGATTGTCCCAACTTCATGCAGGTCTTTATCGCCCGGATCATCCTCACTTGGCTCTTTTTGCGTCACAAGCAAGATTTGCTTATCTTCATTCATAACCTGTTCTAGCGCACTAACAGATTTTTCACGCCCAACAAAAAGTGGCACGATCATATGGGGGAAAATCACAATATCACGCAACGGTAATACTGGATAAGTTGTGTCTTCAGAATTGGTTGTTGATGTATTGAACATACTTATAGAGCTCCAAATTTTTTTACTAGTACCCACCTTATAGATTATAAGGCAATAATAATGATTTGGTTAATTTTTTTCAGATATCAATAAAAAAGCCTGCAAAATACTTACAGGCTTTTATAAACTACGGATATATAAGCTTATTTTTTCGCTTTTTTATCTTTATCTTTGTCTTTATCTTTGTCAGCGTCACCTCGATGCTCAACAACATGGTCAACTAAATTGAAGTCTTTTGCTTCTTGCGCAGTCATCCAGTTATCACGATCCATTGCATCTTCTAGGACTTTAAGCTTCTGGCCTGTGTGCTTCTCATATGTTGTATTCAAGAAGTGACGCAGACGAATAATTTCACGCGCCTGAATTTCAATATCAGAAGCCTGCCCTTGTGCCCCGCCTAGAGGCTGGTGGATCATCACACGTGCACTAGGAAGTGCATAACGCTTACCTGCCGCACCAGCCATAAGTAGGAATGAGCCCATTGAACACGCCTGACCAATACAAACGGTTGAAACATCTGGCTTAATATACTGCATTGTGTCGTACATCGCCAAACCTGCTGAAACCACGCCACCAGGTGAATTAATGTAGAATGAGATGTCTTTATTTGGGTTTTCAGCTTCTAAGAACAAAAGCTGCGCACAAATAAGTGTAGATACATGATCATTTACTTCCCCTGAAAGGAAAATAATACGCTCTTTCAACAAACGCGAATAAATATCAAACGCACGCTCACCACGGTTCGTGCTTTCAATAACGGTCGGGATCAATGTATTCATATATGTATTTAAAGGATCACGCTCTTGCATTTAATCTACTTTCTTTGCGTTTATAAACTTTGATAACAACGCCACCGATGATGCGCGCCGAATGATTCTTACAAAATCTACATGCTCATGCGCCGCTGTGCAAGATATTCTCTTTATGAATGCGCCTTTTATCCCACAAAGATCTTTTAAAAAAATAACCATTTATTAACATAAGGGATATATTATTGTGCGAGTGTATGGGGTAAATATATGAGTAAGTTCCAAAAACATTTTATTGCAGCAAGCTTAACCGCGACAATGGCGTTTAATAGCCTTGCTGTGGCACAAACAGTCGATCCCGCTGAAAACACTCTAGACAGCAAGCCGCCTATCCCACAAAAATATTACGACCTTGTTTTAAATGAACTGAATCAGTTTAGCGACGATAAACGTGAAGCGATTATGTCGCAACCTGAGTTCCAAGACATATTAGATGAAATCGCTTACGAGAGGTTTTATTATTCCAGCGAGCAAATTCAAGAGCGCTTAGGAGCTGTAACAGATCGGCAATCTTTTTACGTTTTTATGGAAGATCTAAAAAATTCACCATACTATGAAAACATAAAGGACAACATAGATAGTCCAGATAGCCTAGAGAGCGTTTTAGACAATACAAAAGCTTCACCCCTGCTAGCCATCCCTCTACTTTTGGAATCTGGATATGGCAATAGTTATCCGAATTTGAATTTACAAACAATGAACGTATTAATGTCTGCTGGCGCAGATATAAACACTATTGATAAAGCTTTCCTTATAAGAACGAGAGATAGAGCGCATGTTTTTGATTTTGTAGACCGGAATATTCAAGAAAAACTAGACCAGTCCTACATAAAATATGATAGAGAAATTCAAACAAATGGATATGAAGGAAATTTACCACAAAGCTTATTAGACAGCATTTCTGATGATTTAAATTTAACCCGTGATCTGCGTTCACGCTTAGGGCACGAAGCAAATGTTTCGTTAGAAGATGTAGCACCATTAAATTACGCCTATAACGGGGACGCGACGAATGAGGCGCTTCAAAATCAAATAACCGCCCTACGTGAGGACTCATACAAGCAATCCTTACTTGTACGTAATAGACAATATACCCCAGAAAACGCAATTACAGCACAAACCTTGGAAGCAAGTTATGGTCACACAGGTTATAATATAGATGCAGGCATAAACTACCAGTTTGACGATATCGAATTACCCACGCAACATGCAAACTTCACATTAATAGTCACCGAAGCACAAAACGATATACATTCCGATACGACGCATAGATACGCTGAAGCTTTAGCAGTACGCATATCCCCAGATTATGAGGGCGATCAGGACGTTGTTTTTGCCGGTGCCCAAAACATCTTAGAAGAAAACGATGAACTTATAAGAATGGCATCGATAGGCGCTGGACACATAATTCTTTCAAAAAGTTATGCTCCGTATACAGAAAATGTATATAATATCAATACATATATACTCGAAACATCTGTTAGCAGTGATTTAGAGTATAATTTTCATGATAATAATGGAACCTTACAATTTGTAGCCGCAGGCAATGATTTTGACGGAGTTAAACTAAACGTAGATACAAAACAGGACACCATAGGAAGCTTTGCTTATGCGGCGCACAACTCAATGCCCGCAGCACATGCCAATAATAGTGTTATCGTGGGTGCCGCACATATACAAGATGGCACTACATTTATGTCGACTTATAGCTCTATGGGCGCCGAATTCTTAATGGAAACGCCAGACTTTTACGGCGCCAAAATAAACGGCACGTCCTTCTCCACCCCCATAGCCGCAGAATACTACCACCAAATCGCCGAAAGCTATGGTGATACACTTACGCATGACGAAATCATGTTCGCGGCCTTATACAGTACACAAACAGACATATATAACGTGAACTTGTTTGATATCGAAAAAGGGGCTACTGAAATACCCGAAGCCTCCTCTAAAGACGAGGTTCTGTCCCTTCTTAGCCAAATTAATGAAAAGGAATACCATAAAGAAGTCATAGAAACATTCCAAAAAACAGTGTTCCGTACCAATGATGCAGGAATACCATTTCATGAACGTGCTGGCGCGGGATTTTTAAATGTTGATACATGGATGCAAAACTTAGAAAACATGGCAAAAATCAAAGCACGTTTTGAACATGAAGCTGAGGAAATCGTTCAAAAAGACAAATTATCCGCACTTGAAGATGCTGATTATGAAGGAACAGATAACTTTAACCATCGCTATATAGTTAATGTTAATGAAGATATGACTTTAGATAAACAAACATTAAACATGGGGCAGAGCGGCTTGAATAGTGTTCGCATTACAAGCCCTAGCGGTATGCAGGTTGACTTTGTCGGTTCAGCCACGGGATATATTTCAACGCGCGGTTTCTCAGGCGAGGATGTAAAAGCTGGTCAACAAATCATTATTGAAACGACGGAAGAGCTTGGTGAGCACGCTGCTTTCACTTTACGTGGTTATGAAGATGGTAATGTGATGCAAGCGTTTAGAGAGCACAAAATAGCCACAAACAGTTTACAACCGAATAGCGTATATGAAGGCGACAAATTATCAGAAAACCCTGAAGCCGCCTTAACACAATTAAATATTACAGCCATTCAAGACCGCCTAAGCGAAGAAATGAATACAGAGATACGAAGGCCCCCTGTAAAAGTTGGCCCGTACATACCTTAAAAAAATTAAGACATTAAACGCTTAAAGCTATTGGCTGTATCGGCATAGCTATTAACATCCGTTTTGGAGCACTCTGCCGTATTACGGTTCGCTATTGCCCAGCATGTGCGCCCCAATGCGCCCGTTGCTGCACAACCGACTGCTGCGCCCGTAAGAACAATGCCGACCGGTGACATTGTTGTACCAATAAGACCAATCCACGTTAATGTTGTAAGACCTGTAAAAGATGCAGCAGAGGTACTAGCAGCCGTCACTGTACTAAAAAACTTATCACTTTTACTCGCTTCGACCTTACCCTGTTGGGTGTAATTGCCAAGGACAATTGTTTTGAAATCATTATGTGCATCAAGCGGTGCAAGCGCTGTATCAACAACGAAGTCTTTAACCAAAGCGGCTGCATTGAAAAATTTGGTAAGCATAGTAAAACCCTGTTCTATAATTTTTTATTATCTTATTTTTATTATTCATAAAACAAAAAACCCGCTCTGTAAAGCGGGTTTCTTAAATTCACTATAAAGCAAAGGACTACTTCTCAGCTGCTTTTTTCTTTGCAGGCGCTTTTTTCTTAGCTGCAGGCTTCTTTTCAGCAGGAGCGTTATCTTTCTTTGCTGCTGCCTTTTTTGCTGGCGCCTTCTTAGCTGCAGTTTTCTTTTTAGCTGGCTTAGCTGGCGCTTCGTCATCAAAGTCTTCTTTTAGAAGTTCATCAACGCTAACTTTTTTCTCTTTAACTTCAGCTTGCTCAAGAATGTAATCAACAACCTTCTCTTCAAAGATTGGTGCACGAAGCATTTCAACCATTTGTGGGTTGTTTTTGTAATATTCAAAAACTTGTGCTTCTTGACCTGGGTATTTTTGCGCTTCAGCCATAACCGCTTGGTTAAGTTCTTGGTCGTTCACAACAACCTTGTTTGCATTACCAATTTCAGCCAGAACCAAACCTAGACGTACGCGGCGCGCTGCAATACCTGCAAGCTCTTCGCGCTCTGCATCATCAACACTATGATCGTGGTCGCACTTTTCGCCTGGGGCGTGATTATGTTCCTGTGCACGCTCCTGCTCAATACGCTGAATGATACCATCTAACTCAGCCTGAACCATACCTTCTGGCAATTCAATGTCATGTTCAACATCAAGAACATCCAAAAGTGCTTTTTTCGCTTTAAGGCGGCTCATGCGGCCATATTCAGCTTCCATGTTGTCTTCGATGATTTTACGAACAGTTGCAAGGTCATCAAAACCAAGTGTTTTCGCAAGCTCATCATCAACTTTACATGGGATAGATTCTTTAATTTCGTGAATTGTCACGTCAAAGATTGCTTCTTCACCTGCAAGATCTGGCATACCGTATTCTTTAGGGAATGTTACATTAACTTCAACTTTATCGCCGGCTTTTTTGCCGATCAATTGATCTTCAAAACCTGGGATAAACTGGTTTGAGCCAAGTTTAAGTTCGAAACCAAGTGAAGACATACCATCAACGGTAAAATCATCACGCTTACGACGACCTGCAAAATCAATAACTACGACATCATCAGTCTTTGTCGCACGCTTTGTTTCAACAGTTTTGCTTGTTGAGTTATTAGCAGCAATTTCACTTAAAGCTTCTTCAACTTTTTCAGCAGGTACATCTGTTACCGGCTTCTCAATTTTGATTTTCTTTAGGTCCATAACCTTAACTTCTGGAAGTGATTCAACTTCCATTTTATAAACAAGGTCTTTACCTTCGTCGAAAGTAACAACTTCGATTTTAGGCTGCATTGCAGGGCGGATTTTCTTGTCGCTAAGAACTTTTGAAGATGTTTCGTTAACAGCTTTCTCAAGTATTTCACCTAGCATGGCCTTGCCGTAACGTTGACGTAGGATTGGCATTGGCACTTTACCCTTACGGAAACCAGGAATATTTACGCCCTTACCATATTCGATCAAACGATCTTCAACGCGCTTGTCTAGATCATTTGCAGGGATAGTGATTTCTAACTCGTGGCTAAGGCCTTCGCTTTTAAGCTCTTTAACTTGCATGATTATCTTCACTTCTTGTTTTTTGTTGTACAACTAAAAAAAAAGATCAATTACTTGATCTTTTGTCTCATCCTAAAAGATGGTGCGGGTGGAGGGACTTGAACCCCCACGTCCGAAGACACTAGAACCTAAATCTAGCGCGTCTGCCAATTTCGCCACACCCGCATATATTGTGTAAGCAATTGGTTACAGAGCGCGTTTATACGCTATTGATTACGTTTCGCCAAGTGTTTTTTTTACTTTTATAAGATTTTTTTTATAAAACCTACAACACTAGCCATTATCTTTATAAATTTCGGACAAAGTCAGGCTTATTGCGCGTGGCAATTCAGACGCGACCATTGCCGCGCCCAACTTAAGCGATGCCATGCCGTGCAACCAAACCGCGCTGCATGCAGCCTCAAAAGGTGGCATCTTTTGTGCGAGGCATCCAGCGATTGCCCCTGCCAGAACATCACCACTTCCTGCCGTCGACAGCCATGGTGATGCCTTATTATTAATGCAGGCGCGGCCGTCTGGTGATGCAATAATTGTGTCCATGCCTTTTAATACAACAACGCAACTAGCCTGCACCGCGGCCTTCTTGGCGCGCTCCAACTTGTTAGGAAGCTCCGCAAGATCTGGAAACATGCGTTTAAATTCACCATCATGTGGCGTTATGATGGCGGCATATTCATTAGGCACTTCGCCAAGTGCGTCACCGTCTAATACGACCTGAACATCTTTTTCCTGGCAGGCTTTAGCCAAACCAGTCATATCAAAACTCTTTTCTGCACCTGGGCCAATCAAACATGCGGATACATGGCGCTCTACCATTAAATCTACTGCACCTACCACACCATCAAAACAACGCACCATAATTTCTGGTGCAACAGATGAACGATATACGGACGCGGCACTCTCGGATGTAAAAATAGATGCCATCCCCGCCCCTGTACGCATAGCGCCGCTAGATGCCAGACACGCGGCACCAACAAGCGTTTCCCCGCCAAGCACAGCCACATGACCGCGCATATATTTATGCGTTTGCGCATCAGGTACCTTCCAAAACTGACGCCATAATTCAGGGTGGTTCAATGACGCATGAATTTCCATGCCCGCAAATGCGCTTGGTTTTAAACCGATATCAACAACGCTAATTTTACCGCAATATTGCGCCCCTGGTTGTAAAACATGCTCAATACGAGGACGGCTCATTGTTACAGTATAATCCGCCTTTAGAATATTCTTATCTACAGATAGATCGGAACGAATGCCTGTTGGTACATCCACAGACACAACGGTTGCACGCTCCTGCCTGACCGCATTAAATGTTTCGACTATCTCTCTTGGTAATTCACGATTTAAGCCTGCACCGAACACAGCATCAACAATAATATGGTCAGGATTTATTTCAATCTCTGACAGCATTGATACTTCACCTTGCCAAAGTTTTGCGGCTTCGGCGGCGACATCATTCAGCATAATAACTTGTTTTGTACAATATACACGGACATTCCATCCAGCCTTTTCAAGTATAGCTGCGACAACGAACCCGTCACTTCCATTTTTCCCAGGACCGCACAGCACGCTAACTGGCCTGCGTTCAAAATGATTGGCAATAAATTCTGCGACGCCCCGCCCTGCTTTTTGGATCAGTTCAATCTCTCTTACGCCCGTTTCGTTCGTTAACTTTTCAGCCTGTCTGATTTGCTCTGTTGTAAATAATGCATAGCTTGTACGGGGCTTGCGACTTTGAGAGTCTTGTACGTTTTCAATGTTGCTCATAAGTAAATGCCGTAAAAAGAATATAATAAAAAGTTATCGTATAACGATAATACAGAGATTTTAATGAATAGTAAATTGAACGAAAATACAGAAAAAAATAAATGGGGCGACTGACGGGACTTGAACCCGCGACAACTCGGACCACAACCGAGGGCTCTACCACTGAGCTACAGCCGCCATAATCATTTGTGAAAAACGATTAGGGCTTGCTTATAACTGAAAATATTTCCCCTCGTCAAGTCATATAAATAAGGTAAATCCATATTTTTTTATTGTATCCCAAAAAAACATATTATAAAAGCAATGCTGCATTGCAAATACTGCATGGGTAATGTTAGTATAAATCCAATAGGATATTATTGCGTAACGCGTTAACACAAAAAAACAGGTATCGAGGAAAAAATGTCTAAACACCTAAAATTTAAGTCTGCCGCTGAACTCGTTAAATATATTAAAGACAACGACATTCAAAATATTGATTTTGAATTCACTGATCTTCGTGGAAAGCTTCAGCATACAGCACAACATGTCGATACTGCTGATGAAGACCTATTTGAAAAAGGCATTTATTTTGATGGCTCATCCATTGCTGGCTGGAAATCCATCAACGAATCAGACATGAACCTACGCCCTGACATTACAAAAGTTACGGTTGACCCCTTCTCATCCATTCCAACAGTTAAAGTTTTCTGTGACATTTATGACCCGCTTACAGATAAGCCATATGACCTAGACCCACGCAGCATTGCGAAGAAAGCAGAAGCACATTTACGTGACAGCGGCCTTGGTGATGAAGCTTACTTTGGTCCAGAAGCTGAATTCTTTGTGTTTGATGATGTGCGCATTAACAATGAAATGAATCATGTATCTTACTACGTAGACAGCATTGAAGGCCCATATAATTCAGGTACAAAATACGATAATGGTAATTTAGGTCACCGCCCGCGCGTTAAAGGTGGTTACTTCCCAGAAGCGCCAGTTGATAGCCTTGCTGACCTTCGTGCAGAAATGCTTTCTGTAATGGGAGAAATGGGCGTTCCTGTTGAAAAGCATCATCACGAAGTTGCCCCAAGCCAGTGTGAGTTAGGCATTAAATACGCGACATTAACCGAAAGTGCAGACAATATTCAAATTTACAAACATGTTGTGCACAATGTGGCACATGCATATGGACGTTCTGCAACATTTTTACCTAAGCCTATTTTTGGCGATAACGGTTCGGGCATGCATGTTCACCAATCTATCTGGAAAAGTGGCAAGCCAAGCTTTGCTGGTAAAAGCTATGCTGGCCTATCAGAAACTGCGCTTTACTATATTGGCGGCATTATCAAACATGCGAAAGCCCTTAACGCGTTTACGAACCCATCAACAAACTCTTACAAGCGATTGGTACCTGGATATGAAGCACCAGTATTGCTTGCGTACTCTGCGCGCAACCGTTCTGCATCTTGCCGTATTCCTTTTGGTCACAGTCCAAAAGAAAAACGTATTGAAGTTCGTTTCCCTGACCCAATGGCAAATCCATATCTTGCATTCTCAGCAATGCTTATGGCGGGGCTAGATGGTATTGAAAACAAGATCCACCCAGGCGATGCGATGGATAAAAACCTTTACGACTTGCCCGCGGACGAATTAAGCCAAGTACCGACAGTATGTGGTTCACTGCGCGAGGCTTTAGAGGCACTGTCAAACGACCATCAGTTCCTCCTGAAAGGCAATGTTTTCACAACAGAGATGCTTGAAAATTACATCGACTTAAAGATGGAAGAAGTTGCCATTTATGAAACAACACCGCATCCAGTTGAGTTTATGATGTATTATTCTTCATAAGTTCATGTGTGATAATTTTTAAAGGGCTCATTTTTATGAGCCCTTTTTTATGTGCTATACGTAACGAGGATAACCGCGCGGTCGATTAGTTTTTTGTGCCAAGGCCAATATCCTTAGCCAGCTGTGAGCGCTTTTCTGCATAATTTGGTGCGACCATAGGATAATCTGGCGGTAACCCCCAACGCTCACGATATTCTTCTGGTGTCATATTATAAACTGATTTCAAATGACGCTTCAGCATTTTCAAATGCTTACCATCCTCTAGGCAAATAATATAATCTGGCATAACTGATTTTTTGATTGGCACAGCTGGTGATGGACGGTCTTGATAACGATAGCCATCGCTAGAAATACTATTCAGCGTTTTATAAACCTGTTTAATTACGTTCTGGATTTGGTCGGGCTGCACATGATTATTCCCAACATGAGAAGAAACAATCTGCGTTGTCATTTCAAGTAATTGTGCGTTGGTTATAGTATCAACCATAATAAAACTCCAATATTACAAGTAAAAAACACTTTAATATGTATAATTACAAATAATAATGAATATTTTATTACTAGCATTACCCGTTATATGGAATAACGCCCTTCTTCACTTCCGTCTGATTTGGCGCAACAAATTCTTGCACCTGCTTATGCGCTGCGTTGATTAAGTCAAACTGGTTCGCATAATCCTTCGGGTTCATCGCTGGGAATACTTTAAATTCTAATGTCAGAGACTTTGTGCCCATGCGGTTCCATACGCGTTTAACCATGTTATCTACATTGTGGTAACTGTAAAAACGGCGAAGCTCATCACTATCTGTTGCAGGCTTACCTTCAACTTCTTTCACACGAATAGCTACTGGCTGTACCATGACATCCTTTTCAAGCGCTACGGCTTTACCATCTTTATCTTCGGCATGTGCCCCAAATAGAAGGCTGATTAAGCCTGCGCGGAACTGATCCACTGTTGCACCATCATTTGTTGTGCCTTCAGGGAACATAATAACATTTTCGCCCTTATTAAAGTTATTGGCAATCTTTGCCATAGACTGCGCATTAAATTCACGTGAACGGCGTACGCCAATTAACTTCATAGACTTCGCAAGCGGTCCTATTACAGGCCATTTAAGAACTTCGCCCTTGCCAACAAAATTCCCTTCAATGGCTGCGCCCGCAACAACAGGATCAGCCATAGACATGTGGTTCATCACAAACCATGTTGGCTTATCCTTTTCAAGTGGCGCAGAAGCTTCGTTAAATTCAACCTTGATGCCGATCAGGCGACGCATTGTATTATACACAAAGTTAGGGATCGCTGTTTTATTTTTAAAAAGCGGCTCAACTATTGTACTTTGCAGAAAAACTGCACCTGCTAAAAATGGAAATGCAAAAGCGCCAAGAGTTGCACGGCGCAATGAACGTAAAGTTCTCATCATCTTTAAAAAAACTCCCTAAAGAATGCCTGTAATATTTTTTTTAATTTAATTGCTTGCCTTTTCATAAACAAATTCGTAGCAAGCTTCAAGGGTTTTTACACTTTAATCCGCCACAAAACGTTTATATTGCTTTTTACTTTTTGAAACATCTGCAGGCTTCAGGTAATTTGGCGCTGCATTTATTGCTATATATTGCTGCTCTACGCCGCTATTTTCAATATAGTTCACAGCTAACTGTCCAAGCATTAAGGGTGAGATATTACTAAAGCCAGATCTAAATTCCCAACCATCATTAATGTCAACGATATCGACCTTAAACTTATCAACAGCATTCCCAATAATTACACCTTGTTTATAGTTGTCTATAATACTTTTGACAGCTTCACCATCCAAAGCCATAGAGTCCCCCGCCTGTCCCCCGACATAAAGCTGTACAAAATAATCATTTCTTTTCGTATCCAATACGATCAAGACATTGTCATTTTCAGCATATTCATCGGCAAATTGCGCATATAAAACATCAAATGTTGTAAAACCTATGACCGGAACGTTCAAGGCGACAGCCAAGGCTCGTGCCGTTGACAGGCCAACCCGAATACCTGTAAATGCGCCGGGCCCATTAGTAACAGAGATACCATCAATATTACTAAAGCTAAGCCCCGCATCCGCGCATAGCCGTTTTACCATCGGAATAAGACGTTCTGATTGCCCATATTTTGCATCATCACATATAGATACAGACAGCCCCGACCCATCACATAAAGCAATGCCGCAGCCAGATAGTGAGGTATCTATGGATAAAATCGTTTTCATACTAAAGCTTCATAAATAATTTAGGTTGTTAGGTCAAACTATATAGTCGTTAACGGTTGACAGATTAGGTATATATAATATGTTGTATTGCATCAATATATATGGGGTAAAAAGGTGATAGGTAATTCACTATCCACAGCGCGTATTTATATACACCGTATAGGATTAATCGTTCTATGCGCCGCCCTTTGTGTAGTATCCACACAACGGCCTGCTGCCGCTAATTTAGATTACGTTCCCATTGATGTCGACCAACATGCCACCGTTGCCTATAGTTATTTCCAAATAGATGAAGACGCTTACCCTGATGCAAGCTTAAACTTTGAAAGCTTTTCGCGCCACGTTGAAATTATAAAGAATGAAGAATTTAACGTTGTTTCATTGCAAGATTTAGACGAAGACAAGAGCAGAAAAAAGAGAAATGCCTCGCCGAATATTGCAATCACATTTGATACTGGTCACCGGTCTATTTTGGATCAAGCTGTTCCACTATTACTTAAAGAAAAAATCCCATTCGCTATATTCATTACGCCAAGAGAGATTGATCAGGGCCTTCCTTATTTAATTCAATGGAGCGAGCTAAAGAAATTAGCGCGCAATCCGCTGGTTACTATCGGTATTCACAATGCTGAATATAAAAATATCAGCAGCTATAATGACCGTAGCGCACTGGAACAGTCGATATTAAGCGCAATAAGCCGTTACCGAGAAGTTTTTGGCACCTCGCCACTATATTATGCGTACCCCTATGGTGACCATGACAGCAACATCGCCAAGCTTTTGCGCGCGCAAGGTATAAAGCATGCTTTCGGTTTACATTCTGGCGTGATCTACAAAGAAAGCGCACCTTATAATTTGCCACGATTTACCATGACCGACAATTACGGCAGTGGGCAGCGTTTTGTCGATACAGCGTATAATTTGCCATTCCCAACATTCGACCCTATTCCCGAAAATACCGTTCTTAGCACCACACCTGATAGCTTAAGCTTTTCTATACCTAAAGCCATACAAGGCAGCGTATCGAGCTTGCAATGTTTCCATTCAGGTCTTGGGCGTATTGAGACCGAAGTAATTGGCGAAGAGCGTGTGCATATACCGCTAGGTGAGCTCGGTGAATTATCAGGCCGCGTACGCGTAAACTGCACAATAAATGCAGGATATGACGAAGACGCCGAACGCCAACGTTGGCGTTGGCACGGTATATTACTTCGCGTTAACGAATAATGGCTATTAGGCCTAAGCCTTCCAGAACCCCATAAGATCCATGACTTCTTTGATATGTGGCTCAGCGATTGCGTTTGCACGCTCTGCGCCCAATTTTAAATACGCATCAAGCTGTGCGGTATCATCTAGAAGCTCATTCATGCGTGCTGAAATCGGCGCAAGGTGATTAACTGCAACATCAGCCAAAGCTGGCTTAAATTCAGAGAAAGTTTTACCTGCAAATTCGGCCATAACTTCATCACCTGTTTTATCAGTCAACGTCGCGTAGATTGTCACAAGGTTCTTCGCCTCAGGACGCGCGTCCAAATCCGCGAATATTTCTGGTAAAGGCTCTGGATCTGTTTTGGCTTTACGAACTTTCTTAGCAATCGTATCCGCATCATCGGTTAGGTTAATACGCGTCATATCGCTTTCAGCGGATTTACTCATTTTCTGTGTGCCATCACGCAGCGACATGATGCGTGCCCCTTCTTCCAGAACAACGGATTCAGGCTCAGGGAAATAATCTTGGCCATAACGGTGATTAAATGTACCGACAATTTCACGTGCCAGCTCTAAATGCTGGCGTTGGTCATCCCCCACAGGAACATGCGTTGCCTTATAGATCAAAATATCCGCCGCCATGAGTACAGGGTATGAATAAAGCCCTAGACCAGCCTTCTCACTATTCTTGCCCGCTTTATCTTTAAACTGGGTCATACGGTTCAGCTTGCCGATTTGCGTCATTGTCGCAAGCAACCACATAAGCTGTGAATGTGCCGGTACAGCAGATTGCGCAAATAAAATAGATTTATGCGGATCAACACCTGCCGCGATATAGGCGGCAGCAATCTCACGTGTGCTTTGCGCTAATTTAGCAGCATCATAAGGCACAGTAATCGCATGCAGATCAACCACACAGAATAATGTTTCGTAATCTCCTGCATCTTGCAACTTTACCCAATTACGCAGCGCGCCAAGGTAATTCCCAAGGTGAAGCTGATTAGTCGGCTGCATGCCGGATAAAATACGTTTTGTCATTACTCTAACACTCTATTTCTGTGGTTTTATAAAGATATGTTTGATAGCACGTATGTTGTAAATGCGCAATAAAAACACCGCCGTAATATAGGTAATTATTCCGCTGCCAATCGCTACGAGCATCAATACAACATCATTCACAAAATTACTTAACAAGAAAGACACCATATAGACAACACCTGCCATTATAAAGGCTGACAACACAAGCCGTATAATCCGCTTTATGAAGTCTGTATTAAGGTGTGTTTCTTCATACTGTTTCAAACGGCGCTTTAATAAGAAGAATTGCAGCCACCCAACTATCCCCGTAGATAGCGCGATGCCTGCCTCCTTAAACGGGAATATCAAAGCAATCGACAGGGCGATATTCAGCGCCGTTGTCACCATAGAGATTTTCACGGGCGTCCATGTATCTTTGTTTGCCCAATACACCGTAGACAGCACCTTACTCGCGACATAAGGCACAAGCCCAATGCAATAGCCCATTAAACAATAAGCCGCACGCTGCGTACTTTCACTATCAAATGCACCGCGCTCAAACAAGACAGATATAATCACTTCTGCGAGCACAAAAAGGCCAAGCGCCGATGGTAGTGCAAGAAAAATGCAGCCTTCAATCGCCTGTGCAAAAAGCTTCTTGGCATCCCCCTGCGCTTTCTTGGCAAGCGCGGTTGATAACATTGGCAATAGCGCCGTCCCCATAGCAATACCAACAACACCCAATGGCAGCTGATTTAAACGATCCGCATAATACAGCGCAGATATTGCGCCTACAGGTAAGAATGACGCAATAATCATATCCGCAAACAGATTGATATGCATCACCCCCGCGCCGAGCACACCGGGCCCCATCAATGCGAAAACCTTTTTCACATCATCTGACATCGTAAATTTTGTATAATGCGGCTGAATTTTATTTTTAAATACCATCAACGCCATAAAGCCAAGCTGAATAATACCTGACAGTGTAATGCCAAATGATAGTGCATTTGCAACTTCCCATCCTTGCCATGATGCCGTTAACATCGCAGCAATCAAGGTCGCATTAAACAAAACGGGTGCTATTGCAAAAGGTGCGAAGCGGTTATGGGCATTTAACATCGCACCAAACATCGCCGTAATGGATATCAGCAATAAATAAGGGAAAGTTATACGGCAATATAGCACCGCCGCAGCAAAGCGTTCGCTCTCACGGTCAAAACCTGGGGCAATTAACGCAACAATATATGGCATAGCGAGAACGGCAAGAGTAACAAATATACCCAATATAGAAGCCATTAATAGCAATATATGTGCTGAGAACTGCGCAGCGGCAGCCTGCCCGCGCGCTTCTTTGATCCCCGTATAAACAGGTACAAACGCTACTGTAAACGCACCTTCTGCGCTGATGCGACGAAAGAAGTTTGGTAATTTCAAAGCAACAAAAAAGGCATCCGCCAGCGGCCCTGCCCCAAGCAAGGCAGCCGTTAGAATGTCACGCACAAAACCCGCCAAACGGCTAAGTAAAGTTAATCCCGCGACTGTCGCTATGGCTTTAAAAAATTTCATAGACACGTTATGCCATGTTTTACCCGCATGGTCACGCACGCATCATAAAAAAGAGTTTCTTTATAAACAGTTGTTTACAAAGTTTGTTTTAATTCGGAAAGCTGTTTTAAAGATATTGAATATGTCAGTTCACGCACCTTAGCAGGGTTTAAGCCTGTCACTTTTTCACCACGCGCTAATTGTAGTGCATGTTCTAGGCGTGCCCCTTGCACATCGTTGAAATCACGCTGCATTTCAGGTTTCATTGGCCCTACGCCACCACGTGTTGCCGATTTTATATGTTTTTTCGCCATTTTACCCTCTCAAATAAACAATACGTCACACTTTACATAAAACATAGCACATTGTCAAATAAACATAAACTACGCACATGCATCAAAGCACTTCTATTGACAGGTCAAGTTTTCATATTTATAAGAAACATAAATATAAATTATAAAAAATAAAAAAATATAAGGGACTCTGGGATGAATCGTATTACTGCCAATCTGTTAACCGACCTTTTTAATCGTAGCTCTGATATACGCCGCATTAACCCGAAGGAAGTGTATATACAATATGATACGGAGACTGGGGCAGAAATGACCCTTCGTCCATTCACCCCCGAAGCTGCCGCTGAGTATTTAACCTATTTCGTGAACGACAATAAACACAGCCTATTTGACCCTATGCGCCTTGCAGGCGGTGTACAGTCAAACACTGAATTTCAGGCACCACTCACACTTGTCTTTAATGGCATGTTTCGTGACACAGCATTACGCAGAGAATATAATGTGCCGCTTGCAACATACCGCTATGCGCCTAAAACAAAAGAGTCTGTACTAATCTTTGATCGCTTCTATCAGGAGGAAAACCCTGAAATGATGCAATATATAAAAGCGCCAAGCATTTATCAGATGATTAATGCACTGTCTGCTGCGGGCACACGTTGGAATGAAGTGACCTTTAATGCACAGAACGATCAATCACGCCCAAGTTTAAAGCTTGTCAAATAAGTTTATTCCGCTTAACACTCTATACAGTAAAACTTATAGAATTAAAGTGTGATGAATAATACAGAGCATAAAAGCAATCCTGAAAGTGAATGGTTTGGTGAAACCGCTGTAACGCCTAAAGAGAAAACCGAAAAAGTTTTAGGCGTATTCCACAGCGTGGCCAAGAATTACAACATAATGAACGATGTGATGTCATTAGGCATTCACCGCATGTGGAAGGACCGCTTTGTTGAACTTATCAACCCTAAAGCCGGTTTAAGTTATTTAGATGTTGCTGGCGGTACGGGCGACATTGCCTTTCGTATTCATAAACGCACCGACGATGCCCCAGATATAACCGTATGCGACATTAATACATCCATGTTAAGCGTTGGTCGCGATGAGGCGTTAAATAAAGGCATTATTGATGGCATTGAATGGGTGACGGGAAATGCGGAATCTTTGCCCCTGCCTGACAACAGTAAAGATGTCTACACAATCGCCTTTGGCCTTCGTAACGTCACCCATATTGATAACGCCTTAAAAGAAGCCCACCGTATATTACGCCCAGGTGGACGTTTTTACTGTTTGGAATTTTCCCACCTGCCAGATCCTGCTATGCAAAAAATATATGACAGCTATTCCTATAATATTATTCCCAAAATGGGTGATATTGTGGCAAAAGACGCGGATAGTTATCAATACTTGGTTGAAAGTATTCGTAAGTTTCCAAAACAGGATGAACTTGTCCGCAGAATCGAGAGTGCTGGTTTTGACAAGGCGGGCTATAAAAACCTAAGCTGCGGCATTGCTGCAATGCACTGGGGCTGGAAACTTTAGAAAAACACAAACAATTCTTCCGATAACTTACAAATAAATTAAGTGACAAAATGAAGTCATTTTGCTAATGTAGATTTATATTGATTTTATATAATTCGATATGATATATATAAGGTTATATAAATATACACAATATAGTTTCTGGAGTAATACAAGGTAAAGTCATGCAACAAATTTATGTCCTCATAGGTGTTCTTGTTGTTTTATTGGGGTTCGGTGCCATAGTACACCAAACACAATATCAAAACGCGCGTGATAGCGTTTCTGGAGACTACACAATCGCAAATACGTTGGATAAGCTTGATCCTGCTGCCGGTATAGGCTACAAAGCTGATAATGAAATATATATACAGGCTTTGGGCGAATTTGATGGCAAACGTATTTACCTCAACAGATAATCCTCAACACAAGACTATTCTGTTCATTATATCGGGTGGCGTATCCGCATATAGGGTGCTTGACCTTATTCGTACATTCAAAAAGGATGGCGTATATTGCCCTGCTATCTTGACCAAGGGTGCACAGGAATTTATCACCCCGCTATCTGTTAGCGCATTAAGCGGCGCGCCTGTTTATACAGACCTATTTTCATTAAAAGACGAACAGGAAATGGGACATATACGCCTGTCACGAGAAGCTGACTTAATTGTCATTGTACCCGCAAGCGCGGATATGATTGCCCGCACCGCACATGGCATGGCTGATGATTTGGCAAGCGCTGTATTACTTGCAGCCGACAAACCGGTTATATGTTGCCCTGCGATGAACCCACAAATGTGGACAAATGCAGCCACGCAAGAAAACATAGCGACATTATCACGCCGTGGCATAGACATCATTCAGCCAGATCATGGTGAAGTCGCATGCGGCGAAACTGGTCAAGGGCGCTTACCATCTGTTGAAGCCCTATACAAAACTATCAACAAATCACTAAACCTAACGCAGCATAAACCACTTTCAGGCTATAAAGCATTGGTCACTGCAGGCCCAACTTATGAGAAAATTGACCCTGTACGTTTTATTGGCAACCGTTCATCGGGCAAGCAAGGCTACGCCATTGCGGCGGCGCTTGCACAATATGGCGCAGATGTCACATTGGTATCAGGTCCTACAGCTATCCCCTGCCCACAAAACGTTAAACGTGTAGACCTAGAAAGTGCTACGGACATGTTAAGCGCAGTTGAACAAAACCTTCCCTGCGACATTGCTGTGTTTACCGCGGCTGTCTGCGACTGGCGCGTTTCTGACGTGAGCGAAAAGAAATTGAAAAAGCGTGATGACCACACGCCACCACATATTACCTTTAGCGAAAATCCTGATATTTTAAAGACCATTGCAACGCATAAGACTAAACGCCCGCGCCTTGTTATTGGCTTTGCGGCAGAAACCGACAATATACAAGAACACGCGCAAGAAAAACTTATCCGCAAAGGCTGCGATATGCTCATTGCTAATCAAGTTGGACATGATAAATGCACCTTCGGCAACGATCATAATGATGTTTATTTCCTCACCCCTGATACTGACAGCGAAAATTGGGGCTATAAACCGAAGCATGAAATAGCCGATATGCTTGTGTGCAAAGTGATAGAGCATCTTGAAAAGCACGAAGCGATAAACCATACTGGCGCGAACATAACGAAATTAGAGGCATAAGCAATGAACACATCTAACCCCGTGAAGTTGGACGTAAAAGACGGCGTAGAACGCGTAGAAATCGCCCTTAAGCCACATGAGCATGCCGTAGGTTTAAACTTACCGACATATGCGACAGAACAATCTGCGGGCATGGACCTATCCGCCGCTCTTGAAGAAGCATTAGAGCTTGCACCAGGTGAGCGCGCATTAGTGCCAACAGGCCTTACAATCGCCTTGCCCGCCGGGTATGAAGCACAAATTCGTCCACGATCTGGCCTTGCTATGAAGCACGGCGTAACTGTTTTAAATAGCCCCGGCACAATTGATGCAGATTATCGCGGTGAGATTAAAGTCCTGCTTGTTAATTTGGGTCAAGAAGACTTCACAATTGAGCGCGGCATGCGCATTGCGCAAATGGTCATCGCACGCCACGCAAATGTAAGCTGGCGCGTTGTTAAAGATTTAGATGAAACAGAACGCGGTAGCGGCGGCTTTGGTTCCACAGGTACGCAGCATCAATAAAATGAAATAATAATAAAAAGCGCCAATATAATCTTGGCGCTTTTTTTGTTTAATGAATGCGTTTAATCAACCCTTTTGACACTTCCCATTTATCCGTGCCTGTATTGATTAAGATTGGCAGCTCATACTGCAGGGATAAGAAACTATGAATCTCACTAGGGAACGCCGCATAATTGAGCGCGATACGACCATCCTTATCAATAAGGCTTTTATTAACTGGTACGCATAATGTATCGAATGGTTTATATTCATTTATTTTTAATTTTCCAGTTTTTGTATCTCTCGCCATCTTCAGAAGGAAATGGCCACCGACAATAACACTCTTATCATGCGGCTCTGCGACCACATTATAAACCAAATATTGCCCATCTTCGTGAAGAACGATCATGTTATAATCTAACTGACAAGGCCCCTTAACCGATTTATGTGCCAAGACATAAATATTATACATTTCTTCAATATATTCAGGCACTTTAGGAAAATGCACATATGTCATGCGTTTACCGATGATTTCTACGCCAAAGACACCTTTAAGCCCGCCAGTCACGTCCCTACCCAAAAAATGAACAAAGTTTCGTGTCTCTTGCAAATCAACAATTACAGCGTCAATTTCGCCAACATCAACATCTTCATTACGCTTACCCAAGAACTCATAAGCCTGATTAATCAAATCATTCTTTAAATATAGCTCAACGCCACGCCTTGAAACAGAATGTGACGCGCTAGACTTAACTTTATAATGGTCATAGGCCTGTTCCAGAAATATTGATTTATAAACAGGCACAGCCACATCAACAGTCGGATGCTGCGCGAATGATTTACCAGCGCCCAAAATGCACAGCATCGCTGTACACAGAAAAACAAACATCAGATATTGGCGGCGCATAGACATGAATTTCAAAGCTCTTCTTTTAGAAAAATAACCACAGAATATAAGTCTAACATAGTTAAAAAAACTAAGCGAATTGAAAAAAACGCGTTACATATAGGGCATGACACAAAATGCTTTGAAAAAATCCGACCGTCTGGATGCCTTTATTGCCGACGGACATACACCAATGATGGCACAGTACCATATGATTAAAGAAGATCATCCTGGCTGTTTGCTATTTTACCGTATGGGTGATTTTTATGAGCTTTTCTATGATGACGCAATTACTGCATCTAACATTCTTGATATTACACTTACGAAGCGCGGCAAGAATAACGGCGATGACATCGCAATGTGCGGCGTGCCGTTTCATTCTTATGAGCCCTACCTCGCCAAATTAATTCGCGCAGGCCATAAAGTCGCCATTTGCGAACAAACCGAAACACCAGAGCAAGCCAAAGCCCGTGTCAAAGCGGAAGGCAAGCCTGCATCAAAGGCACTTGTTAATCGCGAAGTCGCCCGCATTGTTACGCAAGGCACACTAACCGAAGACCATTTGCTAAATGCCAAGGAAAGCAATTATATTGCCGCGTTATTTGAGCAGCGCGGTGAATATGGACTATCTTGGCTAGAGTTATCAACGGGCGAGTTTTACACACAAAAAGGTAATGAAAGCGAGATATTTGCTGCAATAGCCCGTACGGACTGTAAAGAACTGCTTATATCTGACCGCTTGATTACTGAACCGCATTTATATGAGCGTCTTGCCCCGTACAAAGCTGTATTAACGCCGCAAAGCCCCACATTTTTTAATGCCGACAACGCACAGAAGAAGTTAGAAAACCTGTTCGAGGTCGACTCCCTTGACGGGTTTGGTCAGTTTAGCCGCACCGAAATAGGCGCTGCGGGCGCTGTGCTTGATTATATTATGCGCACACAAAAAGGCCATTTGCCGCATATCCGTCCACCAATAGAGGTCGTCAGCCACGATGTGATGGAGATTGATGCCGCCACGCGTCAAAATTTAGAAATCTTGCGCACTTTAAACGGCACGCGCCAAGGCGCATTAATCAGCATTATTGACCGTACGAAAAGCAATCTCGGCGCGCGTCTCTTGCAAAAACGTTTATCCGCGCCGCTATTTAATAAAGGCGAGATTGAGCAACGTTACAACGAAACACAATTTTTCTTTGAAAACCGCCGGATATTGGATGAAGTTGAATCAATATTGCAAGCGATACCAGATATTGAACGCGCTTTGTCACGCATTACCATTGGCCGCGGCGGTCCAAAAGACTTATTAATGATACGCGAGGGCCTAAACAGCGCCCTTAAAACACAAGAAGTTATATTTGAAAAACAATCACTTGAAAAGATATGCGAAGATATAACTTTAAAGACACAAACAAACAACCTGAAAGAAAAGCTTAATGTTGCGCTTTCTGATAGTGTACCCCTCTTTGCGCGCGATGGCGGTTTTGTCAAAGAAGGGTTCGCCCCAAAGGTCGACCAACTCCGCACCCTAAAGAAAAACAGCAAGAAACTAATTGCGAGCCTACAGGCAAAATACGCACAAGACACAAAGATCGACAGCTTAAAAATAAATTATAACAATGTGCTTGGTTATTTTATTGAAGTGCCATCTAAACGCGCCGCGCCACTAATGCCAAGCAATGACGATAGCAAGGGCAATGTCGAATTCATTCACCGCCAGACGATGGCGAATGCTGTACGCTTTACATCCGTAGAGCTGTCTGAATTAGAGCGTGATATATCTAATGCGAGCGAAAAGCTTGTTGCTCTTGAAATGGAAATTTTCAATCAGTTGATTGACGAAGTCGCGCAAAACGCCCCTGCTATTCAGCGTATTGCACATGGTATTGCGGCGCTTGATGTGGCGGCATCTTCCGCGCGCCTCGCACTTGATAACCACTATGTCCGCCCTGAATTGACAGATGGCTATGAATTTGACTTAAAGGGCGCACGCCACCCAGTTGTTGAGCACGCCTTAAAGAAAAACGAAGGCAAAGACTTCATCCATAATAATTGCCGCCTAGATCAAGATAGCCGCCTATGGCTGCTCACTGGTCCAAACATGGCGGGTAAATCGACATTCTTACGCCAAAACGCGCTAATTGCCATTATGGCGCAGGCAGGTTTATTCGTCCCTGCGGAATATGCTAAAATCGGCCTTGTCGATAAAGTCTTCAGCCGCGTTGGCGCTGCCGATGACCTTGCGCGTGGACGCTCAACCTTTATGGTCGAAATGGTCGAAACCGCCGCCATTTTGAACCAAGCCACCGACCGCTCATTGGTTATTCTTGATGAAATTGGCCGCGGTACAGCGACATTTGATGGATTATCCATCGCGTGGGCGTGCGTCGAACATCTTCACGAAGTTAATAAATGCCGCGCCCTTTTCGCCACGCATTACCATGAATTAACGCATCTTCAAGCATCGCTACCCTATATGGATTGTTATTCCATGGCCGTCAAAGAATGGAAAGGCGATATTGTCTTCCTCCACGAAGTCATTCACGGCGCGGCGGATCGTTCATATGGTATCCATGTCGCCAAAATCGCTGGCCTACCCAAAGCCGTGATTAACCGCGCAAAAGACGTTCTCGGCAGCTTAGAACAAACTGACCAGACGGGCACACTTTCAGCGCTGACCAATGATCTCCCATTGTTTAATGCACAAAGCTACGAGGCAGAGAATAGCCAGAGCACTATGAGTGAAGAGCATTTAGCGCTGTTTAAAACCTTAGAAAATCTAGAGCCTGATAACCTCACACCGCGCGAAGCCCTAGATGCTTTATATCAGTTAAAACAGCAACTTCCAAAAGATTGATTTTTTACCGCGTTGCGTCATGACGGCCCAAACGACTCATGCTATAAACGCGGGTATGGAAAATATATACCCACATAATACGCTTAATGCGATTGGCAATACGCCGCTTGTTGACCTTGGTGAAGGGATTTTTGCCAAGGCGGAGTTTCTTAACCCTAGTGGTTCAGTTAAAGACCGTATAGCGCTTTATATTATTGAACAGGCAGAGAAAAACGGCCTATTGAAACCGGGTGATACGATTGTGGAATCGACATCTGGTAATACTGGCAACGCCCTTTCGATGATCGCCGCGGCGAAGGGTTATAAAATGATTGTGCTGATGCCTAATGGTTATACGCATGAACGCAGCAATATATCAAAGCTATACGGCGCGGAGCTGCGCCTTGTCGGGGATTTTCATGTCAACCAAGCGCGCGCCGAGGCCATCGAGCTCGGACAGCAAGATGGATATTTCTGCCCGCAGCAGTTTGATAATGAATTAAATGTCGAAGAAAACAAAAACTGGCTCGGCAAGGAAGTCATTGCGCAGCTTGATGAGCGCGGCATTAAAATTGATGCCATCGTCCAAGGCGTTGGTACAGGCGGCACATTGATCGGTAACGCCCTCGCCCTAAAAGAATGGCACAACCCTGACCTTAAAGTTTTTGCTATGGAGCCGAGCGAGTCCCGTACAATTGAATGCTGCATTACTGCTTGCCACAATATTGAAGGCATTTCAGATGGTTTTATTCCAACCATATATGAACGCCACAAACATGTCGTCGATGAAATCATCAATATTGATAGTGAAGAAGCCATTGATACCGCAATGGCGTTTTGTGACAAGCGCGGCCTGATGGTTGGGCCAAGCAGCGGCGCAAATTATTTAGCGGCGCTTGAAATCAAACGCCGCCATCCACATGTTAAAAATATTCTGACCTTTATGTGTGACCGGGGGGAAAAATATCTTTCCCTTTATGCGCAGAGGAAGTAACCTCTTTTTTAATTGACATAACATCAAGAGCTATCTATACTCCGCCCAGAATTATAGGAGTTATAGAGATGACATATACACTTACCGCAGATCAGTTGATTGATATTCTGTTACAAGCAGAAGAGCGCGTCACGGCCGGTGCACTAGATAAACGCAGTATGTTTCAAAAGTTGTCAGACAGCGTTTTCTCATATAAACGTAAGGAAATGGTAGACTACGGCCCGAACAGCCTTCAAAGCCTAAAGCGTTCATTAATGATCGAGTTTGATGAAGCTGCTAAAGTTGTAACAGAACATCCTAAATCGTTAAAGAAAGCCATCTTAGAGCTAAAAACACTTGGTTACAGCAACAAGCAAATACATGATATTACATCTGATGTTAAACGATTTGCGCTATCATATCTGTACGATAATAATCCTGTAAAAACGGCTGTAAAAAAAGATTATCCGAATTATTACTTTACGTGGAATGATGAAAGCTTTTTGGGTACTGCGCTTCAGGAACTACCCGGCGAGTTTGATGAGCCACGTTATCATCTATCACTGAACGAAGTTGATAATGCAACCACCCATAACACGGCATTTACGAGTAGTAACCAAGCGTTAGCAGAGAGCTATTTCCGTGACTATTATAAAGCCACGATTGCGCGTCATCCAGAATATCTAACGCCAGAAAAACCAAAAGGTTTAGCTTTAACGCTTTAACTATATGATCTAAACAGCAGATTCCCTCATCGCAAGCGCCACTTTTTTGCGGAGGGATTCGCTGATTTGGTCGTTTTCAAGGAATGAGAACAAGGTTTCAAGATTCTTTTTACGGTCGATTGGGACGGTTTCGTCTTCGATCAGGTTTTTATCCCCGAAGAAAAGTTTATGGACGTCATCATCCTTTTCTGGCAGTGCCTTACGTGCGGCTTCGAGGATTTTCGGGTCAATTGACTGGCGCGTTTTGCGGATCATCGCCAAAGCTGCGGCGCGAACTGCGGGTGTTTGCTTCTTTTCCTTCGGGGGCTGTTCGCCATCTTTTGCTTTATTTTTGCTTGGGGGAATATACACACGTCTTGCCATTACACACCAACTTCTTTAAATCTATAGCTAATACCAATTCATTGTCGTTTCAGTTTATTTTGGAACAAGTCATCCGGAGCGAAGCCTATTGAACATAGGTGAGCGAAAGAAGACGCCGTAAAAAAATCAAACGACATATATATCGTGAAGCAAAGAGCTGAATAAAAGATTAACTACTATGTATTATTTATACCGCCTACTCACCCGCCTAAGCGCCAGCGCAGTATTAAAGCGCCGTTTAAAAGCAGGTAAGGAAGATGCAAAACGCATTAATGAACGTATGGGCAAGGCGAGCCTACGCCGCCCTGACGGTGCGTTGCTTTGGATGCATGGCGCGAGTGTCGGCGAAGTTACGTCATTGATTACACTGACAAAAAAAATAAAAAAAGCGTACCCGAGCCTAGATGTTTTGATTACATCCGGCACGAAAACATCTGCAAATTTATTGGCGCAGCGTCAAATGGACGGTGTTTTCCACCAATATATCCCGCTCGACCACCCCGCTTGGGTGAAAAATTTTCTGGATCATTGGGCACCAGATGCCGCAATTTTGGCAGAATCAGAATTATGGCCGAACTTGCTTATGTCGGTTAAGGCGCGTGATATACCGACCGCACTGGTCAATGCACGTCTATCACCAAAATCATTTAAAAATTGGTCAAAGCTGAAAGGTTTTGCAGGGCAAATGCTTAGTACATTCAGTGTGATTTTGACACAAACAGACGAAGATAAAACCCACTATACGCAGCTAGGCCACAATAATGTAATCACTGCAGGCAATATTAAATACAGCGCCCCGCCCTTACCGTATGACGCGGCAGAGCTTGCGCGCCTTCAAACAAAATTCAAAGACCGTCCAATATGGGTCTATGCCAGCACACACGCAGATGAAGAGGCACTTGCCTGCCGTGTACATGCGCACATCAAAAAAACATTACCCAGTGTATTAACGCTCATTGTACCACGCCACCCTGAACGCCGCGATGCCATTGCTGCCAAATGTGACGTCGAAATGGGCGCGCCTGTATTGTTTCGCTCCGCCATGGCGACACCACCTGAAAATACCGAAATATATATCGCCGACACGCTCGGGGAACTTGGCCTATTCTATCGTTTGGCTGATATCGCCGTGATTGGCCGCACTTTCAGCAATGATGGCGGCGGCGGGCACAATCCGTTAGAAGCAGCTCAACTTGGCTGCGTAACGCTCTATGGCCCATTTTTCCAAAATCTGAAAGACATCTTCAACGAAATGCACGATCAAGGCGCGGCCTTTTTAGTGCGCACAGAACATGCACTGCAAACCGAGATTCTCAAGTTGTTTTTAGACCCTGTATTACAAAAACAATACCAAGACACCGCATTAAATTATATGAAGGATAAAGCCGATATTCTTGAAAACACATATCAAGAAATCATCCATATATTACCGCCCTCAATAAAGGGAGGCGCATAACATGCCATTTAAAACACCATCTTTCTGGTATGATGAAACACAAAATAATTTAAAAACAAAATTACTACGCCCATTTGGCGCGTTATATGGGGCGCTTAATGGGGCACGCATGCGCAAACGTGCATCTTATGCATCGTCAACCGCTAAGGTCATCTGCATTGGCAATTTAACCGCAGGGGGCGGCGGAAAAACGCCGACCGCAATTGCGACAGGTAACTTACTTGGGCGTGACCATAGTGTATATTTAACACGCGGCTACGGGCGATCATCAAATACAGCGGATGTTGTCAGTACAGAGCATAGCGCCGCCGACGCAGGGGATGAGGCGTTATTACTCGCACGTCACCGCCCAACGATTATATCTGCTGACCGCGTGGCGGGTGCGAAAATGGCCGAAAACCATGGCGCAAAGCTAATCATTATGGATGATGGTTTGCAAAACCCATCCCTTTATAAAGACTTACGCCTATGCGTGATTGATGGCCCGCGGGGCTTTGGAAATTTACGGTGTATTCCTGCAGGACCGCTGCGTCAGCCGCTTGAAATTGGACTAACGCAAGTTGATGCCTTTATTGTAATTGGCGCGCCGCGTGATAATATTGCACGTTTATTGCCCAAGGGCTTACCGCGCTTTAACGCACGTCTTGTGCCACAGATTAATGCGCTGCCAGAGAATTACAAAACAATCCCCTACACCGCATTTTGTGGCATTGCGCAGCCTGATAAATTTAAAGAAAGCCTTACGGAAATTGGTGTAAAGTCATTATTTTTAGATGCATTTGCAGATCACCACAGCTTCACTGCTGCTGAATTAACGGCCCTAATGCAAAAAGCCAAGGCGCAAGGCGGACGTTTAATCACAACCGAGAAAGATTTTGTACGAATCCCTGACGGACCATGGAAAGACATGCTTGACGTTTTACCTGTAATATTAGATTTTGAAGATCCTATCGCAGTTAAAACATTTATTGAGCAGCATTTATCAAGTGAAGTGTGATGAAAAAAATTAAGTATCTATTCGAAGCATTATTACTGTCTTTATTGGTATTAATTTTTAAGCTAATGCCTGCTGAGATGGCGAGCCAGATTGGCGCAAAACTCGCATTGCGCTTTGGTGTAAAGTCAGGCGCATCACGCACCGCCAAAGCCAATATTGATGCTGCCTTCCCTGAAATGGATAATAATGCGCGTGAACAGATACTTGTAGATATGTGGGATAACCTTGGGCGTGTTGTCGGTGAATATGCGCATTTGCCCGTGCTTTGTGAAAGTTACTGCGAAATTGAGAATATAGAAATTCTTGAAGACATCGCGGAGAAGCAAAGCCCCGCCTTATTTATCGGCATGCATCAAGCCAATTGGGAAGTTGCCGCTATGCAGCTTCGCCGTTTTCCTGGTTTAAATGTTGGTGCCGTTTACCGCGCGCCCAACAACCCTTACGCTGATAGTATTTTACAGGCGCTTCGTGACTATAAAAAAGGCGAGCCATCATTCGCAAAATCAACGCGCGGGATGCGTGACATGATTGCGCATTTGAAAAATAACGGACAAATCGGCCTATTAATCGACCAAAAATACAATGAAGGTACGGAAGCCCTCTTCTTTAACCGTCCCGCTATGACCAGCACCGCCTATATTGAACTTGCCCGTAAATTCGATTGCCCAATCATTCCTGTTCAAATGGAGCGCATAGAAAGCTGCTTTTTCAAAATGACTGTGCATCCGCCGCTGGAACTCAATTTGAACGCCCCTGATGAAGCGCTTGCCGAGACGCATAAAATGCTCGAAGAATGGATACGTACTAAGCCCGCCGAATGGCTATGGGTGCATAAGCGTTGGAAAAAATAATAACGTCGGCATTGTCATCCCGAGCGTAGCTGAGGGATGACACTTACTAAGCGTTCTCTGCGCAGAAGGCTTGATAAGCCGCTTCATCCATCAAGTCAGACAGATCATCCGCGCCGTTCATGCGGATTTTTACAATCCAGCCAGAATCCATATCTTCTTTAACTTGTTCCGGGTTATCTGGAAGCGCGTCGTTTACTTCGACAATTTCACCGCCGACTGGTGTATAAACTTCAGCTGCAGCTTTCACAGATTCAATGACTGCAAAATCAGCGCCTTTATCAAATGTCGCGCCAACATCTGGCAGTTCGACAAAAACCAAATCGCCCAGCGCTTCGCCTGCGTGTTTGGTAATCCCAATCCACACAATATCACCGTCAATTTTGATTTCTTCGTGGTCTTTTGTGTATTTTGTTTCGCTCATCTTACGCAGCCTTTCCTTTAGGTGTTGCTGATTTTGTTTTTGCCTCAATAAAGGGCAGTTTTGTTACAACCGCTTTTAGCTTACGGCCGCGCACATCCAAGAACACATCCGTATCTGCCGCGCTATATTCTGCCAAAACATACCCCATTGCAATGGATTTATTGAGGGATGGGCTGTGCCCTCCACTTGTTAATTTGCCGATTTCATTGCCATCCGCATCGGTGATACTAACGCCTTCACGCGCAACACCTTTATCAATCAGGGTTATGCCCACGCGCTTACGGCTAACGCCATTTGCAACATGTTCCGCAATAACCGCGCCGCCGATATAGTCAGCATCTTTCTTACGAACGACCCATGACAAATCAGCCTCAATTGGTGATGTTTCAGCGTCTATATCATGCCCATAGAGCGGATAGCCCATTTCAAGGCGCAGGGAGTCGCGTGCAGCTAAGCCACAAGGCAAAGCCCCATGGTCATCAATAAGCTTGTTCCATAGCGCAAGTGCATCACCTGCCAGTACCGATATTTCAAAACCATCTTCCCCTGTATACCCAAGGCGAGATACCCATATATCCCCATAATGCGCCATACGCATATAGCCCAGCGCGGATAGGTCTTGCCCTATGGCTATAGAAAGCGCAGCTTCCGCCTTTGGCCCTTGTAGCGCGATTAACGCACGGTCATCATAACGTGTCAGTGTTATACCGGCAGGAAGCTGACTTTCAATCCATGCGATGTCTTTTTCCTTACAGCCCGCATTAATAACAGCGAAGCAATGATCGTCTGCTAGCTTTGTGATAATCAAATCATCAATTATGCCGCCTTGTTCATTTGTAAGTACTGTGTACTTTGCTGTAGTCGGCGCGGCCTTCTCCAATGCAGATGGGGTGATGCGCTGAATAAAGTCGATTACCCCGTCCCCCTTTAGAGCAATTTGCCCCATATGGGACACATCAAACAGGCCTAAACTTTCTCTTACCGCTTTATGTTCAGCCAGTACGCCGGCCTCGTAATAAAATGGCATCATATAGCCTGCGAACTCACCCATGCTTTTGGCATGGTCTTTATGGTACGGATATAGCGCAGTTTGTAATTCCATGTCCCTACACTCCTTGTTTAAAATAATTATAACTTACGTGGCTGACTGCCGCGCCCTACGCTACGTAGACGGCGGGCACGCGCCAGTTCATTTTCAATACCCTCTAGGCCAGCAGCAAGCTCTTCGTTTACATGGCCTTCTTGTATAAAGCCTTTCTCAGGTATAATGCCTAGGCGCGCAGCAATTTCTTGATAGCCCTCTATGAGGACAAGGTCTTCCATGTCTATACGGTCACGGCCTAGACGGTCATCAGTCTTAATATCCCATATACGGCAATTATCAGGTGATATTTCATCCGCGAGTAGCAAATAGACTTCACCGAACTCACCAAAGATACGCCCAAATTCAATTCTAAAATCGACAAGGCGCATATTCACGCCACACATCATCCCGTTTAGGAAGTCATTAATACGCGAAGACATATAGATAATATCTTCAAGCTCAAACGGATCGACAATGCCACGTTCAATCGCGTGATATTCATTTATCAGTAAACGTTTACCATTGTCATGTTTAGCGTATAGCTCAAATACAGGCTGATTAAGGATCGTGCCCTCTTCAACATTGAGGCGCTCACATAACTTACCGGCTGCAACGTTACGTACCATTACCTCCATACCAATAACTTCAACACGGCGGACAAGCTGTTCACGCATGTTCAGTTGCTTGATAAAGTGTGTTGGCACACCTACTTCTTCAATACGTGTCATGATATGTGCTGATATACGGTTAGTCAGCACACCCTTACCAGAAATACTCTGTGTTTTCTTCCTGCTACCAGGGCCTACAACATCATCCTTGAAATAGACAATACAATTATTCGGATCATCTGCTTCCAATATTGTTTTTGTTAGGCCTTCACTAATTACTGTTTTGCGTGCCATATATACGCCCCAATTAATGTTATAACGCTAAGAATATGGTGGTTATAATAACGGGCATTCAGACCCATGGAAAGGCTATAACAAAATATTGCGGATTTTGCGCACGTAAGTCTGTATTATTTAGAGATTATTTACTATTATTCTATGTAATAGATATTCTATACGATGCAGCGTCATCGTGATTTAACATTAAACATTTTAAGGATGATACATATATGAGTATTGAAGATCGCAAAAAGGCGTTTGAAGATAAATATGCACATGATGCAGAACTGCACTTCAAGGTCGAAGCGCGGACATGTAAGTTATTCGGCCTATGGCTAGCCAAAGAAATCGGCCTTGATGACGATACGGCAAAAAGCTATGCCGGTGACGTTATTGCTGCCAATCTGGAAGAAGCTGGTTATGATGATGTCATCCGCAAGGTACGCCCTGACATTGACTCCAAGGGCCTAGACCTCTCAGACCACGTGCTTGAAGTAAAACTGGCTGAATTTGAAGCACAGGCAAAAGAACAGCTAATGAATGAAGTTGCATAGTTAGGCTTTAGAATTATCATTTAAGGCACCCTTCCTGGACAGGATTGGGTGCTTTTTTATAGGGATCAAAAAACAAGTTGATATTATGTAAAATTTTGTGTAGTATATGCCCTATATTTGATATATAGGGACTTAGCATAATGAATACGGAAATAAACAGCATTAATGCGATAGATATTAAATCTGTTGATGAAGATGCAGCGCATGTACTACATAGCGCGGTAATAGCTATAAAAGCAATAATGGACCTACGCCATAAAATGGATGCCGAAGGAAAGCACGATAAAGCGCTATATGTTCTTGCGGGTGAAGAACACGACAAACCTTCACACCAGATATTTAATGCGCTTGTTATAAAAGCCCTTATAGAACATGACGAAAAACCACTTATTACACATGAGTTACATAGCGACCTCCTTATAAAAACTTTACAGGACAACTTTCGTGGTATTTATGATGCTGTAAAAGATAAAATTATCCAATTAGGTAATGTACAAACTGCAGCTTTGTCATTTACAAACTCTTTGGCGGACTCGCCGTATACGTGCCAAGTGTATTACAGATACTTAGCATCAAAGATTAAGAGTAAAGACATTCAGTCCGCCTTCAATGACGCACCAACAAAAGAATATAAAAAATCAGAAAATAGTTTTATTGATGGCTGCCTAAGCGAAATACGTGCACAATATGGAACTATGACACTTTATGACAGGTTCATAGGTCGTAAGCTGGCCTATAGAAATCAATTTATGCATAATGCGGCTATCAAACTAGCGGAAGAGAGTAAAGCAAGAATTGTGTTTCAACACTGCGGGGTAGCTCATATTAATGGTGGTGATTATACCGATTCTAAGCATGGATTGGTCGCCCTATTTAACGCATCTAATGATACCATTTTACCTTTATATCTTTCGGATAACAGAAAAGACGTTCAAACAGAGAACAGTCTGCGTGTTGCATTATCAGGCAAGGCTGCATATTACTCCCCAAAAACAGGCCTTCCATATAAATTCAGTATAGACGTAATGGCACGAAGACCTGAGTTAAACACGCGTGAGAGCGAAATACGATATACCAATCGTCTATTACAAAATGTCGGCTTACCTGACCTTGTATTGGAAAAAGCATAAGGTTACAGACAATAAAAATCCCCCGAATGCTTATAGCGCATTCTGGGGGTTTTATTTTTCCCATTCAACTCGCGTTGTGCCCCCGTTCTTAGCGGGCAGATTTTACGCTATACCAAAAAATAGGTTATGCAGAGTCTTTCCTGATTTTTATATATTGTATTTTTGGGGATAAGTTTCAAAGTTTTTTGATTCCCCTGTTTAATTCTGGCGGATAACCTTATACAACTCGCCCACGCGGATGTTCTGCTGCGGTGCAATCAAGCCATTCAGCACGCGGAAATACTCTGAACTATACTTCCCAAACACTTTGTTTTGATTTCTGGCTAAGCCATCAATGGTGTCACCTTGCTGCGCCATGACCAGACCAATTGTATCACCTTGACCAACTTCGCCTTTGGAAATGCGCTGAAAACTAAACGCCATTGCTTTATACGCTTTCTCATCCTCTGCGCTGATCCCTTGCGGCATCGCAATTTGGAAGCGGATGAATGTCTTTGGCGCCCATGATAGGGCAATTAAGCGTATTTGCGCCGCGCGGCCATTAATATGGCCTGGGAATACGGCTGTCGCCGCGGGAATGCCGTTGATAGTAATTGGTTCAATCAACTGCATGGGTTCTTTTTCCATCCATTCATATTGAATATAGGCCTGCGGGGATACATCTTGTTTAGATACCCCCATATCCATAACAGCAATACCCTGCGCTGTTTTATCCTTCGGTGAAATTATGACCTCAGTTGGACGGTTAATCACGTTTGCAAATTCTGGTAGATTAAACTTAAAGCCAATTTCAGGGTGAATAAACGCGCCATCACGCTCGAAGCCTTGTGCTGCTGAGCTTCCCCAAGCAAGCCCCATAATCTTTTTCAAATAATCACTTTTATTAACGACCATTTGGTTTTGTGGGTATTTACGCGCTTCCCCTGCAGTCTTGCTCACACGCTCCTGTGTCAGTGGGTGCGTAGAAAAATAATTAACCTGAGGTGCGGCATCTTGCCCGTTTGCTTTTGCTTCAAGCGCTGAAAATGCACCAAGGCTTGTTAGAAAGCGGTTCATCCCTGATGGATCATAGCCAGCGCGGTGCAAATAACGCACACCAAGCATGTCAGCTTCGTTCTCCTGCGAGCGTGAATAACTGCTTAAATACAAATTCTGACCAAGATTCGCCGCCCGCGCGACATTAGGGTTATCAACGGCTGCGCCCAGAATCGCCGCGCCAAGCGATGTTACGACGCCATGGGAATAGCGCTCCGCGCTGTGGCGACCTGTAATATGCCCTATTTCGTGACCAAGGACAGCCGCAAGTTCAGCCTCATCATTGGCAAGCGCCAAAATACCGCGGGTAATGTATATATAGCCCCCTGGTATAGCGAAGGCGTTTGCCTCAGGCGAATCGAGGAGGAAGAATTTATACTGCACATCTGGGCGCTCAGTATTCTGTGCCAGTTTCTGCCCAATTTTATTCACATAGTCGGTTAAGGCTTTGTCCTTTACGAGACCACCGAACTGTTTAAGAACCTTTTCATGCTCCTGCGCGCCAACTTGGTTTTCCTGCTGCGGTGACATAAAAGATGCAAATTGACGTTCCCCCGTTGCTGGATTAGTTGAACAGGCAGATAAAATCATGCTAAAGCAGAACAACAGAGCAAAAGAAACACGTGAAGACATAGAGGTTTTAAACAATATGCGGGGCATTTTAACTTTCCTAACATATATAATTTTTGGGCTAATTGCCGCTAATTGTATCAACGTTGGATATTATAATAAATATGTTTTTGCGCAAGGGCTTCAACATGCCGTGATCAATGCACCGCCAAAAGACGATGTCCAAAAAGCCGAAGAAGATGCCGCCAACGCGCCAAACACATATGATAAATACGCCCCCGCAAGCACATTAAAGCGCGAAACTTTGGAACATGATCTCAAACACTTAAAAACCGTAACATATAAACAGGCAATAGATGCGCAGCGTTTCTTAACGACCGATGGGGACATTGTCTATTTAGAAGGGCTTTATGTACCAGATACGCAAGACAATGATGTAAACACCATGGCGTTTCTTAACGAACATTTCAAAGATAAAGAAATTGACCTTTATGTTTGTAAAGAACGTGGCTGCAAACAAAATGACCGCCTTGGGGACATACGCGCGCATGGCGTAACGCAGAAAGATCATATCTGGATACAAGGCCTATTACTGCGTAGTGGCTTTGCCCAAATGCGCACGCGTAAGGACTGGCCTTATTTAATAGACGCCATGTATGAAGCTGAAAAGATTGGACAGAGCGACAAAAGCGGCCTATGGAGCACAGATGGGTTTAGCATTTTAGATGCGAAAACCATTACTGACACCCATCGCGGTTATTCAATTGTTGAAGGGCGTGTGTATTCTGTGGCAATGGTCGATAACAAGGTTTACCTTAACTTCGCTGACAATTGGCGCAAAGATTTTACGATTGTTGTACCGTCCGATGTGCGCCGTGATTATTCCAAATATGGCGTTGATATCATGGGCAGTGGCGGTAAAAAGCTTCGCGTGCGTGGCTGGGTTGATTATTATAACGGCCCGACAATCGAAATCGACCACATGCAACAAATTGAATGGGTTAACGGTGAAGACAATAAAGATATTGAAAACAATAAATAAGCCTTTTCCCCACGCCAGAAAATGGTACACTATGTGCCATGCAAGATTTGCTTGAACTATACCCCGTGATTGACCCCTATGCGTCCGGCTTTTTACAGGTTAGCGACGTACATAATATTTATTGGGAACAATGCGGCAATCCGGATGGTATTCCGGTGCTTATATTACATGGCGGCCCAGGTGAAGGGTGCAGTCAGTTCCATCGCCGTTTTTTTGATCCGCAAATATTCCGTATCATATTGTTTGACCAACGTGGCTGCGGGCGCTCATCACCGCATGGCTGTTTGATTGACAACACGCCAGATGCGTTGGTTAAAGACATTGAAGCCCTACGCCATCATTTAGAAATCGATAAGTGGCATTTATTTGGCGGCTCATGGGGTAGCACGCTTGCCCTGCTCTATACGCTAAAGCATTCTGAACAGGTTTTATCCATGATTTTGCGTGGGATATTCCTGCTACAAAAAAGTGAAATTGATTGGTTTCTATATGGTTTAAAACATTTCGCGCCAGAAGCATGGGGTAATTTCACCGCAAATATACCCGCGAAGAAACACAAAAAAATCCTAGAATGGTATGTAAAAGCGCTTGATAGTGCCGATAAAGCTACACAAAAAGCTGCCGCCGCTAAATGGTTCTGTTATGAAAGTGCCTGCGCAACATTTCACCCTAACCCAAACATTACGCTCACGCCTGACATGGAAAATCAAGCCATCGCCATGGCGCGTATTGAAACACATTATTTCAAAAAATTCTGTATGGATGGACGTAAATCTATTCTTTCGAAGCTGTCTAAAATCAAACATATTCCGCTGTCTATCGTACAAGGGCAATATGACTTGATATGCCCCCCTTTAAGCGCGCAATCTGTTGTTGATATATGGGCTGATGCTCAGTATTATCTGCTCAATAATGCGGGGCATTCAATGTTAGACCCTGAAATTAAAAATAAGTTGCTGACCATAACTTACAAATTGGCTGAAGATTACAAAACGGCATAAGAGGCAAAAATGCAGTACAACAAAATGAATGATCTGGACTTGGCGCATAAAACCGTCATTTTACGCGGTGATTTAAACGTTCCCGTACAGAACGGACAGGTGAGTGATTTTACCCGTATCGACCGTCTTAAACCAACCATTGATTATTTACGTGCGCAAAATGCCCGCATTGTTGTGATGTCACATTTTGGACGCCCAAAAGGTACAGCCAATCCTGAGTTTTCATTATCGTTTCTTACTGCGACGTTAGAAGCGCGCTGGGGCGCGCCAGTGGCCTTTGCATCGGATTGTATCGGCACAATTGCCGAAGATGCCGTTGGCGCCTTGCATGATGGCGAAATCCTCCTCCTCGAAAATCTACGTTTTCATGGGGATGAAGAAAAAAACGACAAAGGATTCGCACAGCAACTTGCCAAGCTTGGCGATGCCTATGTGAATGATGCGTTCTCTGCATCACATCGCGCGCACGCATCTATTGCTGCGATTACGGATTTTTTGCCATCTGGTGCAGGCTTGCTCATCCAGGAAGAGCTTGATAACTTAAATGCTATTCTGGGTAATGCTGAACGCCCTATGGCTGCAGTTGTTGGCGGCGCTAAAATTTCAACAAAGCTTAGCCTGCTTAGTAACCTTGTGAAAAAGGTTGATTACCTCATCCTTGGCGGCGGCATGGCAAATACGTTCCTTTTGGCACGCGACATACCTGTCGGCAAATCACTCGTTGAACCTGACATGGTTAATGAAGCACAAAATATTATGGCGGCCGCTGATGCGCATAATTGCCAGATCATCTTACCGATTGATGTATCATGTGCCAAAGAATTTGCTGCGAATGTGCCAAACGAAATTCATTCAACATCAACAATTCCTGCTGATCTAATGGTGCTTGATGTTGGCGGTGAAAGCATCAATAACGTAAAAGAGATTTTGCAAGACTGTAAAACTGTCATTTGGAACGGCCCTATGGGCGCATTTGAGATTAAACCTTTTGATATTGGTACAAATGAACTTGCCAAAACTGTGGCGCAGCTTACACAATCTGGCGCGCTTAAATCTGTTGCTGGCGGCGGTGATACCGTTGCGGCGCTTGATGGCACTAACAGTTCAAAAGACTTTACTTACATTTCCACCGCAGGCGGCGCATTCCTTGAATGGCTTGAAGGTAAAACCCTTCCTGGTATTGCCGCCCTTCTTACCAATAAAAAGGCCGCTTAACATGGGTAGAATTTGTGTTGCTAAAATACTTAATGCGCATGGCATAAAAGGGTTCGTCAAAATTAGACCTTATGTTGATGATGTGTCTTTATTACAGGATGATGACATTACACTTTACAAAGATGCAGATGGCACTGAACGCATCGTCTTAACGCTTAAAAATGCGCTTAAGGGGGATTATCTTGCCTCTATAGAAGGCGTGAATGACCGTAATGCGGCGGAACTTCTGCGCCATGCAGAAATATATATGGATGAAAGTGACCTTCCCGACCTAGATGAAGATGAAATTTACCACAAAGATTTACAGCAAATGGACATCATGGATGAGCAAGGCACAAAAATCGGTCAGGTTAAATCAATTCAAAACTTTGGTGCAGGTGATTTGATCGAAGTTAAACCAATTAGCGGCAAAAGTTTCTATATTCCATTTAATGAAAACTATGTTTTGGATATTGATACAGAATCCAAACAAATGAAGGTTACTAACTATCAGGACTTTATGGATTAATGAGCTGGCACGTAAACATCCTCACCCTATTCCCTGAAATGTTCCCATCCATGTTAGGGCAATCATTGGCAGGCAAAGCGTTAGAGCGTGGTGATTGGTCTTATACGATCATTAACCCGCGTGACTTTGCAGAAGACAAACACAAAACCGTTGATGACACGCCCTTTGGTGGCGGCGCTGGCATGGTGCTGCGTGCTGATATTCTTGAAAAAGCGTTACTTAGCATTAAAAGCCCAGGGCGTAAAATATATCTCAGCCCACGCGGACAGGTTCTAAACCAACAGCTTGCGGTAAATCTTGCAGAGCGAAGCGAACCAATCACCCTTCTATGTGGGCGCTATGAAGGCATCGACCAACGTTTCCTTGATGCCCATGACTTTGAAGAGATCAGCATTGGTGATTACGTCTTATCTGGCGGCGAACCTGCTGCACAAATTTTAATGGATGCATGCATACGCCTTCTCCCCGGCGTAATGGGTAATGATGAAACTGCTGGCGAAGAAAGCCATAGTGACGGGCTTTTGGAGTATCCACATTACACCCGCCCTGCCGAATGGACGGATTGTTACAATCAAACACATATCGTGCCTGATGTATTACGTTCAGGTCACCACGCAAATGTCGAAAAATGGCGAAAAAAGCAAGCTGAAGATTTAACGCAGCTACGCCGCCCAGACATGTGGGAAAACTATAAAAAAGAAAGATAATTTTAAGTTTTAGGCGTTACTGTTGGTAAATAGTTATATTTTAGTTTGATAAATTAGATCATGGTTGAATACATTACAATTGAAGACGGCTGGACTATGCCATCCCCATCGCAAAATGAGGATGAGCGCTTAAGTTACCTTTATAGCCTAGGTATACTTGATACAGATAATGATAATAGTTTCGACCAAATCGCGGTATCCATCAGTAAACTTCTTGATGTGCCTATTTCACTTATCTCTTTTGTTGATAAGGATAGGCAGTGGTTTAAGTCCTGTATAGGTATAGATGATCATCAGACACCGCGTAATGTATCTTTTTGTGCACATGCTGTCGCGACTAAAGAACATCTATATGTTGCGGACACTTATGAAGATGACCGTTTTCGAAATAACCCCTTAGTCATAGAAGAACCACATATTCGATTCTATTACGGCATACCTCTTATATCTAACAATGGCTACGCTTTAGGTACGCTTTGCGCAATAGATACTAAGCCGCGCTTCGACGTTACCGATGAGCAAATACATATTATGACATCATTTGCCAATTTGGTTGTAAAATTGCTCGAATTACGGATTAGTCATAAGAAGGTCGAAAATGCAGATACGTCTAAATCTGCGTTTTTTGCTAGTATGAGCCATGAAATTCGCACACCTATGAACGGCATTATTGGTGCTGCAACATTGCTCAAAAACAGTGATCCCAACGACACACAGAGCCGTTATATTGACACTATACTAAGTTCGGGACGAATGCTGCTTGAGATCATTGACGAATTACTCGATTTTGCCAAAATTGAAAATAATAGCTTACCACTACATATTACATCCTTTAACTTACGTCGTGCATGTGAACAACAAGTCGATTTGCTACAAACTATTGCCCAAGAGAAGAATATAGAGCTATCTCTTACATTTGATGACAATATTCCTGATATTGTGAAGCTTGATGAAACGCGCATTAAACAGATCCTGTCCAACCTAATTGGTAATGCTATTAAGTTTACCGACCCAAATGGTGAGGTACATCTGTCCCTTACTCAGCTAGAGCATGATCGTTTAAAAATTGAAGTCCGCGATAACGGCGCAGGCATAGCGGAAAAAGAGCTTGATAAAATATTTACGGCCTATCAGCAAATATTAGAGCATCGTAAAAAAACCAACAAAACAGGTACAGGTCTAGGCCTTGCTATAACCAAGCATCTGGTTGAACGCATGAATGGAACAATTGACGTAGAAAGTAAAGTTGGCGTAGGCACAAAATTTACAATCATGCTTCCCTATGAGATCGGAACGAAGGAAGAGGAAATCTTAAGTGGTTATGACACGCCAAACCTTAAAGATATAAATTTAGATGCGCATGTCCTACTCGTAGAAGATGTTCTAACCAACCAGTTCATTATTTCAAACATACTAGAAAAACTTGGATGCCACGTGGACATTGCAGACAATGGCAAAGTCGCCCTCGATAAAATTCAACAAGTTGAATATGACTTAGTCTTTATGGATTGTAATATGCCTGAAATGGATGGCTATGAAGCAACACGCCTTATTCGAAAGCTAACGAATATAAAACAGCCCAGAATAATTGCTCTGACAGCACACGCATTTAAAGAAGACGAAGAAAAATGTTTAAAAGCTGGCATGGACACATTTATGACCAAACCTCTTGAGATTAATAAGGTCATTCAAATTCTAAATGAATAAAACAGTATCAAGGCATCATAGATGCCGACAGAGCGTATAAAATAAAAAGCCTAAAAATATAAGTTTGTGCTTGCATAATGGCTTTTATTTCTGTAATTATGCTGCGTTAAAACTCGAAAAAAGATAAATGAGCCGCATGACGTCACTATAATATAAGGTGTGATATAAGGCGTTATTACGGGCTTTGATAAGGGTCATTGAAAGGAAAAAGACATGACAAACATAGTTGATCGCATTAATGCGAAAGAACAAGCCAAGCTTCTTGAGGGCAAAGATCTTCCTGAATTTGGTGCTGGTGATACATTAAAAGTTCACGTTAAAATTCGTGAAGGCTCTCGTGAGCGTGTACAGGTTTTTGAAGGCGTTTGTATTGCACGTAAAGGTACAGGCGTTAATGCGAGCTTTACAGTTCGCAAGATCTCTTTAGGTGAAGGCGTTGAGCGTGTGTTCCCACTACACAGCCCACGTTTAGAAAAAATTGAATTAGTCCGCCGCGGTTCTGTGCGTCGTTCGAAACTTTACTACTTGCGTGAGCGTCGTGGTAAGTCTGCACGTATTGCTGAAAGAACTTCTGGTCACGGTATTGAGAAAAAAGCAGCAAAATAATACTTGCTTTCATGCAGTGTCCACGTTATAAACACTGCATTACATCCATTAAAATGGGTGGGTCCGTAAAAAGACCCGCCTTTTTTGTTACTTAAATTCTGGATTGCAGGTTAAATGAAACAAACGCCACAAGAACGAAAAATAACCGAGATCATCACGCCAGTCGTTGAAGAACAAGGCTTTGCAATTGTTCAGGTTAAACTATCTGGTAAAGAGACCGGCTATACATTACAAATTATGGCTGAAGACCCAAATACGGGCCGCCTTGGGATTGATGATTGCACAAAACTTTCCCACAGTATTTCTGACATTTTAGATGTCGAGGACCCTATTAACGGGCAATATAATTTGGAAATCAGCTCCCCTGGCATTGACCGCCCACTTATTAACGACGCGGATTACCTGCGCTTTAAAGGTTTTGAGTGTAAGGTTGAGCTCGCCATCCCAAGTGAAATTGGTCAGCGCCGTTTCCGTGGCTTTATAGTTGGCTGTGATGATGGAATCGTCACGCTAGATACAGACCAAGGCAGCGTCGAATTCGATGTTGGCAACGTAAGTAAGGCAAAATTAATACTAAACGACAAGTTAATCGAGGCCACTAAAAATGGCCCACCGAAACTTGCCGAAGCATAATTGGTTTTTATTGTTATTAGTTCAAACTAGAGGAATTAAAAATGGAACTACTACAAGTCGCAGATAGTCTGGCACGTGAAAAAAATATTGATCGTGACATCGTTATTCAGGCCATGGAGGAAGCTATCCAGAAAGCTGGCCGTACAAAATATGGTTACGACCACGATATTCGTGCAAATATTGACCGTAAAAGCGGTGAATTGACACTTAAACGTTACCGCGAGGTCTGCGTTGAAGAAGAAATAGAAAACGATGCGGCACAAATTCCTTTAGAAGCAGCAAAACGCGTTAAACCAGATGCTGAAATTGGCGACTTTCTAGTTGACTCCCTTCCACCACTTGATTATGGCCGTATTGCTGCACAAACAGCGAAACAGGTCATCATGCAAAAAGTGCGTGAAGCAGAGCGTGAGAAGCAGTTTGACGAATATAAAGACCGTGTTGGTGAAGTTATCAACGGCGTTGTTAAGCGTGTTGAATACGGTAACGTTACTGTTGATATGGGTAAAGCAGAAGCCCTACTTCGTCGTGACGAATGTCTTCCACGTGAACACGTTAAAAATGGCGACCGCATTCGTGCGATTATCTATGATGTGCGTCGTGAAACACGCGGCCCACAAATCTTCTTGTCTCGTACACGCCCAGAAATGATGGCGGCATTATTCAAGCAAGAAGTCCCAGAAATTTATGACGGTATTATCGAGATCAAAGCATGTTCACGTGACCCAGGCAGCCGCGCGAAAATCGCCGTTGTTTCTCGTGAAGGTAGCATTGACCCAGTTGGCGCATGTGTTGGTATGCGTGGTAGCCGTGTTCAAGCCATCGTTAACGAACTTGGTGGTGAGAAAATCGACATTATTCCTTGGACAGAAGACCTTGGTAGCCTCGTTATTGGCGCGCTTCAGCCTGCTGAAGTTTCTAAAGTTGTTCTTGATGAAGAAAATGGCCGTATTGAAGTTGTTGTTCCTGATGAGCAACTTTCTTTGGCGATTGGCCGTCGTGGTCAAAACGTACGTTTGGCGTCTGGTCTTCTTGGTTGGGATATTGATATTCTTACAGAAGCACAAGAATCTGAGCGCCGTGCGAATGAATTTAAGACACGTTCTAGCCTATTCATGGAAGCGCTTGATGTTGATGATGTTATCGCGCACCTTCTTGTTGCTGAAGGCTTCACACAAATTGAAGAAATTGGCTACATTGAATTGAGCGAACTTGAAGAAATTGAAGGATTCGACGAAGACGTTGCACAAGAGCTTCAAAACCGTGCCCGCGCATGGTTGGATGCACAAGAAAACGCGCTTAAAGACAAGCAGTCTGAACTTGGTATAGCTGATGACCTTATCGAATTAGAAGGCCTAACAGCAAACCTTGCGCTTAAACTTGGCGAAGCTGGCATTAAAACACGTGATGACCTTGCTGACCTTGCAGGTGACGAACTTGTTGAAATGCTTGGTGACGAAATCATCAACGAAACAGATGCAAACGCGCTTATCATGAAAGCACGTGAACACTGGTTCGCAGACGAAGCAAATGATGACAACGCTGAAACTTCTGATGAATCTGCAGCAGCAGATAACGCAGAAGAAAACGCAGCGTAACTTAGACCGATGAGGAGCGTAGCTTTACATGCTGAACCAAAGCAGAAGAACAGAATTAACAAGCGTATCACCGCTGTTGCATGACATTGCAACGGACGATACTGCGTGTTCTACACCTTCTGCCCCTTCATCAAAAGCTACGCTAGCATCTGCGCATAAAGAACAAAAAATCGCACAGCGCCGATGTATCGTTACCAAAGACAGTACGGATAAAACTGATCTTATCCGTTTTGCTCTATCCCCTGATAATGTCGTTACACCTGATGTTGAAGAGACTTTGCCGGGACGTGGCGTTTGGGTTAGCGCTAATAAAGATGTTCTAGCCAAAGCCATCGAACAAAAGCTATTCAGCAAAGCGTTTAAAAGCAATGTTATCGCTGATGAAAAACTCCCCCAGAGTGTCGAAAGCATTCTTAATCAAAAATGCCTAAACTTATTAAGCATGGCGCGCCGTAGCGGCGATGCCATATTGGGTTTTGATAAGGTACAGAATAGCTGTAAAAAAGATCGCATCGCAGCGTATATCACATGTTCTGCTGAAGGTGCAGACTCCCGTAAAAAAATCACAAATATGCTGCCTAAAAATGTTGAAGTTGTCACGCTATGGGATGCAGATACTTTATCTGGTCATTTAGGTACAGATAACACTAACCACGCCGTTTTGAAACAAAGCGGCATCGCAAATAAATTTATAAAAGAATATAGGAAATTACGCGCGTTTGGCGTATAGTACGTACAAAGTAAAAGGAAGGCTGTTTATAGCAATGAGTGAAAACAACGAAAAAAAGACATTAAGCCTAGGTAAAGGTACGTTAAGTCTGAAGTCAAAATCAGGCGGCGCGTCAGCACCTGCACCGAAAAAAGGCGTTGTTGAAGTAAAACGTAAACGTCAAATTAACATTGGCGGCAATAAAGATGGCGTTTCACCAGCGACAGCATCTGGAGAAGATGATGGCTTGACAACTGAAGAACGCGAGAAGCGTGCTGCGGTACTTAAACAGGCTCTGATCGACCAGAAGAAAAAAGAAGAGGAAGACGCTGCGCGTAAGATTCAAGAAGAAGCTGACGCGAAAAAGCGCGCTGAGGAAGAGAAAGAAGCAGCAAAAGCAAAAGGCGATGCACCTGCTAAAGAAGAAACTGGCGGCCGTAGAAAACGGCAGAAACTTTCCGCTGAAGAACTTCGTCAATTAGAAATCGAAGAAATGGAGCGCATCCAAGGTGAAGAGCGCTCCAAACAAGACCAAGAGCGCAATAAACGCCAAAAAGAGATGGCTGAACAAAAAGCGCGCATGGCATCTATTCCAACACGTACAGACGGCGAAGATGACGATAACAACTTAAGCTATCGTGATAAAATTAAGAAACAAGCAGCGCGTACTAAGCCTAATAATGACCGCCGTCGTGGGACAGGTAAAATTACTGTGACGCAGGCGCTTAACGAAGAATATGATCGCGAAAAATCTATCTCTCTTGCTGCACAGAAACGTGCACGTGAAAAAGCGCGTTTGAGTGCACAAACAGAAAAAGAGCCTGCGAAAAAAGTTGTACGTGAAGTTGTTGTTCCTGAAACAATCACGGTTCAAGAGCTTGCAAACCGTATGTCTGAACGTAGCGCGGATATCGTTAAATCCCTCATGAAAATGGGTGTAATGGCGACCATTAACCAAGTTATTGACGCAGATACCGCGGAACTTATCGTTGATGAGTTTGGCCACAAAATTTCACGTGTAACCGAAGCTGATGTTGAAATTGGTATTGAAGGCGATGATGACGTTGATGAAAATCTAGAACCGCGTCCACCAGTTGTTACCATCATGGGTCACGTTGACCATGGTAAAACGTCCCTTCTTGATGCAATGCGTGAAGCAAACGTTGTTGCAGGCGAAGCTGGCGGTATTACACAGCATATTGGTGCATATCAGATCCAATCTTCAACGGGTCAGAAAATTACATTCCTTGATACACCGGGTCACGCGGCATTCTCTGAAATGCGTGCACGTGGTGCAAACGTAACGGATATTGTTATTCTGGTTGTTGCAGCGAACGATTCCATCATGCCACAAACAGTTGAAGCCATTAACCACGCGAAGGCCGCTGGCGTTCCGTTAATCGTGGCGATTAACAAAATTGATCTACCTGACTCCGAAGCTTATAAAGTTAAGCAAGACCTTCTTCAATACGAAGTTGTTGTTGAAGAGCTTGGCGGTGACACACAATGTGTTGAAATTTCAGCGAAAAAGCGTATGAACCTAGACACTCTTGAAGAAGCCATCCTTCTGCAAGCTGAAGTCCTTGACCTGAAAGCAAACCCTAACCGCGATGCAATCGCTGTTGTTGTTGAATCAAAACAAGAACAAGGCCGTGGTTCTGTTGCGACCGTCCTTATTGAAAAAGGTACATTGAATATTGGTGACATTTTTGTTGCTGGTACTGAATGGGGCCGCGTTCGAGCAATCCTTGATGATAAAGGCAACCGCATTAAAGAAGCTATTCCTGGCTTACCTGTTGAGATTCTTGGTCTGAACGGTACACCAGATTCTGGTGAGAAGCTTGTCGTTGTTAAAGACGAAGCCAAGGCTCGTGAAATTCAAAACTATCGTATTCGTAAAAGACGCGAAAACGCGAACCTTGTTAGTTCTGGTAAGACAGGCTTTGAAGCGCTTCTTGCTAAATCACAAGAAGAAGGCAGCAAAACTATTCTTCCTGTCCTTATCAAAGCTGATGTGCATGGTTCTGTCGAAGCGATTATGGGCTCACTCGATAAGATTTCTGATGACAACCCTGATGTTGATGTGAAAGTTCTTCACAACGGCGTTGGCGGCATTACAGAATCTGACATTACCCTTGCGAAAGCATCTAACGCGCTAATCATCGGCTTTAACGTTCGTGCGAATGCACAGGCACGCGATATGGCCCAGCGTGATGGCGTAGATGTTCGTTACTTCAACGTGATCTATAACATCATTGATGATGTTAAGGCGATCCTTGGTGGTATGCTTGATCCAACGCTTCGTGAAGAATATCTTGGCCAAGCAGAAATCCGTGAAGTCTTCAACATTACTAAGGTTGGTAAGGTTGCAGGTTGTATGGTTTCTGCAGGCGTTGTTAAGCGTGGTTCTAAAGTTCGCTTGCTACGTGATGATGTTGTTATCCATGAAGGCACACTCAAAACCCTTAAACGCTTCAAAGACGAAGTCAAAGAAGTTCGTGAAGGTATGGAATGTGGTATGGCCTTTGAAAATTATGATGACATCAAGGCTGGCGACGTTATCGAATGTTACGATGTAACTGAAGAAGCGCGCGTTCTGGATTAAGAATAATAAGAATAAATAAGCAGATATACTATGAAACACAGAGAATCAGGCCCTTCTCAGCGTCAATTGCGCGTTGGTGAACAAATTCGTCATTCAATTGTGCAGACATTACAGCGCGGTAAATTTAACGATGAACTTCTGTTTGAAGTTGCACCGCTTGTTACTGTAGCTGAAGTGCGCACAACACCTGACCTTAAACAAGCGACGGCATATATTATGCCACTAGGGTTAGATAATGCTGAAGAGATTGTCGATGCACTGAATGAAGCGGCTTATTACTTCCAAAAGCAAATCAACCAAAGCAGCAATTTAAAATTTACGCCGCGCGTACGTTTTAAAATTGATGACACTTTTGACGAAGCGGCGAAAATCGATACGATTTTGCAAAACATTCCTAAATACGCAGAAGATTCTGAAGAAGAAGAATAAGGTCACTCCCCCCAATGGCGCGTAAGAAAAAAGGCAATAAAATTGATGGTTGGCTAAACATCAACAAACCTTACGATGTGACATCAACTGATGTTGTACGCATTTTAAAGCGTATATTAAAGCCACAAAAGATTGGTCATGCAGGTACGCTTGACCCGCTTGCCACAGGCATATTGCCAATTGCTTTGGGCGAAGCGACGAAGACCATTCCTTTTATTCAAGATGCTGAGAAAATATATGGCTTTACCGCCCGCTGGGGTGAACAGCGTAGCACTGATGATTTAGAAGGTGATGTTATTGCCGAAAGCGATGCACGCCCTTCCCGCGCAGATATTGAGGCATTATTGCCGCAGTTCATCGGTACAGTCACCCAGACACCACCGAAATTCTCAGCGATTAAGATTAACGGTGAACGCGCTTACGACCTTGCCCGCGACGGCGAAGATTTTGAAGTGCCGAGCCGCGAAGTTGAGATATATGATTTAAAAATCATCAGCCATAGTGATGATGAAACCGCTTTTGAAGTATGCTGCGGTAAAGGTACGTATGTCCGTGCCATTGCGCGTGATATTGGTGCAGCGCTCGGGTGCTATGGCTATGTATCTGCACTTAACCGCAAAAAAGTCGGCTGTTTTGGCCTTGAAGACGCTTTTTTACTGGACATTTCGCCTGAAATGGATAATAGTGCAGCCCTTGAAGAAGCGATACTTCCATTGCATTACGCGCTAGACGACATCCCGGCCGTAAACGTCAATGACCAAGAAGCTTCGCGGCTTAAGCAAGGCCAGTCCTTGTCTTTGATATCTAAGCCCGATATACAGCGCCTTACAGCGTGTGGTTTAGACGTCATGTCATCTGATATTCAAGATGCCGTGGCCATGTATCAAGGCAAAGCGCTCGCCCTGTTGGAAGTTGACCGTGTCAACCTAAAGCCATATCGCGTTTTCAATATGTAATGAAACCACAAACAAAGGAGAAGAAGATGTCGATAACTAATGAGCGTAAAGCTGAACTTATTAAAGAATACGCAACTGGCAAAGACGATACAGGTTCACCTGAAGTACAAGTTGCAATTTTGACAGAGCGTATCAACGCGCTTTCAGGTCACATGCAAGAGCACAAAAAAGACTTCCACAGCCGCCGCGGCCTTTTGGCAATGGTTGCACGTCGTCGTAAGCTTCTTGACTACACACGCAAGAAAAGCGAAGACCGTTACCAGAAGCTTATTAAAGCCCTAGGTATCCGTAAGTAATTCGCTTATATATACAGAATTTCAAAAGCCCCTGCGCCGCTGCGTTTGGGGCTTTTCTTATAAGCCTAGTTTATTCTGCTGCTTTTGAGGTACGTTTTAAGAATTTAGAAACTTGTGCAAATGGTATGAGCTGCCATAGCCGGCCAAACCACTAACAATGGATCCAAGAAGAAGGCTTGCCCCACATATAACGCGGTCTTCAGGTGCTATCATCGTCGACATGTTGACGGATTGTTAAGCACTTTGCCTGCAACTGTCGCACCGAACATCATTAATAAAAAGCCATGCTCCTTTTCCATGGGCTCACCTCCGTCTTATTTTGGGTATAGTAAGCCTATCACAAAAGTTAACAAAACGTAAAATTATGAAGATAAAATAAATTATAACAACAGGTTACTGCGCGTTAATTGGTGACCATGCAGGGTCAGAACCATCAACTGGCGTTTGTAATAAACGTTCATTGTAGCCTGTTAGATCAATTGTGTAGAGCTTCGCGACTCTGTTGTCCCCTTGTGGGCGTTCTTTGAAGTATGTAAGCACACGGCCATTCGGTGACCAGCTAGGGCCTTCAACGTGGTAAGCACTAGTAATCAAACGCTCGCCGCTACCATCTGGGCGGATAACGCCGATATAGAATTTACCGCTTAGCATTTTAGTGAAGGCGATTAGGTCGCCACGCGGTGACCATACAGGGTTGGCATAGCGCCCTTTTTCAAATGTAATGCGCTGCGGGTTTGAACCATCGGCATTCATGACATAGAGCTGCTGCGTGCCGCTACGGTCAGATTCAAACACAATGCGTTTGCCATCAGGCGCATATGACGGCGCCGTTTCAATGGATGGCTGCCCCGTGATTTTCGTTGCCTTACGGGATGCAATATCCATGACGTAAATATCGGTATTACCATCTTTAGCGAGTGACATAATGACTTTCTTACCATCAGGTGAGAAACGTGGCGCGAAAGTCATACCAGGAAAATCACCCAATACATCTTGGCGGCCTGTGTTTAGGTCATAAATATAAACACGCGGCTTATTACGGTAGTACGACAAATAAGTGATTGTCTGCATATTCGGTGAAAAGCGCGGCGTCAGCACCAAATGGCTACCATCAGTCAAATATTGGTGGTTCGCGCCGTCTTGATCCATAATCGCAAGGCGTTTTACACGCGCCGTTGGCAAGCCTTTTTCAGAGATATAAACGATACGGGAATCGAAATAGCCCTCTTCACCCGTCAGGCGTTTATAAATCACGTCTGAAATAATATGCGCAATACGGCGCCAATTATCTTTTGTTGTAGTATAAGCCATACCTGTCAGCTGTTTATGGCCATAAACATCCCAAAGGCGGAATTCAACGCGCGCGCGCCCATCACCCATTTCAGTAATTGCACCAGAAACGAGACCTTCAACGCCGAGCGCTTTCCACTCTGCAAAGCGAGGCTGTTCAGATGTTGATTTAGGGTCTTGGATATAAGCCTTCTTGTCAGGGATATCAAACAGGCCAGTGCGCTCCAAATTCGCGCGGATTACATTCGACATGCCATTGCCAATTGTATATAGGCGTTCGTTTTCGTAATAGAAGTCAGACACTGCCAGCGGGATTTTCTTTACGATACCGCGGTTAACTTCAACAGATAACTGCGCGTAACTAGATTTTGGTGCCCCCGCTATAGAAAAAGCCAACAGCAAAGTTGCAAAAATAAATCGAAATAGCATAATAAAATCCCTTTATAACATTTCGCTAGGGTCGAACCTGACCGTAATTTCTTTCCATTGATCGTATTTTCCAGTCGGCAAATTCAATGGCGTACATGCCGGACTATATATACCGCGTACAGCCTGATCTGCCGCAGCTTTAAAAAACGAGTCTGTATTGTAACGTAAGCCATCGACAATTTCATGCTTCCTAACCGTGCGGTCTGGATTCATATACAACTTAATATCAACGATAAGACGTTTATCAAAATTCGCACCCGCCAACACATTCCAACATTGAGCAAGCTGCGAGCGCAAGGCATCTAGTTCAGATATTGTAACGCGGTCGCCCAAATTAAGTGTCTTTGGTGCCGCGGTCTGTGCTTTCTCTCCTGCCTCTTCTGCCGCGCTACTATTTTCGCTGATTTGCAAATTCTTCAATACAGAATCAAACGCCTTTTGCTGTTGTGCTTCTGTATCTTTTTTAGGCTCTGGAGGTTCTGGACGCTTGCTTGGTTTGTCTGGCTTTACAGGCGCTAAGACCTTCTCTGGCTTACTTTCTTCGGGCATTGGCACGCTGTCATCAGGCGGCGGCGCGGCGTTCTTACTGTCTTTATTGTCACGGATGGTTAACGGCTGCTCCTGGGCATCAACGGTCGGCGCAGATTTTGGCTTTGGTTTGGCTGGTGTATCATTGACGCGTGGTTTTACATCCGGCTTTTGAACTTCTGCACGCGTTTTATCATCCTTATTTTCAGCGCGGCTATGCTCGCGATTGGTTTGTGTAATTTCTGCGATTTCAACAAATTCAACAGCGACAACACTCTCCATGTCGATGGAATTATTCTTCGGAAGATAAGGCAAACCAAAGGTAAAGAGGATCAAGATGGACAAATGAAACACAAGTGATAAAGTCACCGCAACAGGCCCCGCACTTTCAAGCCACGCCCATAAGGACGTGTCCGTGCGGTATTGTTGTAGAGCGTTATGCTCCTTATGTTGTTCTACACTCAGCATCTCGGTTAAGCTTACTTACTCTTGGTCGAAATAAGGGCGACTTTGTTAAACCCTTCACGGTTAATGCCGCCAAGAACTTCCATAACTTTTCCGTATTCAAGGCCTTGATCGGCGCGAATATAAATACGGCGGTCTAGGTTACGCATGGTTACCGAACGTAAAAACGGCACAAGCGCATCACGTTTGATTTCTTGTTCACCGACATAGAGCTTACCGTCTTGTTGCATGGTAATCTCAATCGGGCTTTCATCTTCGTTTTTAAGGGCAGATGCTTCTGAACGCGGTAGGTCAACGGCCACGCCTGCCGTTAACAGCGGCGCAGACACCATAAAGACAATCAACAACACCAACATAACGTCGACAAATGGCGTAACGTTAATTTCAGCCATTGGGCGGTAACCGCGGCGGCCTGAACCGGGGCTACGTTTCCATGACATATTTCCTGTGCTCATCCCCATAGTTACGCTGCCTGTTCTGCTGTTGCTGACGTCGTCATAGATGATGATTTATGCCCCGCTTCGCTTTGGTCAAGGTGACGTGATAGAATTGCGATGAATTCGGTCGTGAAAGCATCCAGACGGTCACCGTAGCGGTTCAAGTTCGTTGAAAATACGTTAAAGGCAATAACAGCTGGAATAGCCGCAACCAAACCAAGCGCAGTTGCAAAAAGTGCCTCAGCAATACCTGGGGCAACAACTGCCAATGATGTATCTTTCGTTGCGGCAATAGCAGAGAATGAATTCATAATCCCCCAAACCGTACCGAACAAACCAATAAACGGCGCCGTCGAACCAACAGACGCCAAGAAAGTCATTCCGCGCTCTAATAGCTGCATTTCACGGTTAATGGCAAGGCCCATCGCACGTTCAACGCGCTGCTTTAATGACGCACGCAAGCTAACCGATGATGGAATACCTGATGATACGCCTGATTGCCATTCTTCCATGCCTGCAGTGAAAGTTGAAAGTAACGGATCACCACTGCGCGACTTCACGCGTTCATATAATGTATCGAGTGGTTCGCCTGACCAGAAGGCATCTTCGAAACGGTCGGCGCGTTTGTTTAAAGCATTTAAACGGCTACGCTTCGTAATGATAATTGACCAACACCATACCGATGCAAAAATCAACATCAGCATTACAATCTTCACAATTGAATCCGCCTGTAAAAACAGCCCTAACATTGACATGTCATGCGCGGCTACACTACCGCCTAAAGCTGCACCATCGACATTACCGACTGCGGTGCTTACATCATTTGCCATTATATTTCTCCATTAATAAAAAACTTTATATTCTTTTCGCTATTCAACTTAATCCATTACGAATGACATCTGGCCATTTCTTCGGGCGTTTATCCGTATCGATACAGACCATCACAACGTCCATTTCAAATATTTTTTCACCGTCACGGGTCAATATTTGCTTCATATCCATAGACGCACCGCCAATACGCTCAACGGATGTTGTTAGCGTGAGCATGTCATCCAATAATGCAGGTAAGAAATAATCAGCCGTTAATTTACGAACAACGAAAAACACGCCATCCGTTTTAAAAATCTCACTGTTGTTAACGTTTATGGCGCGTAGAAGTTCCGTTCTGCCGCGTTCACAATATTTCATATAGCTACCATAAAAGACAACGCCGCCGGCATCTGTATCTTCGTAATAGACGCGAATATCTATGTTATGAGATTTCATTATACTTATTCCTCATCCAGTAAACTTGGCTGCGCGAAAGCGGCTTGGCGCGGTGGGTTTAAGCCCATATAGCCGTAAGCTGCCTGTGATAACACGCGCCCGCGAGGCGTGCGCTGTATGAAACCTTTTTGTAGCAAGTAAGGTTCGATAACATCTTCGATTACATCACGCTCTTCTGACAATGCTGCGGCGATGGTATCAACACCGACTGGCCCACCGCCATAATTCTGCGCGATACAGTTGAGATAGAGGCGATCCATTGAATCCAAACCATCCGCATCAACTTCAAGACGGCTAAGTGCATTATCTGCGATTTCTGCCGTAACAAGTGCGTCTTCGGATACGGCGGCAAAGTCACGCACGCGGCGTGTTAGACGGCCTGCAATACGTGGCGTGCCGCGTGAACGGTTGGCAATCTCCAATGCGCCCTCTTCGTCAATCGCCATGTCTAGTTTGTTGGCTAGGCGTAAAACAATGCGCGTAAGTTCCTGCGCGTTATAAAATTCCAAACGAACGGGAATACCAAAACGGTCACGCAATGGATTAGTTAGCAAGCCACTACGCGTTGTTGCGCCAACCAATGTGAATGGTGGCAATTCAATTTGTACGCTGCGCGCCGCTGGCCCTTCACCTATAACAAGGTCAAGCTTGCCGTCTTCCATTGCAGGGTAAAGGATTTCTTCGACAGCAGGGTTTAGGCGGTGAATTTCATCAATAAACAATACATCATGCGGCTGTAAATTCGTTAGAATTGCAGCAAGGTCACCTGATTTAGCAATGACAGGGCCTGATGTTGCGCGGAAGCCCACACCTAATTCGCGGGCAATGATTTGTGCCAAAGTTGTCTTCCCCAAACCCGGTGGACCATAAAGCAAGACGTGATCCATCGCATCAGCGCGTTGTTTGGCTGCCGTTACAAAAATGCGTAAATTTTCACGCGCCTTTTCCTGACCGATAAATTCTTCAATCGATAAAGGACGCAATGTATTTTCATCGCCGCGCTCTAGCCCCTCAGCCACAGGATCAAATTCGGGTGCGCGCATACCAGTTTCTTGCATCATGATGCTAACTCCTTAAGACCTGCGCTAATGAGAACACCAAGTTCAGGGTCATTTTCAAAGCGGCTGCGTGCCGTGACAACGGCCTTATAAGCCTCAGCGCGGCCATAGCCTAGATTAACCAAAGCAGAAAGCGCATCTTGATTAAGCTGATTATCATTTTCGCCCGCAGCGACATTAACGCTCGCCCCTGCATTGGCTGTTGCCGGCGCGGCGCTCATCGTTACACCAGATGATAAATCCATCTTCGCGACTTTGTCTTTAAGCTCGGTTATAATCCGCACGGCAAGTTTAGGGCCAACGCCATCAGCCTGACGGATCATGTTTTTATCATCAGACATCACCGCCACAACAAGTTGATCTGCAGGGCATGCACCTAAAATCGCAATACCCACTTTTGCCCCAACGCCTTGCACGGATGTAAGCAGGCGAAACCATTTTTGCTCTTCAGCCGAAGCAAAGCCGAATAAAGTCATGCTGTCTTCACGCACCTGCATATCAATGAGGAGTGATACATTACTGCCAATATCACCTATGACAGACAAAGTCTTGGCTGATGCATGCACCATGTAGCCGACGCCATTTACATCAATGATCAAATAATCACTGCCGAGCGTATCTATCTTACCGGTAAGTTTTGCGATCATGTCCTATCCCTTATCCTATTAAAAAGCGCGGCTATTATGCTGCATAATTTTTGATTGTAGATGATGCCCATGGCATATCGCGACCGCCAAAGCGTCTGCTTCATCTTCACTAATTTTGCCAATGGCGGGCAAAAGGGTTTTTATCATCATACCCATTTGGTCTTTGGTTGCGCGCCCTGTCCCGACAACTGATTTTTTAATCACGGTTGGCGCGTATTCCCCGACATCAATGCCCGTGCGCGCCGCCGCCATTAAGCATACGCCACGTGCCTGACCTAATTTTAATGCGGATGCAGGGTTCTGGTTAACAAAGGTTTCTTCGACTGCCGCTTCGTCTACAGCAAAACTCTCAATGACTTTGCGCAATTCTTCGTCAATCAAAACCAGACGTTTGCCTGTAGCATCAACTGGCTTCGTGCGAATTAAACCACTGCCAATAAAGCGCAGAAGGCCAGAGCGAAATTCAACCACGCCCCAGCCTGTTTTATTTAATCCCGGATCAACGCCTAATACGCGCGTAATTTGCAACGGCTTACGCCTCCATCAATTTCTGCATAATCTCATCAGTGACCTCAAGATTACTTGTTACGTTTTGTACGTCGTCACTATCTTCTAAAACTTCGATTAGCTTCATAACGGAAACCGCTTGATCAGGTGTGACTTGTGCATCAACATTTGGACGCCACACTAGGCCTTGTTCACGTGGCTCACCAAATTTAGCTTCAAGCGCATCACGCACAGCCGCAAAGTCATCTGGCGCGGTTGTAATCTCATGGCTTTCATCATCGCTTTCAACATTTTCAGCGCCTGCTTCTAATGCTGCTTCAAACATTGTGTCTGCATCTGCCGTATCAAGGTCATAAAGAATTTCGCCTTTACGGTCGAACATAAACCCAACTGAGCCTGTTTCGCCCAAGTTGCCACCATTTTTTGAGAATGTAGAACGTACTTCTGATGCAGTACGGTTTTTATTATCAGACAGGCATTCAACAATAACGGCAACGCCACCGGGGCCATAGCCTTCGTAACGAATTTCAAAATAATCATCACCGTCACCTGCACCAACGCCTTTTTGAATGGCGCGTTCAATACCGTCTTTCGGCATAGACTGCCCGCGTGCCGTTGCTATAGCTAAGCGTAAACGTGGATTCATATCAGGATCACCGCCGCCTAATTTCGCTGCTACGGTAATTTCACGCCCTAATTTAGAAAAAAGCTTAGAACGTTTTTTATCCTGCGCCCCTTTACGGTGCATAATATTTTTAAATTTGGAATGACCTGCCATTTTATAGACCTTCAATTTACGTGTTTAGGTGGTAATTCTATTGAGAGATATATTGCTATAGATCTTTATAATACTGGTTCTATGCGGTTTCAAGGAAGGTAGGGCGAAAAAAAGATTTAATTATCAGAAATTTTTTTAATACATTGCTCATAAATCTGTGCCATAATAACCTCTGGTTATATCAAGGTATTCTTATATTTAAATAATTTCATGGCTTATAATTTTAATTCAGTAACTGTACTGGTTGTCGACGATAATATTCCCATGCTGCAAATCACCAAGTCGCTTTTGTTGACTTTTGGTGTTGGTAATGTGTTAACAGCAAAAGACGGCGAAGCTGCGTTTGAATTATTTCAGCGCTATGATCCTGATTTAATTATAACGGATTGGATGATGCGCCCAATGGACGGCATTACCCTTGCCAAAAAAATTCGCCGCGATAAAACGGCCAAAAATCCTTACGTGCCTATTATTCTGATGACGGGTTTTTCAGAAAAGCACCGTATTTTCGAAGCCCGCGATGAAGGCATTACAGAAATTCTCGTAAAACCGTTTAAGGCGCGTGACCTTTATAAGCGCTTGTTCCAAATCATCGAGAAGCCACGCCAGTTTGTACGCTCCGAAAATTTCTTTGGCCCTGACCGCCGTCGCAATAACGGTGAATATCAAGGCCCACGCCGCAGACAAGAAGATGTTGCAAAAATGTTCCCTGAGGGGCGCGTTGAGATGTCCCACGCAACGAAAAAAGATTTGGAAAATGCACGAAAGCATTTAGATGAAGTTCGTAGTAAGGCTGGCATAGCTGAGAATGAAGAAATTACCATTACAGATTACAATATAGAAGTTGACTTTGTCGAAGCGAAGGATGATGATGATAACAATAACGAATAAAAGCTTTACATCCACGCATAAAGACAATCTCAAAAAAATAAAAAGAGCTTATTCATGACACAGTCCGACAATAAACCTGCAGCTACACATTATAATCAAAAGCCGATACGTCGCGCTGAATTTATCAAGCCACCGAATATTCTTAAATCAAAAGTCGGCTCAGGTGGCCTTAGTCAGAGCATCCTATCAAAAGCGCAAGATTTACTTGAAAACAATACGGTTGATTTTCGCCCTTTGGGTGAAATGTATCTAAACCAATTGCAGGAAGGGATTGATCTTTCTGCTATCGATCTCGACAGCCCTGAAGAGGATCGTCATGGTGAAAAAAATATTCGTCAAATGCTGTATCCAAGTATGCAATTGAAAGCCAATGGCGGAATGTTTCATTATGATCTAGTAACAATAATTGGCGATAAATTGGTACAGTTTTTAGAGGTCATAGAACGGCCAGATCTTGAGGCATTAGAGATCGTACAGGCCTTTCATACTACTATTCGGGCAGTTCTGCTTGGACAAATCCAAGGCAGCGGCGGACGCTATGGTAACGAACTTGTGCAAGCCCTTGATGACGCGTGCTATCGTTATTTCATAAAGTACCCTGATAATATCGATCCACACAAACGATAAAAACAGCCTTTATCGCGTTTCATGTAAATGTGGGCCAAGACGTATAGGGTCAGCTTTCACTGCGAGTCCAGTTTTATCATCTGTTTCAACGAATGTACCGCAAACCGTGCCTTCACCATCCGCAGGCGCCATGCGTGGCGATGCATATTTACGTGTAAAGCGCGGCGCCGCTGTTTCATAGGTTGCGCCAATAACGCTGTTATAATCCCCGCACATACCTGCATCTGTTTGATAGGCCGTGCCATGTTGCAAAATACGTGTATCCGCCGTTGGTATATGTGTGTGCGTACCAACAACAAAACTTGCCTGCCCATCAACCATCATGCCCATAACCATTTTCTCGCTCGACGCTTCGCCGTGGATGTCAATGAGTACGGCATCAGCCTTTTTGGTTTTTAGTGGATTATCCTTCAAAACATTTTGAACGGCCGCGAATGGGTCATCTAACGGATCCATAAACAAACGCGCCATAACATTAATTACGCGAATAGTGCGACCGTCTTTTAGACGGTAATTCACCACACCATTACCCGGCGCACCTTCAGGGAAGTTTATCGGGCGTAATACGCGCTCTTCTTTTTCAAGATAAGGCATAATTTCACGCTGATCCCAGACATGGTTACCGGTGGTAATAACATCAACGCCCATATCAAAGAAGTCCTTACACATTTGCTGTGTAATGCCGATACCATGCGCCGCATTTTCACCGTTCAGAACAATAACATCAGGCTTATAATGTTCACGTATATATGGCATTTCACGGCTAACGGCTTTACGGCCTGATTTACCGAAAACATCCCCTAAAAAAACAATACGCATATATAAAACTTTCTAATCTTTATTTCTGTTCTGGCGCACGCGCGGAAAAACGTGTGTACCCATTTGGGTTTAAAACACAATCAAGTGGTATATCATGTGGTTCAGCAGGCAATGGATACAAACAGATTTGTTCCATATATGCAATGCCTATTCGCAATGGGTCATGCCCTTGTGCCTTTAGACTTTCGATATAGCGATCATAATGCCCTGCGCCGTAGCCCAAACGATTACCCTTTCGGTCGTAAGCCAATAATGGTAATAACAGTGCGTCTGGGGTAACAGCATCACCAAATTGGCCAAGTTTCACATCAGGATGCATCGCACCAAATGCGCTTTGTGTCAAAGGCATGTCTTGTGTCCATATATAAAAATCCAATGCCGCACCGCCTGCGTGAATATAAGGCAGCGCGACTTTATACCCCTTCGCAAGCAAATCATCAATCAACGGCAAAGTGTCACATTCTTTGCCCAGCGGCCAGTAAAGCCCTATGACACTATCTGTTGTAATGCGCGGTGCAAATATATCAAAGAAACGCGCTGATAGATGCTCACCAGCATCCCCGTCAATATGTAGCATATTGCGTGTCTTTTTAGCCTGTTCCCTAATAAGGATTTTTTCTTCTCTATTCAACGTCATGGACAGACATAATAAAGGGCAAAAAGAAGAAAGACAAGCCGCCCCTACCGTGTACTTAAGTATCCTCGTGTGGCCCAGTTAAACTAGGTGGGCGCCGTGATGTCTAAGTCCGCAAACCTAAACAGGGACAGCTCCCTTACGAGAACGCATCGGCCTCCGGGATAAATGTTGTATCACGCATAGCGCAGCCTGTCTTCCCATGTGATATAGTACATATTATAGCACAAATGGAAGATAAATTTTCAAGATGAAAGTTAAATATTCTAAATTAGACTTTTTCAAGACGCGTAGCGAGAGAATCAATACGGATCGCCATTTGATTAATCGCCTCGGCAAGTGCTTCTGTTTCTTCGGCGCTTACGCCGTTCTCATCTTGCACTACGCTTGTAGCCGGCGAAGCCTTTTGTACGACATTGAGCTGATCTTTTGTTTCAAAAAGCTCATCAGCAAGCATAAGAGAAGCCAGCATTAAACGCTGCCCTTCATTCATCGCGCCGCCAAGCTCTTTGGCCTTCTGGTCAACATACATGCCAAGGTCTAGGATACGTTGCTCCTGACCTGGGTCACAATCAAGGCTGTATTCTTTACCATGTATAACAAGTTTAACTTCAGACATAATTACTGCCCTTCTGCCAGTAGATTTTCGACCTTTTCAATCGCTGCGTCCAAGCGCCCTGCAATAACATCAGCATCAATAGACGCATCATTGCTTGCCTCAACTGGCGGCATATCGCCTGCAAACAGATCACGCTGCGCACCTCGAAGCTTACCCTCAACAATGGGTAATACTTTTTCTAAATTCGCTACAGCGCTGTCTAAGCTAATTAGCGCATTTTTAAGGACGTCTCTGCTCATAGGCCCCTCGATACATAATAACTAATAAAATCGGATATTGCCTACTATCCACTTTTTAAAGATAAGGTCAATAGTCACTGATCCAAATATCCCCATTCTCTGTTGACCAATTCATTAAAACAAAGCATTCTTAGTGCGCAAAATTCAAAAGGAAGGTATAGTCCATGAGCATAAATAGTGCAGCCCAAGCAGCCAATACAAATGAGGTAAGCGTAGCAATGAACCTAAATACCGAACAATTAAAGAAAATGTCTAACGCCGTACGTGCCCTTGCAATGGATGCCGTACAGGCCGCGAACTCTGGCCACCCTGGCATGCCTATGGGCATGGCGGATGTTGCAACCGTTCTATACAGCAAATTCATGAAATTTGATGCTGCAGCGCCTGTATGGCCGAACCGTGACCGTTTTATCCTTTCTGCGGGTCACGGCTCTATGCTGCTTTACGCGATTAACTATCTTTGCGGTTATGAAAAAATTTCAATTGATGAAATTAAGAACTTCCGTCAGTTAAAAGCGCTGACAGATGGCCATCCTGAATATTACCCTGGCGCAGGCATTGAAATGACTACAGGCCCATTGGGGCAAGGTATATCCCACGCTGTTGGTTTTGCTTTGGCTGAACGTGTTTTGAACAAAATGCATGATGGCAAATATATTGACCACTACACTTATGTTATTGCCAGTGACGGTGACTTGATGGAGGGCATTAGCCACGAGGCATGCTCATTTGCAGGAACACAGAAGCTCTCTAAATTAATTGTCCTTTATGATGATAACGGCATTACCATTGATGGTAAAACTGACCTATCCTTCACGGAAGATGTCGGTAAGCGTTTTGACGCCTATGGCTGGGCTGTACAAAAAGTTGACGGCCACGACCACGCCGCAATTGAAGCAGCCATTGCCGAAGCACAAAAATCAGATAAGCCAAGCCTTATATGCTGCAAAACAAAAATCGGCTTTGGTGCACCAACAAAAGAAGGAAAATCATCTTCACATGGTTCACCACTCGGCGCAGAAGAAATTGAAGGCGCACGTAAAAATCTTGATTGGGATGCGCCAGCATTTGAAATTCCTGAAGATATTCTCAACCTATGGCGCGGCGTTGGCAGTGCCCATAGCGCAGAATGCAAAGCATGGTATAGCCAAGATAACATCCAAAACTTTGAAATCGCTATTTCAGCGGATATTAGCGATGTTGTTGATGATGCGATTGCAAATGCCAAAGCTGAATTCCTTAAAGACAAGCCAAGTGTTGCCACACGTAAGGCATCAGGCATGGTTCTTGAACATCTTGTTCCTGAACTTCCAATTTTAATTGGTGGGTCAGCCGACTTAACAGGATCAAACAATACAAAAACATCACATCACGATAAATTCATCTGCCCTGAAACGGGTTATGATGGGCAGTATATTAATTATGGTGTGCGTGAACATGGTATGGCTGCTGTGATGAACGGCATGGCGCTGCATGGTGGTATTGTGCCTTATGGCGGGACGTTCTTGTGTTTCGCTGATTATTGCCGCCCGTCTATCCGCCTTGCCGCTTTAATGGAAACGCGCAGTATATATGTGATGACGCACGATTCCATCGGCCTAGGTGAAGACGGTCCGACACACCAGCCTATTGAACATTTAGCATCGCTTCGCGCGATGCCAAATGTCCACTTATTCCGCCCATGTGATGGAATAGAAACTGCCGAAGCATGGCAGTTGGCGCTGAATAACCAACATGGCCCGTCCGTGATCGTGCTTACGCGTCAGAACTTGCCTACACTACGTAGTGAAGCGGATGCGGCTGAAAACCTATCTGCTAAAGGCGCGTATATATTGCGTACAGCAAGCAGCGTACCGAAAGCGGTTCTTTACGCAAGTGGCTCTGAAGTCGAAATCGCCGTTGGCGCCGCTGAAAAGCTTGAGGCAGAAGGCATACCGACACAAGTAGTATCTGTGCCATGCTTTGAAACATTCCACAAACAGGATGATGCTTACAAAGCAAATATCTATGTTGATAGCGCGCCAGCGCATGTGGCAATTGAAGCTGCCTGTAAAATGGGCTGGGAAGAATTCATTGGCCGTAAAGGTAAATTCGTCGGCATGAAAGGTTTTGGTGCATCTGGCCCTGCCGAAGAACTATATGTACATTTCGGCATTACGGTTGACGCAACCGTAAAGGCCGTGAAAGACCAACTGTAAAACACGAAAACGGAGTTATATTATGAGTGTAAAAGTCGCTATTAATGGTTTTGGACGTATTGGCCGTTTGGTTTACCGCGCCCTTATCGAATCAGGCCGTACAGATATGGAAGTTGTCGCAATTAACGACCTTGCTGATTCCAACACCAACGCGCATTTGTTGAAATATGATAGTGTGCATGGCGTATCAACAGCTGATATTTCAGTATCTGGCAAGGACATTGTTGTTAACGGCAAAACCGTTAAAGCCTTCCAAGAACGTGATCCTGCAGCTTTACCTTGGGGTGAGTTAGGCATTGATATCGTGTTTGAATGTTCAGGCATTTTCACAAAACGCGATATGGCGGGTAAACACCTTGAAGCTGGTGCAAAGAAAGTTCTTATCTCCGCCCCTGCGACAGATGAAGACCTAACTGTTGTCTATGGCGTAAACTCTGATGCGCTAACAGCCGATCATAAAATCGTTTCAAACGCATCTTGTACAACAAACTGCCTTGCACCATTCGCACATGCTATTCACAATGCGATTGGTATTGAGACAGGTTTCATGACGACTATTCACGCCTATACAGGTGACCAGCGTACTGTTGATACAATGCATAGCGACCTTCACCGTGCACGTGCAGCAGCCGTGAACATGATACCAACATCAACTGGCGCAGCGAAAGCTGTTGGTAAGGTTCTTCCTGCCCTTAATGGCAAGCTAGATGGCGTAGCTATACGTGTCCCGACACCGAACGTGTCTTTGGTTGACTTGAAGTTCACAGCAAGCCGCGCGACTAGCGTTGAGGAAATAAACGATGCGGTTAAAGCAGCAGCGTCTGGTCCACTTAAAGGTGTTCTTGATGTCTATGATGCACCACTTGTATCAAGCGACTTTAACCACAACCCACATTCATCTATATTCTCCCTTGCGGGTACAAAAGTTATGGATGGCACATTCGTCCGTGTAATGAGCTGGTATGACAATGAATGGGGCTTCTCTAACCGTATGTTAGACACAGCCGCTAAAATGCATGCTGTGGGGTATTAAGTTTTAATTATAGACAATTAAAGCTTAGTAACTTTATAATTTCCTAAAGCAACGTATCTGTGTGATATGTTGCTTTTTTAATAGCTAATTAGCCGAGTAAAAAAATGGAATCTTTATCTTTTCAAATTATCCTTATTGCCACTTTTGCCATTGCATCACAGTGGATTGCGTGGCGTTTAAAAATTCCAGCTATTCTATTTCTACTTGGTAGCGGCTTCCTCCTTGGCCCCGTGCTCGGCGCGCTTAACCCACATGAGTTAATGGGTGACTTCTTAAAACCCGCCATTGCCGCAGCAGTGGCGATTATTCTTTTTGAAGGCAGCCTACAGCTTCATTTTCATGAATTACGCGATTCACAGCGCGTGGTGCGGCGGATTACCCTTTATGGTGCACCGATTGGCTGGTTTCTAATTAGTGTTACCGCCCATTATATTATAGGTCTAGACTGGCCAACAGCCATTACGCTTGGCGGTATATTAGTTGTGACAGGCCCGACGGTTGTTATGCCAATGTTAAAACAAGCACGCTTAAACAAGCGCATAGGCTCTATGCTTAAATGGGAAGGCATCGTGAATGACCCGCTTGGAGTTATTTTTGCCATTCTTGCCTATGAATATTTTGTATCAACGACGCAGGGCGTGTCTGGCTTATCGTTCTTTGCTGAAAATGGCGTAACGCTGCTTATTATTACGGCGATTAGTTTCGGCCTCGCGCATTTAACCAAGCGTATTTTTGAACGTGGCCATATGCCAGAATATTTAAAGGCCCCCTTCTTGGTTTGTCTTGTTTTAACGGTATTCTTTTCCTGTAATGCGCTGCTTTATGAATCTGGTCTAATCGCCGTGACGATCTTAGGGGTTACCCTAACCAATATTCACACGCGCAGTATTGAAGAAATCAAACGCTTTAAAGAAACAACAACTTTGCTCCTCGTCTCAGGGCTATTCCTCCTGCTGACAGCGGATCTAGAGCTAGAGGCACTGCTTAACCTGAACTGGCGAAGTTTTATTTTTATTCTTATGTTGCTGTTTATTGTGCGCCCGTTAACAATATTCATCTCGACGCTTGGCACGAATATTACCATCAGCGAAGCCTTATTTGCTGGCTTAATTGCCCCGCGAGGGATCGTGTGCGCCGCTATGGCTGGTATTATTGGCCCACTCCTAGTCAAGAGCGGCTTTGAAAGTGGCGAGCAAATATTCCCCATTGCCTTTGCCATTGTTGTGGTCAGCGTGACGCTACACAGTTTTATGATTAAGCCACTTGCCGAAAAGCTTAAGCTGACTTCTCCTGAACAGAACGGCGTTATAATTGTTGGTAGTTACACATGGTCGATACAGCTTGCACAAGTCTTCAAAGCCCGTGAGGTCCCTGTCATTATAGTTGATAATAATTGGTCATCATTAAGCAAGGCGCGCCTTGCGGATATACCAGTCTATCATGGAGAGCTGCTATCTGATGAGGCTGAGTTTAGCCTTGACTTCACCGCCTATAACACCTTAATTGCCGCGAGCGCAAACCCCGCCTATAACGCCCTCCTCTGTGAAAATTTAGGGTATGAATTTGGATCAGAGCGCGTCTTTAGTGTTGCACCCGCAGAAGACAGCAAGTCCGAGCACCGCAAAATATCACACAGCGTACAAGGCCAGCCGCTTATAAGTAACTCTGTCACTTTAGAAAGCCTTTATCAGCAATTTGAAGACGGGTATAAATTTAAAATTGCCCGTGTTGGTAAGAAAGATGATGAACTCATCATGCCTGAAAATAATGATACAAATATTCATGCGGGTATCATTACAAAATCAGGTGTGGTTAGCCTTTATACAAATGATCCAATATCACAAATTACTCCACGTAAAGATGATTTTATTATCACATTCAGCAAAGGTGAAGCTGAGGATATATAGCTCTTACAACACATCCTGTTTATATATTGACAGACGTGAGGCATTATGTTAAACCTGTCTTTTCGAATAAAAGGATGAATAAAATGAGTAACAAATCAATCTGGGATCATACCGCTATAAAAGTCGGCATCCCGCTTACGTTGGTATTTGGCGTATATAGCTTTTTTGGACAATTTGTTACAACACAAGAACGTGGGCAGGATTTTCTAATTTCACAGGGATATAACAATGTAACCGGCGGTGACAACGTAAGTCGTTTTTTGAATCATTGTGGACACGGCGCCTATTCCCGCGATTACCAAGCAACTACAGCACACGGTGAAACTAAAAACTTACGCGTATGTATGTCTTCAGGGCAGAATAGTTATTTTGATTTAGACAAATACAACGAAGCCAATAAAAAAGCGCCTGCTCCACGCAGACGCTAATTAAAAAAAAACATATTTATACGAATTAAGAAAGCTCTTCCCAATATTCAGTTGGGCACATGCCGACAGCGTTAAAGCCGCAATCAACATAGTGAACTTCGCCTGTGACCGCGCCCGAAAGTTCGCTTAACAGATATACACCCGTGCCGCCTATCTCTTTAAGCTCTACACTGCGATGAAGTGGTGATGTAAGTTCACTATATTTGAAAATCTTGCGCGCGCTGCCGATGGCAGAGCCTGCTAGGGTACGCATTGGCCCCGCAGAAATTGCATTAACGCGAATGTTCTTACGACCTAGATCAGCTGCCAAGTAACGTGTTGACGCTTCAAGCGCGGCTTTTGCAACGCCCATTACGTTGTAGTTCGGCATAACTTTTTCCGCGCCATAATAACTTAGCGTTACCGCAGAACCGCCATTTTCCATTAACGGTTCAGCATGTTTCATGACTGACGTGAACGAATAACAAGAAATATGCATTGTATGCAGGAAGTTTTCCAAAGTCGTATCAACGTAACGGCCTTTTAGTTCTTCCTTATTTGAATATGCAACCGCGTGGATAATAAAATCAATGCTGCCCCATTCTTTCTTGAGCGTTTCAAATACATTTGCGATGTCTTCTTCCTTGCTAACATCACATGGCATAATAAGATCAGAGCCATAAGGTGCAACGAGGCCTTCTACGCGCTTTTTAAATGCATCGCCTTGATATGTGTAGGCAATTTCAGCGCCATGCTCATATAGTGCCTGTGCCATGCCCCATGCAATGGATTTATCATTGGCAACGCCCATAATGAGGCCACGTTTACCTGAAAATAATTTTGAATCGCTCATATTTTTGTTTTTCTTGTTATATCAATATAATTATTCGACTTTAGAGAACGCCAAACAACAATTCGTACCACCAAAGCCAAAGCTGTTGGATAATACAGTATTCAGCTCAACACCTTCACGACATTCTGTGACAAGGTCGAGGCCTTCAGCGCCTTCATCTTTGTTTTCAACATTGATGCTTGGGCAGATAAAGCCATGCTTCATCATCAACAAGCTATAAATAGCTTCCTGTGCAGATGTACCGCCAAGTGAGTGGCCTGTCATAGATTTTGTTGAGCTGAATGCTGGTACAGCTTCGCCACGGCCTTCAAATACCTTACGGATGCCTTCAAGCTCCGTAATGTCACCGACTGGCGTAGATGTACCATGCGTATTGATGTAATCAACATTGCCTTCAACTGTTTCAAGGGCTTGCTGCATACAACGCACAGCACCTTCACCGCTTGGGGCAACCATGTCGTGACCGTCTGATGTCGCGCCGTAGCCTGTAAGTTCAGCATAAATTTTTGCGCCGCGTGCCTTTGCATGTTCATATTCTTCAAGAACAAGAATACCTGCGCCGCCCGCAATAACAAAACCATCACGACCTGAGTCGTATGCACGTGATGCGCGCTCTGGTGTGTCATTATATTTAGATGACATTGCGCCCATACCGTCAAACAAACATGATAGTTCCCAGCTAAGCTCTTCACCGCCGCCAGCAAAAACAATGTCTTGCTTACCATACATGATTTGTTCAGCTGCATTACCAATACAGTGACCAGATGTCGAGCATGCCGATGAAATTGAGTAATTCACACCCTTAATCTTCATATATGTCGACAATGTCGCACTTGCAGTTGAAGACATACAACGTGGCACTTGATAAGGGCCTACGCGCTTAGGTGTTTTTTCTTTCGCAGTATTTGCCGCCAAAACTTGGTTAGCCGCAGATGGGCCGCCTGTGCCAATGATAAGGCCTGTGCGTGGGTTTGAAACCTGATCTTCATCCAAACCTGAATCTTTAATCGCATCGCTCATCGCGACATAGCAATATTGGGCACCTTCACCCATGAAGCGGCGCATACGGCGATCAACCAACTCTTCTAAATCAATGTTTGGCTTACCGTACACTTGAGAACGGAATCCTAAATCAGCATATTCTTGAGAAAAACTAATACCTGATTTGCCGGATTTCAAAGACGCAATCACTTCATCTTGAGAATTCCCGATACAGGAAACGATCCCAAGACCAGTGACCACAACACGACGCGGTGTAATTGGTTTCATCATTTTCTACTCTTTTCGTTGATTTGAAAGTTTACATTTACGCAAAAGCGCAAAAGCCTTAACTTACGCGGCATCTTTCTTTGAATTATCAAACAAGCCGACTTTAAGGTCTTTTGCTTCGTAAATAACTTTACCGTCTGCAATGACCTTACCATCGGCAATACCCATTACAAGGCGGCGGTTAATTACGCGCTTAAAGTTAATTTCGTATTTGACGAGCTTTGTTGTTGGCAGAATTTGATCTGACAATTTAAGCTCACCCAAGCCAAGCGCACGGCCCGAACCTGGTGCACCAAGCCAACCAAGGTAAAAACCAACAAGCTGCCATAGCGCATCAAGCCCTAAACAACCAGGCATTACAGGGTCGCCTTTAAAGTGACAATCAAAAAACCATAGGTCTGGTTTAATATCAAATTCTGCAACAATTTGACCTTTACCATACTCGCCACCTTCTTCTGACACATGTGTGATGCGATCAAACATCAACATAGGTGGAAGCGGAAGCTGTGCGTTACCTGGGCCAAACATTTTGCCTTCGCCACAGGTGATAATTTCTTCATATGAATAAGAAGATTTTTGCTCAAAAGTCATATCGTCTATTTTTTCTGTTTGTACTGACATGCGTTTTTTATACTGTTAGTTCGTAATCGGCGCAAACATTTTTTATCAAAAAAAATAATCTATCTGCCAATAACAATACGCAATGCGCTCAAAGCCCCGTGAATAAAGGGTTATACGACGTTATTCCGTCCACAAATTATATAAAGAGAATTAAGCCATACTGCTTTTATACATTTCCATCATCGCAGCAAGCGCTAATGGTTTTGATATAACCGGCGCAATTTCAGGCTCTTCGCCGCCCGATACAACGGCAATCATACGCCCAGCAGCTTTGGCACAAGCAACTGCATAATCGCAGCCCTTATCCATGCGTAGTATAGGCAGCAAACTATCGCAATATGGTGAAAATGACTTCACAACATCGACTGGTGCATATGCTGGGCAATCATTTGCAGCCAGACCACCACGCCAATCTTCGCCGTTTGTTACGCCATGACGTGCCGCTTCACGGGTCATCACATAAACGACTTCATCAAACTGCACAGGGAAACGCATACCCGTAAATTCACCAACATATAAACGATCTTCAGGAGACTTCTCTGCGCGCCCGCTGTGGTCTTTACTTAAATAATGCCCTGCCGCACCACTTAGGGACACTAAACAATCTGCAAGTTCCCATTCCTGCTTAATCATCATGTGGTCGAGCGAAGCGTCACAAAGCTCCTGCGCGGCAATTTCATAAGCCATAGCGCGCCATGCACATTCAATGATCAAGCGACTGCTTTCATCAAGCGGGATGTCCTGATTATCCCACTCACACAAATTGTGATAGGTCAGATAAGTGATTAAATCAACAAAGCCATAAATGTCATGCTCCCAGTCACACATTAATTGGCGGGCAAGTTCACGTCCGCGCTCTGCGTTATCCTCAACAATATATGCTGGCGGGCAAACAAACAGCGGTAAATTACCGCTGTAAGGCTTTTTTGGCATGCGCGCTGTGAATTTCTCAAGGATCGATTCAAGCGCGTCTAGTGGCGATTCAAAATAAAGTGCGGCTTCAACCATCACACCGGCATATAGCTGCAAGGCCATAAACACATCAATGCCTTTACCGCGCACATATGACAGTGTTGCCACATAACGTGTCATTTCAAGCGCCGTATTGGCTTTTATATTGGACTCATATGCTAAAGACATAGCTATGCTTAATCTGCGCGAAATGCGCTTTGGAGTTTCTAGTGCTTTGGTCAACTCATCTTGAATTGGCGAATGCCAGATAAGCTGGGAATTTTTGTATGATTCATGCCATTGACGTAAGAATCATATAAAAACGTTACTCAATAACTTCATCAGGGTAAATGCCCCATATATATTTTTTTTCAACCCATCCCCGATAAGCTTTAAAATCAAGCTGGCAATACCGCATATCGCATTTCTTAATCTCCCCAAGCGCGGCGTTCTCTAACGCGAGGACGCGGCGGCTTTGTGAATCGGCTTTTTTATATGCAGGTGCTGTTTCCATTTCACCATCAATATTGTGGATAAGCCCCATACGCTGCCCTGACAGAAGTGAGCTATGCACCCAGCTTATTGATCCATCCATATCCCTAATCTGCCGCCATGCATCAAATTCAGCTGTAACTTCTACGGGCAAGTTATCGCGCTTATATACCCATTGGATCGGGTAACGTAATGCAGGGCCGGTACGTGCGTTAACCTTAGATGAACGCAATGTCACAAAGCGTGGAATTGGTAATCCTGTCACTTTGCCCAGCTTTGATTCTGCGGCATAAGCCGCTTTAAATGTACTAAATAGCGACACGCCCTCCACTAAAGAGAGCATTAAAAAAGCTGATAATATAAGGCGCAACGCGGTATTCGGCATATTCTTTTCTTGACTTTACTGTTTTATAGAAAATATAACACTGATACTTAATAGTTAAGAAGCAAAGCCCAACGGTCAAGTACAAATATGGATAATAAACAGGAAATAAACAGCAAAGCGGATATTCGCATCGCACCAATGATTGATTGGACAGATCGTCATTGCCGCTATTTCCTGCGCCAAATTTCTCCAAATGTCATGCTTTACACTGAAATGATTACATGCGGTGCATTACTGCATGGCGATATTGACCGTCATTTACGTTTTAATGATGAGGAACACCCGATCGCCCTTCAGCTTGGCGGGTCAAATCCATCAGACCTCGCAAAATGTACCGAATTAGCCAATCAATATGGTTATGATGAAATAAACCTCAATTGTGGCTGCCCGAGTGACCGCGTACAAAGCGGCGCGTTTGGTGCATGTTTAATGAAAACACCCGAAAAAGTGCTTGAGTGTCTAAGTGCTATGCGCAGCGCGACAGATAAGCCTGTTACATTAAAGTGCCGTATTGGTGTTGATGAATTTGATGATTATGAATTTTTAAAAGAATTTATTGCCACTACAGCCGAATCTGGCTGCGACACATTTATCATCCATGCCCGTAAAGCATGGCTAAAAGGCCTAAGCCCAAAACAGAATCGTGAAATCCCCCCGCTACGCTATGATGTTGTCCATCAATTAAAGCAAGACTTCCCTGCCCTGAAATTCTTAATTAATGGCGGCATCCAAACTTTGCCGCAAATGGAAGAACAGCTGGCCTTAACCGACGGCATAATGATTGGACGTGAAGCCTATCAAAACCCGTATATACTCGCCGACATAGAGCGCCAGATATATAGCAGCGCCAATATATTATCCCGCGAAGAGATTGCCCTCAAAATGATTGATTATGCACGCGGGCAGTACGAAAACTACGGTACACCTGTTAAATCTATCACGCGTCATATATTAGGTTTATACCAAGGCCAAAAAGGCGCAAAGATTTGGCGCCGTACATTATCCGAAGCGCATAAAGTTGCGGAAGATCACTTCACATTGATCCAAGATGCCCTAGATAATATGCACAGCAAAAAGGCACAAAGTTGCATCGCAGCTTGATCCGTTATATATATTGATTATATTATTCAGGGTCTGTCCCCTAGGCAGGCAATAGACATGTTCATTTTTTCTTTGGCGTATCACGTCGAAGCTAGGTTATTACTATATGGATTGGCAACGTTTAGACCGTAAAGCAACAGAAGACCTGATTCAGAAAGCTGGATCAGCATCTGTATTGTTTTCTCCTCAAACAAGCGAAGCGCGCCGTGCAACTTTATCATTTCTTGATAATTATGCGCTCTACCGCCTGACAAACTATGCAGCACTGCCAATGATCTCGCTTGATTATTTGGTTAATGAAAACACCACAAGTGGCGGCAGTGTGTTTTATCTAGACGGTTCCACAGCACCTATTTTTCATGCCATACGTAATGATACGTTTAATTTAAGTGACGAAACCGTCATTTCCTATGTGAACTTCTTTTATAAGAATGCACCAGACCCCGATGGCGATATCTATATCATTCAGGATCTTGAAAGCCTTGTATTCTTTGACCTGCTTGAGAGCGATCAACAGGCCCTTTTGCAAAGCAACTTCACAGCACCGCAAATTCAGCCCCATGGTGATGGCAGCGTAGAAATAAAAGCATGTCTTGTTTATCAAGGCAGCCTTGTTAAAGCGGACGTTTTTGTCAGCAAGGATGGTTCGGTCAAAATAAACAATATTCAAATGATGCTGCGCTCCACCCCCGCTTATCATAAGATGGACAATTAAAAAGACCGCATAAACCGATAAGAATTTAGTTTTAAGTTGAGAGAGATAACTATTTATGAACACAGATAACAACGCAAAAACGGAAAGTGAACTTCAAGGTCCCTTCTCTCAAATGGGTCAGCCTGGCGCTTTGGACGCATTACGCCATGAGCATCATGATGTAATTGTGCAAAAAGCCCGCGAAAGCCTGAACAAAGTGCCTACAGGTCAGGCACTATTAAAGTTACTTGAGCGCTATAAGTTCCCTATTAACGTTCTGAAGGGCAAAGAGATTACCTATATTAGCCCTGATGAAAAAAGCCTGACAATATTTGCACCACCTGAGTATAAAAACCTTGAGAGCATCTTAGCTATGGCGCTTGGCCTTGGTCTACGTGAGCTAGAACAAGCGTTAATGGGGATTACACGCCCGAGTGAAGAGATGGATGATATTACATATTGCCAACGCGTCCTTACGAAAAGTGTTGACATAACTAAATATATGTGTATAATTGCTAATGAATTCCATGAGAAACTTAATGATAAGAAGCCTCTTGACAAGGTTATTGAATTAGGACATGGTGACGTATATACCGCATACGTAAATAAAGTTTCATATGAAGAGTTCGTAGACATCTTTGTCGAGAACGATATAGAGGCATATGAAAAAAGTACAGGTAATAGTGAGTAAGTAGAAAGTAAGGTGCAATATGACACGTGCAGGTAACACAACTACACATTTAATGAATATGAAAAGCGCATTAGCGCCGTCTATGTTGAATAAACTTCGTGTTTCTTCAATTCCAGAGACTGGTAACAGCATTCATGCTCATAAACGCCCTTCACTACGCATTTAATATAGCGTAGGTTATATATAGAATTTTGAAAAGCCGCCCGCATGGGCGGTTTTTCTTATGCGTCAACACAGCGCGTAATAAAATTACCCATCAAAAATAGTTATTAACATTATATTTCATTATTTTCTTTTTGCGCATTGACAGGCGTTTCAAAACGAGTCATGGTTAAGGTAACGATAATTAAAAACATAAGAGGTGCAGTATGAAAGCAGGACTTATTTCAGAGAGTTGTAAAAATCTAGGAAAGATTGACACACTTAACGCCCTACGTGCCGTTGCACAAGAGTGCTATGCTCTTCCAGCAACAGGTTCCCTAACTATGGATAACCGCGTGCATGCTGCGCCAAGCGTGAAAGTCGCTTAAGATTTTATATCAGAATTCAATAAAACCGCTCTGTGCAAACAGGGCGGTTTTTGTTTGTGCATAATGCACGGCTTGTACCGCGCCGCAGCTTGCCCTTCATCACATATAATTTATTATACCCCTATTCTAATTATTTGTTTGAGAGGTCACCTATGCGTTATTTACCATTATCCGCCCAAGACCGCGAAGATATGCTATCCACAAGCGGCGCTAAAAATATTCGCGCGCTTTATGAAGATGTGCCAGATAGCGCCTATAATGACGCATTAATCCCGACCTTACCTGCACACAAAACGGAAATGGCGGTTGAAAAACATCTGGTTCGTTATTCGAACCAAAATATTGACGCCGCACATGCACCATTTTTCTTAGGGGCAGGTGTATATAACCACCACATCCCCGCAAGCGTGGATTACGTGATACAGCGCAGTGAGTTCTTAACGGCCTATACACCTTATCAACCAGAAATCGCCCAAGGCACGTTACAAGTCATCTATGAGTTTCAAACGATGATTGCAAAACTTACAGGGCAAGATGTTGCCAATGCATCACTTTATGACGGCGCAACAGCTTTGGCTGAAGCCGCCCTGATGGCGATGCGCGTTACACGTAAAAACAAGGTCATTATTGCCAATGACATTAACCCTGATTATCAAGAAACCCTGAGCACCTATTTAAAAGATGACGCAATTGTTGACGCAGATACAAGCGATGACATTGCCGCCATCATCATACAGTCCCCTGACTTTTACGGCCGCCCTGAAAAATACCTAGCATGGCGTAAAAAAGCCGATGCGCTCGGCGCGTTATTAGTCGTTGTGATTACTGAAATCATTTCCCTTGGTATGCTGCCTGCACCTGATATGGCGGATATTGTCTGTGGCGAAGGCCAAAGCATTGGCCTGCCGATGAGCTTCGGCGGCCCACATCTGGGCTTCTTTGCCTGCCGTAATGATTACCTACGCCAAATGCCCGGCCGCCTATGTGGTAAAACCGTTGATGCAGACGGTAAAGACAGCTACGTCCTAACCCTATCAACACGTGAACAGCACATCCGCCGCGATAAAGCAACATCGAATATTTGTACGAACCAAGGCCTATGCGCCCTTGCCTTCACAGTGCATATGGCGCTGCTTGGTGACCTCGGCTTCCGTCAATTGGCACAGCTTAACCATGAACGCGCCGTGATGCTTGCGGATAAGTTATCTGCCGTTAAAGGCATTGCCGTAGAGAACGAAACATTCTTCAATGAATTCGTCATCACCCTGCCCGAAAATGCCGAAAAAGTCGTCAACACCCTCGCCGCCCAAGGCATCATCGCCGGCTTACCGCTAAACGATAACCGCCTACTTATCTGCGCCACAGAAAAAACCGAAGACGCCGATATGGACATTTTGATTGAGGCGCTCAGTACACTATAGTTATCCCCACTCCCAATCGTCACCCCAAGCGTAGCCGAGGGATCTACCCCAGTGGCAACCAGTCAAGATCTCTCCACTTCGGTCGAGATGACTGTTGTGCGTGCAACATCTTTTGCAATAAAAAAACGCCTGATATACATTGGCAATAAATACTATTGTTGATATAGTTATAATCTTTAGATACATGAAGGACTTAGAATTAGATGAAACACTTTAATAAATTATTAGTAGTGTGCAGTACTATACTTGTTGCTGGTTGCGCTACTAACGTAACGCCAACACCCATAGGTGGAAGTAAAGCAGATGGAACTGTAACCCTAGCATTCCAATACAGTATGTTTGAGCAACCTGTCGTTGATTGGCCAACAGCCCAAGTACAAGCTGTTAGTCGATGTAAAGCTTGGGGTTATAAAGATGCAGATTCATTTGGTGGACAGCAAAATCAATGCTTAGCATATAATGGATACGGTAGTTGTGTTAACACTCAAGTTAGCATTACTTACCAATGCACCAACTGAATAAAGAAACTCACTTAAAGTTACACCTAAAGCCCCAATTCTCAAGGGGGCTTTATAATACAAATTATCCCGTTGATAACTCTAACCACATATTTGAGCCCTGCGCACTCTCGCGGTAAAATGGAATGGTCATAAGATTCCTTTGTGACGTTCTTTTTAAAGCATTCGCTTTGTACATCCGTATTATTCAAATGGGTATTTCATATGTCGATCAGCAGCCTAGACCGCGCCTATAGCCTTACAACCAAAGACCATTACAGCATTCATGGGATTATCAATACACCTGCCCGCTTATCTGGTCAGGTGAATATTGGTAAAGTCGTGTTACTGCCCGTTATATGCGAACAAGACATGCACAGCCATATGGCACAGAGCCAGCGCAAATATTTTAACAACAACGGTTATGACGTTATCCGCATTGCGCTTAGCCATAGCGCGCAAGATGCCCGCGCCTTTGATAATATTACATTAGGCCACATGGCCGAAGATTTACGCCAAATTTGTGAACAACTGCGCATTTATTACAAAAACATTCACATTATGGCGCATGGCTTAGTCGCCTTTGCCGCAGCATTATCCAATGCCGATTGTGATGGGCAAAGCTTGATTGAACCATGCTTTGTGCCTTATGAGAATTTCGTTGAATCAGGCTACAGCTATCGCCGTGAATTGGGGGTATATCAGAATCTGATTAACCCGCTTTCTTACCTAAGCCCGTCATTGGTTGAAAGCTGCAAACTGTTTGACCATCAGTCTTGCCGTTATATGATTGAATCCATTGACCGTCCAACGCAATTTATTTGGGCGCAATATGGCTTTGGTGAGAACTTCTCTCAGCTTTATAAGGCATATTTAAACACCCATGCGGAAAGCGTGATTATTGAGCATGCGGATCATAATTTCCAAATCGCTGATACAATCGACCACGTTGCTGAAAAAGGCCTAGAGTGGTTTAGTTATTGCGGGCATATGTATGACCTTTCTGCCATGGGTATGCTTGGCGCCGCGCCGGCATCTATGCACAAGAGTGTTAATTAAAATTCACGGCATCTAGGCAAAATATCTGCGGCGTTTTATACTTGCACCCAGAATTCAAATATATGGTGAAAGTAATGAGCGCAGATATGGCTGTTGATTATAAAACTGATTCTAATCCGACAAAATTCGATGTTGAGGCCGACCAAAACCGTGCCCTGCATTACGAAGAAAAATTCTTATGGGATCATCAACAAACCGACCATAGCGGCGTTGATTTACCTGCCGTTGATGGCAGCATCAATAAAACAGGTATCACCGCGCGCGCCGCCACTGGCCTACCGAATTTAAGTGAACCACAAATTTTGCGTCACTTTGTCCGCCTATCGACATTGAATTATTCAATCGATCACGGATTTTTCCCGCTTGGGTCATGTACCATGAAGCATAACCCGCGCCTCAATGAAAAAATGGCGCGCCTCCCAGGTTTTGCGCATATTCATCCTTTGCAGCCTGAACAAACTGTACAGGGCGCATTGGGCGTAATGTATGAACTGCAAGACTGGCTCGCGCAGCTAACGGGCTTACCGGGCGTTGCGCTATCCCCTGCCGCGGGCGCGCATGGTGAATATGCGGGCATAATGGTTATACGTGCAAAATTGCGTGATGCGGGTATGCATCATAAGGATACTTTGCTTATTCCCGATTCAGCGCACGGCACAAACCCTGCGACTGCGGCGATGTGTGGATTTAAAGTCAAAACCATTTCAACCAAAGAAACAGGCCGCTTGACGCTTGAGGCATTCAAAGACGCGCTTGGTGACGGCGAAAACATTGCCGGTATGATGGTGACCAACCCGAACACATGTGGCTTGTTTGAGCGTGATATTGTTGAAATATCCAAACTTCTACATGCAGCGGGTGGTTATTTCTATTGCGATGGCGCGAACTTCAACGCCCTAGTTGGCCGCATTAAACCGGCTGATTTTGGCGTTGATGTAATGCATATCAACCTGCATAAAACATTCTCCACCCCACATGGCGGCGGCGGCCCAGGGTCTGGCCCAATCTGCTGTACAGAAGAGCTTGCCCCCTATCTGCCAATCCCATTAGTTGGTAAATCAGATGATGGTTTTTATAAACTGCTTCGTAAAGATGACTGTCCAAAGACACTCGGCCGCCTGCGCGGCTTTAATGGACAATTTGGCATGCATGTCCGCGCGCTTAGCTATATGCTGTCCCACGGCAATGACGGGCTGCGCCAAGTATCTGGTGATGCTGTGCTTGCCGCGAATTATATTCTTAGCCAACTTAAGGACGATTATCACGTTCCGTTTGAAGGACGCTGTATGCATGAAGCGCTCTTCTCAGAAAAATGGCTGAAAGACCACGGCGTAACCACATTGGACGTTGCCAAAGCGCTGATCGAATTTGGTATGCACCCAATGACAGTTTACTTCCCACTCGTTGTCAGCGGCGCAATGCTGGTTGAACCAACAGAGACCGAAACGAAGGAAAGTATCGACCGTTTTATTGCTGTGATGAAACATATTGCTGAGCTAGCAAAGAATGGCGAAGGTGATATATTCCACAGCTATCCAATCAGTGCGCCACGCAAGCGCTTAGACGAGGTGCTTGCCGCCCGCAACCCTATTCTGAACGGCTAGTACAATTTAGAAGTTGAAGACATAATCGCGATATGCTACTTAATATTTAAATAAATATAAAAAATAATTATAAGAACAGGGATATGGGAGAAAAAAACAAACTCTCATCACAATTCAATCCAAACGCAATGCGCATTAGGTATATCATCCTGCCGCGCAGCCTTTATGACGCCTATTTTGAATTTTATAAACTGGCGCAAGACGCTATGTTTAAAGCCGAAGAAACTATGCTTGATGGTATACACCAACATGCGATGGTGACTGGCCGCCGTCATTTTGAGAACATGCCAGATGAAAAACTTTTCATTCAGCGTATATATAATATGCAGGAGCGCTTAAAGGAACATAAGGCCTATATTCGTTATGCGCGCGTTAAAGAGCGTTTAGGGCATGATGAGCCCACTGAGTATGTCTATCTGACCCCTGAACAAGCGATAGAGTTTGATAATTTGCTCAAAGATTCCGCCGCTCTATTCAACGACACAATTTATGGTGTTTGGAAAACAGATTATTTGCGCAATATGACACGTTTAAAAAACGAAGGCCGCCCTTATAACGGAAAAACATGCCTACAAGAAATTATTAACATGGCCGTTGGCATCATACGTGTACAACACATGACACAAGAACTTGTGAATGATGGGAAGATCATTCCCGAATGGAAGACGTTGATTAACGGCCCAGCGCGTTAAATTTATGTTGACCGCAATGGGGGTTAGTCAGTAATCTAGCCTTTCATTCATGAAATAACCGCGCCCTGTACGGGGCATTTTTTTATTAAAAACGAATGGTGAATATAAAATGGAAAAAATTCCAGTAACTAAACAAGGTCACGCCGTATTGGAAGCCGAATTAAAAGATCTAAAATCTGTACAGCGCCCTAAGGTGATTGAGGCGATTGCCACTGCGCGTGAACATGGCGATTTATCAGAAAACGCTGAATATCATGCTGCCCGAGAGCAACAAAGCTTTATTGAAGGCCGTATTATGGAGCTAGAAGCCGTAATATCACGCGCGCAGATTATTGACCCTATAACATTGCATGGCAGTGAAACAGTTAAATTCGGCGCAACGGTTCTGGTCATTGACGAAGACACCGAAGAAGAAACAGAATACCAAATCGTTGGTGAACACGAAGCCAATGCGGATAAAGGTAAACTATCCATCACCGCACCAATTTGCCGCGCAATGATCGGCAAAAGCGAAGGTGATAGTATTTCGGTTAAAACACCAAAAGGTGAAAAAGACTATGAGATTTTGAAAATTTCATATGTGTAAGATAGTTATAAGAACAACAAAAAGCCGCGCAGAACATACTGCGCGGCTTTTTTAATTCTCAATTTAACACATTAGCATTTAAGCACTGGCTGATCCGCGACATTTCCTGAACCACGTTTTGCAACAACATCCTGACGTGTGAAGTTATACGCGTTTTCAATTAACTGATAAGCACGCTCTACGGCCTTTGCTTTACATGAGTCTTCAGCGAAAGAATCTTCAATCGCCATTAATGTAATATCCACCAACTGCATATCGGTTAAGCCAAATACATCTTGTGCAATTTGGTATTCTTTACCAATTGTCGTGAAGAAGAATGTTGGATCATCCGTATTTAGTGAAATACGTACGCCTGCATTATAAATGTCTGTCAGGCGATGATCTTCCAATTTCGGTACAGCTTTAGAAAACGCGTTACTTGATAGGCATATTTCACCGTGGAATTTGCTGTCGACAACTTTTTTAAGCAAGGCAGGGTCATCCATAATACAAGTAATATGACCTGCGCGCTTAGCGCCTGCATCCATCGCGTCCTGAATATTCTGTGGCCCAGCATTTTCACCAGCGTGCATAGAGACGAGCAGCGGCTTTTTCGCATTATCTTTTATGAAATCAAACAAAGATTGATGCCCTGGGATATCACCAAGCTGTTCGTAATTCGCGAGGTCTAGACCGACCAAATATGGGTGACCTGAATTTGCAACAATCTGTTTTGCTGCCCACCAGTTTTTATCTACGGCCTCAGGGCTGTCGCCGCGCTCTAATGTCGCTTTACAGCGGGCATATACACCAAAATCTTTTTCCGCGCGGTCTATACCACGCTCAAACGCCGCCATCATGTCCGCGAAGTCGTATTCATCTGACTTATGCCACATGCCTGGGCACACAATCATTTCACAGTATACAAGCCCTTCCGCAGCGGCGTTTTTAAGATAGCTATAGGTAAGCGTTTCGTAATCATCTGGTGTTTGCAGCGTTAATGGTGCGACCGTATCAATACAATTCAAGAAACCGATAAAGTCATCATAGTTATATTCAACCTCACCTTTATCATTGGTGCGGAACAGCTCATCAAGGCGTTCTGGACATGCTTTCTTAACAACATCATAGCCGACCGATGCCTCAATCGCACCGTCAATATGCATATGGAGTTCAGCTTTTGGGAGCGCTTGTACTGACATTTAGTTTTCCTTTTCTAATAAAATATATTCTTTTTATATGTAACTTACCGCTTATAAGTCAAACGCTTTACGGTCACGTTCACGTTTGGCGATTTTAGATTCTGCCCTACGGCGTTTTATTGCACCGAAACCATAGAGACCTGAATAAATAAATACAGCACTAAGCTGCCCAAATCCTATAGCTCCTGCTGTAAAATCAGGGTTTTTAAGGTCATTTAAATAGTCTTCGCGCATGTCTTCAGTTTGAAACTTGTCATCTTGGCATTCTTCAACGGATCCTGCGTATTTATCTACAATTTCTTCATGGCTCATATCGTCCAAAACATCAGCGCTTACATTAGAGCTTTCGAGCAACTCATCTTTTATGCACTCAGCTTGCTCACTTACAAAGAATTCAGCAGGAACAACAAGCGTGCCTTTCTTTTGTTGTTCTAGAGCGTCATTATATGGCTCTTCATCATGAAGTGGATTAACGATACCAAATTGAATAGCAAGAGATAGAGATCCGACAAATATTGCAGCCCCTATCAATTCTTTTCCAGTATTAGCAAGCCTGTCCCCAAAGGATTTTTTACCATTTAACTTACTTAGATCTTTGTTAATTTCATCAATGATGTCATCACTCATATTGTTTTACCTTTATATATCAAACGCCTTACGGTCGCGTTCACGTTTTGCAATTTTTGCCTCGGTGCGGCGGCGGCTATGCGCAGCCCAACCATATACCCCTAAATACAGTCCAATGCCAGCCAAACTATTCAACCCCATATTCAAAAAGGTCGCATTCTTCTCAAAGCTTTGAACATATTCACGCTGCGTTAAATCCTGCTCCTGATATTTTCGGTCGGAGCATTCTTGTAAGACGTCCGCATACACATTCTTTAGATTAATAATTTCGTCACTATCCATAGCTTCAAAATTTACAGCCATCTCATTATTATTACCTATTTCATGACGGATGCATTTTTCCTGATATACGGCAAAGAATTCTGGTGGGACGACCAATGTGCCATTATCCATTTCCTTTTGGGCGTCTAGTAAAGGCTGCTCATCATATAATGGGTTAACAATTGCAAAATGTATGGCAAGCGCCCCAACGCCCACAGCTGCGGTACCCTTGAGCATCAATTTTGCAAATTTACCAAACTCTTCCCTAGCGTTACGCGCGCTGTTTAGCTTATCAATATCTTGCTGAATATCTGACATATAATCATCGGACATTATCGCACCTTTATAAAAACACATTTCTTTGATGCGTTTTTATAGCAGCCCCAATGTCTTATGTCAATTATTCTGTAGGTTTTGCTGTTGGAGCATTATGCGCCTTGTGTGCTTTATATGAATCACGCGCGCCTATGCCAAAATAAGCTGTAATCAAACTTAATAAGATAGGCGTCCCAAACGGGCTCCCCATATCCCCAAAATAGCTTGGCTCAATCATTGTTAGGTAGTCTTCTTGAGCCTGAGGATCTTGTGAAACTATTTTCTTATTTTGCGCGAAGGCTAAAACGTTAAGTTCATGGCTTTCAAGGAAATCTTTATTTAAATGAAGCTGACCAGCCTCATGGTCTATAACAGCTTGCGCATAAATATCAGCATTATCATGAAATAAGTGATACTCACCAACAGATGCTGCGCAAGTCAGCGCCGCAAAAGACACGCCAGCCGCAGCATTGGCAAAACACTTTAGAAGCGGTTTTAAAGCCCCCGCCTTTGCATTTGAATCTGTTAGATTTTCTTCTCTTGTCTGCATATATTCCCCCTCAGCTTAATATGCCCTTAGAATATAGCAGAATAAGCAATATTATGCAAAATAATAGTTACAAGCACTGTGCCTTGTGGCGTAACCAATGGTCAGCCAATACACAAGCAAGCATGGCTTCACATACAGGTGCACCGCGCAGCCCAACACAAGGGTCATGGCGCCCTTTTGTGATGATTTCTGTTTCTTCACCATCTTTGGTAATCGTCTTGCGCGGCGTTAGGATTGAGCTTGTCGGTTTAAACGCAACACGGACAATAATTTCCTGACCGCTGCTAATACCGCCTAATATGCCCCCTGCATGGTTAGATGAAAAAGCTGCCTCGCCAGTATCTTTATCAATAAAAATTTCATCCGCGTTTTCTTCGCCGCCTAATTCCGCAGCTTGAAAGCCCTCTCCTACTTCAACGGCTTTGACCGCGTTAATAGACATCATTGCTTTGGCAATATCGGCGCTTAGCTTATCATAAACTGGCGCGCCTAGCCCCGCGGGGATACCACGCGCACGAATTTCAATGACTGCCCCTGCGGAGCTTCCATCCTTACGCTTGGCGTCTAAATAAGAGGAAAACGCATTAACAATAGACGCATCAGGTGTAAAGAACGGATTATTATCAATCTCTGCATCAGACCAATTGGTGGTGTCGGCCTTAATGTCACCAACCTGCACAACGCCTGCGCGGATGGATATATCAGGTGAGATTTGTGTTTGTAACACTTTGCGGGCAATTGCCCCTGCTGCTACGCGCATTGCTGTTTCACGCGCCGATGAACGGCCACCACCGCGATAATCACGGATACCGTATTTTGCATCGTACGTAAAATCCGCATGCCCCGGGCGAAACTTATCTTTTATTTCTGAATAGTCTTTAGAACGTTGATCTTTATTCTCAATTATTAAGCTGATTGGCGTACCAGTTGTTTGCCCCTCAAACACCCCAGACATAATTTTCACTTGATCAGGCTCACGGCGCTGCGTAGTAAACTTTGACTGCCCAGGTGCACGGCGGTCAAGGTATGGCTGAATATCGGCCTCACTCAACGTTATGCGCGGCGGCACACCATCAACCACACAGCCTATTGCAGGCCCATGGCTTTCACCCCAACTTATATACTGAAATAATGTACCAAAAAAATTACCGCTCATTTTAGGCCTTCTTATCAAGAATCATTACAGACAACCGACTGACACAAACAAGTTTACCTGTTGCTTCTTCATGAATTTCGGTTTGCCAAACGTGGAGTTTGCGTCCTGTTTGAAATGGCTTACATGTGCCAATAACGCGCCCTTCTCGGACAGACCGTATATGATTGGCGTTAATTTCTATGCCGACAATCATTTGTTCATCAGGGTTAACACACATCCATGCAGCAACTGAGCCTAGCGTTTCTGAGAGCACACAAGATGCGCCGCCATGAAGTATTCCGAACGGTTGGACGGTGCGATGATCCACTGGCATCGATGCCTTTAAATAATCATCCCCGACCTCTTCAAAACGAATGCCAACATGGGTACCCATATTGGCATTACGAAATCCTTCAAGGTCTTCAACACTGTATGGTTTAAACCATAGCATGGTTAAGCCCCTTCCTATTATTCTGCAGCTTCAGCCTTTGGTTTAATACCGCCTAACAATTCAGCTGTTTCAGCCGCTGAGTCAATGGATACCATACCAACGGTGTGATAGCCTGAATCAACATGCAGAACCTCACCTGTTACACCTGAACCAAGGTCAGATAGTAAGTACAGACCACTATTGCCAACTTCGTCAATTGTTACATTGCGCTTTAATGGAGAGTTAAGTTCATTCCATTTAAGGATATAACGGAAATCACCGATACCGCTTGCCGCCAATGTTTTAATTGGACCTGCAGAAATTGCGTTAACGCGCACGCCATCTTTACCAAGGTCAGTTGCCAAGTAACGTACAGACGCTTCTAATGCTGCTTTTGCAACGCCCATCACGTTGTAATGTGGCATTACACGCTCTGCACCATAATAACTAAGTGTAACTAATGAACCGCCTTCGTTAAGAAGTGGCGCGGCCTTTTGCGCAACTTTTGTAAATGAATATACTGAAATATCCATCGTGCGGAGAAAGTTCTCACGGGTTGTGTTCAAATATAGACCATCAAGCTCGTTCTTGTCAGAAAATGCGATTGCATGCACAACAAAGTCAAACTTGCCCCATTTCTCAGCAAGGACTTCAAATGTTTTATCAACACTTGCATCGTCAGTCACATCACATGATACAAGAATTTCTGCACCAATTTTCTCTGCCAATGGTTTAACACGGCGCTCTAGCGCTTCACCCTGATATGTGAAGGCAAGTTCCGCACCATTGTCATGCAGCGCTTTCGCTATGCCCCATGCAATCGAGCGCTCATTCGCCACGCCCATAATTAAACCACGCTTACCAGCCATTAATCCTGACATCTTTTAAAACCCTTTATTTCTCATGTCTTTTATATACTTAAAGTCGTATCAACTTTTGCATCCTACACAATTAGATGCGAAGGTCAAATAAACAAATGCGATTTATTATCAGTAAACTACAAATTATGCAATTTTTATGATAACATTCATGCACGAATGTCTTTTTACGGGTTCTCCTATGGCTATTTTATATAAAAATGCAAAAACGCTTTGCCAGCAATTGGCATCAACAATCACGGATACGCATACTGGCTTATCGTTTTTTATTATCCCCCATCATGATGGACAGCGACACGATGCACTAACTATTGAGGCGTCAAACTTCTCAGGCCACAAAGCAGAACAATTTATGCGCCGTATAATCAGCAATACACGCTTGAAAGAAGATAATACGAGTTTTCTCGGCAGTGCCGTTGCCTTTGAACAAGGCTTCCTAGGCCTTTATTATAAGTCCCTGCGTATATCGCTCCTTACCGTTAATATCGACCAGTATGAAGACCTTAATGAACTAAAATGTGATTTATATCATCACCTTTGGCTAGCCTTAGCTAAAGATGATGAAATTAAAAAAGCCGAGCATGGCGGGCAACACGAACATCATAAATATCCGCTAAAAATGGATAAGATGGAGCTAACACTGCGAAATTTAAAGGCAGATATATTCTCTGTTCTTATGCAGACATTTGAAAATATTCCAAACGCGCCACTTGAAATGGGTAAATTACGTGCGTTACAGACAATTAAAGCCGAGGCGACACATCGCCCTGCCTTTTATGCTTATCCGCTAGCCATGGAAGCATGCCAATTCTTGCTAAATGATTTGAACAGATTTCCTATGTCACAATCTGGACAAATCACACTCGCGCTCAAATTAACCGAAGATGTTGCCGCAACTGTAAGCGCCGAAAGCATTGAAAGTTGGTGGGAATTTGCCGAACCTGCCGCAACCATGGCTTGGCTCGATTATTCCGAAGCTGAAATTCTTAGCGCCTGTGTAAACAGCGGCCTTGACCCACTTATTCGTGCAAATGGTATTTTACTTCAAGAAATTCTTGATGTTCCATCCCTATCTCCAAAGGATTTGCAGTATGTATATAACAGTTTTGGTGATAAAGACGTGATACGCGACCTGCATGTAGAGAAAAGTGATGAGTCGTTTGAAGAAGCTCTTAAACAAGGCATTAAAACATCATCAAACCGCCCATTCCTTGATGAAGCCCTTATTCAAAATGAGCGCCTTAGTCAGGGTAAAGCACTCGGCTGGACAGCAACCGCCTTACAAGCCTCCGCGAAAGCATTTGATAAAGCGCTTAAATCAGGCCGCACGCCAGAGCAAGCGGCGCGCCTTGAATATGAGGGCGTCAAGTCACATGAGGATTGGGATACGTTAGAACAACTTAGCCTTGATATCCTTGCTGCACGTCAAGACGGCGCGACAACAACACTGCAATCCGTAATGGAGCACTACGAAGATAACGAAGATTACCGCAATATTCTTCAATCGTTTGAACAAACGCTCAAAGACCCTGCATATGCGAAGACATTATCTATTGACCCTGCACCGCAAGCGCCTGCTGCGGCTCCGCAGGGCCCTGCCCCACAAGCACCACAACAAGAGCTAGGCCCCAAAGTTGCAGCAGCACCTGCCGCACCTGGCATGGGTGGGATGGGAGGCATGGGCGGTAGCGCACCGCTCCGTGCAACCAAGCCATTAGGTCAGAATGATCAAGCAGAGTCCCTCCCTGAACAAAAAACACAAGAAGAAGCAGATAGTTAATAAAAAAGCGCCTAAACAAGGCGCTTTTTCTCATTCATATATACTTTACGTGACTAGATAATCTGCCATGTGCCATCCTTGTTCTGACATGCTGTGCCATAGGCTGTTTCGGCTTGACCATCAATATAGATTGTTTGCTTATACTCACGGCAGTAACGACCACTTTCAGATGCATAACCATCTTTAACTGGTGTAATATCGCCCGCATTACCGGTTTCAGGGTTATTCCATGAAATGGTTTCCCCCATAGGTGCTTGATGCGCTTTTTCAGCTGCACGCTCAGCATAGACTAAGTCAGCCTTATCTAGCGACTTACCAACTTCACTACCTAAAAATGCGCCAAGCAATGTACCCGCGCCAACAGCCCATAAACGACCAGAGCCGCTGCCGACCTGTGAACCGGCAAGGCCACCGAGTACCGCGCCACTAACTGTACCAAATTGTTCTTTGTTAAAATTCGAATTTTCACATGCGCCAAGCGCCAAAATTCCTAAAATAGAGAATACAGAAACAATTTTTTTCATCCTAAAATCTCCTCAACTGAAAAAAAATCTCTATGTAAAGATGGTGCATTACGCTAAAAAAGCAATACATAAATTAAATAGAGTGATTTTTCCATGGGAACAGATTTAGACAACGATAAGAATTTACTGATGATTACAGACCCGATCATGCATGTGCAAGCATGGCTTGATGAGGCAGTCGAAACAGAAGTAAATGACGCGAACGCTATGTCCCTCGCCACCGTTGATGAAGATGACATGCCCAATGTTCGCATCGTGCTGCTTAAAGAGATAGCCCCTGAAGGCTTTTATTTTTATACCAACCGTAACAGTGCCAAAGGACAAGAATTACATGCACATGCAAAGGCCGCGATTTGTCTACATTGGAAATCCTTACGCCGACAGATTCGTGTGCGCGGGCTAATATCGCTGGCTCCAGAAGATAAATCCGACAGCTATTTTGCAAGCCGTCATCCAACAAGTCAGTTAGGGTCATACACTTCTCAGCAATCTGCACCCTTAGGTAGTTACGAACAATTTGAACAGGAATGTGCTGAAACAAAAGCGCGCCTTGGTGATCCGCAACAATATCCACGCCCTAAACATTGGGGCGGGTATATTTTATCCCCATTATCAATAGAGTTTTGGGAAGAGAAGCAATTCCGCTTGCATACACGCCGCGTGTTTACTAGAACTAATCTAGATTCCACATGGGAAAGCACATTGCTTTATCCGTGATCCAATCAAAGAATTTTTGCGTATAACCCAAAAAGTTTTAACAGAGGAAAAATATGAGTGCAGAAAATTTGAATTTTAGTGCAGATGTCGCGCGGCTTTTGGATATTGTTGCCAACGCCCTTTATTCAAATCGTGATGTCTTTCTTCGTGAATTAATTTCCAACAGTGCGGATGCCTGTGACCGTCTGCGTTACGAGGCACTTGGAAATGACAAACTTATCAAAGGTGATGCGGACCTACGTATCGAAATCCGTAAAGATAGCAAAGAACGCAAAATTTACATTTGTGATAACGGCATTGGCATGGATCATGAAGATCTAGTCAATAACCTTGGTACAATCGCCCGTTCTGGCACAGGTCAGATCATGGAAGCGGTTAAAGCACAAAAAGAAAGCGGCAATGACAAAGGTGATTTAAACCTTATTGGTCAGTTCGGCGTTGGCTTTTATGCGAGCTTCATGGTTTCCGAAAGCGTTGAAGTCGTTTCACGCAAGGCTGGCAGCAAAGATACATGGCTGTGGTCATCTGATGGCCGCACAGGCTATACAATCGATAAAGCCGATAAAGCGCATGAAGATTTACTCATAGGCCCACGCGGCACAACGATTATTCTGAACGTTAAGAATGACGGTAGTGATTACCTTATCAACGAAAAAATCAAACAGATCATTCTGACATATTCTGACCATATTGATATTCCGATTTATCTTGGTTCAAAAGATGAATTGGAAGAAGGTGAAGAATGGGCACCAGTAAACACAGCATCTGCCTTATGGATGCGCCCAAAGTCAGAGATTACAGCTGAACAATATAATGCGTTTTTCTCTCACCTAACCCACAGCTATGGCGTTGATGAGCCTGTATCGACAATACATTGGCGCGCTGAAGGGACATTGGAGTTTACCTCCCTACTCTTCTTGCCCTCTATGCGTCCGTGGGATTTATATGATCCTTCACGTAAGGCTGGCCTTCACCTTTACGTGAAGCGCGTATTTATTACCGATAAATGCGAAGAACTTCTATATCCTTGGCTGCGCTTCGTACAGGGTATTGTTGATTGTCAGGACTTGCCACTCAATATTTCACGCGAAATGTTGCAGCATAATTTGGTCCTACAGAAGATCCGCAGCGCTATTACACGCCGTGTGTTAAAGGAAATTGACCAACTCGCACGTAATGACAACACCGCATTTGAAGCCTTCTGGCTACAATTTGGCGCGGTGATTAAAGAAGGCCTATATGACGCGGCACAGCACCGTGATGAAATCTTTAAAATCTGCCGTTTTTATTCAACGCACGAAGATGGCAAGCTAACAAGCTTAGAAGATTATGTTGCCCGCATGAAAGACGGTCAGAAATCAATTTTCTACATTGCTGGTGAAAAAGCCAAAGTCCTTAAAAACAGCCCACAAATTGAAGGCTTTAAATCTCGTGGCATCGAAGTTCTATTCTTTGAGGATACGATTGATGAGTTTTGGGTACAGAACGCTATGGGCTTTGGGGATCACCCTTTTGTGTCCGTGACTAAGGGCAATATTGACCTTGATGCAGTTGCAAACCCAAATAAAGAAGACGAAGAGCTCAAAAACGACAAAGAAAAGGAAGAAGACAAAGGCGCAGACACTAATGTCATTACATTGATTGACCGCATGAAGTCTATCCTTGGTGATGAAATTGGTGATGTCCGCACATCAAGTCGCTTAACGTCATCACCTGTATGTCTTGTTGCTGGCGATAAAGAGGCTGATTTAGGCCTAGAAAAAATGCTCCGTATTCAGCAGAATTATCAAGGCGAGTCTAAACGCATTCTTGAAATCAATGCGAAGCACCCACTAATCGTCCGCATGGCTGAAATTGCCGCGAATGATAGTAACGGTAAGCTTGAAAAGGCTACGCATTTGCTCCTCGACCAAGCGCGCATCATTCAAGGAGAAACCGTTAAAGACCCAACAAGCTTTGCACTTAACATGTCCGAATTTATTCAGGGCGGCATTTAAAAACAACAAAAAACGGCGCTGAAATAAGCGCCGTTTTTTTGAATTCTGTTTTTATAAAATATTACACAACAATATTAAGAAGTGAGCCACGTACTGCGTTTTTGGGAACCTGCGTTTGTTCATCAAGCTGTTTGTTAACCGCTTTTACATCCTGCTCCGCATTGGCTTTTACAATGTTTTGTTGTGTTTGTAATTGTGTCGTCTGTGCCGTATTCGTTGAAACATTTGATAATACGTTCATTTTCCAATCCCATTAAATAATAAATCTTAATATTACCCATTATATCACAAAAACTTAATAAAGTACAAATAAACACCACCAAACTCTTAATACATGCGCTGTATCATTGACGTTTAGCCCTGTCTTGTCTACTATGCGTGCAGTTTAACGATAAAATATTTTCTACAGGGCAGGAAACAAAGCATGAGCGTAATTGTATTCGGGTCGCTTAATACGGACCTATGTTACCAAGTGAGAGAGCTTCCACGCGCAGGCGAAACAATCAGCGCACTTAATTTTGAAGTTTTCAACGGTGGTAAAGGTGCAAACCAAGCAATATCCTCGGCGCGCAGTGGCGCAAAAACCGCGATGGTTGGGACGATTGGCCGCGATGCTTATGGGCAAGACCACGTAAATTCTATGGATGGTGAAGGCATTGATACAAGCTACATCCAACATGCATCTAAACCAACAGGCATAGCCAATATATATATCGACCAACATGGTGAAAATAACATTGTATTGAATGCCGGCGCCAACAGCGTAACAAACGCTGCGCAGCTTGCAAAATACCCTCTATCTGCTGATGACATTTGCGTTTTCCAAATGGAAGTCAACCATCAGGAAATTGTTAAAGCCATTAAACATGCAAAAAGCAAAGGTGCGCGCACTATACTAAACCTAGCCCCCGCACCAGATGATTTTGTCGATGGTTTATTTGATGATATAGATTATCTGATCTTGAATGAAGGCGAAGCAGAAAAAGTTTATACGTATTTAAGCAAAGACACATCATTACCCGACAGCTATGCACAGGCTCACTTTATAGCCAAACATCTAAACACAAATTGTATCGTCACATTGGGCGGCGAAGGCGTTTTTGCGGTTACGACCGATCAAAACGAACATAAAGCCACGCCACTAAGCCTTAAGCCACAAGATATTGTCGACACGACCGGCGCTGGAGATGCTTTTACAGGTGCCTTTAGCAGCGCCCTATATAATCAATACGACCTTAGTGCTGCATTACAATTTGCGGCAATTGCGGGGTCATTAGCGTGTTTAAAATTAGGCGCACAATCATCCTACCCAAACAAAGATGAAATTTTAGCCAAGTTACAAGACGTCAATAAAGCTGCATAAGCATATTTATCCGTATTTTTGAACATAGCGTCCGCAGGCTGCGCATAACGCTTCGGCAATACTTTGCCCTGCTTCATTGTTATAACTTTGAATTTGGTTATCCGCGATAAGCTGTAGGCTTTGTATATATACTTTTATAATATCTATTAAATCCGCATTCACGCGCTGAGCAATATCAAAAATCTGTAGAACTTCGTTAGATAAGGCCGAAACCAACGGAAATGAAAACATCTTTCCATGCGCCTTCATTGTCATCACTTCTTTTATTAACAATTGCCGCTTAGTTTCTGATAAATCATCAGTATGCTCCGTAGCGATAATATCACACATGACCTCTACTGACTTGTGTATGTATGATGAAAATCCAACGTCACACTTTTCAATTACTTCTTCAGCACGTTTTATACGTTCTTCTGGAATGCCACCAGAACCGACTTTTTCTTTTAATGTATTTTTAGGCGTTGCAAATCTCATTAATTTGCCTCGTTAATATACTTTACTTCAAAATTCTAATTAAAAAGTTATCCGCCATCATCATAACGGCGTTTTGGTCCACCATATTCATTCTGCGCGCGTTTTCTGCGGCGATCAGGGCCAAAAAACTCACCACTATCAACAAACTGGCGCGGCTTTTCTATTGCCTGCATAATGCGTGTATAAAGGTCTTTTGCTGTAAATGGTTTTACTAGAAACTCGCTTACACCGATATCACGCGCTTGCATGACGCGCAGCTTGTGTGAAAAGCCCGTCATTAAAACAATCGGCACATATGAATTTTTAGATAACGGATCTCTACGAATAAGCTTTACTAGATCAAGTCCACTCATATCACCCATAATCCAGTCAGCAATCACCAAATCAGGTGCATGTTTTTGGAACAGTTCAAACCCTGTTTCCGCATCATGTGCAATATGCACTTCGGTGAACCCAAATGTTTGTAATATACGCTTTGTCAGCATCGCCATGGGAACCATATCCTCGACGATCAAAACAGACGCACGATCAAGTGTATATGTCATTACCTCTACCTACAGCCATTGATTAGTAAATTTTAATATAGAAAAGTTACGAAATTATTACTATGTATATACTTATGTATGAAAAAGTGGACAGAAAATGTCTATTAAATTTAATGGGGCTATCATGACACAAGAGAAGATTCATGACAAATTAAATTTAAGACATTGTTTTAAAGCCAAAAAAGGGTGAGGTACCAGATGTCGGGTAATCCTTATTCATATGTAGATACATCACATCACCATATGTAAATCTTTTTTCTGACTGACCCGTAAAATATGACGGCATAACTAATTCTTCGCGCCCAGCATCAAGTTCTATGCCGAGTTCATTTAAGCTCTTTTGATTAAAATATGTACTGACATCAAAGTTCTCATATCTTAACAGCACAGACTTCCCTGTTATTTCAGCTACGCGCACAGGCTCAATACTTTCTGACAGCTCTTTCATTATCGCATAAGAACGTTGTTGATGGCTGTTTTGAAACAACACACTATGGCGCAGCTGCACATCATTTAAATGATCACAAACATCTTGAACATATGATTGATCATAGAGCTTATCTGCACCTTTTATATCAATTCCTAATTCAAGAAATAAACGCGCCTGATTAATATAATCTATATGACGGCGCGCAGAGGATGATACAGTCGCATAGGCGGACACACCAATATCTATATGCCCTTTATTCATTGCACCATATTGTGAAAAATTCAGTTTCGTATCGTGAATAATCGCGGCGACTTTATCTTTCTGACCAACTTTATCAGCCTCTACCAATAACGTTCCTATATCTTCTGCGGTACAGTCCTGTCCGCGTACAGGTAAAATTTGTGCAAATGGCGCGGATATTTTTCCTAAATTATAGCGCATGAAATCATAATGTGCGGCAGAAGTGCTGATGCCCATATTTCTATATCCAGCATAAAGCCCTTTTTCAGCAAACCATTTACCTGCAGTAGCATTAGCGTGGATCATACGATCTGCTACAATATTGCTATCAATTACGCCAGTTTCACTGCACGCATTAAATATGCTACGAAGCGGCGTTGCACTTGCTTGCTGTGCCATATTCCGACGCGCATCCATAAAGTCTTGGTATACCGTATATCTAGGGTCACCGGCAGCAATAGCTTTTTTGAAATCTTGCGGTGTGATATTTTTATTTACGCGAATAACGTCCGAGCGGAATGTTTGTTTAAAGTCTAAATCAACCAAGCGGCCGTCCAGATTATATTCAGAACGCACAACAAGGACTGGGCAATCCTGCCCCGCATGTAAAGACGCATGACCATGACTTAACATGGTTGGAATAGTCGGGCACACTGTACGTTTACCCGCATATAAAGTTTGCCCTACATTTAAGGATGCCTCATATAGCGGGGATTCCATATCAAAAATTAACGGTACAGCGATCAAATATGTTTCCTGTGTATACCCGCCGCTATGGCGCTCTAACGAAAAGGCATCGTCAATACATTTCGTGCCCGCGTCATCAATACTGATAATAAATTTATTATCATTGGCCTTAGGCGTGATGAATGGCCCGGCAGTGGCTTGCACCCGTTTTGCTTCATCAATAACGCGGCGCTTATGCTGCCCCGGTATATCAAACTTTGCCAAGCTAGATGCCAAATTCTTTACATGGCTGTGCGGGTTGTAAACTTCCTGCATTTGCGCCAATTCAAGGCGCGGTGAAAATGGCGAATATGTCGATGAAATTTTGAATCTATATATAGAATCGCATTTTAATGATGCATGCGCTGCCCCACTAAACAGCACACCTTTATACATGTCACCAAGCAAACGTATTTGATTTGATTTACTACGCTGCGCCAAGGCGATAACGTGTGTAGCCTCTCTTTTAGCGCTAAAAGCAAAGCTAGGCTCAACACAAATTGTCTTTTGAGAGGACGCTCCTATAAAGCCCAACTCCTCTTGCGATAATTGTAAATCTTGAAAACGGAAAAGCCCCTTCTTACCTGGCATAAATGCATATTTGTGAAAATCTTTTGTACGCATGACAAAACGTATGTTTAAGTCTTCAACACCACCGCATGGCTTTAGTGTAATGAATTTTTCGTTCTCACCTGATGAAAGGTCAGGGATCTCGGCGACAAAGAAGTTAGGAATGTCTTTGCTATTACTCGCGCGGTATATCTCCTGCCCACTATCCGATATACTGCGCGTTATAATATTTTTCTGGCATAGATTTTTTAAAGCTTTAGAAAAATTCTGGCGTGGGAAATTGGCCCCCATCAAATCATACCAATTATCCGCGCCAATAAATTTGGACGGAAAAGCACGAAACGCAAACAGGACCTTGCGTTCATCCTTTGACAGATCTTTAAGTTTGTCAGCGCTATATGGCGCAGATTTTCCCATTATTCACCTTATTATTATGTAGATATACACACTTAAACGATACCACGCAATATTTCAATAAAATTATGAAAAAATAGACATAACATATCTGATTAAAAAATAATTTGGATAGCAGTGGATAGAATGCCCCACTACATATTGGCAAACATGTTAAATAATATTAGATTAGAGTTACAAACCCATAGTCGATTTATTTCAGGAAAGATTGTTATGCAGGCAAATCGAAAAGAAATCATTATGAATTTTTCTGTACCACCAAGTGACGATGACATTTTGGTGCTTGCTAAAGATACACTTGAAAACCTTCCTGATGAATTTAGTGAATTTTGTAAAGACATTGAACTCGCCGTCGAAGATTTCGCCAGTGAAGATGTTGAGCAACAATTAGACGCAGAAGATCCATATGAAATTTTGCTATTCCTTAAATCAGGCAAAGAAATTTCACCGGGTATAGAGGCTAAAAACTCAGCGGATAATGACTGCCTAGTCCTTTATCGCCGCCCAATTCTTGATTATTGGGCTGAGGTTGAAGAAGATTTTAGCGACGTGATCACACGCATTATCTTCGAAGAAATTGCAGCTGAGCATGACTATACAGCCGATGAAATCGCTGAAATGGTTTTAAGCCACTTAAGTTAAATAATTTGTGATGCTGGCGCGGCCTTAGGGAAGTTTTCTAACGCCTTTTCAATATCATCTAGATACGGGAATGATGGCTGTGCGCCAGCGCCGCGACATGATAGCGACCCTGCCACAGCTGCGTAGCGTATGGCTTCCTCTATCGGCATATCGTTATAAAGGCATGCCGCAAGCGTACCACAATAGGCATCACTCGCCCCCCACAGCTCTTTTGCTTTAGGCGTATTTTCTAATGCCAATGCTGGCACGCCCCACGAGTCACCATCAGGGGTCACAACAACAGAGCCTTTTTCGCCGAGGGTCACAATACAGGTTAAGTCGCCCTCTTTCGCTAAGCCATTGGCAATAATCACCGCATTATTTTTACGATCCATCTCTGTGGCAATAGCAATTTGTTTCGCTTCCAACTGGTTAACCACGAGGTAATCAATCATGCTTAAGAATTTGCGCGGGATCATCTTCATCGGCGCAAGGTTGAGCATGATTTTCGCGCCGTTTTCTTTAGCACGTTGCATTAACTTGTAATTTTCTTCTTCAGGCAACTCCATTTGCAATAATACAAACGCTGCCTCATTCAAAATTTCGTCGGGAATCTGTTCTGCCGTTGCATCGCCATTCGCGCCGCGTGCTTGATATATGCGTATAGACTGGTTGCGATCAATCGCAATAGAGTTTCCGCCTGTTGGCTTATCTGACTTTCCTAGGCCTGATGTGACGACACCATCCATGCGCAGCTTATCCGTCAGTTTCTTACCTATCGGATCATCACCGACCATACCGACAATAGCCGTTTTGGGCCCCATGCGATGCGCGGCAAGCGCTTGGTTACCGCCGCGCCCACCGGGGTGTGTTTCATAAGTTGTTGCATAAACAGGGGATTGGTCTTGCGGGTGTTCATCAACCTCAAGAAAGAAATCCATACAAAGTGAACCAAAAACTATAAGCATCTTTTAGACTATCAACAGAGACATAATTAAAATCAAATCAGGGGATTATATCATCTTGCTAATGAATTTTAAATAAGGCATAAGATATTCTAGAAAAGAAACCATAAATTGACAAATCTGCCTGAACAGTGAGTAAGCGCCATGAGTGATATTGATTACAACGCCTTTTTTGAACAAAAAGTCAGCGAATTAAAAGACGAAGGCCGTTACCGCGTATTCATGACGATGGAGCGCATCGTTGGCAAGTTCCCACACGCCGTATGGCATACAGAAAACGGCGAAGAAAAAGACGTTACAATTTGGTGCAGCAATGATTATCTAGGTATGGGGCACCATCCAAAAGTCATCAAAGCTGTGCAGGACGCCGCAGCACATTCAGGCGCAGGCGCAGGCGGAACACGTAATATTTCAGGCACAACCATTTACCACACACAAGTCGAAGAATCCTTAAAAGACCTTCATAATAAAGAAGCCGCCCTTGTTTTTTCATCTGGCTATGTCGCCAATGAAGGTGCGCTTAGTACACTTGCAAAGCTCTTACCAGGCTGTATTGTTTTTTCTGATTCCCTAAACCATGCGTCGATGATCCACGGTATTAAATCTTCACGTTGTGCAAAATATGTGTATCAACATAATGACCTAGAGCATCTTGAAAAGCTGCTTAGCGAAGCACCGAAAGATGCGCCTAAGGTTATCGCATTTGAATCTGTTTATTCTATGGATGGTGACATCGCCCCTATTGAAGAGATTTGTGATATTGCTGATAAATACAATGCCATGACTTACCTTGATGAAGTTCATGCCGTTGGTATTTATGGTCCACGCGGCGGCGGCGTTGCCGAAGAACGCGGCCTGATGGATCGCATCGATATTATTGAAGGCACCTTTGGTAAAGCTTACGGCTTAATGGGCGGTTTTATTACAGGTAAAGCGAGCGTGATTGACGCCATTCGCTCTTACGCATCAGGTTTTATCTTCACTACATCCCTGCCGCCTGCCGTTCTTGCCGGTGCGCTTGCAAGTATCGAACATTTAAAAACATCCCGTTTAGAGCGCGAACGTCAAAAGCGTAACGTCGCCTATATGAAAGAGCTGTTTGAAAAGGCCGAACTTCCTTATATGAAGGGTGACAGCCATATTGTCCCGCTCGTTGTTGGTGATGCCAAATGCTGTAAACAAGTTACAGATATTCTTATCAATCAATTCGGCCTGTACGTTCAGCCTATCAATTATCCGACTGTCCCTAAAGGGACTGAGCGCCTACGCCTAACAGCCACCGCAGCACATAGCATTGAAGACATTGAACGCTTAACAAATGTTTTGGAAGATATGTGGCGCAACACGCATATGTTTGCCTATGCTTCTGCGGCATAAATGAAGGTATAAAAAAGCATTCAAAACCGAATGCTTTTTTAAATTATTCTTATTTCTACTTTAGCCTTATGCTGGCTCAAAACGTATAACGCGCGTTGATGCTTCTTGTTTATCATCTACCGTTTTTGTCAGGAAACGTTCCGTGTCAATACAGAAGCTGTTTGCAGATTCAGTGAAAATATCATCGTCTCGTAGAACCCAGTAATATTCTGGCCCTTCGAATGTATTTACGCCTGCTTTAGTGAAGCTGCCCTTAAATTCACCAGCATCACGGTTCGCAGCAATCACTTTCTTCATCGCCGTATAGTTTGGCAGCACCCATTCACCGTTATATTGACCGTTTTTATACGCGCCATAAAGTGCCTCTTCAGAGGCAACGTCCAAACCATTATGCCCTAAGAAGTTATCCAACATACCAACGAAACCGACAGCATCGGCAAATTCATATTGCATAGGCTTGTTTTCACAGCCTATAAACTCGCCTGGCGCTGCAAAAACATTAAATTCCTGTGATAAACCGTAGTTCTTAAAGATAGGCGCGCGGCCCATATAAACGCCCTTGCCCTCAACCATTTCACCAAGATTATAAGTCATAGTTTTACCCTGTAATTATATTTAATTACATTTTTTATAATCAATAGAAACATAATATGTCAAGAAAAACACTTAGAACAGCATTTTTAATGCTATGAGCATCATAAATACGGCGAAAAATTTCTTTAGTTTTTTTGCATCCATTTTATGCGTTAGCTTTGCACCAATTTTTGCCGTGAACACACTTAGTGCGATAATTGATGCGACTGCGACATAATTAACATAGCCTATGCTATATGGCGTTAACACATCACCATTGCCATTAACATCATTTAACAAAAACACTAAACTGCCCGAAACAGCAACGCATACCCCTAATGCAGATGCCGTGGCAATCGCGCGATTAATCGCCAAGCCCTGCTGCACCATAAACGGTACATTCAGTGTTGCCCCACCAATCCCCATCAATGCAGAAACCACGCCTGAGAACAGACCGAATGCCGCAGCTAAAATCTTATTTACATCAACATGTTCTTGCACAATTTTGGCGCCAGATTTGAACATAAGAAATGCCATGACGAGCAAGATACCACCAAAAATACGTTTCAGCACATCACCTGGCAAAGCAATTGCAGATAAACCACCAAAGACAGCGCCAATAACAATGCCAATCAACAATAATTTAAACCACGTAAAATCAACTGCCTTATGCTTATAATGCGTATAGGATGACACAAAGCCTGTCGGCACAATCGTCAGCAATGATGTTGCCACAGCCGCCTGCATAGCGGCATCGCCATAATAGCCCATATTTGTGAAAACGTAATAAAGCACCGGCACAATGATCGCGCCACCACCAATACCAAATAGCCCCGCAGCAAACCCCGCCAGCGCACCTAATGGCAGAGATATAGCAATAAGCAGCAAAAAATCTGGAAGCATACTATGATGCCTTTTTTAATCCTTCAACAAAGTTTTTAAGGTCTTTATCTGTACGTGGGCCCATTTGTGAAATGATTTCGGTCGCAAGAAGTGATCCAAGGTCGCCACATGCTTTTAGGTCATAGCCGTTTGTGTAGCCATATAGGAAGCCGCCAGCATAGGCATCACCTGCGCCCGTTGTATCTTTTAGCTCGCTTGGTTCAATAGCATCAATTTTGATTGTTTGGTTACCGCTAATGATTACCGAGCCTTTAGGGCCACGTGTAAGCGCAACAAGTTTACATTTAGAGCGGACAATTTCCTGTGCCTCTTCAAATGTTTCTGTTTGGTAGAGCGCCATAATTTCTTGCTCATTGGCGAAAACAATATCAACGTGATGGTCAACAAGGTCTTGGAAATCTTCACGATGGCGTTCAACACAGAACGGATCAGATAGGCTAAGCGCAACTTCACGTCCATTCGCGCGGGCTATTTCAGACACGCGACGGTAACCGTCTTTCGCAGCTTCTTTATCAAACAGATAACCTTCCATGTAAGAAACTTTCGCCGCAGAAACGACATTTTCTTGAACATCCTCAGCCTCAAATTCCGCAGCAGCACCCAAATAAGTATTCATTGTACGCTGAGCATCTGGCGTAACGAGAATAAAACAGCGTCCCGTTGGATGATTGTTTTTTAAGCGTGGCGTAGAGAAATGAACGCCTGTAGCTTTTAAGTCATGGGCAAACACATCACCGAGCTGATCTTCTGCGACCTTACCAATAAAGGCGGCCTCTGCCCCCAAGCCCGCAACAATCGCAATTGTATTCGCCGCTGAGCCACCAGACATTTCAGTCGCCTGACCAATATCACCATATAGCTGCTCAGCACGTTCGGTATCAATAAGGGTCATCGCCCCCTTCATCATGCCGTATTTTTCATTTTGTTCGGCAATAAATTCATCGCTTGCATGTGTCAAAACATCAACAATAGCGTTGCCCACACCTAAAACATCAAACTTAGTACTGGTCATAGCTCTTCCATCTTTTTATAAGATCAGATGGTTTAGTAGCATAGAAGATAAACAAACGCTATATTTTTGACTATAAATCCACTTAAAATCACGTTATAATTTAATTTCCCGCAATACGGTTTATTCCGTCTCGCCCAAAACATACCCAACTTACCGATATTCACTATGGAATTTTTTAAAGACGTTAAACGCGCAACAGCAAAAACCAATACGTATATCAACGATAATGGCGCCAGCCTTATCGACCTTTTGCTTTTATTGGTGACGCCGCTTGTCGCAATTGATGTTTTACGCCAGTTTTTTGACCCCGCTGGTTATGTTTGGGTTGCAATGAGCTTTTTATACATATGTGTATTTATGCTCATCCCAACATTATGGCTTAGAAGCACAGTAGAAAGCGAAGATCCTGAGCGTGACTTTATATCATATCTAGGTAGTTCAAAGACATATATGACAAACCTTATTTTAATCCTGATTACCATTATATTCATCAAAATCCCCGAAATTGCGGATATGATTGATAAGGCCTTACTTGATACGAGCGGCGTTGTATTTGCACACACCACATTAGTGACTTTTGTTATTTTTTCTTTGGCATGCCTACGTTTAAGCTTCCTTATTCCGCTCTATAATAGCGGTTTAAACTTGACCTATAGCCAAGCCCTTCATGCCACACGCGGCAAAGCGGCAACTTTGGCGGCAACAATCATATCATCAGCTTTCCCTTTAATCTTATTTACTGTGATATACGCATTTTTCATTACGCCATGGTTGGTTGAAAATGTCTTCGACAACATATCCCGCAATATGATAACGATGATATTGATTGCGCCAGCCAAATACCTTGCCGCGCCATTAATCATGATCTACAGCTTCACGGCGCTCGCCTATCACTACGCTAATTACGCGAAGCAATATTTAGTCATGCACAAAGACGGCACAAAAGCGCCGCCTAAGAAAAAAGATATGCATTAAAGTGATAACGCCACAGTCTCTAAACGCTTAATTTCATCACGAATTTTTGCAGCCTCTTCAAATTCCAAATCAGCGGCCGCTTTACGCATATCTTTTTCAAGCTTTTCGATATGCGTCTTCATTTTATCTGGATGAGATACAAGTTGAAGATCGTCTTTAATCTTCTTGATATCTCGGCCTTTTTTAGATTTTCCTGATTGTTCGCTTGAGCCAAAGACATCTTCAAGAATATCGCTTACATCCTTAATCACGGTCTTCGGTGTAATGCCATTCTCAGTGTTATAGAGCATTTGTTTCTGACGGCGGCGGTCGGTTTCTTCGATGGCGGCTTTCATACTATCCGTTTCACGGTCAGCGTAGAGAATAACTTTCGCATCTGCATTACGTGCCGCGCGCCCAATGGTCTGGATTAACGAAGTGCGACTACGTAAATAGCCCTCCTTATCCGCATCAAGAATACACACGCGCATACATTCAGGAATATCCAGCCCCTCACGTAGCAAGTTAATGCCGACAAGAATATCAAACACACCAAGGCGCAAATCACGGATAATCTCAATACGTTCAATCGTGTCAGTATCCGAATGCATGTAACGGACTTTAAGGCCGTTTTCATTTAAATATTCACTAAGGTCTTCCGCCATTTTCTTGGTCAGTGTTGTCACCAAGACACGCCCGCCCTGCGTAATAATATCGCGGCACTCTTTCATCAAATCATCGACTTGGTTTTCTGTCGGGCGAATTTCAACCGGCGGGTCAATTAGGCCCGTTGGGCGCACGACCTGTTCGACAAATTCGTTATTGGTCTGTTCCATTTCCCATGGGCCGGGCGTTGCCGATACAAATACGGTTTGTGGGCGCAAATTATTCCATTCTTCAAACTTTAACGGACGGTTATCCATGCAGCTTGGTAGACGGAAACCATACTCCGCCAAGGTCGATTTACGTGAACGGTCGCCATTAAACATCGCACGCAGCTGCGGGATCATGCCGTGGCTTTCATCAACGAATAGCAATGCATCATCGGGCAAATATTCAAATAAAGTCGGCGGCGCTTCACCAGAATTACGCCCCGTTAGATAACGCGAGTAATTCTCAATCCCTTGACACATATTGGTGGCTTCGAGCATTTCAAGATCAAATTTCGTGCGTTGATCCAGACGTTGCGCTTCTAGCAATTTTCCTTCTTTTTCAAACCACTCTAAACGGTCTTTAAGTTCACGCTTTATGCCTTGGATGGCCTGCTGAATTGTTGGCCCCGGCGTAATATAGTGTGAATTCGCGTAGACACGTACAGCAGACATTTTATTAAATTTCTGCCCCGTTAGCGGGTCAAATTCAGTAATATCCTCGATCTCATCACCAAAGAAGGAAAAACGCCATGCACGGTCTTCGGTGTGGACGGGGAATAATTCAACAACATCGCCGCGCACGCGGAATGTCCCACGCTGAAAGGCAATGTCATTGCGTGTGTATTGCAGTTCAATGAGTTTTTTGATGAAGGCATCACGATCCATTTCCGTTTCAGGAGAAATGTCTAACGTCATGGCCTGATAATCTTCTTTAGATCCGATACCGTATATACAGGACACGGAAGCCACGATAATCAAGTCCCTCCGCTCAAAAAGTGAGCGCGTTGCCGCGTGGCGCAAGCGATCGATCTGGTCATTAATGGATGCATCTTTTTCAATATAGGTATCACTGCGCGCGACATAGGCCTCTGGCTGATAATAATCGTAATAGGATACAAAATATTCAACAGCATTATCTGGAAAGAAGCTACGCATTTCGCCGTAAAGCTGCGCCGCCAAAGTCTTATTCGGTGCGAGGATCAATGCTGGGCGCTGCAAATCTTCAATCACATGCGCCATGGTAAAGGTCTTACCCGTCCCTGTGGCTCCCAATAAAACTTGATCCGTAAGACCTGCATTTAGGCCTTCTGTTAACTGTTTGATTGCTTCGGGCTGATCACCCGCGGGGGTGAATTTGGCATGTACTTTAAACGGGCGAGATTGCTCGACCGGCGCCTTACTTTCATTGTCTTTTAATTGCTGCGCGTTATCCATGCCATTTATATAGATGGATTCCTGCCAAAAGCCAAAGGTAAAGTTACATTATTAACGCACGTTTAGGGATATCCGAGACAAGTTTCGCACCGATCTTTGCACCGTTTTCGCCATGCAATTCATTCAGCATGCTAATCACATCAGCACCGACTAATGGATCATGCACATTTTCAACAAACTTATCTTTTTCTTTGGTGAGCGTACGACATAGAACAACATCTTGACGTTGCCCCGCTTTATCAAATACGGACACAAGCTCACCCATCATTACACCGCCATCTTTAAGCTTAACTGTTTTTACATCTGACACATTAATATTTTTAAGCGTTAACTGCGCATAGAAACCATCTTCTTCTGTCAACGCTTTGGCGATATTCACAAGTGATGCTTTTGCCTTATCATCACCAGATGCATGCGCATTAAATAGGCCTGAAAGGCCATCTAACTTACTTGTCAAACTAGCATTAAACCCTGCAACATATTGCGGAAAAGCTTTCTGAACAAGCCTGTGAAGTTTATTAATGTTTTGGGTTGCATCCACAGGCTCAATACGCATCAGCGCATCACCAATGTTGCTAATATCCGTGTCATATAACTTCACTTTTGGACTATCTTCACCATCATATATAATTGACAACAGTTCCGTCAATTTAACACCAACATCATCTGGCGTACCTGACAATGCCAAAGTGACCAAGTCATATGTAGTTGCCTCGGCATCCAATCCTGCCGCAACACGATCACAGACGATATGGGCGCAGCTTTTATATATATCCACTGGCTCACCTAAACCATAATACATACCTTTGATCGCTTTCCCCAAAGGCGCATCGACGCATGCATAAGGTTTTATATCCATATTGATCAAAAGCGCGGCATCATATGCCTTGAAAACATCATCTGCAACCAAACTTTGCAGCACCGAAATATATTCCTCGCCATATGTTTTTATAAACTCCTCGTGTTCCGGCCTATCCGTACCAATCAGAAAATTTTTGTTTAGATACATATCAATGTAGAAATCAACGAAGGTAGGCTTGGCTGATTTTCTTATATTCGCAAAGCCAGATTTATATTTATCCCAGATTTTGTCTGCTTTAGATTTAAAAAGTTTCATGTTGTTTACGCCTATTTTATTAAGCCATGCGTCAAACGCTGTGTACGAATATTTTGGTTTAGTTTTTTGTATATTTCTGCGCCTGCTGCGCCATATTCCTCTTGGAGCTCTTGATCCAGTCTGGCGGCGCACAGCGCTTCATCATAATGCGCTTTTAAATTTACTTCAGTTTCATCGCTGTCATCGGTTTTATGGCGAACTACGTGTGGAACTCGCTCAACAAACACAAAATTCTGTTCATCACCCTCTGCCTGTATATTCGGCAATGTCACCATTACGCTGATTAAATCCTGCTTATGTTCATTAAAGTCCCGTACAAACACAGGCTCACTACACTTAATATTTAGCATCCCTTCGACTATACCGCTATCGCATAACAGTTTCACACGACGCGCCAGCGCTATGCGCTGTTCCATGTCCAATTCATTTGCATCTGCGGCTTGTGCATCCAAATCTTTAGCAATAATATTTTTAGTATCATGCGCCCCCACATTAAAGCAGCGCACTAATTTAAGAACATCCTCCGTATATTTAGCGCCATCCCTATCCAATATGTCTTTTATCATGGGGATAGCCTGATCTGGTAAATCCTGCGGATATTCTTCAAATAAATTTATAGCCCCCTTTATGCCATCATTATCATTAGAATTTTTTATGCGCTGAAATGTGCCTAGTATCAGGTCTTCTTTATACGCCGAGAATATACCATTCGGCATTAAATCATCCCCCTGATCTAACCTGAAAAGACGACCAACATAGCCATAATAATCATCGTAGAATCTTGCACGCTTTTGCGCCAACATTTCAGCCACATCACAATAATCTTGCGCATGAATTTTCAACAAATCGGCATCCGTAATCTCATCTGGGTTCACACAGCACCAAACAAGTTCTTTTAACCAGCCATATGTACTGTCAGGGTCAGCCGCGTCCATATTCGTACGTATAAGGTCAAAGAACATTAAGCCATATTCACGTAAGAACTTTGTTTTATTTTCAACGCTCAGCTCGTGATACGCTTTATTCGTCCAGTCAAAGCCACCCTTTTTCTGGAACTTTTCTGATATTTTCTTTAGCGTATTCCACGCTTTTTCTTCTTTTGATTTTCTTGTAAACATTTTCTCGCACAATCTACTTAATTATAACATTCCACCTTGAACCAGAATCTGTATAGGCTAAGATCTCTTTATAGTATTTATCTGCATCTGCTTGCAGTTGTTCTTCAGTTTTTTTTCAACCACGCCATATTACACACCATTTTAAATTTGCTGTAGCATATAGAACACTTCGGCAAAAGTCAACGATTATGTAAAAGGCATACCTGGTGATTGTACCCATAATTAATTCAAATGAACTTATGGCTTTGTGAAGTTTTGCGTGGTCTTTTTTTATAATTTCATACCCAACCCCGATAGATGTTATTTTCTAGCACGGATCTACAGAATTATTGAGCACTATGTCAACACATCAAGTGTTGTTTGAAGGTTTATTGGACAATAAGATAAGACCTCTAAACGGCGGTCCTCAAACACATTGTAATCATCACCCGTACTATGCGCCTCACACCACTCCGCGATAGTCTCATCGCGCTGAATAAGCAGCTCTTTAATAACGGGAAGAAAAGCCTTCATACAATTCGACACCCATAAATTAACTGGCCAGCTTGGTTGAGCATGGTCAACTTCAAAACGTTCTGCCATGGCGATGACGTCTTCAGCCTTATACCAAATCTCACCAGTTACCCAGCGGTTGGTGGTAAATAGGCCAGTGATATTCCCCGCTTTATCCATAGCAATGCCAATAATATGGCATGTATGTTTTTTAGGATCATCCTGTGCAGCATCATAATCAAGCGCGGCGTAAGGCTTTTCATTTTCTAACATACCAGACTTACGCAAGAATGTATGGAAATGCCCGTGTTCACCATCATGGCGCTGCGTTGCGGATTGATCATTCGCTTCAGGGTGGGCGTGATAATAAAACTGTGATGCCGTGTTGCCATCCAACACATCTTTGGGCGGCACATGTTTCCAAAACTCAAAACGGTCTGTGAAGCGCAAAATTTCAGTGACGATGCTATGTTTGGTGTTAGATAATACACGCTGCGCTTCGTTCATCATCATCAATGAATCGAGCATAGCTTCTTTTTCATCTGACGGCAGGTCAGACAAAATAGCCTCAAAATCGACCTCGATCGACATTTTGTCATTTAACGTTAAATTCTTCTGCGCTTGCTGCATCGGTATAATTTCAAAAATAAAAAAGGGACAAATTATGCCCCTTTTCTAAAACAAAAGCGCTATAGAGTAAACTATAGAGCTTCATAATTTTCTTAGTGATGTGCCTCACATGGGTGCTCAGCTTCACAAGGATGCTCTGCGCCACATGGGTGTTCTGCTTCACATGGGTGCTCTGCACCACAAGGATGCTCAGCTTCACATGGGTGAGCTGCACAAGGATGTGCTGCACAATCGTGACCTGCACACATGTGACCGTGCTCAGCCGCACATGGCGCTGCACCTTCGTGGTGCTCTGCGAATGCTGGGCCTGCCGCTACAGCTGCAATAGCTGCCGCACCAAGAACCAATGTTTTTTTAGATACAAACTTCTTCATTACTTTTGAATTCATAATAAATCCTCTTCTTAAGATTCAAAAAATACACGCGCTATATTGCCTGATTTTACTTTCATGTCAAAGCATATTTGCGGTAAACTATTGATATGAAAATGTCTTTTTGCATAATTGCGACACTGTTCTGTCTCTTTTGTATATCCCCATATCAAAGCGTATATGGCGATCCCCTTAATAGTAATGAAGTCAAAAAATATCTTGATGATTATACGCTAAACACACCGAGTAAAGCCGGTGCGGTTGCCCTACTGCACACAAATACAGAGCGACAAATTATCGCTAGCGGCTATGCGAATAAAGAAAAAAAGCTGCCTATCACCACAGATTCACGCTTCCACATTGCCTCACTAACTAAAATGTTTACAGCCGTAATCATATACCAGCTTATCGAAGAAGGTCATTTAACGTTAGACACTAAAGTAAGCCACATCCTCGATTCCAAGGTCTATGAGAAAATTGATAACTTTGGTGATGCTACCATAGAAATGCTGCTTGAACATAGCAGCGGCATGCCTGACTTTATTGGCAGTGCATTTGACGAAGCCGCTATTAATGCCAAGAACCATAATTGGAGCGCCGAAGAAGCGCTTAACTTTATTCAGGATACGCCTGCGCATTTTAAAGCAGGGTCTGAATATGCTTACAGCAGCACTGGCTATGTTTTATTAGGTGAAGTGATCAAACTTATTGAACAAGAAGACGATTTAAACAAAATATTCAAACGCCGCATTTTTGACCCCTGTGATATTCACAATACCTATTTCCCGCCGTCTACGCGCCCGCGCGCGTCACAACTTGCCCGCGGTTATGATATGATTGGTATACATATGCGTGATGTTAGCGACATTATGTGGGGTGAACGCCTGGCCGATGGCGGGCTTGTGTCCACCGCGGAGGATTTAGAGAAATTTCTAACCGCGCTGCTTATCGAAAAATCTCTTATTTCGCCTGAACATCTCTCCATAATGATGGATATTGATAAAACATTGCCCGACCACGCCCCAGGTGGGCGTGGCTTGATGTTATTAAACCACTATGACCATAGCGGTGCATATCCGCTTTATTACGGGCATTTTGGGTTATATTTGGGGTATCGTTCCGCGGCGTTTTATGCGCCTGATACGGGGGATATGATTATCATACTCGCCAATAGCGCAGATTTCCCAACACACACGATGTTAGAAAAACTCGGCATTCTTGCCCCATTAAAATAAATAAGCACATGATGGTTGGAAATGAGTATAGCGATATTCTTCGCGGCGCAAGAGCTCTACTTCTGGCACATATTGTGCAGCCGTATTATCAAGGCCAATCGCTGCGCGATCCCGCGGTAAAATATCGAGCAGCTTTCGGTTAATCAAAAAAGCATCGCCCATATAGTCTGTTACACCGTAACGCGCACTAATTTCCGCCATAGATGTCTGCCCAAAAGCCTGTGCAAGACGTAGCTGCGTTTGTTTAATGGCCTGTTTATTTGATTTCTGCTTAAGGGCGTCATAGGCCGTTAAGACTTCTCGCGCATAGGGAAGCGTTCGGCAAGCAAGCGCGTCTAACACATCATCACAATCATAATCCGCCGCAGCAAATATAATATGCGCACCATCCCCCTCAACGCGCACCATTTGTCCGCCATATTTCTGCGCTAGGTCATCCGCCACCTGGCGGGTTCTCTCAAGATGCTTTTGCCATTTATCAGAGCCCAAAGTTTGACGAAGCGCCGTTGAATTAGAGATATCATAGCTGCACAGCACGGCGGTTTTATTATTTGACTGCGCGCCATTTACGAATGCATTGGTAGCAATATCCGTTAAAATATTTTTGTTAGCTTGCGCTAAAAACTGTCCAACCTTGGAGCCCTGCATCAAGCTTTTCGCCTGCGCAGCCACTTGAGAAATCGGTAACACCAATTCATCATGCGGCGCTTTAAAAATCAGCTGTACTGCGAAGTCTTTATTAAGCGCCTTATTGTAACATAGCTGATCCATACGATATGCGCTTCGTGAACAATCAACTGTTTTGCGCATCGTAAAAACGCTGCCGATTGACGTGCCAATATGCGGAATACGCTGCGGATGGATTGTGTTAATAACAAAATCTTTATAATCCGGCTCTGCCGCGCGGCTAAAGCCTGTACTTAAAATATTGAATGAGCGTTCGTTAAATAAAGCCGCATTATTATGATAGAGGCTTGCACCCAATAGCTGAACATTTTGCGGAAGCTTCATAGCAGACCCATTCGCCACCAGACCATCAAGCGCGGCTTGCAATTTTTGCTTTTCTTTTATGCTTTCAGACATAACACCCCAAAATAAAATAAGCGTATAAAGTGAATTATACGCTTATCTAGCACAAAATATAAGAATATGTCAATTAAACCGCATCTGCCGTATTAATCACCGCATCCAAACGACGCGGCGTGGCACCAAGGGATGTAACCATATCCTCGATAAGGACAGATACAGCTTCCAATCGCACAGCATCGGTACAGCGCGCAACAAGGCTGACGCCTAATTTACCTTGTGCATAATAAGGATAACTGCCGATTTCCACATCGGCGTTATTGTCCTGTAATTCTGAGAGTTTTTCCGCAAGTACGCTTTCCGTTAATTCACATGTTACGGTTGTTGATAATATCGGTGCGCCCCCATGCAGGCTTGGCAGAATATGGGTTAGCATATCTTGCATAATGCGCGGGACACCTGCCATGACATGGACATTCTTAATAATGAAACCGGGGGCGCTCGTCACTTGGTTCGGGATCAATTTGGCACCGACAGGAATACGCGCCATACGTAAACGCGATTTTGTCAAACCTTCATCACCGTAATATGCGGTAAGCATTGCAACCGCGTCTTTGTTTTCTTCTAAAGCTACGCCGAATGCATCTGCCACATTATCCGCCGTAATATCATCATGCGTTGGACCGATACCGCCAGTGGTAAACACGTAATCATAAGCATCACTTAAATCACGTACCGCCGTTGAAATACGCGCCGGAATATCGGGCACCACACGAACTTCGCCCATCACAATACCTATTTCCGTCATGCGCTCCGCAATATACTGTATATTCTTATCCTGCGTGCGACCTGAAAGAATTTCATTCCCGATAATTAAAATCGCGGCAGTTTTGGCTGTATTTTCTGGCATAACATATCCATTTTCATTGTAATCTTAATTGGCTTCATGCTACATGGATACCATGCTAGGTCAAGATATAAAACACGCAACACCATACAAGCTTGGGCAAAAATCCTTATGGACGATTTTGCTCAGCCTTTGCCTATTATTTTCGACGGTAAGTTACGCAAACGTCCCACACCCGATCAAGCGCCCTAATGTGCCATTACAAAATTTCTATGATGAATGGGTCAATACACAGCGCGGGACGATACCTGACCTCAAACAATGGGCAGATACTTATTTTGATGCGCGTAGCAAAATTCGTTTTGATATCACAGCAAAAATACCTGCCCTACTTGATTATGATTTTCACAAAACCATAAAGGTCGATGCTAAGGATGCAGAAAAGCACCTTATTCAATGGCTAAACATACATAAACACAGCGCGTTAGATTATAAAATCATCACCGCACAGAGTGATGAAAACGGCACAGTTTCCGAAGTACAATATACCGCGCATGGCGTAACCGTCTTGCCCCAAGGGCGGCATAAGACCATACGCATGAAGACGGATTTAGACATTCTTTGCCATGACACATTAACGCCGCCGCCCATTAAAATCATTTCATCAAACTGTGAAATGCGCGCCGAAAGCATTCCATTAAAACAGCGCGGGCAATAGGCGGTTGTTTTTCACAATATTATCTTATATAAATTATGCAGAATAATTGAAGGAAGACTATGATTTACGCACAGCGACAAAAGAACCCAAACGGGATTGTTATTCACGAAGCATCTGATTATGAAGGCATGCGTGTTGCCGGTCAGCTCGCCGCCCAAACATTGGATATGATTACGCCACATGTTGTACCGGGTGTCACGACCGAAGAACTTGACCGCCTATGTCATGAGTTCATCTTGAAACATAACTCCGTGCCTGCGCCGCTTAATTATAAGGGCTTTCCAAAGTCAATATGCACATCGATCAACCATGTTATATGCCACGGCATTCCTGGCCCGAAAAAGTTACAAAATGGCGACATTGTTAATATTGATGTGACGGTTATTGTTGATGGCTGGCATGGTGATACATCACGCATGTTTACAGTTGGCGACAAAATATCCGTTAAAGCGCAGCGCCTATGTGATGTGACTTATGAATGTATGATGGCGGGCATTGAACAAGTTAAACCGGGCAATACTCTGGGTGACATTGGCGCGGCGATTGAAGAAATTGCGCATGCAAATCGTTTTTCTGTGGTTGAAGATTTCTGCGGTCACGGCCTTGGTCAAGTCTTCCACATGCCGCCATCTGTATTGCACTACGGCAAGCCCGGAACAGGCCTTATGTTAGAACCGGGCATGTTTTTCACCATTGAACCAATGATCAATACAGGCAAGAAAAGCAGCAAGATTTTGGCCGATGGCTGGACTGCTGTCACCAAAGACCGCGGCCTTTCGGCACAGTATGAACATTCCCTTGCCGTCACGGAAGACGGGTTTGAAATATTCACCCTATCGCCAAAAGGTTGGACAAAGCCGCCTTATAGCTAACGCTTAAAACTTACTTGGCAAGCGTCATTGTTGATGGCGTTTGCTGCTGTTCTTGGTGTTTTTGGTGTTTTTGGTAATCGTAAGATCCCAAATAATGATGCGTAATGACTTCCTCACCCTCATCGTTCTGTGGCGGCGCTTGATAATTGCTGTTTGCTGTAACTGTTAATGTCATTTTCTTCCCTCCGATAAAAAAAACAAAAAAGGCGCATGAGATTACGCGCCTTAACTATAAATATTAAAATTTGAATGCTTGATCTATGTTAACCTTAGGCAAACCTGTTTCAGGGTTAACTGCATCACCGCATGCATTGCGCTCCACAACACCATCACTATCATTTGCATCCACATGTGCACGGCGCATACCGCTTTCAAGCACAACTCGCTCTCCACAAAGTAAAGAATTATTATCTCGATCAGGGACTGTCATCGTATGATAGACATCACTAGATCCCATAAAACTATGGTTTACATTTGGTACTCTGAATATTTTTTGATCATTCCCCGCCATTTTCACTTCCTCCGTTTAAATTGCGATACGCATTAGCATTGCGTTGTGGTGTTGAGTCATCCAGTCATTGTGCGAAACGCTATCTGGGTGGCCTTGTTCATATGACTCTACCGCCAAATTATGGGCCATTTGAGCAAATGCGCTTAATTCACTTACTTTTACTTTTGTTGTTGTCTCTAACATTACCTGCGCCTCCGATACCTGCTTTTTTGATAGAGGCAAGAATAGCATTATGGAAAAATGTTTACAACAAAGAAAAACAAGCCATTGATTTATAATAAAAATGGCTTGTTTAAAACATCATTACAAAGTGAAAAATGGTGGATATTTATCGACTATCTTCTGAATTTTATCATAATCCGCAAAATTCGAGCGCTGATTATCTTTTGTTGTAAGGAAAAAGACATTCGGCATGTCTTTTCTTTCAAACATTGTAAAACGATCAAGTAGGGATTTATTTTCTGAAGCGTCTGAAAACGCGTTTAGGACTTCTTCTTTTAATGCCTCATTCGACATATCAACATTTACGGACCAAACCATGTCATGCACCTTTTCTAACTATTACCAAATTTTAGTTAGACGGTTTTTTACCAAAGATTTTGCATAATGTCAACATATTTTATTTTTCTAATATTAAACCCTCTTGTAATTAGTTAACTGTTGAATATTATATGCCAATATATTCTGCGTAGATGGAAGCCTAGCATGAGCAACGAACAGGAACAACCAGCACCAAAACCGCACCATATGGGGCATCGTGACCGTTTGCGTCAACGCTTTGTCAAAGGCGGCACTGACTCTCTTGCGGATTATGAATTGTTGGAACTTTTGCTATTTATGTGCATCCCACGTCGCGATGTTAAGCCCCTTGCCAAAAATTTAATTAAAGACTTCGGCAGTTTTGCCGCCGTTCTTAATGCATCCATCCCCGACCTTGTGAAGGCGAGCGGCATTAGTGAAAATACAGCGATAGCCCTACACAGCGTCCGCGCCGCCGCGCATCATTTGCTGCAAGACAATATTACAGGTAAAGAGATCCTGTCCAACTGGGTACAGGTTATGGATTACGCCAAAGCAACCATGGCGCATGAGAAGAAAGAACATTTCCGTGTATTCTTCCTGAATAAGAAAAACGAGCTCATCGCTGATGAAGTGCAGCAAAGCGGTACGGTGGATCATACCCCTGCTTATCCGCGTGAAGTGATGAAACGTGCATTGGAATTAGGTGCAACGGCAATCATCCTGTGTCACAATCACCCAAGCGGTGATGCCACCCCCTCACCCGATGATATTGAAATGACCAACCGCATTGTCGATGCAGGGCGTCCATTTAATATTATCGTCCATGACCATATAATTGTGTCTAAGTCTGGCTGTAACTCCCTTCGCAATATGGACTTAATGTAATTCAATTGCTAATAATAAGCCTGATAATTGATTAATAAGGTAAGAGACATATGATTCCGCGTTACTCCCGCCCCGAAATGGCAAAGATTTGGGAACTTGAAAACAAATTCAACATCTGGCTAGAGATTGAAATGCTCGCCGCTGAGAAAATGGAAGATATCGGCCTTATTCCAGAAGGCGCAGGTAAAAACATTCGCGCGCATGGTAATTTCAGCGTTGACCGTATTCACCAAATTGAAAAAGAAGTTAAGCACGATGTTATTGCCTTCCTAACATCTGTAGCGGAACATGTCGGCGAAGATTCTCGTTTCATTCACCAAGGCATGACTTCATCGGACGTTATTGATACCGCCTTTGGCGTACAGCTAAAGCAGTCTGCTGATATTCTTATCAAAGACCTTGATGGCCTTATCAATGCGCTAAAACAGCGTGCGCAAGAACATAAAAACACTATTTGTATTGGGCGCAGCCACGGCATTCACGCCGAGCCGACCACATTCGGCCTAAAGCTTGCCGGTCATTATGCTGCGTTTAAGCGCGCTAAAGAGCGCATGATCCAAGCGCGTGATGAAATTGCCATTTGCGCAATGTCTGGCGCGGTTGGTACTTATGCCACGCTCGACCCACGCATCGAAGAACATGTCGCAAAAGAACTTGGCCTTAAGCAGGAAACTGTATCTACACAGATTATCCCGCGTGACCGTCATGCTATGTATTTTGCGACACTTGGCGTGATTGCATCTTCTATTGAAAATCTGGCTGTAGAGATCCGTCACCTACAACGCACCGAAATTCGTGAAGCTGAAGAATATTTCTCCGAAGGGCAAAAAGGCTCCTCCGCTATGCCGCATAAGCGTAATCCAATTCTGACAGAAAACCTAACAGGTTTGGCACGCAACATCCGTTCGTCGGTTACGCCCGCGCTTGAAAACGTTGCGCTATGGCATGAACGTGATATTTCACATTCATCAACTGAGCGCCTGATTGCACCAAATAGCTGTATTACGCTCGACTTCGCGCTTAGCCGTTTAACCGATGTTGTGAAGAATTTAGTTATCTACCCTGAGCGTATGAAAAAGAATTTGGACAGTATGGGCGGACTTGTATTCTCTCAACGCACATTACTTGCCCTTACCCAAGCCGGCATATCCCGTGAGAAAGCCTACCGCATCGTACAGCGTAACGCGATGAAGGTTTGGAACTGCGACGCTGCAAAATCCCTTAAAATGTATCTTAAAGAAGACGAAGAGGTCATGGAACTTCTTGATGAGGATGATCTAAAAGCGATTTTCGATTATAAATTCTACACCAAGAATATCGACTTCATATTTGAACGGACATTTGGGTAAGATAAGAAAAAGGCAGCGATTACGCTGCCTTTACTATTTGTCCTAAATATAACCACTCATCACCGACTTGTGCGTCTTTAAATGGGATAAGGACGACGCCATCTTCTGGCGCGGTGTAGCTTTCGCCATTTTCAAATTCTGCTATGACCTCGCCGCTTTTAACTGTGCTCATATGTTCTAATGGGCGCAGCGTGCCTTCGGCGGATTTAACAACGCGGTATTTGGCATGAACGGTCAGGCAATCTGGCGTTTGGCTAACTTGTCCATCTAATAATCCGAAATAATACAGCGTATTTAGAATGCATTCTTCTGCCACGCGGATGCTGTCTGGATCTTCATGTTGACCACATTCTACCGTGACAGATGCTTTACCAGCGATATGGGCACAATCTAATGTAGTGATATCGCCGCTATCTTCATACATTTCCGTCCAGCCTGTGAAAATGGTTTTAACGCCAAGGATTTCACAAATATCCTTCGCAACGTCATTCGGATAATCCAAAAATGCGAAGGATGCGCCGCTTGAGTGAATAGAATGTAAATCAAGCGTAAAATCATGCGCGCTGATTAGCGGCACTAACTGATTGGCCAGATATTCCTCATACTGGCTTGGTGCATCATGAATATGCATTATACGGTTTAGATTCACATCTATGTACCGTTGATGCGCTTTATAAGCCGCAGGGTTACTGATTGGAACAAACGTGACTTTACCCTTCTGCAACTTGAATGTGCTATTTTCAAACAGCGCAATAAGCTTTTCCATCGCGCGTGAACCGCATTTTTCATTGCCATGGATTGCACCAAGTATAAGGACAGATGCTCCGTCCATACCACTATCAAAACTATAAGACGTAATTTTATCCTGCATGATTTTCACCTTACAATTTTAAAACTTTATGATGGTTATAAAGTTTGGTGCCATCACTTTGGTCAAGACCTTCACTGACAATATCTACACCGTTTTTAACGAATAGCTGCCAACTGTAATGATTATGCTGGTCTGTTTCTGCCAAAGCATTATGACGATTGTCATTTGCAGCAACATCAAGCCACGCTTTAATTAGTTTGTCGCCGACCTTTAGTCCCCGAGATTCAGGATGCGCACCAACCCCTTGAATAACGCTTATACTTTCCACTGGCTCAGGTAAATCCATATCCGTCATACCTGTTTTAGGGTTTTGCGCATTCGGGTGAACGATTAAAGCCTGTCCGATAAGGTGCCCATTGGTCACAACGCCAATCGCCTTACTGCCTGAATTAAAATGCTTCTTGAAAAAGCTTTCATCTTTTTCTAGGAAATACCCTTCTTCGCCAGGCTCTAAAGCATCTAAAATCAACGCCTGAAAAATCAGCATGGTCTGTATATCATCACTCGTTAAGGCTACAATTTGGAAATCCAACTTTTGATTTTCGAACTGTCCCTTTTCAAGGATATCTTTATTTTGTATATCAATGTTAACCGTTTTATTCATTTTCTTCTCTCATCATCTACGAATTTTTCAAATAAAAAAACCTGTAAAGCTGCGATGCTAACGCTACAGGTAGCTGATATTCAATTCGTGATGTCGGATATAAAAAATACAACGAACGGCCGAACTGTGTATCAGCAGCTAATTCGTCGTCGGATAGAAGGCGCAGCAGAAGAACAAGCAGACATTGACATGCCGCCTAAGGAAATAATTTGTTCTGTGCCGTATATATTTATCATTCGCCTATAAAACCATAAAATCCCAATTTATTGCAAGAGAAAAATTAAGAAACGAATCCATTTAAACCTTACGTTGATTTTATAAGCTTAGCATTTAAAACCATTTTACAAAACGCCAATAAGTATTTTTTTACTCACAGATAACACATTGTTATTAATAGTATTTTTAAAAAAATCCACAATATAAAATAAAATTATTGAAATATAGATTTTAACGTGCTAACTTCGCAAAATTGAAAGTTTTATAACTATAAATTAAACAGGGACTAATCATGAATGATAACGAGAAAGCACCCAGCGTGCTCAGAAGTTGTGTAAACGTTTTCAACAAAGTTGCAAAGTATACAACAGCCAGCTTAGCTGCGGCATTTACCGTAGCCGCATTAACAGTATCTTCTGTTTACACATTCGGTAATGATTTAAATGTCGGCACAGAAAGCTTCCGTGATTATGGTGAGCGTATAGAGATGCCAAAAGACATTATGGCTGATGTCCCTAATACAGACGTTATTCGTGTTTATGATGAAGGTGTCAGTGGTTACTTATATAAAGTAGGTCAGTATACAAATTGGGAAGTTCATTCCGCAATTTCTGATGCTGATTATGACGCAAAAGTTGAAGCACAAGATAAAGACGCTACAGCTGGCATATTGACGCGCGCTGGCATTTGGATAACAACTGGCATACCTAGCTTTATCAAAAACTCTGTTACTGTTAAAGATCAACATTTTTCAGAGCATCCGCTAAATGCATATGCACTTACACTGCCAAACGAAGCTGTGTGTCACATTAATGCCCCTAAACGTATTGAAGACATGGCAGATTTCGCTTACTTGATGACCGGCATATACCCAGGATATATGACCCAATATCAAGGCGTTGAAACAATTGACCTTCGCACACCAGTTATGCTGCACGAAGCATCACATTGTAACAATTACCCTGATGCACGTTCACTACATGATTTGTACTCTCCGGTATACACATTAAAAGGTGAAGCAAGTGCCGATAGCGAAATGTACGCGACGTTGAATAAGCATTTCAACGATACAAGCTTCTCTGACTATTGGTATCACGTTCGTGCGGTTAGCGCGCTTTCTAAGCCATGGAGCTTTGGTGCGAGCCATTCAACATCACCGATTGCGAAATCACCGTTAAATGACGGCAAAGAGTTTTCTGAAGAAGATATTTACGCCGCTTATGTACACTTGAACGTTTTAATTAAAGACATGCAAGCTGACATTCACCCTTACTTTGGTTTCTTCCCAAGCACAGGTCAGGATATCTACTTCCTTGATACATACGTAAAAGTATACCAAATCCTAAACAGTGGTAAGTTTGATATTACGGATGCCGCGCGTCGCGCAGGTGAACTTTACCTTGACGGTGTTCAATATCTAGTTCCAGATGTGAAAAATATCGATCACTCTAAAATTCCATTGGATATCGAACGTAAAGTTGCACCTAAAGAGCCAGAATCTCTAGTTGATAAAGGCCTAAAAGTGTTAGGCTTAAGTTAAACTGAGCTGTACAGAACATAAAAAAAGGCGCTTAGACAGGCGCCTTTTTTTATCTTAATGCTGCACTACACGTTAAAGCGGAATAAAATCACATCACCATCTTTTACGATGTAATCTTTACCTTCTTGACGCATTTTTCCGGATTCTTTAGCCCCGCCCTCGCCGTTACAGGCAATGTAATCATCAAAAGCAATAACTTCAGCCTTAATGAAGCCACGTTGGAAGTCTGTGTGAATTACGCCTGCAGCTTGTGGAGCGCTGTCACCTTTATGGATGGTCCATGCACGCGCCTCTTTAGGGCCTGCGGTAAAATAGGTTTGTAGGCTAAGGAGATCAAAACCCGCACGGATGATCTTGTTCAAGCCGGGTTCATCAAGCCCCATATCAGAAAGGAACTCGGCTTTTTCTTCATCTGTTTCAAGCTGCGCAATTTCTGATTCAATCGCGGCGCAAATTACAACGCTATTAGCCTCTTTTTCCTTTGCCATGGCTGCGACTTTTTCGCTCCATGCGTTACCCGTTGCGGCCTCTTCCTCAGACACATTACAAACATAAAGCACTGGCTTCATGGTCATCAGGCCAAGCTGTTTAGAGAAAACATCCAGATCATCAGGTACATCTGCCTTACGCGCAGGCTCACCATCTTCTAAAATTTTCTTCACAGATTCCATGAACGCCAATTGCGCTTTGGTTTCAGAATCGCCTGATTTCGCCTTACGCGCCATGTTGGTGATTTGCTTTTCAACGCTTTCTAAATCAGCAAGCAATAATTCCGTTTCAATAATCTCGCTATCACGGATTGGGTCAACGCTGCCCTCAACATGTGTGATGTCTTCATCTTCAAAACAGCGCAGCACATATATAATCGCATCAGTTTCACGGATATTGGCAAGGAATTGGTTACCAAGCCCCTCGCCTTTACTTGCGCCCTTTACAAGGCCTGCAATATCAACAAATTCAAGCTGTGCAGGAATAACGCTTGCTGAGCCCGCCACTGTTGCAAGTTTATTAAGGCGTGGGTCAGGAATACCGACACGCCCAACATTTGGTTCAATCGTACAGAACGGATAATTTGCCGCCTGCGCCGCAGCCGTTGCTGTTAACGCATTAAATAGTGTTGATTTTCCAACATTCGGCAAGCCGACAATACCACAGTTAAAACCCATAAATTCACCTTATAGTTACGTTATTTCATATCCAGAGCGACATTGCTCATAAAGCGCTCATGATTGCCGTTTAGAATTAAGCCAAAATGGTCACTCTGTACAGCCAAAATTTTCTCCAGCCAGCCTTCGCGCTCAGCTTTTGCAAAATCACTTAACACATAACCATGCACACGGTCTTTGTGTCCCGGATGACCTATGCCCATACGCACGCGCCAATAATCTTTATTGGGCAGGCAGCGGTCGAGAGATTTAAGCCCATTATGCCCACCTGTACCGCCGCCTTTTTTGACACGAAGTTTTGATCGTTCCAAATCTAGCTCGTCATGTATGACACATATGTTTTCAGGCGGGACTTTATAAAATTTCGTTGCCTCCTGCGCACTACGCCCAGATTCATTCATATAAGTTTCAGGTTTAAGCAGCAGGACTTTTTCACCGTCAATTTGCCCTTCGCTAATTTGTCCCTGAAACTTTTTCTTCCATGGCGAGAAGCTGTAATCATAAGCAAGCGTATCCACAGCCATAAAGCCAATATTATGACGGTTTTTTTCGTATTTTTGCCCAGGGTTACCCAAACCAATTATCAGCCACATAACTTACCTCTTAAATTAAAAAAGCAGGACTTATTATATAACAGCCCTGCTTTTATAAAATCTATAATCGAATAAAACAAATTATTCTTCGCTTGCTTCCTCAGCTGCTTCTTCGCCTTCTTCGCCTTCTTCACCTGATGCTTCTTCTTCGCCTTCAGCAGCGCCGCCAGCAGCAGATGCCATCGCACGAGATGCAACAAGTGTCATGATTGTGTAATCACGTTCTGTGTCTGCAAACTCTGAACCCTCAGGAAGATGTGCATTTGAGTAACGCGCTGTATCACCAATATCAAGACCAGCCAAGCTAACTTCGATTTCAGAAGGAATGCTTTTCGCAGAACATAGAAGGTCAATTGTGTGACGAACCATGTTCAATACGGCTTTACGCTCAATACCAGGGCTAAGCTCTTGATCCACGAACTTAACAGGTACAGAAACAACGATTTTTGTTTTATCTGTAACACGTAGAAAGTCCACGTGCATGACTTTATCACTTACAGGGTGTGTTTGAACATCACGTGCAAGTACAACTTCTTTTTTGCCTGCAACGTCAACTTCACAAAGCTTTGTGAAGATACCACCCTTGTGGTATTCGATTGTTATATCATGTGCAGATATTGAAATCGGTGCAGGCTCTTTTTTACCGCCGTAAATAACAGCTGGTATCTTGTCTTCACGACGTAGAGCGCGTGCGACCCCCTTACCGGCACGGTCTCTTGCTTCAGCAGCAAGTGCGTAGTTTGTTGTTACCATAGTCTTTTCCTTTATTGCTTTGGTTACATTTTGCTTCTCCTCTATACCTCCAGGGGGGACAATAGGATCGTAGAAGCCGTGTGAATAAACAGCATTTGCACCTAAAAATCAAGCATTAAATGCATATCAACATTATACAAAACCACATAAATTTGACATGTCTTTCGTAAATACGTTACCCTTTTAAACTATAGAGCGGAAATAAGAGGAAAAATATAATGTCCACGACAGAAAAAATTTATAAAATTGACGGGCTAGATAATGTGTTCGTTGTTACCAATCAATCCCTACCTACCCCTTCTCGTGCAAATGGTATAAGCCGTAGCTTTTCTATTAATGCCGCACTGCGCGCTGAAGAAAAATGGCCTATGCTGCTAACTAAAGATGATTTGAGCGCCACGCAGCTTAAACAGTCCGAGCAGGCTGAAACATTAAATGCCTATGGCGCATCTGGCATACAAATTAACTTTGAAGTGAATAGCGGCATAATTGAAGTGCAAGACAAGAACAAAATCAAAAGCGTTCCATTTTATCTGGGCACAATCGGCCAGCAAAATTTCACAAAACTAAATAACGCACCCGCGGTGAAGTTTAGCTAGTTTAATCATAACAACTACGTCTATTCGATGTAGAAACCATTTATCCCTAGATTCCGCAGAACATTTTGACGGAACGACGAATTAATACGGCTAACGCGCCCGTGTACATATGTATTTTTATCGGGCATTACCTTCTTAATTTCTTTGGCTAATCTGTAAGCGCGCTGTTCAGGTATAGTTAAAGCATAACTATATTGACGATGCTGAAAATGCTTTATCAGATACTCATCTGAAGTTCTCATTTTATATATAGTCAGTATTAGTCTATATTGTTCTTGTAAGTTATTAAGATTATCTAGCTGATCAAAGTTATATGTCTGAAAAATAAAATTTCGCTGAACAACATCTTTTGGCACGCTATCTATAAAAATAGTGAAGAAAACCTCAAAATCATTTTTGGTATCTGTAATAATTTGTGCATCTTTATGAATGTCCAACCACAACAGTAAATCATCCAAACCCATGCGCGTAAGGCCAGTTTCTGTTCTAACCGAAAGATACTCTTGAGCTGTCATGTCACCCTTAAAAGGATCATGCCCTAACACTATTTTATTATCCGTAGTGACAAGAAAATCAATTTCAAATACCCTACGTCCTTTATTATAGTTGGCATCTAGAGCTTCTAAACTATTGGAGTACGCAATATCATTATATGCGCCGCCCGCATGTGCGATATCAAGACAGCATCCATCCGCATCAAATGTATTGTGCGTACGTTGTGTTATATTAGTGACATAAAAACGATCTAGACTGTGAACAACCATCTTGCACAAAGAGGCGTCACAGGCACTTTTAGATAAGACCAGCAAAAAATAAGGTGCAGATACATATAAAAACACAAAAATACATACTAAAATAAAAAACGTTTTATATCGTTTCAGTATGTTATACATGAATGACTATTTAGTTAAACAAAACCGAAATTGAACGGTCTTCATGAATACGTTTAATTGCTTCGGCCATGAGTGGTGCGACGGATAGTTGACGGATTTTCTCTGATTTCTTTATTTCTTCTGTGGCTTGGATGGTGTTACTGACGACCAAGCTTGATAAACCAGATTTTTCGATACGATCAACCGCAGGGCCAGACAATACGCCATGCACGACATAGGCATGTGCTTCAGCCGCGCCCTTCGCTATTAACGCATCAGCAGCATTACAAAGTGTACCTGCCGTGTCGATGATATCATCAACCATAACGCATTTCTTGCCTTTGATGTCCCCGATAACATTCATTACTTCCGAAACATTGGCATGTTCGCGGCGCTTATCAATAATGGCAAGTGACGCGCCTAGGCGTTTCGCATAGGCACGCGCACGAACTACACCGCCCACATCTGGGCTGACGATGCAAACATCTTCGCCGCGTCCATGCTGCGTTTCCATGTCAGGGATAAAGACTGGTGAACACATGAGATTATCCGTTGGGATATCAAAGAACCCTTGGATTTGCCCCGCGTGCAAGTCCATAGCCAATACACGGTTTGCACCAGCGCATGTGATTAAGTTCGCCACTAATTTTGCAGAAATTGGCGAGCGCGCCGATGTTTTTCGGTCTTGGCGAGCATAGCCGTAATATGGGATAACGGCCGTAATACGCTTAGCTGAACTGCGACGCAGCGCATCAATAATCACCAATAATTCCATCAAATTATCATTCGCCGGAAATGATGTTGATTGAATAACAAAGGCATCTTCTCCGCGGATATTTTCATTTATTTCAACGAAAATTTCATTATCCGAAAACCGTTTAATTGTTGAGTTTGTAAGGGGAATACCGATTTCATCGGCAATTGACTGAGAAAGGCTAAGGTTGGAATTACCAGCGATCAGTTTCATTGTATTGGCCTGTATGTCTATGTCCGCGCAAAAATAATAATGCAGATATTACGCATATATTAGAAAAATTCAACCCAAGAATCAGAAAAGCCCTGCATAACGCAGAGCTTTTTTTGCAAATTAAATGTAATTCATATTTCCTATGGCTGTCCGAATGGTTTCACAACATTTTGTGTCGCGCGGGTTGGATCACCTTCTGGAATAATTACTGCATCCGATGCGGAAAGATTACCATTCACATCTGGTGTTTTCATGTTATACGGGTCTAGCCCCGTTGCTTCTGGTGTACCACCATTTTCAAACGCCCCAACTAAACTCATATTAAAACTCCTTGTTTCCTATTCCTCATAACTAAAACTTATAATAGCGCCGAATTGTAAAGATAACCTTAACATAAAATCGCTTTATTCAACGCGACCACCTATTAGCGCTTCACGCTGCATAGATGCCCCAAATTCATTATAAAATTTAAGCGCAACAACTGTTACAGCCATCACCGTAGAAATACTGTTCCAAAACACAATTGAATATACAGGCGCCATTAAACCATAAGCGACCCAAAGCATACCTGCCAAAACGCCCATTAAATATTTACTATATGATAAAGCTGCCGTTTCTTTTGTTTTAAGAATTTTTATAATTTGCGGGAGACAGCCGCCCACCCCTAATGTTGATGCTAAAAATGCGATAATTTCTAATTCCATGTAACTTCACTCCACCTTTTATAGATGCAAGCATAAATTACGCGGGTTAATATTATCTTATCATGATAACACTTGCTTGGCGGCCATAATCATTTAAGCCTTCATGGGTAGCGCGGCGGTAGGAGAAGAAGTCTTCGGCGCGGGCATAAGTATCTAAGCCAGTATCGAAAACCTGCCGCACACCCGCTTTTGCAAGGCGCGCCATAACATAGGCCGGCAAATCAAATAACAATTTATCATCATGCTGACCTTCGCTGAAGAGCCGCTCTGCGGCTTCATCCTGTTCTAAAAAAGGCGTAGCGAAGTCGATACTGACTTCATAGCTTTTCTTTTGAATGCATGGGCCAATGCACGCTTGTACGCTCGTCAAATCAGCCTCTAGATGCTGCATCGCTGATAAAGTTGATTCAATAATGCCTTTGAGCGCTCCACCCCACCCGGCATGCGCCGCGCCGATTACAGGGGCGCCATTTTGTTTGCGCGCAGAAAATAATACAGGCACACAATCCGCTGTCATCACGGCAATCGGCATGTTTGGTTTATCTGTAACGAGGGCATCGGCATCTGGCGCTTCATCGGCGCTATCATATTCATCACTAACGACCAAACAATCACGCCCATGCACTTGCTTCACCGTATATATATCCATTAAATCGCGCTGCATTTGTGACGCTATACGGCGGCGATTTTCACGGATATTAGCTTCGGCGTCGCCAGATTGAAAACTAACATTGAGCGTATTGTATGGCTGAGGGCTAACCCCGCCATTCTTACCGAAAAAGCCATAGGTGAATGCACCATCATCCGCTTTAAATTGCGGATACTCTATTTTCGCTAAAGTGTTCATAGGATTGGCACGCCTTTATCGTTATAAGTGAATGCAACAACTTTAAATAAATCACCCATTTGGTCAGCGTCTGTCAAACGCTTATAGGCATTATAAATATCCTCGGCTTTATCACCTGCATTTTGGACAAGGTTCTGCGCGCGGTGACCAATGCCAATATGATGCAAAAAATCCCCCTGCGTCATTGTTCCAAAACACGCGGCGCCCGCCGCTTCTGCGACCTGTTTGGTGCGGAAGAAATCTACATGTGATGTTAAATCCGCATGGCCAGATTTTTTCAAAGCCTCGACAAAGCCATGGTCGCGCATGGCCTGAAACGTATCGCCCTTTGCATTTGGCACATCATGTCCATAATCAATAAATAATGCCGCCCCATTATTCTTTTTGATGACTGCACAGACATCACGTATATAAGCATCACGCTCTGGCGAAATTTCAACTAAGTCATTTAACGCGGGCGTGTCCGTGCGCTCTTCTATTAAGACCTTAAGCAGCGGTGATACGGGTATTAAACCATATTGCAACTGGCCATCATCACTTAAACCGACCGCACGTTCCATCCAGCCTTTTTCCGTGAATGTACATTGATGAATAGGGAGCGCATCTAAAAATTCATTGCCAATAACAACGCTCATAGCGTCATCTGCGGCAAATTCATTTAAGTGTTCCGCCCATGTTACATCACCTGAAAAGCCTGATGCGTTAATGGCATCACGCTGCTTATCCCTTAAGGTCGGGCTTTTTTCTACGAAGGTGATTGTTAACGCCTGATGCAGCCCTGCAACGTTGCGCGTACCGCGCAGTAAATCCGCCATTAACGTGCCGCGGCCTGGGCCAAGCTCAATAAGGTTTAAACGCTTAGGTGATCCGCAATTCTGCCAATAAAGGGCGAGCCACAAGCCAATCATTTCCCCGAACATTTGTGAGACTTCTGGCGCGGTGACAAAATCCCCCGCCCCGCCGAACGGGTCGCGCGTCACATAATAACCGTATTGCGGATGCGTTAAACAAAGCTCCATATAACGGGCTAAGTCCATTGGCCCATCATGGCGTATCATGTTTTTAATGATGTCCGTTAATTCACTCACGCGCGCGCCTTGCAAAATATTGCTAAAACTATCGCCGCCGCAACCATAGACGCGCTAAGGATCTGCCCCATAGAGAGAATATCCCAATAAAGGCCAAGCTGTGCATCTGGCTGGCGTACATATTCAACAAGGAAGCGGAAAATGCCATACCCCGCAAGAAACGCCGCAGCCAAAAGCCCCGGTATTTTTTGGACAGTTTTAAGACGTGCAAGCATGAATAATATAGCGAATAGCACCAAGCCTTCTAAGCCAGCCTCATAAAGCTGCGATGGGTGGCGTGGCTGATTGTCAACGAAGCCAAAGATCATGCCCCAATCCGCCCCCGTAGGGCGGCCATATAATTCGCCATTAATAAAGTTTGCCATGCGGCCAAAAAACAAGCCTATCGGCGCCGCGCAAGCAACAAAATCCGCAAGGCGTAGAACTGATAATTTTTTAAGCTTAGCGAATATCAGCATCGCCGCGCTCATCCCAAGCAAACCGCCATGGAAGGACATGCCCCCCTGCCAAATCTGCAAGGCCTGCATTGGGTTATCCGCATAATATGGTAGATTATAAAACAGCACATAACCAACGCGCCCACCAAGGACAACGCCAACCACTGCCCAGACAAGAAAATCATCAATAACGTCTTTGGTAAAAACCGCGCTGACATGCCAGTGTTTGGACAAATAAACAATATATTGCCACCCCAATATAAACCCTGTCAGATACGCCAAAGCGTACCAACGTACATCTAGGCCAAATACCGAAAAGGCGACCGGATCAATATCAGGAAAATTTATAATCATGGTTTATTCGTACTGATCTTTCGATGACAGATAGTTTTGCACGTAATCACGTATACCGTCTTCAAGCTCTGTAAATGGCTGATCATAGCCAACAGCGCGTAGTTTCGTCATATCCGCTTCTGTGAAATATTGATATTTGCCTTTTAACTGCTGTGGCATATCAATATAGTTGATTTTCTCTGGCTTGTTCGCTGCTTTGAAAACACTTACAGCCAAGTCTTTGAAGCTACGCGCTTTGCCTGTACCAACGTTGAATATGCCGTTTACATCTTTGTGGTCATACATCCAGAGCATCACATTGACACAGTCTTTCACGTAGACAAAGTCACGCAGCTGACCGCCATCACCATATTCAGGATGATCTGATTTAAACAATTTCGCCGCTGCGCCCGCCATAACTGGTTCAAACAATTTACACACGACAGACATTTGATCGCCTTTGTGGTATTCATTCGGGCCATATACGTTGAAGAACTTTAGGCCGACCCACTGCGGCGGCATTGGTTCATCAACCACGTTTTCTTTATCGTATACAAGGCGGGATACACGGCGGTCGAATACGTGCTTTGACCAACCGTATGGGTTTAATGGACGAAGCGCTTCCAAGCTTTCTGGGCGTTCGTCATCCTTGAACCCAAGTTCTCCATCGCCATAAGTTGCAGCAGACGACGCATAAATGAAACGTACATTGTTTTTACCACACCACTTCCACAAATTACGTGGCAAAGTGAAGTTGGTTTCAATGATTAAGTCCGCGTCTTTTTCCGTTGTCGAAGAAATCGCCCCCATATGGAAGATGGCTTCAACTTCGCCCTTATGCTGCTCCAGATATTCAAACAGGTTCTCTGGCTTAACAACATCACGTAGCGCGCGTTTTGATAAGTTCTTCCATTTGTCATCAGACCCCAGCCAATCGCAAACGACAATGTCGCCCACGCCCTTACGCTCTAATGCCGCGACTAAAACTGACCCAATAAAACCTGCACCGCCGGTGACAATAATCATTTGAAGACTCTCCTTGTTGAGATCAAAACTAAAATTCTGCCTGTAGTATAACCAAGATCGCCGCTTAATTGCTGCATGAAATACGCAGTTATGCACAGCGTATAACGGAGTCCAAAAATATATCTACACTATCCACAGATTTAATTTGCGGACTCCGCTTGCAAAGACTCGGCTTTCGATGGTAGGAGTCCATCATTCAATAAAAAAGACGGATGAGTACGAATATGCTGAACACAGATTCTAAGTTTCTGGATGGTGTTGCAAAGGCCGCAGGAAGCGCCGCCGGCATTGCCAACAGCCTACGCCAGCAAATCCAAGACGACCTACGTGGATGGCTTGAAGAACGCCTAAAACGTATGGATCTTGTCCGCCGTGATGAATTTGACCGTGTTGAAGCCATGTTGGTGAAAGCCCGTCAAGAACAAGACGAAATGCTCAAACGCATTGAAGCCTTAGAAAAAGGCAAAAAAGTTAAGAAATAACATTCAAAAGAGTAAAGAGTACAAGATGCACATTTTAGATGACGCCCAAAACCCAATTAACACAGTTGAAGAAATTCTTGCTGCACAAGGCTGGGATTTTGAACGTGTAAGTGACGACGAAGTCTTATTACAAATTTCCGGTGAGCATGGCAATTACGATATGCAGTTCACATGGCAGGAATCCGTTAGCGCCTTGCAAGTTTCTATCAAAATGGATATTGAATATAGCAAATATCAATATAGCGATGCGGCGTCAGTCATTGGTGCGATTAACAGTAAAATGTGGCTTGGTCACTTTGAATTGTCACAAGACCAACTTTGTCCAACATTCCGCTATGCCTGCTTCATGCGCGGCATGACCAGTTTTAACGGCGCGGATTATTTGGCTGACCTGATGGAAGTTGCCCTTGTTTCATGCGAAAAACATTACGCGCAGCTATATGCCGTTTTGCAAAAAGAAGACGAAGATGCCCGCCATATTTTCGGCGAAGAGAATTACAATCTGGCCTATCTTGCAACGGCAGGTAACGCCTAATCATCAAAGAGCAATATGAACAATAAACCCACAGCCGCAACATCAGATAAACTCAACATTACGCTGATTGGCTGTGGAAATATGGGCGGTGCGATGCTGCGTGGCTGGCTCAAAGCTGGCATTATCAACAAAGCATATATTTACACGCGCAGCGGCATTGCTGAAGACTTACAGCATAATGCCTATATCGAAAATTTTACCGACACAGCTACACTACAACAAAATCTAGGCGCAAGTGATTTGCTGACCCTTGCTGTCAAACCGCAAGGCATGGCCGCCCTGATGGATGAGATTGGCACGACCATCCCTAAAACCCTACCGGTTATGAGTGTGGCTGCAGGCTTATCACAAAACTTCTTTTCTAAATATATCGGGATGGATCATCCCTTCATCCGCGTTATGCCGAACACGCCATCCGCGATTGGCCGTGGGATGAGTGGCGCTTATGCAAGCCCATCCGTACATCCAACAAGTAAGGCGGCCGTCAATGCGCTGCTTTCCGCAATAGGCCATTATATTTGGGTTGAGGATGAGGCGCAGATAGATGCCGTCACCGCCGTGTCTGGCAGTGGCCCTGCGTATATCTTCCATTTTATCGAAGCCTTAACCGCTGCGGCCAAGTCCATTGGCTTTGATGATACAAGCGCAACCGCCCTTGCCCGCCAAACGGTGATTGGCGCCGCCGCCCTTGCCAATGCGCAGCCCGATATTGACGCCGCGACCTTACGCAAAAACGTAACAAGCCCCGGTGGCACAACCGAGGCTGGTTTAAAAGTTTTAATGGAACATGATCCTGTAAATTTAGAAGAACTTCTTACCGAAACAGTCAAAGCCGCAGAACAACGTGGAAAAGAGCTTGGCAAAGCTTAACGCTTAACATCGCTTTTTACATCTTATCAAAATCTGGACCGTTAGGCTTTTTAGGCTGACTTAAGTTCTTTTTATGCTCATCGCTCGCAACAGACAGAATTGCAGCAGGGACAGCAATCGGAGAAACGATAGCCGTTACTGTCAAACTAACTGGCATTGCAAAAAACGCACAAGCTTTTCCTAACTTCCCGCCTGAAAAGTGTTCAGACATCTCGCTATCCTGGAATGTCATGGTCTTCTTGACTTCTTCTGCTAACCCATTAGTAAATTCACCATCCTGCACTGCCCCCTTAAGCCTTTTCGCAACGTCAAAAGCGCATTTTAAATAGCTGTTACCATCAGCATCTTTTTTAAAACAATGTTTCATTATCCCTGTCCTCTTTACATTTGATCGTATTTGTTCTGCGGTGGTTTTTGTTCTTCGGCGTGCCTGTGTTTATCAATACCTTCGCACGTCCCTACCGTTGGTATTACAATCGGTGCTACAGCCGTCGCAGCAGGCAATATCAATGGCGCGAGCATCAAACCTAGAATACGATGCCCACGTTTTGCGCCATTAAGCCCACAAAAATCGCTCTCGCGCCCTTTGGCTAAATCAACAAATTCATCACCAAAACACTCTTTGTATATCCCCGCCATATTTACTGTTTCAGAAAATGTGCGTGACAAACAGTTTCTGCCCTCTTTATCTTTTTTGAATAGTCCTGCCATCTGGGTGCTCCCTTTTGTCCCTTATACATAATGCGTTTTACACAGCCGCTCCTATTATGTCAAGAGGGTGGTCAATTTTAGATTGACTCTCGCGGTTGAGAATGATTATTATTCATATCATTATAAAAAATAAAAGATTATCTAAACAGGGGACGTTATGCCATTTGATTGCAATTGCCACGGTATTAATTTTCAAAAAGAATTCGCAGATGCGGCGCAGACAAAATTGCGCGTTGAAGATGCGTTGGATAAAACGTTTTCAGACATTGGGCAGAGCGTCCCTGAAGATAAAACAGCGCTACGTGAAGCATTATTGGCCGATGGCGGTGCATTATACGAAGTCTTTTATGAACATCTGCTTGATTGCAAACCAGGCTGTATGCGCGCATGCACAAACACATTAATGTATATCTTATCCCATGCAGACACAGATATAGACGACAGTCAATTTACAGAGCTACGCAGCACAAAAATTCCTGATGACGTTGAAAACGCCGCAACTGAACGCCGTGAAATCGCGCGGCAGCGCCGACAAACCCCTTAACATTATCGACTAAGGGCACCAGCGGCCAATGGCTTGAAACGCGCCACGTAATATGGTGGTTTGCCTTCTTCTTTACCGCCATTCAATAATGGTGATTTATGTAGCTGATTGATTGTTACATAAAGGTAACCATCCGCGCCAAAAGAAAAACCATCCACCCATTGCAGACGATCATCCTGCAAATAAATGCTGTAATTACCATCCTTATCCATGACGCCAACCGCGTTATGTTCAAGATCACCCATATAGATATTTCCTGCCGCATCAATGGTCATACCATCACTTGCAGGTTTTTCACCTACAGGGACAAGCTTTTCAGCAAGCTGCTCATCACTCATTTCTTCGTCCAATAAGTGATAGGTACGGATTTTATAGACCATGCCTTCCCCCATTGGCGCTAAGTAAAACCAGCTGCGCAACGGTAGCAATGTAATGGGATTTAACCCTGCGTGAATTGGCTTGCCATCTTCTAACGTCAATTCTTTGCCATCGACTTTAACGGGCGTTTCAGTTGGCATAAAGGCTGGGTGAGAATCTAACAAACGGCGTGTATACCCTGTTAACTGCCCCATAGTCAAAATTGCCGGGCGCGCCGGCTTAGACAAATCCGCCTGCCCCATATCCGCGACATAGAAGTAACGCTTTGTCCAATCCACGCTTATATCTTGGAAAAAACTTTGCGGCGTTGTCACATGGTTCGGGATGTAATACGTATCCGCCAATATTTCATTCTTCATATCCCATGACAAAATTTTGGCTTGATGTTCAGGGCTGCCGACATCAAGAACAAACATTTCATCTTCAAATGTAACGGATATACCAATCGCGCCATTCATGCCCTTACCCTGCTTGTCTGGCTTCGTTGACCAGTCTTCATTTGGGTAAGGAATTGTTGTTCCATCACGTAGTAATTCAACGATGGCATATTTGTAATTATCAACGGGATGCGTCGTAAGAAAAATACGGTTATCTTGCGAAATAGCAATATTTGCTGGGCGGAATGGTAATTCCGCGACAATTTCCAACTCTGGCGGTTCAGTATTATTATAGGTGTATTTCTGCTCCATCAGCGATTCATCGTTCTGCTGAATCATTTGATCCATAGAAATATCCTGCTGCGCGGAGGCTGCCGGCACATAGAACAAAAGCGCGAATAACGTCAATAAAGTTGATATATATTTCATTAAAATCCCCTATGCACATTTTTAACTGCATATAAAAAGCTATGTTGCTTGCATGTTAAGGCAAGCTGTGGCACGAATAAAGCTTATTATTGACGCATAACAATTAACTTGGGAATACAATGCGAAAACTATTACAATTATTGGTTTGGAGTTTAATTATGACCGCAAGCAGCGTTGCACACGCAGATACAGATAAAGAAAACCTACTTTACCTTGACCTTGATTACGGCCGTGTCGAAATCAAACTACTTCCTGATATTGCCCCGAATCACGTGGCACGTATCAAGAAACTTACACGCGACGGGTTTTATGATGGCATCGTTTGGCACCGTGTAATTAGTGGCTTTATGGCACAAACAGGTGACCCAACAGGCACAGGTACAGGCGGTTCTGACATGCCAGACCTTAAAGCTGAATTTAGCGATTATAACTATGAGCGCGGTACAATTGGTATGGCGCGTACAGCGAATCCTGATTCAGCAAACTCACAATTCTTCATTTGCTTTGACGATTGCAGCTTCCTTAACGGTCAATACACTGTATGGGGTCAAGTTGTTGAGGGCATGAAATATGTCGACATGATCGAAAAAGGTGAGCCACCTGCAAGCCCTGATAAAATCATCAAGGCAAGCATTGCCGCAGACGCGCCATAATTTACGTGCTTTAAATACAGATGAATTTGAAAGGCCGGTTTCTTACTGGCCTTTTTTACTTTATACTTTCCGCACCAGATTTATTTAGGGAGGAAATCGCATGAATAAAGATCAAGACTGGTGGCGCGGCGCAGTTATTTATCAAATCTATCCACGCAGCTATTGTGATTCGTCTGGCAATGGCACAGGCGACCTTCCTGGCATTACCAGTAAAATGGATTATATCGCGTCACTAGGCGTTGATGCGATCTGGCTGTCCCCTTTTCAAAAATCCCCCATGCGCGACTTTGGTTATGATGTGTCTGATTATTGTGATGTTGATCCACTATTCGGGACATTGAAGGATTTTGATGACTTTGTTAACGCCGCACATAAACATGACATTAAAGTCATTATTGATATGGTGTTATCACATACATCTGACCAGCATGACTGGTTTAAAGAAAGCCGCCAGAACGCGACGAACCCGAAGGCGGATTGGTATGTCTGGCAAGACCCACAAAAAGATGGCACGCCGCCGAATAACTGGTTATCTGTCTTTGGTGGAAGTGCGTGGCAATATTGTTCGCATCGTGGGCAATACTACCTTCATAACTTCCTTGTTTCGCAGCCAGATTTAAACCTACACAATACAGATGTTCAAGATGCAGTTCTTGACGCCTGTGAATTTTGGTTGAAACGCGGCGTTGATGGGTTCCGCCTTGATGCGATTTCACATTTCTTCCATTCATTAGGGTTAGAAAACAACCCCGCGGCGGATCATAACTTATGCACCAACCAGTTGGAACATACTGACCCTTATACTATGCAGCTGCATAAATATGATAAAGATACGCAGAAAATCATGCCGTTTTTAAAACGCATCCGCCAGTTAATGGATAAATATGATGCCCGGATGACCGTTGGCGAAGTCAGCGAAGACGATTCCCTTGGCGCCGCGGCACGTTATACATATGGCACAGACATGCTCAATACATGTTACAACTTCTCTCACCTTGGTGGGCAGAGCAAGAAACTGACTGTTGACCTCATTGCTGACCCAATCAAAAAATATAACAGCATTGAATCGCGCGGTTGGCCTGCATGGGCATTCTGTAACCATGATGTTGTGCGCGTTGCATCCCGTTGGGGCCTACAAAATGACGGTGAAACTAATCCGCAATTTACCAAGATGTTGATCGCCCTTCTCACCTGCCTGCAAGGCACAGTATTTATTTATCAAGGTGAAGAGCTTGGCCTACCCGAAGCAGAGCTTGCCTTTGAGGACTTACAAGACCCTTGGGGTATTTATCTTTATCCAAAATGGCAAGGGCGTGATGGCTGCCGTACGCCAATGATATGGTCGAATGATGCCGAGACCAATTACGGTTTTTCATCACAGGCGGTTAAACCGTGGCTTCCCATTTCAGACAAGCATATTGGCAAAGATGCAGCGGCGCAGGATAAAGACGCCGATTCCGTTCTTAACTTCACCCGCGCATTCCTAAAACAACGCAAAGAAATGCCTGCATTGATTAAAGGTGATATTGAATTTGTTGATACGGGCAGTGAAACATTACTGGCGTTTACACGCAGCTATGAAGGTCAAACGATTAAATGTGTATTCAACCTTGCCAATCATACACAAACATTTGATGGACAAGACTTAGATGCCTTTGGAATGTATATAGACAAGGCGTAAGCTTAAGCGCCTATATTCTTGCTGACCTTTTCTTCACCTAGATCTGATGCATTATCATCTTCATCTTCAGCGATGACAAGGTCGTCATTGTCATGTTCGTGAATAGAATCAAACGACTCTTCACGACCGGCCAGTTCATTGAACTTATCTAGTTCTTCATCCTTAACGGTTAATGCTTCAGCAACGGTGAAAATCTTACGGATGATTTTATCCATACGCTCAAGGTTATCTAAAGGGTCTGGCGATTCTACGCGCAAATAGGCATCCGTTTCATCAAAGATAAATACAAAATTGGAGCGCTGCATATTTGATACAGTCTCTAGCGCCTTTAAACGTTCTGCGGTTAAGAATGTATCCAAACGGCCTGACACGCCAGCGCGGGCAAGTGGTTGCTCTTTCCATTTCATGTCTTTAGGCAGCGCCCATTTCTTCGGCAATGCTAAATTGGTCACAAATGGTGTAAAGTGACGGCTTGCGATAACACCTTCCGTTGGCATGTTTGGCTTTAACACAAACTGAATGATTGTACGAAATTGTACGCCGCGACCGTCTGGCATGCCCTGACGCTCCGAAAAAACCTGCAACAACAAACCTTTATACATCCCCTCAATATCAGGAGACTGCAGCAGCCTGTTTTTCCTTACCGTTAATTTGTTCTTTACAGCGAACGCTTTCCAAACAGATTTCTGCTTAAGCAAAATTGCGTAAGTCCAAAACGTCAAAACAATAATTGCGAGAGCAAGTACAAGCCAGATAATAAGCCAGAACACGTTGCATACCTTCCTTAGTTATAACCTTTGTTAAGGATAATTAGCCTTGCGCCAATTTGCAATGGATAAGTTGCAAAGCTGCCTTGTTCATTTCGCTTAAGCACAGGATAATACCAGACATGGCGAATTATATTTTAAAACGACTATTACTGCTTCTTCCTACATTGCTTGGCATTATGTTTGTCAGCTTTGTGATTATTCAATTTGTGCCTGGCGGCCCAGTTGAACGGATGATTGCTGAATTACAGGGGCATAACACAAGCGCGACAGCAAGTTTCGCGGGTGGCGGCGCAGGTGATGTCAGCAGCGCCGCAGGGCAAAGCGGCGGCAGCGCCAATGCATCGTCTTATAAAGGGGCACAAGGTTTAGACCCTGAATTCATCAAAGAATTAGAAGCCATGTACGGTTTTGATAAACCAGCTCATGAGCGATTTATATCCATGGTATTTAACTATTTACGCTTTGATTTAGGGACAAGTTATTATCGTGACATTGATGTGCTCGGCCTCGTTCTTGAAAAAATGCCTGTGTCTATATCACTCGGCCTATGGTCGACTTTGATTATTTATTTGGTATCGATTCCCCTTGGCATTAAAAAAGCCGTAAGAGACGGACAGGCTTTTGACATGTGGAGCAGTGCTTTCATATTTATTGGCTATGCGATTCCCTCCTTCATGTTTGCGATTCTTTTGATTATCTTATTTGCCGGTGGGCGCTACCTTGAATGGTTCCCACTGCGGGGGCTGGTATCCGACAATGCAGATGATATGAATTTCATACAATTGGCGCTTGATTACGCATGGCACATGGTTTTGCCAACGGCGGCTATGGTTATTAGCGGCTTTGCGAGTTTAACCATGCTGACCAAAAACTCATTCATGGACGAGATTAACAAACAATATGTGTTAACCGCCCGCGCCAAAGGGTTAAATGAAAAAGATGTGCTTTATAAGCATGTCTTCCGTAATGCTATGTTGATTGTTATTGCAGGTTTTCCTGCGGCCTTTGTATCCATTTTCTTTACAGGGTCATTGTTGATTGAGGTTATATTCTCCCTCGATGGGTTAGGCTTGCTTGGCTATGAGGCAATTATCAACCGTGATTACCCCGTTGTACTCGGTACACTTTACTTTTATGCGTTGATAGGCTTAGTGATGACGATCATCCGTGATGTCGTTTATGTCATGGTTGACCCGCGCATTGATTTTGAAGCCCGCGGTTAAGAGATAAAATACGCCATTTTCTTGAATAGCTTATCATCCTTCGACAAGCGGTTTTGCAGGATGATTGCCGATGTGTTTTGCATCAACAAATTGGCTTTCACGTAACGATCACCCCATGCGTCACGCGTGCGGTCTTCGTCATTATCAAATTCGATTAACCCTAAACACGCTTTCGCCATGCGCATGGCTGGGCGCATTTCACCATAGGCACCATCAATATGCAGACGCTGGCATATTTCCTGCGCCATTTTTTCGTTGGCAAGAATATATGAATAGATCTGCGCGCGCTTGCCTTCAGTTTTTTTAGAAAAATCAATCACATATGGCGCGTTATTTAATTCAGCGTTTAGCGTATCAAGCCCCACAGCAAATTCATCAATCAACTGCTTTAGATGCAGTGATGATACATAAAGTGCCCAACGGTTACGATTGATTTGTTTGGATAAATTTTTTGGCAGCGGTAATTCTAATGACGCGCGCGCAAAATCACTTTGCAGATTATCAAACTCATCCGGAAAAATAGATTTACTCTTTCCCATATTCATCCCTGTTTTTTCTTTGACCCTAGCAGAGCTAGACATAAAAATGCAATGAAATTAATTCTGAATGAAATTGTATATCATCTTGTCCTTCTTGTAGATGCTCCGTAAAATCAGCCCATGATTTTGTCACCAATTACACAGCGTAGACTTGCCCTTTTTAAGGCAAACAAACGGGGATATTACAGCTTCTGGCTGTTTATCGCACTCTTCATCATATGCTTGGGCGCGGAATTTATCGCTAATGATAAACCGTTACTTGTTAAATATGATGGCGGCTATTACTTCCCCATTGTCCATGAATACCCCGAAACGACATTTGGCGGTGACTTTGAAACGGAAACCGATTACCGCGATAGCTTTGCCATCGAACTTATAGAAGAAAAAGGTTGGATGATATGGCCGCCAGTCAAATTTTCCTACAACTCAATAAACTACGCTTTATCGCAGCCTGCCCCTGCCCCACCTGATACAACCAATATTCTGGGCACTGACGACCAAGGGCGTGATGTCTTCGCGCGGATGCTCTATGGCTTCCGTATATCGATTCTATTCGGCCTGATCCTGACAGTCGTCAGCTCGATCATCGGCATTATTGCAGGCGCATTTCAGGGCTATTATGGCGGAAAAACTGATTTAATCATGCAGCGTTTGATAGAGATTTGGTCATCTCTTCCTAGCCTTTATATCCTCATCATATTCTCCGCCATGTTTGTACCGGGTTTTTGGACCTTGCTGCTTATCCTGCTTCTTTTCTCATGGGTACGCTTGGTTGACCTTGTTCGTGCAGAGTTTTTACGGGCGCGTAATTTTGAATATGTGCGTGCAGCCAAGGCACTTGGTGTATCAAACCTAACCATTATGTATCGCCATGTCCTGCCCAATGCGATGGTCGCGACTTTGACATTCATGCCATTTATTTTGACCGATTCTATTGTGGCGCTCACAAGCCTTGATTTCCTTGGTCTTGGTATGCCGCCCGGTTCAGCCTCGATTGGCGAGCTTCTTAAACAAGGTAAAAACTATGTGAAAGAAGCACCATGGATTGGCATGACGGCTTTTGCATCCTTGGCGGTTATGTTGACCCTGCTCACCTTTATTGGTGAGGCTGTGCGTGATGCATTTGACCCACGTAAGAACATTCACTAGACAGATTTGCATTGACATAATTTGGAGATGTTGTCTATGTTAGCTGTACAGGGAAGATAAAAATGGATAAAGATAAAACCAATTTACTTATAATATCATTTGCATGCGCGGCCGTTTTGCCGCCGCTTGTTTATGATGATATAGCACTACACTTCCGTTCATCGCCTACTCCACATACCCAAACTAAAGAGCCCAAGTTCTGCGAAGGTGTTAGTGATGCGTTCCTGAAAATGCATGAAAAGAATCATGGACCACTCGATAAAACAAAAGACTGCCCATTTGTGCCCCTTAAACATCATAACATCCTAGACCGCGCCTTCCGATAAAAGCCCTTAATAACATTCCGCTCTATGCGGGTTATTATTGATAGCGCACTAATATCCCCCTATCATTTCACGCATGAGCACTGGACAAGAAAACATTTTACTGCAAATCAACGATCTATCCGTCACGTTCCGCAATGGGAAACAAGTTACGGATGCGGTTAAGCATGTCGACCTTTGTGTTAAAAAAGGTGAAACCCATGCTTTGGTAGGCGAATCTGGTTCAGGTAAGTCCGTCACAGCAATGGCGATGATGCGCCTTTTACCAGAATCTGCACATTTCCCAAATGGCGAAATTCTTTACAAAGGGCAAGATGTCTTAAACTTACCTGAAAAAGACATGCGCAAATTGCGCGGCGATGAAATTGGTATGATTTTTCAGGAGCCGTTAACGTCCCTCAATCCGCTCCACACAATTGAAAAACAAATTGGCGAAGTACTGAAACTGCACGCTAATATTGAAGGACAAGACTTATCAAACCGCGTCAAAGACCTGCTTGATATGGTGCAGCTTCCACGATTAAAAGACCGCATGAAGGCATACCCGCATGAGCTTTCTGGTGGGCAGCGTCAGCGCATTATGATTGCCATTGCTTTAGCCAATAAACCAGACCTGCTCATCGCGGATGAACCAACCACAGCGCTTGATGTCACCGTGCAGGCACAAATTCTTGACCTTCTTGACGACCTACAAACAGAACTTGGCATGGCGATGTTGATGATTACGCATGACTTGCCTGTTGTTCAAAAATATGCCGACCATGTCAGCGTTATGAAACACGGCAATATTGTCGAAAGCAATGATACCGAAAAATTATTTGCTGCACCAAAAGATGATTATACTAAGCGTTTAATTAACTCTATTCCGTCTGGTAGCGCCCCGCCGCGCGATGCACAATCCGACCATAGCCGCATCATTGATGCAAAAAACATGAAGGTTTATTTCCCGCTAAAGAAAAACATTTTCGGCAAACCGCTTAACTTTGTTAAGGCCGTAGATGATATAAGCTTTCACCTTGATCAAGGCGAGACACTCGGCATTGTTGGCGAATCTGGTTCAGGTAAAACGACGCTCGGCCTATCGGTGCTGCGCCTGATTAATTCTGAAGGCAATATCGTCTTTAGCGGTCAGGATATTAACGCCATAAACAAAAAGAAAATGCGCGCCCTGCGTGAAGACATGCAGATTGTTTTCCAAGATCCGTTTGGTTCACTTTCCCCACGTATGAGCGTCGGACAGATCATTGCCGAAGGCCTACTTGTGCATCAGCCTAATTTAGATAAAGCCGCCCGTGACGAAGCTGTCATTGCCGCTTTAAAAGAAGTCGAACTTGACCCTGATACGCGCCATCGCTTCCCGCATGAGTTTTCTGGCGGGCAGCGTCAGCGTATATCCATCGCCCGCGCCCTTGTATTAAAGCCAAAACTACTTGTGCTTGATGAGCCGACCTCCGCGCTGGATGTATCTATTCAGTCGCAAGTCATCGATCTACTGCGCAAGTTGCAACAGGCGCATAATCTGTCTTACATTTTTATTAGCCATGATTTACGCGTTGTACGCGCCCTATCCCACCGCATCATCGTCATGAAAAACGGTCAAGTCGTTGAAAGCGGCGATGCGCAGAACGTATTCGATAATCCGCAGGAAGAATATACGCAGAAACTGTTAAAGGCTGCGCTTTATTAAAGGTAACACCATTGCCGCCGTCGATGCCTCGGCACGATAGTCTAATTCATGATCCACCATGCGCGGCATATGGCGGCTTATGTTGCTTTTCACGTATGTGAGATACGCATCCATATCGGCTTCGCTATATTGTCCGCGTGTGTCAAATTCGCCAACTTCTTGGCGTGTCCAAATATTGTTTTCATAGCCGTGCGGAACCATGTGGAATACGTCTTGTTCAACATGAGAATCCATTGCGTGCAACATAGCGCGCGTTACGGCATTACAGTTTTGGCGACCATCATTGTGATAGGAAATTGGCGTATAAAATGTATCAAGATCGTTTATTTTACGTCCAAGGGCACAGGCATCCAACCACTCCGTCATAACTTCGTGTTTAGTGCCCGTCATAACCGTTTGCATGGTTTCCGCCAAATTTGTACGCCATGAACCATTGCTGTTTACAACCTTCAAACGCGGGAAATATGAATCAATTTTCCAATCACGGCAAACAGCTTCAAAATCTGCAAGTAGGTTCACTGAACTGGCGATAACCCCCATATAGCTCTGCGCGGACTGACCGTTGCGCATTAACTGGCTTGTTTCAGGGTAATATGTCGTGCCGTGTAATTCCGCGACAATTTCATTTTGTGGGTTAATCAAGGCTAAGAATGAATGGCAAGTGTCTTTGCCAAAAACCATACGGTCAACGGCCCCTAAATCCATATTTTGCTCGGCAAGAGCTATACGCCATGTATTTTCCATACCGCTAATATACACAACCGCACCTAATTATGTCAAGTTGACTTGTTGTTTAGGGTGAAAAAAATTTGCTTTCGGGCATAAGTTTCGTTAAACAAAGCCATCACATGCAAAAGGAATGAAGATATGAGCATTGAACAAAAACCTATACATGTCATTGGTGGCGGCCTAGCCGGTAGTGAAGCGGCGTGGCAAATTGCACAGATGGGCGTACCCGTTGTGCTGCATGAAATGCGCCCTGTACGTGAAACCGATGCCCATAAGACTGATGGCTTAGCTGAGCTTGTTTGTTCAAATTCATTCCGTTCTGATGATGCGGAATATAATGCCGTTGGCGTGCTACATGCGGAAATGCGTGCGCTTGGTTCGCTTATTATGCGTGAAGGTGACAAAGCCGCAGTTCCTGCGGGCGGCGCACTTGCCGTTGACCGTGACATTTTTTCAAATGGGGTGACGCAAGCGCTTGAAAGTCATCCGCTGATTACAATATCACGCGAAGAAATCACAGCATTGCCTAGTGAGGATATGGGGCGCGTCATTATTGCGACTGGGCCACTGACATCAAGCGCCCTTGCGGAATCTATACGTGCCGAAACAGGTGAAGATTCCCTTGCCTTCTTTGATGCGATTGCACCAATTGTAGATACAGATAGCATCAATATGGATGTCGCATGGTTCCAATCCCGCTACGACAAATCTGGCCCTGCAGGTACAGGCAAGGACTACATTAACTGCCCTATGAATAAAGAGCAGTATTACGCCTTTATTGATGCATTGTGTAATGCAGAATATCTCGACTTCAAAGACTGGGAAAAAGACACGCCCTATTTTGAAGGCTGTATGCCTGTGGAAGTCATGGCCTCACGCGGCGTGGAAACTTTACGCTTTGGCCCAATGAAGCCTGTTGGCCTAACAAACCCACATAAAGATAGCGAAGAACCCTATGCCGTTGTGCAGCTGCGTCAAGATAACGCGCTTGGTACACTTTACAATATGGTGGGCTTCCAAACAAAAATGAAATATGGCGAACAAGTGCGCGTTTTTAAAACCATCCCCGGTTTAGAAGATGCAAACTTTGCCCGTCTTGGCGGTCTGCACCGTAATACATTCATTAACTCACCGCGCCTACTTGACCAACAATTGCGCTTTAAAACTCGCCCGAACATACGCTTTGCTGGTCAAGTTACAGGCTGTGAAGGTTATGTTGAAAGCGCATCTGTGGGCTTGATCGCCGGACGTTTAGCCGCAGCAGAGCAGCTTGGCCTTAACTTTGAAACGCCACCACAAACAACAGCGCATGGTGCGCTGATCCACCACATTACAGGCGGCGCGGATGCCAAAACATTCCAGCCAATGAATGTTAACTTCGGCCTGATGGCGCATATGGACGTCCGTAACGAGCGTGGCAAATACGTCAAAGGCCGTGAAAAGAAAAAAGCCATGGCCGGCCGCGCATTAGAAGATATTCAAACATGGGCTGAAGCCAATAAGCTAAAACAAGCGGCTTAAAAAAAGGCCGCCATGCAAAACACATGGCGGCATTCCTATATATATCCATTAACAAGGAATTATAAATTAAGCAGCAACGCTTTCTGTTGCTTTCTTAACCGCTTTATTCACTTGGTCATTAATCGGTGCGAAGCTGTCTGTTGCAACTTTCACGCTGATTTCAGAAAGCTTTGTTGATGCAGAAACTATCGCGTCGAAGTTTTTCTTCGCAAGTTTGTTTTGTACATCTGTAAGCTCGTTAATATCTTTACAAGCGATAAGCGCTTTGAACGCTTCTTGGTTCTTATTCGCAATTTCTTGTGTAAGGGCTATTGCCTCTTGGTTGATCTGCTCAACACCTTTTGCCCAAATGTTCATAGACTTCTGCATCGCATCGAAAAGCTCTTTGCTGCCTGCAGTTGCGTCTTTAGTGAATTTATCGAAATCGTATGTTTTAGCTGTCATAATCGTCTCCATAAAATTGAATTCTGATTTTTGCGTTTTAACTTTTGCTTTTACTTTTTGTTCAGTGGTTTTACGCGTCGTAGTCGGCTTTTTCTTTTTCGCCTTACTTGGTGATTTTTTCACCGCCTTTACCGCCACTTTTTTTGTCTCAGCTTTCTTAGGCTCTTCCTTTTTTACAAGGGGCTGAACAACAGTGGAAGGTTCTTTCTTTTCAGGTTGGCTACTCTTTGCATCTTGCATAGTTGACCTCCTATTAATCAATAATGACTATAATAAATATTGCAGTAATTATAATCCGTATTTTTTGCATTGCAACAATTATATTGTGCCATGAGTCCATTTTCATGTCAAGATATTTTTGTGCGGTGCACAATGTGCTTGTTTTATGGCGCAGCAATGAAAATAGCTGACAGGAAAAACACAAATATGATAGAATCTAAAGAATAGATTATGTGTATAAGGGCGGATTTATTATTGCCGCTTCGCCATACAGATTCTACGATAAGCCTATCTGGGTAAAATGCTTTTTCTAAGAGACGATTTGTTTATGACACATATCACAAAACTCTTTAGCTCTTTGTTTATCATCGTTCTTTCGCTAACGATGGTGACGTTCCCTATTGCGTCAGCAGACGCCAAAGGAAACCCCAAATACGCGTCTATTGTTATAGATGCTGATACTGGCGCCATCCTCTCGCAGCGTTATGCTGACAAAAAACTACACCCTGCATCTTTAACAAAAGTTATGACGCTTATGCTGACTTTTGATGCGATTAAAGCTGGGAAAGTCAGCCTTTATGATCGCGTGGTCATTTCGCCTTACGCCGCGTCTATGGTACCTAGTAAGCTTGGCTTAAAACCTGGTGAAACGATACGCGTTAAGGATGCGATATATATATTAGTGACGAAATCAGCGAATGATATTGCGGTTGCTTTGGCCGAACATTTAGGGGGCACAGAATATAGTTTCGCAAAAATGATGACGTCGAAAGCGCGCAGTATAGGTATGGGCAGCACCACATTCAAAAATGCATCCGGCCTCCACCACAGCCGCCAAGTGAGTACCGCGCGTGACATGGCACGCATGGGGCGTTATCTTGTAAACAATTATCAATCTTACTATCATTATTTCTCTAAAAAGACCTTCCGTTACCGAGGCGTGACCTATAGGAATCACAATAAACTTATGCTGACCTACAAAGGTATGGACGGACTTAAGACTGGCTACACCGCAAAATCAGGTTTTAACTTAATCGCTTCGGCAACACGTGATGGTAACCGCGTAATAGGTGTTGTCTTTGGTGGGCGTAGTGGAAAAACACGAAATAATCATATGAAAGATATTCTTGATCGTGGCTTCTTAAAGATGGAAAAACTACATCTTGCACAGCTACGAAATATGCCTTTACCAAAAAGAAAACCCGCCGCTGTTTATGCCGCACTTAACAACAATAATGCATCGAGTAGTAACGCGATTAGCCCCGCAACTGGCCTAATGCAAACAGCATCCGCGGATGCAGGAACAGCGCAATCACTTTGGTCTGTGCAGATCGGTGCATTTAAAAGCCGTGTTAAAGTCGACAACCTGTTACAAGATGCCGTCAAGGTACTACCAAATGACTTAAATGGTGCATACCCAATTATCGCGCCACTCCGCACTGCGTCAAGCGGCTGGATGTTCCGCGCGCGTCTGGCGGGGCTTACACTTAGCCAAGCTGAAAGTGCCTGTAACTACTTCCGCGACTGTTTAATTGTTGCGCCGCGCCGATAACCCCATATAAAAATTACAGCAAATAAAAAGGCGCAATATATATTGCGCCTTAATAATATTTATTTTCAGTTCACTTAGAACGGCAAATCCATACCTGGCGGCAAACCCATGCCCTGCATTGCTTTTTGTGTTTCTTCCGTCATGATCGCATCAGCCTTACCGCGCGCATCGTTTACAGCAGCGGCAATTAAGTCTTCCATGACTTCAACTTCACTTGGGTCAACCAATGACGGGTCAACAGTCATTTTTGTAACCATACCGCGGCATGTCATTGTCACCTTTACAAGGCCGCCGCCCGCGCTGCCTTCTGCTTCCATCTGACCGACTGTTTCTTGCACTTCTTGCATTTTCTGCTGCATTTCTTGTGCTTGTTTCATCATTTTCTGAATATTCATCATTTGTGTTTAGTCCTCTGTCTCTTCGATAGGTTCAATAATATCCCGAATTTCTGTTCCGGGGAAAAGTTCTAATATTTTCGCAACAAAAGGCTGCGCCATAACGTCTTGCAAGCGCGCCTCAACGCGTTCAGTGGCAATTTGCGCCAATGTCTTCTGCCCTTTGGATAAATCCCCAATGGAAATCACCCAATCACGGTGCCCTGTTATACGGCGGAGCTCGGTCGTAATATCCCCAGCCAGTTTCTGCGAAACGTCTTCTTCTAACGCAATTTCCAAACGGCGGCCTTTTAAGGATATCAAATGCACATTGTGGTAAATCTGGCTTGCCAAGATCATCTTCTTGTTTTGCTCAAGCAGCGCGACGATATCTTCTAATGAATTGAGGTTGGCGTTCGCAACAGCCATAGGATCGTTTGCGGTTTGCGCCTTGGTCGCCGCGCGGGTTACGCCTTGCACATGGCTTGTTACGCGCCCTGCCCCGCCTGAATTTTCAGTTTTTTTTTGTGCGCTCATCTGTGTTGGATGCGTTGGCATTGCACCGCCAACATTACCTGCACCCATCGCCGTGCCACTATTCTTGAACTCTTCAAGCTGCTTTAACAGCTTATCTGGGTCCGGCAAGTTCGCGGCATAGACCAAACGAATAATAACCATTTCCAGTGCCGCCTGCGGGCGTGGCGCTTGCATCACATCTTGATGTCCCGCCAATAAAATTTGCCATGATTTTGCAAGGGCTGGCAAAGATAAATCCTGCGCGAGTTCTGCTGCGCGTTTCAATTCTGATTCTGGGAAGCGCCCTTTTAGGTTCGTGCTATCTTTTGCCGTATTTAGGCGCGTTAAGATATGCGAGATATCCAGCAGGTCTTGCATAACGACCATTGACTCTGCGCCTGCATTGTAAAGATCATCAAGAATGTCTAATGCTGTTTCTGTCTTACCGCGCACAGCCGCATCAAACAGGTCAAGAATATGAGACTGGTCTGCCAAACCGAGCATAGATTTCACTTGATCCGCTGTGACTTTACCTTCTGCCATAGAAATGGCTTGGTCTAGAATACTTAAACCATCACGTGCTGAACCATCAGCCGCGCGGGCAATCATCATCAAAGCTTCATCTTCGATTTCGGCAGCTTCTTTTTTGCAAATGTCCGTGAATAACTCAATGAGTGTATCTGGTTCAATACGGCGCAAGTCAAAACGCTGACAGCGCGAGAGAACCGTTACTGGTACTTTACGAATTTCAGTTGTCGCGAAAATGAACTTCACATGCTCAGGTGGTTCTTCCAAAGTTTTAAGCAGCGCGTTAAACGCTGACTTGGAAAGCATATGAACCTCATCGATGATGTATATTTTATAACGTGCTGAGCTTGGCGCATAACGCACGCTATCAAGAATTTCGCGGATATTTTCAACGCCCGTATTGGACGCCGCATCCATTTCAATAACATCTGGGTGACGGTCTTCGGCAATAGCGCGGCAGATATCACAATCATCTGTAGCGCCTGTTGTTGGGCCTGCCTTGCCATCTGCGCCTGTATAGTTCAGCGCCTTGGCGATGATCCGCGCCGTGGTCGTTTTACCTACACCGCGTACCCCCGTCAGCATAAATGCATGGGCAATACGGCCAGATTCAATGGCATTCTTTAACGTACGAACAAGCACGTCTTGACCACGCAGATCATCAAAATTCTGCGGGCGATATTTCCGCGCGAGGACGCGGTATTCTTCTTTTTTATCAGTGTTCGTTTCAGCCATGGCTATTTTCTACTAAGATTCGGTGTAAACCACAACGATTACCCGCGAAACACTACGAATCATCTGTGCAGAATTTATTTATTAAGTTTGGGGTTATCGAGCGGTATTGGCAATGGACGCTCAGCCGCCCGAGAAATAAGCGCTTCGCGGCGCTCTACTGGTGACCACAGGCGATACAGCAAACGCTGGATGCGGTCAACGTTATATGTCGCATGATCTTCTTTAGGTGCGGGTTTCTCTGGGGCATTTACAAACCCTAGATCTGCCCATGTGTAGAACACGTCCTTGCCCTCTTCAGGATTAACTTTCAACCCGTCTTTCATCCATTTCAGAATTGCCCAATTTCCAGCCTTATCAACGGCAGCAAATTCGATGCCATCATCGGTACTGCAGCCATCATTAACAAGCAACACACCCGACTTACTTTTTTTAAAACCACGTAAATGTGAATGTCCGAATACGATACCATCAAATTTACCTTTAAGTGCGGCGGCCTCTGCATTCTTTAAATTTGGCATGACGCGCTCTTCAATGACTTTAAAAGCACGTTTAAGACGCGCGGCTGCGCGGAAATCTTTTTTCAACTTGTCGACCGTCCAGCCGTCAAAGTCACCAAGCTTACCAATAATCAAATCGCCCGCTTTATAGGCTAAACCTTTTTCGGACTTATAAATATCAGGGTCAAACTCATCGCCATGAGTCACATAAAAACGTCGACCATTTGGGTCGACATAAACATGGTTTTCAACAAATTCAATTCCGAAAAGCGTTTTACCCGTCATTTGACGATGTATTAGACCGCTACTTAATATCTTGCCGCGCAGCGTCTCATCATGATTACCTGGCTCATAAAAAACCTTCGTTTCGCCTTCAGCTATACGCAGAATTTCGGCCATGCTTTGACGATGATATGGACCTAAATTATATTCGGCCTTATTGACCATATACCAGCCATCCACAATATCCCCCACCAAATGCATTTCACGCGTTTGGATATGGCTTAACATCTGATAAAGCATTTTTGCCTTACAATGTTTGGTACCAAAATGAATATCAGAAATAAAAAGCGTATCAAAAGCCAGTTTAGGCTGCGCGCCCAATGGATTTTGCAGATCAAGTTCAAACATTATTAGCCCTCCAAATGTGAACATGATTATTCTGCAGACAAGCTTATAGGATGCCCTTATGTGCGTTGCAACAAAAAAATTAGATCTGGAAAATATTTTTTCCGCTTTAGTTTATTTTAAGGCAAACTATATAGAGCGAAGCCTATAAACATAGGTGCGCGAGATATGGCGCAGAAATAAAATGAATGTAAGCTGAAAAAAGAAGGAAGACTGGACACGACCCGAAAAGCATCGCTGCGGCTGCTTCGTTTCCGACCTGACCGGATTCACAAAGTCTTCGCCCGCGCCAGCCTTCCCCGACTTATATAATGGGAAGACAGACAGAGATCAAGGATTAATTCAAAACTATGCGAATCCAACTACATTAGCTAATCATAGAATATGACTTTTTTTTGATTCGTTTTGATTCTCTCTCCCCTAAAAATTACATTTTAACTTTTAAAGAACATAGATTTTCCAAAAAACCGTATTACACGCATAACGAGTCGGGAAGAATCGTGTTTTTTATTATAAAATAACCAAAAGCTATATTTCTTTTTAATATGATCCTATGAATGTTTTACCGTATAGCCGTATTTTATTTTATGTGCTTCGCAGCAAAGCCAAGTCATAATAGGAAAAAGCTTAACTTTGCTTAATCATAAGTTATGATAATTTTAGTTAATATTTGCTGCACTTGCACAATCCACCAAGAGCGCAACCATTACGCGAATTGTGCGGCGCAAGACTTGCTATGCATTATATGCATACCCGTTATGTGCATTTTTTTCTGGACGCGGGAGCGCGATCCATTATATAACCCCACTCATCGGCGCCGAGGCGTCGGTACGGGCTCTCCTCCCAGAGCCCTAGCGTCTCCCAGACGTGAAACCTCCCTGTTCAACTCGCCGGGCCATGTGCCCGGTATTTTTTTGCCTAAATCAAAGCATAGATGCCCTGCCATTAAGCGCAGATCATTTTATTAGCAAGTCCTTGTTTTTTACTGTATAATTAAAGATGTATGAGTAAGAGTAATAAAAGAATAGTTGTTCTATTTACCTATGGCGGCGGACTACGCGGCCTTATCCCCGCACATATTATGGCGCGTATCGAATCCGTTACTGGTATGGCCATGGCCGATATGGTTGATATATTTTGCGGCCCATCAACAGCGTCCATATTAAATTCAGCATTAAATATGCCCCATCCACGCCAACCAGACCGTCCGCGTTTTTCTGCACGGCAAATGGTACGCTTTTATGAGCGCGAGGCCGCATATCTATTCCCGCCAGATTCTACGCGCGCATTTCGTGGGCTTATACATGACTTTAATAACCGCCTGATGAAAATTGGGCAGCTTGATCGCCTGTTAAAGCACGGGCATTATGATCCTGCACGATTGGGTCGCGCCTTACGCGCCTTATTTGGCAAACACAAATTAGAACACACATTATCATCACTTATCATTCCAGCTTATAATATTGAGGGTAATGCCCTGCACGCTATTCATGAGCTAGAAGAAACACCAGACGACCCAGTCCACACAAAAAACAATATTATTGATAATGGTGGCTATGCGATGTGGTTTAAAAACATTCGCATCCCAAATGCGCGCAATTTGCACCCTGTACCTGATATTGAATTATTCAACGCGGTTATGGGCAGTACAGCTGCGCCAACACTATTCCCATGTCACCGCTTTATACACAAACAACGTGAAGACAACCATTCATACCCTGTATCATTGATTGACGGCAGCATATTTGATAACCCGTGCATTAGCTATATGGGGGCAATTCGCCAGCACCTACCAGCTGATGCAGAAGTCGTAATGATATGTTTAGGTACGGGCTATACTAATAAATCTGTATCGCACCGTGATTGGAACAAATATGGCGCACTTGGTGTTGTTGATCCAAGCAACGACTTCCCACTAATTAATATTTTCTTCCACGCCCCAGAGTCTGCTTTGCTTGGTGCGTTTAAGGATGAATTATCGGATAATGTCTACGTCTTTAATAAATCACTGAATTCAGGCGATAATTTGCCTAGCTCTGCGCCAGATAACAGCTCAGCTGATAACATTAAGAAACTTCGCCACTTTGCCTATGACATTATGGATGAGAACGAGCGTAACTTTAATAAGATCTGTCATATTCTCGCCGAGAATGGCGAATCGCGCCTAAACCGCCGCAAACGCGGACGTTTATTCCACTTGTTTGGTGAATAATCAACCTGAGCGCAAATAATCAAGCGCCTCTTTCAAATTAAAAAGATAAAGCAAGTTTTTTAATGCTGCGCCACGTTCACTCGATAGGCGCGGGTCTTTTTGGACAATCAACTGCGCTTCACTCCGCGCCATAGCAATGATATCCCCATGAACAGATAAATCAGCAAGCATATAATCTGGCAGACCGCTTTGACGTGTGCCGAGAATGTCCCCCGCTCCACGTAGGCGCATATCTTCTTCGGCGATAATAAAACCATCCTCTGTATCACGCATAATTTTCAGGCGCGCTTTACCTGTTTCAGATATCGGCTTCCCATATAAAAGGAAACAATGCGATTGCCGCTCCCCTCGCCCAACGCGGCCGCGCAATTGGTGCAGCTGTGCAAGGCCAAAACGTTCAGCATGTTCAATGACCATGATAGACGCGTTCGGCACGTTTACACCGACTTCGATCACCGTCGTGGCCACAAGGACATCTAAATCTCCCGCCGCAAATTTCTTCATCACCGCGTCTTTATCTTCCGCCTTCATGCGCCCATGCACAAGGCCGACGCGATCCCCCAAAACAGATTGTAACACATCGAAACGCTCTTCTGCCGCGGCAAGATCCATCACTTCAGATTCTTCTACCAGTGGGCAGACCCAATATATTTGCGCCTTTTCTTCACGAATTTGGCGGATCAATCCCGCAACCATGTCTTCAAGCTTATCTTTGGGCACTAATCGTGTATCCACGGGCTTACGCCCCGCAGGCTTTTCATCAATACGGCTGACATCCATGTCACCATAAGCGGTAAGCGCCAACGTCCGCGGTATCGGCGTTGCCGTCATGACCAGAACATCCGACACACCTTTTTGTGATAGCTTCAAACGTTGATGCACACCGAATCGGTGCTGCTCATCAATCACAGCAAGGCCTAAATCTTGGAATTCAACTTTATCTTGGAACAATGCATGCGTCCCGATAACGACTTGCGCTGCGCCATTTTTGACTTGCTGTAATAACAGCTCCTTGGCTTTACCTTTATCACGCCCTGTCAGCACAACATAGCGCACGCCCATTTCATCAAGCAGTGGCCCCAAACTTTCCGCATGCTGGCGCGCCAGAATTTCCGTTGGCGCCATTAACGCCGCCTGCATGCCGCATGCAACTGTGTTAAGCATTGCGGCGCAAGCCACCATAGTTTTACCGGATCCAACATCCCCCTGTACCAAGCGCACCATCGCCATGTTTGATGCCATATCCGCATCAATTTCGCCAATAACACGCTTTTGCGCGCCTGTAAGTTCAAATGGAATGGATGCCAAAAACTTATCACGTAACACAGAATCTTTGGGCTGAATGGCGCGTCCCTTGGCCTTTTGCTGTGCCTTACGAATTAAGGTCAGCGCCAATTGATGTGCAAGCATTTCATCATAGGCCAAGCGCAGACGCGCCTTACTATCTGGGGCAAGCATAGAGCGTGCCTTAGGATTGTGGCATGTCGCAAGCGCCTCTTTCCACCCCTGCCAGCCTCGTGACTTTAACACAGTTTGGTCTTGCCATTCAGGCAGCTCAGGTATTAAACGCAATGATGCCTGTACCGCTTTACGAAGAACCTTGTGCCCTAAGCCTTGCGTCATGGGGTAGACTGGTTCAACGGTATCAAAGGCTTCTGCGCTATCGCCCTTAGCAAAGAAATCAGGATGTGTAATTTGCGCGCGGCCACGGTAATAAACAAGTGTACCGCTAATCTCTTTTTCTTCCCCCATCGGGAAACTGCGTTTCAAATAATCCTCACGCGCATGGAAGAAAACCAAATCAAGCGCCGAATCCCCCGCAGTACAGTGGATGCGTGATGGTACACTGCGCTTACGGCTGATGGAATATTTATGGACTTTAGCCTTAACGATAACGACCTTACCGCTATCTGCCTCACGAAGCTGGTCAACCTCTATGCGTTCAACTACATCGCTCGGCAAGTGACAAAGCAAATCCCATATGCGCTCCCCTTCGCACAAACGCTCAAACAGCTTTGCATTGCGCGGGCCTACGCCTGGCAATGTTGTGACCGATCTGTATAACGGATCTAAAATAAACGGACGCTCTTGCGCCGCGGCTTTAAGCTGAGTATTGTGCATACATTAACAATACTAAAAAAATATAGATTGAGACAATGGATAATCGCCGTAAAAAGCTACTTTTCCGCTCTTGGCATCGTGGCACAAAGGAAATGGACATCATTTTGGGCAATTTTGCCGAAAAACATTTGGCTGCGCTTGATGATACGCAGCTTGATGCCTATGAAAGCCTGCTTGAAGTGCCTGACCCTGATATTTACAACTGGGTCACAGGCAAAAACACCCCGCCTGCAAATGAACCTTACAGCAACCTTGTCGAGAAAATTATTAATAACAAAGTCTATGAAGCATGATTACCATACAGGGTGATGAAATTCGTAAATTATGCATTAGTGACATGCATTTCACTTATCGGGATTTAACGAACCCTGATAAAGATATGACGCATATCTATAACGGTTTTGTCGATTATGCGCGTGGCAGCGATGCGCATATGGTGATTAATTATGGCGATACGATTTCATCAGAATATTTGTGGTATCTGCACAGCCTGTCGAGCAGTAGCCTGAGCGCCAATGTCGACCAAGCGGCGCGTGATAAATATGTGCAGCTTCTGACCGAACGCCGCCTACGCCGTGATAGCAGCAAGCCTGACCGTTTCCATTCCAACAGCTTCCTTATACAGCAATTTGCGCGCGCGTCAGGGCATCCGCACGCCTTAAGCCGCAGCGAAATTGAGCAGCAACTGCATGAAATTCGTAGCCATGACCGCGACCTGATTGATTTTATCATTCAGGCGCAGAATAAAAGTAACAAGCCTCTATTCATGCTGCATGGTAACCATGAATGCATTACCCTTTCCGAAAGCGAAATTGCAGGGCTATTTAACCGTGCGAGCGGTCATAAACATGTAAAACACACCACGCATCCATATGCGTTTTATCAGGATGTGGAATTGGTAAATGATGAACGTGATCCGATTGTCGTGCGTGAGGTTTTCTTTAATTCCAATATTCACAACCATGCCACAGGCGGCTTATCGCTCGGCCCGCATGATTTGGAATGGCTGCAAGACACACTGGCGGATGCTGATGGTCGCGCTGTGATCAATATGCATATCCCCCTTAATTTTGACCAAACGCCTGATGAAGACCCTTATTCCATCACGCGCACGTACAAAGAATCCGATACAATTCGTAAAGCCATCGCCAAGGCTGGTAATGTCGCTCTTGTCGCATCTGGTCATATTCACCGCATCATGTTCAACCAGATTGACGGCGTGAATTATTTAACTATGCCATCCTTCCGTCACATTCCTGCGTTTATAGATCAAGACGGTCGAAAAGGTTTAAAAGATCCAACAGGTTATTTCCATGAATTGACGTTAGACTTTAATACGCTTACGGGGCAAATTGAGCGCAAACGCGTCATCCGCAATGCCGATGATAGCATTTCAATTAAGAGCGAACGTAAAGCGCGTCATGATTTTGCTCCGAAATCCCCACTACAATTTAAGCTTTAACGCACTGTAATAGCTGCCACATTAGTATTCATTTACATAAAAGTTGCAATTTGCTAGTTTTCAATGTATAACATGCCAAGCAAATAAAGGAGAGCATGATATGTTGCACGATCAATTTCGCATAGTTACACAGAAACTAAACACATTCTTTGAAAAGAGTTTAGACGACTTCAAAAAAACAGAAAGTTATAGCACATGCATGGGCGTGACTATGGCGTTTAGCGGCCTTGGCAATAGCTTCATGGCTGTAGCTAAAGATAATGGCATCACGCCAACAGAAAAACTAAACCGCGATATCTACGGCCTTGCCGCAACGGTTAAAGACCTTTCAGAACTTCTAGAAGGTCAACAAGGTATGGACGATGTTGACTTCCGCAAAGAGATTCAATTGACCGTCAACAAGCTTGCCGCAAACGGTATCGCTTAATAAATTTATGAGATTTCGGGCGTAAGGTTTACGCGGGCAACATTGCTGCGCAGACCTTGCGCCCTTCTGATAACAGTACATTAAACGTACGGCACGCCGCGCCTGTATTCATTAGCTCTGGCGTGATACCGTTTTTCTGTAAGAATGCTTTTAACTTAGGGTCAAGAAAAGCAAAATCCGCGCCCGTACCAATAAGTAAAACTTCAAAGTCATCTTTGGCAGCTAAAATCGGTGCGAAGTCTTCTTCCGTAAGCTGATTGATGTTTTCAGCCGCGCTCCAAGGCTTAACATCCGTAGGAAACACCATAACGCCGCCGCTAAAGTCTTCCCCACTCACCTTAAACTTGCCACCTTTATAGGCTTGAATAACCTTACTGTCAGATGATATGCGCGGGGTTACGTCCATAGTTTAAGCTTTCCCTACAGCTTCAACGCTTTCATCGTCTTTATCCGCGTCAGCACGAACGTTAAAGAACATAAGCACAGGTGATGCTACGAAGACTGATGAATATGTACCAATCAGAACGCCATATATAAGCGCATCGACAAAACCACGAATAACCTCACCACCAAATAAATACAGCGCGATCAAGGCAATAAGCGTCGTAACCGATGTCATTACCGTACGCGATAAGGTCGAATTAATCGCCATATTAAAGACCTCTGGTAGGGCTGTCTTTTTATATTTACGTAGAGTTTCGCGGATGCGGTCAAACACAACAACCGTATCGTTGATTGAATAACCTGCAATCATCAACAAAGCCGCAACCGTAGACAGGTCAAAGTCCATTTGCAAAATAGCGAACAAACCAATGGTCGCAATCGCATCATGAGCAAGCGCAATAATCGCAGCCACACCGAATTGCCACTCAAAGCGCATCCAGATATACACCATGATGCCGCCAAGCGAGAATATGATCGCAAGCAAGCCTGCTTTTTTTAACTCTTCACCGACTTGCGGGCCAACAAATTCCGTACGGCGCAGCTCATAGCCATCTGTAATATGTTCACTCAAAAACGTTTTGACTTTGTTAATCGCCGCCTCTTGCGCGTCTGGGCCGCCTTCTTGTTCAGGCATACGTATAAGTAAGTCCGTGTCTTCGCCGAATGTTTGTAATGACACATTGCCAAGCTCAAGGCTGTTCAACCCTTCACGCAAACCCGCTAGATCTTCGGCTTTTTGTGTTTGAATCTCAATGACCGTACCGCCAGTGAAGTCAATACCGAAGTTTAAGCCCTTGGTCGCAATCGAATATATTGAAAAGACGATCAATAGCGTCGACAGAACAAATGCAATTTTGCGTTTGCCGATCACATCTATATTCGTATTCTCAGAGATGAGCGATATACCTTTGAAAAACATGTTTTTTCCTACTCTTTTTAATTCTTTCACTCAGCTTATATCGGCAATTCTTTGCCCTTGGCGTTATTACCACGCTTCAGCCACAAAATAACCAATAAGCGCGTCACCATAATGGCCGAGAAGAACGATGTCGCAATACCAATCCCCAATGTCACAGCGAAACCCTTAACTGGCCCTGTACCAAAGGAATAAAGCAAAATAGCTGCAATTAAAGTTGTTACGTTCGAGTCGACAATTGTCGTCATCGCACGATTATAACCTGCGTCAATTGCCGCCATAACGGTTTTACCGCTACGTAGCTCTTCTTTAATACGTTCAAAAATCAACACATTCGCGTCAACAGCCATACCAATAGTCAAAACAATACCTGCAATACCTGGCAAGGTTAATGTCGCCTGTAAACCTGATAGAAGCGCAAAGATTAATGCCATATTCACAATCAATGCAATATCGGCAAAAATACCGAATGTCCCATAACTCAGCACCATAAAGGCAAGAACAAGCAGCATACCAACAATAGACGCCTTCTTACCTGCTTCAACAGAATCTGCCCCTAATGATGGGCCAACGCTTCGTTCTTCAACAACATAAAGCTCAGTTGGAAGCGCACCCGCACGCAGCAATAGCGCTAATTGAGAAACTTCCTCAACCGAGAAACGCCCAGAGATTTGCGCCGAACCGCCACAGATTGGCTCATTAATATTTGGCGCGCTTAATACGACATCATCAAGAACAATTGCAAATGGCTTGCGTGTATTTTCAGTTGTTACCTTACAGAATTTACGCGCCCCTAAGCCGTTCAAACGGAAGGTTACAATCGGCTGCCCCTCTTGGAAACCAGCTTGCGCATTAGTCAGCATATCGCCCGTTAACATTGCGCGGCGCTGAACGCTTATTTCTTCACCTGGGTCTTCCGCCATAGGCAAAAGTTTAGATCCTGGCGCATGACGCGCGCCTACATTCACCAGATGGAAGCTTAATTTTGCTGTTTTGCCCAAAATGGCATCAAGTTCAGATGTGTCCTCCAAACCCGGAATTTGAATTAGGATACGGCGTTCACCCTGACGCTGAATAATTGGTTCACGCGTACCTGTTTCGTCAATACGGCGACGGACAATCTCAATAGATTGCGCGATTGTTTTATCCGTCAAATCTTTGATGAAGGCATCATCAAACTTACCGATGAGTGTATTTCCGTCTTCTGAAATAACCAAATCTGGCGCGGCTTTGAACATGATTTTACGCGCAGCTGCGACCTCGTCAGCTTGACGCAGCGTAATGCGCACGCCTTCTGTCGATGCGATAGGGTTATTTGTAACGATTTTTTCATCGCGTAAATCGGAACGAATAAGCGCACCTATATCATCAGCGCGCTCGACAATAACGCTGTCAATATCCGCTTCCATTACGCGGTGTACACCGCCACGAAGATCCAATCCTAAATTAATAGTTTGTGATGGAATCCATGATGGTAGATGTTCGTTCATCCACCCCCTTGTATTTGCACCTATCATATTCGGCGCTGCATACACAAAGCCCAAGAAGCAAATAAGTAAGACCGTAATAATTTTACTACGTGAAAACTGTAACATTTATTCTGTCCTTAAATTAAGGGGGTGGCCGAAGCCTAAGTTTTAATTTTACTTTTTAGCGGTTGTTGTTTTTTTCTTCGCCGCTGTTTTAGGTTTAGCAGCAGATTTCTTTTCAGCGGCTTTTTTAGGCGCTTTTTCGGCTGGCTTTTCTTCAGCTTTTTCTTCGGCTTTTTCAGATGCCTTTTTATTGTCATTCCCCGGCACGCTGTCATACACGCCTGAGATAGCAGAACGCATAACAGTCACTTTTTGTGAACTGCCAAGGTCTAACACAACTTCTTGATCATTATTGAACTTATCAATTTTACCAACCAAACCGCCTTGTGTGACAACTTTTGTGCCCTTTTCTAAACCACGAAGCATATCTGCGTGCGCTTTAAAGCGTTTTTGCTGTGGGCGAATGAGAAGCAAGTAAAACATCACGACCAATACAAGAATTAGCACCATATTCGCCATAAAAGCATCCTGTGTGCTTGGCATTGTTGCTGCGTCTGCTGCTGCACCTGTCGCATGTGCTATATTAATGAACATAGACGATTGTCCTTTCTAAAATTTTGCATGTTTATGAAATGAGGACTATAATTGTATTCGTATGAATAGCAAGAAGACTTGTTGCTTTCATATCATTTTGTTGTAGATTGCCTAATATATAGACACATAAGGACAAAGACTGTGAAAACCTTCATTAAGTTATCCGCGATCATAATCTTGATGCTCACGCCAAATGCCGCCCATGCAAAAAAAGAAAAAGCGGTTTATCGCGCATCTAACATGACTCAAGAGATTGAAGTCATAATGGGCGTATATGATGATGCAACAGGTAAGCATGAAATATTGCCGAAAATGAAACTTGATGATTATAAAAGCTGGTTTGAGTTTTCCGTCAAAATGGATGAAATGCCGACAGCCGCGGCAGAAGCGCCCATCGTTGATTTCTCACAAGACAGCTTCATAATGATACGAGAAAAAGATGCTGAAGGCCTTGTCACGCGCGAAACCATGTTCACGCCTGGCTTAATACAGCTTAATGTTTATGAAATAGCTTTCCTTGAAAACCTAAGATCCGCAGAAGAATTCTTTTTCGATTTACTTGAAATGCAAATGGATCAAGCCTCCTATGGGGGATATCTACATGATGATGTCGATGTTATGCAGCAGGGTGTTGTGATTGAATACCCTATATCAAACATCCTCCCCAATCCAGTATGGCCACTAAAGAAACCAGATTCTATTCTTAAATTCATGAACCATATCGACCCACAGAAGACTGAATTTTATGAAGTATTCTACGCCGATGCCGATGGTATGGAACGCATAGAATCCTACACAAAAAAGGCACAGGATATATTTATCGCACATATTAATTTTGGTGAAGATGACCCAATGGGCGAAAACATGCCTTACAAAGTCTATGCTGATGATGACGGGACGCTCATATTAAAACGCAGCTCCTTTAAACGCGCTATCCTCGACAAGCAGGATTATTACGGCTTCTTCTTTGATTACTTCATGAAACTTGCAAGTTTAAAAGCTGAGGAAGCCGCCTTACAAAACAGTGGAGCAGAGGCGCAGTAAAAAGCAAAGCTTAAGATCTATCCATTAAGCTGAGCGGATTTTTCGTTTGCGCACCTTTACGTAGTTCAAAGTGAAGCTGCGGCGAATCTACGTTACCGCTCATCCCGACAGAGCCGAGCTTTGCGCCACGTGCAATTTGCGCCCCACGCACAACATGAATCTTATCCAAATGCGCATAGGCGGAAACCCAACCATCGCTATGCTTGATAAGCACCAGATTACCATAGCCCTTGATTTCATCCCCCGTATAAACCACCACGCCGTTTTCCGCAGCGCGGACAAGGCTTCCGCGTGGCGCAGCGATATTTATACCATCATTATAAAGACCGCTACCTTTAGAGCCGTATGAAGACACAACCTTCCCCTTAAGCGGCCATGCAAATTGGCCGCTGGCGCGCTGCGGAATTGATGTTTTTATATATCGGCTTTTGGGCGGCTTAGCAGCCGTCTGTGCACCATTAGAGACTGCGCCTGTAGGGCGTGCGGATGGGACACTCATATGAACATATTCAGGTTCATTATTTTTTGTACGTGCTGTCGGCTGTTGCATCGCGGCTACATTATATGCCATCGGCAAATCCAAAACCTGCCCTTCTTTGATAAGGTAAGGCGCTCTTAAATTATTCTGCCGTACAAGCATGCGCATACTAACGTTAAACAAACGCGCAATTTCATAAATCGTATCACCGTTACGGACTGTATATTTACGCGGCGGCGGCATTTCAAGGCGCTGCCCCACTTGTAAGATATAGGGTGCCGCCAATTTATTGCGAATAATAACTTCCTGCATATACACAGCATAGTTTTTAGATATACGCCAAATATTTTCATCACGGATAACGGTATGCATACCCGCACTGCCCGCACCTTCGCCTCCGCCATAATGCACCACTGGCGCAAGGCGTTTAGGCTCGCCCATCGCACCGACACATCCCACCAATAAAATGGCGCTCAGTGAAGTAGCAATTACCGATTTCCCTAAACTCTTCATAGCTTTCCGTTTGTTTAGCCGTTTAATTGATATGTATCTTCGATTTGTTCCTGCGCGGACGCAACATTGGGTAATAAAGGCACAAATTTAACTGGCAGTAGATCAGTTACTGAGTATGTGTCTTCGTCGATTTTCTCATAACGCTTTAACACCTGATTGACACGATCGCCGACTGGCACAATCATAATACCGCCGATTTTCAACTGTTCAAACAAAGCATCTGGCGGCGTTTCAAATGCCGCGGCGGTAACAATAATTTTATCAAATGGTTTTTGCTGTGGCCAGCCCTTCATACCATCCGCAGCGAGCGCCGTAATGTTATTGATTTTTAATGCGTCAAAATGCTTTTGCGCTTCAGCCAAAAGCGGCTTGTGGCGCTCAATCGTGTAAAGACGGCGGCATATTTTTGCAAGTATGACAGCCTGATAGCCCGAACCTGTACCAACCTCTAAAACTTTATCACGATCCGACAGACAAAGCGCCTCGCTCATCACCGCCACAACAAAAGGCTGAGATATCGTTTGCCCAAGGCCAATCGGTAAGGCCATATCTTCATAGGCCTTATCCTTCATTGCATCAGGAATAAAATTTTCACGCGGAGTCGTTTCAATGGCTGATAGCACATTGGTATCCTTGATGCCCATATTGCGGAGCTTCATGATTAAACGAATTTTGCGTGTGCTTTCCGTGTTCATATCAGCCCGCTTTTACAAGCTTTTGCACTTCACCATTTGCAGGTAAAATCTTTTCAATACCGCCCATATATGGTTTTAACACTTCAGGTACCCAAACGCCTCCATCTTGCGCGTCATAATAATTTTCAACAACCGCAATCAACGCACGGCCAACCGCAACGCCAGAACCATTTAGCGTGTGTACAAAACGTGTTTCACGCTCATTGGCCTTACGGCAACGTGCCTTCATACGACGCGCCTGAAAATCACCTGTGTTTGATACAGACGAAATTTCGCGGTAAAGCTGCTGTCCTGGAAGCCACACTTCCAGATCATGCGTTTTCATTGCTGTGCCACCAGTATCCCCCGCACATAGAACAACTGTACGGAATGGTAATTCCAGTTTCTTCAGAATGTTTTCTGCGCATTCAGTCATACGTGCATGTTCTGCCCAGCTTTCTTCAGGTGTTGTAACGGATACCATTTCAACTTTATAGAATTGGTGCTGACGCAGCATGCCGCGTGTATCTTTACCCGCTGCCCCCGCTTCGGAACGGAAACACGGCGTAAAGGCCGTATAACGGCGCGGGAGGTCTGCCTCATCAACAATCATATCCGCCACAATATTTGTGAGCGATATTTCAGATGTCGCAATCAGCCAATGACCTTGTTCGGTTCTAAAGCTATCTTCACCAAATTTAGGAAGCTGGCCAGTACCATACATCGCATCATCGCGCACCAAAAGCGGCGGTGAAACTTCAATACAGCCATGTTCTTGAACATGTGTATCTAACATAAACTGTGCTAAAGCACGTTCCAAACGGGCAATACCTGAATGCAACATAACGAAACGAGAGCCAGATATTTTGGCGGCTGTTTCAAAATCAATCATGCCAAGATTTTCACCAATCGCGACATGGTCAGGGAAATCATTTGCACCAACATCACGCGGCGTGCCCCATTTATGGACCTCGACATTGTCATCTTCGTCCGCGCCCTCTGGAACAGCTTCGTCTAGTATATTTGGTAAGCATGACAACATGACATTAATTTCATCAGCAAGAATACTTGCACGTTCTTCTAACGCTGCCATTTCATCCTTGATACCTGCGACTTCAGCCATAATCGAATCTGCATCACCGCCTTGTGATTTGATCTTGCCAATCTCTTTGGACAGTTCATTACGCTTTTGCTGTAAGGTTTGCAGCTTAGTTTGACCGTCGCGCCATTCAGTATCTAGCGCAAGGATTTGTGGCGTTTGCGCTTCTAATCCACGGCGCGCCCATGCGCGGTCAAAAAATTCGGGTTCTTTTCTAATTGCTTTAATGTCAAACATATCTATCTTCTGTTATGGTAGGGTATTAACGTCAATTACCGAAAATAGCGGGAAATATGCATTCAGACAAGAGAATCTATCATCTCATACCGCCAAAAAGTGAAGAAAATTTGCCGCTTCTATTCGAATCCCCGCATAGCGGCACTTTTCACCCTGAAGATGGCGATGAACATATCCCATCCGGAAAAGTTTTTCCGGGCGTTGACCGTTTTGTCGACCAACTCTTCACTTTTGTCCCTGATATAGGCGCGAGCCTAATCCATGCGCATTTCACACGCTGTTATATCGACCCAAACCGCGCCCTTGATGATATGCGCCCTGAATGGTTTAACGCACCGTGGCCAGCCCCGCTTTCCCCAACGGAAAAAAGCGAACATGGCATTGGCCTGATCTGGCCGAAACAATGTGGCATCACCCATGAACCAGACGATATTCAAAGCCGTATAGACGGATATTATCGCCCCTATCACCAAGCTATACAAAATGAAATAGATGCACTACACAAACGGCATGGACGCAGCCTGCATATTAGCTGCCATTCCGCCCCTGATAAAATCATGGTGCCGCAAATTAACCCACGCGTAAATTACAAAGCCGACATTGTCATTAGTGACCAATTCGGCCATACGGCGGATGCTGCCATAGGTAAAAAACTGCGTAAATTATTTGAAGAGCTCGGCTATAAGGCACTCAGCAACGACCCTTTCCAAGGTGATGAGCTTATCCGCGCACATGGCAGCCCACAAAACAAGCGCCATAGCATCCAAATTGAAATCAATCGCCGCCTTTATATGGATGAACAGAAAATAAAAATACACGATAAGCGATTTGCCAAGCTGCAAAATGATTTACGTGATATTTTTATCAGCTTACATCGTCAAATATGATTTTCATAACAGCTTGACTTTTTCATAATTGAGTGCTAGACCTGCATATAAATATAAAATGCAGGGAATATAAGCATGAGCCTATCAACCATTTTTATAACCGTTAGCGCAAAGGTCAATGATGATTTTATCGATTATCCTGTAAATGTCGACAATATCATGGCTTACCCGCCTACAAACGAGAAAGATGCCAATACGCGGATTGATCTAAACGCATATTATCAGCCTATTGGTTTTGTACACCTCGCAGAAGCTTTTAGCTACAGTGAAGTAAAAACCGCCCTTTTCGTTAAAGAAACCCCTGAAGAAATTACGCAGAAAATAGCCGATGCGAAAGCTGAACAGCTTAAAATTTTCAAGAAAAGTGGCGTTACACTAATCGTTTAATAAGGAACAGGCCAATGAGCATAGTTAATGATTTTGAAATTACTGTACATGCAAAATCTGTTGTATCTAAAGATAAGTACTCACCCTGTCAGGTGAACGTTGATAGCATACTTATGACAACAGATATCCGCACAGAAGGTAAAGACAATAAAGACGCAAACACACGTATTGACCTAAAACATATTTACAACACATCAGGATCAATGGTTACGGCTGTACAATATGACCCAGACTTCTGGAGTGATACAAAAAAACATAAAGTACAATCCGCCCTATTTATCAAAGAAACGATTGAAGAGCTCAATGCCCTAAAAGAAGACGGACGTAAAGCACATCTTAAAATGCTGCGCGAATCCCGCATGAATATTGTATAAAAAGGAAGAAGAAAATGAGCCTAGCGACAAGTTTTGAAATTACTGTTCACTCAAGTGATATTAACTATAATAGCGACATTGTGCCTGTAAAGCTTATGTTCAACAATATTGCAATGCGTCATCCTTTAACTGAAGATAACGCAGAAATAGAAACCCGTCGGGCAAAAAACCAAGCTTTAACGCGCATCCACCTGAATAGCGCGATTCTAAGAGACAAAAGCACAAGCGAGCATGTAAAGCGTAACCTTGATGTACTGGAATCTAACGAAGAAATTGATGTGCTTATTGAAAAGGCGATGGCGGCGCATGTTCAGAAATTACAAAAAATGCGCGCATTAATCATTTAACGGTTCAAGCTCATGCTGAAACTCAAAATGTAGATAATCAATCAGCTTATCTATTTCAGCGCTCACATGCCCTGATCTAGTCAACAAAAATAATGGCTGATGAATTTCTGTATCAAGCTTAATTTCATTCACTTTATCGGACACCATATCCTCGGTCACTACTCCTAACGCATATCGTGTGTGTTCAACCATTTTAATAATCTTCTCAGCACTTTTCATGCGCGCCAATTTGGCGTCAATATATTGCCCTTCAAGCAAAGTGTTTTCAATTGTTGCGCGTATTCCGCCCGATGCATATTCACTGACAACCAAAATATGTCGTCATCCCCGCCAAATGCACGCCAGTTTTTCGCACGCCCGCTAAGGATATTATATATTTGCGGCTGCGTTAAATGTGTAACAGGGTTATCTTTATGCGTAATAAATACAATTTTACGCTCCGCTATTTTTAAGGCATTAAGCCGATCCCAATCAATATGCGCAATTCTGAATTTTAAGACCTGAACAGGTGTAGATATCATGGCGATATCTACCTTACCATCACTTAATGCGCGCACCCCGCGCCCAGAATTAGATACATCTAACTTCACTTTAATATCAGGATTTTCTTCAGAAAAGCTTTCTAACGCCCCCTTAATCGCCAACGCCACTGTTGATGAACCAACCAAGCGTATTTCACCCGCATAGAGCGGAGAGACTATAAAATTGCTGCAAAAGAGCGCAATTAAGATGTATATGAAAAAATACCTGCGCATTAACAAAAATATATAAACAAACAAATAAATAAATAGAAAGCGCCTAACTAAAAGGCGCTTTCAAAAAAAGATTAATCGTCACGGTGCGTTTTTTCTAAACGCTCATGCCGCTCTTGCGCCTCTAGGCTGAGCGTGGCAATTGGGCGCGCATCCAAACGACCTACAGAAATAGGCTCGCCTGTTTCTTCGCAATAGCCATACTCGTCTTCTTCAAGACGGGTAAGTGCCTTGTTAATTTTGCTGATAAGCTTACGTTCACGGTCACGTGTGCGCAGTTCCAATGCGTGATCTGTTTCAGCTGATGCACGATCCGCCAAATCTGGCTTTTGTAGCTCGGTGCTTTGCAATGTATTTGCAATTGTTTCCGATGATCCTTTCAAAAGCTCTTCACGCCATGCGATCAGCTTCTGACGGAAATATTCTTTCATCATCGGATTCATGAATTCTTCATCCTGGCTTGGCTTATAATCTTGCGGGAGTATTACGCTGCCTTCTTTCGCCATGTTCATACCTCTTATACTATTATATCCTAAATATGGTTATTGTACCGCCCTGCAATCGCGCAGAGACTAAATAGAATGGCACAAAATTCTTACTAAAATATCAACAAATCAACAATAAGCAAACCAGAAATGCGCTTTATGCATCAGAGTATATACAAATATTTACGCGGACTGCCCTTTTTCGGCCTCATGTTTATCAATGGCGTAACGCATTTTTGCAATTTCGATCTGTGCGCGCAGGTCAATTTCATCCAGAATCGCCGTCAAACGTACATCATCAATACGCTCACGGTGAGATGCGACAACATCTGCAATATTCAATAGATGTCCTACTGTCAGATTCCCTAGTACAAGAGCATCTCTAACCTTCTCAAGTTCATCAAGTAACCCCATCGCACGCTGACGCATTCGCCCTCGTGATGCACGCTGTGCAGGATCGTCAGCACCCTGAACGGCTAATAGAGAATCAACGAAGGCAATATGCTGCGTCGTACTTACCGGCGCAGCACTTTCGGTCGCGCTTGATTCTTCTGTTGAAGAAACCTCAAACGCCTGACCGCCTTTATCTTTGTTTTTATCGTCGACCTTCTTTTTACCCTGCGTAGGTCTAGTTGGGCCGGTACCGCTTATTTTCATGGATTTACTCTTATAATCAAATCATCTACAGAACTATATTCATCTATAACTATACCATATTTCCTAATCATTGAAAAAGCGTATCGCATGCACTTAGGCAAAAAATGCCCCCTTCCATCAGGCAATTTTATCGACCTGATATATATTGCCGCCCACAACACTGGCAATATAATCGTACAAAATCAAAGCTTTAACGTTCAAAAATAGACTGGCACAGAATTCGCATTGTAAGCAGTGCTGAATTTTTATTTTTTACATGAGGCACGTTATGAAACCATTAGAAAACAACTTAGAAAGACTGATTAAAGAGGCTGGATACCTAGTCGTATTATATATTGTCTTAATAGGCAGTTTTTTCGTATTCGGATTTTCCGTGCGTGCCGAAGCCAAAACCACACGCATTAAAGACATTGTCGATATTGAAGGCGTTCGTGACAACATGTTGATCGGCTATGGTCTTGTTGTTGGCTTAAATGGAACAGGCGATTCTTTAAACAATTCCCCATTCACACAACAAAGCTTGATTGCGATGCTAGAGCGCCTTGGCGTTAATATCCGCGGTGAGAACCTAAACACAGGTAACGTAGCCGCCGTTATGGTGACAGCGACCCTACCGCCCTTCACTAACCAAGGCGCACGTATTGACATTAATGTATCCGCCATGGGTGATGCATCCAGTCTTCAAGGCGGTACACTTCTGGTTACGCCATTAAAAGGTGCAGATGGTGAAGTCTACGCCATTGGTCAGGGCACAATCACTGTTGGTGGTTTTGCAGCAGGCGGTGATGCGCAGACCATCACACAAAACACACCTACCACTGGACGCATTGCCGAAGGCGCAATTGTTGAGCGTGAAATTCTGTTTGATTTGAACAGACAGAACAATGTCCGCCTTGCGCTGCGCAACCCTGACTTTACAACAGCTCGCCGTATTGCCCGTGCTATTAACGGCTTTATGGGACAAGATATTTCTTTGGCGGAAAACTCTGCCAGTGTGAAGGTTAACCTTACACGTGAATATAATGGCACATTAGTTGACCTTATTACTGATATTGAACAGCTACCGGTACAACCTGATCAGCTTGCACGCATCGTCATTGACGAAAACTCAGGTGTTATTGTTATCGGCGCTAATGTTCGCATAAACAACGTCGCGATTGCCCAAGGCAGTTTGACCATCAAAGTGACTGAAACCCCTCAGGTCTCTCAACCAAGTCCATTTTCTGAGACTGGCGAAACTGTGGTGGTCCCTCGTACTGAGCTTGAGGTTAATCGCGGTGATGATGTCCGCTTGGCCGAACTTGATACAGGTGTATCTCTTCAAGACCTTGTAACCGGCTTAAACAAATTAGGGGTAGGCCCGCGCGACATCATCACCATTTTACACGCAATCAAAGCTGCAGGTGCGCTGCAGGCAGAAATCACTACGATGTAAGGAGGGCATGATATGAGCACAGGTATAGACAGTACAGTACAATTTGCCCAACAACAGCTAGGGGATGCAACAGCAACCAAAAGAGCGCAAAACCTTGCCGCGGAACATGGTGGTAATTTCGACGAAGCCGCAGCGGACTTTGAAGCCATGTTCATCACGCAAATGCTTAAGCCCCTATTTGAAAGCATTGAAGTCAACCCAATGTTTGGTGGCGGCAAAGGGGAAGAAATTTTCCAAGGCTTTTTGATTGAAGAATACGGCAAATCATTAGGCCAAGCTGGCGGCGTTGGTATAGCCGACCATGTCAAACAAGAATTAATCCGCATACAAGAAATGGCACAAAAGCAACAATAATTAGCCCCGTGCATAAGGAGATTTATAATGGATCAGAACACAAATAGTGATAACGCAGCAGCAACAAATGTCCCTGCCCTTACTGGCGGCGGCCAAAACCCTGCAATTGAAAGCGTGCTTGCATCCGCGGCAACCCTAACGGAGATCATCCAGCAAGAAACTGAATATTTACGCGCGGCAGACACTAAAGGGTTCCGTTCTCTATACGACAAAAAAGCCGAAGTTGCGCAGAGTTATGAGAGTAAGTTGCAGAAGCTTCTGGCGCAAAAAGACCAACTTCAAAGCGCCGCACCTGCAGATAAGGAGCGCCTACAAGAAGCGCGTAAGGCCATGATTGAGGCAAGCCGCGAAAACCTAGATGCATTAGAGCGCACAAATAAAAGCTTAAACCGCATTAGCGAGCGCATCATGAACCTTGCCCGTGAAAAAGCGGCAAAGCAAAGTGTATCGGCCTATAGCAATAAAGGCGCTTTATATAATAATTCCAAACGCCCTGTATCCGTCGGCGTTATTGAAACGGCATAAGCCATCAACGCGTATATTTTAAGAGATAAAAGATTATTAGTTAAAAGGATCACAATATGACTGCAGTATACATCCCCACAGTAAGCCCAAATGCAGCGCCACCAGCATCGAAGTCAAGCAGCGCAAGTTCAAGCATGCGCAGCGATGCCGGGCAAGCCGTCTCCGACAAGGGGGTATCCACTACGGTTGATGGCTTGAATGCAGGTTCTGCTGAAATATTCCAGAACTTCTTTGATATTGCTTTTTCACAGCTAACATCTGCAAAGCGCGCAGGCCAAATAGATGTGCATCGTCCTGCCCCGCAGTTTGAAGGTCAGCGCCCCGTTATAACGACATCTACCAATGCCAATGCAGGCGTAAACAACCTTGCTGATTTTGGCCGTGCCTTTAATTTCGACCCGATTTTAAACCTGACAACCAATACAACAGGCGCTGAAATATTAGGCTCCCTAGATGGCGCAGGTCAGGCTGAGCTTGTGGAGCAACTTATTGGTAGCCTGCCGGCAGATGTGATCGCCTCAGCGTTTGAACAGTTTGACATTCAAGCTGGCATTGAAGGTTATGACATGCCACGCAGCGCATTAAGTGTCGTTGATCCACAAACGATTACAGATGCAGCGATATCAACAGCGGATGATATGCATCTCTATATGACGCCAGTCACACCGCTACAAAGCTTGCAGGGGCAGCAACCAGCTACGCCTAACGTGGGCGCTGCGGTAGATGCAACCCAAAAGCAAGCTAGCCCAGCGATGATCGCTACGGGCCTAACGCCAGACCAAATCACGCAGCTTTCAGCTCCTGAAGATGCCACAGTCGAAACTGGCGCAGACGCCTCTGCAATGGATGTCGTGATTGTCACAATACTTCCGGCACAAAGCACCGTTGCCGCAGCGCAGGCACAATTTGGCCTGTCGCAAAGCGCGAATGCGAGCCAAGATAACCTAAAAGGCATTAAAGATCGCAATGCGGGCCTAAATAACGGCACCACCCCGCTTTCGTCATCTGACCTTAAAGCGTTAAAAGATATGGTGGATCAACTTGTTCCACTAGATGGCACGCAGCAAAATACTGATAAGAACAGCCGTAACGCACAGGCACAGCAAAACGCACAAACACATAGTGCGAGCGAAGGTCAGTTAAGCACAGCAGCGCAAAAAGCATCACATAGCGCCATTCCGTTTAGCGCGCTCGTTGAAGATAGCGGCCTAGAAACAGACCTCACAATCTTTACAAAGGAAAACGCCGCGACATCCGCAAACAAAGACATGCCGTTTATAGATGCTGAAGTTGCCGCACGTAATGAGGCTGGCGCCAATGCTGCGGATAAAGCAAAAGCAGGCCTAGGCGCAGCAGGCCAACAAACTAACGCCCAACAAATGGCCGCTAAAGCGCAAATGATGACATCAACGTCAGGCCTTGTGCCATGGGACAGTCTGCCTGAAATGAGCGAGATGGGCTTATCCGCTGATGATGTTAGCCTTGGGCAGGTTTTGCAAAACACGCCGCATACATCCCCGACATTGATGCACACAAGTGCGACAATGCCACACCAAGCGACGCAAACCATTGCAGCAAAATTAACACAAAACGCCACACAAAACGGTAACACCGAGCTACAAATCGAGCTCGACCCACCTGAATTAGGACGCGTGAAAGTCCATATGATCCAAGACAGAGATGGCGGCGTTAAAACGCATCTTAGTTTCGACAAGCCAGAAACCTTCCTAATGATGCAGCGTGATCAGGCGCAGCTTGAGAAGGCATTAGCTGATGCAGGATTAGACGTTGGTGATGGCGGCTTAGAATTCTCGCTCTCAAGCGATAATGGCGGCGATAACGCCCAAAATGGTGAACGACAAAATGGACAATCGCATAGCGGATCATCTTCTTCAGATCATGCTGACGCAGACGCCGCAGACGAACAGAATATTATGATTGAAACCAAAATGGACTGGTACACCGACAGCACCGGCACATTGCGGTTAGACATGATGGCATAACCTTCTTCATTGGTGGAATTCTGCATGGTGGACCTCACACAACACCCACACTCACACACCCACGAAGCCATGCAGAACACCCCACTAATATTGGCATAGCGCTACGCTAAAGGAATTGGCGAGGCCGAAAAGAAACGGAATTTGGAAGAAATCCAAGTTCCGTTTTTCCTTTAAATTTATAACTAAAGATTCAGATTGTTATTCTGACCATCAGCGCGCGGTGTGGTGCGCTCTTCTGTAAGACCAAGCTTATTATCCGCACTTTGCTGAGCATATTGCGCAAGTGTATCAAGCTTCGTGGCGCCTTGTTCTTCATCAAACGGGATAGGCGCAGTTGGGTCGCCACCATCGGCGCGATAATTCAAGTAATTACGTTCATTGATACAGTGAACCACTGGTAAATATGGTTCTTTCTGCATGTATATGTTACCAGAATCACGCAGAGCATTTTTACCGCCGGGGCGGTCTTCTAAATACATATATAGCGTTGACGTTTCATCATGGCTATATTCGCTGCGGTTTGGGTTATACATATATTGTAGAACTTGGGAGATGGCAAGGCGCGCGGTTTGCCCTGCTTCGTTATTCAATTCTTGCGGAGACATATTTTCTGCAGATGGGCGCAGTGCAATGCGTTCTTTAAAGAATTGGTAGATTTCCGCATATTTCTGCCCTAGTTCAGGGTCACGGAAACCGCGACCATCATCGGTAAACAAATGACGTTCGATTTGCTGACGGCCTTGCGGCGTGTTTTTCAGCTCATCAACATTATCTGGTAGGAATTTTTCAAATTCAGCTAACGGCAGCGAAACAAAACGCGATTCGAATTGCTCCTTCTGCGCTTCTGTTAAATTCGACCAACGCATATTTTCACCGCCCAGATATTCCGCCTGTTCACTTTGCGTGCGCATATTACCGACTGGCGTTTGGTCTAAAATATCTTGAACATCTGGAAGTGTAAACTTCGCGCCACGCTCATAATTATCCCAACGGATTGAATCCCAAAGCACATGTGATGCACTAGAGAAAATACGCGGCGGCGTGTCTTCTTTTACAGCTTCTAAATCATCGCCCATACGGCGGCCAAGCTGCGCCACATTCAACATTGTATGTGCCCAGCGCTTATCATCAAGTTCTGTATGTTCACCATAAAGTGTCAGAACAGCTTGTGCATAGCCGACCTTCTCTTCGACTGTATCAAAATCATAAAGCACATCTTCAACGCGGTCGAATGCTTTACCATCCTGTACAACGACCTCATGCAAAGCTGCTAGGGCCTGTAAATTATATTTTGGCGGGTCAATCGCTAAATTATTATCTTGATAAAATTTCGTCAAAGCATCTGGTGCGGACGTATCATAACCAAGCAGTGCTAAGCCACCATCCATCAATTCACGCTGACCATTCGTTAAGCCTTGCTGTTTATTCCAGCCATCTTGCTCTAAGAAATCGAGCGCGGTACGTCCTTCGCGGAATTCTTGTATCGCTTGAATGCGCTGCCCGTCATTTTTAGTGCCGACATTATAGTCCTGCCCCATTAATCCCAAATATCCATCAAGGCGGTTTATATCCCCATGGAAGTCCGTCTTTTTCTCAAGACGCTGATATTCTTCAGATTGCTGTAATACATTATCAACAAACACGTCATTTTCTAACGCATGAACACGCAGCATATCGTATTTTGCGTATAGATCATTTTGATAACTTTCTTTAGGCGCATCGGTCACAACGAATTTATCAATAAACTTATCTAACAATTTTTCAAACGCGGTGACTGCGCCATGGCTATATTCAATATCACCATTATACAGCCCCATATATTCCAAATACGCCAAGCCACGCATAAATTGGTTCTCGGTAATCCATTTACGTTCACCAAGTTGATCGTGATATTCTTTTTCAGGAACGTAGATATGTGTTGCATCATCTGGAAGGTTATTCACACGGTCATGTATTTGCGTACTACGCGCATCATCAGATGTATATTTTGTCCCGTCAGGGATTGTATTTTCGGCGCTAACATTTGTCGCTGCAACCGATGTTGCAAGCATTGCCGCTACAAATGATGTTTTTAACGTAGTCATTTATCACCCTATTTACACACAAACGCATAAATTTCCATATCGCATGCGCATATTATAGCGCAGACCTTACCATAAAAGCAAAAAAAACTTAAAAACGGCTTAAACTTTTAATATGTTAGGCAGATTCTTTTTCTTTGGCATGCGCATGGGTTAATGCGGAATAGCGCGCCATAAGGTCTTTTGTAACAGGCCCGACGGTAAAGGGCGTATCATCAATGCGCCCGATTGGCGTTACCTCTACGGCTGTACCTGTAATAAATATTTCATCCGCTTCCATAAGCTCATCTGGCATGATGTGCTTTTCTTCAAGCGTATAGCCATATTCACGTGCCATATCAATAATAGTCGCGCGCGTAATACCGTTTAAGAAGCAATCAGCAATTGGCGTGTATATTACGCCGTCCTTAACCATGAACAAATTTGCGCCAGATGTTTCCGCTACATAGCCACGATAATCATGCATTAATACATCTTGGAAACCTTCTGCTTCTGCATCATGTTTAGCGATTGTATTGAGCATGTATAAACCTGATGCCTTGGCAAAGCACGGCGCTGTATCTGGCGCGGGCTTCTTCCAATATGTTGTTTTAAGACCTATACCTTTTTCACGGATTTCTTTAGGGAAGTAGCTTGGCCATTCCCATGCGGCAATTGCAACATGTGTTTTTGTACGCTGGGCCGATATGCCCATTTCCTCACTACCGCGCCACGCAATTGGGCGAACATAGCCGTTTACAATGCCATTTCGGGTACACGCATCATAACAAGCTTGGTTAATTTGATCCGCCGTAAACGGTATTTCCATGCCAAGTATTTCGGCAGACTTAAACAAACGATCCGTGTGTTCTTCTAACTTGAATATTTTGCCTTCATAGATACGCTCCCCTTCAAATACCGCACTGCCATAATGCAGGCCGTGGCAAACGACATGCACTTTTGCATCTCGCCAAGGCGTAAATGCCCCATCAAACCAAATTTCACCGTCGCGATCATCATAAGGAAGCAAACTCATGGATATACAAGCCTCTATCATTTAAATATGTGGTTATTGCCGTTATAATACGGTATGTATGCTATATTCTATTTGAAAACTTAGCCGATACAAAGGAAATTATAGCCCTAATGTCGAGTGCTACAGAACTATATGAAGATAAATGCCATGTGCTGGTTGTTGATGACGATGCCCGCATACGCAGCCTTATCATGCGTTATTTAACACAAGAAGGTTTTATGGTTGCCGCCGCAGAGGACGCAGCCATAGCAAAAACTATTTTGGCCGGATATCAATTTGACGCAATTGTATTAGACGTCATGATGCCTGGGCAAGATGGCGTTAGCCTAACAGAAGAATTAAAAGCCAATCCATCTACGCCCCCTATTATATTGCTAACCGCTCTCGGCGAAGTGCAAGACCGTATACGCGGCCTAGAAAGCGGCGCAGATGATTACCTCGCCAAACCGTTTGAACCGATGGAACTTGTCCTCCGTCTTAAAGCGATCACAAGGCGCGCACAAAAGCCGGCGCGTGACAACTCGCCAAGCGATTACATGATTGGTAAATGGATATACGCCCCTAAATACAGTACGCTGCGCCATGAACAGGCTCATGGTGATATTACCGTACAATTAACTAGCGGCGAGAACGCCTTACTTAGCGCACTTGCACAAAATTACGGGCAACATCTAAACCGTGACAAATTGGCCGAATTATGCGGCATCGATTCTGGTGAGCGGACTATAGATGTGCAAATCACCCGCCTGCGCCGTAAAATAGAAGATAACCCCAAAGAGCCTAAGAGCATTCAAACCATACGCGGCAAAGGGTATTTGCTCAACGCAGAGCCCCTAAGTTAAAGAGATAAGATTAATGCGTTACACTGCAAATAAAATATTGAAACATTTAATGCCGCGCGGCCTGTTCGTGCGTTCACTTCTTATTTTAATTACGCCAATTGTTCTTATACTTTCAATCACATCGATCGTATTTGTCGATAACCACTGGAACCGCGTGTCTGACCGCTTCGCCGAAACTGTGATTGGTGAAGTTATGTGGCTTTCAGATATGGTTGAATCCTCCCGTTGGGAATATACAGATATTGAAGGCTATGGACGCACCCACTTAGAACTCGGCCTGAAATACATGGATGGTGCGAAATTACCGTCGCCATATAAAGACCATGGTAGCTGGGAACGTATCATTCGAAAATCCCTTACACGCGCACTCGAAAAGAAATCATTGCGTGATTACCGTATTGATATTTCCAACTACAAAGAAGCCATCTATATCAAGATTCAGCTTGAAAACGGTGTTCTTGAATTTGAAATCCCTGCACGGCGCGTATTTTCATCTTCGACATATATTTTCCTCATATGGATGGTTGTATCTGCCATATTGTTTATGGCGATTGCCGCAATATTTATGCGCAACCAAATTCGCCCTATTCGCGCCCTCGCCAAAGCAACGGAAGATTACGGTAAAGGTATTGAACCTGACGACAGTTTTAAACCTTACGGCGCACGTGAAGTCCGCCAAGCCGCCCGTGCCTTTTTAGAAATGAAAGCGCGCATTAGTAAACAAGTCTCGCAGCGTACCGTTATGCTGGCGGGTGTATCACATGATTTGCGCACACCGCTTACCCGTTTAAAGCTTGGTTTATCTATGTTACCTGCAAGTGATGACATCGCTGATATGAAGCAGGACATTACGGACATGGAAAAAATGATTGATGGGTATTTAAACTTTGCGCGCGGCGCGGATATTGAAGAGAAATCAGAAGAACATGATTTAAGCGCATGGATACCATCGATATGTGATAAGTACAAATCTACACTCAATCCTATCCATCTTGATATTGCTGACGATCTAAATATTCGTATCCGCGCGAACGCACTTGAACGCGCATTTATGAACATTATCAACAATGCCCATAAATACGGCAGTGAAATTTGGGTCACAGCATCTAAAGTCGATATACCCTACACACCCTATATAGAAATTCACATTGAAGATAACGGATCAGGTATAGACGAAGAAAAATGGGAAGATGTGTTTAAACCATTTTACCGTGTAGATGCATCCAGAAACACACAAACTGGGGGTGTGGGCCTCGGTTTATCTATCGCGCAAGATATTATCCTTAGCCATGGCGGTAAAATCAACCTTGAAAACAGTGCACATGGCGGTTTAAGCGTTTGTATTCATTTGCCATTGTAAATTTTTCCCCGTATCATTAGCGAATATGTTTTTCATTCACGATAAGTTAATAAATATACTTCTAATATAGTGTTTTATAACTCCAATTTTAATTATGTTCTATGCTAGGCGCACACAAGAAAAAAACAAAGACCGCAAATAATCACGACACACGTGAATATGAAGATACCATCAAAGTCAGCTTCCTGACTTTTGGTGAGATTGCCGTTTTGTTTAATGCCATTTTGATTATTGTCGGTATCTACATATGGGTAAAGCCCATTGTTACGGCACAAAGCCATAAAATATCCGCACAGCAAAGCCATATAGAACAGATAGACAGCCGCATCGCCCTTGATTTCGACATAACGGAAAGTGAGTTCCGAAACACTGCACTAATTTTATCCAATAATTTTTCTGTCGAAGGACAAACTGAACACCAGATTTTGTTTGATGCTGCTAATCCAATTACAAAATTTGATCAAATATACTGGGTCAAAAAACACGCTAATAAATTAAAAGTAATTCCGTTGATAAATGTTAGCGAAGAAGAAAGCTATCGTGACATATATAACTTTAATATCAACGCCCCCAATAAAGACGTTATTTCCTCATTCTTAAAGCCCCTGACAAAAATAGCGCGTGATGAAATACATATTAACTTGGTGCCGAATTACAGCTCCATGTTTACGAAAAAAATCGGCCCGAATAAATCTATATTGATTCAGCCTTTTATCTTAGGGCAAAAAGTTTACGGACATGACAATAGCTTTCTCGGCTTTGTGATCGGCGTCACACGCAGCAATAAAGCCTTCGGCGTAGAAAGTTTTGGCGCGTATAGCAACCTAACCTATATGACCGTTACGGAAGAAGATAGCGGCGTGACACTTCTTGCGTACTCTTACAAGATCGACTCGCTCATGCGCCTGTTCGGCAAAGAAGATACGCGAGACAATACACTTGAGAAATGGAACGGTCGTAAATTTTCTTATAATCTTGTGACCATTTTACATGTAGGAAACACATTCTTAGAAGTGGCTCTAAATGTATTCCTCATAATCGGCGCATTATATGCGACCTTCTTATTTTCGTTAGTTCGTAACAACCGTATACGCCGCGTGCGAGCATTAAATGAAAAAGAAAACCTAATTAAACAGACAATTTCCTTAGGTTATGAAGCGACCGAGAAGCAAGAGTTACAAAGCCGTGTCGACTTGGTCGAGAAAAAGAATATCGCACTACTTAATTCTATTAACGACATCATTGTCGAAGCCGATATGAACGCGATTGTTGTCTTTGTGAATGGCGCATGGAATCGCGTTACCGGCCTTGGCAACACAGCTTGCTTAGATCATAAACTTTTTGACCTGATTGACGATACCGATATTGAACACCACAAAAAAGAATTCTTGATGCTCGTCCGTGGGCACAAAGATAGCTATAGCTTTAGTACGAAACTAATATGTACAGATAATGAATTAAAGGACGTTGATATCGTCCTAACCCCTGTACAGATTCATGATAAGAGTGATGATGTCCGTGTGGTTGCAACCATTACGAATATGCAAGAACGTAACCAAGCACAAAAGGCTCTGGTCGAAGTCGAAGCGCGTTATAAGTCTATCTGGGAACGTGCAGCTTTCGGTCTATTCCAATTGGGCGCTGATGGTAAATATATTACAGCCAACCCCGCTTTCTACAAAGTCCTAGGCTATAAGTCACTCGAAGAAATGCAAGCTTCAGTCGATAATGCGAATAAGCAAATTTACGTGAACTACCGTGAGCGCATGAAGTTTTTACGCGCCCTTGAACAAAGCAATGAAATTAAAAACTGGGAAACGCAGATCCGCCGTAAAGATGGCGTGCTTATATGGATTAACGAAAATTCGCGCCTTGTACGCGACGCGGATGGTAAGGCGATTCATATTGAAGGTAGTATTGAAGACGTAACAGAGCGCGTGGAAACATCCAGCAGCCTTCAACAAGCAAAAATAGATTCCGATATGGCGAACCGCGCAAAGTCAGAATTCCTTGCAAATATGAGCCATGAATTACGCACCCCGCTTAACTCCATCATTGGTTTCTCTGAAATCATCCGTGATGAAGTTATGGGCCCTGTTGGGCAAAAAGCGTATTGGGAATATGCCCGTGACATTAACAAAAGTGGTCAACGCCTATTGCGCATCATTAACGAAATTCTTGATATTTCTCGCATCGAAACAGGTGAGCGTGAACTTAACGAATCTATGGTCGATCTGAAAAAACTATCAGAAAAGTGCTTGGATATTCTAGGCAGCAAAATCCACAATGCAGAACTTGATTTGGTCATTGATATTCCTGATGAAACGCCGAATGTTTTGGGTGAAGAACTCGCCATAAAGCAAATGATTATGAACATATTATCTAATGCGATTAAATTCACCCCAAGCCGCGGCAAAATCACAATATCGACCGAAGTTGAAGATAAAGGCAGCATACGCCTATCTATTACCGATACCGGCATTGGCATCAATGATGACGAAGTTGACAAAGCCCTATCTCCATTTACACAGTTAGATGGCGGTGACCTTGGACGACAAAACTCAGGCACTGGGCTTGGCCTAACCCTAGTGAATGCATTAATCAAAATGCATAATGGCCGCTTAGAGCTCGTCTCACAAAAAGGGATTGGTACAACTGCTACATTGATATTCCCACTGGATCGCGTCTTACCAAAAAACATTTCACACGATGATTTAGAGATGATGGCGAAAAAAGACGACCTTGATGAACAAGTAGAGCTGCCAGAAGATCCTGTAGAAGAACAACAAGCTGACGTCTTTGGCTCTAGCTACACACCGAAATCAGCGCCCATCGAAATGTCGAACGTAAATATCTATGCCGAATACGAAAAAGAACTAGACGCGCGCGAGGCAGCACAGAAAGCAAAAGAAGAAGCTGAACAAGCCGGTGACAGCAAGGCAGAAAAAGAAGACCAGTAAGTTGCTTTATAAGCTCTGATTAGGTTGAGCGACATCTTGAGCACTCCGCACGCGCGCTTGAGACACGATAGTATCCTTATCTACACACGCACTATAGAATGCATTTCGTACCGTAACTTCCTGTATGTACGAAGCAGGTACAGAGATTGCGTTTAAGCCAATATTCGAGGCATGTTTAGCCGCCTGCACATCTTCAGCCATTTGTTGACCGCACGCTGACACATAAATATCGGGCTTTATCTTACGCACTTCCGACACGACACTTTGTAATACAGCATTAAGGGGTTCAGTCATTGCAACAAAAGGATTAACGCCATATAATTTATTCTCTATCATCCAGTTATTAATAGCATCCACATCGTGACGTTTAATGTTTCCCATCACGCTTGTCATTAGGTCATTCGTCCCTATGCTCAGGAAATCGCTAACCTCCGCAATATTGGCGCTGTCCGCAGCTGCGTTCATATTTTCAATCATCCCGCCCAGCTTATAACCGCGTCCGCTTGCAACATCATCACATAAACTGCGTATTTTTTGCATATCATCCGCACCCGAAATATAAGGCACAAGTATTTCGACATCATACGGATAACCCGCGTCATTTGCGGCCTCAAATATCGCCTCAATTTGTATACGATAAAGCCCCTCAACATGATCTGCTAAGGCCTGTCCTTTTAGGTTATCTTGTCCATATTTTTGCGTTATTAATTGCTGCGTTTTTTCATCATAGAATTGATCTATAGGCGCATCTAGCAGGCGTATTGTTACCGCGCGCCCATAATCATAACACGCCGCTACAGCGAAAATTTCTGCGATCTGACTTTTCTGCCTACACTTAATATGCGCTAAAGCATCCGCTTTATCCGCTATTTCATCTGTGAGCAAAACTGTTTTTAATGCGGCTAGATCATCTATAGAATTTATCATATGTTCGGTGCGAACCAAACCGATACCTTCTGCACCATTATCAAAAGACTTATGCACTTGCGCTGCATTATCCGCATTAGCTTTAATTTGAACAGCATCGCTTGTATCTAATATATTTTGACATTCTTGATAAAAAGAATTTTTGATAAAATCATATTCATGATTATGCCATAGCGCCATTGGTTCTAGTTTTGAAGGGATTAGCTGCCCCGTTACGCCACTCTCTTTACCGTCTGCGCCATATGATGTGTAATGTTCCATCACAATGCTTATGAAGTCACCTGCATACAAAACCTGAGTTACAAGTTTACGTCCACCGTCATAAGTTTCATCATATTCATATGACTTATGTTGAAAAACACCATTTTCAAACGATACATCTGCACGCCGCATAACATCATCATAATCCACCGCAATCAAGGCAGAAATGCCCATATTGTCAGCTATCTGCTTCATATGTTCATGCCCTTCACCTGTATAGATCAAGCCATGGACATCATTAAACAAAGGTGCATCTTCTGGATTGAAACATTCAAGAACCAAGATGATCGGGTCATTCGGATATTGCTGTTTTATTGTTTTGATATCGGCGGCATTACATGCCATACGCCCCGATACATCCCCACCTGTCGATAACATGAACGGCACGGCTTGGTCTCTCTTACCCTCCCAATCTAATGACGTTCTATCTATAAAGTCATTGCAAGGTTCATATTTTGTTAAAATAGACGAAAAACCATCTGCACCTTTATTAAACAAATCAATCACACTGCTCAACGATAAGGCATCTTCGCTATATTCTGATTGATATTTATACTTAAATATAGCTTTATCAGTAATGAAATCTGTGCCCAAATTTTCATTACAAAACACGCGAAATTCAGTAAAATCAAAAGGAATATTTTTGACACGATATCGCTCTCGCTTATTATCATTCATCATCAGGGCGCAGCTATCATACATTGCTTCAAATTCGAATGTATCCGTTACAAGAATATTTGACCACTTCTCAAAATTCTTATGCTTACGCGCATCATTCGGGTCTTTTGAATGAATAAACACTGTGTGCGGGATATAGTTGACGCCGTCTTCTACGCTGGCTGTATCTAAATAATCATAAAGCACTTCGGACACTTCTGAAAAAAGCTCACCATTACCGTAGTAATTGTCGTCGATAGATATTAAATCTGCTCTATGCCCATTCTCTCGCCATTCAGATAAAACCGACACGGCTTCGATACTTGTACGTGCATAGCGCACTTCAACATGTGGATATGCTGACATCATGTTCTCAATATCAACATAGCGCCCTTGGTCGTCATCAACGATCAATACTCTTTTCGAAATGTCTGTCATAATTTCCCCGCCATAAGAAGTGGGACTATACTACACCACAATGCGGCATTATGTCAAACAATAGCTTGTAGCAAGCGCTCTGCCTCATCGGCATCTGTACGCAATATCGTTTGCGCAAGGTCATAGCTAAAACCATTGCGGGCAAGTATAGCGAGTGCTTTTTCAGGTTCTTTGGGCGTACGGGCAAGCGCTGTGTATGGCCCTATCCTGCGTTTCTTGGCACATTTTAGTGCGGCGATATATTCATTTATGTTTGAAGGGTTTTGCGGCCAGTTGGATGGTAAGTCATTTATATCTATATGTTCCGCGCGGCTTGCATTTAGTTTGGACATTGCAGCCGCAATCGTTTGTTCATCAAGTCCGGCCTGTTTTAAACGTGCGCGAATTTTCATTTGCGCGCGGCCTTTTTGTAGGAGTGAATTAACCATCCCCTCAGCGTAGCGTTGATCGTTTAAATAACCGTATTCAACGAATTTTTCCGTTACTTCACCTAACCAATTCAAGCACTCCTCACGCTCTGGCACGCCATGATGCTGCAATGATCTATCAATTTTACGGCGCATAACGGTTTGAAAATGTGCAATGCTCGCTGGATAACGTTCAAGATAAAACACCCCCGAATTTTGCAAATAACTTTTGGTTATTTTACGCGGTGGGCGTTTTTCTTTCTTCTTTTGTTGTGGCTTGCGTTCAGTATTCATGCAATTCCTTCTTGATCTTACAGCATTAAAACTATAATCAATGAAGCCTATACAGACAAATTAAAAACAATTTTATGTGATAAAGATGAATGAACTTACCCCTATACAGCTTGGACACGTCAACTGGATTGGCCTTAAGACACTTATTAAAAAGGAATGCGCACGCTTTCTTAACGTTGGGGCCCAAACAATTATAACCCCAGTCGTGACAAGCGTATTGTTTTATATGGTCTTTTCATTAGCCTTTGGTGGAAATGGACGCAGCATAGGCGACATTCCATATATGACGTTTCTTGCCCCTGGCTTAATAATGATGTCGATGATTCAGAATGCCTTTTCGAACACGTCATCGACATTAATGATTGCGAAAATACAGGGAAATATTGTCGACATTCTTATGCCGCCGCTTATGCCACTCGAGCTATTGACTGGCTTGTTAATTGGCGGCGTTTTACGTGGCTTAATTATTGGCGCGCTCGGCTGTGTCACATTATCTTACTTTGCAGGTTTTAGTGTTGTTCATATATGGGCCGTTGTTTTTTATTCTGTTGCAGGCTGCATGGCGCTTGCGCTATTGGGCATTATTGCAGGAGTGTGGTCCGAAAAATTTGACCATTTGGCAACATTTACCAACTTTATCATTATGCCGCTTACATTCTTATCTGGTACATTTTATGCTGTATCGCAATTGCCGCCTATATGGCTTGAAGTTGCGATGTACAACCCGTTCTTTTTTGTAATTGATGGGTTTAGATATGGTTTGCTCGGGCAACATGAAGCATCAATAATTCGGGGTGTAATCATTATGCTTGTTGTCAATATCGGTTTATTTAGTGTAACATTAAACATGATCCGCAAGGGTTATAAGATCAAATCTTAAAGTCGCAAATGTCTGAATCTGATAATACAATTATAACTGTTGGCACAAACACGGATAATGTCATCCAGAACTTTCAGCTGGATAGCTCGTCCTTACGTGGTCGCATGGTCCGTTTGGGAAGCGAATTAGATGATATCATCACAGCGCATGATTACCCAGATATTGTTAACCGCTTAGTCGCTGAAACACTTAGCCTCGCGGCATGTCTTGCCTCGATGCTAAAATATGACGGCATATTTACGCTACAAATTCAGACATCAGGGCCGATATCCATGATTGTCGCTGATCAAACATCCGAAGGGCATATTCGCGGCTGTGCGAGTTATAATGAGGAAGATTTAAATGCCCTACTCGCTAAATTTGATAATGTCGATAAACTCTCCATTCAAGATTTACTTGGCAAAGGCCATATGGCTTTTACTGTAGACCAAGGGCCTGAAACTGATCGTTATCAAGGCATTGTTGAATTAAAAGGCCATACATTACTTGATAGCGTACAGCATTATTTTAATCAGTCTGAACAGATTGGTACAGGCATCAAAATGGCAACTGGCAAAGTTGACGGGCAGTGGCGCGCTGGCGTAATCATGCTACAACATATGCCTGAAGACGAAGCCAACCCAGAGGCTGGCGCAGGCAACACGATTGAAGATAATTGGCGCCGCACGATGATTTTATTGGAAACATGCACCGAAGAAGAACTTATTTCGCCTAATTTAGATTCACAAGAACTACTCTTCCGTCTGTTCCATGAAGAAGATTTACGCGTATTTGATCCGGTCAACTTGATCAAAAAATGCCGCTGTTCCAAAGACCGCTTAGTCATGGCTGTACGCTTAATGCCGCAAGATGATATTGACCATATATTTAAGGGCGATACCGCCGATATCAAATGTGAGTTTTGCAGTAAAAATTATACTATATCCAAAGATGACTTAATGCCGTAGAATGTTTAGGCAACAACGCTAATATTAGGAAGGTTGAAAATGATCCATCTGTTACCGAAAAACAAAAATGCAAAAACCCTAATGCTAACTGGCATAAGCATTCTGACATTAAGCGCATGTTCGTTAACAAAGACGGAATCGAATAACATTTCAGCCGCACAGCAAAGCTATGGCTATATGGCGCAAAAAACATTAAATGCTTCTGAAGTTAATTTTTCAGTCGCACCGACCATCGGCAATGAACAAATTCTTGCCCTATTCCCTAACGCGCCCCAAAACGCATTTCAAAATTACCTCGACTCACGTTTTAAAAGTAATATTTACGGCGATGGTGCAATCGATATAAGCATTGATGATGTCTTCTTTGACCGTGTGCGCGTGTCTGGCGGTAAAGACAATATTCTGGATAGCCTAATGGCCTATAACGATAATTATAAATACACATTGCGCGCAAGTATTAACGTGAAATCACAAAACCGCTTAGGTTTAGAGCGCGGCAACAAAACTTTTGATGTTGGCAAATCTGTTATTATGCCTTCACATTTCTCACTCGTGAAAAAAGAAAAGCATTTACAAGAATTTCTAGATAGCTTCATCGCTGACCTTGATCAAATCCTTGTATCATACATGAATACAAGTCTGGAGCTTACAGCGCTTCATGACACCGCAGAATATGGCGCTGGCTTTGAGGCTGGCGAAGCCGATACCGTTGGCTACCGCTACCAAGACCACCACTAAGAAAAATATACAGAAAAGATTTATAAAAACGCGCCCTCTTCTATGAGGCGCGTTTTTCTTTTATTTACGCCAGAAATGTGGCAGGAATAACACAAGCAAAGTGAATATCTCTAATCGTCCTACGATCATACCTGCAGTAAGAATCCATTTAGAGCTATCAGGCAGCGTCGAGTAGTTCCCCGCTGGGCCAATAATTTCCCCAAGCCCTGGCCCCACATTAGATATTGAAGATGCCGCCCCTGACATGGCTGTTAAAAAATCTAGCCCTGTAAATGATAGCGCTACACATAAAAGCGAAAAGCTAAGTGCATATAGAAAGAAGAAACTCATCACCGATGTCATGACATCTTCAGAAATACTACGTCTATTATAATGCGCACGAAACACACCGTTTGGGTGAATCAATTTTTTTAGCTGAGAAAGCGAGATAGAAAACAAAATCTGAAAACGGAACACCTTAATACCACAGCTTGTTGACCCAGCACATCCGCCAACCACCATGAGAAAGAAAAACACCGCTCCAACAAAGCCGCCCCAATTATTATAGTTACCCGACGCAAACCCTGTTCCCGTCATCAAAGATACTGCATTGAAAGAAGCACGGCGCAGCGCATGGGAAATGGTCATATCCATATTCACAACCAAAAAAGCAGCAACTGTTACAATTGTTATAAACAGGATGGACAAATACCATCGCACCTGACTATCACGGAACAAAGAAAGCGGACGTCCCGTAACCATTTGGAAATACAAAATAAATGGCATCCCCCCTAGCAACATAAAAATAATTGCAACAATTTCCTCGTGCGGATCTTCATAATGGGCGAAGGATGTATCATATGTAGAAAATCCACCTGTCGAAATTGTTGTTAAGGCGTGCGCTACAGCATCGAACGCAGTCATCCCCACGACCTTATAACAAAGCGCACAGAGTATGGTGAACAATACATATATCACCGCAATAGCCGTCGCAATTTGTGTTGCGCGCGGCGAAACCTTTTCGACCTCAAAAGACTCTGCCTTGAAAAGCTGCATACCACCAACTTTTAGAAATGGTAAAACAGACAGCGCCATCACAATAATACCAATACCACCAAGCCATTGCAGGATGGCCCGCCACATCAAAATACCAGGCGGTGCATAGTCTAAGCCCACCATAATAGTCGACCCTGTAGTGGTTATGCCCGATGTTGCCTCGAACACAGCATCAACGAAAGACACATCCATACCCGAAAGCCAAAATGGTATTGCGGCAAATATACACAAAGATATCCATGAAAAGACCGTAAGCATAAAGCCCTGACGAATATTTATTTTAAATCCGTCAGACGGCGCATTGGTAAAGGCCAGCGCTCCACCGAAGAAGGCAGTGACAATAATACAAATAAAGAAAACAACCCAGTCATCATTACCGAAATATAAGTCAACAAGCATCGGTACATTCATACTGATCGCCAGAATGAATAAAAGCAAACCTATGACATAAAGTATCGGACGAAAATCCATAACTACTGCTTTTCTTTAATTGATATGATCTTGCGTGATTATAACCACACTCAATGCGGCAAACAAGCTTCACAATATTCTACCGCCCCCATGACTAACAAAAAAAGCGAAGCAAGTTGCCTTGCTTCGCTTTTAAAATTCTACTCTGTACCGTTACTTATTCAAAAGTTACAGTTACACGACGGTTTGCTGGTTCGCGAACATTATCTGCTGTTTCAACAAGCAAGTCGCTTTCACCGCGGCTATCAATTTTAACCAATGTCGGATCAACACCACGCTCAACCAAAGCGTCCTTAACGGCTGTTGCACGTTTAATAGATAACTTCTTGTTATACGCAGAAGAACCAGATGTATCTGTGTGACCAATAATATTTACAGAGTTCAAATCACGTGATTTGATTTCATCTGCAACAGCGTCAACAACGCTTGATGCAGATGCTGCGATATTTGATTTATCAAAGTCGAAGAACACAAGATACATGGCATCTTTAGGCTTCATTGGCTCAGCAGGTGCCGCAGCAACAGCTTCTACAGGCGCCATCATATCTTTAGGCTCAACAACTTGCTGCGAAAGAAGTGCTTCAAGGTTTGCCATCGCATCTTCAAAATCTGACTTACATGTAACGATGTCGCTCATCTGCCAGTTTTCTTCTTGCTGTTCAATCCAGCAATCAAAACGCGCTTGTGCTACTGCAGATTCAGTTGGTGCAACTTCACGTGCGCCAATATCAAATGCGCGAACCAAACGGCCACGCGCAACAGTCAATTCTGCAACATGTGCTTCGCTCAAATTCCAATCACTCACTGGCTCTGGCAATACAGTTACGCCAGATGCTGCTGACAAGCCCTTACGAGCAAAGTGCATTGCATCAGGGTAGTCGAACATAACTTCTTGTTCTGTATTGGCGAAAGTACGGTATTCACCAGCCAATGTTTGTGTAAATGGGCTACCAACGAATTGCGCTTCGTTAAGGGCCTCTACTTCTTTGTAACTTTCAACGCCTGTACAAGCCGATAAAAATATCAGGCCAGAAGCCGCTATAACTGCGCTAAGCTTTTTCATTATTAGCTCCCAAATTTGCTAAGTTTAAACTTCAAAATAAGTCATATGAGAATCAAATCTCATAATCAAATATGTGTAAAATACTAAAATTTTTCACTCTAATCAAAGGGATTTATAATTATATTGTTTATAAAGTAAAGATAAAAAACATTTTATTTTCAATCATGTTCACAGCTTATACTAAAATATTCTTGACAAAGTACGGCAAAACCCTCATAAAGCCCCAGTCCAAATATTTACATAGCATGACTAGCGATAACGTTAATAACGACTTACGGGCAACACCCGCCCTTCCGCGCATGCAAGCACGCCGCCAGATTGGCGCACAACGGACAAAGCGCTTTCCCCCTATGGAAGGCATATAATAATAAGCGTAACTTTAAGTGAAGGAGATCGGCCGTAATGAATCACGATTTATCAGGTAAAAAAATAGCAATACTAATCGCAAACGGTTTTATGCAGAGCGATGTAACCGCTGCACAGCGTATGTTTCAAGACACAAAGGCGAAAATTCACCTTGTGAGCTGCGAAAATGGTTTGGTTAATGGTTGGGAAGGCAATGGCTGGGGACATCACTATCCGTCAGATGTATCCTTAGGCAAAGCGCTTGCTGCTGATTATGATGCCGTGGTAATTCCAGGTGGCCTTGCACATGTTGAGAAGCTTCTAAAAACTGAACACACAAAACGCTTTGTTGGCGGCTTCATGCGCGCGCAAAAAGTTGTTGTCACATTTGCAGAAGGCGTTAAAACGTTAATCGAAACAGGTATGGTTCGTGATTACGAAATGACTGGCCCTGAATCTGTGATCTCAGACATGAACGGCGAAGGTGTTATCGTTTCTAGCGAAATGATGTGTGTTGATGACCACGTTATTACCGCACAAAAATCAGGCGAAATGTACGATGAAATCTTCTCCGCTACAGCGGATGCAATTCTTGCATATTACGAAGAAATGTCTGCTGCGGCATAACGCTATAGTATTTAATAAGCATAAAAATCCAGAATTTTTATTCTGGATTTTTTGATTCTTCACTTGCTGAAACGCTGATTTTCCTTTAGATCATCGGCACAGGATATTAAATTTAAGGAGTCGCCATGCGCGCTGAACATCAAGCAGTTGTGGACGCTATTGAAAGCGCCATCGCCCTGCTGAGGAGGCATCTTTGACTGGGATGTTGCCCTCCTCCGCCTCGAAGAATTAAACGCTCTGGTCGAAGATCCAGAGCTTTGGAACGATTCAGAAAAAGCGCAAAAAATAATGCGTGAACGTACACGCCTTGATAAACAAATTGGCGATGTGAAAAATATTACACAGCAGTTAGCCGATAATATTGAGCTGATTGAGCTAGGCGAAGCTGAAAATGATAATGACATTATCAAAGAAGCCGAAACCGAGCTGAAAACAATAAAAAATATAGCCGAAAAATTGCAATTAACCGCTCTGCTTTCAGGTGAAGCAGACGATTGTGATGCTTATTTAGAGGTTAATGCTGGCGCTGGCGGAACAGAAGCTTGCGACTGGGCATCAATGTTGCTGCGCATGTACACACGCTGGGCCGATCAGCACGGATACAAAACAACACTTCTTAGCAAGAATGATGGCGATGAAGCCGGTATAAAATCTGCTACAATCAAAATTGAAGGCGATCAAGCCTATGGTTGGCTAAAATCAGAGAACGGCGTACATCGCTTGGTGCGTATATCGCCGTTTGATTCTAATGCCAAACGCCATACAAGCTTCACATCTGTTGCGGTATCACCCGTTATTGATGATACAATCGAAGTTGAGATTGACGAAAAAGACCTCAAAATTGATACATTCCGCTCCAGTGGGGCGGGTGGTCAGCACGTCAACACGACTGATAGTGCCGTACGTATTACCCACCACCCAACTGGCATTGTAGTTGCCTGCCAAACAGAACGTTCACAGCACCAAAACCGTGCGAATGCCATGGATATGTTACGTGCCCGTATTTATGAACGTGAACTACAGCGCCGTGAAGACGAAAAGATGGCCGCACATGGTGAGAAAACAGATATTGGCTGGGGACATCAAATTCGTTCTTACGTCTTACAGCCATATCAAATGATTAAGGATTTGCGTACAGGCGTTGAAAACACAAATTCCCAAGCTGTTTTAGATGGGGATATTGATGATTTTCTGGAAGCTTCACTTGCTTCTAAACTTGACTAGCTTTATCAAGGACTTTAGAAATTATTTTTTACTTTATCGTATAACGTAAATTTGGAAGAGACTTAAAAATGAAAACTTTATCTTTATTAGCGTGCTTGGTTATGATTGGCGGGTTCACATCTGCGGCACAAGCTGAATCTAACGCGTCGACATCTAGTCTTGTCATTAGTGATAAAGTTTTCTTCGTTCCTAAGCCCGTTGATAATGAAACAAATGTCATGCCCGTTACATCTGCGGCAAAGGTTGATGTTATAGCTATCGAAGAAGAGGAAGCAGAAGCTGCGCCACAATCCCTAACGCCGATGCCTGAAACAAAAGCTCTAGTCGTTGAGCCACAAACAATTGCCGTTAAACATGATGAGCCTGTTGCCCTATCATGGCGCGCACGCGGCGGTGAAAAACTGCAAGACGTTCTTTCACGCTGGGGCAATCGCACAGGGCAATCTTACAGCTGGGCAACTCGCGACACGGCTGAGCTACACCGCAACTTCTCATTCTTTGGCACATATCAAGATGCCGTTCATAAACTACTCAGCCGTGAATCTAAACCTGCCGCTTACATTAGCAACTATACGAATAACGCAGGTAACTTAGATACAGGCTTAAAAAAAAACGACTAGGTAAAAATGCTTCTGCGACACATCCTTCAGTCGCAGTTGACCCTATCGTTACATCCACAGCAGATAACGCTCAGGCTGTCGCCCGTGTTGCCGCGGTTCCGCCGCGTCATGATGGAGATATGGCGCGCAACTCTGAAGCCGTATACACACCCGCCCCTAATGTTGTTGCCGAACATAAAGCACAGATGTTTGCCCCTACACCAGTGTTAAAGCCTACAAAAACGACCAAAACTGAAAACACAACATTATCTGCAGATATATATAAACATGAAGCTTTTCGCGCGCGTTTATGGCGCGCCTATAAAGGCGCATCATTATATGAGGTTGCCAAAGTCTGGTGTGAAGAAGCCGATGTCGCGCTTATTTGGAACGCGCAAAAATCAATGGCGTTAAAAGAAACAATCAGTACGCGCAGTCCGTTTGTTGAGGTTATTGAGGACCTTCTAAATCAATATAACGATAAGCCATACAATATCCGCGGTATAATGAGCGTGAATGAAACGCATAACAAGCCGCAACTGATTGTGATCAGCCAATAATAAAACCGAGTTATTATATTTTTTTGTAAAATAAAAAACAGAAAGCTTGCAATTCTGTAAAAGATCTTATACATAATATACAGATTATCATAAAGAATTGTCTTTTTTCGTGATTTATCGTGTTTAACACATTCACATTAAAGGCGAATAAGAATATAGTAGTAAGAGACTATTTTGGGGTTTACACATCATGACTATTCGTAAAAATTTAACATCAGTTCTATTAACCGGCACAATGCTTTTAGGTGGCAGTTTAATTGGTATGAACCAAGCTGAAGCCAATGCATGGATGGTAAAGAAAGTTAGCAAAGCTTCGCAGCCATATTGCGCGATGATAAAACGCTACAGCAATGACCGTGTTCTCTCCTTCGCACAGCGCGATGATGCTGAAATTTCAACTGCGATTGATTTCGGTGATAAATTCCTTGATAAAGGCCGCGCTTACAGCATCACACTTTCTGATGGTTCTGGTTTTTCACGCCGCTTCGAAGTTAAACCAGCATCAAGCTCAGCCGTTGTTATTAAGATGAACCGTAAAGACCCTATTTTGGAGCGCATTGCCCAAAAAGGTGATTTAGATGTAAACATTGCTGGTGTGGTTTCTACGTTTAATGTTGCTGACCTTGATAAAGGTTTGGATCAACTTGAAACCTGTTCAATCGGCGCGCCGACAATACGTTCAGCTGACGCATCATCGTCAGCCGCAGCAATGGCGGACATCGCCCCTGCCGCCGGTGATAGCGTTATTGACACACAAAGTTCTGCACACACACTTTACAGCACGGCAGCTAATGCCAAAATTCGCGAGCTAGAAACTGCAAAGAAAGACCTTGAAGCGTCGATCAAAGCAAATGAAGTAAAAATCGCTAATTTGGAAAACCAACTTCTTTCAAAAGAGAACGTTGCTAAGACACAGCAAAACGCGCTTGTAAATGAAGTCACGAGCCTAAAAGCTGCACTAGAGCAGCAGAGTTTTGAAACAAGCCAGTTAAAAGTTAAATTAACTGACCGTGATGAAAAAATCGCATTCTACCAGAGCACCGAAGGTCAAGTTAGCGATTTACAGTCTAAACTAACAGCCGCAGAAGCCAATCTTGCCGCTGCGATGGAACAAAACAATGCTCTATCTGCGCAGATCGTCAGTCTACAAAGCACAACTGCACAGATTGGTGACCAAGCCGCGGTTATAGGTCAGCTAAACGCACAAATCGCGCAGCTACAGCAGGCTAATACAAGCCTAAACCAACAAATCGCACAGCTCCGCACCGCTTCAGCAAATGCTTCACAAAACGCGGCAATTGTCTCTCAAAAAGACATGGAAATCAGTAATCTGCATTCAGCCCTACAATCTGCACAGTCTACAATTGCTTCGCTTCAACAAGCATTGGCCGATAGCGCCCCTGCTGCGGGTGACAGCGCAGAAGACATTGCGAACGCAGAACATATCAGCGCCCTTGGTGCAAAGTTGAAAGCGGTTGAAGCTGAAAAACAAAGCCTAAATATGCAGCTTTCTGCGCTCCAGCGTGAAATGGATACAGCACAGCGAGAAACAACGGATACAAGTAAGTTTGAACTTACAATCGCGCGCCTTGAAAAAGCACTGGACGAAGCGAACCGTTCACTTGATAAAGCTGGCAAAGAAAACGCGGCACTCTACCAAAAAATGGTTCAAACAGAAAAAGAACTTGAAGAAGTGCGCGTAACGAAAAATGACAGTAAAAACTGGGATGTCCAAAAAGCAACAAGCCGTTACGAAGAAGCTCAGCGCGAAATTCGTCGCTTAGCTATGCATGTAGAAAACAGCAAAAAACAATGTGAAATCGAAAAAGCAGAAATTGAACAGCTTTTGTTCGACCCGAAAATTACTGAAAAAGAGCAGCAACAAAAACTATCTGCGCTTGAAGGTAAAATCACTGAGCTAAACAAAGCGCAACAAAGCTGTGAAGCACAAGTTGCTGAACTGAATGCCGAGGCAAGCGCAATGAAAATGGCTGCAATCCAAGCAAAAGAAATTGCACAAATTCAACCTGCTGCTGGCATGGCCGCGCCTGCTGTTGCTAAAGCACCTGAAACAGTTGCCGCAACAAAGATGGAAGATCGTAGTATCGCTCTTATTAGTGTTCTTAAAGATGCAAATCTTGAAATGAATACAGAGCTAAAAAATATAAACCAGCCATTAAATGTTGCTGACGCAAGTTTTGAGCAAGGCTATAGCTGGAAATCTGGTAAAATTACTGGCAGCTATGAACGCTTTGTTGTTAAAGGCGGCGATGTAGCAAGCTGGGCAGGCGCATATAACAATGCCCTATCCGCACAATGTAGCGGTGACTTCGCCGTAATGCCGTCCAAGAAAAACACAGCATCCATCAGCGCCAATGACACAGCCTGCGTGAATGGTGACTTTGGAACGACAACATCTATCGTCTTCACACAAAATGGTGATTACCTTGATGTTTATAAGCTTTCAGGCTCAATTCAAGATATGACCAAGCTTATGGATTCACGTGAGAGCATCGCATCAAGCGTTGGTAAATCACTTTAAGACGATATAAAGAACACATACAAAAGCCGCCTAATATAAGGCGGCTTTTTTGTTTAACACATATAGATCTGATTTACTTACGAAGCGCTACGTTTTGCGTTTTCAGTGTATATCTGACTGGCGGCGTCACATCAATAGCTGCTTGTCCGTTTTTCAAATCAACAGCTTGCACAAAACCCAATGGATTAATTAACACAGTCGGTATGTTATCATAAGCCGCGCCATAAAATTCCCGTGCCACGCTTGGTACGATTGGGCGGGTCGAAATTTTACCTGTCTTCCAGTCTTCACTGACAGCGACGCACATGCCTTCACCTTCGACGCATTCAGGAATTGTATTTGTGCCTTTAATAAACAATGCAATTTCGTTACGGAACACGGTTTCATTTTCGGCAGCGCGCGCGCCATAGGCACATAAAGCCCCACGATATGGATCAATATTAATTATGCCGCGATCTTGAGTTTCCCAAGCGAGTGATACAAGACGATCCGCTTGACCATTTAAAGGCGCTGGCCCATATGCCTCATCTACATATTGCAATATCTGGTCATTACCAAGCGCATCGGCAAAAACTTTGGTTAGCCCCTTCTGTGACAGCTTGAAAATAACATCAAGTTTACGGGCATTTTCAAATTGCTGCTCAAGTGTGTCCCCTTTGAGCATCACCATTATGGCGCGGCTATCACCTGTTGCGGGAATAATTTCTGGTTGCTGTTTGGCATGATCGCCTGGGTTCATAAATTGTATAGTTTCACCGGAATTATTCTCGACAATCAAACGTATATCCGGACGGCGCGGGGTTTTAGGCAACGCTAAACCATGTGGCTTTAATGCCTTAACAACCTTCTTATATATATCATCGGCGGCAAGTGTTTTTTGTGCCCATGTTTGTTTGTCATTAAATACCATATGTTTACCCCTCTATATTAGAGCGATAACCTATCACAAGAGCTGTGATTATGTCAATTAATTTTCAGTTTTATTGGGAGCGCGATAACTGTCAAGGAAATCACTGAATATATCGACTTCGCCAACAATACTATCAATCGTTTGACGATCTGCCAGAATGGCGTTTTGACGCGGGCGCGATACGACTTCAAACAAACGCCCCTTTTCAGTCTTTTCCATCTGCGTGCCATATTGTTCACGGACATTGGCAATAACATGACGGTTACCAGATAGGCTTAGCGCAACTGTCCAATTCAATATTGTATTGGCTTGCTGCGGTGATATTTCATCACTCGGCCTTAAATTATAACGCGTAACAAGGTCTTCTAATGCTTCTGCAGCGTCATTCCAGCGGCCTGATGTCCATGCGATATCCGCCTTAAGACGAACAACATCGTCGTCTTGTTTCATATTATTTAACAACACAAGCGCATCACGTGCACGACCATCACGCGAGAGCCCGCGGGCACGCAATAAATTCATTTCACGGCGATAAGGTACAGATTCAAGGATTGGGATTTGGTTTATCGCTTTTTCAGCTAAAGATAATGTTTTTAACGCAGCGCGATTGTCACCATTAATAAGCTGTATGCCTGCCAAACGTAAAGCCAATTTAACTTGCTCAGTGCCTGAAGTTCTGTTTTCAACTTGGTCATTTAGAATTTTTATAGCGCGGTCTAATAAATCAACCTCAACTAAACGCTCTGCTAAAGACTGCATTAATTGGTCCGCCTCTTTACCTGCGGGTGTCAGCTCCGAAAATTCTTCATAAATCATTGTGAGCTGTAGCGGCGTTAACTTATCCGCCTTTTCACCTAAGAACAAATCTTTATATTCGTTACGCATATAGGAGGCAATTTGCTTGCCCATAATTGTACCTTCACTTAAAGAGGCGGCTTCACGTAACACGGAAAGCCCCTTAATAAATGAGCCCTTTTCTATATATAGCTGCCCAAGGCGGAAATTAACGGTGGTTTCAAGGTCGTCGCCGCGCCATGCGAACCGCATCTGTTCCAAATCATCAATTGCTTTATCAATCGTAATTTCACCCAGTTTATAACGTAAATTCGCAATGGCCAAACGTGCGCGTACACGGAAAAAATCATCAGTGTGCTTACGCAGCTTATACCACATGGTTAATGCACCTTGCTCATCCCCTCTTTGGCGCATTAATTCGCCTTTAAAGTAAATCAGACCGGCTTGATATTGCGGGCGCATATTGTCTTGTTCAGCTTCAATAATCTTCAGCACTTCATTCGCGCGGTCAATATCGCCGCGTCTTAAGTAAACTTCAGCGAGGACTACTGACAGCGCCAAACGCAGATCTTTGGGGTAGCTACGCAAAAAGCGCGTGTTATCGGGAATAACCTCCCCCGCTTGTGACCAGTCATCCAGTTCCGCCAACGCATATGCGCGCCAATAATATAGCTCCTGATAATTGTTCAATATCGGCACCATCAAGACACGGAACGCCACGTCAAATTGATTGTTTAGCGCATAAGCCGCGCCTAATAATGCGAGATACTCCGCGCTTTGGCGGAAAGGTTTATACTCCTCACCAGCAAGTTTTAAATACCCCACCGCTTCCGCGCCGCGGGCATTGGCTAACTCAAGCTTTGCCAAAGATACAAGGTCTTGCGCGCGCCCTTCTTGGTCACGTTCCGTTAGGCCCTGCATCATTACTTCCTGATTGGTCCGAAGTGCTGCTTTTCCACCTAATAACCACTGATCGAACTTAAAAATGCGCCCTGTGATACGCGTGTTATGTGCGTCACCTTCAGCGTTTGGATCAATTTGTTTAACATCATCAACCATCCCCAATTCATAGACACGAATATCACTTGGCTGTATTAATGCGAGCCCTTCAGACCTTGAAAGCGATATTTCGGACGGTGTATAACGCATCGAAAGATCATCAACTTTTGGCACAACAGTCATACCGACAACAGAATCGAGCACTGTGAAGTCTACATATGACTTATATTCACCCGCATAGATATTTGATTGATCGACCAATGCCGTAAGAACTTTGTCCCCCAGGAATGGGTCTTCAAACTCAATAATACGCCGCGTGTTTTCTATCGCCCAACTTAACTTTGAACCTCCGCGCAGTAAATCAGGGTTAACTTCACGCACAGGCCATTTACGTTCAGTCGATGGACGGCGCTCTGTTAAAGTTATGCTCCAATTCAGCCCGCCACCTTGCGCCGAGGCATAGAGCTTCTTATCTTTTGGCAAATCTACATAGAATGCCGAAGCTTCTGTAAGATCAAGGCGCTCAAACTCACCAAACATATCAACATGTGGACCACGAATTTGCGGCATCACATAGTAATCTGGTTGATCCATGATGATCCATAAACGATTAGCGCGAATATATGCAGACATATTAAATGCCTTCGTGCTTGAAACAATGACTTTATGTGGCGCAGCTTCCGCTGTTTCCTCTGCAATACGTTCAAAATAAGACTTCTCATCTTCTTTTGCTACTGTTTCATCAGCTTTCGGAGCGGATGATATTTCCGCACTATCCGCATCCATTGCGGGCGGCGCGTCATCAACCTTTGTGACCTCAGGTATAGAACCGTTAACACGCACGTCAATATTATTTGCCTTCGCGACGTCTCTAGCGTGGACAAGTTTTTCTATCTTAGTGGCATCTTCAGGAGGAGGCTTTTGCGCCGCTGGTTTTTCTTGCGGTGCATTCTTAACGCCTGCGGCCTTAACATCAACTACGACACGATTGAGTATTTTAAACACACGTAGTTCTGCATTATCAACATAAGTTAAACGCACCAATAATGGTGACGTGTTGACAACCGTAACATCGCGGACATGGCCACTTGATGCAACATCCAATGCGGCACGATCAATATTGGTCGCATTGCGGCTAAAAGAAATCTCTGTAGTATTATTTGATGTCTCATCGACCGTATATTCAATGGCATTTTGTGCCCAGTCAAAAACAACGCGCGTATAATCTTCATGCAAACCAGAGCGTATTGCGATATCTTGCGCATATGCTGCCCGCCCAAACATTAATAACACAAGAAAAACCGCAAAAAACAGATGTATCAACGCGCGCACGCGGCGGGACATTTTCATCAGTGAATGCAGAGATGCCAGTTGCATAGTTGAGGACTCGATTTTACTTAGATCAGAATAGTTATAACTGTAGATAATTCTTACATTTAGCACAGCTTAGGACAAGAGCAGCCGCGCACGAATAACACATAATCAACATAATAAATCGTATAATATGGGTCTCACGAGGGGTGCGCTTAACGCGCAGCCTTTTCAGGGCGAATAATAAGGTCAATACGCCGTGCAAAATCCATGCGTTGCTTGTCAGACAAATCTCTTGGCAGCTCCGCAAAGCGGGCCTGCGATACGCCGCGTGCGATCATTTTCCGTTCAAGACCATAGGATGATAAAGTTTGCGCAACATGCATTGCCCGCTCTACAGAAATCTTCCAGTTCACCCAATATGTATCTGGCGTATTCGCCCCTTGTGAATCCGCATGCCCCACAACAATAATTTGGTTATCAACATTGCGGAGGACACCAGCAATATCCTTTAACACTATTTTGCCTTCTTCAGATAGTTCAGCGCGCCCTTCTTCAAACTGCACATCACGCGGCAAAACAAGTACAAGACGGTCACTATTATTAAGAACTTCAAGCCCCCTTATTGACGGATATTCAGCCGCAGCTTGTTTGATAAGGGAGGACAAATAATTTAAGTTTAGCCCTGCCTGAACAGGTCTGTTGGCCACAGACGTACGGTCTTGTTCGCCTGAAAAATTGCGGTGGCCCAAAAAGCGATTGGCGTCTAATGTGCGCGTCGGCGTTTCATCAAAAAGCCCTTCATCCGGTACGGACATTGAAAACAACAATACAAAAAATGTAAGCATTAACGCCATGATGTCTGTGAACGTGATTAACCACGCAGAACCATTTTGCCCGCCCGCAGCATTATCATCTGGAGAAATGTATGCTCGAATTTCTTCATCCAAAACATCCTGCTTTTGTGCCTTATTCTTGTCATCTTTATTCAAGAACTCAATATCAGAGTCACCTACTATTATATCATTCATGGCGCGCCCCCAGCTGAGAAATCGTAAGGTTCATACACCTCAAAACTGATATCCGTATATTTTTGATCTCCCTGAGCCAAGCCGACGGAGAAAAGCTGTATCGGCAGCCCACTTTTTTGAAGCTGCGCGGCAACTTCAGCAAGCGTTTTTATATACACCTCATCTTGTCGCGCCTCAACACCTTCGCTAGCGAACAGTCCCGCCTTACGATTCATTGTGATATCCATGCGCAGTGGGTATTCAGATTTTTGCGTTGCTAATACAGCTACAAAAATATCCCTAAATGCCATATGCATTCTATTTGCGCTATCCGTTTGCGTAGAAAAACTGTTAATCGCGTCAATCATGTCCTCGCTGCGCACACGCACATAAAGCATACCATCACGCTGACGCATAACCTGACTACCAGGAATACGCGCATTAAACAAAGCCGAGATACGCTGCAGGGCACTGCCTTCTTGGTTGCCTTGCTCAATCGCCTGCACTTGGGTTTGTCCAATATCATCCTGATAGATACGTGATGCGAAGGTGCGCTCCAACGAGGCGATTACGGGTCTCGCCAGCTGTTCATCAAATGTAGAAAGTGCATTAAGAACAATGAAAAACGCAAGCAGCATAATAAACAGCCCCAACGCCAGAACTTGTGATCCTGAACTGTTATTTTCGGGCGGTTTCTTATTCCATTGATTCATAATTATATTTTATAGTAAAAAAAAAACATACGCCAGAGATAGTCCCCTATCTCTGGCGATAAAATAAAACTTATTCACACAGATAAATCAGTCAAATTCCGCGAGTAATTTATCAATATCATCTTGCGAAATCGCTTTGTCTGGAGCTTGCGGACCATTCATCAGCGCCGCATCGCCTGTTGCCTCTTCTTCCTCAGGAACATCCATCCCTGGAAGACGGGAGCCTAAAATATCAATCATTTTTGACACTTTTTCTTCAATCGTAACTAATGAACCAATCACTTTTGTCACGCGCTGTCCTGTTAAGTCCTGAAAGGAACACGCCTCATAAATCTTGGTGACCTCTTCACTCACAACAAAAGCCGATGGGCCACCTTCTTTATCGGCTTCCTGCTCCAAGATCTCACAAGAATCCATAATTGAAGAGGTAGCCTCTTCTGTTGACTTAACGATCAAGTCTAATTCATCGGTCGCTGTTGGAATATGCTTATCTTGAATATCCGACGGGCGCGCGAATGAAATTTCTTTACGCGCATCATGGATAATATCCTGCAAGTCTTTTAAATCTTTATACAAGCTTTCTCTAGAAATTTCTTCAGCTTCACTTACCTTGCTTAATACCGAAGAAATAATTTTAACGACTTTGTCTCGACCAAAACCGTTTGCGCTGGCTGGATCATTCATTACTTTTTTCCTATAAAATATTTCTACTTATTGACGTTTGCATACAGACAACGCTTTAAAAATCACCTATAACGCTTGAGATTTTCTGCTTTAATGTTTCTGCGTTAAATGGCTTAACAATATAATTACTTACACCAGCCTGTTTAGCCGCAATAACATTTTCGGTTTTACTTTCTGCTGTAATCATAATAAATGGAACATCCGCGTTTTTAGAACCGCCGCGCACTTCTTTTAAAAGCTCGATACCTGACATTGGCTCCATATTCCAGTCCGAAATGACTAAGCCATATTCTTTAGATTGAAACGTCTGTAAGGCCTGAGATCCATCTAAAGCCTCATCTACATTATTAAAGCCCAATTGCTTTAATAAGTTTTTGATAATACGCAACATCGTTTTGTAATCATCCACGATAAGGATATTCATGTTTTTATCGACAGTCATCTAATACACTCCATTAGCTATATAAAAAAGAATTTTGCGGTTACGCGTAATTGAACTCAAACTCAAATCAAAATTAAACAAACAATTATCTATTATGATCCTATAGATATATTAAGAGAATACTAATACATCAAAAAAAATTATATTTAAAAACAATTTATTGTACAGGCAGTGATGGAAGCTTTTTTTGTTCTGCTAACAAAACCGTCACTTGACGCGCGCGTTCCGTTTCCATTGCTGCAATAATCGGCGCGGTTTTACGTTCTGACATTTGTGACATGACTTCAATTAATACATCCATTGATAAGGTATTAAATATACGGGCAGCATCTTTTGCCTTCATACCTTCATATGTTTTGACCAAAGATTTAATACGTGCAAGCTCCGCTGCGGACTGTTCCTCCAGCAATGAACCAATTTCACTTTTCAGCTGCGTTAGCTCTTCATATTTACGTTCAAGTTCTTGCTCTGCCGCACGTAACAATGCTTCGCGCTGCTGTAAAATGCGCTGACGTTTATCCAATTCCTCACGGCGGGTAATTAATTCCTTGAACATCTCGACGCGTAATTCAGGTAATTCCAAATCTGTATCCAATGCATCCGTCCAACGTGACACATCATTTTTAGTATCTTCGACTTTTACATCTGGCATAGGTGCGGTCGCCTGATCTTCCGCGCCCTCTTCATGATGAATGTTCGCATCATCATCTGCAGCATGCGCTGTAGACATGGTTTCCTGCATATTCTGGGGTGCGTCGTGCACATAGGCAACAATATTATTTGCCAAATTGCCGACACGCACGATAGTCGCAAAGCATGCAACTACAATTAAAACAGATAATACGGTTAATCTTGGTTTTTTAAATATAGCCATAAGACCCCTCTATATTACCCCTTACGCTTTAACGCGGTGTATAATTCACGCTCTGCTTGTGAATGGAAATTGCCTATGTCATCATCATCGTCATCGGCAAAGCCTATATCAGCATCGGCGTCAGATCCTGTTTCAACCTCACGGTCACGTATAGCAAAGCCCGCGGCGCCATCATCATCCGTATCTGCTGCTGGCTTTTGAGCCGGCAATTGTGCACTCGACGCACGGCCTAACGATGCCGCATTTTCTAAACGATCCGCCAAGCTATTGCTCGTGTCGTTGATAATTTTCAGTTCATCCGCCAAAATTTGGCCTTCATGTATAAGGCGATCCAAAACCTTGCCATGACTTTCTGCGGCGTCTTGCATATGATCAACAGATTCATTCGCTGTGTTAATTTGTCGCGTTAACTGCATGAAAAGATTTTCAAATTCGGCTTTATGTTTACGAAAAGCACTTAACTGTTTAGACAACGCATAAGCGTAATAGATCGTGCCGATTAAAAGCACAACAATAACAATATCCATGACCATACCAAAAAGCGCTAGACTCATTGTTCCTCATCCTGCTCTTTTTCAATATATTTCTCGATCCTGACCGCCAAGTGTTCCTGCTTTTGCCCAACAGGTCCGCGGAACATCGGAAAATCACCACAGCGCAACTCAACTTCATCGTTAGGCTGTGCATTCAACATAATTTGACTACCAACTTTCCATTCCAGCATTTCACCAAGCGGTACAATCAATTCATCCAATATCGCCTGCAGTTGAATTTCTGTTTTATATAGCTCCGCAGTCAAGTGTGTTTCCCAAATGGAATCCCGGCCAAATTTCTCACCCATGAACATTTGCAAAAGAAGCTCACGTATCGGCTCTAACGTCGCATATGGTAACAAAACTTCTATGCGGCCACCGCGTTCGCCCATATCAACGCGCAATCGCGCTAACACACAAGCGTTACCGCCTTGCGTAATCGTCGCAAAGCGTGGGTTGGTTTCAGTGCGGTCAGAGGCAAAACTTACTGGTGATAATGGATCAAAAGCAGATGACAGATCAGATAACGTCACCTGAATCATGCGCTCAACCAACTTGGTTTCGATTGTTGTATAAGGACGCCCCTCAACACGAATGGCAGAGCTACCTTTACGGCCGCCAAGCAAGACATCCACGATTGAATATATAAGTGCAGAATCAACAACCATAAGGCCATTATTGTCCCACTCTTCCGCCTTGAATACTGACAATAACGCAGGAAGCGGGATAGAATTCATATAGTCGCCAAAGCGCACAGTTGACACTTGGTCTAAGGACACTTCAACGTTATCAGACGTTAAGTTGCGCAGCGATGTCGACATAAGACGCACAAGGCGGTCAAACACAATATCCAACATTGGCAAACGTTCATAGTTCACCAACGCAGAGTTAACGAGCGCCATCACGCCCGATTGTTCATCGACACCGTCAAGGTCATCATCAAAGCCGAGAAGCGAGTCAATTTCTTCCTGATTAAGAATACGGGCGCTGCCATCATCGCCGCCACCGCCGCCATCTTCATCAAAAAGCGCGTCAAGATCATCTTCCGACATACCGTCATCAGAATCCCCTTCCTCAGAATCAGCCATGGCTTCCCATTCCGCCATCATCGCTGCCTCTTCTTCGCTCATTTCCTCGAGCTCTTCGCTCTCCGTATCACTCATATTTATACCCTAGTTATGCTTCCCATAAAGAAAACAAAAATTATATTCTGTGTTACGCGTAAAATAGGCACTTCACTCTATTTTACCACAAACACTGCTTTATCCGTGCAATTTTTATACCAGACCGCATGAATAAAGCCTTTACGTTACTGAACAATCATGTCCTGTAACAAAATATTCTTCACTTTAACAGGGTATGCCGCAGCATTCACCCGCCCTAAAAGTTCAAGTTTCAAACGATATAACCCTTTCGTACCGCGCAAATCCTGCACACGAAGCTCACGCAGAAATGTTTGGAACTGATCCACCACACGCGGCATAACATCTTCAATCGCGCGCTTATCACTACTGCTTTCCAATTCCAACTGTACAGATAAACTTAAATAACGCGGCTGATCATCATCAGAACTTAACGACACAATCATTTTAGGGATCTCTAAAAACACGACGCCGCCAGCACTTCCGCCGCCATGGTCGTCATGACTATCTCCATGGCCACCACCATGCCCATCATCTGATGAGGCGTGTTTATCTTCGCCGTGCCCGTCATCGCCATGATCATCATCACCATGACCAGCATCTGCATGTTTTTCTGTTGCTGCGTCTTTACCAAGCAGCCCATCTAACGCGCCGGTAAAATACGCCGCCGCGCCACCGCCAAGCAACAATATAATAGGAGCAACAATCAACAACAATTTCTTTTTGCCGCCGCCTTCGCTCCCGCCGTCTTCGCCGTCTAGCATATCAGCGCTGCCGCCTGCTTCATCATCCATATCATCTGAAAGACCGTCCGACATTAAGTACCCTATATTGTTTATATGTTATCGAATCAAAAACCACACAGAAATCCACAACTGTGCTTTATAAGCATACCATACTAAAAACCATTCGCATATAGGATGCATATAATAATCAATAGCTAATACTGACGCATTGACACGACCTATCGGGCAATTTTTTCCGCACCCTAAGAAAGTTTTACTTAATCAAACACAACAAACCAGCCCCCACCACCGCTGAGCACACAGAATAACATTATTTTTCAATGACTTAGCTTTTGGCACGATTTTCGCATTATTAAAACCGGCGAAAGCCAAATGTAATTTTAGATAGGCAAAATAGGGTTGGACAATGGATAATAGTATTTATATAGCCATATCGAGACAAAAAGCTCTGCAACAGCAAATGAACCTTGTTGCAAACAACATTGCAAACATGAACACATCGGGCTATCGCTCACAGCACGCCCTCTTCAAAGAGTATGTTGCTGACCAAGACCGCATTGCGGAAGTAAATGACCCGATCTCATTAGTAGAAAATATTGGGCAGTACGACAATACAAAACAAGGTGACATCAGAACAACTGGCAACACACTGGATGTCGCACTGAACGGCCCTGGCTTCTTTGGTGCAGTCACAGCTAGCGGCATTGAATATACACGCGCCGGTAACTTTACGATTAACGGCTTAGGGCAACTTGTAACATCTACTGGCTTCCCTGTAGCCAATCAAGGCGGCGCACCTATCACCATCCCCGATGACGCACAAGGAATCGTTATCGGAAAAGACGGCACAATATCTTCGGAAGATGGCACAATTGATCAAATTATGATTAGTGAATTTGAGAACTATCAAAACCTAACGCCACAAGGCAACGGCCTTTATAAAACAGAAGACCAAGCCCTGCCTGCAACCGAAACTGTAGCCATGCAGGGCGCGGTTGAAAGTTCAAACGTGAACCCCATCTTAGAGATGACACGCATGATTGAAATTTCCCGTGGCTACCAAAGTACGCAACGCCTTATGCAGGGCGAACATGACAAACAGCTCGACAGCATCAAAAAACTGTCCCGCGTAACGTAATAATCACGACATAACAACAAGATAAAGATCGAAACGAACAGATTAACTAAACGGAGAATAACATGTCATTATCACTTAACATCGGCGCATCAGGCATGCTTGCACAGCAAATGAATGTGAATGCCATTTCCAACAATATCGCAAACATGAACACAACAGGCTTTAAGCGTCAGCGTATTGAGTTTGCAGACCTTATGTATCAAAATATACAGCGCCCAGGCCATGTATCTGCAGAATCCGGCAACACGACACCAACTGGCTTACAATTTGGCCTAGGTGTGCGCGCCGCAGCGACTTACCGCATCCATGAGCAAGGCTCACTCAATACAACAAACAACGTACTTGACCTTGCCATTTCAGGCGGCGGCTTCTTTGAGGTTGAACTACCCAGCGGTGACAGCGGTTACACACGCTCAGGCAGCTTCCAACTTAACGAAAACGGCGAGCTTGTGACCACACAGGGCTACCCGATCGCACCGGGCATCACAATCCCTTCTGACGCAATCTCTATTGATATTGCTGAAGACGGCGAAGTATTCATCCGCCAACCAAACAACCCGAACCTACAAAGCGTTGGGCAAATTACTTTGGTTGAATTTCCAAACCGCGGCGGCTTAGAAGCGACTGGCAACAACTTGTTCTTGGAAACACAAGCATCTGGCGCCCCCGTTACAGGCACAGCGCAAACAGAACAGTTCGGCAGCATCATGCAAGGTTTTCTTGAAAACTCAAACGTTGACTCAGTATCAGAGATCACAAGCCTAATTACTGCGCAGCGTGCCTATGAAATGAACTCAAAAATCATCACAACATCTGATGAAATGATGAGCACAACCGCACAATTACGCTAATAAAAATAACAAAACACAATACGGCACAGATAGGGAATAGGAGTAAGAATATGACAGAGACAGCAACGGTAAAAAATATTACATCACTTTTGAAAGACAGCCATTTTGAGCGCCTAATTATACAAGTTCTTATGGTTGCGATCATCAGCGTGTTCTTCCTTCTTTCCTCAGCCACACAGCAGGCACAGGCAGTTAGCCTTAAGCAAACCGCAACAATAACAGGCAATATGATTACGCTGGGCGATTTGTTTGACGACCTCCAAAGCGACTCAGAGCGCGTTTTGGGCCCTGCCCCACAGCCAGGCCAAAACATGGTATTGAACGCCCGCACATTAATGCGCGTCGCCCATGCATTTAATCTACCGTGGCGCCCAAAGACATCATATGACCAAATCACACTACGCCGTGACGCGACAATCATTGATGCTGAACAAATCTCAAGAACACTCAAAGAAGAACTTAAAAACAGCGGCTTAAACAACAGCTTTAAAGTGAACTTTTATCAAGCTTACCCTAAAATCGTTCTGCCGGGTAATATGGCATCAAGCGTTGACGTGAAGTCGGTAAATATTGACCGCAACAATAATCGCTTTAGCGCCCTTCTGGTTGCACCAAACAAAGAAAACCCAATTCAAACACTCGAAGTATCAGGTGAGATCGTCAACACTCTAATGATTCCAGTTGTTAAAGACACACTACAAAGCGGTGATATTATTAGCAAAAAGTTTATTGACTGGATTGAGATTGAAGAGCGCCAACTGAGTAGCGACACAATCACATCACTTGAAGATCTACACAATATGACGCCGCGCCGCGTATTATTTAGCGGCAAGCCAATCTCTAGCAAGGAAATTATTGCCCCCCGCCTTGTCGAACGCGGCAGTGATGTGACCATGGTTTATGAGAATGGTGGCATGAGCTTAACCGCGAAAGGCAAGGCTTTACAAGGCGGCAGCAAGGGTGAAAGCATTCGTGTCATGAATCTTGCAAGTTCACGTCCAGTAGACGCTGTAATCACCGCTGACCGCATCGTCACAATATATAACTAATAACAAAAGTATAAAAATAAGAAACGTATAACGACAACAAAAAGGAACGGGTCATGACAAAATTTATTTCACAAATTATATGTATCGGCATAGCCACATTCGGCTTAAGTGCATGCAGCGCGGTTGATCGCCTTGCTAATATTGGTGAAGCGCCATCAATGACAAAAATCGAAAACCCAACGACACAAAGCGGTTATGTGCCAGTTAGCCTCCCCATGCCGACACCACAGCCAGATGTCCGCCAAGCAAACTCATTATGGTCAGGCAACAAAACTGGTTTCTTTAAAGACCAGCGTGCTGGCCAAGTTGGTGATATTCTAACCGTGATGATTGAAATTGATGATGAAGCGGAAATGGATAACACAACATCACGCAGCCGCTCAAGCAGCGAAGATGCAGGCTTAAACGCCCTACTTGGCTACGAACAAAGCTTAAGCCGCATTCTTCCCGAGGCCGTAAACAACGAAAACCTTGTCGGTATGGGGGCAGACTCTACGCATGCAGGCACAGGCTCCATTGACCGCGAAGAAGAAATCACGGTAAAACTTGCCGCCCTTATTACGCAGGAGCTACCAAACGGAAACTTAGTTATTCAAGGTCGTCAAGAAGTCCGCGTAAACTACGAAAAGCGTATTCTTGAACTTGCTGGCGTGATCCGCCGTGAAGATATCAATGTTGATAACTCTATTACTTACGACAAGATTGCTGAAGCGCGTATCTCTTATGGCGGTAAAGGCCAAATCACAGACATGCAGCAGCCACGCTATGGCCAGCAAGTATTCGACGTATTATTCCCATTCTAAATTGAGCTAGTCTCGTTTCGACCCAACCCGCCTCCGCCTTCGTTCTGCTAGCGCAAACGAAGGCTTTTTTTATGCGCTGGCTCTGCGGCCAGAAGAAGGACCCGATAACAAAAAGCAGCGTAACAAGATTTCCCTCGCTACGCTGCTTTTAAGAATATCTATGTTTTATGTTGGCTTAGATACCACAACCTACGGCGCTATCTAACGCAAGCTCATCTAGGCTTGAGCCAAAGCTATATGTGATGGCCGCACCTGTTTCAGCCGACGATAATGCCGCGCCCTGACAGCTTGTTTCTTCAGCGCCACCTGCAGCAGATTCAATCGCGTTCAATTGAGCCGCCAAGTCAGCCTCACCGCCTTCACCGCCAGCTGCAGGTGCAATCTGGCTAAGGAATTCAGGATCAAATCCTGTCGGCAAGCTTACGCGCGGCAAACCAAGGATTGTCAAACGAACATTAAAGGCATCAGGATCAAAACCGTCAATGTTACGGAAGATGTCTTCCTGATTGATACCCGGCACGAAACCAAAGAAGAACAAACCTAATGATGCTTCATCAGTGAAGTGATAGAATTTGTCTTCTAGGAAGTTAAACTGGTCAAGCGTCAACACGCCGCCTGTAGAAGCTGGTGTAATGAAGCCTTCACCTGGTACGAAATATGTACTGTTCAATGCATTCAATACCGTTGGCGTGCCCGGTGCAAAGAATGCGCCGTTATCAAGCTCAACAAAGTAATCGCTCTGACCATTAAACAACTGCGTGCCGATCGTATTATCAACAAGGCTCATATCCGCAAAACCTGTTGTTGGGAAGTCTTGTGCAAAATATGACCATGCGCCGAAGGCATTATCGCCGACAAGGGCAAGCTGTTCAAAGTCATATGGCGCGAAGTGCATGCCCACGCGGCCACCGATGAACCCGTTACCCAAACCTGTCAGGTCAACTTCACCGCTTTCGAAGCTAGCGCCTGTATCGTTGTCGAAGAACAAGTTATCACTCACGACAACCTGACCATTGAACGGACCAGATGCATAGTAACCATTAAAGGCTGCGCCTGTAATTTCGTTACCAGCAATTTCTGCGCGGTTTAGGTTTGTTGTTTCAACGCCGTCACCACCAACTGTGGTGATAACATTGTTAGAAACAACAGCGTTAAATTCTGGCGCATCACCAAATGGTAATGGCTTACGGCTAACTTGCTGAATACCTTCTAGCGTATCGCCACCATCAACAATCTCTGGGAAGTAGCCATTATAACCTGTGATGTTGATGCCGTCGTCACCGATGTTCGACAATGTATTACCATCAACAAGCACTTCGTTTGCGCCATCAATTTCAATACCATCACCTAAGACGTTCGTGATTGTGTTACCACTAACATCCGCGCTGTTGCTTTGACCGAAGATATACGCATAAGGGTCAAACGCACCGCTTGATGTGATTGAAATTGCATCCGCACCAAAGATACGTGCGCCAGACGCTGTACCAACGTTAGAGATCACGTTATCCGTTACAGATGTATTACCGCTAAACAAGACCTGAATACCGTCATCACCTGTTGTATCAATTGTGTTACCAACAATCTCAACCGAGTCAACTGGCGTAAGTGCTGATGGGCCATCAATAAAGATTGCTGGACCATAGAAACCACCATTTACATCACGCACGTGAATTGCATCCGCGCCGAAGAAATCTCCGCGGTCTTTGGTTACGCCCACATTTGTGATTGTATTGCTTTCGATGCGTGTACGCCCAGCGCCCGCAACTTCAATACCGTCATCACCAGTGATTTCAATTGTGTTGTCTGCGATATATACAGCATAGCCAAATGGGTTGCCATAAACGTCGCTTACATTGATACCATCTGTACGTGAACGTTTAACATCGTTGCCTGTAATGTTTGTTTGGTACGCACCGTAAACTTCGATACCGTTATCACCTGAGCGGCGAACAATGTTGTCAGCGATTGTTGCAGAGAATGCACCATCAACTTCAATACCTTCATCACCGCTACGGCGTACTGTATTTTCAGCCACATTTACGCTGTTATAAACGTCATATACTGTAATACCGTCTGCGCCGCTATCCTTAACAAGGTTACCTGCGACATTCACGTTATATGCATCATAAACTGTGATGCCGTTATCGTCTGAATCTGTGACATTGTTATCAATGATACGGACATCTGCGACACTATCTACGTCAATGCCATCATCGCCTGATGTTGTAATAACATTGCCTTTAATGCGTGCTGCATCTGATCTTGCGACATCAACACCATCATCACCTGATAGAGACACGTTGTTGCCAATGATACGTGCAACGTCAACTTCTTCAACCAAGATGCCATCTTCTTCAGATTCACTGATTGTGTTCCATTTAACATTTGCTGCGCCATCAACATCAATCACATAAACGCCGTTTTCGCCGCTATCGTAAATTGTGTTGTATTTAACGCGGACATTTTCTGCATTTTCAACATAGATGCCATTATCACCTGAGCTACTGATATCGTTACGATTTACGCGAACAAGGTCTGTGCCGTAAACATCAACGCCACTGTCATCACTATTGGTAATGACGTTACGGTTGATACGTGCAAAATCACCACCTGTCACTTCAACGCCGTTACCATCGCTATTCTTGATAATGTTATCGCGCACGAACAATACGCCAACGTCTTCTGCATCAACGCCATCATCACCTGAACGACGAATGCGGTTGTTTTCAACTGTTGCGAAGTTGATGTCATCTAGATCAACACCATCATCGCCTGAACGTTTCACGCGGTTATCACCAACATAAGCAAATACTGCGTCTGAAAGCTCAATACCGTTATCGCCAGCATCTTCAACTGTGTTGTCAACAACGCTCACCGCGAAGCTGTCATCTACATCAATACCATCCGAGTCAACATCGCTGATTGTGTTCCCAACAAGCGTTGCGAAAGTTACATCATCAAGTTCGATACCATCAGAGTCTGCACCTGCGATTGTGTTACCACCTAAGAATGCTGAAAAGATGTCATCGCCATCGATGCCTTCTTGGCCAGATGCATATATTTCGTTGTTCGTTGCAACAACAATATTAATGTCTGAAAGTTCCATACCGCTGCTATCAGAATCTGTCACAACGTTGCCGTTAATGTAAACATTGCGGCTATCCGCTACATCAATACCATCATCACCTGAATTTGATACTGTGTTGTCAGTGATTTGAACATTCCAACCAAAGCCACGGCGTGATGTTACGTCATCAACATCAATGCCATCATCACCTGCGTTTACAACTTTGTTTTCGGCAATCTTAACCCACGATGAGTCAGATACTTTAATGCCGTTATCATCTGTGCTTTTCACTTTGTTGTCGATGATGTCCGCAGTGTTTGCGCCGCTCACGTCGACACCTTCGTCGCCTGAACGCTTAACTTTGTTTCCTGTGATATCGACATCAGAGATGCTACGCACAGCGATACCATCAACACCAGAGCGTGCTACTTCGTTGTCAGAGATAACAACTGCATTGCCAGTTTGTGCAATAATGCCGTTTTCATCTGAATAGTTTACATCATTACCTGTAATGCTTGTGAAGGCGTTATATTGCGCATCAATACCGTTGCCGCCAGAGCTGACAACTGTGTTTTCAGAAACTATTGCACCAAGTGATTGTGCAACGCGAATACCGTTATCATCACTATCCTCAACCGTATTCTCGCTAATCGTTACACTGTAAGCGCCTGTAACATCAATACCGTCATCACCCGCGATAGAAACGATGTTATCCGACACATCAACGTTTACATAGCCACTGGTGTTGATACCATCACCTGCGGTAAGGGCAACCATATTATCACTAATAACCACGTCATCAGAGAAGTTACCATGAACGTATATGCCGTTACCGCCAAAACTATCCCACTCAATAGATGATGGCTCTGGAAGAAGGTCAAAAACAAGTTCCGCGAGGTCTTCATCGCCTAGTAATGCGTCTTCCGCTGGGATCAAAACATCATCAATTAAGTCTAGACCTGAGAAATATGCAGATAAATCAGCAAAATCATATGATGTCCAGTCAATACCTGTGGCAAAGACATTGTTATTTGTCACAGTTGTTGCGCCACTGTCGTCAACTTCAACGCCATCGCCGCCGACTGCTGCTATTGTGTTTTCATCGACAAGAACGTCACCTGCATTTTCTACATGGATGCCATCGCCATCAGCCCATGGGAAAGCGATAAGATCTGTATCAATCTTCGGTGTGCGAACACTGTAATCACCATCAAACAATGCACCCAAGCCTTCACTTGATAATGTATCAACCCAGTCATAAAGACCAAAACCAACATAAGAAATTGAGTTGTTTGTGATGTTCACATAAGCACCACCATCAATATAGATGCCGTTTTCGCCTGCGATAGCGACTTCGTTACCGTCGATATTTACTGTATCCGCACCATTTGTGCTTGAGATACCGTTACCGCCAACAAGAAGAACTTTGTTATCGCTAACTGTTGTTGTGCCAGTTGCACCATCAAGCGCGATACCATCGCCATATGATAAGCCAACAAGGTTGCCTGTGATTGTGCTGTTCAAACCGCCCTCAACGCGGATTGCATCAGCAAGGACAAGGCCTGCGATGTTATCAGCAACGTTTAGGCCTGTTGTGTTTTCAGCGAAGATGCCATTGCCTGCGCCCAGCGCCACAATGTTTTCTTCGACTGTGTTATCTGTGCCGCCTGAAATAGCAATGCCATTCGCGCCAGAGAAGATCACCAAGTTTTCTTCTACTCTTACATCATCAGAGCCGGATACCGCAATGCCGTTTAGCGTGCTGTCAAAGACTTCGTTATTTTTAACAAGCGTGCCGTTTGAACCACTGACATCAATACCATTCGCGCCTGCGCCTGTCACAGTGTTACCTGTAATCACTGATGATGGGCTTGGGTTGATGCTAATACCGTTTGATGCTGTACCTGATACCGTATTGTTTTTAATATCTGCATTTGCAGAATTGTTCACATCGACACCTTCGCCGCCAGTTTGTGATACGTTGTTACCAATCACATCAACATCTGCTGAATTGCTAACTTCGATACCGTCATTGCCAGTGTTAGATACTGTGTTGTTGTTAACGCGGATTGCATTTGCAGCGACTGCAATACCTTTGCCATTCATATCATCAGCGGTGTTGTTAATGATGATTGCATTATCAGCGCCGCCATACACACGAACACCGTTTTGCGCTTCGTATAGGCTGTTATATTGAATTGTCACGTTATCGCTGTTGCTGCGAACTGTTATTGCGTTATCGCCTGCACCGTTCACTGTGTTGCGTGAAATAGTCGCATCATCAGAACCGTTTTCAAGATCGATACCGTCATCACCTGCTGCAGTGATAATGTTGTTTAGAATGCGTGCTGCATCTGAGTTATCAAGATTAATCGCATCACCTATGCCATTGCTGCCTGCGCCTGTTTGGCTAGAGAAGCTGTTGCCTGTGATCAAGATACGATCACTGTTTTCAACACGCAGACCTGTTTGGCCGCCAGTTACCGTATTGTTTGAGCCAACAGTAACATCATCACTATCAGTAACGCTAATGCCGTTTGTCGTCGCATCCGTGATTACGTTGCCGTAAATATTTGCACCGTTAGAGCTATTTAGATCAATGCCCTCGCCTGCTGTGCCAGTGATTGTGTTATTGTTAATTTTTACATCAGCGGAGTTTGATACGTCAATTGCATCACCGTTGATATTTGTTAGAGTATTTTGGCTAACGCGCTCAGCATCCGCACCAATCACAACACCGTTTTGACGGGTATTTTCAATTGTATTGCGCGCAACGATAATGTTCGCTGAGTTACCAGAAACGGTTACGCCATTTTTCGCGTTATCAATACTGTTGTTTTGAACATCTGCATTGTCGCTGTTACCGCGAACAACAATACCGTTACCAGAAATATCTGTTAGTGTATTACCTTTGATGTCTGCATTATGACTTGTGCTTTCAAGCTCAATGCCGTCATGGCTTGTATCTGAAATTGTGTTGTTCATGATACGAACGAAATCAGAGCCAACAACATTAACGCCATCGCCGTATCCGCCTGGGCCAACGCCTGACTGACCAGAAATTGTGTTACCAATTACATCAGCGTAATCACTGTCAGCAAGGCGAACACCTGTTTTACCGCCCGTTATAGTGTTGCCGCCTGTAATATCTATATAGCCACTGTTCGTAACAACGATGCCGTTATTTTCTGCATCAGTGATTGTATTTCCGCTTACGCCCACATAATCGCTACCGCTTACTGCGATACCGTTATCACCTGCACTATTCACCGTGTTAGACTTAACAGTTGAATAGTCTGCATTAGTTACAACGATAGCATCGCTACGGCTGTTTATAATAGTGTTTGATGACACTGTATGCGCACTGCCGCCATTAACTTCAACACCATTTGTACCGCCAGTTACCGTGTTGTTCTGCACAAGTGCTGATGTTGAACCATCGGTTACTTTGATACCTTCATTACGTGTGCCTGTGATAGTGTTTCTTGTAACGACAACACTTTCAGTGTTTTTCGCATGAACACCAATTGCAGAACCGCCTGAGATGTCGTTACGGTCAACACGTATTGCACCCGAAGTAATGTGCAAGTCAATTGAATCACCAGTAGCTTTACCAATTTCGTTTTGGCTAATAACTAAGCCATCGACGTTGTTACGTGCATGTATGCCATCATCACCGCTATTGTTGATGACGTTGCGCTGTACCAGAACATCCTGCGCGTTATCAAGGAAAACGCCATCATCATCATAGCCCGTATTGTCCTTAATATCCGTGATAATATTATTTGCGATCAAGAAGTTACTAACATTTTCAAGGCGAACGCCTTTTGTGCCGCCTGTGATTGAGAAGCCACGCACTTCACCATCGCTCGCGTTTTTAAATATTACGCTACCGTAAATAGTGCTTTCATCGCCTGTGCGACCGCGTGCATCTGTACCGCTACGCGCACCGCGCAAATCGATATTTTTGCCGTCAACTAATACATCTTCGTAATAATCGCCTTTTGCAACATTAACCGTTGAAGACGCCGAAGACAAATCAACCGCATCCTGAATTTCAGCCGCGTCATCTTTAATGTTAACCAATGTCGCATTACCAGACACAGCACCTGTTGTGTTTAGGTCTTCCCAAAGGTTAATTGTCGTACCACCTAAGAAGATATCACCATCAACTGCGCTTACATATGAACCATCTTTTACGTCAATGCGTTGTTCACTTGTAATATTAATCGAGCCGCCTGTTGTTGATACTGGGGCGTTAATTTGTAAGAAGTTTTTAGAATACAGATCCAAACCGCCATCATGCCAGCCTGCTGTCCCTGTCGCGATACCATCAATGATGTCAATCTCGTTAAGTACTGAGTCTAGGTCGAATGTTGTAAGGACTGTGCCGCTAACGCGCTGCACATCTACTTTACTACCAACATCCTGACGGACGCTTGATGCATCAAATGTAAGGCTACGTGCAAGAACCTCTGAACCGTTCCAGAACTGTACCGCGCTTGCGCCGATAGTCACCGCGCCGTTACCTGCATCAATATCACCATGCACAATAACGCGTGATGTACTGTTCAAATCAACAGCGCCGTTTGACGTTTGGATTTCACCTGAATTTGTAAGTTTGATTTCTTCACTCCAGATTGTGCCTTCATGGCCGAAACGTACTGCGCCGCGGTCAGAGTCGATCAAACCTGTAATAAGAAGTGAACCTGAATTGTCGTATACTTCAAGGCCGCCTGTGCTGCTGCCTAGACCTGTTGCGAAATCACCGATTTCATCAAAACTGTTAAGGTCAGAATATAGTGAAACCTTTTTCTGCACTGAACCTGTAAGCAGGCGCGCAGCCACTTCACTTAAAGATTCCTGCGCCACAGAATTAGCTGTGAAGTCAATTTCATCAGCCATGACAACAGAACCGTCAAAGAATTTAACATCACCGCCATCAAAGTAAATATCACCAGATGCTGCTGATAAAACACTGTAAACGCGTGTGCTGCCTGTGCCTGTAAGGGTAATGTCAGCGCCGTTTGTTTCAATTGAACCGTTTAATGTGATATTACGGCCTGCATCAACATTAACTTCTGTTGTGCCTGTGCCGCCAATACCAGCGCCGCTTTCAACGATAATATCACGAAGAGCTTCAAAAGATAGCGTTGCGCTGCCACCATTATTGTTAATCATGCTACCAATACGAATATCGCCATGGTCATGACCGCTACCTGTTGGCACATCACCTGTTTGAATAAGGATACTTGTACCTTCACTAAGTGATGTCGAAAGCACGCCTGCGTTAATGTAAGAATAATTACCAAGATACGCTGTATCTGCAATTAAGATGCTTAATGGATCAATTGTCCAAAGTGATGCCGAAACGGCTGTTGTGTCTTCAACATTAAGTGTCGCACCAGATGTTTCAATTGTGCCGTCAACGCCTTTTGCACGTAGGCGACCAGCCAAATCTAAACGACGATCCGCAACAATTTTAATGTCGCCGGCTTGTGTATCATCATCACCATTTGCCCATACGCGGCCATCTTCTGTAATTTCGATATCCTGACCGGTGATTTCAACTGAACCGCCCGTGCCGCCATTACCTTTTTTCGTACGTGATGCTTTTAATGTGCCATCAACCGTCACTTTACCTGCACTGCCGCCGCCAAGAATGATCTTACCGCCGCTTTCAGTTGCTGTGCTCGCCGTAACGATACCGCCCATATTAATGACGCTATCAACAACGCCACGCGCTGCGTTTGCTTTGATTTCAACTTGAGCAGCTGTGATAGCCCCCGTGTTGTCTAACAACGCTTCTGCAATTTGATCTTCTAGCGCAATCTCAACTAGACTATCGCCATAAAAATCTAAAGTAACTTTATCACCAGCAGCGAAAGCAACTTTACCAACATTTGCTTTAATTACACCATGATTAGAAACTTGTGGCGAAACGAATGCAGCGATACCCGCGTCTGCGACAGTGATTGTGCCATAATTCACAATTTGAGCATCAGTAAAGTTACTAAGCTCTATGCGTGTATCACCATTCATAAAGCTTGTCGTATTTAAGTCACCTGTCGATGCAACCATGCCACCGACGTCAATTTGTGCGTTTTCGCCGAAGACAATACCGTTACGGTCAAGAACAAAGATTGTACCACCTGTGCCGCCAGATGCTTTGCTTACAGAACTTAATGAACCCAAAATTTGTGTCGAATCAGAATGCGCACCCGTTACGCGGTTAACTGTCATCGAACCTGAGTTGTTGTGATAAAAGGTTGTGGAGGCATTTTCACCAATATCAAAACGTTCCCAGTTAATCACCGCACGATCAGAAGTTTGATCAATATTCAAAACCCCAGTGCTTGGACGGTCAAATGTCGCGCTACCACCTATAACATCTTCACCATATGGCGTTGCGTCTGGTGCAACCTGCGCGTATGCAGTACTGCTGAGCGCCGCAATTGTCGCTAATGTCATGACCGGCTTCACCAACGCGGTAGACAAATAAAGTGGGTATCTGGATTTGATTTGAGATTTTTCTGTTTTGATCGAACGGGTCATTTTTTCCTCCATCTGCATATTTTCATATGCACCCCACTTTTAAATATGATGTGGGCCATTAAAAATTCATAAAACGCAATATCGCGATTTAATACGAAAATCTGTATTTACGTACAATGGCTGATGACATTTATAAAAGAAATACGCACAGTCTTTTATAGAGACGCAAAAGCCATTCCATAGACATAATACAAAAAAGTCTAGCGTAGGTTTTTACATAGTTTATAAGCAATTGCAAGAAAATTTTTACGTAAATAGGACCCACATATGTATATGCGTTTATTATAATAAATCGATATACCAAAGATTGAGTGCAGTTATCCCCCCCTATCGATAAAATATCGATAAAAAAAATTCTTTATCTATACCTTTTTTGAAAAAAAACTCTGTTTTATCTTGCATAATTGTTTATCATATTGTCTATAAAGATCAGCCGATTGAGGCTAAAATTTTATTGTTTTTCATATAATTGGGGTTTCAAATGTTCCAGATTGATACGGGTGCGACACTGAACGTGCAGTTAAAAAAGCTCGCTTTATCGCTCATTACTACATCTGCATTATTAGTTGCAGTTTCTACGCAAACAGCACATGCACAAGTGCCGACTGACGCAGCAGCTATATCAGACCCTAGCCGCGCCACCGAACAGTTCCGCACGCCGGATGTGGACTTTAAAGTCGGCCCAAGTATTGAAGTGGAAGAAGCTAACGTTGATAAAGCACCTGCCGGTGCAGAAAACATCAAACTAACACTAAAGAAAATTGATATTTCCGGATCATCTATTTTTACTGCGGACTATCTGCAAAGCTTTTACGAAGATAAGCTGAACACTGAAATCAGCCTAGCAGATGTATATAGTATAGCGGCACGTTTGACTAAACTTTATCGCGATAATGATTACGCAATTTCTCGTGTCGTTGTTCCTGTACAAACCATCGACAAAAAAAGCGGCACAATTAAATTAGAAGCTGTTGAAGGTTTCGTAGATAACATTCGTATTGAAGGCGACAAGAAAGCCAACGAACTAGAACGCATACGTGGCTATGTCAGCAAAATTCAAGGCGTACGGCCATTAGACTTCAAAGAACTTGAACGTGTCCTTCTTATGATTAACGACCTGCCTGGTGTTGAAGCGCGCGCAGTTCTAGATCGTTCAAACACAACCGCAAAAGCCACAGATCTTACGCTAATTGTTCGTCGCAATCGTGTTGATGGCTTGGTTTCTTTCAACAACCATGGTAGCCGTTATTTAGGTCATTCACAATTAATTGGCGCCACATCGTTTAATTCTTGGTTAGGCTTGAATGAACGCGTTACATTCCAGGGCGCATATGCACCAGGCCGCCATCTTGACCCGGAACTTGCTTATGCATCTGGTTATTTTGAAGTACCAGTAAATCGTCACGGAACATGGTTCAAAGCATTCTTGTCCCAAACAGAAACAAAACCAGGATATGACCTTAAAGAATTTGATGTTGAAGGTAATTCAACATATGGCGAATTCAAATTTGTACACCCAATCATTCGTACACGTAATTTCAACTGGTTTGCTGATGCTGCGTTTGATTGGCGTGATGTTGATAGTAAAAACAACGTAGAACCGACACGTAAAGACCGTATACGTGCGGTGCGCCTTGGTACAAACTTTGAGTTTCTTGATACGTTATTCCGTGCAGGCGTAAACACATTTAGCTTTAAAGTTTCCCGCGGCCTAGACTTCTTTGGCGCAAGTGAAACTGGCGCGACAAACCTATCACGTGAACTTGGCGATCCAGAATTCACAAAGTTTGAAGCTGAATTTCAACGTTTACAACGCCTTACAAATAAATGGAATATCCTTGCCGCTGTTAAAGGCCAAATGAGCAATAACGCCCTGCTAAGTTCTGAAGAATTTGGCGTAGGTGGTGTGAATATAGGCCGCGGCTTTGACGGTTCAGAAATCATCGGTGATGAAGGCATCTCTGGTAAAGTAGAAGTCCAGTGGCGTACACCTTATCACGTACCTATATTCGATAGTTACCAACTATATGGCTTCTATGATATAGGTCGTGTATGGAATGATGATGCAACAACGAACGACCTAAAGCGTGAAAGTCTTGCTTCGGCAGGTATCGGCCTTGATGCTACAATTGCCGAGAAAACCAAGCTTGGCTTCATGGTTGCAAAACCGCTAACGCGCGATGTTCAAACGCAGGGTGATGATGGCGCACGCGTCTACTTCTCCCTCAGCCGCGAATTTTAATTAAAAAGAAAGCCCTCAAAATTGAGGGCTTTTTTATTGGGTAATTATGCAGGAACTTTTTGATTAATAGCCGCATCATAAACCGTGTCAGGATTACCGCCAAAACGCAGGTCTTTATCAAGACCATCAATACGCGCCATATCTTCTGCACTTAATGTGAAGCTATCTAACGCTAAATTGCTCGCCATATTCTTTGGCGTTTCTGATTTAGGGATAACAATACGTCCCGCCTGAAGGTCCCATTTAATTATAACTTGCGCTGCTGACACGCCATATTTTAGAGCTATCTCGCTTATCACGGGGTCAGCAATCGGCTTTTGACTTTTATCGACATCGTTCCACTCCCCCGTGCCTAAAGGTGACCAGCACGACACAATAATATCATTAGCATCACAATATGTAGCAAGTTCTTTTTGCGTGAAATATGGATGCAACTCTAATTGATTATAAACAGGCTTAATACGCGCAAATGAAAGTATGTCTTCAATATCGCTTTTTCTGAAATTAGATAAGCCAAGCGCTTTGGTAAGCCCCTCATCATGGAGCGTTTCCATTTCCGTCCATGTTTCTTTTGTCTTTTCCGGATACGGCCAATGGATGAGATATAAATCCACGTAATCCATTTGCAAGCGCTCAAGCGAAGCATCTAAAGCCTTACGCACATTTCCTGTGCCTTGCTCTGTATGCCATGCTTTTGTTGTGATGAAAAACTCTTCACGCGGAATGCCCGACTCTTTAACCGCGCGACCAACGCTTCGTTCGTTCCCATATAGAGAGGCCGTATCAATGTGACGATACCCAAGCTCAATTGCCTTCAGAATAGTATCTTTCACGTAATCATTATCAGCTTGCCATCCAACGATGGCCGCTGTGCCATAACCAAGTTGAGGGATTTTGATACCGTTATTAAATGTAAGCGTTTGCATTTGAGCTCTCCTTTATATTGCTTGCCTATAAAAAACTAAGTCAATTTTATAAAGTATCAATAGCCGCAACAGCCAAAGCATCCGCGCGCTCATTTTCTGGGTGCCCAGCATGCCCTTTGACCCAATGGAAGGCAACATTATGCTTACTGACGGCGGCATCCAACTCCTCCCACAAATCTTTGTTCTTCACGGGTTTGCGGTTCGCGGTCTTCCAGTTTTTGGCCTTCCAGCCATCCATCCATTTAGTGATGCCATCACGGACATATGTGCTATCGGTGTATAAATCCACATCGCAGCGGCGCTTTAGGCTTTCGAGCGCTTTTATGGCGGCGGTTAATTCCATACGGTTATTGGTTGTTTCTGCCTCAGCGCCAGAAATTTCTTTTTCTTTATCGCCATAGCGCAGCACAGCGCCCCAGCCGCCTGGGCCTGGGTTACCGCTACATGCTCCATCAGTATAAATTTCTACGCGCATGGGGGATTGGCTCTCCAATGTTTTATTCGTTCTAAAAAGGCTTTGGGGTCATGCGGAATAACGACGTCATCACCCGGATGGTTTAGGTAATCATGTAAGCGGGTCATTTGAATGCGCAATGCACTGGCCTGTAACATTAAGCCAAAAATGCCGCGCTCATCGTCATTTAATGGTCTGAGCTTCTGATATCCCTGCATCATCGCATCAAAGCGTGCGGGTATACATTCTGCCGCCGCATTAAAGCACCACGCATTAATGGTCAGTGCCAGATCATAAATAAAATATTCATCACAGGCATAATAAAAATCAATAATGCCGCTTAACTGCGCGTCTTTAAAAAAGACGTTATCAGGGAAGAAATCACAATGCACTGCACCTTGCGGAAAGTCTTTGGTGACAAGCATCGGCCAAACATCGATAAGGTCGCTAAAGACATCATTGACGAGCGCAGCTTGGCCTTCGACAACGCTATCAGCCTTATCTTCGTTCTCGCCCCATAAGCTCTGCCACTTTGATAGCCCCATTTTGTTTGGGCGGCGCACGGTAAAGCCTTCACCTGCCTCGTGCATCTTGGCGAGCATTTCACCGGCGGCGGCGCATTGTGCATCGGTTATATCATCTGGCGCTGTACCCTGCCCGTCTAAATAGACGCTAATGGCTGCGGTTTTACCCTTTAAATGCCCGTAAAGCGCACCATCATTGCGCGGAATAATTTCACATGTTGGAATAGCGGCGGCGCTTAAATGCTGAATAAGCCCTAAGAAATACGGCAGGTCACTTTCCGCGACTTTGCCTTCATGCACGGTCAGCACATAACGTCCTGTATCCGTAAATATATGATAATTCGTATTCTCTACGCCTGAAAGAATACCTTCAAAACGCTGTAACTTGCCAAGGTCGTAACCCGACAAAAAAGCGTCAATATCATGCGAATCTAATGTGGTAAATACAGCCATGCCCCAAGTGTGCCGCCGTCACATGCGCACGTCAAGCGGCGGTGTCTGCCTTATCCCGCAAAATACGCGGCACATTAAAGACCACGTTTTCTTCACGGAGGACAATTTCTTCGACACTAACCGCGCGTTTTTCTGAAATGGCGGCCACGACTTCTTCAACCAATACTTCTGGCGCGGATGCACCTGCCGTAATGCCCAAAGCTTCAACATCATCAAGCCATGCAAAATCAACATCATGGGCGCGCTGTATAAGTATAGACTTCTTCGCGCCATACACTTTGGCGACTTCTGCCAAACGGTTAGAGTTTGATGAATTCGGTGCGCCGATAACTAAGACAGCATCCGCCTTTGCTGCAATATCCTTTACCGCTTCTTGGCGGTTGGTTGTGGCGTAGCAAATGTCCTTTTTAAATGGCCCCTCAATATTTGGGAAACGTGCTTTTAGGGCATCGACAATATCTGACGTATCATCAATGGATAGCGTTGTCTGCGTACAATACGCCAAGGCGTTTTCATCCGCTACGGTTAAACTTTCAACATCTTCGATGGTTTCAACCAAACGCACTGCACCTTCGGGCAGCTGCCCCATTGTGCCAATAACTTCAGGGTGGCCGACATGGCCAATCAAAATGACTTCGCGCCCCGCTTTGTGATGTTTTTCCGCTTCTTTATGGACTTTACTGACCAAAGGACATGTTGCATCAATATAGAACATGTTACGCGCTGCTGCGTTCTCAGGAACTTTTTTCGGTACACCATGGGCGGAGAATATTACTGGCTGCCCATCGTCAGGAATCTCATTAAGCTCATCGACAAATATTGCGCCCTGCGCCTTTAAATTCTCAACAACGAATTTGTTATGCACAATTTCATGGCGCACATAAACCGGCGCGCCATATTTCTTTAGCGCCAATTCAACGATTTGAATTGCGCGATCAACCCCAGCGCAAAAGCCGCGCGGCGCAGCTAAATATATCTTTAATGGCTTTTTATCTGTCATAATATGCGGTTCTTCCGTTTTATCCATCGGGATTTATATAGCGCAGCTTTTGAAAACTTGCCATGTTTTTTATTTTCTTTATTGTGGTGACGATCACTAATTAGGGAGAATCGAAGCGATGAACGCTGCCATAAGAAAATATTTTCTATACAGCCTAGTTCTTAGTTTAACTGCATGTTCTAGCGCAGACATATCGCATAATCTGGGCGGTGTGAAGGATAGTCTATTTTCACTTGGTTCAATCTTTACATCTTCAAAATCAAAATCTGTTGATCCTGAACGCGACATATCGGATTCCCTTGATAGTGAGGGCGCAGTTTTAGCCTGCCCACGCATTGAATATATCGAAGAACTAAGCATTGTTGATAAATATGTCGATAATAGCGAACCAAGTGTTGATGGCTTAGAATACTCCGCCAATATCGCGCATTTTGAGAGCTCTTGCCGCGTTTTACCAAACAAGAGCTTAGCTGACATTGAAATCTATATCCGTTTTTATGCTGAACTTGGCGATGCAGGGCGTTTAAAGCCAAGCGAGGAAGTCAATGTCACGCATCCATATTTCATTGCAACGCTTGATAAAGACAATAAAATCATCAACAAACAAGTTGAAACCCTGACCATGGCCTATGGCGCAAATGAGAACGAACTTACTAAGCTTGAAAAAGTTAGTTATCAAATGCCTTATGATGCCACGCATAACCCGAAGGATTACCGCGTTGTGATGGGCTTTATTCTAACCAAAGCACAAATCGAGAATAACCGCCGTGACTATAAATTCTAAGCTGGACTATCAAACCATGACACAAGACACATTATCCGTTGATGTAAACGCCTTTTGGAATGCAACACATAAAGCACATTTAGATGTTGTTGAGAGCGTATTTTCATCATCCCTAAAAGATGATCTCTCTGCCCTCCTCGTTCAAGCAGCAGACACAATCCGCAATGGCGGTAAAGTCATGTTCTGCGGCAATGGTGGCAGCGCCGCTGATGCACAGCATATTGCCGCTGAGTTATCGGTTAAATTGTTTCAAGATCGCAAGCCCATTGCAGGTTTGTGTCTAACGCTTGATAGCTCCGCTATCACAGCATGCGGCAATGATTACGGCTATGAGTATATATTCTCCCGTCAGGTGCAAGCCTTAGGGCGCGCAGGCGACCTGTTAGTTGGTATCAGCACATCAGGCAAAAGCCCAAATGTGATTAAAGCTGTCGAAGCAGCCAAAGAAATGGGCATTAAAACAGCGGCCTTGACCGGCCGTGATGGTGGCCCACTTGCAGGCATGGTTGATGTCAATTTATGTGTTGCACATAACGACACCGCCCGCATCCAAGAAATGCATATAACAATAGGCCACATGTTCTGCGGCCTATTAGAAAAAGAGCTTGGGCTCGTCTAACTTCTTACATTATAAGATGAGGTTTTAAAATGATCGCATATAAACCAAAATGCGTATTGATAACTGGCGCGACGAGTGATTTTGGACGAAGCTTTGCGCATAAATTTGCAGCGCATAATGTGAAACTTGTTTTGCATGGTCGTAACCGCGACAAATTACAAGCATTATCGAATGAACTAGATGTACACCACCATTTGATGGTGTTTGATTGCAATGATGAAGACAGTATTGTGAAAGCGTTCGATACACTCCCTGCCGAATTCCAAGATATTGACCTGCTGATTAACAATGCGGGCGGCGCGCTTGGTGGTGACCGTTTCCATGAAAGCCCATTAGATGATAGCCTCAATATGGTTGGCGCGAATATTACATCCCTCATCTCTATCTCGCACAAAGCACTTCAGTTAATGAGCAAGAATAAGCGCGGGCATATAATCAATATTGGGTCGATTGCGGGTAACTGGCCTTATCCAGGTGGCCATGTGTATTGCGCGAGCAAAGCATTTACACGCCAATTCTCCCTCGCCTTACGTGCAGATTTAGATGGCACAAATATTCGTGTCACAAACATAGAACCGGGCATGACAGAAACTGAATTCTCATTAAAACGCTTTAAGGGGGATGCAAACAAGGCTGATGCGGTTTACGCAGGCGCCACCCCGCTGCAAGCGGATGACATAGCCGAAACCGTTTATTGGTGCGCCACACAACCTGAACACGTCAACATTAATAGCCTTGAAATTATGCCGCAGCGTCAGAGTTTTGGCCCGCTCGCTGTAGAGCGCTCATAATCAAATTTGACATATTCAAATTACATTGCTATGCTGCATTGCTTTATGAGTAACTTACAAAACGAGGTTAAATCTTAGAGCTATGTCTTCCACAGAAAGCTATGCACCAGCCACTAAAAACGTCCACCAATTAAGTAAAAAACTTTTCGCAGCTAAAATCCATCACGAGCAAGATATCTATAAAGAGCAGTATCAAGCACATTTAGAAACATTCCTTAAAACAGGTGAGCGTGCATTATCACGTATGTTTAACAAGTTAAGTGAAGCAGACATCGTTCAGCATTATTATACGCAAACACCATGCACCAAAAACATCACACGCATATTCCCCTTGCATGAAGACACGCAAGCACCGTGGATTGCCACAGAGACAGCTTGCGATGAGTTGGAGCTGAATTCAAAAGTGATATCTGACTTCCGTGAAGCACTAAATACGGCAAACATGGACTTAGAACTTGATCTTATTGAAAAAGCACCTTCACGTAAAAATGCAAAGAAACAATATCACTTTTCGGTAAAGTTCACTGATTACAACGCGAATAGCTTGTAAACGTCACGCAAACTGTCTTGTCGCGAGCTCCAATTCGTCGATAATTGAAAGAACTGAAACCAATTCGCGCTTCAATTCGATCAATGTTTCTATATTGGTTGCTTCGACATGGATGCTGGCGGGCTCAAAATGTTTTGCGTTACTCGGCAGCAGTAATAATAGACGTCCGTTGTAATATTCGGCGGACAATCTACCGCCGTCATATTCTTTGGACAAGGCAGTGAAGCTTTCAATGATTTTAGGATGGACTAAATAACGCGCCTCGACTTGGTCATTGGTATAAACGTCATAAATGTTTTCGAATTCTAATGAGACTAAATCCGCGCGCTCTAAGCCTAGGCTCTTTTCGTTAAACCATTCAAAAAAGCCATGTTGATTAGGACGCAGTACCGTATGACCGAATATTTGTTTGGGAACGTCTATTAGGAATACCAAGCCATCAAAGACTGTCGTGATGGTTTCATCATCGCCAGATTTACTTCTATATTTTAACTCGACTTCAGATAATTCAATCTTTGTGCCTTTATATTCGCCAAAGAAATAATCTTCACAATCATGTCGGTTATAACTCGGCACAATTTTTGATGCTTTTAGCGTATCGACAATAAGCTTTCCTTTTTCAATATAGTGTAAATTTCCAAGCGTTTTGGCGATTTGTGGCAAGATTTTCTTTTTATAGCTTTTAGCGTATTGGCGCTTAGGCTCACTCACCCAATACCAGAGCAAGCCGAAAAATAAGATCGACACGCCAAAGCCGCCATCATCGCCGCCCCACTCACCAATCAGTAACATAAAATCAACAAAGCCCGTTATCGGCGCGCAAACACAGCTTATCGGTATAGCCAGTTTCTGCCTGCGTCTTAAGGCATGTAATTTCTCATGACGAATATTTTCTAGCGCCTCAAGCTCTGGCTTCACTTGCGCGGCAAGCGTTTCATCATCCATTTCTTTTAGCTGTGCTAAATCCGCGCTCATAGAAAACCTTTTGATAAATAAGAAAAAAGCACCCAAGCTATAATGCGTGGATGCCCTTTAATAAAATACTAATGCGCCTAAAATTTACGGCTTCTGCGTTAAGGCAACCAATTTTTTCATGCCTTTTAATGCGTCATCACCGTCAGCATAATGAATCTGCAAGTCTGGCGCATATTGTTCCTTGGCAAGCTTGTTGAAATTAACCTGAATAGCCGTATCACCCGCTATATAAAAAGATGAGATTTGATCTGGACGTGCATAATATGTGCCTTTAGTATTATCAATTTTAACAAGCCCATCAACATTATCGAGTACGGCAGCCGCAAATTTATCGACTAAACGCTTCGCATAAAGCTCTTCACGGCGGTACAAACGCGGAATTAAAACATTCATATCACCACCAAGATCTTTTATTAAGTCTTCGACGGGTCTATCGCCACGCAGGCGGTTAAACAAGCGGTTCAAATATTCATTTTTATCCTTATTAATCGCATCAAATTCAACGACACGTAACGAAACACTTGAATTGCTAGTAAAACTAACATGTAATTCACTGGTTAGATTTGGATGCACAGAAATAATCTGTGACGTATCAAGCAAGGTGAAACCACCTTGGACAAAGCTTGTACTCGCCATGTCGGAAGAAATTTCAACCATATTAGGATTAACGCGCTTAATCGCATCAACAAGCTCTGTTGCCGTTTCAAGAGGTACATAAGATGTTTCAACGGTGTCCCCGCGCTGCGTCCCTGCAAGCAATGTCACATATTCACTGCCGTCATCAGGTTTTATAAATGTTTTAGATACAGAGATAACATCAACCGCAGCAGGGTTCACATAGTAATGTCCATAATCTTTTTTGCCCCAGTAAAATGGCATCTTAATAAACTCTATGCCTGCTTTACGTATATTGTCTGCAATGCTATCGCCGTCAACACCCCAGCTTTCACCGTTTAAACTTTGGGTACGCCCCTGACGCGCATCACTAAGATATAGGCCTTTTTGATGTTCATTTGTACAATCAATAAGCACTGCAACGTTTTCGACATCAACCATTAACGGCTTTTGGTCGTCATTTTTAATATTGGTGAATTTTGCCATTTTCTTCCCATCCCTGATTTTTTTATTTTTTATAATGCGCCTTTTATAAAACGCCCAATACACCACGTCAAGTTGCAATGCCCCGTAAATAAAAAAGGCTACCTAGTAAATAGGTAACCTTTTTAAAATCTAGTTCTTTAAACCGTAATTAAGCGGCTTTATTTGCACTTTTTGTTGCTTCAACAACTTTGCGTGCTGCATCATCAAGGTCATTCGCGGATATAACATCTAGGCCGCTTTCAGCGATAAGCTTTTTACCTTGCTCAACATTCGTACCCTCTAGGCGTACAACCAATGGCACGCTTAGGTTAACTTCTTTTGCCGCAGCGATAACGCCTTCCGCAATCACGTCACAACGCATGATACCGCCGAAGATATTCACCAAAATGCCTTCAACGTTTGGATCTGACAAAATGATTTTGAATGCAGTTGTCACGCGCTCTTTCGTTGCGCCGCCTCCAACATCCAAGAAGTTTGCAGGTTCGCCGCCATAAAGCTTGATGATGTCCATTGTTGACATCGCAAGACCTGCGCCGTTAACCATACAGCCAATATTGCCATCTAGGCGGACATAAGAAAGTTCCCAGTCCTTAGCGATTTTCTCATTTGGATCTTCTTCAGTTTCATCGCGAAGCTCTGCAACATCCGCGTGGCGGAATAATGCATTTTCATCGAAGTTCATCTTCGCATCAAGCGCCATAACTTCTTCGTTCACCAAAATCATTGGGTTGATTTCAACAATAGAGGCATCAAGCTCAACAAAACACTTATATAGGTTCATGAAGAATTTCACTGCGCTCTTAACTGCATTACCGCTTAGGCCAAGTGCAAATGCAAGCTTGCGCGCGTGGAAACCTGACATGCCTGTTGCTGGATCAATTGCTGTTTTAACAATTTTCTCAGGTGTTTTCTCTGCGACTTCTTCAATATCCATGCCGCCTTCGGTTGACACCATAAATGTCACGCGGCCTGTTTCGCGGTCAAGAACGACTGAGCAGTAATATTCTTTTTCAATATCCACGCCGTCTGTAACATAAAGGCGCTGAACTTCTTTACCTTCTGGGCCAGTTTGTTTTGTTACCAAAACTTTACCGACCATTGCTTCAGCAGCGTCTTTAACTTCCGCAGCAGACTTACATAGGCGCACACCGCCCTTGCCTTCTGGGTTGTCCGTAAAGTGACCTGCACCACGACCACCCGCATGAATTTGCGCTTTTACTACATATAGCGGGCCTGGAAGTTGATCGACAGCTGCGACCGCTTCGTCCACGCTCATCGCCGCAATGCCCTTAGGCACAGCAACACCGAATCTCTCAAGTAATTCTTTAGCCTGATATTCATGAATATTCATATCTATAATACCTTTATGTTCACGTTTATTCGTAAAGTGCGTTTAAGCGGAAATGACTTTAGCATTAATTGATTAAAAGAAAAACCCCGTTCCCCGCGCTTATGCAACGTTTTTATTGGCATAGTACCGCCTAAAAAATGCGCACCACAGCATTTTGCTATGCACAAAAAATAATTGTTGCATAACTTTTGTAATTAGTATATATTCAAACACAGGATGAGGAAATTTTAAGCATCCGGAAAGTAGAAAAAAATGAATACATTAAACACACGAAACAAAAAAGGGTTTATCCAGACAAGCGATGATCTATCGGTCGCGTTTAAGGACAACATGTATTTCGGTGTCGAGAAAAACGAAGGTAAGCGCGGTATGGAACGTATACACCACAATGCATACGCTATTACCGGTTACTTCCAGAAAGACCGTCATGATGCGAAAGCAGCGGCATTTCTGGCACGCTCAGAGCGTTACAACTATGCATTGAAGCAGGCTTGGTCTAATGCGAGCAATAAATCAATTTTCGAAAATATTGCGGACACAGCCAAAGGCCTTGTGGCAACAGCGACGGCATCCGTTAAAAACCTTGTTGGTGCGATTGATGAAACAATCACCGCTGGCGTTGTTAAGCTGAAATCAGGCTTTAATGACTTGGTTGAATCTGGCGCTGAAATGGTTGAAAACGGTTATGACGCAATTTTTGCACCAAGTGGTTATAAATATGACTTTGGTACACCTGCACTAGCCTATAATTATATGCCTGCAATACGCGGTGTTGCACAGCTTAATGGGAATAGTATAGCAAGCAACCTCATGTTGCCAGTAACTTTAACACCACAAGCGCCGACACCGGCACTTCCTGCGCCTACTCCGCGCATGGCTTAAACAAGTTTTTTTAGTCTCTATGACCTGTACGCCCGATATTCATTATCGGGCGTTTTTTTATTTAATTACTGAACATTACCACTCATTAACCATAACTTAAGTTATGTCTCATATAATCTACGCATGGTATTGCACATTAGTGATGAACATAAAGAGCAGCTAAAAGATGAACTCATGAATGCGTTTTCATATACGCACCTTGACCCTGATGAAGTTCATCAAGACGATTTGCATGCATATGACGAAGATTTAAACGAGACCGACCTATCACATGTTTTCATTCAACATGGTTCACACAAAAAAGGTATAAAAGAACAAAGCTATTCTAGCCAAAGCGTGAATGGTAGCTTCTCGACAAGCAAGCAAGATAAAACTTCGTCAGGATCAGACCAGTTCCTAGCTACGCGCAATGCTATGAACAGCTATCGTGATATGGCGCTTAATAACATGACTAATTCCGTTAAGGACCTATTTAATTTAGGTGAAAGCTTCTCCATGGATTTATCACAATCCATCGCGGCAATTAGCCGCTATACAGCAAGCGATGTAAGCAAAGAGGAAACCAGCGTAGCAAGTGCACAAGCATCGGAAGGTCTTAATTCAGAAATAAATCACAGCCTTGATAATGGTTTTGAGGAAACGCTTGATAATGCTTTGCGTAATGATGATGGAAGCTTGATGACTAAAGAGCAAAAAGTCATTTTTGAAGATGAGAATAGCATGTGTCTAATGCCAACTTTTGATGAGCTAGAAGACACACACACGAACGCTGAACAAATAATTCAATATGAGCAGAAATTGGCTGATCCCGAGCTACGCGCAACAATAACAACATCTGACCTTCCACAAGAAATTATTGAGCAAATTAAAGCTGACCGGCTGAATAGTATGTTTACAGAAACATGGAATGAGCGTCAGGAGCTGTTTAGTAACATTGCTGAAACCCATGGCATTACAGCGACTGAAGACAAAACAGCCTATGAAGTTTATCAAGAAGCCCGCAATAACGGTAAGCTTGATTTAGATACAATTAAAGCTATAGATGATAATATGATGGCGGCAAACGCTTCGTATGAAGCTGCATTTGATGCACAGTGGGAACAAGAAAAAGAACGTCATATGCAGGCGGCTATCGACCATAAGCTCGCCGAAATTGAACAAAATGGTGGTGTTTATATACCTGAAACTAACATAAATAAAGCCAATCTAGATGAATATGGACGCATCATTGACGAATTCAAGCAAGAGAACACTGTAAACCTTGACGACATTAAAACCCCGCTCATCTCGCAAAATGGTAGCGCAACTGCACAAGAAGAGCCAATTACTTCTCCTGAATTGACGAACCCTCCACCCGTCATCAAACAAGATCTAGCCATTTAAATAGTTTTCACTATAAATAAGCGCATTTTTTTTGCATATTTTCTATAACAATGGTAGTATCAGGTTGTTCAAGTAATAAAGAGTAAGAGGTTTATAGCCATGCGGCACACTACACCATCGAACTATCAAAGTGAATTTGGGCGTATTGCCCCTTCTGAAAAGAACGGTGAAGGCAAAGCGGGCAAAGATAAAGACGCAGATAAAGTTCATAATGAATACGTGAACAATGGTGAACTTACACAGTCACAATTACAGCGCTTATTTTACCGTCGTCAGATGCTTATTTCTAAAGGACGTTATCATTTGAACTATATGGCTCTGTTAGAGCTTTCGCGTCAAGATTCTGAATTTGACGCGGGCAGCACCGGCGACATTCTGGATTTGGCTGACCGTGCACTGTTGGATGACTTTGTGCATGACCGCACAATTGGTCTGCGTAATTACGGTGAATTTGACCGCCCTGTTCACGCCAATATTAAATCAACATATCGCTATGAAAATTTTGACCCTGATGCCAAGGATCTTTTGAGCTCTATTGAGAGTGCTGAAAAAAGAACAGGCATTTCTAAATCTTATCTGGTTGACCTTGCTTATAAAGAAAGTAGCTTTGGCGTCCATATGGAAGCATCAACCAGTTCAGCTTGCGGCGCGTATCAGTTCCTAAATGACACATGGCTTCGTATGGTTAAACAATGCGGCGCAGAAATTGGCCTTGGCCATTATGCGGATATTATTGATACATCAGGTAAATATGCCGACGTTATTAATGAAGATTTTAAACAAAAGATTCTCGACCTTCGTTTTAACCACGATGTATCATCATATATGGCAGCGCGATTCACAGAAGGCAATAAACGCTCCCTCGAAAGCGCCTTTCCCGGACGTGAAATTAGCAACACAGACCTGTATATGGCACACTTCTTAGGCGCGGGTGATGCAATTAGCTTTATTCGTCAAATGGAAGAAAACCCTTCACAGATTGCTGCAGGTAAATTCCCACGTGCAGCAAACTCCAATAAATGGGTGTTTTATAACAACAATACAGGCTTATCTTTTGATGCTGTTTATTCACGTTTCGAACGTGATTTTGAAGGAAACCGCCCAATTAACACATCAATCCTTGCGGACAGAGATCATTTAAAATCAGTTAGTTAGAACTGTTTTTTGACGGTTAACCCTTTATTTATATATAATAGTGTATAACTATATGTATATAAAGACATGTAAGAGGTTAATTTGGAACACGCAGGTTCAAGCAATTCATCAGAGAAACGGCACGGCATGCATATGCTGGGGCATGGCTTGGAAGCGACAAGTATTCCTGAAAACCAACGTCACTTTATAATGGCGGCAGAACGCCAAAAAGAAGAAAACGAAAAAGACAATAAACACAAATTAATGGTTGGCTTGTTGGCTGATGTGTTTATGGGCAACGCCCTAAACAACGCCAATAACAATCCACAATTTGATTTAATCGGCATATTACAGAATTTCTGGGACTTTCTTACTGGCAATGAAGGCGACGACCTTCCTACCCGCGAACGTATCGACCAAGCAAGCGCACGCTTCGGTACGCCAACATATGATGAGTTAGATGGCATTATTTCAACTGGCAATGCGAATTTTGATACCGCGGTTGAATTTGTTTTAGAACGTGAAGGCTATCTTAGCAATCATTCCCATGATCGCGGCGGCCTTACGAAATATGGCATTTCACAAAATGCTAATCCTGATATAGACGTTGCGAACCTTACGCGCGAAGATGCCATTGCAATTTATAAAGACCGTTATTGGGATGCTATCGGCGCAGATAATATGGACATGTCGACAGCGCTAGTTGCTTTTGACGCATCTGTAAATCATGGCGCGGGTACAGCGCAGCGTATGCTTAATGAAACGGGCGGTAAAATTGACAGCATGCTTGAATGGCGCATGGATTATTACGATAAAATCGTTGATAACGACAGCAGCCAGTCTGTTTTCCTTGCTGGCTGGCGTAACCGCATCGGACACCTTGCCGATGAACTGAACGAGATGAGCAACGATAGTGAAATGACGCAAACGGCTTCTGTATATAAACCAAGCACATCTATTCTATCTATGTCTTAAATAAATCCACCAGACTGCATTGCCCAAAGCTTTGCATACTGCCCGTCTTGCGCGAGCAATTCTTCATGCGTACCCTGCTCTATAATTTTGCCCTCTTCCATCACCAATAAGCGATCCATTGACGATATTGTCGATAGGCGGTGCGCAATGGCAATTACCGTCTTGCCCGTCATTAGACGTTTTATTGAATCTTGGATCAGCTGTTCAGATTCACTATCAAGCGCGGATGTCGCCTCATCCAAGATAAGGATTGGTGCATCTTTCAAAATGGCGCGCGCAATGGCGATACGTTGACGCTGTCCACCTGAAAGGCGAACGCCGCGCTCACCAACCATTGCAGCAAAACCTTTATTGCCATCTTTATCTTCTAAATTAAGTATAAAATCATAAGCATGTGCGCGTTTAGCGGCCTCTATAACCTCTTCATCAGTGGCATCAAGACGTCCATAGCGGATATTATCCATGATACTTCTGTGCATAAGGTCACTGCTTTGCGGGATCATCGAGATTTTCTTGCGCAGGCTTTCTTGCGATACATGCGCGATATTCTGCCCATCAATACGTATTTCACCGCCCTGAATATCATAAAAACGTAGAAGGATTTGTGTCAGCGTGCTTTTACCCGCCCCGCTAGTACCGACTAAGCCGATTTTTTCACCGGGTTTAATATCTACATCAAGCCCCTGAAATACAGGTTGAGATCGATATTTAAAATCAACATGGTCAAATTCGATATGCCCACCATTAATGGCCAAAGGCTTGGCATCACTGGTGTCTTTGACTTTTTGCTGCATATTGATCGCAACCAAGCCTTCTTCAACCTGCCCGAGGTTTTGGAACAGGAATACCGATACTTCCTGCATCCACCATGACATTTGCATGATACGAATAGCCATCGGCAAAATCATGGCAACATCGCCAATGCTTAAACGATTATCAATCCACCCCTTAATCGCCACAAAAAACATCGCGCCGATAAATACAGCAGATATAATTTCTAAGAACATACGCATCTTCACGTTGAGCAGGTTCTGCTTCTGCGCTTTATGAACAACGTTATTCATGGCTTCGGTCAGATAAGAATCCTCTTTACGCCAACGGAAGAAGAGTTTCACTGTATAAATATTGCTGATTGTATCAACGGAGCGCCCACGCACTTGGCTTAACGCTTCATACGCTTCAGTCGAGCGCACCAAAATTTTGGGTACGTAATAACACAGAAGGATAATATAGGCACATAGCCAGATAATCAGGATATACGGCACAACCCAGCCAACTTGTGCAAAGAAGAAAGCCGTCACACAAAGCCCCATCGCCCCGTACAGCAAGCTGCCCATAAAAATCTGGATGACTTCTAAAATAGCCTGCGGCGTTTCCATCACTTTACTGGATAAACGCCCTGCAAAATCATTCTGAAAGAAGTCATAGCTATGTCCATGCAAAAACAATGATAATCTGCGGCGGATTTTATTCGTCACCAACGGTCTATATAGCGCATTTAAATATTCCCCAACCTGCGCGGCGATGGGTTGAATAAACAAACACAGCACAACAAACAAGGCTACTGGCAGCTTTAGAGCCTCCCAGATATCCGCTCTATTCTCGATGCTCGCCATGGCATCCATAATATATTTGATAAATACGGGCGGAAGAGAATCCAGAACACTGGAAATCATAAATAGGACAGCCACAACAAGATACTTCCACTTATCTTGCAAAATAAACAGCCAGATAAACGCCCAGCGGTTCTGCGGCAAGCTCGTCAAGCGCAGTTCATCGGGACTTTCCGTCAGTTTGTGTTTATTTTTGTGTGGTGTAAACATAGTGTACTATTACAGCTATGCCCTAACCCGTAAAGTCCGCGCAATATTATTTCAACAGATTTTCAATATCTTGGATCATATCTTCTTCGAGCCAATCAAGCCCGACATATTTTTTGACCATGTAGCCTTTTTGGTCAATCAACAGCGTTTCAGGAAGCATAAATGTTTGGAAAACACCGTTCGTGATGCTGCCTTGCGCATCATGTACCATCCATTCATTCGCCTTTGGCTCATATCCAATTTTCTTAAAGAAATTTTCCATCGCACCAACGCTCATATCGCTAGATAACCCAAGAAAGATAAGCTGTTCAGGGTATTTTTCCGCTATAGAAACTAATAAAGGGAACTCCGTCACACATGGGCCACACCATGACGCCCAGAAGTTTAACAACACGACTTTTCCACGCGCATCATCTGGCATATTTAAAACGCGCTGGTCGCTATGACGCGTGATTGTAAAATCCGCTATAATCTGGCGTTCATATTTGGGCACCTCTGTATCAATGGGTGCGTAGTTTATCACTTTGGATGGTGATTTACTTTGAAAATAAAACGCGCTGCCCATCGCGGCGAGGATCACAACAATCAGAATAATAAAATTTGGTTTCATCTGTTTTTCCGTTTATGTGTTTTTATCAGTAACCATGTAATCAATGCGGTCTCAACAATTGTCACAGCGGCTATGGCATAAGCAATGCCGCTTATAAACCCATAGCTATGCAAGCCGACATTTAATAAATTCACGCCAAACCATGATAAAGTTACAATGACATTTAAATAAGCTATCACTGCAGAAAATAAAGGCTGTGATAATTTGCCCGCATGTCGACCATGCAGCGCCCAAACAATCCAAAGTACAATTAATAGTGCACCATTCTCTTTCGGGTCCCACCCCCAAAAGCGTCCCCAGCTTTGATCCGCCCATATCCCGCCAAGTACTGTGCCAAAGCCTGTGAAGAATAATGCTACAACGCTTAAGCGTAGTACATTTAATGCCAATTTATCCCCCGCTACCGTAGTAAAGGCACTGCGGATCAAATGAATATGGGCGCACATGGCGGCAACGATACACACCGCATAACCAATCGTAATGCATAGCACATGTGTGGTCAGCCAAAATGATGTATTTAATACGGCAACCAACACGTCCAGAGATTCCCCATCAATCACGAAATACGGCGCTATAATTAATAGCATAGCTCCACTCACTGTACTGGCAAGAAGCGCGAAGCCCCGCTTCTGTTTTAAGTCCATGATGATGCCCATACTGACGGCAGTAAAAGCCACAAAAATAATTGATTCATATAATGTGCCCACTGGTGGGCGTGCCAATACATAAATACGGAATAGGATAATCAAACCATGAAGAATTACGCCTGCAATTGCCGCCCCCTGCGCCGCCGTGAATGTAAAGGCCGATGGTACGAGTACAAAACGCGCCGCCAAGACCATAGCCAGAATATAAAGCACCATCACCGCCATTGACCATGGGAAAGCATTATATATGCGCTCTAGGCTAAGGCGCTTATCTGACACATTAGGATTTTCAGCATATAGCGCATTTAACGTTTTTATGTTCGCGCTCCAGTTTACATCATTTTGTGTTTGATAGGCGTCTAATAAGGCCGCCCACGCATCTAGGCGTTCTTTATTTAAAGGGCTGCCCTGCCCTAGAACGATCATTTCCCACGGCGTCACCCACTCCGTGCGATCATCAAAGCGCGGCAATATTTTAAACACTGTGTTTTGCTGGTTTTGTTCAATCAGTAAGTTTTGTGCAAAACTTAAGGCGATAGTGCGCCCTTCGTCTTCATCATAAGATTCCCAGTCATCTTTTTTAGCCGCGGCGATGGCTTTGGCCTTGTCCATAATTGTAGTTTGATATGGCTGTAAATCCAAATAAGTGATGTAATCATCTGTCTCATCTGCAAAGTCTTTGGCTATATAATCGGGCAAAGTAATGTTAAGCGGCATAATAATTGAAAAGCTACGCATTAACGCCATAAAGACAATCGCGTCCTCATGTAGCTTTAGCAGCGCTTTCTGCCCTGATGACAATTCATCAGCCCTTAAACCGGCAAGGACATTTAGCTGCGGCGCGGTCTCACTAAGCAGCGGCATAATACGTTCCAAGCTAAACATACGCCCGTCAGTTTCACTTACATCAAGCTGCGTGCGCACATCTGGATGGGTGACCTTAAAAACAGGACGCTTTGGTGCACGCACAGGGTCAAACACCATTTCAGACAACCAAACAATTGCGGACTGCCCATCAATCGACTTACGTCCTGAAAAACGTTCTAGATAAATTCTGGCAAAGCTTTCAAGCGGTTTTATCCGCCCTTCATGCAAAATAGGTAAGTTTGCAAATGCATTATAATCAAGTCCCGCCGCTTGGGCTGGCTTGGGCGCACACAACAACGACGCCAACATGCACAAAATAACGACACTAAACAAACGGCGTACAGATACGCGCATAAAGACGTGTATCAGCAGCCCAAGCGCCATAATTAACGTTCCGATATAAGGAAAAATCCATCCCTTATTTTTCACAACAGCAAGTATGGTTGAGCTTGGCCCTTCGGCGGGCTCAACAAAGTCTGCTTGAAATAATGTATAGCCCTTATAACGCAGCGGCTTATTCATTTCGATTTTTACCGGCCAGTTCACATCGCCGTCATGGACAATAATATCCGAACTATAGCCCCGTGCCATTTGCATACCCGGATGAAAATCCCGTTCAAAATCAACCAATCCGACCGTGAATGGCAAGCGGCGCTGCGTCCGCCCATAAATAAGTTCATAGCCAGCGATATCAAGCGGTTTTGTGAAACCATCAAATAAAATATATTCAACATTGTTGACTGAGAACGTTACGCCAGAGATGTTTTCTTCGTTACGTTTTTCAGACGGCTTTTCTGAAAGCTGCACCTGCGCGGCCATGCCAAAGGCATTTTCCTGCACATTGTCGTGGCGGGTAATATCACAATTCGTACAATATGATTTGATATATATGTCGATGTCATCAACGCCGCTAAGGACATGCCCCGCCTTTAAATTATGTGCATCCCATTCGGCATGTATCTGCCCATCTTTGAGCAGCACTAAACTACGCGCATGGTAATCAAGGATTGTGCGGCTTTGCTGCCCTTCTGGAACAATCAAATAACCTTCTTCGTTGGTTAATGCAGTTAGGCCACCGCCATAGAGTAGGATAAGCGCCCCAAGATGTGATAAAATAATACCACTGCGCCCCCAGGACCATGGGCTGGCGAATAGAAATTTTAATGTCAGGCAGAACGTCAACAGGCCGAGTAGCGCCCAAGCCGCAGGCCCTGCAAAAAACAACTTACTCGCTGCATATAAGCCCATTTCCTTTTGCGCAACCGTCCCCACGATTAGCAAAACCATTAATGGCGGCAGCAAATAGAAAATCATTTGCGCACTGGTGAACAATGTATAAAGCTGTTTTAATTTACGCTGCATGAGGAGATATATAGACTAGCCCCTCGCGCTTGGCAAATACTCCCCTGCCGAAAAAACCAATCACGCACAAAAAAACCGCCATATAAAATGGCGGTTTTAAAAAATTCATTTTTGCCTTATGGCTTAGCCGCAGGCACGCCTGTGATTTTCTTCATGTCTGCACGCGTTGTTACAACATGATCAACTAGGTTATAGCTTTCTGCATCTTGTGCTGATTTAAAGTTATCACGCTCTAAGTCTGCTTCAATTTTCTTGACGTCGTGGCCTGTGTGTTTTGCAAGACAACCATTCAGATAGTCTTTCAAACGTTGAAATTCGTTAACCGCGATAGTCATATCTGTCACTGTGCCTTGTGTACCAGCTGAAGGCTGATGAACCATTACAGATGCACTTGGCAGCGCAAAACGCTTACCTGGTGTGCCTGCTGAAAGCAAGAACGCGCCCATAGACATCGCCTGCCCCGCACATAGTGTAATCACGTCATTTTCAATGAAATTCATTGTGTCATAGATTGACATACCTGCAGTCACGGAACCGCCTGGAGAGTTAATAAGAAGGATGATATCTTCCTTGTTATTAGCTTCCGCAGCCAAAAGCTGCGCAACGATGTTGTTCGCCATATTTTCTTCAACTACGCCATTAACCATGATCGTGTTGCCGTTTTTGAACAAATCAGAATATGGGTTTGTGACGTAACCACGACCTTTATCATCAAGCACTTCGTAATTTGGAATTACAATATTTTGTGCTGGCATAGAAACGCCGTTAAATGCTGGTGAAACGCCCATTTGCGCAGAAAATCTTGGGTCACTTTGTGCCATCATAGCAGGTGTAAGTACACCAGACATTGCCGCTTGTTGAAATGATGAACAAAGTTTGTTGTCCATCCAAATAAGATCGTTTTTACCGAAATTAGACATACTCACGTCTCCCTGTTAGAAGTAATTATTATTTTTTATCCGTTTTTTTGCACATTAGAACAATGTAAATAATATGGCAAGTATATTTTTTTAGGCGCGCAAAAACAAAACACGCTATTTTACATAGTAAACAAGCATTAAGTTAAGATAATGCAAACCAAAGCTTTTGCTTATATAAACTATTCTACGTCTAAAAATTCTTTATTTTTTTGTATAAAAAAGCACGGATCATAAAAATCCGTGCTAAATAATAATTGTAAAATCGAGCTTATTTTAAGCTTAAGGAAAAGCGCGGCCCAAGAAAGACCAGAAACTATAATGATTCTCGAAACGCTCTTTATCTTCGGCAATTACTTGCGTGCTTAACTTGCCGGCATAATATTCATAAATTTCAGCATAGCTGCGCGGCGCACCTTTGCCACCGTCATGATAAAATGTCGGTTTGTTGCCTTTTATCACACGTTCAGAATAATCCTCAACAACATGACGGTCTGGTGTTTTTTCCAAATTCTGAATAAAGGCCCGCCCGCCAGTTCCCCCAAGGAAGTGATACATATAGACGTCAGTGTACGTCACATAGCGGCTAGGGAAATCTCTATGCAACTTATCTATATTTTCACGCGCATATTCTGCGCCCATTTCGACAGAAAACATTGCATCCGTACATATGTTTAATACCGTTTCGCGCGTATTCTCATTTTTGATGACTTTACGCCCATCAACGACTTCAATATGTTGCGACAGACGGTCATAGCCATATTCTTCACCATATTTATACATTAACTCTAGCTGCGTACTTGGCAAAAGCTGCATAAGCCCACATGCCTTACTAAAGTCATGTCTTATTGTCGCCTTAAACGAACTTTCCTGCGCTGCAATCAAGCGGATCATATCTTTTTCAAGCTTTTTATACGTACTGGCGTAATCCATACGGCGGTCAACATATTTCGGCACAGCCATCTCATTAAGGACGGCCTTTTCCAAAGGAACATTTGGATATATATAAGCTGTATCATCATACCAAGAGGGAAAAACTCCCTTTAACTTATCGCCCAAAACATGCTTAGCGTAATCAATGTAGTTATCAGGATTCTGGTTATACAGGAACGCATTTGTACCGGCGACAACAGCTGTTGCCAATGTAACTGGCCAAACAACCCAATTCATAAACTTACGCTTCAAACGTTTCATGACGCCGTTCTGCGTAGAGGGGTTCATATTTACATTGCTTAATATTTCATCAAGGTCTTGCTCAGACATATTACACACCTTATATATTTTTTGAACAACATTATTTAACATAATCATTGTGTGTTATCAAGTAAAAAGGATGCATCAATACCTTTTCTTCCTTATCACGATACTCATCGCATATGTATTCAATAGCCTCAAACCAATCCAATGTATTCTGCCCAACATTCTTGACATAATTCAAAAACCTCTGTATTACATAAAACGTTCAAAATGTAATTATACGGGTGTATGATATGACCACTGCTTACGACAAGCTTAACGCCGCCCTTGAAAATGCCGGCGTTTCAAAAACTATTTATTCCTTCACTATGCCAGAGACCGAGGCTGCCGTGGATCGCGTTATTGATGGCGGCGTACAAAAAGATATTGTATTAAGCGCATTGCAGGAAGCCTTTAGCAGCGCCAACACGATGCTAACGAATGAACAACTTGCTGAAATGATTAACGCCAAGCTTTATGAAGCGCGTGAAAGCTTTCGCAGTAATTACCGCGAAGCATGGACACAAAAACAAGACGCCATGCACGAAGAATTTTTTGCCACATGGAAAAACTGGACAAGCCCTATTATAGAGGCCAACTGGGATGATTTTCCTTATATGTACCCAACATCAGGCGCGAGTGAAGCGTTACGTGAAGCCATATATAGCTATGGCAACAAAGCGCGCATTGCAGGCGAAACACCCGTCATTCACACCTTCATTGGTGAATATGAAGGCTTTGGCGCTTATGCCGATGCCGCAGGCATTAAAGTCGTTACGCATAGCCGAGAAAACTGGCGCGATGCGGTCAAAAATATTGGCCAGAATGAACAATTTTATATCAGCCAGCCTTCGGCGATTGATGGCTGCGTGTGGGATGAATTCGACGATTTTGCCGATGCCTTGAACACACAGCAGCCTAGCGCTCAGCTTATGCTTGACGTTACTTATGTTGGCTGCGTTGGTAAAGACTTCACCGTTAATGCCAATCATGACAATATTCCTGCCGTGATCTTTTCATTAAGCAAGCCATGCGGCGCGTATTATCACCGCGTTGGCGGCATGCTTAGCAAAGAGGCCTATCCAGGCCTGTTTGGCAATAAATGGTTTAAAAACTTGCTTGCGTTAAACCTTGGTACAGAAATGATGAAGACTTACGGCGTGCAGGAATTACCGCGTAAATATGCCCCTATTCAGCAGCAAGCTTTAGACGAAGCCAACAACAAACTGGGCTTCACCTTGCAGGCAACGGATGTTTATCACCTTGGCGTGATGAAGCCGCGTGATGATGCGAGCGAACTCGAAAAATACTTAACCCGCGGTTCAGATGGGCAAGAACTTGTCCGCGTCTGTTTAACACCAACTATGGCGCATATTGTTGACCCGAAACTCAGCAACATTGTCCGCGCCCGTCCGCATGAAGGGATCAAACCATGAAGAATATAGACGTTCTTGTCGAACCAGATGAAATTCACGCCTTTTGCCGCAAGCTATGGCGCACAGATGATTTCCGTCAATCCCATGATGATGGCGGCCTTGTCTTTGAAGTCATCGATAAACTTGCGAGCTTGCCGCGCTTTTTCTACGAACGTAGCGATGACCACTTAGAAACAGGACATTTTACCTCTTGGTGGGGTGGCGTTCAGCTGCGTCCGAATGATTACGCGAAAGATGGCGTACATGACCTTTACTACCTCCATGAAATGTACCATGCAGCGACAATGCCCACGATACCTAATGACCTGACGCGCAGCGCGTGGGGGCGTAAATTAAACGACAATGAAAGTGACGCGAGCGTTTGTTCAGAAATATCCGCTTATTTCGCTATGCCGGGACTGCGCGCAAAAACATTTGATTTTGAAATCTATGCTGACCGCTTCTTGAAGGACGATTATTATCACGCCCTTTGGCGCAATAACCGCCGCGAATTTGAAGAAACAATGATCCTACACCGCCGAAATGTGATGAGCGCGGATTATGTGCCAAAAGATATGCCCGAAAAATGGATTCACCTTTTTGCCAGTCAAAACAAAGAATCTAGCCCCATTTGGACAAAGAATTACCAAATGATAGAAGGAAAACTTTCCGCATTACGCCGTGAATGTTACGATTCCCAAATTGGCCGTAAACAAGCCATGCAGAATTTCATGGACTGGCTGCTTAGTGACGAAATCACCAAAGGCACAGATATTCCTTTCCCTGAAGAAGCAAAAACCTTTGCTGATATCTATTGGAGGAATAAGAAACTCTACACCGATGAAGCAGAAGCTTTTGCCAAAGCACAGAAAGCGGCAAACGCGCCTACGCCTTCGCCATCAGCCACACAGCCTAAGCTACAACCATAAAACAAAAAGCCCTTTGCGACGTAAGGTTACGCAAAGGGCCTAGACACATGAAGTGCTTCTAAAAACCGCTTAGAACACTTCCATGCGGCGATGCTGCGCAGAAAATCTTGCCTCGTGTCCAGCCTTGGCAAGGACGCGCAGTGCATCACCGATCATAAACGCCCCACCCGGCGCTTCTGGTGCAAGAAACATTTCCCCTGCGCCTGCGGCTATTTCAGCCTCACGCAGATGACGCTCACTATCAGGCATCGCCCCTTGACGAAAGGCTACCTTAATATCACGACAAAATTCAGACGCCACATTAAATGCTTTTAAAAGTACAGATGTTAAAGATAAAGTCATGCGCGCCTCCCGAAGAAATGTTATATAATAATATGCACTATTATATAAACCGGCACGATTGTCAAGGAAAAAGGCACAAAAAAACGCGCTTTAAAAGCACGTTTGATCAAAAGCTCCCCTTTAAAGGGGAATGGCGCGCTCGTAGGGATTCGAACCCCAAACCTCCTGATCCGTAGTCAGGTGCTCTATCCAGTTGAGCTACGAGCGCTGAAAGTTGTGTGAAAATAACCAACCCCTTATATAATTGCAAGGCCTTTTTTCAGATTTTTTATATTTTTTTCGCCCCCCATGTACAAAGCTGTAAAATCAAGGGATTAGCGCCTTTTTATATTCACCATAGACAAATCATATTGCGTGAAATAAAATATGCGTGCAAAACTTCTGTATATTTAGAAGTTATCTCTTTGTGGTCATTGACCTATTCTTTACATTGCCGTAAAAATTAATGTGTGAATTCACAAACACATTTTACAATGTCGTTTACGGTATATCTAACACGATAATAAATATGAAGGCAGCTGCTTCGTCATGAAAAAACTATTATTACTTTCGGCTTTAACTCCTCTTATTGCGTTGAACCCAATTTCTTCGAAGGCTCAAAATGCCACGCAAGATGGTTCATATACAAAGAAACCAGCTTTGTTGGTTACAACTGATCCATTACCAGTTGCGCTAACCAAAGAGGTTTATACAAAGCCAAACCAAACAGCGGATATCTCTAAACAAGATATCATGCAAGGTTATTACGGTAACGAAGCCACATTGGTTGGCCGTAAAATTAATGAACTTAATGTTGACCTTGGCAATTTGCGTCAGGAAGTCCGCGCAACATCAGCGCGCCTTGTTGACCTTCAACGCGCGGGGCAAGACATTGCAGCGAATTATTTTGCAAATGTTGCAACCATCAGCACACAATTGCAGTCAGGCACAACACCGGGCAACCCACGCCTTGTACAAAAGCTTGCCAATGCGCAAGACAGCCTTGACCAGCTTTCAAACAATATTACACATCTGAACGAGCTAACTGTTGAAGTTAAAAACAGCCAGTCTGTTGCAAATTACCTTCTTGAAACAGCACGCCAAGCTTATGGCATTTCTGGTGCGATTGAAGAAGACCACGTTATGCTTGCGAAGCTAGAAGACGAGATCGAACACACAGCAACGCTTATCCGCCGCCTTCTTAATAATGTAAGCGACGATGTATCACGCACAGCGAGCTATTTAAGCACAGAGCGCAGCAATTTGCGTACAATGTCATTGGCGATTACATCTGGCGACTTGATGGGTAAGAGCCTTTCACGTCACCCATTCTCGCGCTCTCCACAATATGCGGTTGACCCTGCGGTCATGGCTGGCATGGGTTCAGAATCAATGCGCGGCGGCCACCCTGCTATCGCAGCGCCGAAAAATCAACTTTTGGCGAAAATCCGTTTTGAAAAAGATAACGTGAATTATCAGCAATCTGTATACGGTGCGATGCGCAAGGCGTTGGAAGAATATCCAAACGCAATGTTCAAACTTGTTGCCATCTACCCTGAAACAAACAATGCTGCACAAGCTGCGCTTAGCTCCACCGCTGCACGCCGCAATGCAGAAGACGTTCTGCGTAGCATGACTGAAATGGGCATGCCAATGGATCGCCTAGAGCTTGGCCAATTCGCTAGCACAGATGCCGAAGACAGCGAAGTGCACGTATATATCCACTAAGCTTTAATCGCAATAAATGAATTTAAAAGCCGCATTTTTTTTGCGGCTTTTTTATTTTAGCCGCAGCTATATTTCATTAATCTTTTCTGTGTTATCATTCTCCCTCAACATTATGAAGGGAAATAAAATGGTCCGCTCATCGCTTAAATCTTGTCTTGTTGCTGCACTTTTAACATCTTCTGCATTTGGCCTTAGCACGGTGCATACAGCGCAGGCGGAAACAACGCTTCCCTTAAAAAATGTCGTAGCGACAACAAGCGGCCTTGCCCTTTATGAACATCGCGGTGAAGTGTCTGGTAATGACACATTAAAACTTTCCGTCCGCCTTGATGGTGTTGATGATGTTTTAAAAAGTTTAATCGTCCTCGATAGCACGGGGCAAATTGGCGGTGTGTCGCTGCCCGGCCGCAGCCCCCTTTCACAGCTTTTCCGTGACCTGCCATTTGAACGTGGGGATTTAAATTCCCTTGTTGGCCTGCTTAACGCGCTACGTGGCGCGGAAGTGCAGCTTGATACCGATAATATTCGCGGGCAATTAATGAATGTCTCCGCCGAAAATGAACGTACACGCGATGGGGTCATTACCCGCCACCGTTTGAGCGTACTAACAAAAGACGGTATCAAAACTGCCGTAATTGAAGATTTAGGCCATTTAAAATTTACCGACCCTGAAGTTAATGCGCAGTTAAAATATGGTTTAGAAGCCCTGTTTGATAACCGCATCCAAGACCGCCGTAATGTAGAAATCGCCCTCAAAGGTGAAGGCAAACGCGATGTGTCGATGGCTTATATTCAAGAAGCGCCACTTTGGAAAAGCGCGTATCGCCTTGTTGTCCCCAAACACAATAAAGACGATGCCAAAGCCATTGTCCAAGGCTGGGCGGTATTAGAAAACACCACAGGACAAGATTGGGATGACGTCCATGTGACGTTAATGTCGGGCTCACCCGTGACATACCATCAGGCGCTTTATGAAAGCTACCATGTATCGCGCCCTGAATTACCTGTAAAGATAATGGATCGCGTTATGCCCCGCACAGATAGCGGCGTAATCGAATATGCCGAAGAAGATGGCGCGAGCAATTTTGGCGGCATGAAAGAAGCGCGTCTTCAAAAGAAAAGCTTTAACAGCCTTGGCGCTGCGCGCGGTATGGCTATGGCGGATATGGCTGCACCAATGAAATCATCCATGGAAATGATGGCATCATCTTATATGCCCACAGCGCCGCAGCTTGCGCAGACGGCAAATGCGGCGGCGAGCGAAACCGCATCGCAGATGGTGTTTAAGTTCCCTTATACAGTTGACCTAAAAGCTGGACACAGCTTGATGCTGCCCTATGCGCAATTAAATCTGCCGGCAGAGCGCCTTTATGTGTATCAGCCAGAAACCAACAGAACGCACCCACTAGCATCAGTGCTTGTTAAAAACGTATCGGATAGCGCCCTGCCCCCTGGCATTTTGACACTTTACGACCGCGAAACGCAGAGTAATATTCTTCATGTCGGTGACGCGGAAATGCCGCTTATTCCAAAGGGTGAAGATCGCCTAATTAATTTTGCGCTTGATACCAACACGAAAATTGACCGTGACGATCAAGCTGACCGCACACTCGGCCTAATTAAACTAAACCACGGCGTATTGACGCAGGAAGTTGTCTATGAAAACACAACGACCTACACAATCAAAGCGCCTACCGAAGAAAGCCGTACAGTGCTTATTGAACATCCTCGCCGCGGCGGGTGGGATTTGGTCGGCGAATGGGCAGATAAAGCGGACAAAACGCTCACCCATTATCGCCTAAAGCTTGATGTTAAAGCTGGTGAGAGTAAGAAGCTTCCCGTTACTCTTCGTAATAAAGGGCAAGAAACCATATCGCTTGTCAGCATTCATCCGAATGATATAGCCCAGCGCCTACGTGCAAGCGGCAAAGATATTTCACCGAAAGTGCGTGAAGCGCTTGAGAAAATATCTGCCTTCCGTCAAGACATGGCGAAAGATGAAATGGCCCTTAACCAGTTGCGCCAAGAACGCAACCGCATTACGCAAGACCAAAACCGCATCCGCGAAAACTTGCGCAGCGTGTCGCAAAATTCCGCCATAGGCAAACGTTATCTGGATAGCCTTGATAAACAAGAAACGCAGCTAGAGGGCATCCTTGACCAAGAAGAAAAACATCAAAATAGCCTAAACAAAAAGCGTGAAGAGTTAAGCACTTACGTTAATGGCTTGAATTTATAATACCCAGAGAAAGATCACGTAATGAAACAAATATATAGCCTAATATTAATCGCTATCCTATTTAGTGTATCATTCACGCAACACAGCCATGCACAGCCTCTAGATTACCCTTCTCAGAAGGAAGCGCAATTTATCTTCATGATGTCAGACAAAAATAGAGACGGATACCTGTCTTGGGCTGAAGTTCATGCGGCAGATAAAACACTTACACAAGCAGAGTTTAATATGATCGATGCTAATAAAGATAGATATATTACCATGCAGGAATACCTTGGTTTTATTAGTCGCTAACAAAAAACTGTAAAGTTTCTATTTTTATTTCCATCCCCTCTTTACAACCCAGTTGAGAATGATTATCATTTACACAATGCACAATAAGAAAGGGATATTATGGGACAAGAATTTGATGCACGCATTGTCGTTGCACTTAGCGAAAATTTCGCCAAAGCGGTAAATGATAACGGCCTACAATATACAAATGCGCCAGAACTCGATGCGCTTAAAAGCGTACTTGCCGAAGACAACGCCACATTAACCAATGTGATACGTGATTTTGAATATTACGTGCAATCATCTGACGCACATGGTGCCGCCGCTAGTCCTATTATTGATTGGAGCCGCGATGCCACAGAAAACGACCGCGCAAAAGCCTATTACGCCTCCAAATTTGTCGTTACACTCGGTTCAGGCACAAAGGTTATGTCCCTTCAATTGGCAGAAAGCATCAAAAACAAATTAAAACCGCTTGAAGGCGCGGGCGTTATTGATATGGTACGCATAGACACAATGGACCCGACTAAAAACCCGCCAATCCCACAGAAATATTTTAAATCATAGGGGTATAAGCGCATGACACAGTCACAGAACCCGCATGTTGAACAACTAAACCAAAGCCACGGGCGCAAACGTTATGATCTTATCGACTTAAACGTTTTAAAGACCGTAGAATCCGCACCAGGGACATATACGGTTTATCTATCGATTGATGCAGATTATAATGCAAATATCAGCGACCATATCAACATGAAGAAAGCGGCGCACACATCTTTTGTAGCCGAAGATGGGCATTACTTCCCTGTTGGCAGCGGCCTTGGCATTCCGCCCGCACAAGATAGCGCGCTCATTAACCGTATTATACAGTCCGCCGCCGCACCACAAAGTGATGACCGTGACTATTTAATGCCGCATAATGGCTATGCAGGGCCCGATCTATCATCACCGAGCGATGCATTATTACAAAAGCTAGTCGATAGAACGCTCCCCTCGACACAATCACAACGCCTGCAGGCCATATTAAACACCCCGCAAGATTTGGCTGAGTTAAAAGCGACCTATGATGTTGCGGATATCTTAGAAATTTTCCCAAACACATTAACGGCAAAAGACATCTGGGCATTACAGCCCGAAGTCTCCATGACCAAAACCTACACAATTTTGCCCGAGCCTGATTTATCAAAGGCTGAAAACAAACCCTGCTTTAGCATATCTGTCCGCCTACAAAAAGCCGAAAGCCCACAGCGCCTATTCGGTGAGCCCGCAGGGTCAAGTCGCCTACATGAAGGAGCGGTGTCCCGCCATCTTTGTGCATTAAAAGCTGGTGATACATTACCAGCAGTAAATTTGGTTAAACCGCAAAAAGGCTTTAAAGGCACATATGAAGCCGCGCGCGATGTGGTGTTTGTCGCGCAAGGTAACGCCCATGAACGCAGCCTATCCTATTTGCATGAAAAACAAGCCGATACCGCTGCCCTAAAACAACAATTCATTTTAGTATCAGGGTTTAAACAGGAAAGCGACATCCCGAAAAATGATGCCTTTAACGCCCTTGCCCAAAACGGTACATTAAGCCGCGTTTATTACGCCCTATCGCGCGATAAAAACGCCCCACGTCAAAACGCACATGAACATTACTGCACCGGTAAGCGCGTCACGGATGTATTGACTGATATTGACCTAACCACCCTACATAGCCCCGTATTTTATGTGGCCGGTAGCAATGAATTTTGCGCTTCGGTCAAAACAGAGATAGAAGACACTCTCGGCGCGCATGCTGATGTGCGCGTATCTAATTCAAAAACACGCATTCAAAAGCCTTCTATTGCGCGCTAAAAATAAGCTCTAATGTGTATAAGATGCACAAGCAATTATTAAACACCTCTTTATTAGTTTCTATTTAAGCATTTTCATCATATAATTTTTATAATGAATTTTTATTAGCCGCATTTTTTTACTTAGGTAATTTATGAGTCCACAGTTCGATAATTCTATAGAAAAACTAAATAATGAAAATAAAGATCTTCAAAAGAATGCCGGATTACACTGGTATCACTGGTTAATCATTATTGCATCTACTTGCCTCACTTTATACGCGTCACATATTACAAAGCAGCAAAGCGAAAATAATGCCTTTTCAATTTTTCAAGACCAAGTCCAAAAAGTCATTGAACAAGTTGAAGAACGCATGGGCAAATATGAGATGGCTTTACATTCTGGCGTTGCCATTATTAAAGCACACAACAACAGCACGAACTATTCAGATTGGAAAAAATACTCCACTAACTTTAGGATTGAAGAGAAATATCCCGGCATTAATGGGATAGGCGTTATTTACAATGTACCTAAAGACAAACTAAGCGAATACTTACTCAAAGAGCGTGAGCAGCGCCCTGATTATAAAATCCATCCGCAACACGATGAAGACGAATATTGGCCCATTACATATGTTGAGCCAGAAGAGACAAACCTAAAGGCCATAGGCCTTGATATGGCACATGAAACAAACAGATACAACGCCATAAAAAAAGCCCGCGACACCGCCACGCCCCAAGTGACAGGCCCTATAACACTGGTACAAGACAAACAAAAAACACCAGGATTTTTATTTTACATTCCTTTCTATACATCTTCAGATATCCCCCCTTCACTTGAAGAACGTCGCGAAAAAATTATTGGCGCGGTTTATGCCCCTTTCATTTTTGACAAACTTATCAAAGGCACATTACGTGAAGACGCACGTTCGGTGAGTATAAAAATTTCAGACGATGACATAATGCTTTATTCTGAAATAGAAAACTTTATGTCACAACCTAAGTTTTCAACGCGTGAGGTTGTTGAGATATATGGACGGAAATGGACATTTGATATTGTCACAAACAATAAATTTGACGTGTACACAAATTCAAAGAAACCTTATATCGTCTTGCTCATTGGTTTATTTATTGAAGCGCTGCTGATTACAATTTTTATCGTGCTTGCGCGCTCAAACAAAAAGGCTGTCGCTTTTGCAAATAAAATGACTGAAAGCTATAGAAAGAAAACCATTTTATTAGAAACTGCAAATGAAGAGTTAGAAGAATTTGCCTACCGTACATCGCACGACCTACGGTCTCCCGTTCTCTCAGCACAGAGCTTGATAGAAATGATCACGGAAGAGCTAGATGACTTTAAAAATAAAGAAGAAGTCATACGCCAGTGTTTATCGCACGCTGCGACGTCTCTCGAGAAGCTTAGCACACTTATTGATGACATTTTAAACATTACCAAAGCGACATATGCAGACGATGAGACTACAAAAATAAACATTACAAACGAAATTAATCAGACATTATTAAGCATAAATAATCTTGATGGTTATAGCCGGATTTATATACAAAATAACGTGCCTGACGACCTCAACATCACAACAAAAGCCAATGCCTTCCGTGCTGTGATTAACAACTTAATTTCCAATGCCGTTAAATATCAGGACGAGGCAAAGGAATCTTCTTACTTAAAAATTTATTATACACAAACAAAAGAGAGCCTATTACTTCACTTTGAAGATAACGGCCTAGGCATTCCCAAAGACCAACAAGAAAAAATATTTCAAATGTTCAAACGATTTCACCCCAAACAGTCTTTTGGTAGCGGGTTGGGTCTTTATATCGTTCAAAAAAGCTGCCGTCGTATGAACGCAGAAATTTCATACCACGATACAGGCCAAGGCTCTCTCTTTACTTTAGAGCTCCCTTTGAACGCGTAATCATTCAACCTTCAAAATGTTTAAGGCTTTGGCCCATTAGGCTTTTTATCTTTAGGAGGATTCTTGCTTTTATCAGCGTGCTCATCACGCTCCTCATCGCGCGGCGATGGTTTTACAGGCTTGATATTTATTCTCGGTATCGGTGAAATCGGCGATATGCCACTCATTAGCTTTCTCCCTTATGCATCCTCTATTGCTCGCATAATTTGCGAAGCAATGTCAAGCATGATCACTCGTCCTCCTCCTGCTGGCGGCGGAAAGCGTCTAGACCGATTTCGTCGAGCATGTCGCCTTCTTTTTTAGCGATTTCGCGAGCTTCTTCGGCGGCTCGGCGTTCGGCGGTGATTTCGGCCTTCTTTAACTCGGCAAAGGCCGCGCGTACGTCTTCACGGGCGATTTCGACTTTTTTTTCTAATGCGGCGAGCGCGTCATCTATTTCATCAATCTTTTTGCGCATACCTTCAACATAGGGGCCGAAGAAACTTTGCGTATCTATGCCGTCCATATCTTTCATCGCTTCGCTTTCATGGGCGATTTCATCAATTATGGATTGCTTTTTCTGTTCAAGGGTTTCGACTTCGCGGTAGAGGTCGGCAAGCACGGTTTGCTTGTCATCAACGGTCTTTTTATAGAGCCTGATTAGCGGGTCAAGATTTGCCATTTAGCTTATTGGCCTTTTTGTTCGTTGCCACCTGCAGGGTTAGGTTTTGCCGCGCCCAGAATTTGGTTCATACGGGCAAAGCCTTCATCAATTGAGGTTTGTTCATCTTTATTCTGGCGCAAGAATTCTTCGATTTGCGGATAGAGCTTTATCGCCTCATCAACCGCGGGGTCTGAGCCTTTTCGATATGCACCAAGACGGATAAGTTCAGCCATATCTTCATAAGCGGTCAGCACTTGTTTGGCGCGGCGCAGCGTCGCGTTCTGCATGTCATTAAAGCAATGCGGCAATGAACGCGATACAGATTTTGTTACATTAATGGCGGGATAACGCCCACGGTCAGCAATGGAACGTTCCATCACAATATGGCCATCAACAATACCGCGCACAGCATCGGCAACAGGTTCGTTATGGTCATCCCCTTCAACAAGGACGGAGAATATCCCCGTAATCGCCCCCTCACCTGCCTGACCAGGGCCCGCACGTTCCAATAGGCGTGCAAGTTCACCAAATGTTGTTGGTGGATAGCCTTTTGTCGTTGGCGGCTCCCCTGCAGAAAGGCCAATTTCACGCTGCGCCATCGCGAAACGGGTGATTGAGTCAATCAAACATAAGACTTGTTTCCCCTGCGCGCGAAAATATTCTGACACCGCCAAAGTCATATACGCGGCCTGCCGGCGCATTAATGCCGGCTCATCCCCCGTTGCCACAATAACAACGGAGCGCGCCAAGCCATCTGGGCCGAGGTCATCTTCTAAGAATTCTTGCACTTCGCGTCCACGTTCACCGACCAAGCCAATCACAGCGACGTCAGCCTCCATATAACGTGCCATCATCGACAGCGTAACGGACTTACCGACACCAGAGCCAGCAAAAATGCCCATACGCTGCCCCTGACATATTGGGGTAAACGTATTAACCGCGCGTACGCCCAAATCAAGCTTAGGGCCGATGCGTGTGCGGGTATGTGCATTTGGCGGGCTGTTCTTTAACGGAATAGGATGCCCGCCAAGTTTTAATGGGCCAAGCCCATCGACAGGCTCACCAAGTGCGTTAATAACACGGCCGAGCCATGTTTCATCGGGCAGGACAACAGGCTGCGTATCTTGAATAACGGCGCGGCAGCCAAGGCCAATGCCTTCTAACGCCCCGAAAGGCATTAACAGCGCCCTATTTTCGCGGAACCCCACAACTTCACAAGGCACGTTTTTATTTGGATTTGGGCGTAGATGCACCATAGACCCAATAGATAGCTCGTTCCCAAAGCCCGCGATTTCGACTAATAAGCCCAATATTTTGGTAACGCGGCCATAAAATTCATGGTCGGTTAACTGTTCAATTGCGGCTTCGGCTTTTTGGTATAATCTATCCATTAAAATACAAGAAATTCAGTGGTCAAAGTGATGTACACGAATATGTACGTAGCCCTTATTATACATGAGTTGATCCATTATAAGTGAAAAATGTTAAAATAAATTTGTTAACGTTGTTAATATTTGTTAATATATTAGTAATGTGGGTTAACTTTTGCTTACCAAATTTAAGCAGTTAAAGTTAGGGTCAGAGAATATATCCGTGTACCTGCGGCCGCAATGGCTGCAAAAATAATATTTTTTATAAGGAAACAGCACATGCGTGTACTTTTGGTAGAAGACGATACATCAACAGCAAAAAGTATTGAATTAATGCTTAAATCTGAAGGTTATGTTGTTGATACAACTGACCTTGGTGAGGATGGTCTTGAAATTGGTAAAATCTATGATTACGACATTATCATTCTTGATTTGATGTTGCCTGATATGGATGGTTACGATGTATTGAAAGCTTTCCGCGCATCTAAAGTTGAAACACCTATCCTTATCCTTTCTGGTCTTGCGGAAATGGAAAACAAAATTAAAGGTCTTGGCTTCGGCGCTGACGATTATTTAACAAAGCCATTTGATAAGCGCGAATTAGTTGCGCGCATTCAGGCGATTGTTCGTCGTTCACAAGGTCATGCACAGAGCGAGATTAAGACAGGAAAAATCACTGTTAACCTAGATGCACGTACAGTCCATATTGATAATCAGCCACTGCACCTTACGGGCAAAGAATACGGCATAATCGAGCTTCTATCTTTGCGTAAAGGCACAACATTGACCAAAGAAATGTTCCTGAACCACCTTTACGGCGGCATGGATGAGCCTGAAGTTAAGATTATCGACGTATTTATCTGTAAGCTTCGTAAAAAGATTGAAAAAGCCGCTGGCGGTGAAAGCTATATTGAAACTGTATGGGGCCGTGGTTACGTCCTTCGCGATCCACAGGAAGCATCATCTAAAGCAACAGCATAAGCGCTTAATGTCATGATGACATTTATATGTCGCACAATAAGTTTTTTAGCCAAGGCAGCCACAATTGCCTTGGTTTTTTGTTTGCTTGCATGTTTTGGTGTCACAAAAATCATGTGGCTTAACTACTTCCCGCCTTTTATGTTTCAATATTTTATTGGCGCGGCGGTTTTGGCCTTAGTCTTTCTTGGGCTTCGCAATCTTAAATGGCTATTACTCTGCGCGTTTCTGACATGCGCTACAGGTTATGAATATATTGCAGCCAACAACCTTTTGTCATCGCCGCCTTCTGTTGTTTCTGATGACAGCTACGCACTAAAAATTATTAGCTTTAATCAGCTTCGCTATAATAAACATGTCGGCACATTCTTATCCCGTCCTGATGTACAAAGCGCCGATGTTATTGTTCTGCTAGAAGCCAACAAGCACAGCAAAGAAAGTGCCCAAAAACTAAAAAACATATTTCCGCATCAGTTCATGGCACTAGGCTTAAGCTCCAAGTCAATGATTGTGCTTAGTAAGTACCCTTTGGAAAATCTGGAACGTATTCGCATGTTTGAAGATGACCCCGCAGAAAACTTTATTGTGCATTTTGATGTCACTCCAGACACCAACAATACGCCTACGCGCATTATCGCTCTCCACACCAAAGCGCCAATCCCTTACCGCCGTATAGCCGAACGTAATACTGAGTTAGCACGCCTTAGCGAAGTCATTAATAATGCGCCGAAGGATAGGCCTATTATTGCGCTCGGGGATTTTAACATCACGCCTTATAATCTAAATTTCAAAAATCTATTGAAGCAAACGGGTTTAACATCACTACACAGCGTTTATAACTTACCTGCTCATAGCTGGCCTAGCTTTTCGCCTTGGGTGTTACGCTTTCAGATAGACCATATATTGATAAATGGCCGTGTCCAACCTATCAGCCTTAAAGCCATAAAAGCTGACGGCTCAGACCATCTGGCTTTAAGCGGAAGCTTTGCCATCGAATAGCCCACAAACTGAATTGCCATAATCATGTTTATGGTTGTTTTTGTATGCCGACTCCGCTATACTCCCCCCATATAGTTGCATCAGTTTATTTTATTACAGCGCCTTATGTCGCTCACCTATGCTTTATAGGCATCGCGCCATATGGCTTGCCCTAAAACAAACTGATACAACTAAAGTTAACATTAATAATTTGCTGAGCCAAACATGCCGCTTAATATACCGAATATATTAACGCTTCTGCGTATTCTTACTTTGCCTTTATTGCTTTGGCTTATTTATCTGGATTCTGCGGCAGCGGCGCCATGGGCATTTGCGCTTTATGTATTAAGTGCGATTACGGATTTCTTTGACGGTTACTTGGCGCGCAAGCTTAACCAGACATCAGCCTTTGGTACATTCATTGACCCAATTGCGGATAAAATATTTGTACTTGGTGTATTATTAGTCTTGGTTGACCTAGCCATTCTTGATGGGCTGTGGCTGATTGCCGTTTTAATCATCATTGTGCGCGAATTACTAGTTTCTGGCCTGCGTGAATTTTTGGGGCCATATAATGTAAAGCTGCCCGTCACGCAGCTTGCAAAATGGAAAACAACAATACAAATGGTGGCGCTTGCCGCCTTGATATTAACGCCTATGTCAGCGCTTGCTTATGCCGCTGGCTTAGGATTTTTGGGGGTCGCGGCCTTGTTGACATTAATCACAGGGACGCAGTATTTAATAGCCGGTATAAAAGCTATGGGGGAAATTGACAAACAATGAGCACTAAAACACAACTTATAACTAGCGCAAGTATTCAAACTCAAGTTGATGTTCCATGTAGCATTACTGACAAAAGCCGCAACACGCCACGTTTTGTAACTTTTGATAATCTATGTGATAATAAAGAGCATATTGCCCTTGTATATAGCGGCGATGTTTGGACACCAGAACAAGAAAATATTGCGCCTCCTTTAGTGCGTATCCATTCAAAATGTCTGACGGGAGATACATTTGGTTCTCGCCTATGTGATTGTGGCCAACAACTGCATCACGCTCAAGACTGCATTTCTAGACATGGCGGCGTACTACTTTATATGGACCAAGAGGGACGCGGCATAGGTCTGTATAACAAATTGAAATGTTACTTCCTCAAAGCTACACAGGGTCTAGATACATATGAAGCCAATCGTCACCTGAACTTTCCAGATGACTTACGTGACTACACACCTGCCGCAGAAATGCTGCTTGCTTTGAATATTGAGCGGATTAAATTGCTAACAAACAATCCAGACAAAGCAAAACAAATTACAAAGCATGGAATTGAAATTACTTCATTAGAAAATACCCCAACATTTGAAACCGAAGAAAATCACGACTATTTGGCTTGCAAGAAGAAGAAAACCCAGCATAATCTAAACATCAAATAGCGATTCTTTGACCCTGATAAAAAGACTGCAAACCACGCAATGGATTACCAAAAGCTGCGCCCATTATTATTTATGCTCCCTGCGGAAACCGCGCACGGTCTTGCCATTCATGCATTAAAGACAGGCCTTATCAAAGCAAAGCCGACACAGGCAGACTATAGCGCATTAAAAACACAGCTTTGGCATTTAAACTTCCCCACCCCTGTCGGCCTTGCCGCGGGGTTTGATAAAAACGCTGATGTTCTCACGCCGCTTTTACAGCTTGGCTTTGGTTTTGTTGAATGCGGCACGGTGACTATAAAACCGCAAATCGGCAATCCTAAACCACGTATTTTTCGCTGTCCTGAACAGCGCGCAGTCATAAACCGTATGGGCTTCCCCGGAAAAGGCGTAAATGCCTTTAAAGAAAACTTTAGTGCTTTTTTAAATGCCCGTCCGCGCCCGCAAGGTATTGTCGGCATTAATATTGGCATGAATAAAGATCAAACCAATCCGGCGGATGATTATCGCCGCTTAATTGCGCAGATTGGCGCAATGGCGGATTACATCACCATTAATATTTCATCCCCCAACACACCGGGTCTGCGTGATTTGCAGAAACGTGATGCGTTTTTAGATATTACCGCCGCCGTATTAGATGCCCGCCAAAAATATTGCAGCGATGCACAGCAGCCGCCTGTATTGGTCAAGCTTGCGCCCGATTTGGATAATGCCCAGCAAGAAGAGCTTGCACAGGCCGCTTTAGATAGCGGAATTGACGGCCTTATCCTGAGCAATACGACACTAGCGCGGCCGAGCGATTTACCACAGAAATTCGCTGATGAAAAAGGTGGGCTTTCGGGGGCGCCTCTTAAGGAAAAATCAACAGAAATCATTCATAATTTTTATGCACTGACCAAAGGGCAAATCCCAATAATTGGTGTCGGCGGTATTGAAAATGCGCAAGATGCCTATGATAAAATAAAGGCCGGCGCGTCATTAGTGCAGCTATATAGCGCATTAGTGTATCAAGGTCCGCATTTGGCGCAGAACATTAACGACGATTTATTAAATTTATTAAAACATGACGGCTACACACATATTTCTGACGCTGTCGGGGCAAACCATAAAGGAGAAATCCCAAATGAAATTCGGGCTTAAACTATTTCTGACGACCTGTTTAGTTTTAATTGGCACAGCTGGCCTACAAGCTTTCGCGCAAGATGAGTTGGCAGAAACACCTGCTGTGGAAACAATCATTGAAACCGCTGCAGAAGCCGTTGAAGAGACGGTTGAGGCCATTGAAGAAACTTCGGAGGCTGCTGTCAACACGGCCGAAGAAGTAGCCACGCCTAAAGGAGTCAAAGGCGATGTTCCATTAATGCGCGCTGTAGCTATGCATGGTGACATCAAATATGGCGCGGATTTCAAACATTTTGATTACGCCAATCCAGATGCGCCCAAGGGCGGCAAATTACGCCAGCATGAGATTGGCAGCTTTGATAGCCTTAACCCTTTCATTGTTAAAGGCACAAAAGCAGATGGCGTTAGCTTCCTTGGTGCAAGCTTACCCTATGCTTCACTAATGACCCAAAGCTATGATGAGCCTTTCACTATGTATGGCTATATTGCCGAAGGGATTAAGATGCCTGAAGATCGCAGCTGGGTGGGCTTTGTTATACGCGATAACGCACAATGGCACGATGGCACGCCGATAACAGCCGCTGATGTTAAATACACATTTGAACAAATGATTGAACATGGCATGCCGTTTTTCAAAGCCTATTACGGTGATGTTGAGCGCGTTGAAATTATTTCTGAGCGTGAAATCAAATTTACCTTCAAACATAATATGAATGCAGAGCTTCCGTTAATACTCTCGCAGCTAACAATAATCCCAAAACATTACTGGGAAAATGAAGGAAACGACATTAGTAAGACAAGCCTTACTCCACCACTTGGTAGCGGCCCATATAAAGTTAAGAGCGTAGATGCTGGTCGTTCCATTAGCTATGAACGCGTTAAAGGCTGGTGGGGCGCAGACTTACCGATTAATGTCGGACGCTACAATTTTGATGAAATAAAATATGATTATTATAAAGATTCTAATGTCGCACTCGAAGCCTTCCTTGCAGGTGAATATGATGTACGTTTAGAAAACTCATCCCTACAATGGCATAATGGTTACGATTCCCCTGCCCTTAAACAAGGCAAAATCATCAAAGGTGAATTTAGCCACCAACGCCCTGCCGGTATGCAGGCCTTTATCTACAATATCCGCCGCGATATCTTCAAAGACATCAATGTACGTGAAGCGATTTCCTATGCCTTTGACTTTGAATGGTCGAACAAGCAATACGCCTTTGGCGCGTATAAGCGTAATCAAAGCTTTTTTGAGAATTCTGAACTTGCGGCGCATGCACTGCCTGATGAAAAGGAATTAGCCTTCCTTGAAAACTATCGCGGACGCATTCCAGACAGCGTCTTTACCGAAGTTTACAAAGCGCCAGAAACCGATGGCAGCGGTAATAACCGTGACAATTTGCGCAAAGCCAAAAAGATATTGAAAGACGCAGGCTATGTTCTGGGTAAGGACAAAACCGTTTACCACCCAGAAACTGGCGTAAGATTAGAGTTTGAAATTTTAGCTGTATCACCATTAATGGAACGCTGGACACTGCCATTCATTAAGAACCTAGAGCGCATTGGTATTCAAGCATCTTTCCGTATAATTGACCCTGCACAATATCAAAACCGCGTTAGCAGCTTTGATTTTGATATGATTATGGGTACGATCGCGCAGTCTGAATCCCCAGGGAATGAACAACGTGATTTCTGGAGTTCCGTTAAAGCGGATATGCAAGGATCACGCAATTACATTGGCATCAAAAACCCTGTCATTGATGAGATTATTGAAGAGATTATTCAAGCACCAAGCCGTGAGGACCTTGTCATTCGCACACGTGCGCTCGACCGCATCTTACTTGCTAATCACTACGTAATCCCGCAGTGGTATTTGGATAAATGGCGCATAGCGTATTGGAACAAACTCTCCTTCCCTGAAGGTCTATCACCACAAAGCCCAGGCTTTACTGATCTATGGTGGGCTAAAAATGAGGGTGCAGAGTAATGGGTTCTGCTACTAATGGCGCAGATATTGCGCTAATTATTCCCGCGCGCTATGGCTCAACGCGCTTTCCGGGTAAGCCCCTCGCCAAAATTGCGGGGCAAAGCATGCTTGGGCGCGTTGTTGATATTGCTAAAAAGGCGAAGGCCGCACATCCAAACATCCATATAGCGGTAGCCACGGAAGACCAGCGCATTGCCGAACATTGCGCCAAAATTGACGCGCCATGCATCATGACATCAGACCAGTGCCCGACGGGCAGCGACCGCGTCCTTGATGCCGTTCAAAAGATTGATGCCGATATTCGCTTTACGATTGGCCTGCAAGGGGATGCGCCGTTCACTCCCTTCACCGCAATTGATAAAATGATTACCGCCTATCAAAACGCGCCAGAAACGACAGAAGTTCTAACGCCTATTATTCGCCTACGTTGGGCGGAGCTTGATGAACTGCGTGAAAGCAAGAAAATTACGCCATTTTCTGGTACAACGGCAATTATCAATGCCTCAGGACAAGCGTTATGGTTTTCAAAGAACATAATCCCTGCCATTCGTAAGGAAGATAAACTCCGCAGTTCCGCTGATGAATTTTCCCCCGTCCATCAACATTTAGGGCTTTATGGCTTCCGCCGTGACATTCTGGAAAAATTCGTCGCGTGGCCGCAAGGACATTACGAAGAATTAGAAGGCCTAGAACAATTACGCCTCATCGAAAATGGCATATCCATACAGACAATCAAGCTTGATGTCCCTCTAGGTCTTGTCCAAGCTGGCGTTGATAGCCCAGAAGACATTGTGCGCGCCGAAGGTGTGTTAAAGAAATATGGCGCGCTTGCCTAGAAATATGAATATATAGTATTATTTCAATATACATATCCTTTGGAAGGGGCATATAAACAAAAATATGATACGGCTATTTATTTGCAGACATGGCAATACATTTGCCGCGGGGGAAACACCGCGCCGCGTTGGTGCACGCACAGATATTCCCCTAGTAGATAGCGGCCTTGTACAAGCAAAAGCCCTTGGCGACCATTTTAAAGCGCAAGATATTACTTTTAACCGTGCGTTTTGCTCCCGCCTACAACGCACACGCCAAACAGCTGAGATTATCGTTGAACGTATGGGACAGCAGCAAACGGTTGATCCGCTTAACTTCCTCAACGAAATATTCTATGGCCCTGATGAAAACAAAACCGAAGAAGAAGTCATTGCCCGCATTGGTAAAGACGCCATTGAGAAATGGGATAGTGACGCAATTGTCCCTGATGGATGGGATGCCAACCCAGACTTTATCATTGGGGATTGGTTATCATTTGGTGATTACGCGAAATATCACTTTAAAGACAAAAATATATTGCTTGTCACATCAAACGGTACTGCACGTTTTGCCCCACATTTGACGGGTGATTTTATTCGCTTCCAAAAGAATAACGATATTAAACTTAAAACCGGTGCATACGGCATCATCGCGTATGATGGTCATAAATGGGTTATTGAAGCGTGGAATGTACGCCCATAAGTAGTTAGAACAAATCCAAAAGTGCGCTTTGCTCTGGCGTTGCTAATGTCGCGTCTTGTTGACTTAACTGAATACGGGTTTGCAGCGCCAATAAATTCACGCCCTCTTCACTTAAATCTTTGACCTCAACACCGCTTGCGGCTTCTTTGAGCACATCAATTGTGTTTTGTGTGAAGTTATGGCGTGTTTCAACGGTATTCAAATAATCGCGAATGATAACGCTGTAATTTTGTACACTGTCCAAAGCAAAACGAATAGCTTCGCGTAGCGCTTCTTTATCTTCTTCGCTTGTTAGCTTTGCATCCCCAAGGCCGAGCGAACCTGCGTCATAATTACGCCCTTCAATAACAATTGGGTTGGCGCTATCATTTGTAATAATGGATATTTCATCCCCATCAAGCAGATTAATGCCGGCGTATTCCGATGCAGAAATAAAATCATCAATCGCTTCGGTATTTTCATTTAACGCTTTGGCCATTTCCGCAGGCTTCAAATCACCGTTAATGATATCTGCCGCGCTACGCAACAATGCGCCCAACCCATGTAAAGCTTCTTGCGTTTTGTGAAGGACATTAAGCCCCTGAGAGATTGTATCAAGCGCCGCGCCAAGTTCTTGCGCTTTTGTGCTCAAACGTGTGGATGTGAAGCTATCTTCAATGACGCGCATTTTTTCCACTTGCGAACTGTCAGCCGCAGATGAATCATCTTGCGCCACAACCTTATCAACAGCAGCCTTCGCGCCATTTTGTTGCAGCAGAGAAGTTCTTATCGATGACGACAAAACGACTGAGTCAGTCATAACCCACCAAATTCCTTTCCTAGGAGCCGCCTCACACTTGCGGCACATCGAATCCTATCGATCTTATTATGTTACCATACAACTCTTTAAAAAGATATAAACATCGATAACAGCATCATATGAAAATATCAAGCGCCTATTCGCTAATTGTCGCGATATGTTTTAGTAAAAAATCACGGAAACAAGCAATACGCCCTGAATGACGGCGTTCTTGCGGGTAAACAAAATACACATCAATTGATGGAGATTCTGCTTCGGGGATAATTTGTTCCAATTCTGGCGCGGCTTTCACTAAATAATCAGGCAGCGCCGCAACCCCTAGCCCATTTCGCGCAGCTTGATATACGGCGGAAAGTGAGTTTATCCAAACAATATCAACCGGCTGAAACGCCGTATCACTTGGGCGGCGGGATTTAAACCCGATAAAATCCAAATGCCAGTTAGCGTTTTCAAATGGCGTGACGAGCGCGTCTTCTGGGTAAGCAATCAATGTATGCTTTAACAAAGACGCTGCATCCTTCGGCGTGCCGCGCGCCTTGAGGTAATCTTTCGATGCACAAATATTCAGTTTGATACTTGTTAACTGACGCTGGATTAAGTCTTGCTGCGATGGTTCATAAAGACGGATGGCAGCATCGGCCTCGCGCATCCCCAAATTCAATACGCGGTCTTCCAGTAAAACCGTCAAATCAATTTCTGGGTGCAAGTCATGAAATTCTTTTAAAATCGGGGCAAGCCATGTTGTGCCAAAAAATTCTGCCACTGTGATAGTTAGCGGGCCTTCGGCGCGCTCTTTACTATCACCAAGCTGCCCTTCAATCATCGCAAGACGCGAAAAAATATCCTTCGCCGCGTTATAGAGGAGATCCCCCTGCTCCGTCAAAATCAAGCCACGCGCATGACGGTGGAATAACGGCACACCAATGGAATCTTCCAAAGACGATATTTGCCGCGACACAGCCGACTGGCTTAAATTCAACGTCTCACCAGCATGTGTGAAACTCCCCGCAACCGCAACCGCATGAAAAATCCGTAATTTATCCCAGTCCATTGCCATGACGGCACCTCTTACAAACAATGCATCTTAAATCTAGATTAGTTATAGCACGCAAGAAGGTAAGCTAAAACAAAAACAATGCATTATGCAGCTGCGGCTTCAGTCTTTTTTTTAGACACGCCATGTTCCGCGATGAATTTATCCGCCTCAAGCGCCGCCATACAGCCCATACCTGCGGCTGTTACGGCCTGACGGTAGATTTTATCTGTTACGTCACCTGCGGCATAAACGCCTGCAATGTTTGTGGCTGTGCTGTTTGGCGCGCTAAGGATATACCCTTCATCATCCATTTCCAAATGACCTTTGAACACAGATGTCGCAGGGTCATGACCAATCGCAACGAATGCACCATCAACCTTAAGCTCGCTAACGTTATTATCCTTAACGTTTCGTATTTTAAGGCCGGTTAGCCCTGGCATAGGCATACCCTCTGGCTGTTCGCCAACAAACTCTTCAACAACGCTATCCCAAATGACCTCAACTTTTTCATGCGCGAATAAGCGTTCTTGCATGATACGCTCGGCGCGCAATTCATCACGACGGTGGATTAATGTTACTTTGCTTGCGAAGTTTGTTAGGAATAGCGCCTCTTCCACGGCGGAGTTACCGCCACCAATAACCGCGACTTCACGGTTACGATAGAAAAAGCCATCACATGTTGCACAGGCCGATACGCCAAAGCCACGATATTTCTCTTCGCCTTCTGTGCCCAGCCAGCGCGCGGTTGCGCCTGTACTAATGACAACAGTTTCTGCTTCAAACACATCGCCATTATCAGCAACGGCTTTGAACGGACGGGCAGAGAAATCAACATCCTTGATCATCGCGGAAACAATTTTGGTACCGACATTTTCAGCCTGCGCCTTCATTTGATCCATCAACCAAGGCCCTTGGATGGGATCAGCAAAACCTGGGTAGTTTTCAACATCAGTCGTAATTGTCAGCTGACCGCCTGGCTTATCACCAGAAACAAGAATTGGTTCCAAATTCGCGCGCGCGGCATAGATTGCAGCCGTATAACCTGCAGGCCCTGAACCAATAATCAAAACTTTTGTGTAGTGCTGTGCTGACATCACATATTCTCTTTCTTCGTATAACTGCGTATAGCCCCATTTCACTAATATGGAGCGTTATTTTATATTTTCAAATGCTGATAGAATTAGTCTTAACGATGGGAATCGGCCTGCGCAAGGGGCTACGCGCAGTTATCCGCGATTAATTCGCGTATTTTTTCGGCTATTAAGGCCGCGTCATTTAAAACCATTTGCGGGGCAAAATCCAAAACAAGGTCAGTTGGTGCAATTTTCTTTGCGGCACCTATGTCAATCATATGCTGATGGAAGCGTGCAAACTTATCATTACCGCCCGGTAAGTCTAGAACATAGACCGCCTTACCTGTCGATGCGGCCTCAGACAGCATAGATGCACTATCTGGCGTAACGATGATGTGATCCGCCTGCGCGAGGAAGGCGAAGAACGGGTTATGCCCTTCCCCTGCCCAGAAATAGATTTGATCGTTTCCTGAAAGCTCCTCGGCCAGATGCGCATAATTCTCTTCACCCGTACGGCGCGATGCCGTCACCATGACATGATACCCCTCTGCCGCCAAATTCTTAACCATGGTGATTAATGTCGCCGCGGTTTCCGCCGTAAAATCATAAGCCTTGCTTTGCCCACCGATAAGGACGGCTACGCACCCCTGGCTTTTTGCCCCCCCCCAAGCCGCAGGCGGCGTCCATTTACCGGCCTCTTCGCGTAATTTACTAACACAAACACGGTTGGGCGTCGCATGGCTGACCAAAGCATTCTTACCGCGATAACCGTCATGGAACGGCACAGCGACCAAGTCAAATTTTGATGCCGCCCAGCGCGGGTCTTGTAATTGGATAACTTGGGAACGGCCTTTACTTTGTTTTTTTATATGAAGCGCAGGGGCAATCGCCTTACGACCAGATGATATAACAATATCAGGCCATGGCGCGGATGGGATATCACTGCCCGCCGCATATATATGTGCGCCACCACCGCCAATATAGGGTGAAAGCGTTTTCCATGGCTGTTTTAACACCACGCGCAGCGTTGTTATATTGACGGGCAGCAAGTCATTTAACCGTTCAGCCACACCAAGGCATTGGTTTTCTGTCCCCGCAATACCTTCGGTAATCACCCATAAATTCAGTGCTTTTGTCGCATTCATATGAAGAGTCCTTGATTCACTCGCCTAACGACTATATATAAAATTATCTGAATATTCACTAAATAATAATTGTTCACATTTAAAATCAAATTTATAATTAAAATTCAACATAACGCAATAATCGTAAAGGCGACCGACGTCGATGACCAATAAGAAACTTGATAAGATTGATAAAACCATCCTTGATACACTGCAAAATGATGGTCGTATTACCAATGTTGAACTGGCAAAAATCGCTGGTATATCCGCTCCACCATGTTTAAGACGCGTTAATGCGCTAGAAGAAGCTGGTATAATTAAAGGCTACCATGCCGACATTGATAAAGGCGCATTAGGTTACAGCATCGTCGTTTTTGCCAATGTTAAGCTCGCATCGCAAACAGATAAAGATTTACGCGCCTTTGAAGAGCTCGTGACAAAATGGGATTTAGTACGTGAATGTTACCTTATTTCTGGTGAAACAGACTTCCTGTTAAAGATTGTCGCCAAGGAATGGGAAGAATATCAAAACTTCATTTCTAATGAACTAACCGCAACGCCAAATGTGGACTCCGTACGTTCATCAATGGTGATGCGCAATGCCAAAGCGTTACCCGGCATTCCAATAGATTAATAGTTGACATATTCCCGACACCTGTTTAAAACCTCCCTTATACATAATAGAGGGAGCGTGTCATGGATATAGATCCAAAGAAAAACTATTTTGAAACTCTACTGCAAACAGCGCAAAATCATGCTGTTGCACGCGGCGCTAAAGTTGTTAATCACTATGATATTTGGCACGCAATTACATCCAATCCTGAAACACGTGAAATCCTTATAGAACGCAATGTCTCTCCCACTACATTAAGTCGTGAAATCAATTACCTAAACATATTTAACAGACATATAAGTAATGTAAGCGCGCCAGTAAATGCCGAAATATTTAACAAAGCAAAAGATGAGCTTCTAGACAGCATTGAAGATTTAACAGAAGCCATGAGTAACCCTGGCCTTGATGATGCACGGGATTTGCTTCACACATTACTTGGTGAAGATGAGGTTGAGCTAAAATGGCTGCCTGAACGTGATGATACAACAGAAGAGCAATATCAAATACAAGAACTACGCGTTGGCCTTCTAAAAAAATTAAAAAAACAACTTGCAGATCGCATTGCTGTGAAAGAGCAAGACGGAAGCATAACAGAAATCAACAACACAGAACTCTTTACTCAGATATTTACCCTTATTACTGCACAGCTTAATGCTTTCTCGCCTTATTTTTACGAAGAAGACATTAGCGAATCAGACATATTTGAATCTCTCAAAGATTTACAAGATCATAAACTAATCCCCCCTTCTGCGGTCGATGTTGTTGAATTTATGGTCGAAAACTCATCACAAAACTACACAACACTATTACATCGTAACGGCTTACGCGTTACCGAAGGACAACACGTCGAAGATACGTTGAAAGACGATATGCCATCAGCGATGCTCCAAAATATAGCTTTGGGCGCATATAATTTAGCTTACCAACACAATTCAAAAGAAATAGACGCACGTCACTTTGTCGGCACGATTGCATCATCTTCTGACATACGCATTCATATGCGCAAGCTTGGCATCAAAGACCTTGCGAAGTTCTTTGAGAAACTCAATGATGCCTTATTTGCTGAAGAAAACGAAAACGATTCCCTTATTAAATCTCACCCTATTATAGGTTGGGATGCAGACACAGTATTAATTGATCTCGACGAGATTGAAGACAAACAAAACACCGCATGTGAATATCTGCTTCATTTAATTAAAACCAATGAGGCTGTTGATGCGGCATTTAATAAAGCAGGCCTACGCCGCTATATGCTGAAAAAATGGCGTTCAGCTTACGATAAAGACGTTCAAGCTGACACCCCAGACGAAAAGAAAAAGAAAAAAGAGTTCGACATCAGTGATGAGGAACTTGAAAGCGCAATTTCTAAATACTGTATTGATTATACGCAGCAAGCATCCAGCAAGAAATTTGACCCGATGATTGGCAATGAGGATGCTCTTCATAAAATCGGCACTAAACTTTTAAAGAAGGGCAAAAAGAACCCCATCCTTATTGGTGAAGCTGGTGTAGGCAAAACCAAAGTTATGGAAGGCTTTGCCACAGCGATACTAAAAGGCAATGTGCCAGAAGACCTTATAGGCGGCCGCCTAATTATGATGGATTTGCAGCAAATGAATGACACACCATTTGCCGGTGTATTTGAAAGCCGCGTTCTGACCATCGTTAAAGGCATTGCTGAGCGTAATGCCCTCGCTAAGGGCGCACCGATTATTTTGGCGATTGATGAATTTGCCGTGGCACAAAATGCCGGAACGCATTCAGGTGATCCAAACGGCTTCCGCGGTTTGATTAAACCTTACCTGACATCGGGCGACATTATGCTGCTTTCCGCAACAACAGAACAAGAATACCGTCAACAAGTCGAAAAAGACGCGGCCCTTGCCCGCCGCTTACAGCCCGTATATCTGAAGGCCCCGACCAAGGATGAAGCCACGCAAATTTTACAAGGCTTAAAACCACACTACACCAAACATCATAAAATTCGCATTCCGAATAACCTGCTTAAAACAATTGCTGAGCTGAGTGATCGTTTTATTCACGATGTTAATCAGCCAGACAAATCTATCGACTTACTTGATGAAGCCTGCGCCCTTGCCCGCAAAGCAGGCGATGTCAGCCTAAAGAAAGATCATATTTTAAAGGCGGTATCAGACAAAACAAATATACCATTGAGCTTCTTAACCGATTCAGATGAACAGCGTTATGCGCAGATTGATAAGCAACTTACAAAACGCGTTATGGGGCAAGACGATGCCGTCGCGCATGTATCTAAAGCACTTAAACGCGCCAAGGCAGGTTTTAAAGATCCGAACACACCAATTGCCAACTTCCTTTTTGTTGGTCCAACTGGTGTCGGTAAAACAGAACTTGCCAAAGCCGTTGCAGAAACGCTAATGGGCAATGAAGATGAGTTTCTCGTGCGTTTTGATATGTCTGAGTTTGTAGACAAAACCAGTGTTAACCGCTTTATAGGTGCAAGCGCAGGTTATGTCGGTTATGAAGAAGGCGGCGCATTAATTAAAGCCGTGCGCTCAAAACCATTCGCCGTGTACCTATATGACGAAGTTGAAAAAGCGCATCCTGATGTTTTCAACTCATTATTAGCACCGTTTTCCGACGGTATTATTACCGACGGACGCGGCATTAAAGGTGACATGCGCCACACCGTCAATATCATGACATCCAATATCGGCGCGGAAGCCGTTATGGAGCGCGGGCGCGAGCTAGGTTTAGATCCTGTAAAAGATTTCACGGCATGGCGTGCTATGGCGAAGCCTATTTATGAAGCCGCCGTTCATAAATTCTTCCGTCCTGAATTTATCAACCGTCTGGACGGGGTTATCACTTTTGACTCATTAAGCCCTGATGTCATAAGTAAACTGGTAAAAACACGTTTTAACCAAACAGCAAGTCAATTGAAGGACCGCTATGACCTAGACCTACGCGTATCTCCGATTTTCATGGATGCTGTTGCGAAGAAAGGCGTTGATGTCCGTTACGGCGCGCGCCCATTAAAGCGTGCATGGCAAGATGCGATTGAAACGCCGCTTGCTGAATTCCTGCTTAGCAAAGGAACAAATGCCCTAAAACGCGCGGATACAATTTCCCTGCGTGCTGATAAGAATGACAGCTATAATGATAAAACGATGGATCAATTGCTAGAAACGCTGATGGATGAATGTGATGACATTTCCAAAGTCCATGAGAAACTGCGTCAAATTGAAAGCCGTGTAATGACACAGCCTATATTTAAATTGAAATAATAGAGCAACCTAAACAGATTTTAGTCGGCGATAAGTAAGCTGCGGAACACGCATTTCGTGTAGCTTAAGGCCAGAAATCATTTGTGAAAATTGTTCGCGCTCGAATTTTAAATAAATAGTCGTTGGTGTGCCGTTGCTTTCCTGCACTTCAGCCATAAAATAGTCTTTACTTAATGGCGTCATTTGTGCATCGCGCACGGCATTAAAACTGTTACCGAACTGAATAAACAACCCCTTCTTCGGTACCATTTTAATATTCATTTCAAGGTCGGAATTCGGGTTCTTATAACGCCCGACATATTCCATGAAGTTCTGCGGCGCAGGTGGCAATGTTTCCGCGCGCACCATATCATGGGTAATACCGCCAACATTTAGACGTATTTTATCTGCGCTCTGCACATCCAACATAATTGCGCATAAAGCATAAGGCACCATATATCTGCCTTCACCTAAAAAGATTAGGTCTTTTCTGTCACCATAGAGTTCTATTTTCTGCGGATTTTTTCCTTGGGTCAGGGTTATGTGCAACCCTGTTTCTGGACATAGCCAGTTTTGTTGTTGAACAGGCGTCTCATCATTTGCCTCTGCGAGTAGCGGGAACAGCAGCTCTTCTTCACTTGCCGCCGCCAATAAACGCGCAGCCCATTTGACGGATTCAATATCATTATCATTAGACAATATAACGACGGCTGTTTGTGATACAGGCTCAACAAACAAGGCCGTTTTAATACCGTAATAAGACCCGCTATGCCCATACATATGACGGCGCTGATTTAATGGGATGACTTGTAGCCCCGCACCATAGAAACTTGGCGTATCACTATCTAATGGCTTCTTTTTCAACATAGCGGATATATCTACATCCCCTAGCTTCATAGACATGAGTACAGAAGAAAACTTTATCATATCATTCAAATTTGCGGCTAAATGGCCTGCCCCGGCCATACCGCGATAAAATCGCCCAATGTAATTTTTATCAGCATGCTCATCATCTCGTTCTTGATAAACATTTGGAATAGCAAGCCCTTCAACCACACGCCACTGCCCATCAAAATAATCTGTATGTTGCAGTTCAAGCGGGTCAAAAATATGTTCTTTAAGCGCCTGTTCATATGTCTTACCTGTCACATTTTCAACAAGCTTCGCTAAAAAAATATAACCAGAATTACTGTAAATAAACTTGTTTTTAAAGCTTATCTCTTCACTAATAAATATATGCTCACCTAGATAATGATCTTCAATATCGTGGGAAATCAAATTGCCAATCCCTGATATCAAGAACATTTCAAACGCATCACAGAGCCCCGCACTCATTAACAATACGGAGCGAATAGACGCCTCGCCCGCCGCTTCGGTTTCAGGTACGTAATGATTTAGCGGTTTATTTAGATCAACGGCGCCGTCTGCCGCTAATTTATGAAGAATAAGTGATGTATAAATTTTACTAATCGAGGCCAGTGGGAATTTTGTATGTTCGCTTACTGGCACTTTATGCGTAATATCCGCATAGCCACAATAGTTTTTGGCAATTACGTCACCCTTTTTAAGCAGCGCAAAGGCGAGGCCTGAGCGACAATTATTTTGCAATTCTTTAGTCAACTGGCTAAGGCGCAGTTGAACTGGATTATCAATTTCCAAAGGTTGGATCGTCACGCGGGGTAAGACCTTTTATTATATAAATCATTTACTCACATCCATTACTGGGGTGGTATTCCCATTACTGGACAGCTTATTCTTTTTATCATATACAAGATTAATGTTTTCTTACGTTTTTGCAAAGGGGTTAGTATGAAATTAAGCGGCAATCGTTTTTCGAAGAAGAATTTATTCTACTCCGCCCCCACAAAAGTGCATGTAAAAGCTGATGCGCCACGCCCTTCACCATTAATGCGTTTTATTGCTTGGTTTTGGCGTAATTTCCTGAAAATCTGTACGTTACTTGGCTTTATGATTATTGCCAGTGCTGTTTTATCATCGCTTTATATGCGAATGACGATGCCTAAAGGTGGCATAGAGTTGCCGTCAAAAATGGTTCTGCAAATGACTTTAAAAGGCACATTACCAGAAAAACCACAAAAAGACCCTGTACTTGCCGCACTGGGGATTTCCAAACCATCATTATATGAGATTACAACCGCGCTGAAACAGGCGAAAGATGACCCGAAGATCAAAGCGTTTGTCCTTGAAATTCAACCTGGGAGTTATGCCCCGCCGCAGTTAACCGAACTGCGTGAAGCTATTTTAGACTTTAAAACAAGCGAAAAACCGCTTTATGTGTATGCCCCATCCTACGAAGTCACTTCATCTGGCTTGAGCGGATATTATATCGCATCCATCTTTGATGAAATATGGATGCAGCCTGTTGGTATGTTGTCTTTAACAGGGTTCCACACTGAACAGCCTTATTTAAAAGAGCTGATGGACTGGTTTGGCGTGAAAGCGAATGTCTTTAAGCGCAAAGAATATAAAAACGCCATGGACAGCGTGACACGCAGCGATATGAGCCCTGAAGAACGTGAAGCCATGCAAACATTGCTTGGTGACATGCATGATAAAATTTCAAAAGAAATTAGCGCATCACGCGGCATAGCGGAGAATATATTTGAAAGTTACGTTAATGTTGGCATATTAACAGACCAAGAAGCATTAGAAGCTAAATTGGTCGACCGCTTAGGCTATGGTGATGAACTTGTACACGAGCTTAACAAAAGGTTGGGCGGTACAGATGACGAGATGATTCCGTATATCAGCCTTGAACAGTATATTACTTTTAATACACATGGCATTATTAGCCCATTACAAATTTTATCAAAAATGGCCAAAGAGAAACTCGGCTATACAGAAAAACCTCATGGTGAAATTGCGCTAATTTTTGCCCAAGGCCCTATTACGCAATATGAACCGCCTAATCATGGTTTTGATATGGGACAACCTGCGGTCATCGCCGCGGATAAAGTTGCTGAATATATTTATAACGCCGCCCATAGTGAACAAATCAAAACGATCGTCCTTCGCATCGACAGCCCCGGCGGTTCACCACAAGCATCGGAGACTATTCGCCGCGCCCTCATTAAAGCGAAAGAAGAAGGCAAGCGCGTTGTCATCTCTATGGGCTATATGTGCGCATCAGGTGGATACTGGATCGCCAGCGCGGGGGATCATATCTTCGCAAACTCAATGACGATTACAGGGTCAATTGGTGTGGTTGGTGCGAAGTTTGATATGAGTGGCTTTTGGGACAAGGTCATGGTTAATTGGGAAGCCCTCAACACCGCACAAAATGCTGATCTATTCTCAGTGAGTACACCGCTTAGCGAAGCAGGACGTGAGCGTTATCAGGAAATGATGGATACAATTTATAGCGCATTTATAAACCGCGTAGCAGAAGGCCGTAATTTAAGTTACTCCACAGCGGATGAGCTCGCAGGCGGGCGCGTCTGGAGCGGTATGCGCGCGCAGCAAAATAAACTGGTTGATGACATTGGCGACTTAAATGCGGCGCTCGAATGGGCGGCAAAAGACCTCGGACACGAAACGGTGAATGACGCTGGCGTTATCATTGTGCCAAGCCCACGCGCAGGTCTAGACGCACTATTATCATTACTTGGGGTTAGCGTCGGCCGTATTAGCGCGACATCACAACAAATAGGTGATATTCATGCTGCATTGGAAAATAGCCCTGCAGCTGAGTTCATTACACTTGGCAAACAGGTACAGCAATACCAAAAAGGCATTAACACCTATAGCCCAATCCGTGTGGAATAAGTTTTACTGGAACGCAACTTCGTAGAACGAACGCAATTTGCGGCTATGCAAACGTGCGGGTCCAATCTCACGCAACAGTGACATGGTTCTTAAGCCAATTTGCAGATGCTGTTCCACGCGCTGGCGATAGAAACTTTCCGCCATACCCGGTAGCTTTAATTGCCCATGTAGTGGCTTATCCGACACACAAAGCAATGTGCCATACGGCACGCGGAATCGGAAGCCGTTCGCCGCAATTGTGCCAGATTCCATATCCAAGGCAATCGCTCGGCTTTGGGATAGTTTACGGTTCTGTTTAATGGCCGGACGCAATTCCCAGTTACGGTCATCAATGGTTGCAACCGTCCCTGTACGCATCAGCTTTTTCAGATCATAACCTTGGTGACCAGTAATTTCCGCCACAGCTTGCTCAAGCGCTACTTGAATTTCTGACAAAGCAGGAATAGGAATAGTTGGGTCTAGATCTTTATCCAAGACATGGTCTTCGCGTAGATAACCATGCGCAAGGACATAATCCCCTAGGCTTTGTGAATTTCTTAGGCCTGCGCAATGCCCAAGCATCAACCATGCATGCGGACGAAGCACAGCGATATGGTCAGTTATTGTTTTTGCGTTTGAAGGCCCGACGCCGATATTCACCATTGTAATGCCGGAACCATCTTCACGCTTTAAATGATAAGCAGGCATTTGCGGCATGCGCGAAAGTGCTACGCCAACTTCATCCTCCACATCATTGTTATTAATGTTTTTATTTGCTGTCACTTTGTTACCAGGCTCGACAAAGGCGCTATAAACTTCACGCTGCGCGCGTAATAACGGATCAGCCGTTTCTTGCATCAGCTCTTGGCCAATTTTAATAAACTCATCAATATAGAATTGATAGTTTGTAAAAATCACATAGTTTTGAAAATGCTTCGCTCTTGTTGCGGTGTAATGCTTTAAACGTAGCAAGCTTAAATCTACGCGCGGCGCCTCAAACAGGGCAAGTGGACTAACACCATCAAGCGCTTTGTAATATGTTCCATTCGCAATGGAATCATCAAGCGTATCCAAATTAGGCTGCGTAAACAAATATGGCAGTGCATCCATTTGCTCTTGGTCCAAAGCCTCTTCCAAATGAAAGTCTTCGCCCAAAGCAAAATGCAACGGTATCTCAACATTCGAAATGCCAATCTCTATCGGCGTGTCGTGGTTTTTAATCAATTGCGCAAATTGTTCACGATAGTAAAAGTCAAAAATATCTGGGCGCGTAATGGTGGTTTGATACACTCCAGGGCGCGAAACAAAGCCGTATGAATAACGCGTGTCCGTTCGGTTTGCTGCAGCGGCCTCGATACGCACATAAGGGTAATACGCTTTAACCTTATCTTTTAAAGGTTTTCCTTTTGAAAAATCGACAAAATTATCCGTTAAATGTGAAACAGCTTCATTATACAGCTTATCAACGCACGCAAAAACTTTATCGACATCTTTACTCTTTAGAACTTTTTTCAAATTTGCCTCTCATACGCATAAAATATTTTAATATCAATAGTATCACAGAAGACTCTAAAATAATAAATCATTTATTTTCTTCAATTATGAAACGCCCTGTTTGCGGGGCAATGTTGGTCAACAATTCTGGCATTGCTAAGTCTAAATCTGCCTTTAACGTATAGGGCGGGTTAATAATAAACATACCAGACCCAACCATACCGAACCCTTCCTCACGGTCTGGTGAGACATTCAATTCCGCGCGTAAAGTTGCCATCGAATTTTTTGTGTTTTTTGATTTAATAATCAACGATAACTGCTTGATAAAACTTTCAGTTCTTGTGCGACCCAACACAGGATACCAAATGGCGTATACACCATTTGGAAACCGCGTTAATGCCTTCCCCAAACGATTGGGCAGAGTTTGATATTCATCCTTAACCTCATAAGATGGGTCAATTAAGACTGCGCCGCGCCCTTCTTTAGGCGGCAAAGCAGAAATCATGACCTCATAGCCATCCGCCTGACGGGTAGACACGCGCTTATCACCTTTAAACAACGCTTTTAACTGTGGCAGCTCTGTGCCGTGTAAATCTGTTAGCAGCAAACGGTCCTGCACACGTAAAAACTTCTGCGCAATGGATGGTGAACCAGGATAAGTTTGCAGATCATCTGTGTCAGGATTAAAGCCACGCACGATGTCCACATAATTTTGTAAAAGCGATGATTGCAACCCCGCTGCATTGCGCATTAGAGGCACTGCCCCACTTATATATTCCTGCTTCTTCTGCATCATTTCAGACGAAACATCATACAGCCCTGCCCCTGCATGGGTGTCCTGCACATAAAACGGTTTATCTTTTTGCGCTAAATACCGCAATATTTCACACCAAACAACATGTTTTAACACATCTGCGTGGTTGCCTGCATGATAAGCATGACGATAACTAAGCATTTAAACTTCCCTTCTGGAAATTCTATAGATATAATGTTCGTTTAGGTTGTAACACCTTGCTAACATTAATACTTAAAGAATTTTGGTTACAAATGGAATTTGCCTTAGACTTTCAATCCTTATTTAACAGCCTATTTATAAACTTTGGCATGTTTGCAGGATTATTCACAGTCCTCGCTTTATTACCCAACTTCATTAGCAATGACAAGAAGTTTAAGAATGAAGTGCTACTCGGTATATTCGCTGGGTTGGCCGCCGCACTTTCTATACGCTTTAGCGTTGAAATTATGGATGGGGTGATTATCGATTCTCGTGTGACCATATTAACCATGACCGCCTTATTTTTTAGCCGCACCACGGCACTTGTTGCCGCAGTCCCTGCGATTATTATGCGCCTTATCATTGGCGGAAACGGCCTAATTATTGGCATTATTGTTATTCTTTTTGCTGTCGCTTTTGGGATGTTTTGTAAATACATCGTGGAACGTCGCATTGAATCGCAAGTGAACCTGAAAATTATTGCTGTGATTTCATTAATCATTGCGTTAACCGTTCCCCTTATAAGCGTACCATTCATTAAGCCTGATGATATGCATGAAGTTTTGACGGTAATGATACCCGCCTATATTACACAAAGCTTTATTTCATCATTCGTTCTCGGCGCGTTGCTATTGACCACTTATAAAAACTACTACTTAAACTGGGAGGTCGGTCAGGCACATAGCCGCGTAGACCAAATTAAGAGCGCAAAGACAGAGTTCCTCGCCATGATGAGCCATGAAATACGCACGCCGATGAATGGTGTGCTTGGCTTTACCGAAATCCTTGATCAAACCGACCTTGATGATTATCAAAAACATTGTCTTAAGCAAATAAAAACGGCAGGCACAACAATGATGCATTTGCTGAACGACATACTTGATTTCTCAAAGATTGATTCCGGTAAGTTTTCTCTTTCTAATGAAGCACTTAATATTCCAGAAAATATAAAGTCTACTTTTGAAGTCATGCAAGCTGAAGGCAATATAAACAGCAATAAAATGCATTTGGAAATTGCCGATGATGTGCCGGAATTTATATATGGCGATTCACACCGTATTAGACAAATTTTCTACAACCTTCTTGGTAATGCTTTAAAATTCACAGAGAATGGTGATATCGAGCTTATCGTATCTCGTGTCGACGTTAATAAAGCACACACAAAGAATACATTGAAGAAAAATACAAATGCTTTGGATAAACTTACCCCAACACATAAGAAAATTCGCGACATATCTGATGCTGATGGTATTTTGCGCCTCATCGTTAAAGATAACGGCATTGGCATACCGTTCGAACGTCAAAAAAATATTTTTTCAGCCTTTGAACAAGCAGAAACCGGTATATCACGCAAATATGGCGGCAGCGGCCTTGGCCTTGCTATTGTGAAAAAGCTTATTGATTTAATGGGCGGAACAATAACACTAGACAGTGCCGTTGGCTTGGGCACAAGCTTTACAATTGACCTTCCATATGTAATTCCAGATAAAGACGCAATAAGTTCTGTAGAGAAAGATTCTTCACACACACCAGCATTAAATGAAAACAATATCTCATCTTATTCGGGTTCTATGCAATCCCAAAAACAGAGCGCTGTCATCGGCGATAACCGCTTGATCTTAATTGCGGAAGATATTGAAATGAACCAAGAGCTTGCCGCTTCAATGCTAATGCAAAACGGTTTTCAAATTCAAATTGCCGGTAATGGCCAAGAGGCTGTTAATGCCGTAAGAGATGGCGGACCATTTCACCTCGTTCTCATGGATATTCGCATGCCTGAAATGGATGGCATTCAGGCAACTGAATATATTCGTAAAGAGCTAAAAATCACACATGAAGACCTTCCTATTGTTGCTCTTACCGCACATGTATTAGGCGCAGAAATAAAAGATTGCCTTAAAGCCGGCATGAATGACTATATATCTAAGCCCATCAAAGCTGATCTACTTCTTAAGAAGGTTGCCCAATGGGCGCTTCCTGCGGGAATAGATTCATTTGATTCACTCCTAAGTGATGGTAGTGGCATTGATATATTGGACAATGTCTTTTTTCACCAAGAGACTGCCCATCAAGAAGACCATAGTTATGCGACTACTAGTATGAATAATTTCGAAGATGATAACTTTGTTACCAACCCATTTGCAGATAAAACAGCTGAAGATAGCCCCATAATTGATGATGAAATGCTCTGCCAATTCATGGATTTTATGGGCAAAGAAAAAATCGTCAAAGTTTTTGAAGTATTTAAAGAGGATGTTGATGTCCGATTTAAGAAAATGACTGAAAGCTCTTTCGAAATAGAAACCGTAAAAAATGAGGCACATGCCCTTGCATCAACATCTGGGAATTTGGGTATGATGAAGCTTTCTTTATCATGCCGTGAACTCGTTGATAACCTTGATATTGACCACAATGATACAGAAAAGAAACTTGATGAGACCGTAGATCAGCTACATAAGCTAGCCGATGAAAGCTGCGAAGCATTTACGCAGTATGTATCATAGGCGTTAATAAACGAAGTTCTGCGCCGATAAAGCCTTCTCGCCTGAGAAGCGGTACGCCACCTGTACATTTGTGTGAATTACACTGTAATCCAAACACGCAACGTTATCACCGAGTAATCTAGGTGTACCTTGCATCCAGTAATGGCCAATAAAAACAGGTTTATCTGCCGCATGACCATTGAAGACACGCGAAAGCGTCATTTTATCTAGTTCCGCTTTAGTCGATAGATCAAGCTGCTTACGCGGTATAAACAAATTTCCGCTTAATGGATCAGACAAATCATTCCACCATTTTATACGCGCGGAATTACGCTTACTACCATCAGCAGAACGATAGAAAAAACCATTAGGCAAATCAACTTCCGGGCCTTTCATTAGGCATTCTATTGATTTATGCGTTTGGCTATCTTTATCAGCGTAAATCAAATAAGCGTCATCAACCAAGGTGTTATCAGCGTTCAGCATTGGCGCTAAACTCTTTAGGTTCTGCTCATCCCAGCAAGCATGAATAGCGGCAAAGCCATCGTTTTCAATATAAACGGGCAAAGTTTTGAACCAGTTGATAATATCTTTATGTTCGTCGGAGCCGAATGGATATTCTTTTAAGAACGCTTCGTGATGATTATAGTTTGAAGCATTGTGCGGACGCACATATGATCCGTCATCAAGCTGCGTCGCATAACAAATCGCATTAAATTCATGATTACCCATGATCGAAATGGCATGGCCCGCATCCATCATATTACGGACAATTTCAAGGACGCGTTTTTGGTCTGGGCCACGGTCAATAAAATCGCCAAGGAAACAAACCTTACGCCCTTGCGGGTGCGCGTATACGCCATTTTGTTCAACATAACCCAAACGCTTTAACGCCGTTTCCAGCGGCGTACTGAACCCGTGAACGTCACCAATAATGTCAAATGAGGTATTCATACAACTCTCCCTTACGCGCCACATTATAGAAAATTGTCATTTTTTGCAATAAAAAGCTTTATTCTTCATCCACATCACCATATAAAAACCTGATGAACGCACGCACAGAAAAACACGCTGAAGACACACCGCAAGGCCATAGCATGCCGCAACATTATTGCGCGCCTGCGGGGGAAGACGTGCGCATACTCGCCGCCAAGGCGCGTGCTTTGATGCCGCAAGACCAAATATTAATTCATGTCACAACTGACGATCAACGCCTTGCCACATTGCAAGATTTATTCGCATTCTTCGCGCCTGAAATAGAGCTTATCACCTTCCCTGCTTGGGATTGCCTGCCTTATGATCGCGTATCACCACGCCCTGATATTGTTGCACATCGGGTTCACGCGCTCTGCACTATGCTGAACTGGCAAAAAGAAAAGAAACGCGCCCCACGCATTGTCCTGACCACTGTTGGGGCAGTATCACAGCGCGTCCCGCCGCAAAAGGCGTTAGACGATGCGCAATTCTTTGTGCAGAAAAATGATACGCTCGATACAGAAGCGCTGATTAACTACCTTAATCAAAATGGCTATAACCGTACCGACACTGTGCGTGAAAATGGTGAATACGCCGTACGCGGCGGCATTATCGACCTATTCCCAACGGGCTTTGATGACCCTGTGCGCATTGATTTATTTGGCGACGATGTCGAACATATCAAAATATTTGATTCTGCCACGCAGCGCAGTTTGAAGAAGATTAAGTCGCTTGCCCTCCTCCCCGCGAGTGAGTTTTTCCTCAACAAAGAAAACATTGAAAACTTCCGCCAAGGTTTCCGTGAAATTTTTGGCATGGCGGGCGCCGCAACGCCGGTTTATCAAGCCATTTCCGAAGGGCGTAAAGTTCAGGGCTGCGACCATTGGCTTTCGCTGTTTTATGAAGGCGGCCTCGATACATTATTTGATTATGCGCCAAGCAGTACAATCAGTTTTGATTACAACGCGCCCATTGCATGGAATGAGCGCATCACACAGATAGAAGATTTCTATCAGACACGCTTAACTTTACTAGAAGCCGCGCAGGATAAAAAATCCAAAGCAACCGCCAGCGTCGGTGAAACATATTTCCCGCTTGCTCCAAAGCATCTTTATATCCCTGAAGATGAACGCGCGACATGGATGCACGCCCATGAAGTGTTTGAATTAAATCCGTTTAATGACCCCAGCGCACCTGACAGCATCGGCGCACGCACTGGCCGTAACTTTGCTGATATTCGCGCTATACCCGATGCCAATATTTTTGGTGCATTGGCGCAGCATATTCAGGACATTCGCGGCGACGTAAATGGCCCGATTTTGATTGCTGGTTATTCACAAGGTGCGCGCGAACGGATCATCACCATGATGGAAGCGGCGCAGTTCACCAATTTGGTTAAATGCGACAGCATCAAAGACGTTAAAGCCCTGCCGATGGGCGCGATTGGTATTATCATCCTGCCGCTTGAACATGGTTTTGTTGCCCCTGATATGGCGATATGTACAGAACGTGACATATTGGGTGATCGCCTAACCCGTAAATCAGCCGCGCGCAAACGTAAGGCTGATAACTTCCTGACGGAAGTTTCGTCCTTACAGGTCGGTGATTTGGTTGTTCATGTTGATCATGGCATTGGCCGTTTTGTTGGCTTAGAGACAGTGGAAATTGGCGGCGGCAAGCATGACTGTCTAAAGCTCGTTTATGCTAATGATGATAAATTATTCCTCCCCGTTGAACATATTGAGCTTCTTTCCCGCTTCGGCAGTGATGAAGGCACGATACAGCTTGATAAATTAGGCGGCGCAGGCTGGCAGGCACGAAAAGCCAAAGCCAAAAAGAATTTGATGGAAATTGCCGATCATTTGCTAAAGACCGCCGCCGCACGCGAGCTTAAAAAGGCTGAAAAACTCGATGTATCCGCTGAAGTCTATAACGAATTTGCCGCGACATTCCCTTACCATGAAACAGAAGACCAATTAAACGCGATTAATGATGTGTTAGAAGACCTGACAATCGAACGCCCTATGGATCGTTTAATATGTGGTGATGTTGGCTTTGGTAAAACCGAAGTCGCCCTACGTGCAGCTTATGTCGCAGCAATGAACGGCGTGCAGGTCGCAATTGTCGCACCAACGACATTGCTTGTCCGCCAGCATTACCAAAACTTTGTTAAGCGCTTCAAAGGCACAGATATACGGATTGACCAGCTTTCTCGCCTTGTGACAGGCAAACAAGCGAAAGCGATTAAAGAAGGCATTGCTGATGGCAGCGTTAATATTGTCATCGGCACGCACGCCCTGTTTGCTAAGTCCCTTAAATTCAATCATCTCGGCCTACTGATCGTTGATGAAGAGCAACGTTTCGGCGTGAAGCAAAAAGAACGCCTAAAAGAAATTCGTGAGAATGTTCACGTACTAACGCTCACGGCAACCCCTATTCCGCGGACATTACAAATGTCGCTCACAGGCGTAAAACAAATGAGTTTGATCGCCACGCCGCCGGTTGACCGTCTTGCGACGCGCACATTCGTTTTGCCGACCGACCAAATGGTTATCCGCGAAGCATTGCTGCGTGAACACTATCGCGGCGGGCAGAGTTTTTATGTTGTGCCGCGCATTAAGCATTTAGAAGAAATTGAAAATATGCTGCGTGACCTTGTCCCCGAAATCCGCGTTGTGACCGCGCATGGACAAATGCCGCCGAGCGACTTAGAAGACCGCATGACCGCCTTCTATGAAGGGCAGTATGATTTACTGCTTGCCACGAATATCATTGAAAGCGGCATTGATATTCCGCGCGCGAATACAATGATTGTCCATCACGCAGAAATGTTTGGCCTATCACAGCTGTATCAAATTCGCGGACGCATTGGCCGCTCTAAACTTCGGGCGTATTGTTATCTCACATATCCACCCCAGCAAAGCCTTACAGCTCAAGCGCAAAAGCGCATGGAAGTACTCGAAACATTAGATTCACTTGGCGCAGGATTCCAACTTGCTAGTCATGACATGGATATTCGCGGTGCAGGTAATTTGCTCGGCGATCAACAATCTGGCCATGTTAAAGAAATTGGCGTCGAACTGTATCAGCAAATGCTTGAAGAAGCCGTTGCTGCCGCCCGTGCAGGGGTGGATCTAAGCGCGCCTGACGCCGAAGACAACAATTGGGTGCCGAATATCAATATGGGCGCGGCCGTATTGATCCCCGAAAATTACGTCGAAGACTTAACCCTGCGGATGAGCCTCTATCGCCGCCTTGCAGATATTAAATCTGATGATGATATTGAAAACTTCGCCGCTGAAATGATTGACCGTTTCGGCAGCCTGCCGCCTGAGGTCAATAACTTGCTTGATACAGTAAAATTGAAGCTTCTGTGTAAAGCCGCACATATAGACCGCGTTGATGCTGGCCCGAAAGGTGCGATCATTAGCTTCCGCAATGATAATCCACCTAATGTTGATAAATTGTTCATCTGGCTACAACAGCGCAAAGGTGCCGTAAAATTACGTCCTGATCAAAAAATCAGCGCGGTGCGCAACTGGCCGCAGCTCAAAGACAGAATTAAAGGCTTGCGAAACCTTCTTCAAGAAATCTCAGCGACGTTAAACGCTTAAACCACAGGATTAACCTTATCTTAAACGCTTTATAGTATATTTAGGCCAAATGTATATAGGAGCGTATTTTGACTGATCAAAAAGACACACTAACTAGAGAAGAACGCATAGCGCAGCTAGATGCGCAGCTGATGGACGAAATAAACAGCTTCGATCCATTTGAATCCGTCTCTAAAGTGTCAAGTCATACAGAAAGCTTTAATACGCAAATTGTGCACGGACATACGAACGATAATGTAACTGTCCACAAAACAAATATGTATAACCCAGACAAAATGGTCGAACATAATGGGCAGCTTGGAATGTGGAGTGATGGTGACTTTTTTGCTTATGATCCAGGCGAACAAGATTTTGCAGAAAATAAATCTCCACAGCAGTCTGTCGAAGAAATCAAAGGCTTTCTAGCCACTCATGGCTCTTATGACGCAGCCAATGACATGGGCAATGCATTTGGCACAATTACAACTTCATTTGTTGATGCGCTTCAAGACTTCCTAAAAAACATTCAATCCACCCTTGGGATAGAATTAAACGGCGATTGGAACGCACAAACACGTGCAAAAGTCCTTAACGACAGTGATGTTATCGGAAAACTCGATGCAGATGGCGCAGCTCTAGGCAGTGCCATAATAGAAAATTTTTCTGATAATATGGACAATATTCAAAACGCTGGCCTATTAAATACATCAATGGAAGCTGGTATAGAGCTGCATGCTGAAGATATTAGCACAACACCTATGGTACATATGGGCGGCGGTGGCACACAAATTCAGCAAACTTCCACATATGATCCTGAAAATTTAGTTACGCATCAAGGTATGCAGGGCTATTGGAGTGATGGCTATTTCTTTGAGTTTTCACAAGAGTTACATGATGAAAATCTTGCCATACAAGATGAAATGTCTGTAGCAGACATCCAAAGTTATTTAATCGAAAACGGCATTGAACCGCTCGCCTCTAGCATGAATGAAGGCACGGGAATATGGACAGCAGAGACATCACAAGCTTTAAAAAGCTTTATTCAAGACAAACAAGGCCAATCGGGCTTAACACAAAACGGTGAATGGTCGCCCCTATTGGCCAATCAAATAACCAAGGAAGCGAAAATCCTTCAGGACGGCGGGTCTAGCGATGACTATGAACAAGGGTGGAAACTTGAAAATTTGAGCACAGGCATAAACAGACTAATTGAGCGTGGCAAATTCGAGACTCTATACGATGCCGAAAAAACACAGCTAACAAACGCAGACACACTATCTAGCCGTCAGAACAGTGCTAATCTTGGTTTAGATAGCTAATCTCAAGCATCAAGTCATATTAAATCGAGCATGCTGCTAACATTAAGAAACCACAGCTAAATAGTTAAAATCATGACTAGGGGTGTTCAATGTTAAATTTGTTTGCTAGAGTCTAAAAATCATCGTGCATATGCACATTGTTTAACAAAAAAGATATCAATTAAGGACGAATTTATGCCTACACATGCCAAGATTGCCGGCGACCTTCTTAGAGAAGCTGCTAATTTTTTCAAAAGCGTTGCAGAACAAAACCCTGCAATTGCGCCACAAATGAACGAAAACGCTGATATTTACATGCAAGCGGCTGACTTAATCGAGAACGACCCAAATGGCGTTATTCCTGATACGCCGCCGCAAGAACAATAAGATATTCATTTAAAAAGGCGCTTATTAAAGCGCCTTTTTATTATTCTGATTTCTGCTCTTCTTCGAGTGTATCATCAATCCACACCTCATCTTCTGCTGCTTCTTCCATACGTTTCTGTTCTAGAATTTTAGCCATAAGCTCCTCAGCCGCTATAACCATTTCACTAAATATTGGCTTTTCTGGACGGTAACGCACGTCATAATTTTGTTCAAGCGCGTTAATTTGCGCGTTCATTTTTGCTAGGCGCGTGCGCGACGAACGAGCCTCTTTTTCTTCTGGCGAGACACGTGGAATAACTTCCTGCCGTAATTTTTCATTTGCCATGCCGATAAAAAAGCTAAGTTGAATGCCTTCAAGAAAAGCCCCAGCGGAGCCTATTAATTGGGGTAAGAAAACATCATCGCCATTTTTACCCTTCTGAGCGACGCGGTAATTAAAGGTTGTTGTTTTATCTGCGCCACGCAGCACAACACCGCAGCGCCCTTCATTGTCCTTAAGGTTTACAACCAGAGCAACACTTGAATCGTGTTTAATCGATATCTTTTTGCCATATTGTTCAAATATCTTTTCTGTATATTTAATCGCGGCATCGTAATTATCTTGCTGCTTGTGGTCACATTGTTCGATCACATCAAAGAACATATGATGTTCGCCATATTCGTAAATTAGTTTACCATTCGCATAAATCGCAACCCATAAATCAGGATGGTATTTTTGGTCATGGTCCTCAATCAAACGCAGCCATGCATTTTCCCAATCAAACGGGTCATTATCACGAACAAGAATCGGGCCCTGATCCATAAAGGTATGAATAATGCGTGCAGCAAGGCGTATGCAGCTATGCATGTATTTGCCGCGAATAACAAAGCGCTCGCCGACTTTCCCCGAGTGGTCAAGCAGCGGCACAACCATACGGTTACTCATGGCGGTTAAAGGATCACCTTTTAACTCATCGCCATCTTTCTCATATACATCAAATCGTTCCCGAAGTAATGACCCGCTAAAATCCACGAATTTATCCTTGATTAATATTCACGGCGATTGCCGCCTACAGAACTCACATAGCGATTATATCATAGAACATCCCTATTGTGGATAGGGTTTCATCAGATTATTTTGAAACTGCTTCGATAATTTTATTCATTTGTTTATGGTATAAGTTTCGCACATCTTCATAAGATTTTTGCCATTTCTCGCGCTGTGCCTCATCCACGACTAAATCGCTGACAGATGGCTTGTATTCATAGGGAGTCTCAAAATCCCACTGCATAGCGGCATCAAGCTGTTTTTTATATGCTGCGGGGTGTTTTAAACCGTATTTCAAAATAGGCTTACCGATTGATGCAGCCACATTATTATAGGCCGAAAGCGACTTATAACGCGCCTCATCATTATAATCACCATTACTATGCGCGCCTGTCATACGGTCTGTTTCAATGTTCTTAGTAGATGCACTTAAATCAGCCTTTGGCACATGCCGCGTAAAACGCGCTTGATCTACTGATGAACGTAAGCGTGATGCAAGATAGAAAAACAACGCTTTATCATATTGCTTCGTATCATAATAATGCTGCGCCCCCCAGATCATCGCCAAAGGCGGCGCTTTAGATAAATCGCGATCCATGATATCCATTGCATTAATTGTTGCCGGATTGCTCGGCTCATAGGTCAACTCACGCAGCCACGGCCATTCGGTTAAATCCTTTAACGGCGGAAAGCGCTCCGCGCCTTCAAGAACCACACCCGTGGATTTATACGAAAATTCTTTTTCTTTCTCATCCTCATCAGGCTCTGCCACAGGAATAATCGCTTCACTTGGATCACGCATATATAGATTTTGCGCTTTCCCCTCTTCAGGCTTACCTTCTACGGCGCTTGGGGCTGGCGTCGCTTGATAGTGGTGCATTATAGGCGCGTTTTCTTCCTTAGCCTGTTCCGCTGAATAATAATTCATTTTTGCAGGCTTATCATAAGCATCAATTATTTCGCGTACATTCTGCGCTTCAGCCACGCTCACGCCACAAAGAAAGCCGATAAATGCATAAAGTATAAACTGTTTCATAGAATAACCTGCCCCCTCATATATGATTAGGCTTCACGGTAAACCGTATAAAGCGCTAATTCCTTCATAATTTGGCGCAGTGCATCCTGCCCATCTATTTTGTCGAGCGCCGCTTGCGCCTTATTGGCAAAATCTTTGGCAATATCAAGTCCGCGCTCTAACGCATCATGCTTGTTCAAAATCTCAATAGCGCGCGCAAGATCTTCTTCACTTTGATCCAAATCACTCATGGTGCACGCCCAGAATGCACGTTCTTCGTCGTTCGCGCTTTCAAGTGCCAAAATCACTGGCGCGGTTAACTTGCCTTCTCGGAAGTCATCCCCTATCGCTTTGCCAAGTTTTTCACGTTCTGCCGCGTAATCAAGTACATCATCAGCAATTTGGAACGCCATGCCTAAATAATGGCCATAATCACGCAAGGCAGCAATTTCTTCAGCGCTACGCCCGGCGATCACTGGGCCTATCTCACAGGCTGCAGCAAACAACGCTGCCGTTTTCGCGGCAATAACTTGATAATATTGTTCAAGACTTAATGATACATCGCCCTGCGCCGAAAGCTGTAAAACTTCGCCTTCCGCAATAATCGCCGATGCATCAGACAGGATGCGCAGCACGTCAAGTGAACCATCCGTCACCATTTGCTGAAAGGCGCGCGAAAACAAAAAGTCACCGACCAATACACTCGCCTGATTACCAAAAACAAGGTTAGCTGGCGCTTTACCGCGGCGTTCTTCTGATCCGTCAACCACATCATCATGAAGAAGTGTTGCTGTATGAATAAATTCCACGGCAGCGGCCAATGGATATGGGCGCTTTGTTTCCACATCAAATAAACGCGTAGATGCTAATGTTAGCAATGGGCGAATACGTTTACCGCCTGACGCGATAAGATACCCTGCTAGTTTTGGGATTAACGGCACATCGGATTGCATCCGCGCCATAATTTCAGCGTTGACCGCCTGCATATCGGCATCAAGAAGCTCCGCCAATTGCTGCGCAGGCGAAACTTTATCAGACAAAGTCGCTTGCGTTTCAACATTTTTTTCTTGCACTATGCTTGCTGTATCGCTCATAACACTGACATGATTAAACCAGTTTCCACTGCGCAGCAAGAGAGAACATGCCGATAATACATGTATTAGACAAAAAATTACGTTTGCATCAACCTGAAAACGGTTTCCGCACATCGTTAGATACGATTATGCTCTCTGCCGCCTGCCCTGCAAAAGACGGGCAGCGCGTATTAGATGCGGGATGCGGCGTTGGCGCGGCAGGGTTCTGCGTTGCGCGCCGCGTGCCGAATTTGAAACTAACCGGCGTTGACATTGATGCCGACTTTATAACCATGGCACAGGAAAATATTACGCTAAACAACTTTGATCCATTAGACATCGAATTTCACTGCGCGGAGATAGACCAATTCCGCCGCCACGAAAAACCGATTTTTGACCATGTAATATCTAACCCCCCATACTTAAATGCGGGCGCATATAAAACATCACCGCATGAGAAGAAGGCGATTGCCATAGGGCATGAACATACTGGGTTTACATTAGAGCTTTGGATTAAAGCGCTGCACCGCTTAGTTAAACCAAAGGGCAGCATTACCATCATCCACCGCGCCGACCATACAGACCAAATCATCAAGGCGTTTGAACATCGCTTTGGCTTTATTGAAATTATTCCGCTTTGGCCGAAACAAGGACGCAATGCCAAGCGCGTAATTATTCGCGCCATTAAAGACCGCAAAGGCCCATGCACGTTACATCGCGGTATTACGCTACATACAGAAGACAATGCATACACAGCAGAAGCCGACGCCATCTTACGCGGCAATGCAATTGTAGAATAAACTGTAGTGATTTATATTTTTGGTGCTTGGTTCTGACGCTTTGCCGCAAGAACAGTGTTTTGCAGCAGCATAGCAATGGTCATAGGGCCGACACCGCCTGGTACAGGCGTGATATAGTCAGCCTTGGCTGCAACGGCGTTAAAATCGACATCACCGACTAATTTTCCCGCTGCTGTACGGTTAATGCCGACATCAATAACAAAAGCGCCCTCTTTTACCCAATCTGCTTTGACCATTTCAGGTCGTCCAACGGCGGCAATAACAATATCTGCCTGTTTACACAGCGATGCTAGGTTCTTGGTTTTAGAATGGCACTGAAATACGGTACAGTCATTTTGCAACAAGATTTGCGCCATCGGCTTACCAAACAATTCAGAGCGACCAATCACCACGGCGATTTTACCCGCGAGGGAATCAAACTCTTCTTTCAGCAATATTTCGCAGCCACTTGGCGTGCATGGACGAAGCCCCTCATCCCCTGCCATTAAACGCCCCATATTAACATGGGTTAAGCCATCAACGTCTTTTTCAGGGGAAATGCGCTGTATAAGCGGCTTAGCATTCAAGCCCTGCGGCAAGGGAAGCTGAAGCAAAATGCCATTAACATTTTCATCTGCATTTAATGCATCAATACATGCGGCAATATCATCTTGCGTTGCGTTAGCGGGCAGACGATGTTCAAAACTTTTTATGCCGACCTTCTCACAGGCTTTGATTTTGCCGCGGACGTAGACTTGTGATGCAGGATCATCCCCAACCAAAACCACAGCTAACCCCGGCACAAACGAAAGCGCAGCTACTTCACTTTGTAGCTGCCCATTCAAATTAGTCGCGATTGCTTTTCCATCAATAATTTTTGCCATAAATATGTTCTAGCTTTTTTAGAGTGTAAAAATCAATCCTTTTATATGCCCAACACCTTATATTGGAACCTGCATCAAAATGCGTGTGATGATGTAGCTGATAATCTGCAAGCCAATAATGACCACGATAGGTGTTAGGTCAAGGCCGCCAATTGGTGGCACGTATTTACGGACTTTCTCCATCACTGGTGATGTTAAACGGCTAAGCAAAGAGATTAAGTTTTGCGCCTGTGGCGAGCGTGCTTTGATAACCTCAAAAGCAATCAGCCAGTGAATAATGATCTCGATAATGATGATCGTAATATAAATTGAAATTGCTGTACCGATCAGCATATTTAAAAGACCTGCAATCATAACGTGCTCCTGATTATTTATCGCGTCCGATTTAATTTAAATTTGAATTCTTTTTTAAGAATAGATTTTGTTAACATTATTGCCGTAGAATGAAAACAAATTTTATTTTCACTGCAATTTCAGAATTTTAAGACAAAGCGCACATCATGACAATCAAAAGCTTTTTTCAACGCAGAGTTCTACAAAGTTTTATTTTGTGCCTTTGTACCGTCGTGATGATGGTTTCTGAAAAAACATATGCTGATGATTTCAGCAGTTGGTGCTATGCACGCTCTGTTCCTTATATTGATATTGTCCCCTCCACCGAAGATATCTTCTTTAACTTCACTAAGTCTGAAGAAGAGCTCAATAACTTTAAAATCGACACTGTTAACCCCTATGGCAAAGAAGTAATTGTTGATGTCGGTGGATTAATGGAAGGCGGCATTGAGGTTAAACACAATGTTAATATTGGCTATGTCAGTAACCCAATCTATAACATGACCTGTTTTTGGTATGATAAATTACGCATAGATATTGGCATTAAACCAACGATTTACGTTGCCCGCGAATATAACAAGGGCACATGTATGCACAACGCCATTATGGAACACGAAATGAAACATATTGAAGTTGACCGTCAAATCGTCAACCAATACGCCAATAAAGTCGGCTATGAAATTAATGCGTTTTTAACACAGCAAACAGTGTTCGGCCCTGTCCCAACAAGCCAGTTACAGGAAGCACAAAGCCAACTGACCGCGCATATTACTAAAATCCTAAAAAAACATGTCGATGAAATGAAAGAGCTACGTCGCATTGAACAGCAAAAAGTCGATACGCGTGAAGAATATGATGCGGTTAGCGCGAAATGCAAACGCTTCCGAAAGAAAAAGCGCTAAAAATCACATTCACACTTCGTATATATCAAGGTTTTACTTGAAATTTTACTTAAAAATAAGTTATCTAAGGCTTGGTACAAATTATAAACACTCCCCAAACGATAAAAGGGTAATTAAAAATGGCTGAAGCAGCACAGAATAAAAATGTAAATGCAGGTAATGCCCCTGCCAAAGGACAAGACGCTAACGCAACCGTCGGGAATCCTAAGGCTGCTAAGGAAGCCAACCGTGACGCGCTCATCGCCGCGGGGGTAGACCCATATCCACATGAATACCGCCCAACACATCAGGCGGCTGAATTACAGGACAAATATGCTGACCTTGCTGATGGCACAGAAACAGAAGACCAAGTCTGCGTTGCTGGCCGCATTATGGCGCTACGTAACAATGGTATGTTCATTGACCTGCAAGATAATAGCGGCAAAATCCAAATTTTCTCACACAAGGACAACCCAAACCTTGATGCAGAAACACTGGAGCGTTTAAAGCTTTTTGACCTTGGTGACATTGTTGGCGTTAAAGGCACAATCCGCCGTACACCACGTGGTGAACTTTCTGTGCGCAGCTTTGATATCACAATGCTAACAAAATCAATTCAGCCGTTGCCTGATAAGCATAAAGGTTTGAGCGACGTTGAAATGCGTTACCGTCAACGTTATGTAGACTTGATTGCCAACCCAGAGAGCCGCGAAGTTTTGCGCACGCGCTCTAAAATTGTTGATGAAATTCGTCGTTACCTTCGCGACACTTGGGGTGGCCTTGAAGTTGAAACACCGCTGCTTAACCCTATTATGGGCGGCGCATCTGCGAAACCATTTATCACGCACCACAATGCGCTAGATACAAACTTTTATCTACGTGTTGCGCCTGAACTTTACTTGAAACGCCTTATTGTTGGCGGCTTTTCGGATTGTGTATTTGAAATCGGCCGTAACTTCCGTAACGAAGGTCTATCACCAAAACATAACCCTGAATTTACAGCTGTCGAGCTTTACAAGGCTTACACAGACTACACGGACATGATGGACATGACCGAAGGCCTTATGAAGCATTTGGCGCAAGAGGTCCATGGCAAAGGCAGCTTCACTTTCGGTGACATGGAAATAATGGTTGATAAGCCATGGGTACGTAAGCCAATGGCACAGTTCGTATTAGAAGAAACTGGCGTTGATTTCATGGCGATTGATAATGACGCCGATGCGAAAGCCGCAGCTGAAGGCCTTGGCCTAGAAATAGAAGCGCATATGAAATGGGGTCATATCCTTGCATTCGTGTTTGAAGAAAAAGTTGAACACAAACTTATTCAGCCGACACATGTCACGGACTTCCCTGTTGAAGTATCGCCGCTTGCCAAACAGCACCGCAAAGATCCGCGTTTGGTTGAACGTTTTGAAAGCTATATTAATGGCTGGGAAATCGCCAATGCCTTTACTGAACTTAACGACCCAACCATTCAATATGAACGCTTCCTTGACCAAGTGAAAGCTGCAGAAGCTGGCGATGAAGAAGCGCAAATGCTTGATGAAGACTTCGTGACAGCCCTTGAATACGGCCTTCCACCAACAGGTGGTTGGGGTTTGGGCATAGACCGTACAGTTATGCTGCTAACCAACAGCCCAACTATTCGTGACGTGCTGTTATTCCCAACGCTTAAGCCCAAAAGCTAAGCGCAAAAATCCTATCTAAACATACAAAAACCTGCCAAAATAAAGGCAGGTTTTTCTGTTTGAGGGGCTGAAAACATTGATGAAAATGCATAAAATTTGCATTTCATATATAATGTTGTGTAAAATATAGGCATTGGTACTTGTAAGGAAATTTTAAACATATTTATGTATCCTTTAAAGGAATTTGGATAAGAGGGCTAGAACATGGCAACAAGACAAGAACAAAGACGAGCACAAAGAGAAGCCGCTGCACAGCGTCGCGAAGATGAAGCGATTGAAGACGCAAGAGACGACAATGAATTTGTTGCCGGCGGCATAGCTGGCGTCAGCACAATTCCTGTCCACCTTATGAATGATGCAGAATTTGCCGCATTTGTTGCTCAGCAAAAAACACTAAACCCAAACATGACCGATGCGCGTGCAAACGAACTGCGCCAAGAAGCCTTAGATGACGAAGACCTGCTTAATGACAACGGCATACTGAACGTAGCTGCGCAGCAAGCCGCACGCGCAGAGTATGATGAAGATGCACAAAGACCTAAATTAGCAGGCCAAATACGCCGACAACAACGCGAAGAGCGCGCAGAAGCCGCCGCCGAGAATCGTCGCAATGAAGCTATCGAAAACGTTCAATTTGTTGAGTTGGACCAACGCGTTCCTTTACATTTAATGAACCCAGAAGAATTCCAAGATTACGTGGCACAGCAACAAGCCATCAACCCGCAGATGACGCAAGCCCGCGCGGAACAGTTATTAATGAACGCATATGATGAAGAAGGCCTACTAACACGTAACTCGGAAGGCCAAATCGTAATTGACGTTGAAGAAATAACGCAAGAACGCGCCGAGTTTGATCGACCAAAGCCAAACAATACGCGCGCAGCTGCACAGGCAAGAATAAATGAATCTCGTGCGGAGAGAATGGTCGATAACAGCATTGAAGAAGCAAATGAAAAAATGAAATTTGTCGCTGGTGCAAGCAATATACCTGTACACCTAATGGATGATGCACAATTTGAATCCTTCGTCAAACTTCATAAAGATCAACTTGTCCCTACAATGACAGATGAACGTGCAAATTACTTGCGTAACGAAGCCATTGTCGAAGCAGGTTTCGGCACCAAGAACGCAAATGGCACTTACACAATAGATCAAGCACGCCTTAACCAAGCGCGCGCAGATTTCGTTCCGGGTGAACCAACACGTCTTCAACAGCGTCTTCAACCGCAGCAGCCTACAGGGGGTGAAGGCGTTGAGGTCAGCCAAATACCATTACACCTAATGACAGATGATGAATTTAGGGATTACTTACAACAACAAGCTGTATTTGACCCCAATTTTGATATGGCACAACTAATGGATCAACGCATGCAAGCCCAGATCGACAATGGGATTGGTAGCATCGACAGCAACGGGTCATTCACGGTAGACCAAGAAAAATTTCGTCTCGCGCGTGAACGATTTGATGCTCAACTCGCTGCGCAAAATGGAAACAATACACCACCGCCGCCAACAACAGATCAAAATACAGATAATCAAAGCGGTATTGGCGGGCTGTTTGCTGGCATTCAAGAATTTATTAAAGGCATACAAGAGTTCATTCAACAAATCATCACCGCGATTGGTGGCAATGGTGGTATGTTTGGCAGCAAAGCACGCGCAGCGACGACTACACCTACGCAGCAATCGCAAACAAGCACTAACACGCCTACGCCGCAACCTTCACAGCCGCAGCTAACGCCGCAGCAGCAACGTGAAGCCACGTTAACACAGCAACATAGCGGTTATCAGCAAGGCACTTTACAGGCTATAACCGATGGCAGTTTAAGTTTCGCTGCGCTAGATACAAGTAAAGTTGACTGGGACCGTGATGAAATTATTAAAGGTGATGCGGATCTAGAACGTGTTTATAATGACAATATTGCCGCTGGCCTAGATGGCGGCACAGGCGGCCTGCTTCATATTGATGAAGATGAAGGCCTACTCTACATCAATAAAGATGCCAATGGTGACATTACGGCGTATCGTGTGAATGATCACATCAATGATATTCCTAATCTGAACGACCTTCCTATGTCATCGTACAGCATTCAAGGTTTTGGTAACGCCATGAAGGTCAATGACCTGCATACATCAGGCTTTAATGCACAAACAGGTATGATTAAAACCGTTGCCTTTGAAGATGGCTGGATGGATGGCAAAGATCTTAAGAATGAAGAGTTACAATTCCATGTACAGGTTGATGGGCAGGGGCGCTACAGTGTTTCAGTCATTAATGACAACTATCAGCAAACAAACGACCCTCAATTGAACAGCGCGGCAGGACAAACCTTACAGGCTGTACTTCAAGAAGACCCAGGTTTTGATTATTACGCCCAAGGTAAAGATCCAATCAAAGAAGGCTTGTTTGACCCTGCACAAGGGAACAACAAATGGGGCAATGCTGTAGCGAAGGGTATTCAAGATGCGGGTGGCATTATTGAACGCTCCATACAAAATGGCGTACATATCCATGTTGGTGATGGCAATCCACAAATCCGTATGGGGAACTATAATAACGGCCCAACGGTGCAAGACCGCTATAACCAGCTTAGCCAAGAAGCAGAAGCAAGCGCGCGCGTTAAAGGCATTGACCTTGGCGGGGGTAATTAACGCTTAGGCGCGGTTGTTAAACCATATAGGCAAATTGCAGCCGCATTTGACACATTCAAACTGCCGACGGCGCCGCCCGTTGGCAGTTTTATCATTTGATCGCAGCTTTCTTTGGTTAGGCGGCGTAAGCCCGGCCCTTCTGCGCCTAAAATAAACACGCAGCGTTCTGGCACATTGAATTCTTCTAAGCTTTCTTCACCGCGCTCATCTAGACCAATGACAAAATAGCCCTCGTCTTTAAGCTGCTCAATCGTACGGGATAAATTCGTTTCATGGGCGATCATCAAATGGTCAAGCCCGCCGCAAGCCGTCTTACCAACGATCCCCTGCAGTGGCGGCGTATGTTTTTTCTGCACGACCATGCCTGTAATTTGAAAAGCTGAAGCCGACCGAATAATCGCGCCGATATTATGCGGGTCTGTGACTTGGTCAAGCATTAGGATCAAACTGCGCTTGCCCTCTTCCTTAATCCGCAACGCACCTGAACGCATTAAATCATGTACATTATATTCTGGTAGCAACTCTGTGCGCAGCGCGATACCTTGATGCACTGTGCCTTCTGGAAACGATCCGTCCAAACGCGCCTTATCAACCAACACTGGTTCAGGCCTTTTTAACCCTGCCTTCTGCGCGGCGTGAATATGCGGCGTGAAATCTTCAAGCATATTTTGTGTAATATATAATGCGCTAATCGCGCGCGTTGGATTTAACCACGCTTCACGCACGGCATGCATACCAAATAATGTCAGATTATCTATTTTATTAGATTTCACTTTAGCCTGCTTAGGCGCGGACTTTACCGCTGATTGCTGCTTGGACACATTCTGTGATGGTCTTGGTCCGCGTGGCTTCCCTTGCCCCGACTTACCTTTAAAATCACGATTTGTTTTTTTTGACTTACGCATATAATTCTCTTTCTTCAACGAAAATTATACATCGCATACAAGACACACCAAACGCAAGAAAATACTGATTATATAAAAATGGGAAACAAGTGGTGGAGGGGGTAGGATTCGAACCTACGTAGTCGTGAGACGACGGAGTTACAGTCCGTTGCATTTGACCGCTCTGCCACCCCTCCACATGAGAGAATTGTTTTATATATAAATCTGTTTGCTTAATCAAGAGGTGAATATAAGAAAATACAGAAAAATTATATTTTTCCTTATATAAATTAATTTTCATCAAAACAAAGATGGTTCAATTAAGCTTTTATTAGGCCTTTACATCTCATAATCAATACGTTAGCGATATAGCGCGTAAAAATCAGCTTGATAATCTAGACATGAAAAAAATTGTAAAAGATATTTACTATCAGCAAACACAGGACTTCACTTGCGGCCCTGCTTGCCTAATCATGGCTTTAACGCATTTAGGCAAAATTGACATGCCAGATAATCATTTATTTGAAATGGATATCTGGCGACGCGCGAATAGTGTTTTCATGGGGAAAGGCCACCCTGGTTGTGGTCCTTACGGTTTAGCCATTGCGGCCCGCGAATATGAATGTAACGTCAAATTACTCCTGTCCCGCGAAAATAGATTTTTCCGCCACTGGAATGTCGATCCACATAAACGGGAAACCGAGCATCTAATTGAAGAGCATGATAAAAGCAGAGCTGATGAGATGGGCTGCATCTTTGCCCCCTACCCCAAAAGCCCAGAAACACTTTCAAAGCAGATTACAAAAGATAACATAGTCATAAACCTATCCGAAGATAAAGACGACGCTGCAGGGCATTGGGTATGCAGCATTAAGCAAGAAGATGGCACTTTCCTTGTTCTTGACCCCTATATCGAGGAAGAAGACCAGTCCATAAAAACGCATAATACCAAAACATTAAGCGCAGAAGAATATTACCAAGACATGCAATATATGAAGCAGCGCGTAGCGTTGATCTTATCTTACTAATCACACTTTTTTCACGAATTGAGACTTAAGTCCCATAGGGCCAACACCAGGTATTTTGCAATCAATATCATGATCACCTTCAACTAAGCGAATATTCTTAACCTTCGTACCGACCTTCACAACAGAAGAAGCCCCTTTTACTTTTAAGTCTTTGATGACCGTTACAGTATCACCATCCTGCAATACATTACCAACAGCGTCTTTAACTTCGCTCTGCTCACTATCTGTGGATGGCTCCTCGCTTTGCGGCCATTCATGCCCACACTCTGGACACGCATACATATCCTGCATTTCATAGGTGTATTCCGAGCCACATTGGGTACATTTTGGACATTCACTCATTATTTAATCACTTTCTTGCTATGGCATTAGAAACAAAATCTAATTGCTGATGACAATAAAGACAACAGACATAATGGCAAAAAATGATTATGCACTACTGGCATTTGTAAAACAAAAAAATGACTGCTGTGATATTCGTATCACGCCGAAAGCATCAGTCAATAAAGTGGGGATTGCATTACTTTCGTAAGCACTAGCCATCACCAAAACGTAGATAGAAATTGAGCGCGGCCATATGTCGCGCTCAGAAAATAATATTTATAAAAAACTTAAGCTAGCGTTTGTGTGGTTAACGTGCACAAGACGCGCCATTAAACGAACAACCAGGGTTAGGACAGACCATTTCAGCTGTAGTCGACCCATCCGCTTGTACAATCTGTACACCTGTTGGAATTGGCGGAGAACATGCACCTGTTGGCGCAGTCATAGATGAAAACGTTTGCACGACATCAAAGTAATTTGGGTTTGCTTGTGCAACTGCAGGCGTGTTCAAGCTGTTTAGAACAGATTCCCACGTAGCCGCAGCATCAAACAAATCTGACCCGCCGCCAACATCTGCACAACTTTGTGGGTTAGAACCATTATAATAAGCACGTGGATCATTATCTTTCATTTGGTCAAAAACAACACCGTTCAAATCAACCATGTTTTTACACTTGAAGTTAATCCAAACAAACATTTGCTGATTACATTGTGCAGAAAACTGTGCATCTGTTTTCATGTTGTAATCATAACCAGACATTGTACCGCCCCCGAGAGGGTTCTGAGTGTATGCTGCTGCCGCAAGATATGCTGCGGCCGCCCCGATTGCCGCATTACCGACCTGCGTCTTTAGCAAAGCACCATTATTATCAGAATCACTAAAAATACTTCCAACAATACCTGCTGAGTGATGTGCAAAGGCATCAAAACACGAAAGCTCAAGCACACTATCCGGTTGTGTAATAAAAGATTGAGTAATCTCTACCTCACGCTGTGCTTCAATCCATGCGCGTCCAACCATAGTCTTCCATATATCAGGGTCACATACGTTTGATTCAAGGTTCTGCGCGCAAGCTTTATGTTGAGGCGGTAAAAACGGTAAGACCGCTAAAGCCAAAATGACAATGCAAAATATTTGTCGGATTGCGCGAGAATGGAAAGTAAAGTTGAACATATCTGCCCCTAGCTATGTTATAAAACGCACGCGGATAAACATCTGCGTCATTTCGCCGAACAATTAAATACCGTATTTATTGTACTATATCTTGGCGAGGTATTGCAATAAATGCTTTAACTTATTGCAAAATATAGACGATTTATTTCAACAGGTCTTCAGGCAGAATAGCCATATTGAAGTCAAAAGACACTTCACCTTCGTCTTCGTCTTTATAAACAACAGCGATAAATTCACCATCCATATACACCTCAACAGAATCATCCGCCTTATCACGACGGCGTAATGTGATTGCATCATTTGAAAAACGTTTTTGCAAAGTTTTTTGTACGCGTGTAATTTCTTCACCAGAAAAGCTCATCGACTTACTCTTTCTTTTTCTTGAATTTCTACAGTGTGGTCTAGAGTATTAACATCTTTGTGATTCAACACAAGGGGGTTACGGATATTTTCTTCACAATATGCCGCCAACGCCTTACGATCATCAAACTTTTCCGCGGCGACTGGCGCGTGAAAAACAAGCTCTACATGTGCACCCTTGGTTTTTGCAAATGCCCATAGATGCGGCGCCATGTCCATATCACCATACCATGCATATAAATCCCGCAAGGATTGCTGCTGTGCGCCTGCCCCCAGAACTGGCTGACCATCAACCGCATTGACTTTAATGGTAAAAGGCTGAACATACGCCCCTTCAGCATCAATAATTGGCGCGAGCATAGCCCCCTTTACGGGCAAAACGGCCGAACCATCACTTGATGTTCCCTCAGGAAAAAGGATGATTTTCTTTCCCTCCGCTAAGGAATTCGCGATCTTCACCGCCTCCTTTTTAACATCAGAACGTTTGCGGGAAATAAAAATTGTTTGCTGTAATTTAGACAAAAACCCAAAAATTGGCCAATTCTCTACATCTGCCTTAGCGACAAAAGAGGCCTTAAGCACCGAACCGACAACAGGAATATCTAAATAGGAAACGTGATTAGAGCAGTACACAGCTTGATGATCTATAATCTCTTCGCCCGATGCAGTGACCTTTAAGCCAAAGATTTTACACACGCCGCGCTGCCAAATGTAAGGAATACGATACGCCCCCACGCCACGGTCAAACAACATATAAACCATTTGTGTCGGTGCGCACAGCCCAGACCAAATTAAAAATGCGCTAAGCTTTATGATTGCTTTAAGTGTTTTCATGTGCCCGCATATCCCGTGCAAATTGAGAATCTGTAGGCATCTGTCCATGCGTCTTGCGCTGGTAATGTTTAAGATAACGTTCCGTCACCAAATGAGTCGGCAAAATGATACAGACATCAATCGTATTAAAATTATGATCGATAATTGCGCCCTCACCAATTGACGCGCCCAGACGAATATAGCCCTTAATCAACGGCGGCAAATTTGCAAAAACACGTTTCATATTATGGCTGATTTCGTTTTTTGGTAAAATATTCATATCAACATAAAGGTCATCCAGCGCACGCGCACGCAAAGAATCAGATGCCAAATGATAGTGATAAAGATACGACAGCTCGCGTTCTATTTTTGAAACATCCGTGCCATTAAAACTCGCGCAACCGAACATTAAATCAATTTTGTGCTCGGCCAAATATTGCGCGATACCTTCCCACAGTAGCTGTAGCACTGGGCGCGTCCTATATTCAGGCAATACACATGAACGCCCAAGCTCAAGCAAATCTGCGCCAGACTCCTTCAATCGGTGAATATCAAATTCATCCGCGGTGTAAAAATCATGCCCTTCATGAAGTTTATTCGCACGTAACAAACGATACGTTCCGACGACACCTAGATTTTCACTTTGGCGTCGATCAACAACAACCAAATGATCTGTCATGACATCGTATTTATCGAAGTCCATGCGCTTACGCGCCATTTCATCATTAGGCGTCGCACCGTATTCATCATAAAAAACCTGATAACGCACTTTTTGTGCGGCTTCTATTAAAGCTGGGCTGTCCGCTATCATTACTTGAACGTCTGCGGTATTATCGTTTTGTATAGTCATCATAAGTTTGAATATATTCGCGCATTGTTTCTTGTGCCCCTTACAGGCTATGTGTATCCTAAGAAAAAACATCCAGAGGTCAACACATTCTTTTATGTTGCCTGAACCTATACAATAAAAAGCACCACATGAAAATTCTTTTTGTATGCACCGGAAATATCTGCCGCTCCCCTAGCGCCGAAGCTTTGCTACGTTACAAAACTGTCGAGCACAACTTAAATCACTTCGCAGTAGATTCCGCAGCTATCATGGGGTATCACATCGGCGACCCACCAGACCCACGCGCAATAGAATGCGGAAAAGAATATGGCGTTGACATGTCCACATTAAAAGCACGTAAAGTGAACCCCCAAGATTTTGATAATTTTGACATTATTTTCGCCATGGATCAGGGCCATTTTCAGAGCTTAAATCAAATTTGCCCCGATAAACATAAACATAAAATTACTTTGTTTCATCAGCATGTTAATGGTATACAAAAGGATGTTGCTGACCCCTATTACGGCACAATAAGTGACTTCAAATATATGATGAAAGAACTAGACTCCGCGCTCAACGCACTCATCCAAAAACATACCTAACAGTATGTATTTATTAGCTTTTTAACAAGAAAAATGTTGTGTAAATTGTCATTTACGCATAAAATAATATATATACATAGTTACAATAGGATCAAATTAGAAATGGCTAAGATACTTGTTATTGACGACATGGAAGGCATTCGCCAAGCTATCACTAATACGCTTGAGAGCGAAGGACACACTGTAAGCGAAGCTAGCAATGGTAAAGAAGGTCAACAAGCAATTGAAGAAGAAGATTTTGACCTGATTATCACAGACATGTTTATGCCTGAAAAAGACGGGTTTGATATTATGACCTTCGCACGTGCGCGCAATAAAACCATGCCGATTATTGTTATTTCAGGCGGCGGCGTTGCTTTAACAGCTGACTGGGCCCTAACAGGCGCGGAAGCATTTGCAAGCGCAACCATCCAAAAGCCGTTTAAATCAGAAGTTCTTATACAAACTGTGAACGAGCAGCTAGCTAAAGCTGACGCATAATCCAGACATATAATCTTTATAGAACAGAACAGAACAAATAGACCCGCAGATCACGATGATGGCGGGTCTTCGAATAAGTCCATTTTTGTATCCGCATATATATAGCGCCCCTCGCCCCCTTCTAGCACGACACACCCAAGGCGTCCATGGCGATACACACCAACATCGATACCCAAGCGATGCTTACACAAATCTGGTTCTTCAAATATGGTATGCCCATGTACACAGAACGCTTCCACATCCTCTTCCCATGACAGGAATGGTTCACGTATATACATGAAATCATCCGGCTCTTGTGTATCCAACGGCTTGCGCGGATCAATCCCCGCATGCGCGAATATGTAGCCATCCTCCTGATGCGCCAATTTAAGGGACGATACAAAGGTTTTATGCGTATTCGGCAAGGCCTTTTTCAGCGCTAGTTGCAGGCGCTCTACATCGGATGGAAAATATTCATCATGCGGACGTTCATCATGCAAAACGCCGTAAGATTTAAGCGTTTTTAGTCCACCATATTTGAACCAAATAAGCGCCTCTGCCACTGGCATACCTTCGGAAAAACGTTCCAGATATGTGTCATGGTTACCACATATAAAGATGCGTTCTATACCGTCCATCTTTTGCTTTTCAGCTATTAAATTCTCGATAACATCAAAAGCGCGCGCACCGCGGTCAATATAATCGCCTAAATAAATGATTTTTACATCCCATTCTGGATCATGCGGATCGATACCCGTTTTATCCAAGTCGGTGGCGATTGCCTTTTGCATATTTTCAAGCGCATCCACATAACCGTGAACATCACCTATCGCATATATACGTTTCTTTGCTGTAAGTTCTGGGAACATATCACCCTAATATCTTGCTTGCTTTATTCTACCAATTCCGCAATATAACACATAATGGATAAGCATATAAGAATATATAGTGCCAAAGATGGCCTAAACCACATTACCCCCGACGGACACCCTGAATGCCCAGCGCGGCTTGACGCAATATACAGCCTGCTTGGTACTGCGCCATACAACACAATTGAGCGCACCACCCCCAATCTGGCCGATAACACTATGCTTAGCAAGATTCACAGCAAAGCGCATTTATTCGCCATAGATGAATGCGCGCCGCAAGACGAAGGCGACATTGAATATATTGATGGGGACACTGTCATGTCATATGGCACACTCCGCGCCGCGCGTATAGCCGCCGGCGCGGTATATGATGCGGTAAATGATATCCATGCGGGTCACAATAAAATTGGCCTCTGCATCAATCGCCCACCTGGTCATCACGCAACATATAATCAAGCCATGGGGTTTTGTTTCTTTAATAATGTTATGCTTGGCGTGGCGCGCGCGGCAGAACTTGGTTACAAACGTATTGCCGTTATTGATTTTGACGTGCATCACGGTAATGGCTGCACCGATATTTTGCAGCATGTCGATTTACCATGTTTTTATTTTTCAACCCACCAAAGCGCATATTACCCCGGCACGGGACATGTAAGCGAGAACATAGACGATAAAATCTTTAACCTGCCCCTGCCCGCTGGCACAAGCCGCGAAGATTTATGCAATGCCTATACAGATGAAATCTTCCCGCGCCTAAACGCCTATGCACCAGATTTCGTGTTCATATCCGCAGGTTTCGACGCCCATAAAGACGACCCTTATGGTGACTTTAATTTAATCGAGGACGATTATAACTGGCTGACCACTGAAATAAAAAAAATCGCCCAAACACATGCGGATGGACGATTAATATCTGTCTTAGAAGGCGGCTATAACCTTAACGCCTTAAAGGCTAGCTACGCCGCACATATCGACGCCTTACTTTAAGACGCATGGCGCAAGCGTGGGCGCTCAGTATAAAGTTTATTTACTTCGCGCTTATGGCGCTGCTTTTTTTGCTGCTGCACACGCCATGCAAATAGATTTACTTGTAATGCTGTATTAGTTTTGCTCATAGACTATCCTTCCTGATAAAAGACGAACTCCTCTATTTACTATTATAGCGCAGCAGGGCGAGATTCAGATTTGCTAATATCGCAACCCATGCTCGCCCTTTTTGCATAACATAGTAAAGAAATAGTTAACGCTAGACATGCGGTGCCCATCAGTGCTAATCAACATATATGAATAAAAAAGATGAGCTATGGACGCTGTTTCAACGACTTCCCGCACAGAATACCGCACAGCTCCGCAGTGCGTTTGATGCTGTGATATCGTGCTATGAACAGCCGCATCGCGCTTATCACAATGTAAATCATCTGCACGATTTATCAGTTGAGTTTAACAAACATGCAGACAAATTCGGCGCAGATAAAGCTGCCGTCATCGCCGCATTATTTTATCATGACATTGTATATGAATGCGCCCCTAAACAAGATGAGCAGCAAAGCGCGGCGCAAGCGAAAATAGCCCTAACACAGCTTGGCATAGATCGCGCAATCATCAACGATGCATGTCAAATAATATCCGATACCGCTGACCACAGCAGTACAGCAAGCTACGCCGCGAAACTTTTCCTTGATATGGACATGTCGATATTAGCTGCTGCACCAAACAAATACAAAGCCTATGCCGAAGGTGTCCGCGATGAGTTTTGCACAAAACAAAATTTAACGCATGATGCATTCAAAGCTGCGCGCACGCAAATGTTTCTAACGCCGGTGCTGAACGGGAAAGTCATATTCAAAACCGCCGAATATAAAAAATACGAATCAATCGCGCGACAAAACATCGCCTGGGAACTTAATAATTTTAAATAAAACCTTAGCGCAACCCATCTGAATTTCCACGATAATTTCGCTCCGGATGGTCAACGCCCAAATTGCCAATAGCGCGCACATATTCAATATAATCCGCTGGAAATTCACGTGCGCGCATCGCATCCAGAATACGCTCATGATAATCTTGATATGGCTGCACAGCTCCACAACATTTGGGAACATTATACACCAACAATTCTGAAGAAAAATCAATATGTCTAATGTAAATCTTTTGATATCTTTGTAGGGCAACACCCTCATATTCATCAAGCGCTGCTTCATCCGATTCTGATATACGATAAACCGCGCCCCAAACAATATCAGCTCCTACAGCCGAATAAAATATATTCGCCCCGCGATGTAATTGTGAAAAAGTGAAACGCCATTCAGGCAGAGCATATACCCCGATGAATTCAGCATCAGGGCAGCGCAGCGCCATTTGTCCCGCATGAATGTTTGAGCCAAACGCAAAATAAAATTCAGTTTTTCTTATCATATTGATATTCTATGCACATCTGTGTGTATCTGTCATTAACTGTCTTGTACTTCGGGCGTTTCTACCATAGAATAGCCCCGTTTTAATGAATATAAATATAAATGTGAAGACCATTATGGCCGAACAAAATATAGAGAATTTAAGCTTTGAAGCCGCCTTGGGTGAACTTGAAACCCTTGTGCAGAACCTAGAGAGCGGACAAACCAGCCTTGAAGATTCGATTAATGCTTATGAACGTGGCGTTGCATTAAAAAAACACTGCGAAAAAAAGCTAAAAGAAGCTGAATTAAAAATAGAACAAATCGCACAGAATGAAGATGGTAGCGTATCTACTACTCCATTCTCGCCAGAAAATTAATAGGAGTACCTAACATGGCGCCATCCCCAAGATCTGCATCGCCCCGCCTGCAAACCGCAATGGACGACGTTGCAGAATCGCTTGAACGCACACTTATGCGCTTGCTGCCAGACACTGACTTGCCCGAAGCACCGTTATTTGATGCTATGCGCTATGGCGTACTTGATGGTGGTAAACGCCTACGTCCGTTTATGGTGGTTGAAGCTGCGAAGTTGTTTAACGTTGATTCTTACCGTGCGCGCCGCGTTGCTGCAGCCATTGAAATGGTGCATTGCTACTCCCTCGTGCATGATGACTTACCAGCGATGGATAACTCCCCACTACGCCGCGGCAAACCTTCCGTGCATATCCAATATGACGAAGCGACCGCGATTCTTGCCGGTGATGCGCTTCTGACATTAGCATTTGAAGTATTATCAGACGCAGAAACACATGAAGACCCACGCGTACGTTGCCAATTGGTGACTGAACTTGCACAAGCTGCAGGTGGTCACGGTATGGTTGGCGGTCAGATGCTTGACCTTATTGGTGAGAACGAAGAGTTTGACCTTGGTACAATCAGCCGCCTACAGCGCATGAAAACAGGTAAATTAATGTGCTTCGCCTGTGAAGCGGGCGCTATCCTTGGTAAAGCTGGCGAACCACAGCGTAAAGCGCTGCGTAACTTTGCGCATGACCTTGGCCTCGCCTTCCAAGTTACAGACGATATTCTTGATGTGGAAGCTGACCCATCTGAAACAGGAAAACCTGCAAACCAAGATGACAATGCAGGTAAATCAACCTTCGTTTCTGAAATGGGTATCCAAAACGCGAAAGAACGCGCTGAAATGCTTGTTGGTCAAGCTGTGCGTCACCTTCATGTCTTTGGTGGGCGCGCGGATATTCTTCGTGACCTTGCGGAATACGTGCTTAGCCGCCGTATGTAATATCGCCCCACACATAAAAGCAATAAAAAAAACCGCCTGAATTAGGCGGTTTTCTTTTTACTGGTGTAATTATTTCTTATTTCGAGGCCTTAGCAAGCATAGCGGCCAATACCTCTGACATATTATTATCATTCTTGGTATTGCCTTTGGCCGCGTCCATAATGATCCCCCGCCCTTAATACGTTTTTTATTGGACATTGTGAAGAAAAAGGACTTTAATCGGCGCCTAAAGCAAAAACCCCCGAAGAACAAGGAAAAGAACTGTGTCAAAACCAGCGGAGCAAAAACATCAATCCAATGCGAAAAATGCTGACCTTTCACTGGTTTCCGAAAATAGCAAGACGCCATTGCTGGATATGGTGAACATTCCGTCTGACTTGCGTAATTATTCAACAGCGCAATTAAAGCAAATTGCCGATGAGCTACGCCTTGAAACGATTGATGCTGTGTCTCAAACTGGCGGGCACCTTGGTGCGGGGCTTGGGGTGGTTGAATTGACTGTAGCTATCCATAGCGTGTTTGATACACCTTATGACCGCCTCATTTGGGATGTTGGTCACCAATGTTACCCGCATAAGATATTAACAGGTCGTCGTGACCGTATTCGCACCATCCGTCAAGGCGGTGGCCTGTCTGGCTTTACGAAACGCAGCGAAAGTGAATATGACCCATTTGGCGCGGCGCATAGTTCTACATCCATATCTGCCGGTCTTGGTATGGCTGTTGCGGCAGATCAAAAAGGCGAAGACCGTAATGTTATATGTGTAATTGGTGACGGGTCAATTTCCGCTGGTATGGCTTACGAAGCCCTAAACAATGCAGGCGAACTTAAAAAGAAAATGATCGTTATTCTCAATGATAACGACATGTCGATTGCTCCGCCCGTCGGCGCGATGAGCAAATATCTTTCCCGCCTTGTATCATCCCGCCCTTATCTAGGTGCGCGTGAACGCGGGAAAAGCATTACTGAACATTTACCAAAGCCGCTGCGCAATGCCGCGAAATCATTTGAAGAAGGCGCACGCGCCGCATTAGGCGCAGGCACATTTTTTGAAGATATGGGCTTTTATTATATTGGGCCAATTGATGGGCATGATATGGATGCGCTTATCCCTGTCCTGCGCAACCTGCGCGATACAGAGCTTGAAGGCCCATTCCTTATTCACGCCATTACGCAAAAAGGCCGCGGCTATGAACCTGCGGAACAGGCAGCTGATAAAATGCATGGTGTATCGTCATTTGATGTCAGCACTGGCGCACAAAATAAAGGTAAGGCCGCTGCGCCCGCTTATACAAAAGTATTCGCGGATACGCTCACATCCCTCGCCCATAACGATACAGGCATTATCGGCATTACTGCAGCTATGCCGGGCGGCACAGGTATGGACGCCTTTGCGAAAGCGCATCCTGAACGTATGTATGATGTTGGCATTGCTGAACAGCACGCCGTTACCTTTGCTGCGGGTTTAGCGGCGGAAGGGTTAAAACCATTCTGCGCTATATATTCAACCTTCCTGCAGCGCGGCTATGACCAACTTGTCCATGACGTTGCTATTCAAAATTTACCTGTGCGCTTTATACTTGATCGCGCAGGGCTTGTCGGCGCAGATGGCTGTACTCATGCAGGGGCATTTGATATTGCTTATTTAAGCTGCCTACCTAATATGGTGATTATGGCGCCAAGCGATGAAGCGGAGCTCGCCCATATGACCGCAACTGCAGCGGCCTATAATGACGGCCCTATTGCACTTCGCTACCCGCGCGGCAATGGCATAGGCATTGATATGCCAGAAAAACCTGAAATTCTTGAAATTGGTAAAGGCCGCATTATCCGCGAAGGTAAAGACATTGCCATCCTAAACCTTGGTTGCCGCATGCAAGACGCACAAAAGGCTGCTGAAGAGCATAATTACACACTTGCTGATATGCGCTTTGCAAAGCCGCTTGATACAGAGCTACTGGCTGAACTTGCGAAATCCCACCGCGCGATCATCACAATTGAAGAAGGCTCGCGCAATGGCTTTGGCGCATCTGTCATGGAGTATATGGCGAATGTCGGCCTGCTTGATAGTGGTTTAAAATTGCGTTCAATGACGCTGCCCGATTTTTATCAAGACCACGATAGTCAAGATAAGCAATACGCAGAAGCATGCCTTGATTACGCCGCCATAGTTAAGCTTGCTAAAACATTATAACCATCATGCATGAAGTAAATATAGATATTGAAAAACCAACAATCATCCTGCTTGATATGGATGGAACTTTGGTACGCCATAGAAATAAATTTGTGTTAGGTATGCTTGAGCGCCTTGATGATGGCCTACTGCGCATGGGGCGTATATTCCGCATATTCCGTATTCGCCTACGCCGCAATAAGAACATCCCCAACTTCTTCCTCCCCGGTGATGATAGCGGCAAAATGGCGGCAAAACGCAAAACTATGGTTGTACATCGCGCCCTTCACAAAATGCGCCGCAAAGAAGTGAACCAAATTGTCCGCGTGTCGAGCGGCGCACGCAAGTTTTTAGAGCAAGCGCAAGAATACGGCATCCCAATGGGGCTTGTTAGCAATGGTTTAGGGCGCGGTTATGGGCACGATATTCTTAAACGTTTCCAGTTAGAAGACTTTTTTAGCAAGGCCATTTTCCGTGAAGATTACGCCTATGCAAAGCCCTACCCCGACCCGTTATTACGTGCGCTAGACGGGATTGGCCGCCCATTAAAGCCTGATGATGTTATATGGTATCTCGGTGACCGTAACAAAGACGTAAAAGCCGCCATGGCTGCGCATTATTACTTATCGAGCCGTGAAAACAAGGTGAAAAAAGTTGTGCCTTTTGCGTATGAATTATTTAGCACCGCGTTCTTTGAAGCCATTAAACAAGGCCTACCGCAGCATCACATGATTGGCTCGTTCCGAGAGTTCACAATATTATTAGAAGCCATGCACGAAGTAGATAAAAACAACAAAGCCGCCCAATAATCAGGCGGCTTTTGTTATAGTTAACTCTTTAAACTTATAGCTGCGAAAGTTTATTTGCATCCGCACCGATGGATGCTTCGCTGTTTTCAGCCAAATATGCACCGACATCTTGCGCCAAAGTTTCTGCATCACCTGCAGACAGGCTGTTTTCAGCGCCCAAGGCTGCAGATACATCAACACTGTCACTGACAACACTTGCAGATGGTTTTGATGATGGGGAAGCTGGTGAAGATTTCTCCGCAGACTGTCCATTATTCAATGTCTTGAGAATCGGCACACTGGCCAATAGCTTTGTAACGTCCATGATATCCTCTCATGTATTGACGAATAAATTCTTTATTTCCTGTAGCTTGAAGACGAAGGGACGCAAATTTTGCCGAAGCACATTCGCGCCCCCTAACCGTCAAACCATAAACCCTAGACTCTAATAGTAGCATAAAAGATTCAAATTTGCAAAATTCATCTTTACAAGTGTTGTACATTAACTTATTAAAATATAGGCAAAATCAAGCGACATTGAGGATTTTGCCATGCCGAATAACACACCCCATAAAATACAGCCTATAGTACAGAACATCCCTGAAGCGCTCACCTTTGACGATGTGCTGCTTGTCCCTGGCGAATCCGAAACCCACCCTGCTGATGTCGATACAGGGACACAGCTGACAAAATCCATTCGCTTGGCTATTCCTGTCCTATCTGCCGCGATGGACACGGTCACTGGCGCTAAAATGGCGATTGCGATGGCACAGAGCGGCGGCCTGGGCATCATCCACCGCAATATGAGCCCTGAACAACAGGCACAGCGCGTAAAGCGCGTAAAACGGTTTGAATCTGGCATGGTGATGAACCCGATTACCATCTCCCCTGATGCAACGGTGAAAGACGCGCTTGAATTAAAAAGCATTCATAAAATTTCAGGCTTCCCCGTTACGGAAGAAGACGGCACGTTAGTCGGCATATTGACGAACCGCGATATACGCTTTGTTGAAAATCTTGATACACCTGTACGCCAATTGATGACACATGATCCGTTAATTACGGTTAAAGCAGACACAACACGCGACGAAGCAAAAAAACTTCTTCAGCAGCACCGCATTGAAAAGTTAATCATTATTGATGATAATAAAAAATGCATCGGCCTGATGACTGTGAAGGATATTGAGAAATCCCACCTTTTCCCGCATGCAAGTAAAGATAAAGAAGGTCGCCTTTTGGTCGGCGCCGCGGTAGGCACAGGCAATAGCGCGATTGAACGTATTGAACTTATGGCTGATGCGGGCTTAGATGTCGTCTGTATTGATACCGCACATGGCCATGCGCGCAATGTGATTGAGACTGTGGAGCGCACAAAGAAGCTAGGTTTTAAAAACCTGCAAATCGTTGCGGGGAACATTGCAACGGCTGATGCCGCGCGCGCATTAATTGACGTTGGCGCAGATGCGGTAAAAGTCGGTATTGGCCCGGGATCAATTTGTACAACGCGTGTTGTCGCAGGCGTTGGCGTACCGCAATTAAGCGCGATTATGAATGTGGTTGAGCATTGCCAAAAAGTTGATGTTCCAGTCATTGCCGATGGCGGGATTAAATATTCTGGTGACCTTGCCAAGGCGATTGCTTCGGGCGCGAGCTGCGCGATGATTGGGTCAATGTTTGCAGGCACAGACGAAGCCCCTGGTGAAGTTATTCTTTATCAAGGCCGTTCATATAAAACCTATCGCGGTATGGGGTCAGTCGGGGCCATGATGCGTGGGTCAGCTGACCGCTACTTCCAAGGCGGGGTTAGCGAAGCACAAAAGCTTGTCCCTGAAGGCATTGAAGGCCGTGTCCCTTACAAAGGCCCGCTTTCAACCGTATGCCACCAATTAGTCGGCGGCCTGCGCTCATCTATGGGCTATGTCGGCGCAGCGACCATCCCAGAAATGCAGGAAAAAGCACAATTCGTCCGCATGACTGGCGCAGGGTATCGCGAAAGCCATGTCCATGACGTGACAATCACGGCTGAAGCACCTAATTATCGGACAGAGGATTAAGCTTACCGAAACACATTAAACTTCGGATCAAGCTGAGGGGATAGCGCGTTTTGATATCCGCTAAGGCCGTGCTCTAATTCAGGCAAACGACCAAAAGCCACTTGCGGTAAATAATGCAATATCTCACGGATGGCTTCAGCATTTTTAATCCCATTCTGCGCGGCTGATGCGCCGATAATGTTTAGCGGTGCATTATCCAGAGTGACAGGATCAAAAAGCTTTGGAAAAAAATTAGCGATTGCTGTTAATGGATCATATAGATTAAAGTCCTTTATCTGCACCATTAAATCATCTGCGTTTTGCAGCAGCGCATTCAGATCTTGCGTTGGGTCATGTAAATATGTAGCCGCGAACCACTCTGGCGTCAGGCGTGGATGATCTTTATACTGCAACACATCTTCTAATAGAGCGTGGATCATATATTTCTGCATGGCCTCTAAGCGCTGCGCCGTGGGATGACCTGAAGCGGTCAGACTGCTGTAATATTCAGGCAAGACCTGCACCGCATAGGCCGCTTCACGCGTGACTATCGTTGTTGGGATATTTTGCAGCTGTAATTCTTTATATAAACGGCGCGCAGCATCGCTTACCATATTACTAGGGTCGAGGTTTAAATGATGCCCAAAACGGTTGTTGGAAGCCAAATCTGGGATAACATGCCCATCAGCATCACGCTTAAGTTCATTGTTATCATTAACCTCTACACCGCCCATTATAACGACATCTTTGATCGCGGCCTTAAACAAGTCAGGGTTACAATATAAGAAAATATCTGCATCCTGCATGGCAGATATCAGCATTAAAGTAATTTTCTGATTATCTGCTGCCGCTTTTTCGCAAACGGTCTTTAATAACGCCTGACCACTTTGCTGCAAATCACTTGCATGAACACTCTGCAAATAAGGGGCATTAAATTCATAAGAGCGTAAAACATGCCCCGCATCACCATCTGTACCCATAGCGACAGGAATGCTATCTAGCTCAAGCGCAGATATTTGCGCCCGCACGGCTTTGTTAAATAAAGGCGCATGGCCTGTTACATCCATAGCAGCAAAGCTGTTAAACATGCCTTTCATCAACCGCGCACGCGTGGACAATGGCGTTTGATTAACAATAACGCCCTTTATATTGGCCAAACCTAATCGGCTAAGCCCGATCAGCTGAAGGAAAAATACTTCGTCATCAGGGTCACGGCCAAGGTCAGTGACCACGACAATATTTTGTGCATTTTTACGTTTATGAATAGCTTTTGATAAAGCCTCAAGCATGTAATGATTTCCCTGTTTCTTATATTTATCACCTCTAGCATATTAACCATAAAATCGTCAAGCAAATGCCCCTTGATTTTACCGCATCTAAATTTTATTGTGGCGGCGTAAGCGAACAAATCAGAGTAAAGACAATGAATGAATCAGCACTTCAACTTTGGGAACAAACATTAACCGTCTGGCATGATGGCCTATGGGGCGTTGATATTGGACGTATGATTTCGGCCGTTGCCATTTTATTTGGTTTCATGCTCTTGCGTGGGCTGTTTAGCCGCTATGTGTTAGGCAAACTGCACAAGCTGACCGATAAGACCAAAAATGAATATGATGACCGCATTGTTGATGCGCTTATTCCGCCCGTACGCTTTGTTCCAGTTGTGATGGGTATTTTCTTCGCCGCGCATTATGCGGGGCTGAATGATAGTTCCCCTGAAATGTTCTCGCGCATCATACGCTCGCTTATCGCGTTTAATATTTTCTGGGGCCTTAACCGCATTATAATGCCGCTTTCACATGCATTACGCCGTTTGAATGAAATTCTCACGCCGACTATGGTGCAGTGGCTGTTTAAATTCTTATCTGTGCTGACCATATTCCTTGGCGCTGCGATTATTCTTGAAATTTGGGGCATTAAAGTTGGCCCGCTCCTCGCCGGTTTAGGGATATTGGGTGCGGCCGTTGCCTTTGGCGCGCAAGATTTATTCAAAAACCTGCTTGGCGGCATTACCATTTTGGCCGAACAGAAATTCCACCCAGGGGACTGGATTAAGGTTGATGGCGTAGTTGAAGGCACAGTTGATGCAATCGGGTTCCGTTCAACACAGGTGCGCCGTTTTGACAAAGCGCCCGTACAAGTGCCAAACTCGACCCTGTCTGACGCCGCGATTACCAACTTCTCTCGTATGACCAACCGACGTATTTACTGGAAAATCGGCGTTGTTTACGGCACATCGGTTGACCAGTTAAAAATCATTCGTGACGGCATCATGGATTATCTCCAAAACAGCGATGAAATTGAACAGCCGCCAAAGGTTGCGCAATTCGTGCGCGTGGATGCATTTAATGATAGCTCAATCGACTTTATGATTTACACCTTCACAAAAACCACAGATTGGGGCGAATGGCTGCGCGTAAAAGAAGAATTTGCCTTCTTCATCAAAGAGCTTGTCGAAGAAAAAGCCGGCACGAGCTTCGCCTTCCCAAGCACATCTCTTTACATTGAAAGCATGCCGAATGGTGATGCACCAGAGGCCTTTGTTCCACCCAACGACAATAAAGCCGTATAAATACAAAAAGCCGCCTATAAAATGGGCGGCTTTTTTTAATACTGTTTCGGCTTATTTTAGCGGGCGGGCTCAATCATCGCCAATTTTATCGGCTGCACATCGGATTGTACAACCTCCACAGTGGTATTCACTGTTTTACCTGCTTGATATGTCCATGCAGCTAAAGGTGACAGCAGCGTCGCTGTAGCGACAACACTCACGAGAATTATTTTTGATAGCCCAATAAATATTGGGTCATTATCATTCATCATCCATTTATTTATATTTTTAAACTTACGATTAATCATAGCAAGCCCTCCCTTTAGTTAATATTTTATTAACATTTTAAGTTATGGAATGTCAATAAAAATCCACGCAATATATCCACATTTTCTCGAACACATTTTTTCCCCCAGCGTATTTTGAGAAATTGCCAACTTGCCATAAGCTATGCAAATGTCATTCCACCTGCTATTCGGTAGAAATGTCGTTATTAACTTCACCCGCTAACTTGCCTAGCGCCGCTGCAAACTGCTAAATATAGGCATGGCCAATACTGAAGCGCTGAACGCTGAAAACCAGAAAAAGCAGGATGAATATACGCCTGAAATACACTTGCCCGCCATTCCGGCCGTTTGGGCAACGCATAGCGCCGTACATATTTTAAGCGTTGAGGGGGAAATTAAAGCCTACCCAATTACGCAAGCTGCGCAAATTCTGCACGGTCAATCTGTTCTGGTTTGTCATGCGCCCTATACACTCAAAAAAATACCGCGCCTTAATGTGCAGGCTTTTGATCTGCTTGAGCTCTATGCCTTTGTTGAACCGCTTCAACCACTTGTGCCAACGCCGCATGGCCTTGCCACGGCTTTGGGCTTAGATGCGCCCCATAACCCAGATGATTACCTCATGGCCATGGTTGAGGCTGTACCAACGCTGCTTGAACGCCTCGCTGCCCTGACCCTGCCCGAACGTATCTTGCTCGGCAAACTTGCGGGCGCGATGGGGCTGCGTGGACGCGGATGGGTCTGGAGCGAAGCTGTATGCGCGGCACTCGGCACGCCATTTGACCCAAAAGCTGAAATAAAAATGCGCGAAGTTGTCGATTGGGACAACTTCCCTGAATGGGACGATGTCCCGCCAATGCCGCCGCCTGACCATTACCCCGTAACGGGTGATGAAAGCCGTGCGCGCCTAAATGAATTACTTGAACGTAAAGGCCATAAAACCGTCACGCGCCTGTCACAGCAAAATTATACGACGGAAGCGAGCGCCGCATTCGCCCCTATTAAAGAAGAAGGTCAACCGAATATTGTTTTGGCCGAAGCCGGTACAGGTACAGGCAAGACACTCGGCTACCTTGCCCCTGCGAGTGTCTATGCGGAAAAGAATAAAGCGCAGATATGGGTATCGACCTATACACGTAACTTACAAAAACAAATCGCTGAAGATTTAGAGCTTCTCTACCCCGATGAAACACAGCGTAAAAACTTAACCGCAGTACGTAAGGGGCGTGAGAATTACCTCTGCCTTCTAAATTTAGAAGACGCAACAAAATCGCTGCCGCTGCTCACCAATGTGACGCAGGCCGTTGCGGGTGGATTGATGCTACGCTGGGCGATGAAGTCCCCTGATGGGGATTTAACGGGCGGCGGTTATCACGGCTGGCTTGGCGGTCTGTTTGGCCACGCCAATACACGCGGCCTATCTGACCGCCGCGGGGAATGTATTTATTCCGCATGTAGCCATTATCGCCGCTGCTTTGTTGAGAAAAATGTGCGGAGCGCCAAGCAGGCATCCATTGTCATTGCCAATCATGCTTTAGTGATGGTTAATATGGCGGCATCAGCTGACCCAGCTGCCCTGCCGCCACGTTATATATTTGACGAAGGTCATCATTTATTAAGCGCCGCCGACAGCGCCTTTAGTGCCAATATTTCAGGGCAAGAATGTTATGATCTCCGCCGCTGGCTTCGCGGCCCTGAAGGTGGCAGTAAGCGCCGCGCCCGCGGCCTTAAAAAACGTTGTGAAGATTTACTACCATCGGCGCAGGCCGAAGAAGCATTGGAAAGCGCCCTCGCCGCAGCAAGCTTGCTGCCATCCGAAGGGTGGTTACAGCGCCTACGTAACGACACACCGCAAGGGCCTTTTGAAATATTCTTAAGCAGCCTTGCCAAACAGGTCTATGCCCGCACGCCTGATCAAAATGGCAGCTTTTATAGTATTGAATGCAGCCCCTTCCCGCTTGCCGATGGCATGGTTGATAAAATCAACGACCTAAAAGCGACCGTGTTAAAAATACAGCGCCCGTTACTAACCTTGATTGATGAGCTTGATAACCGCCTTGTTAATGATGCGGATAGCCTTGGCAGTGAAACCCGTCAACGCATCGAAGCCTTAGTCGTCAGCCTAGAGCGCCGCGCTAAGATCATGCTTAAAAACTGGATGGATATGCTCGACACCCTCCGCCGCGCGGAAGAAGAGCTCGCCAATGATAATTACAGCGCGGATAAAACAGCCCTAGGCGCAAATACAGATACCGTAGACTGGTTTGAGGTTAGCCGCGTGGATGGGCAGGATTATGACTGTGGGTATTTCCGTCATTATAAAGACCCACTTAAACCGTTTTCGGATACTATTCGCAACCACGCGCAAGGGCTGCTTATTACATCAGCCACACTGACGGATCAGAACACCGATGATGATACACGCTGGCGCGATGCCTTCGCCCATAGCGGCGCGCGCCACATGGATAAGTTCGTCAAGAAATGCAGCTATGATTCTCCATTTGATTACAAAGAAGCCACGCGCGTTTTGGTGATTAATGACGTGAATAAAAACGATCTTGACCAAGTGGCCGCGGCGTATGAAGTTTTATTTAAGGCTTCTGGCGGTGGCGCGCTCGGCCTATTCACAGCAATACAACGTCTGCGCGCCATCCATAGCCGCATTGCGCCAAAACTAGAAAAGTCTGGTTTATCATTATATGGACAACATGTGGATGCTATGGAATCTGGCACATTGATTGATATTTTCCGCGCTGAACCGAATAGCTGCCTGCTTGGCACGGATGCCGTGCGTGACGGGGTTGATATACCGGGAGATTCACTCCGCCTATTGGTTTATGACCGTGTGCCATGGCCGCGCCCTGACCTGCTACACAAAGCACGCCGCGAAGCCTTTGGGCAGCGTGTCTATGATGAACGCAGCGCCCGCATGAAAATCAAGCAAGCTTACGGCCGCCTAATTCGCCATGAAAATGACAAGGGCGTTTTTGTCATGCTCGATAGCGCATTGCCCACACGCCTAACCAACGCCTTCCCTGAAGGGGTAGAGGTTCAGCGCATCGGTATCGCAGAAGCAACAAAAATCATTGAAAAGTTTTTGCAAATAGCTTAAAACATAAATATGCAAAATAAAAAGAATTCAAATACCGCGTACGACCACGTCCTCGCCGTTGAAGGTGGGGGGACAAATTGCCGTGTGATTTTAGGGACAAAAACAGGGCAAGAAATTGGCCATGTAAAAATCCCAAAAACCGCGAATATTGCCTATGGTGATGGGTCAGAAGCTACAGCGAATATTCTCGAAGGCCTATTTAAGCTAACCAAGACACATAAAATAGACATTCAAAAAACACATATAGCACTCTGCCTAGCGGGTGTGTCTCATGCAGAAAACTGTGCGCGCCTCGTCAGTGCATTTAACAAGAATGCTGCGCCGAAGCCTGTATTCCAGAGTGATGCCGTTGCAGGGATTATAGCGCTACAACAAAGCCGCGATGACGCATGTGCCATTGCAATTGCTGGTACAGGGTCAATTATAATGGGGTTAAAAGATAACACTATTTATAGAAGCCTAGGACGCGGCTTCCCCGATGGTTTGTTTTCTGGCGCTATTATTGGTTATGATTGTTTAGATCTTTATCTACAAGCGCCTGAGCTTTGTGCAGATAAACAGCTTAGCACGGCATTTGAAAACTTTATTGAAACACATAAAATACGCGGTAATGGTGGCAGCGTTGAGAAGGACTCTCTCAGCAGTGTACAGGCAAATTATTATGCGCAGCTTTTCCCCGCTATTTTGAAGCATTACCAGAGTACGAAGCATAAGGAGTCACCATTTAAAGCCTGTTTACAGACGCATTTAGACGGTTACGCGAATATGATTAACCACTTCAGTGCAAAGTCAGGCATATCAGAGTTTGGTTTTGTCGGTTCAGTGGCGTTATCACTGCGCGAAGAGATTGAAGCTAAACTTAATAAAGACATTCACTTCACGCAGCATGAACCTGACGCCTTACAAGGTGCATTTAACTTTGCATTGCGCACAAATAAAGATCGTGACTATCTGTCACTAGACACGCCATCTATATCGCTCGACACGCATTATAAACCTACATTCTAGATAAAAGAAAAACGCTGCGATTTCTCGCAGCGCTTGGCATCTCATTCAAAAAAAGGTATCAGCATTTTTTTAAGACGCTTTTTTCAGTAAATTATAAGCCTTCTTAAATTTAAGGGGCTTATCCGTTTTTTCAGCGGAACAATTCTTAACCAAATCATCCCATTTACGGTATTTCTTTATATTAATCTGTGACAAAATCATGGCTCAATTCTCCCCCTGAAAGCATGTATTGTTATATCTGCCACTAATGTAGCATAAGAATAATAACATTGTCAAATATTATGTAAAAATATTTTTCCTATGCAGAATTATGCAATAGTAAGCGTATTGCTTTTCACATCGTAATAAACGGCTTTGTCACCCTCGACAGAAAGCAAGTTGCCTTTATCTGCCTGCGCGTATTGCTGTTCTAGTTGCGATTCAGGCAAATCATTCGCCGCGAAAATAGCATTACTAACACCGTCAACATATGGCATTAATAAAGATGAACCCAAACTTGCGGCAACAGAGGCACCAATCATACCTGCAAACATTTGTGTTTGTGGGTCGCTATTGCGTGTCAATCGACGTGCGCCCATGCCACCTAGCATAAAGCCACCGTAAATTAAACCTGTGCTGCCCGCGATTGATGTTGCGTAGATAGCCGTTTTAGAGAAGATATTCGCGTCATAATTCTCATAAGACACAGGTGATGGTCCTATAACCGTCCAAAGGCTTGCGAATGCTAAAGACAAACCCAATGTCGGGTTTCTTTTTACAAGATAGTCTTTTGCGTTCTCAAATGTCTGCTTAAGTGATTTCATAATGATCTCCCTGAAATATATTTTTATTAATTGTCATTGGTTATAGCAGCCCTGTGCCTTATGTCAAGCGAATGCGGTGCAGTGTATATTTTATTTGCCTAAGCTCCACGCCACCGTTATAAATACGGTCTAGTCCCTCGCGCCTAGAAATAAAATTTAATAACAATACGAGTAATAAAGAACATGCAGACCATTACTGTCTATGCTGGATCTTCCGGCTTTGCACCTGAAACACATAATAATGCCGCGCGCGCATTAGGGCATTTATGCGCAGAAAAAGACATCACGCTATGTTATGGCGGGATGAATGCGGGTTTGATGTATTTAGTCGCTGAAGCATGCCGCCGTAATAATGGCCGAGTTATTGGTATCATACCATCGAAATTACGTGATAGTGAGCGCGTACATAAAGAATTAGACGAACTTATTACAGTCGAAACTTTGTGGGAACGTAAACGTGAAATGTATTATCGCGCGGATGCCATATTCGCTTTGCCGGGCGGCTTTGGCACATTTGATGAAGTGGCGGAAATACTTTATTGGGGCGTGCTTGGCTTTCATAAAAAACCAATGGTGATGGTGAATATTGATGGCTATTGGGATGACTTTATGGATTTCTTCCAAAATAAAGTCCATCAAGGAACTGAAGAATTAGGCAAAGTTACAGACTTTCTAATCGAAGCAACATCCGTCGAAGACGCCTTTGCCAAGGCTGAAGCATGGCAAGCGCCTGCATATGCAGGCAAACGTGATGACCGCGCTGAACAGCTGCCGCATTTTGAAGATGCCTTTAGTGATGATTTGCTAAACGCCATTATTATTGATGATGCGAGCGGCCAAGGCGTGTATCAGGCGGCGACTGCGCTCGCCCTGCGTCAACTGGGTAAACACAGCCTCCCCATCGGCATATTGAATAATAAAGGCGCATTTGACCCGCTGCTTAAATGGATTGATGATGCATCTGCCGCGCGTTATATCACCGCCAAATGTACTGAGCTTTTTGCCGTTGCGTCGGATCAGCAAGTTTTGTCACAGAAGCTAGACATTCTGGCCAAACATCAAATAGACCTCCACGAAGAAAAATGGGGCGATAAGCCAGAGTTTTAAAACACAAAAAAACGCGGTGCATATGATATGACCGCGTTTTTTGTAAATTCTATAATACGTTATTTCGGTGTAATGCCGTTTACAACCAATACATTTGCCACTTGCTGTACAGCTGATGTTAATGCTTGGTCGTTTAATTCAGTCTTGTTTATGACATCGTTAAACGCAAGAACTAGCTCTTTCATTTCACCAAGGTTAGGTTGTGCCTTGCTTGTATCTGGTGTTACGCCAATTTCTTGCGCCTTGCTGATAAATTCGCCGCCCAATGCATTAAATGCATAAACGCCGCCTTCTGTCTGACCATAGCTTGGCATAAGCTTCGCCAATTTACCTGAAATTTCTTGGAAGTTTTGTTGTAAGGACATGTTCGATCTCCGTTTCCTATGTTGAGATCACGCGGCTCTAACATGTAATACGTAAAGTATCAAGCTTTTTCTATCATTCGTTATATATATGCTCGCCCTTTACTTTTATGTCCGTTTCTATCTTGCGATCTATTTTTGCACTATGCTCCTCTTCCTCAATATAAAAGAACTTACTCTGCGCCTTTTTCTCGTCACTGCGTTTGTACACGTAAATGCCAAGGACGGATAAGGCAACCGCCCAGATCGTACCGAGGCTTTCAATCGCTTCGATGACTAGAATCGCTTCGCGTGTGTTGAAAATCATAATATAGGCCACGCCGAACATTTGCGCCGCCCATGTTAGCGCCATTAAATAACCGAATGTTGGGCGCATACGGCGGACATAAGGGTCGTTAGAGGCAATTTCCGCGCGCAGGGACTTGTTGACCTCCCCCGCTAATTTAGTTTGCTCTTCTATCTTCAGGCGGGCCATTTCTTCTAAATGACGGTTGGCTTCGCCCAGCGCCTCCCCGCTTAATCCGCCAGTGTTAATTGTGTTTTGTAAGTCATCAAGGGCATCCGCCGTTGTTTGCGCGGATGGATGGTTCACACCGCGCAATACGCCCGATACAATTTCTACCAAAAATGGCAGGCCAAGCTGCGCTAATATATTTATTGCCATGAATAAGTCCTCTTTTTTCTAAACATTGACCAGACGGTAAAAGATATGCCGCCCAAGTACGGCGGTGGGTTTGTTGTCTTTTACCCAATATGGGCTGCTTATGCTTGCCGCGTGATAATGGGTTGCGCCGCCCGTGACGTCTTCGCCTAATACATCTGCTACGGCGCGGCGGGCAATGCGGATGGCGGTGACGAAATAAATGTCGTTTTCTGCGCTTAACTGAATAAGTTTTGCGCGGTTAGGGTCATCTTTATTCCAACATGAAAACTGAAACGGTTTTTGGCAGATTTGGACGATATCATTGCCCCACCAATAACCGCCTAGTTTTTTGCTTATCTTCATACGGTTCAGGATGACCTGCGCAACGGCCTGCATACCGGCGCTACCCTCACCGCGCGCTTCGCCCCATAATGTGCGGGCAAGCGTATCCACGGCTATTTCATTGTAGAAATTCTGCGCTTTGGCGCGGTCTTCATTTTGTTTTGGCACAAGGCCAAACGGTTTTAAGGTACGTTTTTTCATTTTGATCCCCATGATGTGAACGTTAAACAACAAAAAACGCCGCCCGAAGGCGACGTTTTCAAAACTCTATATATTCTATTTGATTAGCTTTATTTCTTATTAAGCTGCGCTTTTAACCAACTATAACCTTTGCCCGTTGCACTAAGCGCTTTACCTGTATATTCCGTTGTAGCGCCAAGCAATTGACCACCGTAATGCTTCGTATAAGACGCCGTATTTTTGGGTACAGATACGCTTAAATTATAATCACCAATTTTATCGTTTAGTGCAGAAAGCGTCTTTTCGTCTTCCACGCGTGCATACACGTTTTGCACACGCTTAACGAGGATCTCATCAAGGATATGATTGCCGACATCAACGGCTTCTGCCCCTGAAATTTCAGCCATGGATTTAAGCATATCTTGCTGTTCTGCTTTTAGGCATAACACTTCTGCCGCTTCATCAGACGCAGCGACTTCAAGCAAGCCTTTATAATTTGCACGCACCAAAATATTCTCGCAACGCGCGTTATAATCATAGGCACCGATAAGGGCTTCATAATTCGCCTTATTGTCTATCTTATCGAGTGCTTCGAGAATTTTAGGGCTAGCATTAATTTCATCTAATCCCTTCATCGCTGTCGATAAACCTGTATAGACATTCACCAAATAATCATTAGCCTTTTTATCCGCATATAATGCGGTTTCAATCGCCGCTGTTGTATCAAGGATTAACTGCTTATCTGCTTCTACACGCAGTTTAACCAAAGCGCTACTTAGAACAGATTTCATTTGTTTTAACAAAACCGCGCCAGACGATACAAGGCCATCTTCCGCGGCTTTGCCGACTAACATTTCATCCGCATAGATGGCATCCCACCCCGTGGCGGCAATAGCAACTTTATCTTGCAGTGCTTTGACTTGAAGGTCACCAGCCCATGTGTCCATGTGCTTAACGGAATCTGATATATCTGCCGTTTTATCTGCCACGCGTTGCCACGTTTTTGATAGCTTATCGCCTAATCCATTGAATTTCATTTTTTACACACTCCAAAATTAATTGTTATTTAAAAGCCGATATAGCAAAACCATATATTTTATACCAGCTTTTAAATCAGCCTTTTAGTCTGGTGTATTACCTTTATTGCGCTGTTTTGCGAACCAACCCAGCGCTTCACCAGCGATTGCCTTAGCACCGTTTGAAAGCTGTGCACTATAATGCGCAGCATAAGCCATTGCATTTGACGACACTGACATTGACAAGTTATATGCACCAATATCTTCGCTTAGGTTATATAAAGCGTCTGCACTGTCTGCATCATAATCATTACGGTACATATCAGGGGCAAGATAATGTTGCAAATGTCTCATAACAAATATACCTGTAGAAACTTTTTCCGATGCCGGTACATTACCTATTAGCTCATTAATAGTTTCTTCTGCATGACAGGGCAAAGCTAAACCCGCTTTTTCTGTATGCTCACTTAACATGATTTCCGCAAGTTTCGCAGGCTTACATTTTGCAGCGACTGCAGCGCAGCGCTGTTCATAGTTAAAACCTTTGACTAAAGTCTCAAATGTTTCTTTATTGCCGCCTTTTTCAAGGGCATCCATAACCTTTTTATTACCGCTTAAATCACTTATCTCTGCAATAGACAAACTAGTTAAATGATATGTATCGAAAAGCGCATTAACATCCAAGCCAGACTTCACATTTGTAACCTTGCCCAAGTTGATGATTGTTTCACCTAGCGCTTCGCCATCTTTAACGCCTGTAACGCGCGCCTGTGCCAATGTCAGCATATCTTTAATTGATGATAAAACGTCAACGCCTTTCGCGCAGCCGCCCGCATCCTTGTCACTAACGCCATTAAGCATTTCATCCATGTAAACAGATAACCAATTCATAAGAGCTTGGTCCACGCGGCCGCGAATGGTATCAAGCTGAATTTTATTCGCTGCTATTGTCGGGTTTTCAGAAACCTCATCATATTTATCTTTTAGCTGCCCCGCTGCAACTTGTGCTTGGTCAGCAACTTGCTTGCCCATTTCAGTTGCTTTATCAACTGCATTGCCAAGCTTACCTTTTAATTTATTCAGATTTTCTTTATCCCAAAAGCCCATTACACACTCCACTAGTTACCATAAGTTAAAATTCTGCGCAAAAGTTAACAAACTTTTAACGTTATGTCAAATACTATTTTTGTCCCTTTAAGGCTTCTGTTTTTAACGCCGTCTGGTCAAGCTTAGCCTCAATACGAAGCAAGTGACTGGTAAGACGATCCTCAAGGCTATGAACATGGGAAAGGCGAGCATAGGATTTTGCGGTTTCGAGTTTATGAGCGTTCAATCCATCGCGTAATTGCATGGTTCGCGCCTCAAGCAATGCTTGCATATCACGCAGCGCCATTTCTCCTTGCGTTTTTACGCGCCAGATGAGCCAGAATAACGCGCTCATCGCGGGAACATCAACAACCGATATCCACCATTGTAAATCCAATGTCGGCATGTTTATACCTCCTTATATTTAAACTGAAAAATCGCTATCGGCCATGTGTTGGCCGCCGCTGCCTTGCCATGCGGGGCGATGGCTGCGGCTGTGTGTGAGGGCGCGGATGCGGACGGGTTCGGCGGCAAGTGCGCCAGCAGCAGCATCTAGGCCATCATCATGTGCGCTAGTTTTTTCTGGTCGCCATTCTTGCATTTCACGGATGAAGGGCGTTTTGATGACGCTATCATGAACATAGAGCGCCCGCGCCGCCATGACGGCATCAAAAGCCTCGATTATCCGCACGGCTTTCGGACGGCGGTTAGATAGCTCGATAACTGACGTGGACACACCCGCCGCAGCTAACTCACGGCGGAGGATGTTGGGTAGAAAGCGGCCCAGGCCGTTAATCTCTATCGTAATTGACGGCAGCATTAATGCCGCGGCGATTTTGACGACTTGGCGACATTGCTGCGTAGCTTCGTCTTCGCTGCTACCGGCCTCGCTTTTGATATAGGCGCAGCGATGCAGGTAATAACGCCCCGCGTCATCACTAAACACAACCGCGAGGACGGAGCTATCGCCCTTCCCCTGCGCGGCGGCAAAGGCTGGATCCCAAAAGGCTGAACTAGACACAAGCCGCGTTCCGCCGAGCCATAATTGCGCGCGCCCTGCCGCTTGTTTATAGGTCAGCTCTTCATCATAGACCGTCAGATCTTCAGGATTAAGACGACCTTCATTGATGGACACAGGCTGCAACATCATCTGGCTTTGAAATTTATTGGGGCCAGTATGGGTTTTAATGCGGTCTATATCGGCGATGGTATAACGTTCCGGCCATGCGGGTGCACCTTCGGGCGTAATGATAGGGCATAGCAAGCGTTTAAAGTCCTGTAGAAACGGTACATCTTCGCCAATTTCTTTGCGCGGCGCATCGGCATAGATAGAGTAATAATGATGCGGCGTCCCGACATAAAGCCGTGTGCCGCCCTGCACGAGCACATAATCAATCTCAAGAAGCTTTTCGCGAAGATCAGCGCGTTTTTCGGCTGTGTCACAGGTTTTGGGCACTTCAACATCATCACATATAACTACCTCAGCACGGCTGCCAGTAATATTTGCGGTAATGCCCTTGGCCTGCATAGATGGGTCGCGCTTTTCTTGGTCACGTTTAATGGTGAAGCGGTCAGACGCCCATTGTTCTTTCTTTTCTGGCAGTAAGTGCTGCGTCAGCATGTGTCGTTCGATGATTTTTTTGACATTGCGCACCATTTTGCGGGCGAGGTTTAAGTCAGCCGCGAGGACGAGAATGCGTAAGTTCGGATCAGTAAAGAGCAGCCATGCACAAAACAGCCCGACAATGGTTGATTTACCGCAGGAGCGAAACGCCATCAGCAGTAAATAACGGTCATCATTTTTCCATGCTTGTTCCAACCAATGGGCAATACGGTAATGCACATCTGGCGTTGATAGGCCTTGCCCCCTGTTCCAAATGGTCAGGAACAGCGGGAATGAGATCATGTCAGTGATAATCCTTTTCTTAAAATTAGGACATAAAAAAAGCCCTGCTCATTGCAAGGCTTTTGAATAAAAGATAATGGGCGTTCTTAGAACTGATTTGGATCAAATTTCTGACCTGTCGCTTTAGGCTTCTTCGGCGCGTCCACATCACCCATTTCTGCATCAGCTTGTGATTTTTTAGGCTGATCTACATCCACACCTTGTGAAGGCGTTTTATCTAAGAAATAGTGTTTAGCAAAGCCAATTGCGAACTGCGTGCCCTTACACGTTGCAGCCGCTGCAAATGTATTGGTCAGAAGCGTTGTGCCAAAAAGCCCCCATGTTGAATATGCTGCGCCAATACCGGCAGCAAGAACCCCGACAGATACAGCTTTTTCAACTGGCGTCTTCGCCTTTGCAAACGGAGAGTATAGCACCTTGTTTACAACTGGGTTGTTGTGCGCATTGTATAATCCTACAGCTGTAACTACAGCAAAATCTTTGGCGCGTACAGCTAACTTGCCTAAGCCTGAAAAGAAGTTAAACACGTTTGTAAGCCTAGAATTTGACTTCTCTTGCGGGTCATTTTCTAAGTCTTTTAAAATATCTTCTGGTTGGTCTTTTTTTGGTGTGCTCATTTTATCACCTACATCATCCCTATTTAAAACTATGAAACCTTATTTACACAATATGTTATTTTATGTCAATAGTTTTCCCATAATTATTTTATTTTTTCACTATAATGATCTAATTCACTTTGTGCTTCGGCAATTAAACCCGCTAATAACGCGTCATCAGGATCTTCCTTGGCACGGTTATCCAATAAATCTGCCCATTTAGCAAGTTTAATTAATAATTCGATATGCGCGATGGCAACCTTGCAGGCACTATGATGCGCCGAAAAGCTTTTGGCATCTTCGGGCGCATCTTCGCTAAGGACAAAACGGTGGTAGGATTCCAGACTATGCTTAATCGCATCTGGTAGAAACTTGGCGATTTTATCACGTGAGGATTCCTCTAAAGACTTACTCATATAAATACCTTTCCGGATTAAAGGGATTAGAAGCGCGAGACGATGTACCATGCCGCGCCGTTAGACACGACCGTGATTGCTTCATAGTGGCTTGTTAGATTCTGTGCATAGCCATCTGGCCCACTGCCGCCCTGTTCACTCACCGTCACATAATTTGATGATGGGTCCGTCTTTTTGATGGTAATGACACGGCCCACAGCCTCGACCGCATCGGCAGGTGGAAGGCGTGCGGTTAGTGCCCCGCCGTAAGATGACAGCAGGTAAATATCGACAGCCATGTCAATATCATATGTGCCTGTCCCTTCGTAGAAACGCGTATTCCCCGCTGATCGGTTAGATGCAACAACATGCCACCCCGCCCCGTTAGACACCATGGTGACATAGTCATTTTCACCGCCAAGGAAGAAATCAGCGCCATCAGGGCCATCACCGCCGCCTGCTTCGCGGATGGTGACAATATTGCCTGATATATCAATTTTCTTAACCGTTATACTGACCCCTTCAGCGGTGCTTGCCAAAGGCAGCTCCACCACCAACGCGCCACTGTAAGAGGACACCAAATGCACACTATGGGATAAATCAAGCGTCACTGTGCCTGACGTATCAATATATTCCGTGTCATAGCGCTGAAGCGTTGCCTTCATATCAGTCACAACGGTTTTTTGCATGAAATTCTTTTCTGGATAACCTGAATTATAGGCGGCATATTTCCCGCCCGATAAATCCCATATCGCCGCGCCATCGGACACCGACAGCAGGTTGTAAATTCCCGTATCATCTGAACCGTTTTCTAGCTTGATATTCGGCACACCATTTAAGCTTTCCGCATAGGGGTTAATCAGCAATGTTTTATAGGAATCTGCGCCGATGCGGAAACAGGCCTCCGCCGTGCCTGCAACGTTCGCCTCACAATCGACAAGGCTGTTATTATATTGCCCCGCTTCAATATAAAATCCACTGCCTGTCGTTGATGTGCCATGCGAATAGGCACGGCAAGCGTGGAATTTATTGGCGTTTGGCGTATCGCCCGCGCCGCTTTTGGTTAGGTGGAAGCCATGCAAGGTCATTTGTTCCACCAAGACACGGTCAAAATTATTCCAGTAACAGGGCTTGTTGGTATCATTATAACCATCGAGCTGCACCCCTGTCGCTGCGCCGATAATGCTGACATCACTGACATTACACTGCACACATGGACGGCTAACGCCATAGAGTTTGAGGCCGATTAACCCGCCCTCAATTTGAATATCACGCAAAGTGATAAAATCCGCCGTGAGTGCGAGCGTAACGAAGCTATTATCTATCGCTTTCAAAACAGATGCTGCACCTGCGCCATAAAGCATTTGCCCTTCATCAAGGCTGATTGTGCTGCTTACCAAATACGTCCCTGCGGGCAAATACACGGTGGCATGCGCCGCCAAAGCCTGCTGCACGGCGAGCGTGTCATCGGTCAGACCATCCCCCGCTGCACCGAAGTCCTTCACCGAAACAATATCTGTGTTTTTATCACTTGTTGTGCGCGTGACGGCGCCATAGCCTTGCGCCGTGTAATCAGGCGCGGCGGCGGCATTAGTCAGCTCGACCGCAATCGGGTCACCATTGCCATCAAAGCCAAGCGCTTTACCCGCGCGGATAGATTTGGCAGGCAGCTCCGTATTCGCGGTCGTCTCATGGTCAGCGTAACTTAGCATTTGCGATTGCTTGCGGGACACTTGCTGCACCGCGCCGACCAGATAATCAAATTCATTATTAAGAGCGCGGGCGGATAAATCCCCACCTTCAATAAAATCTGTCACACGCTCAAGCGGTAATTCACGGGAGAGCGTAATTTGCAGACCAGATGTCGGGGCGCTGTCAAATTCTACATAGCCGCCTGCGGTAATACCGGCATCATAGACCATAAAACCGCTCGTTTGTTTCGCGCCGTTAAGATAGACTTTGACATCCTCATCCGCAAAAACGGGGAACGGGAAATCAAACCGCGTTTCCGAACCATTCGCCGTATAACGTATAATCGGCGCGACATCCGGCATTTTAATATGATCACTGCTCATATCAATTACTCCTTGAGTTAAAGTTAATTTTTGTATTCGAGATAAAAATATGGTCGCGCGTAGACGACCCATCGTCTCACGTTGAACTTCAACGGGCTTATAAAGCTTAAATTGGCGCGTCTTTAGATATAGATTTTCTTACAGTTGGAAGACTTATGCTCATGGTCAAACTTGCGAGTCTATGAGGCTGTCCCCTAAGTACAGGCGCGCTCAAAATATCCGCTTTTTTTCCTATCACATCAGGGTGAGGCAAAAACAAATCAATTTTTTGTGACGCTTCTATATCCGTAGAATAGGCGTAATATGCAGCACCACTTTCAGAAACATATAGTGGATAATCTTTCGTCGAAAAATATGTTTTAAAATTCAAACCATCATACACAACGCGGACGCTTATCTGTTTATCCAAATTCTGTAAGCTAAAACTATAATCACAAAACTCATCCCTTAACTTACATTTAAAGACTACGTTCTGATCTATACTCGTTAACGTTACTTGATAAGCAGCATCTGCATAGGCAAGATTAAAGTTCAATGAATACAACAATATCGTACTTATCAAAAATATTATGCGCATCCATATTCCTAACTAAACATCGTACTCTGGATAAGGTTTAACACCGAACGGATTCGGTGTAATTATTCTCATTCTAGGATCAACTAATGGTGGCTTTTTTTTCAAGCTTTGTTTATACGCCAACTCTTCCAAAAATCATCCTCTCATTTTCGTTTCTCCTTAATTACAGCAAAGCGCGTTCTAAAGCTTGGTTCGCTTTGAGTTGTTGCGTTTGTAGAAGGTTGAGGGTTTGTTGGTTGGCGAGACCTTGGTCGAGGGCTTTTTTACGCAATGTGTCGAGGGCATTAGCGGTGTTTTTCTCTTCCTCGCTTTGGTCGAATAGGCCGAGAAGCACAGCTTCGCCGCTGCCCCCAGGGGCTGCGCCCAGACCTGATGCGCCATATTGGGCACGTTGGCGGGCAACGGCGCGTTTTAACGCAGTACGGCGACGGCTTTCGGTGTCTGCAGCGGCTTGTTCGATCTTTTCACGCTCAAGCGCGGCATTTTGCTGCGCAATCTCCATATTGACCTTTTGCTGCTGTGCCAATTGGGTAAAGTCATGTTCCTGCTGACGCGCCATATCACCATTTGATCGCGCCGCAATACTATTCGCCAGCCCCGCCCCTGCAGATATAAACTGCATAGTTGTTCCCAGCACAGGTGTTACCGCATTCAACGCCGACACGGCTGAACTAAATGAAGCCATTTTCTTCTCCTAATATGTTGATTTGAAATATTTTGTTTAGTCGTTGACTTTAATTTCCGATGTGACCGAGAGCAGTTTGAACGGCCGCGGGTCGGATTGTTCGATGCGCCAAAGCGGCTTGGTTAAGTCCCGCGCCCAGCCGAGGGAACGCAGGCGAATATCGCCGCTCATCACAGGTGGCGGCGCATCAAGGATGAGGTCTTCACCGATTTGTTTGAGCGGAACATCCTGCAAGCCGCGACCGATGTCGATGCGCATAGCTTGTGTTTCTTCGATGCGGAATAAGGCTTCGACCAAACGAATGGCGCGTCCGCCGCCGCTTTCACTGATAAGGTTTGGTGGAAGTGGTTCAACAATATGCGTAAAGCTAAGGCCGATTTGCACATTGGTTGCCGCGACTGGCAAGGTGATGCTGCCGCTCGCCACTAATATCGTATCAAGACGAATGTCATCAGCGAGGATGTCAACATACTGTCCATCAAGATGGTCAAGGCCGCTCCATACCGTTGCGGGGGCTTCGCTTTCTCCGGCGAGGCTTGAATCCATAAAGCTTTCATCATCGAAACGCTCAATAAGATAATCCCCGCCGCGTTCAACTAGCATATAGACATCATCGCCGACCACAGAAATTGATTTCACATTGCCGAGCGTGTCATGCACCGTCCATGCTGCGACTTGTTCCGCGCGATATACGGTGAGCGTCGCAAATTTACCATCACCACGGGCAATGAAGAGCAAGCGGCGTTTCTTATCATAGTCTTGGTCGAGCGGGTCTTTGATAATATGACGCGACAGCAAGGCAAGGTCGGTTGAGGAATAGGCTTGCTCCACATCGGTATAAAGAAACTCTCGAATTTCCTGCAAATTACGGGCAACGAATAAAGTTGCGCCATCAACGTCAATTGGCGGGATATAGCGTTCAATGGCTGAACCGATACGCGTCTGGCGCAGCAATTCAACGGTTGATGGCGTTAGGGGCGAACCCGTGACCATCCATTCCGCACCGCTGGTGAAGACTTGTAGGTGACGGCCAGAGAAGACAGCGCGAATGGCGTTAACCTGATCCGACAAAATCGCGAATTCGATGGCTTCGTCATCAAGACCTTCACCGAGGTCAAAATTAAACAGATCCCCTGATTTAGAAAACCAGATACGGTTGGGCAGGTCGCGGCTGCCGCCAATGACCAATCGATCCTGATGGAAGGCGAGCGTCACTGGATAACCCCGCGCAGGTGAAAATGCCTGTTCCTGCCAATCAATTGTGGCTGCTGTATCAATTAGATTTTCCTGTGTTTCAACGGTAACGACCGTGGCGGAATCATAATCCGTCACGAGGACTTCTTTACCCCCCACACGCAGGCGGGTATTTTCATGCAGCAAAGTGAAAACGGGCGCTGACGCCGTCAGGGTGATAGTCCCTGATGTACCCGATGGGGTGAGCGTCACCTGCGCACCTGCAAATTTATAGTAAGGCTGATAATTGCGCCCGCCATCCTCAAAGAAACTCCAGTCCTGCAATGCCCAAGAGGCATCCGAGAGGCGCAGCAATTGTTTAGGCGGATAATCTGGGTGTGCGAGCAATAATGTATCGGCTGATTGCGTCCAAGCGAGCTGTTTAATATCCGCTTCTGGCCATGGTGAGGCCACGCTCGTCACCAAAGTATCTTCCAGATAGATGGATATTTTTAAGTCTGTAACAACTAGTAAATAGGTTTGCTGTGTGTTGAATTCAAACGGGATAAGCCGCCCTGCCCCTTCAGCGGCATCGACATAATATGTGCCGCTGCGGCGTGATATACCGCCCGTTGGGTGGATGAAAATATTGCGTAAAGCGAGCGCGCCATTTTCATAGGCGTTCAGGTCACCGCGCCCAAGCAAATCGCGGGAAACCTCGCCCGCCGTGAAGGTGGTTTTAATCTGTCTGATCCGTGACATGGCTTATTCCTGTTCGTAATTCATATGGTCAATAAAAAGGCTTAATCGCGTATGTCGATTAAGGTGAAATCCTGAATGTAATTCGGGCTTTGTTGCTGCGCGTCGATTTGACGGGCGCGGGCGAATTCATCTTCCGAAATGCGGAATAATGCTTCGGCGCGTGATGTGCTTTCAGTAATCGGGATACAAAACTCTGCTGAGAGCCGCGCGATAACCGCTGCATCAAAAAATGGCGGGAAGGCTTCTTCATCAGGGCGGTAAATATAGGTCAGCGTCACAGCATCATAATCGCAATGCAGCTGGCCTTGGGTGATACGGTAATTTACGCCGAGCCCCTTTGCTCCTGTACCGCAGGAAATCGCCGTTAAAAAATCGACTGGTAATTGAAAGGCGTATTCATAATCCGCAATTGGGCTTTCGCTGAGCGCCGTTAGTTTGATTTGCCCTGTCGCGAAACTCCAGCGATAGGATGACAGTAGCGCATCACAAACCGGCACATAAAGAGCCCCTGCAATTTCACTTTCCGCCGTGCCGTCTTCAAACGAGGTGATCGGCGCAGCCCCCAATCGAATAAGCGCACGCGTGCATAATGCAACATCATTTAATGCCATTTTATTTCTCCTAATATGTTGATTTCATGTCTTAAACCTTAGAATAATGCGGCTTTACAGCCCCATATATGATTGATAGATTACATGTATTATTTTTTCACCTACGGACCCCGCTATGCGTTTAAACCACATCATCCAATCATATTAATAAATTTAGTCCTTAGTACTCATGTCGCTAAAGCCAATGATCCGCAAGGTAAACAAGAGTCCTATAAAGTCGTCGCCCAAAGCGTGATTGACAAATGGATTATGAAGGCGTGTTTAACAAAACTATTGCTCCATAATTTTCGGCCTTGAGCCTACTAATTTAATGCATCTGTTATGCCATAACTGACAACGAGTGCGCTGTTCTTCTTCTGTATCTTAGGCGCATGTTATCTAAACTGGGCTTCAGTATCTTCCACAAAGTAGCCAAGCTTGTTTAAGTGACGTTTGGTTTTAACGATGTCGTCAGGGTCGTTGGTATGGTTTTTGCCGACATTTGATTTTAATGGATTTTCAAAGTTACCGAATAAAGTCATTGTTCTAATCTTTCTATAGTGTTCACTTAAAAAAGTACCCATCTGCGCCTTACGAGATGAGGACGTATGTGGAGCGCACAGGAAATGTGCAGGCGGCGCAGATGGGCGGCTCGTAACCGTGGTTTACGGCTTTGCGTTTATTTTACGCATAAGCGGCAATGGTTACGGCACTGCCGGTATTGGCCGTTACGATATAGAATGTCGTATCCGGCGTACCGTCAGTATCAACGTTAGCGATGATAAGGTCATTGACGCGCAGCATATCCGCCGCGCCATCAAAATAACCTGCGCCTTCAACGGAATCATCCGTTGTTGCGTAATGCCACATCGTGAATTTATTGGCATAGGCCAATACGCTGAGTTCATTGATCTTTAAAGTCATGTTATGATCCTTTCTTTAAATTTTGGGAATGTGAGACGGTTTAGGCTGGTGTTTCATCGCAGTCGATTTTGACAATGCCACCTTGGTCGATAAGTACAGCGCCTTGGCTCATCATGTTATTGACGAAGTGCGCTGCACGATCACCATGCCAGCTAATATCCGTGTTCACATCCGCGCCGGACGCATGACCGATTGCTGTTTTGTGGAACCAGAAACAGCTGCGCACGCCTGAACCATCAACAGGCAAGCCTGAATGCGGGATAAAGATTGTGCCGAGCCATTCTTTAGCTTGCGTGCCTTTCCATGGCAGCGCGTCTGGGCCGATGTAATCCGCATTGGAAAACTCATCAATGGCGAGTAGATCACTCCATTGTTTCCAGCCAATTACAGCATAACGCTGACCATCATCTGGCACATCGTTTTCACCAAGCAGTTCAAACGCTTCCAAAACTTTCGCTTTGGTTAGGCCGTCACTGTCATCAGCGATGACATTTGTTGATGCCGTATCAAGCGCGTTAATAATCAGCTCATCCGTTTTACGACCTAGGGCGTAAGCACCGGCATTGGCGATGATCATACGTTCGTCTGTTTGCATCTTCAGTTCGTCCAGACGGTCAACCCAGTCACCGGCGTAATAATCCTGAAGGATACATTCAACGGCTGTGTGGTCTAAATTCATCACTGGCACCATGCCATGTGTTGATTTTGTTGATGCCACGCCCTTACCAACTTTTTGGAATGTGGTTGAGGCACCCTTCACGTCACTGACCGTACGCACTGCACCACGCAGTTTAGAGCCTTGACGCTGATAGGCTTGATGAACTTCTTGTTCAAACTGTTTAATGAAAGAATTTTCTAAACTTGTAGACATATTAACCTCTTGTTAAGTTTTTAGATGTTAGAAATATGCACAGCAGTTTATAGGCCGTATGAATACGCACCTGACCGATAGCAAGGATTGGAAGTAAGTTTACGGGCCAGCGTTTCTGGTTAGCCGTGGTTTGATATTATAACGACAGATTTGCACTATTATTTTCATAAAAATATTGACAAGCCTGTTTGCGTTATGTATAAAAGCCCTCTAATATAAGGTAAGACTTAAGTTTCAATACACATATATACAAACAATATACGTAAAATAAGAAGCACTTACCCTATGGATAGAAAGCGAAAATTTGTTAAAAATAGTACCCTTAGGGCCTATCCTGCACTATATTAAATGCTAGTGGGTCCTCGTGATGTGGGAGAATTAAAAAATGCTTTGGAAAAAACTGGTAGAAAAAGCGCTTCGTGACGAAGCCGAAATGAACGACAACACAACTATTCGTTTGAACGCGGATAATGTGGCGCAGCGCCGTGCATATCCACGCCGTGAAAACGACAAATGTGTATCCGTCATTGATGATCACTTCATGCCAATCGAAAATTGGAGCATGAGTGGCGTGCTGTTAAATGGTGATGATCGCCTTTATAACGTTGGCGATAACATCGACATGCTTTTGAAGTACAAAACATCAAAAGGCATTGTTGAAGTTCAACAAAATGCACATGTCGTACGCAAAGGTAATGAACGCATTGCGTTAGAGTTTTCACCACTCAACAGACAAGCCTTTCAGGATTTCCAGCGTGTTATTGATGACGATGCCGCATCACAATTTGCAGCATCGCAAGCCTAATAACATTACTCTCCGTATAAGGTTTTAAAACCTTTTGTGACCTCGGCTATATAGGCGGGGTCTTTTGTTTTCCAGTATTTAGGATCAGCCATCATTGTCTTTAGCTTATCCTCACTTGCGCCGCCTGCGCTATCCTGCCCACCATCAATGGCTGGCTGATCGGTTTTCATCATACGGTAGAGCGCCATAACGCCTTGATACGACCCTGCGAGGCCAGCAAGAACATCTGCTGGTAAATTCTTTTGACCATAGGCTAACAACTGACGAGATACTTCCTGCCATTTCTCTGCCCCACCAAATTCAGCGACCAGGCGGTCTAACTCTCGATCCGCTTCAAACTCGGCTGATAGCTCAACAACCAGAGGCACAAGCTTTTCCGCCGCGGCATCATAAAGCATTTGCACCTGTTCATTGGTGAATCCTTTTTCATAGAGGCGCTGATTTAATTCAGGATCCAAATCAAACATACCATGTGATAAATCAACATCGTAATCATCCGCGCAATCTGGACAGCCAAGTTCTTTCAACGCACGGCGGCGGCCATCTGGGTCAGCCAATGACGGCCCCATTTGTGAAAGTTTCTTTTCAAGCGCCATATATGATTTTAACAAAGCATCCGTACGCAGCTCACCCGTTTGCGGGTCGAGAAACTTTTCCGGCACTTTCATGTCGCCATCCGTCATTTGGTCGATTGGTTTATTTAGTAGATTATCATCCATAGTGGTCTCCTTATGGTTTCTGGTAAGCGATAAATACAAAAAACCGCGTATAGCCCCAACGGCCAACGCGGCATGAAATAAATACAATTATCCCGTTTATGGATATGAATATAGTCCTAATTGCAGTGTTTTGTCAAGGATTATTCTTTTAAAAACTCAGCTAAATAGGTATGAGTGCGAAAACGACTATCCTGAACATTATATCCTGCAGCTTTACAGCCCCATATATGATTGATAGATTACATGTATTATTATTTAACCTATAGGCTCCGCTATGCGTTTGAACCACATCATACTAGCCATATTAATAAGCTTAATTCTTAGCATTCATCTTGCTAAGGCCGATGATCTACAAGATAAACAAGAGCCCTATAAAGCCGCAGCCCAGCGCGTAATTGACAAATGCTGGGCGATTTCACAAGAAGACCGCGACAGCGGCGTAACTGAACGCATGCGCTATGGCACATGGGACACAGCACGTTGCCTACGCGATCATATCTTATTTTTATCAGAAACCATTTTATTTGAAGGTAACCAAGATAAACAAACAGAGGTTAAGGAAAACCTTGAAAACATCATTAATGGATATGGGAAGTTATATTGGGCATTGGGCAATGAAAACAACGCCTGTAAAACTAGCTGTGGCACAATAGAACATATCACACACAACTATGTTATATCACATGCTCTGGGTGAGATATTACACGATTTTTACAGAAAAATTGACCGTTATAAAGCCGACTTCCCGCCTATTGATACGATAAAGCAAGAGGTTAAAATTACTCCATAACTTTATTTAGTCACTTAACTCATTTTTGCGCGCCAACCAGCCCCCCTTATTCGAATCAAAGTTATCAAGACCACGCATAAATTCCTCACGTTTTTGAGCGTAAAGTTTCCCCACTTCTTTTATTTTCCCTGAACGCACGGCAGCCTCGACCGCTTGACGCGTTGCAGGTCCTATATTTCCATCGTAATACGCGCCACCGTCTTCACGATTTGTTTTCAAATCCGTTCCCGTAACCTCGTCTAGCGACTCTTGCAACCATCTTCCCGCATCGGCAGGACCATGAAGTACACCAGAATCAAAAACATGCTCGGCAATTTTTGAACCAGACTCCTTTAGCCCCGGAACATTGGCAAGCTTATCAATTTTCGGACGCTCAAAATATTCATCACGAAAAACCGTATTAATTTCTTGGTCTGTTAGGTCGATTGTCTTTTCAGGCAAATTCCATTCAGGGTGTATTTTTCGCATTGCCTCCAATGTCGCTTGTGATACCCCCTTCATTGTCGCGCCTGCAGGATCCTCACTTTTGGGTCTATCCGCGTACCCGCCTTCACGTGGTTCAAGACGCGCGCGGTATTCACCAAATATATCATTTTGTTCAAATTCAGGTAAATCTGTATTTTTTCTTACCATTCGCTCTGGTCGTGACTTGGGACGAACGGGAATACGTTCTGTGCCAGAATATTCATCAGCAGGCCGCGCTACAGGTTTAGCCATGGCGCTATCTTTCGTACCTTGTTTCTCGGCTGATATACTCATCATATTTTGTTCTTTACGTCTTTTCGCTTCTTCATGGACACGCGCGAGAATTTCAGCGGTTTTAAACACACCTCGGTTTTCGCTGCTGCGTTTGGTGTTGCCTTTGGCGGCGCTTATTGCTGCGGTGATGGCGTCTATGCTGCCGAGTACGCGCTCGGCCTGCGTTGGTGGTGGCTGTGGCGCTTCTTTGGGCTTAGGAAGGTCTGGAACTATGCCAATATCTCGAACTTTCGGCACTTTGCGCGGCGGTAGAGTGCCCGTGATGTTAGCGCCGAAACCGATACCGATACCGATACTGTCATCTTCTTTATAGTCCCAAAGAATGTCTGCGGGTTTCTTCGCGAGAACCTCGAACATGCTACGTTCGGTTTCACCGCCGGGTTTCATGACGCCATCTATTTTTAGGTTATTGTCTTTTTGATATTTTATAATGCCGTTTTCTAGGGCTTTTGTAATGAAGGGGCCTTCCGTATCTTCCACAAAGTAGCCAAGCTTGTTTAAATGACGTTTGGTTTTGACGATGTCGTCAGGATCATTTGTGTGGTTGTTGCCGACATTGGATTTTAATGGATTTTCGAAGTTACCGAAAAGTGACATGTTTTTATCCTTATATTGTGGTGTTTATTGACCGGATTTTGCTTGGGCAATCAGGCGTTCGATTTGTAGGATTAAGGCACGCTGCCCTTCACGGTAGCGCAGCATTTTATCATCCGCATCTGGGCCTAGGGCGTTGCAGCTATATTGGCTGTGCAGCCATGCCAAAACTTTTTCACCATCCGCCGTTGAAAAGCAGCGCAGAAAAGACGGCGCGATTTCGCGCGCCGCCTTCCCCTGACTTTGGAGGTGGTGTTTACGACAGGCCGCGAAGGCCGGAGACAAGGCTGTGTCATGATGATCACCATGACGCATGCATGCTTTTTTAAACATTACCTGCCCCTCCTTCGCTTATGTCTTGCAGAACGTTTAACCCATCCACATCCTGCGCCACACCATCACTCCCTTCGGTAAAACCAAGTGCGCTTGCCAAACTGTCATCCCGTTTAATCAGGTGGTTTGGCACCCCCAGTGCTTCGCCCAAAAATTTTGCGGCAGCGACTTGGTCAATCACCATGGCGGCAGCAGGACCGAGCGCCTGCACCGTTTGCAACCATGATAAAGTTGTTTGAATATTACGCTGCCCCTGCGCCCGCGCTAGTGGTGAGCGGTATTCAAGCGCAATGCTGCGCCCATCAAGGATAATATCCGGTATTTCCCCGCGGCGTTTGAGGATCTCCATCACACGGCGGATAAGCGGGGTAAGCAGTTCAGCCTGCAAGCGCCCATAAGTCGCGCCGAGGATTTCCGCAATTTCTGCGGAACGTTCCAATACTTCCGTTGCCGTCATTGACCGCCCGCCAAGCATGCCAAGGCGGTCAATCAACAAGGCATGACGAATGCGGGCGCGCAAGTCTTCGAGCACTAATTCAGAGACATCAAACTTACCGGGCATTTCAAGCGGCGTTAAACCGCGTGAACCAACAGCTTTCGGAATAACCGCACCGGGTTTCAGTTCAATATTCGCCGCATTTAACACACCATCATCATCGGCCTGCCAAATACCGGTCACGGCAATTGACGCGTTTTTGAGGACGAGTTCCACCACCTTATTTGCGGTTTTAATGTCGGGCAGCGCCTTCATAACGGGTGAACGGCCATAGACCTCACCCGGTGATTTCATCCAGCGGAAATTAATGAATGGCGAATTCGACAAACGCTGACGATGAATAAAGGTATCATCATCCGGCAACAGGACATCATACATATAATAGGTTTCATATGGCGTGACGGATTCCAAAACATTGACCTTTGTTTTCGGGTCTTTTTCACCTTGGTTAAGTAGCCTTGGTGGGAATTCGGCTTCAGGGAAGCGTGACTTCACTTGCTCATAGCTCATTTCAAAGCTACGGAAGGTGCTGTCGATTGTGCCTTTTGCGCCTTCAGCCACGGCAAATTGCTGTAGCGGCAAAGCGGTAAATTTAAGGGCAGAAAATTCACCCGGCGGCGCTTCCTCGATCATAATGCTTGCCGTGCCGCCAATGACTAAATCTAAAAAGCATTGATGGATTTCAACGTTGAAATTACTGCGGTCGATATGGTCTTGCATAATTTTGGCGATGCGGTCGAGCTGCGGCGCCATTTTATCAGCTTGTTCTGGCGTCATATCAGGCCCCGGTTTAAAGCCGAACCATGCTGACCACGGCGGCGCAAGGTTCGCAAGCAAGCTTGATGCCAGTTGATCCGTGGCATCCAATGCGGTGGCATCGTAAATGTCTTTGCCATGCGCTTTACCTGCGGTGAAGCCGCCGCTATTCATGCTGCGCTGTGGCAGGGTGTAAGCGTAACAATCCGACCAGAGTGTTTCCCATTTACTTTTATTGTTCAAGGCGGCGTTATAACGCTCCTTGATCGTGTTCATATCCTGACGTTGCTGATCCATAATTATTCCCCTAAGAGTGATTTACGTGTCGGCACAATGTCATTGCGGCCTAACAATCCACCAAAGCTGGTTTTTACTGTGCCTGCACGGCCGCGTGTACGGCGGGCGATATTCTCGGCGCGTAATGTCGACGCCTCTTTTTCGCTTAGGCCTTCGGTAGTGGTTGTATCCGTTCCCTGATCAGATGACGCTGAACCACTGCCCGATGTTGTCGTTGTCGTGGATGTTGCCGAAGGTACGGTTACGTATTGCACGCGCACAGGCTGTGGCGCTTTGGGTTTTGAAACTAAGCTTCCCATTGCTTTTCTCCTTATCGTCTATGAGGTAAAAATTTATGATGTTAACTGTCGGCGCTTTATCGCCTTATATAACTGCCAAGGGGTGATCACGCCGAAGGCGCGCAGACCGATCATGCGCTTAACCATTTCCACGCAGGTGAATAGCATCGGTGGCTGCACTTTCTTTGGTGGCTTTTCGATTGCGACCTCGACCGCCAGACAGTTTTGCTGTTCAATCCAGTTAATCACGTTATAGGTCGCGGGCAGGTCATGGCTTATAACTTCCGTGTAATGCGCCATTGGATCAATACTGAGCCAACGCCGCCCGTCATTCAGCACAACAAAACAATGCCGAAAACCGGGGCGGAGGAATTTTAAGAGCCACAATTCACTCACGCCCGAAAATATAACCCAGCAGCGCATGGCTTATTTCCTAAACTCAGAAAATGTCGTTTCGTTTGCAGCCGTCATCGCATAAACCGGCATATCGTCCTGTCCGCCTTTCGGATCATGTTTGCGCACCCATGATGATTTTTCGGCGATGAGGCCTTTGGCTAAAAACGCATCTTCCAAAATCTCCATTGCTTCTGCCCAAAGGCTTGCCGCGCGCATTTCTTTTGGATGGAAGCGGTCTGGTGGGGTCTGGCGCATACCGTAATAATGCAGCACTTTAATATGCTCCCACAGCAAACGGCGGCCGCGGCGCAGGCGGTCAACTATGCTTAAAATATCGCATGGTTGGCATGGACGATTATATAGGCCCAATGCAGCCGTATGGCGCGCGCCATCATTCAACGCTTGGTTTGCCATAACGAACCAAAGCCACAGCGCTTCCCCACTTTCAAACAGGTCGTAATCCTCGTTGGTATTGACTACCGGATAGTAGTTTTTCTTGCTCATGTCTTTCTCCCTTGCACACAAAAAGTGAAAAATGAACACATTTGTTCCCTTTATGTTCTAAATATGTTATAAATAAATTTGAGAGTCAAGATAAAAATAAGATTTTTTTCCTATTTTTATTTTTATGAAACTATGCGAGACTATGCAGTATGTACACGCATGATGAAATTTGGGGCGCGATAGACCGCCTTGCGAAAATATCTGGATATTCAACATCAGGCCTTGCGATCAAAGCAGGGCTCGACCCAACTAGCTTTAATAAAAGCAAGCGCGTACAGCCGAATGGCAAAGCACGCTGGCCATCGATGGAAAGCATTTCAAAAATACTCGCCGTGACCAATACGGCGATGGTTGATTTCGTGGCCTTGATGGATAGCGCAACAGACGCGCCTAACGCCGCAGCATCCATCCCCGTCTTAGGATTCGCGCAAGCAGGGCGCGAAGGTTATTTTGGTGAAGATGGCGCCCCTATTCTCGAAAAATGGGGCGAAGTGCCGCTCGACCATATTAATGGCGACGACTATTTTGCCTTAGAAGTAAACGGCGAATCCATGATGCCGCTTTACCGTGACGGTGACTTAATTATCGTTGCGCAAGGTGACAGCGTGCGCAAAGGCGACCGCGCTGTGTTTAAGCTGAATAACGGTGAAGTGATGGTCAAAGAAGTCCTTAAAAAAACTAAGGGGCAATATGTACTGCGCTCCATCAACAGTGATTTTGCCGATATAGACATTAAGGACGAAGACATCCAATGGTGCGGACGCGTTGCATGGGTCAGCCAATAGTTTGACTTAAACAGTCTGCCTTCTACTTGAATATGCGTAACTAAGAATATTGAAATCAACTTATAATCAGGAACATATAATGAAAAAACCTCATTCAATTGCCTATAAAACCAAAGCAACCGCAACAGGTGGCCGTACAGGCCATGCAAAATCAGAAGATGGCCGTTTAGACGTTGCGCTTTCTACACCTTCAGAACTGGGCGGTGATGGAGGTCAAGGCACGAACCCTGAACAAATGTTTGCTGCAGGCTATGCCGCCTGTTTCATTGGCGCGACGAAATTTGTTGCTGGGCAAGAAAACATCGACCTACCAGATGATTTCAGCATTACAGGCGAAGTCGGCATTGGCCCAACAGATGGCGGGTTTGCGATAGATGTAGAGCTATTCATATCCCTACCAGCTATGGACAAAGATACAGCGCAGAGCCTAATAGAAAAAGCGCATCAAGTATGCCCTTATTCAAACGCAACACGCGGCGGCGTAGATGTACGTTTAACATTGGTTGATTAAAGTTTCGGCGCAGGCGGTTTAGCTGCCTGTGCATCAACATCATCCTTCAAAAATGATTTAAGCGCCGTTGTATAATTCTTATACCCATCGGTGATACAGGCATGTCCTGCATTTGGTACGACATGCAGTTTCGCGCCCTGCACTTCGGCTTGCGCATCCTTCATGGTTGCTGGTGTTGCTGTGTCATATTCACCGCAAATAAACATGGTTGGCGCCGTGATTTGGTTTAAGCGCGGGAATAAATCATAATCGCCAAGCGTGCCGCTATGGGTAAATTCGCTTGGCCCCCACATCTTGTTATATATCTCACGATTGGAACGTTTGGCGCTCGCCGCCACAGATGACGGTTTCCGTGATGCGCGGCAGAAATGGCGTTTACCAAAAAACTCATCTGCCGCTTTATAAGCATCGCTATCCGTTGTGCCATTAGCTTCGCATTCGCGGATAGTCTTTTGCATCTCAAGCGGCAATTGCGCCAGTAATCCATTGCAATCATCGACCCAGCGCTGCGTTGAAAGCAGCGGCGCAGAGAATACTAACCCCGCCACGCGGTCAGGGTATTTCAACGCAAATTCACCAATAATCACGCCGCCCCAGCTATGGCCAAGCAGTACGGCTTTATCAACATTCAGATGATCAAGCAAGTAACGCGGCTCTTCTGCGAAACGTTCAACTTGCATCAATGATGTTGTGACTTTTGCAGGTGAAAGATATGAGCCTAATTGATCGTATCCAATAACGGGGCGTGTATCTGCCAATTTATTAAGGGCATCATACATGCCAATATGTGACCCACCCGGCCCGCCGTGAATAAGCATTAATGGCGCACGCTTTTTATAAGCCTCATTGTGTGGCTCGTAATAACGATAGCCGACTTCCCCGCCATCAACTTTACACATGCCTGCGCGTTCTAATGAGTGCTTATTTATTGCCATTTTGATGCTCCCTAAACTGTATTTATCATAAAATAGACATTCTGCGGCTAATTTGCAATCCAAAGTAAATTTGTTATGATGTTGCTAACATAAAGGGGGCAATTATGGCTGCAACAAAACAAGTTAGTGACCGCACACGGAATATATTCATTCTTATCTTCGCCGTTATTCTGTGTTGGTTTATGTATGACCGCTTAAGCGTTATTAGCAATAGCACCGTGCAAAACGCCACAATTTTAGACTGTGAAAACAGCTGGACTACACAGCGTACAGGCTCAAGCATGTCTAGCCCCACCAGAGATGTTGTTGTATCCGCCCCTGTTGCCATGACCGACGATGGACAAAAGGCGGTCGGCACAGTAAAAGTTCCCGAAAAACGATGCGATGCTATGATCGGCAATGCGGTTAAGGTCTATATTCACAATACAGATCCTACAAAAAACCGAATTAATAGTTTCCTTCAATTCTGGTTTTTCCCAAGCATATTTGCGTTTCTGGCTTTTGCAGTTTTCTTTAACAGCCAACGTCCCGCGCTCGGCTTCTTTACAACGCTATGCTTTTTCGGCTTTTGTGGCTATATGGTCGCAAGCGAGCTGAATTATCTAGATCTCGGAAAGAAAGCCGCGTCAGAAAACATGAATGCTGCGCCGTCTGAACTAGCGCTAGATCGCTGCGTAAAGCGCGAAATGCTTGATAAAGGCTATCAGACCCGCGCAGAAATAACAAAGCTTGTATGCCAAAGCGCAAAGATAACGGATTTATCATCGATACATGATTTGACCAATTTAACAGGCATGTATTTACAAGACAATAACCTCGAAAGCTTAGAAAGTTTAGGATATTATCCCAGCTTAAAATCAATCTCCGTGGCCGGCAATAAAATGCTGACCACCCTACGCGGTATTGAAAACGCCCCTAATCTTGAAGAGTTCCAAGCCAATAAGTCTGGCCTTATCGATTTAAACGGATTAGAGCAGCTGCCTAATTTAAGAATTATTGGCGCGATGATGAATAATATTCAAGACATATCGCCATTAGCTAAGCTTGATAAACTTGAAGACGTTGTTCTTAATTATAACCCTATTAGCGATATAAGCGCTCTTACTAATAAACCCGCGCTAACCGCACTACAGGTTTATTCAAGTAAGGTCAGTGACATTACACCGCTTTATACAAATACAAAGCTTACCAAAGGCGGCGTTACATCTGATGTGGGGTATCCATGCGAACAAATCCAGCAGCTTAAAGCGCAGATAGATCCGGCCTCACGCTTCCATGTACCCGACGAATGTAAATAAGCACTTGTGATACGTGGCTGATTAGGCTATCACTCTATTTTTGAAGATACACATTCAAAAAAGGCGGCTCAATATGATTGATAAAGACGTAATCGCCCAGCGCGCGGCAAAAATTCTCCTCGATACAAAATCTGTTCTATTTAACGTGGATGAACCATTCACATTAACATCAGGCAAACGCAGCCCTGTTTACATTGACTGCCGCCGTTTAATTTCATTCCCTGCTGAACGCAAACAATTGATGGATGACGCCGCCGCAATGCTTTTGGAGGTGACAAAAGACAAGCCACTTGATTATTTGGCCGGCGGCGAAACCGCAGGCATCCCCTACGCAGCCTTTATTGCGGAGCGCATGGAAAAGCCAATGCTCTATGTCCGCAAAAAGCCCAAAGGCTTTGGCCGCATGGCGCAGATTGAAGGCAGCATGGATGATGACGGTAAGAACGTCGCCTTGATTGAAGATTTACAGACCGATGGCGGTTCTAAAAAACTGTTCGTTGATGTGCTACGCGAAGCAGGGGCAAATGTTGAACACGCCTTTGTTGTATTCCATTACGGCATATTTAAAGCGAGCGAAGAAAACATGAAAGCGCTTGGCATTACACTGCACAGCTTAACCGATTGGTGGGCGGTACTAAAAACAGCGCAAGATATGAATTACTTTGATGCGCATACACTGTCTGAAGTCAAACGCTTCCTTGACGCGCCAACTGAGTGGCAAGATGCCTTTGAAGCAAAGGCAAGCTAATGCGTTTTAGCTTTGCGGCTGAAGACGCTTTTGGTATATACTAACATGATGAAACATATACATTTTATCGCCGCCCCACACGACAAAGCGCAATCCGCGCTTATTGAACTGACGCAAACGTACGGTCAATGTGACATTGACAAAGCCGATGTGATTGTCCCGCTTGGCGGCGATGGAACGTTATTAGAAACGCTTAGCAAAGACATTACGCAGAACGTACCTGTCTTTGGTATGAATAAAGGGTCAGTCGGTTTTTTGATGAACCCTTACCGCCCCGAAGATTTAATCGAGCGTATTAACAAAGCGCAATCATATGAAATTCACCCGCTGCGTATGCGCGCAACGACTGCGGATGGGCAAACCGTCGAAGGCGTTGCGTTTAATGAGGTCGCCGTATTCCGCGCCACCCATCATGCGGCCAAAATATCAATCTATGTTGATGAACATCAGCGCATGGCTGAATTAATCGCCGACGGTGTGATGGTGGCGTCCCCTGCGGGGTCAACCGCCTATAACTTTTCTGCGCATGGCCCTATTTTACCGTTAGGTGCAAATCTATTGGCGCTCACGCCAATTAGTCCATTCCGCCCACGACGTTGGCGCGGCGCATTATTGCCACAGCATCATGAAATCCGCTTTAAGGTAAATGATCCTGAAAACCGTCCCGTTAATGCAACGGCAGACTCTATTGAAGTGAAAAATGTTGTAGAGGTTGCAATTTGGCAATCCAAACGTATTCAGCGTCATTTACTGTTCGACCCTGAACAGAATTTAGAAGAGCGCATCATTAGCGAACAGTTTATTATTTGATTTTATGCCACAGCCGCTTTGGGCTTTAATACGGAATCAAACACGCCAGTTGAATGGGCGACATTAATCGTCGCAACATCAGCAACTTGTTTAGCCAGCATTTTTACGTTTCCTGCATCAGGGCTTTGCGCACTGACAACACCGAAGGCATGTGCCAGAGATTGCTGGAAATAATCATAACCTTGCGGACATAGGCCTTTAAAGTTTTTTCCACCGCTTGCTTGCATGGTTTCTTCGAATAATGAATATAAATCCTGCCCTTTTTTGACATGCTTTTTCACAACGTCATTGGCAACACGATGGTACGCCGCCATAATATTAAAATTCACATGCCCGCGAAATGCATTTTCAGCCGCGTCAATCACTGCTTTTGCAGTTTCAGCAGCTTCATTTTTATTAAACACATCATTATATTTCATTGTCTTCCCCGCCTATAAATCTTTTGTCATGCTCAGTAAACTACACCACTTCAAGCATTATGTCAAATAATATGGAAAATATACTATGATCGTTTACACTCCAAACCTAAAAAAGCTTGATATTCCCCCTATGCACCGTCTATCAATGGTAAGTAAATCAATCGGCATAGGATCACCATGAACACAACAACAGACCGTCAAAACGCAATGCAGGATAGCGCATTCCAAGAAGCCTTCGCCGCTTTGCTTAAAGGACAGTTCCCGACGCAGCATCAGGCGCATTTACATTATTTCTCAACCGCCATTGACGAAAGCTTCGATGCTGCAAGTTTCGCTGAAAACCTCGTCTGTGATGGCGGTATAGATGACGACTTATACCCCTTACCGCACGATACGATTCCTGCTGCACTAAAGACGCTTTATAAGGCCGATAATTTATTCGCGAGTGACACTTATGAAGGGCCAGGTCAAGCCTATGCCCTATGCCACTTCGCCATGCCAGCCTATTGGCTAAACGACCCTAATCAAGCTGGCACACGCCTGCTAAGTGAAGTTTATCGCAGTATAAACGCCATGGGCGCAAAGCCACGCGCGCATATGATCCGTGTATCCTTGGGTAATGACCTAGCGGATAACAAACATATTGCAGCATTACTTCATAGCATAGATAACTCAGCCGATGCGCTTGACTTACCTGCCGTTGATAAAGGCATTGCCCTAAAATTCGATTGCCCAAGTGTAAAAATTGATATTTTCGCCATTGGTACATTCGATAACGGTATAACGCCGCTGCCGCAAAACTTCACAGCTGAAGATCAACATATTTATGTCTTAGGCCGCGAACATGGGCATTTGGGGCTGTCCGCTTTTATCAATGATTTACATGGGTCAAATAACGGCGATTTACCGCATACGGATTTACTACGTGAAACACAGCTTTCTGCCTTTATTCATGAGGCACATCGCGCTGGATATTTAACCGCAGCACGCAGCGTCTCTATTGGCGGCATCGGTCTTGCCCTTGCGGATATGGCTATGCCCGCAGGCATTGGCGCGAGCGTTGGCGGTATTGGTAATGCGAGCTTCTGGTATGGCGAAGATCAAGCCCGCTATGTTGTCACCATTAATACCGCTGAAATGGCAAAATTTGAAGTTTTAGCGATGGATCATGGCATAAGTCTGCTTGAAATTGGCAATAGTGAAGAAGATGAGCTAAGCTTTAACAATCAAAAAATTCATTTAGATGATCTGAAATAAACTTGCATTTTGAACGAAAAAGATCATATTAGTAAGTTATAGTCGTTTAGGTTAATTTAATTACGGCGTCCTATGTCGCTCACCTATTTTTATAGGCTTCGCGCCACATGGCTTGTCCTAAAAATAACTTAAACAACTAAATTAACGAATATAAAGATAAAGGTTGTACCCATGGCAATGCGCGAGAGCGAAATTGTAGAAATGATTAAGCAAGCAATCCCTGATGCGGATGTCCGCATTGAAGACTTACGCGGAGATGGAGATCATTACGCCGCATATGTTACATCTGCTAGCTTTGAGGGGAAGACCCGCGTGCAGCAACATCAAATGGTCTATGCTGCGCTTCAAGGCAAGATGGGCGGCGAACTACACGCCCTTGCTTTGCAAACTTTTGTACCCGGCCAATAACACAAACGTAAAACGTTAGGAAATATCATGGAAAACATTATCTTTGAACGCATAAAAAAAGAAATCGCCGAAAATGACGTCGTTTTGTTTATGAAGGGCACTGCGATATTCCCACAATGCGGTTTTTCTGCCGCTGTTGTTCAAGTCCTTTCACAGCTAGGCGTTGCGTTTAGTGATTTTAACGTCCTTGAAGACAACGACATTCGTGAAGGTATCAAAGAATTTAGCAACTGGCCGACTATCCCACAGCTTTACGTGAAGGGTGAATTTATTGGCGGCTGTGACATCGTTCGCGAAATGTATGAAACTGGCGAGTTGACAGATTTGCTATCTGAAAAAGGCATCTCATATAACGAAGCTGCTTAAGTCGTATAATAAGCAATTTACAATAGTCGTTTTAATTAATTTTAGGACAAGTCAGATGGAGCGAAGCCTATAAATATAGGTGAGTGACATATAACGCCGTCATAAAGTTAAATAAGACGACTATTTTTTTATCCGCTTTGCATTTTGCTGTCACGATGAATTGAGCACGACATAACAAGGCCAAAACCTATCATCGCAGACAGCATCGACGTCCCGCCATAAGACACTAGTGGTAAGGGGGCACCAACAACAGGCATAAGCCCCATCACCATACCAATATTAATAAAGACATAGAGCGAGAAATTTACAATTAGCCCCATCGCCAATAAACGCCCATAAACATGACGACATGTCAGTGCCACATATAGGCCGTATACAAATATCGCCCCAAGGACCAGCAGCAAGAATATTCCGCCGACCAACCCCCACTCTTCAGCCCATAAAGTGAAGATAAAGTCTGTCTGCTTTTCTGGCAAGAAGTTCAATCGGCTCTGTGTGCCTTGTAAGAAGCCTTTACCTTCAATACCACCTGAACCCAAAGCAATTTTCGACTGCGTAATGTGATAGCCCGCGCCAAGCGGGTCGGATTCTGGATTCAAGAATGTTAAAACGCGCTGTTTTTGGTAACTATGCATAAACTGCCATGCGATAGGAATCGCCAGAACCGTCAGCACACCTGCGGTCACAAAAATCCATAGCGGCACGCCTGCCAAGAAAATCACTGATGCACCTGCCATGACAATCATTAATGATGTCCCAAGGTCAGGCTGCAGCAGCACCAAACTGACGGGCAGTAATATAATGGCAAGCGGAGGAATAAGCATCCATAAACGGCGCGTCTCTTCTGTCGTTTTCAAGGCATAGAACCGCGCCAAGGCCATAACCACAGCGATTTTCATTAGCTCAGAAGGTTGAAGCTTCATAAAACCTAGGTTGATCCAACGCTGCGCGCCCATACCGACATGGCCCATGACTTCCACAACAATCAATAAAAACACCCCACCTGCAAAAGCGAGATAAGACAGCCTAAACCACCATTTAATGTCGACTAGAGCTATGAACAGCATAACACCTATTGAGAATATAAAGCGCATTAACTGACGTATCGCCCAAGGGGACATATTGCCACCTGCCGCTGAGTATAAGGACAGCAAACCAATGGACGTGACCACACATATCAGCAAAAACAGCCCCCAATTTAAACGAGCGAGTTTTAACCAGATTGTGTCACGTGACGCGGAAAGTGAGGACATACGTTTCATGTTAATTATATCCTCCGCTTTGCAGGGCGCATATTTTTTAGGCCGTCATTTACCGACACTAACGGCTTCGCCGCAGGGTCAATTTGCTGCGCCATTAAGAGTAAGTCGCGCGCAAGTGGCGCGGCCGAAGCTGAACCACTGCCGCCATGTTCAACGACCACTGAACAAGCATAGCGCGGGTTCTTGTAAGGCGCGTAGCCAACGAACAAAGCATGGTGGCGATGCTTCCATGGTAAATCCTCCTGCGCCGTACCTTCTGCACGCTGCGCCGCGGTAATACGCTTGACCTGTGATGTTCCTGTTTTACCTGCAAAAGCAAAGGCTGGATTATTAATCTGTGCCGCTCGCGCTGTGCCAAGAGCACCATTCATCACTTCGCTCATTCCCTTTTTAATAAGGTTCAAATGCCAGTCCTCAAAATTCATTTTCTGCCAACGCGGCAAATGGCGCATTTCCTGACCGACCACACCGGTAATCCATGGTTCAACGGCATAGCCCCCATTTACTAAGCGGCTAGTCATTACAGCCAGTTGTAGTGGCGTTGCCAATAAATACCCCTGCCCGATACTTGCAACAATCGTTTCACCAGGCTGCCATGTTTGACCAAAGCGACCATATTTCCAGTCACGGTCAGGCACAAGCCCCGGACGTTCCGCGGGCAGTTCTATGCCCGTTTTCTCCCCCAGACCGAATTGGCGTGCGACTTCAGCAATTTTATCAATGCCAATTTCCGTTGAACATTTATAATAATAGGTATCACATGATTCCGCGAGGGAGCTGACTAAGTTCATTGTGCCATGACCACTATGCTTCCAGCAGTGAAAACGGTCACGCCCCAAATCATAACGTCCTGAACAACCATATTGCGTGCGGTGGTCAATCTCTCTACTCTGTAGCCCAGCAAGCGCGGTCATCATCTTGAAGGTAGACCCTGGCGGGTATTGCCCTGATATTGTTTTATTGGTGAGTGGGTGACCGGGGTTCGTGCGCCATTCTTCCCAAACATCTAACGGCAGGCCGCGCGTAAATAAATTGGGGTCAAAGCTTGGGAATGATCCCATTGCATAGACCGCACCGCTATGCACATCCATAACCACGGCGCTAGCGCTTACCTCTTGCGAGAGGCGTTCATAAGCGCGCATTTGCAATTCGGCATCTAAGGACAAGGTAAGCTCTTTACCAACCATTGGTGATATACGTGAAAGCTCGCGCACCTCTCGCCCGACCACGTTGACTTCGACCTGCGCACGTCCTGCCTGACCGCGCATATCATGGTCATAGCGTTTCTCCAGCCCGTCCTTACCAATCCGAAAGCCGGGTAAGCGCAAGACTTTATCTCCCGACGCAAGCTCCGCCTTATTGACCACGCCGACATAACCTGTGACGTGGGCAAAGGCTTCACCATACATATATTGACGAATATCGCCCACCTCAACGGATACGCCCGGCAAGTCAGGCAGATTAACCTCAACTGCGGCAACTTCTTTCCACTGAAGTTGGTCTTTAATCTCAAGCGGCAAATATTTCGCCTGACGTTCCGCGCGACGAAGGATTTTACGCATTTCACGCTCTTCCAAGGGGATGAATTTTGCCAGTGCCCATAATGTTTCTTCTAAATTTGAGGTTTGTTCCGGCACAACAACGACGCGGTAATTATCATCATTTACCGCAACTTTTTTGCCGCTTCTATCCACTATACTGCCACGGCTTGGCGCAAGCATTTTAATATCAATTCGGTTCTTTTCAGAAAGCGTGTGATATTTATCGCCCTTTACAACCTGCAACCATGCCAAACGCGCGCCCAATACAGTCAAAAGAAGCCCCTGAAACGCTGTGACAAAAAATGCACGGCGCGTGAAACTTTTTACGCTATCAAAATGTCGATTACGGTTCGCCGTGCTTAACCGTTTTCGGTTGATCCGCTGGCTATGCTCTTTAATAAGGCGTGAGTTACGCTGAAGGCTACGACGTTTTTTCTTTTTTTCAAACATCTTACTTTATTTCACCTCCTCTACGCGCCTTTTGCGGCAGCATACGGTGAATAAAGAACAGCAATATTGCAACGATTGGAAAAACAAAAATGCCGCTCGCGCTGTCATACAGAATGTTCATGAAATCATCATCACGAATCGTAAAGTCAAAGCCATATTGCGATGCACGTATTAACAGCCATAACGCAAAATTTGCTAATGTCGTGATCGCCGCGAAGCCAAGCCAAACAACGAAGAACGGCTGTTCATATAAAAAACGGCGCTGACGACGCAAAAATAAATATAACGGCAGGTAAAGCAAACCATGCAGACCAAGTGGCGTGTATTCAATGACATCTTTTGCCAGCGCAATAATAAATATGAATGTTGGCGGCAATAAGCGCGGACGGTAAATGGCCCAATAATAGACCGCCATCAATAAAAATCCGGGGCGAATTTCATTAAAGGCCGACCAACGTAGAAATATATTATCAAGCACGAACAAAAATACGAGCAGCACATATGGCGCCGTATATTGCACGATTGAACTTATATTCCCAAATTTGATATTCATAGATGATGTTTAGCACGCAGTAATGCTGCGCTCAAGCTATTGATTCAGCTTGTCCAACGAAGCTTTTAATGCAGGGTCAGTATATTTATTTACGATACGTATATATTCTATATTCTCAAAACCGTGTGACGCATCAATATATGGCTTACCCGCATCATCGATTTTAATATGCCCGACAGTTAGACCAGAAGGGATCAAACCGCCATGACCAGATGTTACAACAAGGTCACCATCATTAACTTCAAGCTCACGCGGGGTGTGCGCCAAGCGCAAAAACGAAGAATTATTGCCCGCAATGATCGATGGCGTTTTCTGCGTACCAATAACAACTGGCAAGCGCGCGTTAATATCACTTAGCAGCAATACACGTGAAGCGTGGTCAGCCGTTTCAATAACGCGTCCGATAACCCCATGGCGTGAAATAACCGCCTGCCCTTTTTCAACCCCCTCTGAAAGGCCAGCAGAAACTAGCAAACTTTTCGCATAGGTTTTTTTGCTGTCTTTAATCGTGCGCGCGGTAATGAAATCATAGCTTTCAGGTATTTTCGCATCCATTAACTGGCGCAGACTATCATTGTCAGACTTCAGCTGTTGTGCAACTTGATACCAAGATGCTAGGCGTTGATTTTCTTGACGCAGCATTTCATTTTCGACCTGTAGCTGCGTAAGACCACTAATTTCAGATATTTTATTAGTTACATTTTGGACTGGGGTCGTCACAGCCTCTAAAGCAGGAATAAAAAGATTAGATAAACCGCCACGTAGCGAATTAAAGTTATCAACATTCCAACTGGTCAGCACAAACAACAAAAACGAGCAACCAATTAAGGTTGTCGGCATAAAACGTGCTATTCTAGCACGGGCGATTACAAAGCCATAACCGCGCATATTACGTGTTGAAGTGCGTCTTTTCAAAAAAATACTCTTTTACAGTTGTTTACCAACGTCTGTTAACAATTATAGAAGGCAAACGAATCACCTGCAAATATAAAAAACAGGTTTTCCGTAGAAAATATGCCTATAACAACATGTTAGCGGCAAACTCCTATCAAAACAGTTAATTATCTATACAAATGTATGTATTTAGTAGTGCCGCTTAATCACATTTTTGAATATATGCTGCTCTTCTAGGGCGTGACCTGTGCCCAATGCAACACATGATAACGGGTCATCCGCAATCGCGACAGCAAGGCCTGTTGCATGACGCAAGACAAGATCGAGATTACTCAACAACGCACCGCCGCCCGTTAGGACTATACCTTTATCAACAATATCGGCAGCTAATTCTGGCGGCGTATGTTCAAGCGCAACCTTAACCGCCTCAATAATCTGACCAACAGGTTCCGCTAAGCTTTCAGCGACTTGACGCTCTGTAATGCGAATTTCTTTTGGCACGCCATTCATAAGGTCACGCCCTTTAATTTGCATGTGACGACCTTCACCATCAGAGGGTGGGCAAGCTGAACCGATTTCTTTTTTAATGCGCTCAGCTGTACTTTCACCAATGAGCAGATTATGAACGCGGCGAATATAAGCAATGATCGCTTCATCCATTTTGTCACCGCCTACACGTACTGAGCGCGCATAGACAATGCCGCCCATAGAGATCACGGCGACTTCTGTTGTACCGCCGCCAATATCAATAACCATAGACCCTGATGGTTCCGTTACAGGAAGACCTGCGCCAATCGCAGCAGCCATAGGCTCTTCAATCAACTCAGCTTTACTTGCGCCCGCACTTAACGCAGCTTCAACAATGGCACGCTCTTCAACGGCGGTTGAACCAGATGGCACGCAAATAATCATAAACGGGTTTACGAATGAACGACGGTTATGCACTTTACGGATAAAGTGTTTAATCATTTCTTCCGTAACATCGAAATCAGCAATCACACCATCACGCAAAGGGCGCGTTGCCACGATGCTGCCCGGTGTACGACCCAACATGAGTTTAGCTTCATTACCAACAGCCAAGACCTCTTTACCATTTCCGTTTTGACGAATAGCCACAACAGACGGTTCATTAAGCACGATACCTTTGTCTCGCACATAGACTAGCGTATTCGCCGTACCTAGATCTATCGCCATATCCGCAGATAAGAAACCGAACAATTTGGAAAACATTTTTTTCGACCTTTACAACCAAGCATGTCTTTAATATCCAAACACACTTACAAATATAATATATACTAACCTTATTTGATTAGCAGAACTCTTAAGTAAAAAACAGCGCTGTTTTATATGTTATGAACAAATATAAACACAAAAAACTCGCTTTCCATCAAAAGCGAGTTCCTGCTCAAACATGTTAAGCGATGCTGACCAATTATTAACCTTGGCGAGCCTTAAAGCGCTTGTTTGTTTTGTTAATAACATATACGCGACCACGGCGGCGAATTACGCGGCAGTTACGATCACGAGTTTTCAATGTTTTTAGCGAGTTTACAACTTTCATTGCCCTAAACCTTATAATCTATTATGAATTCCGAAGCCGCAAACTACAGAAGAGATAAGCGATTGTCAAATCAAAAATGTGTTTTTTATAAAGATATTCCACCAAGACTGATTAGAATAATCACCAAATAGCAAAGATGCGTTATGTTATGGGCTTCCTGATCAATTCCAAGCGCCACCCAAAAGGCTTTATCTTTTTCGCTCCACCCTTTTGTATCCGTAAGCACGGCTTTTATGCGGTCAATAGTGCCATGAACAATAAAATCGACAATCATAAACCACCATAAGCTCGGCTGGAAAAGCAGAAACACACAGAGTGTGCCCAAGGCATGAATACCCGCATGCGCTGCCAAAGGCACATAACCACTCATGCCTGATTTGCCACGATTAAGCGCCATCCATGCATTATTTAGCAAATAATCACACGCTAAATGCTTAAAACGAAAACATAAATATAAAAACAAAATTTCTAATGGTGTCATCACAAACCAAATTCTAGTACAATATATTCACCACGTCACCTTTTGTAACATTTTTTCTTATTTATTAATACTATAGTAAAACAATATAAGACATTATTAATCTGTAATAGTTTTTTATTCAACATTCTGTGCGAGGAAAAATGGCCAATATTTCAGGCGCAATCCGACATGTAAAAAAAGGTGAAGATATTCTCCGTCAGGGGGAAAGCGGCGAATATGCCTATATCATTGATAGCGGACGCGTAACAATCAAGATTGAAAAAGATGACGGATCAGTTGAATCGCATGAACAAGGCCCTGGCGCATTATTTGGCGAAGTTGCCTTGCTCGCAAAAACTAAACGCGCAGCGACTGTTACAGCCATAGAAGACTGCACATTAATCACCGTAACACCCGATGACTTTGTGCGGCGCATAGAATCTTCTGACCCTATACTAAAACTTGTCACAAAAAATTTGATTAGCTATTGCAGAACCAACCTTGAGAAAGATGAAGGCGCAACAGCACCATTGGACAGCGCACGCGCACGCATGAAGAACGTTGAAAGCAAAGAACAAACCGACGCGCTTCTAAATTCATTCAAGGTTGAACACGCCCTAAACAAAGCGCTAGATAACAACGAACTAGAGCTTTTCTACCAACCAATTATTAACTTGAAAACCTATTCTACATGTGGATTTGAAGCGTTGATGCGATGGAATCACCCAACTGATGGCATGATCCCGCCAAACGTGTTCATCCCTGTTGCAGAAGATACTGGACTAATTGTGAAACTTAGTGAATGGGCACTGCGCGAAGCGACGAGCGCCTTGGAGCGCATCCAAACTCTTCCAAACGCATCTGAAAACCTTTACGTTAGTGTGAACTTCTCAAGTCATGACTTATCAAAACCAAGCTTTCTTGATGAGCTTGTTGAAGCAGTCAACAATACAAAATTACACCCTAAACAGATAAAAATCGAAATTACCGAGCGTCTACTTATTTTACAGCCAGAAGTCGCTGCAAAGACACTCAAAGCTTGCAAAGACGCCGGTTTCAGCATTGCGATTGATGACTTTGGAACAGGCTATTCATCACTTAGCTACTTACAAGACTTCCCGATTGACACATTAAAAATTGACCGCGCTTTTGTAAAAAAAATGGCTACAGATTCAACGTCAGAAGAGCTTATCCGCACAATCATCCAGCTCGGCAAGACATTAAATATGGATATTATTGCCGAAGGCGCAGAAAATGCTGATGAAGTTCTTAAGTTAACCGAACTCAACTGCGATATGGTACAAGGTTATTATTTTGCTAAGCCTGTCCCCGAAAAAGAGCTCGCACCATTCTTTAAGAACTGGCGAAATGAATAAAATTTTAGATATATTCAAGATAAATCCATTACAAAAGTCACTAATTTTCAATCTTTTTCACGCATAATGACTATAGGGTAATGTATGTGTGAACCACTTGTGTCTAAGAAATATGATTAAGCCCATAACTATACGCACCACAAAAATGCATGTATAGTTGTACATATTATTTCGGACACTTGTTGTAGGAGATATGGGATGTGGGATTCGTCATTTTTTAAAGATTCAAACAGCGATAACAATGCGCAAAATACGCATGAGGAGACTTTAGATCTCTCTGCCATCGCGCCAATGCAAAATATTCATATTGATGTTGGTGCACAAGATCACATCCCCTTAAACACCGCATCCCCTCTGACTGGCGCGGAATTTACACAAAATGGCAACGCATTACAGATAGACACGAATGACGGGCAAAGCTTCACATTACATGATTACTTTAACGCTCCTACCCCACCAAGCATTTCAGGACAAGATGGCACAACCCTATCTGGCGAGATAATCACCCCGTTTATAAAAAACAAAAACCATAACTTTGCGCAAGATGACAACATCACGTCTGATGCAACGCACAACCCAGCCATAGGACAAATTACAGAAATCAGCGGTGACGTTACCATTACGCGCAGCAATGGCGCGACCCTCACGGCGGAAAAAGGTACAACTATATTTCAAGGTGACATTATTGAGACTGCCGAAACTGGTGCGGTCAATATTATGTTTGCCGATGAATCAAGCTTTGCTATCTCCAATGATGCGCGCATGACGATAGATGAATTTATTTTTGATCCATCGACAATGGATGGCTTATCTAATTTTTCTATGTTGCAAGGTGTGTTTGTCTACACCTCCGGCGAAATTGGCGGCAAGGACCCTGATGATGTGAAAATCGAGACGCCAATTGGATCAATCGGCATTCGCGGGACAATTATTGCCGGTGAAATACAGCAGGATGGCGCCAGCAAAATTACTGTCGTTGAAGGCGCAATCTATGTCCGCAATGGAAGCGGTGAACAAATCCTCTCACAACAATTTGAAACAGTAGAAATTCATGGCGGCGATAATAATATACAAAATATCGGCACATTATCTCCGAACCAAGTACTAGAAAATACGCACGGCGTCCGCGGTGTCGCCGGTATTTTCACCAATAATTTAGAACAAATGGGTAGCGACGGCTCAGACGGGAATGCCCCCACCCTTGAACAAAATACGCAACCACACCAACAGGGTGAAGAGCAAATTAAAGAAGCACCACCGCCCGGTGACAAACCGCTCCTACAAGGCGATGAAACGGCGCCATTACCGCCGCAGCCAACGGCACCACCACCGCCGACATTACTTGATGAACAACAACATGACGGCTTATTAAACAATGAACCGAGTAGAGAGTTTAGACTCACTGCGAACAGAATAAATCCTGACAGTAATACAGATGCAATTCAAAAAGCGCCGTCACCACCACCAAACAGTACGCTAACAACGAAAGACCCGCTCCCGCCGCCAGATGTAATAAATGGTAATGGCACAAAACCAGCTGTAGCTGGAAGTAGCCGGATCAACCTTAACAATGCGGATGACTTTGCAAATGTACATGTCATATCAGGTCTGCCTAATGGCGCACAATATGGCGCAGCAATAACAACAGTTTATAATGCCAGCAACGGCTTTAATGACCTCATCCTCATGCGCGGTAGTTTCGCAAATGGTAATACGCCAGGTAACTTTGTTGCGATAAGCGGGACAGCAAATTTAAGTGCAAATTACGATCTAAGCGGCGCATCTTATCGTAACTTTAGTGACCCTAACGCTGCAAATACATCGGCTGAACAAGTTACATCCGTCACGAGCGGCGACTTTGATGGAGACGGCACACATGAGCTCTTCATTGGCGCTGCATATGGATACACCCCAAATACAGCTGAGAATGATGGTTTTACCTATGTGATGGATATCAATGGTAATACGTCCACCTTATATAATAATTATTCTGGGCAAGTTAGCGTAGATAGCCTTCAGGATTTACTCGGGTATTCTGTCGACAATCTTGGCGACATTAACAATGACGGCCACACCGATATTGCCTTGTCCTCACCAGGCTACAGTAGCGGACATGGCCTTGTCCGACTCGAACTTGTTGATACTGATCTAGGCACAATTGACACCTCGATTACATATGAAGGCGCGGCTGGCGAATATATCGGCGGCGAAGTCACCGCATTGGGCGATATCAATGGTGATGGATATGATGATTTTGCCTTTGGTGTGTTTGATGGCATGATTGACGGGTCAAACGTCAGCTCATCCCTCAATGCGTTCTTCATTGTTGAAGGCGGCGAAAACCCACTGATATATGACGAACTACTCGAAGCCAATAAAATTACCGGCGGCACAGACTTTGGCCGCCATGTTGACGGGGTTGGTGACATAAACGGCGATGGATTTAGTGATGTATTAGTCAGCAATGGTGATACTTCGCTAAAGCTTCTAATGGGGCAAAGCACCATCAGCAACGGCAATCACAGCAGCTTCACAAATCAATTTACAATTGATGTAAGTGCAAGCAGTTATAAAATTGAAGGCGCAGCTAGTATTGGCGATTTTAATGCTGATGGGCACGATGATTTTATTGTCATGATGCGTGATGGCGCCGACATTAAGATATCAATCATCATGGGCAGCCCAAGTTTGAGCGGTTTAACCGTAGACCTTGAATACCTCAAAACTCACCCTGGCATGAACTTGCTGATTGATTATACACTAGATAGCGTGCCAGCAAGTAAATACCACATGGAGTTTACCGGTGGAGATATGGACGGCGATGGGTTTGACGATGTTATCATCGCAGATGCCCAAAACGATACCGCATTTATCATTAACGGTGGACGATATGGCGCAGCAGACACAACCTATCAAAAAGGTAATAATGTAACCGCGAATGCCGATCATCAAAAACTGACAGGCACTGCGACGAACGATACATTCATGCAAAATGGTCATACTGGTCTTGTCGCCCATGGAGGCGCAGGGCAAGATAGCTTTATCATTGATAACGCCATGACCGGCGCCAATGCAAACTTCCACCAAATAGATGGCGGCGGCGGTGACAATGACAAGTTCATCCTTGATGGCGGTCAAGGCAGCATTGATCTAAGCACGCTTAACAGTAATCACATTCAAAATATAGAAGCCATAGATGTTGGTAGCGGCAATGATTTAACATTATCCGTTAAACAGATTTTTGACATGTTGAAAAGCAGTGATAATGGTGAATTAAAGATCACCGCGCTAGGCGCAGGGCAGACGCTCACCATAAAATCAGCAACTGATTTTACTGATGATCTGAACGGCATTGCAGACGCCATAGAAACCCTTACTCCTGTTACAGGCATAGCGGCCACGGCTGATAGCGGGTATCAACGATTCGACATTGGCAACTACAAGCTCTATATAGATGATGACTTTGGTAACTTAGTGACACAAGCTATTTAGTGCGCGCCTGATATACACCGTCCCAATTTTTTGGAAGGTCAGATTCTATCAGTGCATCAATACGATGACGATAAAAGGCGTATAGCTGATCTAATTCGACGCCGAGCTTATCAGCAAGGAAACGGCAGGGTTTGGTTTGTTTACGCGCCTCATCCCAATCTTTTGCACGATAAAGCGCCAAGAACTTTTGATGTTCTTTTTGTAGCTCAACAAAGAAATTATCCTGCGCCATATTTTCGTCCCCAAGCAAGGCAAATATACGCGTTGGCTGCGTGCGTCCTTTGACCTGAATAAGGTCAAGTTCCAACATCGCTAATGAAGGCACATCAGGTTCGCGCAAACAGTCTTCGCCAAGCAAAATGTGCACACCATATTCTTTGGTACGCGCTTCAAGGCGGGATGCCAAATTCACAGAATCACCAAGAACAGAATATGCAAAGCGTTGATCTGATCCCATATTCCCAACGGCAGCTAGCCCTGTGTTAATACCGATACCCGCATTAAGCATTAACGCATCATCATCTTTTGCGTGGCGCCTTTTATTCAGCTTAATTAAACGTTCCTGCATATCTAACGCCGCCTTACAGGCATTAAATGCATGGTGAGTATCATCCATCGGCGCGTTCCAGAAGGCCATGATGGCATCACCAATATATTTATCAATCGTACCGCGGTTCTCCATGATCGCTTTTGAAAGCGGGGTTAGAAATTCATTCATCAATGAAATTATTTCATCTGGCGTTAAATGTTCACAGATCGTCGTAAAATTACGAATGTCAGAAAACATTGTTGTAATGTTTTTCTCCTCTCCACCTAGCTTTAACTGATCAGGGTTTTGCGCCAATTGGTTCATATAGCTTGGTGAAATATAATGTTCAAACGCATCACGCACCTTCCGTCGTTCACGTTCCGATGACAAATAGCCCCCCGCCACAGATGCAACATAAACAAAGAATAAGACAATTGCAGGAAACGCACCGTCAAACAAATAGCCCATCTGAATATAGACAATATTTGTCACGACAAAACAGCATGACACCCCCACAAACATAGCTAATGTTTGCCCACTTAACGCTGTGCGCGAAGAAAACCCCATAAGCAACAAAGACAAACCAATCAAGACAAGCTGTTCAGCCTTAATAACATTGTGCGGGCGCACCAAGAACTGCCCCTGTAAGGCTTGATCGATAATATTTAAATGCACCTCCACACCAGGGCGATTATTACCGACGGGGGTAGATCGTATATCTTTCAAACCAATGGCGGATGTTCCAATTAAAACAATTTTATCTTTAAGCGCCTCTTTTGGTGCTTCACCACGCAATACATCATAAGCAGAGATATACCAGTTAGGGTTTGGTTGCGCATACCAAACATAGAATTCACCATCTTGACTTAATGGTATATCGAACGCCCCATCATTACCTTGAATATGCATATATTCATTTTGCGCGCCGCGCATTGAAATCTGGCCTGACACAAGAAACCGCAGCATTTCAGCCGTCAGTGATGGATAAAAGAAATATTGTTCAACTGCATCCGAACCGACACGAATATTCTTTTTCTCTATTCCCATTAACATTGGGATGCTGCGATATATACCGTCAATATCAGGCACGGCATAGAAATGCCCTTCCCCGTAAGAAAAACGCGACAATATTGGGTAATTCGCAACCGTATCAAATGGGTAAATATATGGTTTTAAATCATTTCGCGCCTTACGCGCAAAACTTACGTCAATTTTCGGGCGCGGCGTATACCCGAATGTACCCGTAGCGCGTTTATCTTCAAAGTTTAAGCCAAGTACGACATTGCCTGCACTTCGAATGGCGCGCGCCATAATTTTGTCGTGGCTTTCCAGCCTATCTATGGCTTTATAGACATTCTCATCACCGCCCTGTTTACGCCAAATGCGTACCAATTGATCGGGGGAAGTGTTATCAGCCTCGGCAAAGACCATATCAAAGCCCATCACTTTAGCGCCATAATCATCCGTGATTTTAGTTATAAGGTCGGCCACTGTTGTACGGGGCCACGGCCACTGGCCAAGTTCTGGGCGGTCGAGTGATTTTTCGTCTATATCAACAATGACGACTTGGTCAGATGCAGGACGGAAATAGGTTTTGTTTAGATTATCAAACAAGATATTTTGAATTTGGCGCCTGTAAGGGTGGTCACTACTTTGTACATACAGCCCCCCACATAATACAGCGCCCATCATGACGATATGAAGCGGTATAATATTTCTGATACGCCGCCACATAATCTTATCGCTCCCTAAATGCTTGATCTTTCAGGCGCAGGACAGGCTTCATCAAATATGCCAAAATAGATTTACGCCCTGTAATCACATCAATATCAGCAAGCATACCTGGGGTGATAGGTAATTTACGCGCCCCTGCCATCAGGTGATTTTGTTCGGTTTTAACCTCAACCTCAAAATAGACATTGCCTTCGCCATCATTCATTGTTGACGCACCGATGCGGGATATGTGCCCGTTTAAATAGCCGTAACGCTGTGGATCATAGGCCGATATACGCACCTTTACGGGCTGCCCGTCTTCTATAAAGGCGATATCATTTGGCGATACGCGTGCATTGATTTTAAGGTCATCACCAAGCGGGACAATTTCAATTAACGGCTTTGCAGGTTCAACCACGCCGCCGAGGGTTTTAATGCTCACTGCATTCACAATGCCATCAACCGGCGCACGCAAAGCTGAACGGTCAACAACATCACCAATGGCTTTCAGGCTTTCTTCCATCGCGATAATTTGAGTTTTGACCTCGCCCAATTCTTTTAATGCCTGCGTACGGAACATATCTTTCTTTTGCTTAGCCTCCAACTCCAAGGCGCTCATTTCCGCTTCATAGCCCGCGACTTTTTCTTTTGCTTCCGCCAAACGTCCCTTTGTCTCATTGACATTGCGCTTTAGGCGCAGAACATCGGTCTTCGCAATTGCGCGGGCAGCCAACATTTTCTCAGCCGCGGTAAGCTCCTGATTAAGCAGTGAAAGATTTTCTTTTTCTTTGGCAATAACGGCTTCATTCTCCGCCTTGGCTGCTGCAGCTTTATTGCGTCTGTCTTCAAATATGGATACCGCATTTTGTAATTCTTGCTGACGTGAGGCGTGCAAACTTTGTTCATTAGCGATTAAGGCGGGGTTTTGATCCGCAAGCTCAGGCGGCACAATAAAATCTTCACCCGCAATTTCCGCAGATAAGCGCGCCTGCATTATTTTTAGGGCATAGAGCTTTGCCGCCCCGCCGCGCGCTTCCGATGAAAACGCTAAATCTGATAGCTTTAATAAAAGCTGCCCCGTTTCAACGCGGTCGCCTTCTTTGACCAAAAGCTCTTTTAATATCCCGCCCTCAAGGCTTTGGATGATTTGCATTTCTTGTGATGGTACAACCTGTCCTTTACCGCGGGTAATTTCATCAATTTGAAACAGCGATGCCCACGCGATAAAAAGAATAAATAACAGCGTGACCAACTGTACAAATAATTTCCCGCTACACCCTGCATTTAAGGCACGCGCTTCTTCGACGGCGTTCATATAGGCGGTTTCATTTTTCATCTTGCTCATGAATCCCCCTCACCTGACAATGACTTTATGACGTCTTTCTTTGGGCCATCCATAATGATTTTGCCTTGTTCCACCACAATGATGCGATCAACAATTTCAAGCAATGACAAGCGATGCGTAATTAAAATCAGCGTCTTATTATTCACTTCACCTTTAATATGCTGCACAAATGCATTTTCCGCTTGTACATCCATCGCGTTAGTCGGTTCATCACATATATATAGCGATGGCTTAGTTAGCATGGCACGCGCGAGCGCCACAGCTTGACGCTGCCCGCCACTTAGTGCGCTGCCGCCCTCACCGACTTCAGCATCCAAGCCAAGCGGATGCGCCTTAACAAACTCATGCACGCCAGATATCTGCGCCGCACGGAGGATCTCTTCATCACTGGCTTCAATACGCGCGGCAGTGATGTTATCCCGCACTGTGCCGCGGAATAGAGTGACATCCTGCGCTATATACGCGAAATTGCGGCGTAGATCCGCAGGGTCAATTTGGGCTTGATCTGTATCATTAACGAAGATCTGCCCTTCCGCCGGTTGATATAGCCCCATCAAAAGACGGGCAAGCGTACTTTTACCTGAGCCGATACGGCCGATAATCGCGACTTTTTCGCCGTGACGAATGTTAAAGCTCACATTATCTAATATCTTGCGCTCACTACGTGGATAAGCAAAAGACACATTTTTAAAAGCCACTTCCCCCTGTAACGCTGGGCGATGGATAAAGGCTTTATTCTGTGGGCGTTCGACGTCCTTATGCATAAGCGCGGTAATTGTGTTTAGTGCATTGCGCGTTTGATAAAAGCGCGTCATCAGCGACGCGATTTGCGCCATAGGGGCAACCGCGCGCCCCGCCAGCAATACGGCGGCAATCAACGCACCAACAGACAGAGCGTTATCTTTAATCAAATACATACCAAATACAACAATTAGAACCGTCATCATTTGCTGCATGAAATAGGTAAGGCTAATGCCGAGATTAGAATAATATCGTGCTTCCTGCCCGTAACGTGCCATTTCACCTAAATGTTCCGTATACAGACTACGCAGGCGCTGATCCGCGCCAATGGCTTTAACGGTTTCAAGGCCATTGATGGTTTCCACTAAAACGCCATGGCGCTCTTCACCTGCGCGCATGGCTTTTAGAATATCTTTTTTAAGCGCGACTTGCAGGGCATAGCTTGCCGCGACAATCACAACCATAATTGTTAACACCACCAAAGCAAGCGGCCCGCCGATAAAGGCGATGACTAAAACAAACAACAAGGCAAACGGCAAATCAACAAGCGCCGCGATGGTCGCTGATGTAAAAAATTCACGCACAGTGTCAAATTCACGCAGCATATTCGCAAAAACACCACTTGATGCAGGGCGCTCCGCTAAGCGGATATTCAAAAGCTGATCGAATATTTTAGCGCCCGTTAAAACATCCATGCGACGTCCAGCAATATCAATTAAGCGCCCACGAATAATACGTATCGCAAAATCAAAACTAAGGATAAGCGTTGCCCCTATGGCAAAAGCCCACCCTGTATCCAAGGCCGCATTAGGGATGACACGGTCATACATATTCATGATGAACAGCGGAATAGTCAGCGCAAAGACGTTAATCAAAATTGCTGCCAATAAAACCATACGGTAAATGGGCATGTTATCTTTAAACAAATCCCAGAACCATGACTTCGACAATGTTTTATCAACTTTCGGCTGCAGGGCAGATTTAAGCGCGGCATTATTCGGTTTCAGGGCAATATAACGCCCATAATATATGTCCTGAATTTCGCTTAAGCTTGCGTCTTTTTCTTCATGTGATGCAGGGTCAAATATGCGGTAATTATTCCCATCAACACTGCGGAGGACAACCCCCTTACGATCCCCCGTCAATAAAATAACAGGGCATAGGTGCGGAGAAATTTTTTCAAAGCGTTTTTCTGTGAAGCATTGCGCTGAAAATCCTGAATGCTCAGCTGCCGCGACAGTCGTTTCTGCGCCAACACCGCCAGATATGCCACTTGCCACCGCTTTTTCAAGCGCGGCGGGCGAACGTGCATGACCATGAACAGCCGTTACGTATGATAGGCATGCAATCAAGTTGTTATCTGGCTGATTTTGTTGATTTTCCATTCGTTTTACGCCCACAGGATCGACCACGGACAAAAATGTCCTGTACCATGATGTCAGTTAAAGATAAACAATTGTTTAATAAGCAAAAACAGTTTTACGGGCAGACTTCTGATGCTTTACCATCAGATTTACCTTTGCCCGTTTCTTGGTGTTCCTGCTGATGATCACAGAATTTTTCAATTTCTGGCTGCGCGGCATCCTGCTGCACATCCTGAATAACCAATGCGGCTTCTGGTGTTAGGCGGCTATACAGCGCCCCCATAGACGACAAAATCATATAATCCGCATTCTGTGCGGCGTAGCCAAGCTGACGGTTTTCTAACCCCAACATATAATGTTGGTCATGCGCCTGCATTAACTGTAGCAGCGTTATACTGCCGCCTTCAAACTGGTCACGTCGCGTGTTGAGCAGCGCTTTGGACAGCGCCAAGCGGCGCGCGGATATATCCTGCTGCGCAGTTAGCTTATCACGCATAATCCACGCATCTTTAATATTGGCTACTAACTGCAATTCTTTTTCGCGGCGCTCTGACAAGCTTTGCTGATATAATTTGCGGCTACGTTTATAACGTGAAATTTCTGCGCCGCCTGTTGAGAACGCCCAGTTCATTTTTAACAAGGCGCGGGCATCTACGACTTCACCGCCAATCACATCATCTTGATCTTTCTTATAGTAAGACAGCTCACTATCCAGTTTCGGGAAAAAGGCTGATTTTTCCGCAAGTGAATCATGCCACGCGGCATCACTGCTTTCATTCGCGGCGCGTAATTGCGGGTGGTTTTCAAGCGCCCAAGCCACTGCCATATCCTGCGTTTCAGGAATATTTAAAATCACTTTAGGTGCATGCAATTCACCTTGCGGCTCATGCCCAGTCATCATTGCATAGCGTGCTATGGCGGATTGTTTTTGCGCGTTAAAATCATTTTCGAGTTTTGAAGCCCGTGCGATCATATCAAAAGCTTGGCTGTGATCTGTACTATCAACCGCGCCTTGATCAATCAAAACTTTAAACTGTGGGCGGTATTTTTCTAACGCCGCTTTATATTCGGCGATATAGCGCAAAGAATCTTCAGCGCGTAGCACATCCATATAGGCGTTAACCGTCTCACTGGTGAGCATTTCGCGCACATCATCCATTGAATATTTTGCCGCTTCTTCGCGGTCTATCGCCGCGCTGTGACGATTGACTGTCCCCATACCATTAAACAGGTTTTGTGTCAGGGCGATATCCCCTTCCCACAGCCAAGAATAGCCTGAGCCGCGCGTTACACTTAAACCGCGACTGGTCGAATTATCACCATAAACACGGCCACCTGCGGCGTTCCCGCTTAACGTTGGGAAAAAAGCCGATTTTTCTTCGCGGCGCTTGTCAGCTGCGGCTTCTAAACGGAGCATGGCGCTTTCTTGACGCGGGTGATTAGCCAATGTTTTCTCAACCGCCTCAAACAAGCTTTCTGCCTGCGCCGCTTGCCATGGGCATAACGCAAGAACAGCACTAGACAAACCCAGTGCAATTCGATATCTTAGTGATGAAATATTTTTATGAAAAAAGCTCATGAGGGACATTAACTATGATATTAACCTCATTGATTCTAAAACATAATTCATAAATACACAAGGGAACGTCATAAAATATTTCGCACAGGGTTTCACAGGGGAGCAACCGCATGGCCGACAATAACGACCAGCAAAATGATAAGAATACAAAAAAGCCTTCATACCTTAAACGCGCCTTTCGTAGCACTGGCAAAACCCTAACTTATGCGACAATGTATTATAAGGCCGCAAGCGTACCTGAAAAAGTTGCTTTACAAATTGGCATCCATTCTGTCTTCTTCATCCCGCTCAACAATGCTGTAGGGTTTGCCTTACTTTATGATGATTACAAAACATATAAAGAAAACAAAAACAAACCCAAGGAAACGCCTCCTCCTTTCTGTACAGAGCGCCATCACGGTGAATTATTAGTCCCCCTTCCATGCCGCCATGTTTTACACATGGATAGCACGCCCAAACCGCCGAAAGATTACATCACACAACACCCCAAAAACGACTAAGCGCAGGCCTTAGTTTTTTTTCTTGTAAAAAGCGTATTAAGCTCTTCACAAAGCAGGATAGTTGTGTATTTTATAAACCATCCTTGTAATAGATTCTTTTCAAACTCATCCGTGAGCGGATTAGGTTTTTGATATGACCATACCACGTAAGAGAGGTTAGCTGTGGCCCTTAATATTGCTATATTAAAAGAAACTGCGCAAAACGAAAAACGTGTAAGCGCAACTCCTGAAACTGTTAAAAAGCTCAGCGCATTAGGCGCGAAAGTTCAGGTTGAAGCCGGCGCAGGTGCATTTGCTCACATCTCTGACGATGTATATAAAGATGCAGGTGCAAAAATTGTTAAAACAGCAGATGAAGCCGTAAAAGGCGCTGGCATTGTCTTATGCGTTCAATTCCCGACAGATGCAGTCTTAAAGAAAATCGAAAAAGGCACTTTATTAATTGGTTTGTTGTCGCCTTTTGCCAATAAAGATGCGCTGGATCTTTGCCGTAAACAAAATATCACAGCCATGGCAATGGAAATGGTGCCACGTATTTCACGTGCGCAATCTATGGATGCGCTATCATCACAGTCCAACCTTGCGGGGTATAAAGCGGTACTAGATGCGGCTGAATATTATGGCCACGCCTTCCCACTTATGATGACAGCCGCAGGCACAATTCCTCCAGCTAAAGTATTTGTTATGGGCGCAGGCGTTGCAGGTCTTCAGGCCATTGCGACAGCAAAGCGCCTTGGCGCGATTGTCAGCGCAACAGATGTACGCCCTGCCGCGAAAGAACAAGTTGAATCGCTTGGTGGTAAATTCGTGGCTGTTGAGGACGATGAGTTCAAACAAGCTGAAACAGCGGGTGGCTACGCCAAAGAAATGTCCGCTGAATATAAAAAGAAACAAGCCGCCCTTGTTGCAGAAACAATCAGCAAGCAAGACATCATCATCACAACCGCACTTATCCCAGGTCGCCCAGCGCCGAAATTGGTTGACGAAGCGATGGTTAAATCCATGCGTGCGGGCTCAGTCATTGTTGATATGGCTGTTGAAGCAGGCGGCAACTGTGAACTTTCTGTAGCAGGTAAAGTTGTTGAGAAGCACGGCGTTACGATTATCGGTCACGCGAATATGCCATCTCGCCTTGCCGCAGATACATCTGCGCTTTACGCGAAAAACCTCCTCAGCCTACTGAATCTACTTATCAAAGACGGCGCATTAACCATTGATTGGGAAGACGAAATTGTTAAAGGTATGAGCATTTGTAAAGATGGTGCATGGTTAAATGAAGCGTTTGGCAGCACAGCGAAGCCTGCTGCAAAGAAAGCCGCTGCGCCGAAAAAAGCAGACGATGAAAAAGCTGAAAAAGCGCCAGCGAAGAAAAGCAGCGCAGCGAAGAAATCACCTGCTAAAAAAGCACCGGCGAAGAAAGCTTCGACATCAACAACAAAGAAGGCTGCACCTAAAAAAGCTGCGCCAAAGAAAACTGCTGCAAAAAAGACCGCAGCAAAAAAGACAGACAAATAAAGATCAAAGGATTTAATTCATGAGCGACACATCAAACACGATTTTAGATCAAGCAGCAGCCCTAGCTGAAAGCGCAAAAGTTCTTGCCGACCAAGCAAAACAAATCGCCGTTGAAGCGACCGCGGCTGCAGCACAAAGTGGCGGTGACAGCTTCCTTGTTACAGGCCTTACTGTTTTTGTTTTGGCTTGTTTCGTTGGCTATTACGTTGTTTGGAAGGTTACACCTGCGCTTCACTCCCCATTGATGGGCGTAACGAACGCGATTTCGTCAGTTATTATTGTTGGCGCACTTATCGCAGCAGGCCCAGAAGATGGCGGCCTTTCAAAATTCCTCGGCTTTTTGGCTGTAACGCTAGCGTCCGTCAACATATTTGGCGGGTTCATTGTGACCAACCGTATGCTTAGCATGTTTAAGAAAAAAGACTAAGCAGACTAAAAAGACAAAACAGATAAATAAAGAACGCATTACGCATAAAGGCAGATATTAAAATGAGCACTTTACCCGCATTATCATACTTGATTTCTTCGGTATTTTTCATCATGGCGCTACGCGGCCTGTCCAGCCCCGTCACGGCAAAAGGCGGCTTACGCTTTGGCGTTATCGGCATGGCGCTCGCTATTGTTACAACCCTATTCTTAAACGAGGTTAACTCTTACGGCGTTATCCTTCTTGGCATTTTCGTGGGCGGCGCGATTGGCGCGACCATCGCGAAGAAAATTGACATGACGGACTTGCCACAGCTTGTTGCCGCCTTCCACTCATTGGTTGGTTTGGCTGCTGTCTTTGTTGCTATGGCCGCCTATTTGAATCCTGAGGCGTACCACATCGGCACACGCGGCGACATCAAAATTGCTAGCCTAATCGAAATGTCTCTTGGTGTTGCTATTGGTGCTGTGACCTTTACAGGGTCAATCATTGCATGGGGTAAACTGCAAGGCACAATTTCTGGCAAGCCCGTTACATTCACAGGCCAACACAAATTAAATGCGGCGCTTGGCGCTTTGCTTGTCGCGCTGTTGCTTCTATTGCTCGTCACACAAAGCGATACAGTGTTTTACGCGATTATTTTGCTATCGCTTGCATTGGGGATCTTGATGATTATCCCAATTGGCGGCGCAGATATGCCGGTAATTGTATCCATGCTTAACTCATATTCAGGTTGGGCCGCGGCAGGTATCGGCTTTACGCTACATAACAACCTATTGATTGTTACAGGCGCGCTTGTTGGTGCATCGGGTGCAATCCTTTCTTACATTATGTGTAAAGGCATGAACCGCTCATTCATGAATGTTATTCTCGGTGGCTTTGGCGGCGATGACGCAGCTGGCGGCGCAGGCGATTATTCAGATAGAACCGCCAAAATCGGCTCTGCTGACGACGCGGCATTCCTGATGAAAAATGCAAGCACTGTGATTATCGTACCAGGTTATGGTATGGCGGTTGCGCAGGCACAGCACGTTCTTCGTGAAATGGGTGATATTCTTAAGGCTGAAGGCGTGAACGTTAAATACGCAATTCACCCTGTAGCTGGCCGTATGCCAGGTCACATGAACGTTCTTTTGGCTGAAGCGAACGTGCCTTATGACGAAGTATTCGAGCTTGAAGACATTAACCGTGACTTCGCACAAGCTGATGTTGCTTATGTTATCGGCGCAAACGACATCACAAACCCTGCCGCCAAGAACGACAGCACATCACCAATTTATGGTATGCCGATTTTGGATGTTGAGAAAGCGAAGACTGTATTGTTCTCTAAACGCTCAATGGGTTCAGGCTATGCAGGCATCGACAACCCACTCTTCTTCGAAGACAACACATATATGTTGCTTGGCGATGCGAAAAAGATGACGGAAGAGATTGTCAAAGCGCTTGAAACGCTATAAAGAGTAAGTGTAAATATGGTAACCATATTGTCGCATATTATAATAGAAAGATAATAAACATATGCAAAACACCGCTGAGAAAACTGTATCTGTACCGAACATCCCTGACATTGAGGCGCGCTTCCTTGAACCAAAGAACTGGCGCTGGCATCAATTTAAGGTGAAGGATCAAATCGTGCGTTACGGTTCAGTTTTTCCACGCGATAAAATACCTGATGCCGTTGTCGTATGCCTTCCTGGCCTTGGTGAGTTTGCAGAAAAATATTTTGAACTTGCGCGCGACATGGTCAAATTAAACTTGGCGTTTTGGGTTATTGATTGGCCAATGCAGGGCAAATCTTCACGCCAACTCAACAACCCACACAAGCTTCATGCCGATAATTTCGACCTGTGCGTTGAAGCGATAGACCGCTTATGCATGGACTATATTAAGCCTTCAAGCGTACACCCTGACCGCGGGCGCATTCCAATGGTTATGCTTGGGCATTCTATGGGTGCAAATATTGGCTTGCGCTACCTACTTACCAAGCCTGAAACCTTTATGTGCGCAAGTTTTACTGCCCCCTTATTAGGCATCAAAGCATCGCAATTCCTGCCGCGCCCAATCGAAAGCGCCATTTCCAAACTATTCTGCCTTTTCAAGAAGAATTATGTGTGGGGCGGTACAGATTGGAATGATTTACTACGTGCTAACACAGGAAATGACATTCATTCCAGTGACCCTGAACGCGATAATATTCACCGTGCATGGCTGGTCTCTGACCCTGCGCTACGCACAAGCGCACCGACATTTGGTTGGGTTAAAGCCGCAATCGAATCGTATGGCATAATCAACAAGAAGAACAATTTAAAGCAGCTAGAGATACCTATACAAATCTTTACCGCTGGCGACGAACAATTGGTTAGCAACAGCGCCATTTTGCGTGCAAGCCGCTTGCTACCTAATGCCGAACATCATTTCATCCCAGACGCGAAGCATGAGATTTTGATGGAAAAGGATGAATATAGAAATCAGTTCTTAGGAAAGTTTGATAAATTTATTGACGAAAAAGTCAGACAAAACGATAATCGATTAACACTTTTTTAGATAAAAGCGCATAATCTGTTTATTGATTTTTAAAAGCCTTTAGGAGAGACCAATGGTCATTGATAGAAAGAACATTAACGAGCTAAGACTAAGTGACCGTATTTTGTTTGCTTTAGACCTTGCCCTTTATCAAAAAGACTTCAAAGTTGCCGAAGCTTTATCAAAAGCCCTTGAAATGTCAATGACTCGCAACACAGGCGGCGGCGCATTCGTTGAACGCCGCGACTATCCACCAGAGATCGAAGACGCGCTAGACCGTCTTATCGCGCTTAAAGCCGAAATGGAAGATTAATTTAAAACGCCCCTTAACAGGGCGTTTTTTTATGATCCCTACCCTTTGTAACAATAGGTAACATTACGTGATTTGTGCTTTACAGCATTACGCCCTATATTCGAAAATAGAAAATACTAATATAGAGCGGTAAAAACCAATGCGTGATCTGGATATAAATATACAAAACCTCGTGCTTCAACAGACGGTCGCTGACCATGTTGAAATTCATGGCACAGGCCTTCATTCAGGCGCAGAAACTATTTTACGCATTCATCCTGCAAAAATTGATAATGGCATCGTTTTCGTTCGTAAAGACGTAAGCGACCGCAACAACCTTATCCCTGCACTATGGGACCGCGTTGTTGATACACAGCTTTGTACGGTTATTGGCAACAAAGACGGCGTCACAGTCGGCACAATCGAACACATTATGGCGGCATTAAACGCGCTTGGCATTTCAAATGCGATGATTGAACTTGATGGCCCAGAAGTCCCAATCATGGACGGTAGCTCTCGCCCATTTATTGAGGCGATTGAGCGCGTGGGCGTACAGACGCAGGACGCACCATTAAAAGTCATAAAAATCCTTGAAGACATTGTTTATGAGGAAGATGATAAAGTTGTACGCTTAACGCCGGCTGACACAGCTGCCTTTGCGATTACAATTGACTTTGCCCATCAATCTATCGGGCGTCAAAGCTATGCCCTTACGCTAGACGATAACGCGTTTAGCAATGAAATCAGCGATGCGCGCACATTTGGCTTCGCGCATGAAGTTAATTATTTGCGCTCCCTTGGTCTATGCCTTGGCGGGTCACTTGAAAACGCTGTTGTTCTAGATGAAAACAAAATCCTTAACCCTGAAGGCCTACGTCACCAAGACGAATTTGCTCGTCACAAGCTGCTTGATGCTGTTGGTGACATCTTCCTTGCGGGTCACCGAATCATCGGCGCTTATGAAGGCTATAAAGCTGGTCACGCTGTGAACAACAAGGCACTTCATGCCCTTTTCGCAAATCCTGAAAAATGGACATTAACAACCATTACTCAGACTGCAGCAGCGGCAAAGACAGCGCTTGCCACAGCATAATCCCTACCGCAGCGCAAAATACATAATTTAAAACTAGACTTTTTCAGTGATTTTAGTTAGTTTATTAGCAACTTCATAATAAACATTTTAAAGTAACTGGGTTATTTCATGGTGAGTCTAGCTTTGCTAAAGGGCAGCGCCGCAGCGCATGCGCCAGAAGATTTTATCAAATCACTTAAATGCAACTATGCATTCGTTGCACGCAACGCACAACATATCGAGATTAATTACGATATGCTTGAAAGCTATGCGCGAAATCTGCCAAAAATGAATCCAGATGATGTTTTAGACAGCGCCCATCATTTTATTTCTGATAACGATGAATCCAATATCTCATTCATAATCGCACTCGATTCGATGAATTTTGGCAGCGGCTTTCAAGACCAGCTAAAGCGCGAAGGCTATGACCAACCAGAGGGCTTTTACTTTAAAGTTGCTGAAATTCTCAAAGCACATTACGAACAAAACGGCCCATTAACCGCTCAGGCCCTATCAACACTTTCAGCCGTTGATATTGCCAAACTTTTACAGCTTCCCGATATTTCCGTGAATCCTTACAGCTTCCGCCTAGCGTCAAGCTACAGCAGTTCTGTTAAAGAAGTTGGCGCATATATCCTAAGCCAGCATGGAGGGTCATTCTCAGCTTTTATCGAATCTTGCGCAGGGTCTTCAGAAAATTTCGTCTATGCGCTTAGCCGTTTAGCATCATATAACGACACATGCGCCTATCGCGGGCAGCGCGTGCCATTTTACAAGCGCGCGATAAGCTGCGCCGCTGACCTACAGGACATGTTCGACCATAAAGGCCAAGAACTATTTAACGATATTGACGTTCTCCCCTGCCTCGCGGATTGCGATATACCACATGTCCTGCGCGTTGATGGTATTTTAAAATATGATGAAGAGCTTAGCGAGATTGTCGATAATAAGGAACTGATCGAAGCGGGCTGTGCATATGAAATCGAACTACGTGCCTGCGCCGTTCACGCTGTTGAAATGATGGCGGCAAAATCAGGCCGCAGCGCGATTGAACTTGACCGAATCTTGTGGCACCGCGCCCAAGAAGAAGCATACAAAGTTCTAACGCCGCATCGCTGCGAAACCAAATTCTACTAATCAATACCCTATAGACCCAAATAAGCATTTAGATCATTTTAGGACAAGTTATATGGCGCGAAGCCTATATAGATAGGTGAGCGATATAAAACGCCGTAATAAAATAATCTAAATGCTTATTTTTCAGGGGATGAGCGCTTTATTTTTGCATATCCACTTTGCTAATACGCACCAAATTTCGTAGTGTTAAACGCGTAGCCAAACCGTATAGATAACAGGCAAAAGTAGATAATATGATTAAACAATTCGCATTACTTTCACTCGCGCTTTGCATGCTGACTTTAGGGGCATGTAGTTCTGATGAAAAAGTCAAAGCAGACGCTGAAACAAACCAGAGCGCTGTTGAACTGTATAATACTGGCTTAAAAGCCATGAAAGAAAAAAACTACCGCCTTGCTATTACAAGTTTTGAAGATGTCGAACGCAAATTCCCGTATTCTGAATATGCAACAGACGCGCAGCTTCTTGCCGGCAAAGCCGCTTATGAAGGCGACTTCTTTGATGATGCGATTATCGCTTTAGATCGTTTTATTGAACTGCACCCAGGTAATGACCAAATTGATTACGCCTATTACCTTCAGGCACTATGTTATTACGAACAAATTTCAGATGTCCGCCGCGACCAAAAAGCCACGCATGAAGCATTAAACGCGCTCGACACTCTCATTAAACGTTTCCCGAACAGCCAATACACACGTGACGCACAGTTAAAACGTGACCTTACGCTTGACCATTTGGCTGGTAAAGAAATGGAAATTGGCCGTTATTACTTAACGCGCGGCCATGTTAGCGCGTCTATCTCACGTTTTTTAAATGTCGTGCGCAGCTATCAAACAACCACACATGTACCAGAAGCTTTACACCGCTTGGTTGAAGCTTATTTGAGCCTTGGTATTGAAGATGAAGCTTTGCGTATTGCCAGCATTTTGGCACATAACTATCCGGGTAATAAATGGTATGAACAAACATACAAATTGTTAAACCCTGCATTGCGCGCCGAATTAAACAGTGAACGCTCATGGTTTGATCGTACTGTTGAATCGCTCCTTGCGCCAGAATAATGTAGTGAGGCGCGATGTTACGGGCTTTGCACATTGAAAATATCGTTTTAATTGAAAAGCTCACCATCAGCTTTAACGACGGGCTATGCGCGCTTACTGGTGAAACAGGCGCAGGTAAATCTATCCTTCTTGATTCCCTTGGCCTTGCGATTGGCAACCGCGCCGACCTCGGCCTCATACGTAGCGGCGCAGAAAAAGGGCAAGTTATTGCTGAATTTGAACTACCTAAAAATCATATCGTTTGGCAGAGATTAGATGACCTAGACATCAGCCATGAATATGACCTAACCATCCGCCGCACACTGAATAAGGATGGGCGGTCAAAAATTTATATCAATGATCTGCCTAGCAGCTTGAACGCCCTTAAACAAATCGGGCCGCTTTTGGCTGAAATACATGGTCAATTTGATACGCATGGTTTATTCGACCCGGCCACACATATTGATTACCTCGACCATTATGCTGGTCTGATTGATATGCGCGGAGACGTAAGCCGCGCCTTTAAAAAATGGAAATCGACTAAGAAAGCCTTAGAAGAAAAAGAAGCTGAATTTGCCCGCGCGCGTGAGGAAGAAGAGTATTTAACCGCCTGCCGAGATGAGCTTGAAAAGCTCGCCCCCGAAACAGGCGAAGAGGCCGCCTTAACCGCCAAGCGTAACCATTTAAAAAACACCGCAGCCATGGTTGATTATGTCAGCACGGCGCAAGATCATTTAAGCGGCGATAAAGGCACAGAAGCGCAGCTACGCAGCGCCATGCGTGCCATTGAACGCCTTGGTGAGAAAGACCCAAGCCGCGCCCCCGCATTACTTGAAACGCTCGATAATGCCTATGCGATGATTGAAGATGTCAGCGGCGAACTTAACGACATCATGCATGATTTATATGAGCCTGACGTTTCCGTAGAATCCGTTGATGAACGCTTCTTTGCCTTAAAAGCGGCCGCGCGCAAGCACCAATGCATGGTCGATGACTTGCCCGCTTTTCTTGAAAAAATCAATGCGCAGCTTGACGGCATTACACAGCAAGGCGACGTGTTAAGCGCGCTACAAAAAGAACTGATACAAAACGAAGCGTATTATTTAAAGGCCGCGCGCGAATTGAGCAGCAAACGCAAAGCTGCCGCCGAGAATATGGCCGCTGATATTGCCAAAGAACTTACCCCATTAAAGTTGGGCCGCGCACAGTTCATTGTTCATTTTGAAGATGATGAACAATGGAGCGCGCAGGGCATAGACATGCTCAGCTTCCGCGTTTCCACCAACCCCGGCATGGATGCAGGGCCATTAAACAAGGTTGCCTCAGGCGGTGAACTTGCGCGCATGATGCTCGCCATTAAAGTTATTCTGGCGAAGACAAGCCCAGTAGAAACATTGATCTTTGATGAAGTTGATACCGGCATTGGCGGCGCAACGGCAGAGGCTGTTGGTGATCGCCTCGCCCGAGTCGGCGATGATAAACAAGTCTTAGTCGTCACACATTCACCGCAAGTTGCGGCCTGCGCCAATATGCATTTACATGTCAAAAAATTCGTCAGTGATGACAATTTAACGCGCACGAGCATAACCATTCTTAACCAAAATGACCGTTTAGAAGAAATCGCCCGCATGCTTGCCGGCGCCGAAATAACATCCGAAGCCCGCGCCGCGGCCAATAAGCTGTTAGAACGTCACGCAGCGTAAATAAAGTAATAAGGTAGTATAAATGAACAATAGTCCGGTTGATGATATGTTTGGCGGCTTTCACGATGCTAAAGATCGTCATAAATTTTTAAGCGCCGAAATCACAAAACATGACCATGCTTATTATAATGACGATGCGCCGCTTGTTGACGATGCCGCTTATGATGCACTACGGGCAGAGCTTTTAGCGCTTGAAAAAGACTATCCTGAACTGGCCGATAAAAATAGCCCCACGCAAAAAGTCGGCGCAGCGCCAAAATCTGGCTTTCAAAAGGTTAAGCACAACGTGCCTATGCTCTCCCTCGGCAACGCGTTTAGTGAAGATGATGTCAGCGAATTTATAAAACGTATTCAGCGCTTCTTAAACTTGGGCGAAGGTGACAAAATTGACATTGTAGCCGAGCCAAAAATTGATGGGCTTTCCTGTGCCTTGCGATATGAAAGTGGCAAACTTGTGCAGGCCGCCACGCGTGGTGATGGAGAAATTGGTGAAGACATTACCGCCAATGTGCGCAGCATTATTGATGTGCCTGAAACACTCCCCGCCCCCTGCCCCGATGTGCTGGAAGTGCGAGGGGAAATATATATTCGCAAGGATGATTTTGCGGCGCTGAATAAAGCGCAGGAAGAAAAAGGCCAAAAGATTTTTGCTAACCCGCGTAACGCCGCAGCAGGCAGTGTGCGCCAACTTGACCCGACTATATCAGCCGCTCGTCCTTTGCGTTTTTATGCTTACGCGCTTGGTGAAACATCTGCCCCGCTATCAGATACACAGGACGGCATTCGCCGCGCCCTTAAAGATAAAGGTTTTAGTCTGCCTAAACCTTACGGCGTATTTGATAATTCCAAGGCGATTATGGCGCATTATGATGCGGTCAGCACTGGTCGCGCCCAGATGGATTATGATATTGATGGCATTGTCTACAAAGTAAACCGCCTTGATTTACAAGAGCGCCTTGGCTTCGTTGCGCGTGCGCCACGCTGGGCGATTGCGCATAAATTCCCCGCGGAACAAGCCATCACCACCATCGAATCTATTGATATTCAAGTCGGACGTACGGGCAGCTTAACGCCTGTTGCCCGCCTAACGCCAATTACCGTTGGTGGCGTGGTCGTATCCAATGCGACGCTTCATAACGAAGATGAAATTAAACGCAAAGACATTCGCGTTGGGGACCATGTGGTTGTTCAGCGCGCCGGTGATGTTATTCCGCAAATTGTGAAATCCTTTCCTGACAAGCGTGATGATGATTCGGCGGAATATAGCTTCCCTACCACCTGTCCCGTATGTGGGGCGCATGCTGTGCGCGAAGAAGGCGAAGCCGCACGGCGCTGCACAGGCGGCCTCACTTGCAAAGCGCAAGTGATTGAGCGCCTAAAACATTTTGTCAGTAAAAATGCCTATGATATAGATGGTTTGGGCGAAAAAATCGTTCTGCAATTCTTTGAGGACGGGCTTATCAAAGACCCTGCAGATATATTTACCCTCGAAGAGCAAGATAAAGGCAGCCTTACGCCGCTGCGTAACCGCGAAGGTTGGGGCAGCACATCCGCCAATAAATTATTTGATGCGATACGTAGCAAGACCTCTATAGAACTTCCCCGCTTCATCTATGCGCTTGGTATACGTCAGGTTGGGCAAGCCACTGCAAAAATGCTTGCCGCCAATTATGGCAGCTATAGCGCATGGCGCAGCGCGATGCTTGCCGCAGCGGATATAGAGAGCGATGCCTATCAAGAGCTTATCAATATTGATGGTATCGGCGCATTAATGACGCAAGACCTCATCGAATTTTTCAAGGAATCACACAACCTCACCTTCCTTGATAAGCTGACCCAATATGTCACGCCGCAAGATTACGCCGCACCACAAAGCCAAGACAGTCCCGTTAGCGGTAAAGTCGTGGTCTTTACTGGCACGCTCGAAAAATTCTCCCGCAGCGAGGCCAAAGCCAAGGCCGAATCCCTCGGCGCAAAGGTCACAGGTTCAGTATCCAAGAAAACCGATTACCTTGTCGCAGGCGCAGATGCGGGGTCAAAGCTGAAAAAAGCGCAAGAAGCGGGCGTAAAAGTGTTGAGTGAAGATGAGTGGTTGGCCTTGATTAAGTAAGACCTCCCCTAGATTCGGATAGATCTTGAACAATGGCAACCATCTAAGATCCCTCAACTATACTCGGGCATGACAGTTTATTTCCATTCATAAAAAAAGCGGCTTATTCAGCCGCTTTTCTTTTTATCTTAGTTTGCTTGGCGTCTTAGGAACGCTGGGATGTCTAGTTCATCTTCTGCGTTCTTGGTCGCTGGAGCTGATGGGGAATCAATGTTTAACTGCCCTTGTTTTGCCACTGGCGCTGAAGAGACATCGTCTTTAATGCCAACAACGTCTGCCTCTTCATCGCGCAGAACGCCTGTGATGCGTTCAAATAGTGATGGAGAGCGTTTCTTCATGTGTGACGCTTGCTTATGTGCCGCAGGTACTGGTGGGCGAAGCGTTAAGCTTGAGCCCGTAGATGCTGCGTTCATGACGTCTTCCTGCACATGGCCTTCTTGGACGTTATCCAGTTTTGGGCCATAGTTTTGCTGCTGTTGCTGTGGCTGTGCTTCGGCAACAGCAGGCGCGGCTGATGTTTGCATTGTTTGCTGAACATAGCTATATGCCCCGCCTTGCTCACGTTCTTGCTGTGACACTTGCATTGGCGCAGGTGGAATAAATGTGTCCCCCATGCGCGTTGCTTGTGGCATAGCGTTTTGTGGCTCGTTTGTAGATGGCGTAGATGCTTGAGACGTATAGCGCGGCGCTGTTTGGTCAAAAATATCTGTTTGGCGCGGCGCCATAACTGCAGCAGGGTTATATGCCTGACGGCTGTTTACTGGGGCAGCGGGCTGTTGCTGCTGAGCTGGCTCAGACGTTTCCGCAACTTCTTGCTGCTGTGTGCTCACAGCCATTGTCTCATTTTCTTTTTTTGCTTCTGTTGACGGCGTTACCGGCTGCGCACGACCTGCGTTGCTGAGGCCTTTTCCGCCGCCAATGACGCGTGATGTTTGTACACCATCAATACCTGTCGCAACGACAGATACGCGCATCATACCATCAAGCGATTCATCAAATGTTGAACCGAAGATGATATTTGCATTTGAATCCACTTCTTCACGAATGCGGTTACATGCTTCGTCCGCTTCGTAAAGGGTCATGTCCATGCCGCCTGTTACGTTAATAATAACGCCACGTGCGCCTTTCATGGAAATGTCATCAAGTAGTGGGTTGTTGATCGCCGCTTCAGCAGCCTCAATTGCGCGGCGCTCACCTTGTGATTCGCCTGTCCCCATCATTGCCTTACCCATTTCGTGCATTACGCTGCGGATGTCAGCGAAATCAAGGTTAATCAAACCTGGGCGCACCATTAGGTCTGTCACGCCACGAACGCCTGACTGCAATACGCCATCAGCCATTTTGAACGCTTCAGCAAATGTTGTTTTTTCATTCGCAATGCGGAATAGGTTTTGGTTTGGAATAACGATAAGTGTATCGACATATTCCTGCATTTCTTCGATGCCTTCTTCAGCCATTTTCATGCGAAGCGTGCCTTCAAAGTGGAAAGGCTTTGTTACAACACCGACCGTGAGGATGCCTTGGTCACGTGCTGCTTTCGCGATTACTGGCGCGGCGCCTGTACCTGTACCGCCGCCCATACCTGCTGTAACGAAGACCATGTTTGCGCCATCAAGATAGCCCATAACGTCTTCAAGTGATTCTTCAGCAGCAGCTTTACCAACAGAAGGATTGGCACCTGCGCCAAGGCCGCCTGTCACTGTACGGCCAAGCTGAATAACATGTTCAGCGGCTGAACCTGCAAGCGCCTGCGAATCTGTATTACAAACCACAAAATCAACCCCATCAAGATTAGAGTTAATCATGTTGTTCACAGCATTACCACCTGCGCCGCCGACACCGACAACTTTGATTTTTGGCGAAAGCTCTGTTTGTTTTTCGTTTTGTATTCTTACATTGATCATGCGGGCATCCTCCGTAGCACGATTTATACACATGGTTGCTTACACTTACACCACAAACAACCATTTATTTTTTACACAGTGCGACCTTCGTTATGCACAAACTTATCCACATGATGCGTTTTGGCTGCGCAAACTAAAAATCCATAATTTTAACCTAATAGCAAACAAGGGAACCCCTGTTCTTTATTGGCGTGATTCGTGAATCACATTTACATTTTACAATCTGTGAATCAGGTGGGGCAAGAGGTTGGAGGCTTTGTTCTGTGGATAAGTGGATAACCTTATCCACTTTATTCACATAGAGCTTTTTAAATGCAAGACAAGCCTATCCATTTTGGATTTTGGTGTATTTAGACCAAGTCAGACTGCACGCCGCGTATGAAAATACGCAAGTAAAGCCTGACGCCGGTAAAAATGCACCAAAATCCAAAATTACCAGTTTTCTTGGAGCCAGAGTTTTGTCTTCTGCCACAACGAACGTGTATCGCCGCGCTCCATAATTTCTGCAGGCATTTCATTTGCATGACTACCCAGATACGGGAATAGTCCTGCAACCGTTGCAAAAGCCGGTGTGTTTAATTCTTTCGGCAGCGCCTGAATACCAATCGGCTTACCTAGGCGTACCTGTTTATCGAGCACATAATTAGCAAGGTCGCGACAACCTGGCATTTGCGATGCGCCGCCAACCAAGACAACGCGGCGGCCAATAGCTTCGGTGACGCCATTATCAGCGAGCTTCGCGCGGAGCTGCTCAAAAATTTCTTCCATGCGTGGCTGAATGATCCCGACTAAAACAGAGCGAGGAACATGATTGGCATGCATTTCATTGTCATCCCCCATTTGCATGACTTCGATCATATCATGCGTATCGGATGATGACGCCATCGCGTTACCGTATAATGTTTTAAGGCGCTCCGCTTCGGCGAAGCTTGTCGTTAGCCCCTGTGCGATATCATTCGTGACATGTGCGCCGCCCATCGGCACATAATCAGTCAGCAACATGCGCCCCGCCTGAAAAACGCTAAAGCTTGTTACGCCTGCGCCCATATCAATCAGTATAGAGCCCAAATCTTTTTCATCATCAACAAGACATGAAAGGCCACTCGCATAAGAATCAACACAAAGCGCAGATATATCCAAATGCGAACGTTTTACACTTTGCGCCAAATTACGAATCCCTGACGGGTTACCCATGACCATGTGAATGTTCATATTTAGCTCTTCACCATTCATGCCAATAGGGTCACTAATACCGCCATTACCATCTAACCAGAACGCCGCGGGAATAGTATGTATAAGTTCGGCATCTTGCGTATCAAGCACTGAACGCTGCGCCTTAACAAGGCCGCGATTAATATCCTTACGGCTTACGCCGCCTGCACTAACGTCAACGGTCGCTTCGATAAAAGATGAATAGCAGTGACATGCAGACACACTAACAACAACATCACGGAGTGGATAGCCTTTGAGACGGTCGGCCGCCGCATTCTCCGCCACGTGCACGGCTTCGCGCACAGCATTTTCAGCGGCCGCCAAATCAATAACCGTGCCGTTTTTAATGCCTTCTGATGCGCGGTAACCATGACCAACTATTTCAATATGGCCAAATTCATCTTGTACCTGCCCCAATAGGCACACAATTTTGCTCGAGCCAATATCAATGGCGGCGACGGCAGAGCCTTTATTCAAAAATGTCTTTTGCTTCATGAGTCCAGTATACGCGTTATCGTTAGTAATAGTTTTCTTGTTCATCAGATCGGGCTGCCCTTCCCTGATACAAAGCTATATTGCTTTTGTGCTGTGCCGGGGTAGGCCTCAATAATCAGACGATCATCTTGGCGAAGATCAACATTCTTAATAGTTTTGTCCAAAATGCCGTCTTCCTGATGTGTTTTTAGCAGGCGCTGAAGCGCAAGGCCAATATTATCTTCAGGAAGATTCACAGTGATTTTATTTTTAAGGTGTAAATCCCAGCGACGCTTGCCGATTAATGTTGCTTGGTCAATACGCTCAGCAACTTCTGGCACAGCAGATAAATAAGACTGCAATACATCTAAATGCACAGGTGCGTCTTTACCATTCAAAATCAATAAGTCTTCAAAGCGGTCAACATTCTGCGTGGTTATTTGATAGCCCGTGCGGTCAACAACCATTAAACGCCCCTCGTTCAACCATAAGGCTGCAGGCTTACGCTCAACAATATTGATATGCACGCTGTCAGGGAATACACGCTTAACAGCAATGGATTCAATCCATGATATATCCGCAAGTGCAATGCGGATCTTATGCGGATCAACTGCAAAAAGTGGCATGCCTTTCTCTGCATTAATTAACGCCATAAGCAATGATGCATCGGTATTTTCACGCCCTTCAACATATATATTATTCAGGCGGAATCCAGCCTTAGCGCTGGCTTCGTAAAATTCCTGTATTGCGAAGTTTTGTGTTTTTTGTACGCCGCCGCTTAACACGAACCATGCGCCGAGCCATAGAACAAAGAGCATGGCGGCAAAACGAAGACCAACACGCTTAAATAAAACCAAGGCCGTACTTAGCCAGCGATTTGACTGGCGGCTTGACTTTGCGATGGACGATCGTGTTTTTGTTTGTCGTAGCATAGAGCGTCTTCAATTAAATGTGTGCAGAGTTCTGCAAATGATGAACCGTTATAGATGACCTGAGATGGCCCGATAGATTCAGCCGTCAAACCCGGCTGCGTGTTGATTTCTAATAAGTATACCCCATCTACGCCCTGCTTGTCATCATATCTAAAGTCACAGCGTGCAATTCCGCGGCAACCAAGTTTAGCGTAGAGCTTTTCAGCATCTGCCATAGCGCGGGCATAAACATCTTTAGGAACACTTGCAGGGAGCTCATAGACCGTGTCGGTATCAACATATTTAGCCTGATAATCAAAGAAATCCTGCTTAGAGATAATCTTTGTTACGCCCTGCGCTTTACCATCCAACACCGCGACAGTTAATTCTTCACCCGGAATGAATGTTTCAATCATCACTTTATCTTCAAACGGCCATTCCGCCTGAATTTTTGGCAGCATATTTTTGCCATTTGCGCCAATCATATAGATGCCGACGCTAGAGCCTTCATCCTTTGGCTTAATAACAAAGGGCGGTTTGATTGTTTGCTGCGTTGTAATTTCAGCCTTGCTGCAAATCAATTCATCAGCGACATTAATGCCGATGCCGCGAGCAATTGCTTTGGTCATTGGTTTATCCATCGCAATGGCGGATGCTTGCACACCTGAATGGGTGTACGGAATATTCAGCAATTCCAAAATCGCCTGAATTGTGCCGTCTTCGCCGCCTTTACCATACAGGTTATTAAAGACTACATCTGGCTTAATATTTTCAAGTTCAACCATTAATTTTGACAGGCTTTCACGCACATCAACAACATGCACATCAAATCCTGCCTCGATCAGCGCAGCTTCTACAGCCTTCCCCTTGGTCAAGGACACCATACGTTCCACCGACCAACCGCCGAGCAGCAAAGCAACTTTAATTTGGGCGTTTTTTTGCTTATCCATTGCGAATAATCTCCATAGTTCTTTTTAACTATAGAATATCAAGACATACGGAAGCAAAGATGATCTGATTAATCAATCCAGTTATCCAGAGGGGCTTGTCCTTCGGCATAGCGGCCTTGGCGGCGTATTTCCCAGCGGAGTTTAAGTCCGAATTTTTCAAATACGCGGCGGCGCATTTCTTCGCCAAGGCATTCAAGGTCAAATGCAGTTGCAGTGCCTGTGTTAATCATAAAGTTGCAGTGCTTTTCTGACATTTGCGCGCCACCAATCTTATGACCACGCCCGCCAACTGCGTCAATCAATCTCCATGCGCCCCAATCGGTTGCCAAGCCTGCCGATTCTAGTTCTTCAGCAGAAGGGTTAGCGAAGGTTGAACCGCCAGTTTTTTCTTTAATCGGCTGGGAGTTTTCACGCTTTTGTTTAATCTCGGCGATCTCAGCCCTTAAATCATCCGGCGCGGCGGCATGACCTTTAAAAAGCGCCTCCACGAATAACAGCTCTTGCCCTGGTGCGGAGTGGCGGTAGCTGTAATGCATATCATCAACGGATAGCGTAAGCAGATCACCTTGGCGATCTAATGCTTTTAAGCTTTCAAGTGTGTTCACAACTTCACGGCCATAAGCGCCCGCATTCATTTTCAATGCACCGCCAACTGTCCCCGGAATCCCGCTTAAGAACGACAAACCGCCAATACCGGCCTGCGCCGCCTTGTTCGCGACATTCATATCAAGCGCCAAAGCGCCACAGCGTACATAGCCGCCGTCTTCGATTTCTATTGTGTTGAAGGCGCGGCCGAGCTTAACCGTCACACCCTCTAATCCGCCATCACGGAATATTGTATTTGAACCAACGCCAAATATATGAAGCGGCGCGACAGCGTCATAGCCCGCAAGGAAAGTTTGCAAATCTGCCACATCATCAGGACACACCATCACATCAGCTGTGCCGCCCGTTTTAAACCACCCCTTTGCACCGAGCGCAGCATCAAAACGGTAGCTGCCACGAATATCAGGTAGATTTGATTGGTCTGTGCTTACGGCTAGTTCACTCATGCGACGCTCTTTTCCTTTGTGCCAAGCGCTGCTGCAAGCTCCTCTGGCAATGCATTTGCCCATTTTGTGATGCTGCCTGCGCCTAGGCAAACAACCAAGTCATTTGGTTTTGCGTGCGTAGCAATCATCGTGGCTAGCTGATCTTCATGCGGCAAGGCCATGACATTGCGGTGTCCATGTGCATTAATGCCCGTAACAAAGCTGTGCTGATCCACCCCATCAATTGGCGCTTCACCTGCAGCAAAGATATCCGCGACAAGAACCATTTCCGCATCGTGGAAACATTTGCAAAAATCATCAAACAAATCACGTAAGCGTGAAAAACGGTGCGGCTGAACTACTGCAATGACTTTGCCATCTGTACCTTCCACCACTTGACGCGCCGCTTTAAGTACGGCCTTAATTTCAACAGGATGATGGCCATAATCATCAATGATGGCAATACCATTCACTTCACCTGTTTTGGTAAAGCGGCGCTTAACGCCCGTAAAGCCCGCCAAAGCTTGGCGCATATCTTCTGCGTCAAGTTCCAACTCATAACCAATTGCGAAAGCGGCAAGCGCGTTTTGCAAGTTATGCTGCCCTGGCATCGGCAAGAAAACATTTTCCAAGACAACATCTTCTTCTGTTTCCTTGATCCATGCCGAAAAAACAATATTACAGTAGCTACCCTCAGCCACTGTGCGGATATTTTCAGCGCGAATATCGGCCTGCGGGTTAAAACCGTATGTCAGAATGCGGCGGTCAGTTGTCGCTGCGTGGAGAGATTGCACTTCTGGATGATCAAGGCACAGCACCGCAAAACCATAAAAAGGAATATTTTCAATAAAGCGTGAGAAAGCCTTACGCATATTGGTAAAGTCGCCGTAATGCTCCATATGTTCTGGATCAATATTTGTGACCACAGCAATTTGCGCAGGAAGGCGCGTGAAAGACCCATCGCTTTCGTCAGCCTCAACAACCATCCACTCACCCTGCCCGATACGCGCATTTGTGCCGTATGAATTAACGATACCGCCATTTATGACTGTTGGGTCCATGCCGCATTTTTCAAGTAATGTGCCGACTAATGACGTCGTTGTGGTTTTGCCATGCGTCCCACCAATTGCAATGGATGATTTAAAACGCATAAGTTCAGCCAGCATATCGGCGCGGCGAACGACAGGGATTTTGTGGGCGCGCGCTTCCATTAATTCTGGGTTATCGTTTTTAACAGCTGAGGAGATAATCACGGCTGACGGGCGGCTTTCCCCAACATAAATGTTTTGCGGGTCATGGCCGATATGCACAACCATGCCTTTTGCGCGCAAACGTTCAACATTCGGGTTAAGCGCAATATCAGAGCCCTGCACCGCATAGCCCATAGAATGCAAAGTTTCAGCAATGCCAGACATACCAATGCCGCCAATGCCAATAAAATGTAATGTCCCGATATTTTGAATACTATCTAAGCGCATATCTTCACCATTTTCCGTTAGACGCTAATGTATAAAGAAAAGCCCACGAAAAATAAAGTTTTTAATGCTTCCAATGCAGGATCAATCCCAGCCACGCGCCAATGCAACGACTAAATTGCCTAAACGGCGGCCTGCATCTGGCTTAGCACAGCTTTGCGCCGCTTCGGCAGCTTTAAACAAGGCCTGCGGACTTTGTAGGAATGTTTCAAGGCGCGCGCCAAGGGCATCGGCTGTAAATCCGCTTTCGACCATAACCCATGCACCACCTTTATTCGCAACGGCTTCCGCATTGATTTTTTGCTGCTGATCGGCATGGTGCGGATAAGGCACATAAATCGCTGGGCGGCCTGCGGTTGACACTTCAGACACCGTACTTGCACCGGCGCGCGCAATAATCAAATGCGCCTTTTGCAATTGTTCAGACACATTGTTAAAGAAAACAGATACATCCGCGCCAATCTCTGCCGCTTTGTATTTTTCTTTTAAATTTTCACGGTCTTCTTCACGGCATTGCTGCACAACATTAATGCGTTTGCGGTATTGTTCAGGTAACGCCGCCAACGCATCTGGCACAACTTTAGACAATACCGTTGCGCCCAAAGACCCGCCCATGACAAATATATTAAATGCACCATCTGGCTGAATGTCTGGATAAGGCTCTGTAAACAAATCCGCCACGCCTTTACGGACAGGATTACCTGTAACAACGGCGCGTAATTTATCATCCTTATCAAGGCCGATTGAATCTTCGTGCGACAATGCAATGCGTTCAGCGCGCGGCGCAAGGAAGACATTCGCTTTCCCCAATATCGCGTTTTGTTCGTGAATAATTGTTGGGATTTTCTGGCGCTGCGCGGCGAGCACGGCAGGCACTGATGGATAACCACCAAAACCAATGACAACTTCTGGCTTTAAATCTGCAATCAATTTTTTAGCCTGCACATAGCCAAGCGCCATAGAAAATGCGCCTTTGATTTTAGAGAGTAAACCGCCGCTCCATGCGCTCGATTTAAGTACATGCACATCAACACCAACGAAAGAATCTTTATATTTTAAGGCGCGCAAATCGGTCGCAAGGGCAACATCAAAGCCACGCGATTTTAGGTCTTCCGCCAAAGCTGCGGCGGGAAAAATATGTCCGCCTGTTCCACCAGCACTCAATAAAATCATTTTATGATCCTTTACGCCACGCCGTTAAACCTTTTTTGGCGACAGATTGTTTCGGCTCACGGCGCGTCAATGCCAAAACAACCCCCATTGATAATGACATCGCCAATAGTGACGAGCCACCATAACTTAAAAACGGTAATGTCATACCCTTAGCTGGTAAAACCCCCAAGGATGACCCCATATGGATCATAGCCTGCAAAGCAAACATTGCGAGAATACCGCTTACGCATATAATCGAAAACAGGTTTTCACATTCCTGTAAATTTTTCAATGCACGGATAAGAATAAAGATATACAGGCCGATCACAAGGAAAATAAATATCAGACCAAATTCTTCTGCGCCAACGGAGAAAATGAAGTCCGCATGGCTATCAGGGATTTCCAACTTAACATCTCCTTGCCCTGGCCCCTTACCGAACAGGCCGCCGCTTCTGAACGCTTCCAAGGATTTATCAACTTGGTAACTATCGCCGCTTTCTGGCGCGAGAAAACGGTCAATACGGCTGCGCACATGCGGGAAGAAACTGTAAGCCCCCGCCACCATAACTGCGCCAACTGGTAACAATGCCAATACATAACGTAGCGATAGGCCGACAACCACGACCATAGCCGCAAGCATAACGGTAAGCACAAAGCTCATCCCGAAATCAGGCTGAATGAGGAATAAGAAAAGCGTCAGCATATAAATTCCCGCGACATATTGCGGGCCTTTAAAGCGGGGGTCTTCCTTCCACCGCGCGAGTAACCACGCCGCGACCACAGCAAAAGCTGGCTTTGCAAATTCACTTGGCTGCAAAGAAAATCCTGGCAGAGAAATCCAACGTTGCGCCCCTTTAATTTCAAGCCCAACAAAAGGCAGAACAATTAGCGCCAAGATTACCCCGACAAAGAACAGACTGCCAAGGCGCCAAACCATGCGCGGCGAGCAAAGGGACACCATAAACATCAAGCCGACGGATGGCACAAGATAAACAAGGTGCTTAATAATAAAATGCATGTCAGGTAGATTAATACGCATAGCCACTGCCGTACCCGCCGCAGTCACCAGAATAACGCCAACAACCATTAACGCCAGAATACCTAGCAGCAGGACATGATCCACCGTCCACCACCAACGGCCGATGAGGGATTGGTCTGTACGCTCTGGCAGTAAACTCATTTAGACATCATCCTCCAGCGCATTAACAAGAGCTTCAAAATGATCGCCCCGCGCTTCAAAAGATGTAAATTGGTCAAAAGACGCGCAAGCTGGTGATAATAAAACTGTTCCCGCCCCGCCAGGTGCGCCACGGCGGTTTTGCGCCATTTGGTGCGCTTGCGCAACGGCAATATCGACCGTGTGTGAAATATCATATTCAATATTATTGAGCTGCATCCATTTTGCAAAATCATCAACAGATTCGCCAATCAAGAATGCGTGACGAATACGATCGGCATAATCGTCGAGCCCATCTAGGCCGCCTTCTTTGGGCTGTCCACCGACAATCCAGTATACGTTTTTCATACTTGCCAAGGCACGCGCAGAGGCATTCGCATTGGTTGCTTTGCTGTCATTAATGTAAGGCACACCATTAATTGTCCGCACCAAAAACTGACGGTGATTTAAACCGCCAAATTTGTTATAGGCTTTTTCAAAGCTTTTCGCATCCATATCAAAACCGTAATGCAGCGCGGCATATGCTGCAGCTGCGTTTTGATGGTTATGCGCGCCCTGCATACGATTATTTTTGTTAAGGTCGATCGTCATTTCAGCGCGATTATCCGTCAATATACCGCCGCGCACAGTAATATCCGCTGCACGGTCAGACATTGCGGCCACCGTTACCACTTGCCAATTTTCTAGCGCGCGGATTTCATCAGCTATTTTGACCGTATGTTCATCATCAATGCAAATAACGGCGATAGACTGCACGCCATCTGCCGTAGAGGCAAAAATTTGTTTCTTTGCTGCGATATAGCCATCCAGACCACCGTGGCGCGATAAATGATCTGGCGTGATGTTTAGCAAAACAGAAACTTGCGGTTTTAAGGACGGCGTTAATTCCAGTTGATAAGATGATAGCTCAAGCACGTATGCACCATCTTTTTTCGGACGCTTTAAATCCATGACTGGCACACCGATATTACCGCCAATTTGCGTGTCGCGCTGCGTTGAAAGAATATGCCCGATCAAAGCCGTTGTCGTTGACTTACCATTTGTACCAGTAATAGCCACAAGCGGCGTTTCAGGGTCACACTGGCGCAGAACTTCAATATCACTGATAACTGGAATATCCTTGTGTAGCGCGCGTTCAACAATCGGATGCGGCTGTGGGTATTTGTGCGGAATACCAGGCGATAACACCAAGGCCTCTAAACCCTTAAAATCGCCATCATTTTCAAAATCACATAACTCTAGACGTGCACGTTTTGCCGCTTCACGCGCTTCTTCATGATCATCCCAGACAAGAACATCAATTTTGGCTTTCTTTAAGGCACGTGCTGTCGCAAGGCCAGTACGCCCTAAACCAAGCACCGCATATTTTTTACCTTCTAAATTTGCTAATAAACTGCTCATTAAGCCTCAATAACTTATTTAGTTTCACAAGACAGCGCATCAATCTGCTCTGTTTGTTGTTGATAGCCAACAAAAGATACTGTCATTCCCATACCCTGCGGGTCTGTAAACGTAACCTGCTTGCCTTCCCATTCAGGGTGCGTTTTTAAAGTATTTTTCAAAACTTTTTGATGCTGATTAACTGTATCCATATTGTCGCAGTAACAAACGTCTTCTTGCTGTCCCGCCAACATACATTTTGAAATTGTGCTTAGCATTTTACTTGTTTTGAAACTCAACTGTATGATGTCATCAACATCAAACGCTTTTGCAACCTCAACCCTTTCAGGTGTAGACATATCTGCCGCTTCATCTGCATATGCAGGCATAGAAAACAATATAAAAAGTAACGCAGTAATCATTAAATATCGCATAAAAGCTCCTTCACTGTGCAGCGCCTTTTTAACGCAGCTTCAAAGTTGCCAAACCCAATATGGCCAAGATGACCGATATAATCCAGAAACGTATAACAACGGTTGGCTCCGACCAACCTTTTTTCTCAAAATGATGATGAATGGGCGCCATGCGGAAAACCCGCTTACCCGTCAATTTAAATGACGCGACTTGAATAATCACAGATAATGTTTCCATGACAAACAAGCCACCAACGATTGCCAAAACAAGTTCTGATTTCACTAAAACAGCTATCGCGCCAAGCACGCCGCCTAATGAAAGTGAGCCTGTATCTCCCATAAAGATCATCGCAGGCGGGGCGTTATACCACAAAAAGCCCATCGCGCCACCAATAATCGCGCCGCAAAGTATGGCGAGTTCCCCTGCGCCCGGTACGTATGAAATTTGTAAATATTCAGAGAAATCAACGCGGCCAGTGAGATAGGCAATAAAGCCAAAACACGCTGCGGCAATCGCCACAGGAACGATTGCCAAGCCATCTAAACCGTCCGTCAAATTCACCGCATTCGATGCACCGACCATAACAAGCATCGCCCATGGAATAAAGAACCACCATAGGTCAATATATGTATTTTTCAAAAATGGAATCGCCACGCCCGTGGCTATATCACTTGGCAGAACCAAACATGCGGCCACAGCCGCTGCGCCACTAATAACAAACTGCCCAAGCAGCTTAATACGCCCCGGCAAGCCTGCCGTATTGCGTTTCGTCAATTTCAGGTAATCATCACCAAAACCAATTAGGCCGTAACCGACAAGAACTAAAAGCGCGATCCAGATATAAGGATTAAAGAAATCCGCCCAGAGCAAAGTGCTGACCGTCACGGAAATCAAGATCATCAAGCCACCCATTGTTGGTGTGCCTGCTTTTTTAAAATGCGTTTCTGGCCCTTCTTTACGGATAGGCTGGCCTTCTTTTTGTTTAGCTTTTAGCCATGCAATGAATGACGGCCCCATCAAAAAGCTGATGACGAGCGAGGTCATCAACGCGCCGCCGGTACGAAATGTTTGATAGTTAAACAGATTAAAAAACTGAAAATGTTCACTTAGCGGCGAGAGAAAATTATAGAGCATGTCCTTAGGGGCTTATTTTTCTTGTTGGTTTTTACACTTCTCCACCTTGCGCATTGCCTCAACCACAACCCCCATTTTGGAGGATTTGGACCCCTTCACCATTACCACGTCTCCGGGGATAAGGGCATCAGGAACAATTTGTGCAAGTTCGGTACTGCTCTCTTTATGCACTGCTTTCTGTTCAGGTGGCAATGCGTCATGTAAATTTTTCATCAATGACCCACAAGTATATACAAGGTCTATATTCGCGGCACGAAGTGGTAACGCCAGATCAGCATGCTGCTGTTTTTCATCCGCGCCTAGCTCAAGCATATCACCAAGGATGGCAATGCGACGACCGCCGCGCCCTGGGTCAATAAGCGCCAGAACTTTAAAACCGGCCTGCATAGATGTTGGGGACGCATTAAAACTATCGTCAATCAATGTCACTGGATTTTCAGGATCACCATAATCAAGATATTCACGCTTACCACGCCCCGCCAACGGTTCATTCGTTGATAATGCTTTGATTGATTTATCCAAATTACAGTGGCAAAGCTTAACCGAAAGCAGAACAGGCAAAGCATTCATCAATGTGTGGCGTCCACCATGCGGCAGGAATAATTCCTTACGCTCACCAAGGATGACAACATCCGCACGCACACCATTGCCGCCTTCAATAACGTTGATGGCATAAGCATCCGCGTCTTCATTATCTATAGCGAAGCTGTAAATCTGTTCAATGCCCGCATCCTGCGCATAGCCGGCCAAAACATTAAAATACGCATCGTTTAGATTTAAAATAGCTGCGCCGCCTTTTTTAACGCCTGAAAAGATCTCCGCTTTTGCTTCGGCAATATCATCCGTACCGCCCGGGAAATGTTCCGTGTGGACGCCCGCAATATTTGTAATAATTGCAATCTCAGGCTGAACAAGCACGGTAAGCGGCGTAATTTCACCGGGGTGATTCATGCCAATTTCGAACACGCCATAATCCGTCCCTGCATGCATAGATGCTAATGTATACGGTACGCCTAGATAATTATTATATGACCCCAGCGCTGCATGTGTCTGCCCCTGCACATCAAAAGCAGCAGCTAGCATTTCTTTGGTTGATGATTTACCGACACTGCCCGTTACGGCAATGATTTTTGCACCTGTGCGCCCGCGTGAAAACTCTCCCAAATCAATCATTGCATCCAAAGTATCTTCAACAACGACTAATGGCGCATCTGCAGGGAGACCTTCTGGCACAGAAGATACAATCGCCGCCACAGCGCCTTTATCTAATGCGTCAGCCACGAATTTATGGGCATCAAAATGTTCACCATTTAGGGCGATAAACAAATCACCCGCGCCGACAGTACGGCTATCCATAGATACAGATGTTGCAACCCAGTTCTCTGTGCCTTGTGCTTTGCCACCTGTTGCCTTTATAACTTCTTTACTTGACCAGACTGTCATTTTTACGCCTCTCTATACGCCTTTTTTACTTCTTCAATATCATCAAATGGAATTACTTCACGGCCAATGGTTTGGCCTTGCTCATGCCCTTTTCCAGCCACAAGCAGAATGTCTTTTTCGCCAAGCATTTGGACCGCTTTACGGATTGCCGTTGCACGGCCGGCAATTTCCTCTGCCGCCGCAAAACCAACCATAACGTCTTTGCGAATTTGCGCAGGATCTTCCGTGCGCGGGTTATCATCGGTGACGATCACATGATCTGCAATCGCCCCTGAGATTCTTGCCATTGGGGCGCGTTTTGCTTTATCACGATCCCCGCCACAGCCAATAAGCGCGACCAAACGTCCGCCATCACTTAAATGCGGCTTTAGTGCCTTTAACACCGTTTCAAGCGCATCAGGCGTGTGTGCATAATCAACAAAGACCTGCGCGCCGCGTGGGTGCCCTTCGACACAATCCATTCGGCCATGTACTGGCGTTAATGTTTTAAGCTTACCAATATTCCCTGCCAAATCATTTGGATAAGCCAAGGCAAGCGCCGTTAATGCGTTATACACTTGGAACGCACCAAGCAGCGGCACATGCACATCATAAGACTGTCCAGAAATTTCGATGGTCGATTGGATACCATCATGAACAGGGTTCGCGGCAATAATTTTTAAATCCGTGCCCTTTTTACCGAATGTAATTACATTCAAATCTTTACTCTGCGCGTAAGCGATAATTTCATTAGCCTCTGCGATATCCGCGTTAATCACGGCGGGGGCACCCGCATCTAACAAATCAAAAACACCTAGCTTCGCACGCAAATACGCATCCATCGTTTTGTGATAATCAAGATGGTCATGGGTGATGTTGGTAAATGCCGCCGCCTTAACCTTTACACCGGCCAAACGCCCCTGTTCTATACCGTGAGACGATGCCTCCATCGCCAAATGCGTTACGCCGGCCTTAGCGCAATCAGCAAGAATTTCGTGCAGCGCAGATGGGTCCAACGTAGTCAGCCCCGCATCACGCGCAAAGCCATGGCCTTGCAAGCCGATAGTCCCTAGACTAACCGCCTTTTCACCCCATAGCTGACGGACAAAATTAACGACGGAGCTTTTGCCATTTGTGCCCGTCACCGCGACTATATGCTCAGGCTGCTGTCCGTAAAAATCCGCACAAAGCCTTGCGTAATCCACGCGAATATTATCGCTTTCTTGCCATGTAACAGATGCATCAAGCTCTTCTGGCTTAAACGTGCCGCGCGGCGTAAGAATATAGCTTGCCCCTGCCGCTAAAGCCGCATCAATAAAATCACGCCCATCGTGATTAACACCCGGCAGCGCGGCAAAGATTGTGGCTGATGTAACCTTGCGGCTATCATTTGTTATCCCACTATATGCTGATAAATCCTGCACGCTCATCTTTCATGCTCCTTATAGTGAACATAACGTTTAAGCGGCGCGGCAATGTCATGTGCTGGTGTGTGCTCCTCACGGCGTTTTACACCAACCATGGGCGCCATTGCCTCAATCACCCGCCCAACTGCAGGCGCACCGACCCAGCCACCCGTGGCATAACCAAAGGTTTTCTTCTGTCCTTTAGGCTCATCAACCATAACAAACACGACATAGCGCGGCGCATCAGCAGGGAATACCGCCAAGAAAGACGAAATCAATCTATTGCGGTCATAACCGCGCCCATTTTTAGATGGTTTTTCCGCTGTACCTGTTTTACCGCCAACAACTAATCCTGGCACATCCGCATATTCGCCTGTACCTTCTGTCACCGCCAAACGCATCAAAGCACGCATATCACGTGATGTTTTTTCGGACACAACACGCACAGATTTTTGGATATCTTCGGGTGAGCTGACAACAAGGCGCGGCGTGACTAAATATCCGCCATTGACGATTGATGCTGCCGCGCGCACTAACTGTAGCGGACTAATGGCGATACCGTGGCCATAGGCTGTGGTTAGCGTGTTAATTTCACGCCAAGGGTTCGGGACAAGCGGCGCGGAAACTTCTTTCAAATCAAAGTTCGGCGCATCCATCAGCCCAAGGTCACGGTAAAAGGTTTTAATTTTCTCTGTGCCAACTTGCTCTGCCATTTTAGCTGAACCAATATTTGACGACACCATAAAAACTTCTGGCACAGTCAAAATACGTTTTTCGGCATGATAATCATGGATTTTATAACGGCCATATTTTATAGGCTCACGCGCATCTAGGCGGTAGCCCATACCAACTTTTTTAAATTCAAGCAATGCCGCCGTTGAGAAGACCTTAAATGAAGAGCCCAACTCATACACACCTTGCGAGAAACGGTTGAACATTTCCGGCGCATTAGGGTTTGGTGGATTATTCGGGTCAAAATCAGGCAAAGATACCGCAGCTAAAACTTCACCAGTATCGGCATCCATCACCACGCCCGCGCCCGCTTTACCTTGGAAATCTTTCATCGCCCTACCAACTTCACGGCGAAGAATATGCTGAACACGCGCATCTATTGTTGTCCGCAATTCAACCGAGCCATCGGTAACCTTATCCGAAGATTGTGTATTTAGGTAATCATCGACGCCACGCTCTAGCCCTAGAACACCTTGCCCTTCACGATTGATACGCCCAACAAGATGCGCCGTTAAATTGCCCTGCGGATAGAAACGATAATCTTCCTGCGTATAGGCAAGTGCAGGCTCACCAATATTCAAAACAGCTTCCTGCTCCTTAGGCGTTACGCCGCGCTTAATCCAAACAAAACGGCGCGGCAAGTTCAACTTATCAAGCAGTTCGTCCGCTGTGTATTCAGGAAAAATCTTGGCGAGCTCAATGGCCGTTTTCTCTTTATCAATAATCTGCGCCGGGTCCACATACAAGGAATCCGTTTTCAAACTTGTTGCAAGAACAACGCCGTTACGGTCAACAATATTGGCACGGCGCGTCTTCGCGGCTGCTGCATCGTTTTGCGCATCCAGACGAACAGAGCTTTCCGCCATACTTTCCGCCGCAGGGAATAATGTATGTTCCGCCTGCATAACCATCAAATCAACCGCGCGCAGCCCCATGAAAGAAAAACCGAGACAGGCGATCACTTGAAAAAACACAAGACGGCCTCGCATCACCTTCAAGGCGCGATCACGATTTTCACTGACGCGGACACGTTGCTGACGAAAACGCAGGTCTAATGCTTTCATTGTGCATCGCCTCCCGCCGCTGGTTCTGTACCATTGTAATTAACATCCGTTTCATAGCGTTTGCGCGCAACGGGTGGGTGCGATGGCATTAAAGGCTCTGGCACTTTTTCAACATCGCCAGTCACCTTTTCAATTGAAATCTGTTTTGTATCAAGAAGCTCTTGCGCAGCTTTTTCAAGACGGTCTGGGCGATTAAGATATGACCACTCGGCCTGTAAAAGGCGTCGCTCTTCCTTCAAATGGGCGAGCTCTTGCGTTTTTGCCGCAAGCACACGCTCTTTACGCTGCACAGCTTGTGACACATTATAGAGCGTTACCGCCGACACACCGAACATTATAAGTAAGAAGATGATAAACACACGTTGCAACGTCATTTCGCACCCTCCATTTCGTAATATGGCACATCTGTGCGAATGGCATAACGCAACTTAGCTGAGCGCGAGCGCGGATTAACTTTGATCTCATCTTCAGATGCCAAAACAGCTTTTTTCTGCGCCAATTCAAGCAATGGACGTGCATTATCTTCCTGCAACTCAGGCGCAAATCGTGAAACTGTTTTTTGGTTTAAAAGCGCCTTGTCACGCATAAAGTTTTTGACAATACGATCTTCCAAAGAATGGAATGTAACAACAACCAAACGACCACCGGGCTTTAAAACACGAAGCGCCGCTTCCATGCCGCGCTCCAGCTCGCCCAACTCATCATTCACAAAAATGCGCAGCGCCTGAAATGTACGCGCAGCGCGGTCAGATTTATCTTTTTTAGAATACGGCACGGCGCCGCGGACAATGTCAGCAAACTGCGCTGTCGTTTCGATACGCGCCTCTGTGCGCGCGCGGATAATCGCCTTAGCCACACGGCGAGAGTGACGTTCCTCACCATATTTATATATAATATTCGCGAGGTCGGTTTCTTCCATATTTGCGACAACATCCGCCGCGCTAGGTAACGTTGAAGTCGCACCTTCCATACGCATATCAAGCGGCCCATCTTTCGCATAGGAAAAACCACGCTCCGCCATATCAAGCTGCATAGACGACACGCCAATATCAAGCATTACACCATCAAGTGGCGGAATATTTTCAAGCTGATCCATATTGCCGAAGCAACCTTTGCGCAATTCGATACACCCATCAAACGCAGCAAGCCAGCCCGCCGCCATTTCATGCGCTAGCGGATCACGATCGACACCTATCACGCGGCAATTTGCCGCCTGCGCCACAGCCTTTGAATAGCCCCCCGCCCCGAAAGTGCCATCGAGATACACACCACCATCCTGCGGCGCAAGCGCTTCAAGCACTTCTGGCAGCATAACGGATATATGTGGCTGACCTTCGGCACTCATGTGCGCACCGCCTGAGCAGTCAGAATCCAAATGTGTAGGGCGAAAAACGTCATCAAGACGGTCCTATTGAAAGATTAGCGTTTTAAAGATGCAGTATTGCGATTTATTTTTTAAGGCAGGACGCCGTAGAAAACGGCGCTACTATTTATAACTAACATGATTTGCGAATCGGGTAAAAATATATGCGAATCGGGCAAAAGAAAAATCGGGGATAACAGCTAAAGCTTGTATTTTTCCTACAAAACCGTAGAATCAATATTTGTATTTAATGAATCAAATGCGGGCATTTTAAGAGAGTTGAACATGGATGAAATTTGGTATAGAGCGATTGATAGCCTGAACGCCTTTGGCACATCCTCGCAAAGAACCTATTTTTTGTATCTTATCGGCGCAGCTATTCTTGCTTATGGCGCGTTTATGTTTGGCAGCAACCGCGCGATGATTACTGGCGAAAAAGACGCGCCGCGCAGCTTCAAGAACTTCTTAAAATACTTGTTTGATAAAGACGTTTTCTTGCACAAATCTTCGCAGCAAGACTATGCCTACTTTATTACAAACGCATTCATTCATTACGGCATCATTTCCGTTTATATATTAAGTACGCCGCTTTTCGTTTTTGCCACGCTAGCCATTTTCAGCAAATATGGCGGCGCACATGAAGGCGCGCTTGTTGCTGCCTCGAACTATCAAATGATTGTGCTTAGCCTCGTCTTTGCTGTGCTTTATGACTTTGGTGCATTTTTTGCGCATTACTTGATGCATAAATTCCCAATACTTTGGGCGTTTCACAAAGTGCATCACTCAGCAGAGCGCTTAAACCCATTCACCTTATTCCGCATGCACCCTGTCGATTTAATTCTAACGGGTATTATAATTGCCATTTTGACTGGCATCGGCATGGGCACAATGATTTACATTTGGCATGTTGAAGTGGCATATAAAGAATTACTCGGCATTAATTTTGTGTTCTTTTTATATTATCTTTTTGGCTATAACCTGCGCCATTCTCATGTTTGGCTGCCCTATCCAAAATGGCTGAGCTATATACTGCTTAGCCCCGCGCAACACCAAATTCACCACAGCATTGAGCGCAAGCACTGGGATAAGAATTTAGGCTTAATTTTTGCTTTCTGGGATCACCTGTTTAAGACACTTTATATTCCAAAAAAAGACGAAGAAAAATTCGCCTACGGTGTATCGAAGGACGAACCAAACCCTTATAACAGCGTCATCAGCATGTATTTGAAACCATGCGCCGAGGCGTGGGAAATTTTCGCCAAAGGCTTAAGCCGCAAACGCGCCATATTTCATTTGATCCTATTGGTTGGCATTGGCGGATTTATCTATAATATATTCCTGATTACTGGCAACAATATGAAGGCCATACAAAGCATCCCACAAACCGTTTTTATTGAAGACTTAACTTGGTCAGAGGTTAATGCCGCTATGGATCGCGGCTATGACCGCATTATCATCCCAACGGGCGGCACTGAACAAAACGGACGTCACGTTATTCTGGGCAAGCATAATTATGTCGTTAAAGAAAGCGCAGAACGTATCGCCAAACAAGTCGGTAAAACCTTAGTTGCGCCCGTGATGGCCTATGTCCCAGAAGAAGTACATATGAGCTTCCCCGGCACGGTTAGCGTTAGCGAAGAACATTTCGCAGCCATATTAGAAGACGCTGCACGCAGTTTTCAGCGCCATGGGTTCAAATACATCTTCTTTGTTGGTGACAGTTCACACAACCAAAAACCACAACAAGACACGGCAGAGAAATTAAACTTAGAATGGTTCGGCGAAGGTGCAGTAGTCGCAAGTATTTCCGATTATTACAGCGACAATGGGCAAATTAAGTGGTTGTTAGAACAAGGCTTCACCATGGAACAAATTGGCGGGCATGCGGGCATTCGTGATACATCAGAAATGTTAGTTGCAAACGATGAAGGATTCCGCAGTTATCGCATCACCCCCAAAGGGTTTGATACAATTGACCATGGCGGTGATTACAAACGTGCCAACAAAAAGATCGGCGAAAAAATGTTTGAATTAAAAACCGAAGCCGCGGTCAAACAAATCAACGCCGTTTTGAATGAAGCCAAATGATTACACAGCAGAGCATAGCCATTGACGGTGAAGCGCCATATCAAATTTTTGGCACGTTAACATCATGCGACAATGATGCATCAAAGCTTATCATTAACCTGCACGGCCTAACCCATAGTCAATGGGGCTATTTACAGCAAAACTGCATTACACCATTTACGGATGCTGGTTACGATGTGTTTAATTTCAGCTTCTATGATCGCATGCCCAACTCTCGCCGTATGCATGAGGCAAGCCTTAGCGCACATTGCGCAGACTTCCTACGCGTCCTTGATTATTTTTCTGATCGCTATGAGCACATATATTTAACAGGACATAGCCTTGGTGGATTAATCACTTTAATAACAAATCCAGACAATATAAAAGCGGTCAGCCTTTGGGACCCCGCTCTTGATGTTACGCATTTCTGGTCAACAGGAAATTACCTTACGTCGCTGCCTGAACAGAATGGCTATAAGTTAGATTACGGTACAGAGTTCGTGATTAGTGCCAAGCTAGTTGAAGAAATAAAGACCTACTCCAACAGCAAATGCCTAGAGCTTGCAGCGACATTTCAAAGCCCTGCGCAAATGATTATTCCCGCGCTTAGCATATTCCTAGCAAGCCCACATACATCGCCCGCCCAATATGATGATGCATTCAGTGCCCCTTATGAACGCATCAACATGGAAGATACAGACCATTGCTTTTATGGCGTTGGGCATGACCAAAAGCTGTTTGCCCACACCATCGCATGGTTCAATAAGTTCGTCTAACGCATACTGCGCATAAAGCGCTTATGTGCATCGCGGTCATAATTTTCGGATTCTTCCGCGTGGGTTTCAGGTTCAGCACCTTCAGAACTTTGTTTTTCAGATGCGCGCTGCTTTGCGGCGGCCTCTTCCTCACGACGTTTTTGTAATTGTTTAAAGAATTCAGGATCATTTGCGAAACATGCATTCACCTTAACAGACAAATCAACATAGTCGCGGGTCAGGACATGATATAGGGAAGAATTATTTTCTGACATTTTGATACTCCATATGCGTTTAGAAAAACAATATATGGATCACCTTTCTATTTTATAAAAAGCATTATGTCAACCCACTGCACTAAATTATCATCTTTACATTTAATAATTTGCTCATCCCCTATTCTTAACGCATTGAAAACATGGTATAGTAACCTAATTTTTTTAGTGATTATTTAGAATTTATATTTGCGTTAATCGCTTATTAAGCACAGCAATCTTATAATTTTTGTCCAACGCCTAAACAAAAAGGATAATTGAAACCATGACAAAATCCGGACATGACACGCTCGGCACAAAGAAAACACTTGATGTAGACGGTCAGAGCTACACATATTTTTCACTTAAAGAAGCTGAAAAACAATTGGGTGATATTTCTAAACTGCCATTTACTTTAAAAGTACTTTTGGAGAACCTTCTTCGTTTTGAAGATGGGCGATCCGTTAAAACGGATGATGTCAAAGCCATCGTTGAGTGGTTGAAAGAACAAAAATCAAGCCATGAGATTGCCTATCGCCCTGCACGCGTTTTGATGCAAGACTTTACTGGTGTTCCTGCCGTTGTGGACTTGGCCGCGATGCGCGAAGCGATGGTTACCTTGGGCGGCGACCCACAAAAAATTAACCCGCTTTCGGCTGTTGATTTGGTTATCGACCATTCGGTTATGGTTGATGAATTTGGCTCACCAAAGGCGTTCCAAGAAAATGTTGACCGTGAGTTTGAACGCAACAAGGAACGTTACGAATTTCTGCGTTGGGGGCAATCAGCTTTTAAAAACTTCCGCGTTGTGCCGCCGGGCACAGGCATTTGCCACCAAGTGAATGTTGAGTATCTTGCAAAAACCGTGTGGAGCGAAAAAGACGAAGTTACAGGTGAAATGCTTGCTTACCCTGATACATTGGTGGGTACAGATTCCCACACAACTATGGTGAATGCGCTCGCCGTACTTGGTTGGGGGGTCGGCGGTATTGAGGCCGAAGCTGCAATGCTTGGTCAGCCTGTATCTATGCTTATTCCTGAGGTTGTTGGTTTTGAGCTAACAGGCGAAATGGCTGAAGGCATTACAGCGACTGACCTTGTTTTGACCGTTGTACAAATGCTCCGCGCCAAAGGCGTTGTTGGTAAATTTGTTGAATTCTATGGCGATGGCCTTGACCACCTAACACTAGCCGACCGCGCAACAATTTCAAACATGGCGCCTGAATATGGCGCGACATGTGGCTTCTTCCCAATTGATGATGAAGTGCTGCGTTACCTTAAATTTACAGGGCGCGACGAACATACTGTTAACTTGGTTGAAAAATACGCCAAGGAACAAGGCCTATGGCGCACCAAAGGCCAAGTGGCAAGCTATACAGACACATTACATCTTGATATGCACACTGTTGTGCCAACAATTTCAGGACCAAAACGTCCGCAGGATAAAATCGTCCTTACTGAAGCAAAACCTGCTTTCAACAAAATGCTCGCAGAAAGCCTTGGCGCGAACCCACAAAACGGTGCAAGTGACATGGTTGAGGAAGGTGGAAACCTTGCCGAGGAAAACAGCTTTAAAGCGATGGATAAACGCATTGCCGTTGACGGAACAGATTATGACCTTGGTCATGGCGATGTTGTTATTGCCGCGATTACAAGCTGTACCAACACATCGAACCCATTTGTTTTGATGGCCGCGGGCTTGGTTGCACGCAAGGCACACGCGCTTGGCATGAAGGTTAAGCCTTGGGTAAAAACATCCCTCGCGCCAGGCTCTCAGGTCGTAACAGACTATCTTGAGAAAGCTGGCCTACAAGACGACCTAGATGCACTTGGCTTCAACCTTGTTGGTTATGGCTGTACCACATGTATTGGTAACTCTGGCCCACTTCCTGCGCCAATTGCTAAGGCGGTTGAAAGCGGTGACCTGAACGTGACATCGGTGCTTTCTGGTAACCGTAACTTTGAAGGCCGTATCAGCCCGCATGTGAAGTCTAACTATTTGGCTTCACCACCGCTTGTTGTTGCTTACGCGCTTGCAGGGTCAATGCGGATTGACATTTCAAGCGAGCCACTTGGTCAAGACGCAAATGGCAATGATGTCTTCTTAAAAGACATTTGGCCAACAAATGCTGAAGTCAACGCATTAGTCGAAGAATGCTTGACCCCTGCCATGTTCAAAGAACGCTATGCAAACGTGTTCCTTGGGCCAAAAGAATGGCAAGAAATTGGCGGCGACGCTTCTGGTGAGACATATAGCTGGAATACATCATCCACATATGTGAAAAACCCACCATTCTTTGAAGATATCAAAGGTGAAGCAGGTAGCGTTAAACCAATTGAGAACGCGCGCGTTCTTGCTGTGTTGGGCGATAGCGTGACCACTGACCACATCTCTCCTGCTGGCTCAATTAAAACCGACGCACCAGCTGGTAAATATCTGGCCGGTCACCAAGTGCCCGTGAAAGACTTTAACTCTTACGGTTCACGCCGTGGTAACCACGAAGTCATGATGCGCGGCACATTTGCCAATATCCGTATTCGTAACGAAATGGTTGGCGGTAAAGAAGGCGGTTATACCACTTACCAGCCAGGCGGTTCAGAAATGAGCATTTATGACGCGGCTATGGCTTACCAAGCCGAAGGCACGCCGCTTGTTGTATTTGGCGGTAAAGAATATGGCACAGGATCGTCACGTGACTGGGCCGCAAAAGGCACGCGCCTTCTTGGCGTAAATGCCGTTGTTGTAGAAAGCTTTGAGCGTATTCACCGTTCTAACCTTGTTGGTATGGGCGTATTACCACTGCAATTCAAAAACGGCGAAAACCGCAATACACATAAATTAGATGGCAGCGAAGTGATCACTATTAACGGCCTAGAAAACCTAAGCCCAGGCTGCACATTAACAATGGACATCAAACGCACCGATGGCAGCACCAGTACAGCGGAACTTCTTTGCCGCATTGATACGCTTGATGAGCTTGATTACTACAAAAATGGCGGCATTTTGCACTATGTTCTGCGCAATCTTGCCAAGGCTGCATAAGCGAAGCTGAACAATTTATAAATTATTCAAGCGGCCTAGGTTTTTCTAGGCCGTTTTTAGTTGAAAATTAACCTTCTTCTTGTTAAATATGTCAATATATAGATTTAAAGGGGTAGATGAATGGTTGATGTAAATAACCTTACAATCATTGAAAACACAGATAAAGATGCAATTGTACAGGGCCTTGAAAGTGTTGGCGCCAATTCTATATGCGTCACTAACGGTACATATGTTGCGCCAGCCGAAATGGTTGTTCCAACGACAATGGCGGGGTTTCAGTTTATAAAAGAACGTAAAGCCACCGCTCAAGAATGTTTTGTTGTGGCCATCAATTCAGACAAAAGCATGGCGGATATTGCCGCAGCGAAAGCCGCAAAAGGTGAAGATATTGGCGAAGTTGCCGACCAAGTCACACGCGCTAAAGCTTTACTAGAGCCAGTCTCTAAACAGTTCCCTGAACATCAAATTGTCGCCATTTTTTATGATGAGGGCACGCCAACAGAATTATACGAATATTTAGAAGCAAACTCTCCTATCTTGCTCAACACTTTATTCAAGTTCGGCTACGGCACAGATCCAAAAGCTGGCGATATTGAAGGAGCAGATTGTTTTGATAGTGTATGTGCATATCCATTCCCAAATGATGCGCGCGCTTTATGTGATGATCTAACTAAGCGCACACCCAACCGCGCGCATTATGAGGTCTACAAATTGACCGAAGAGTTTTCTGCAAACGGGCAGCCTTATATGAATAAGCAAAACCAAGTTTTGTTTGCGTTAGAAGAAGGCGAAGGCTTAGAGGCTTTTGCACCAAAGGCAGAAGAGCTAACCACAGCGCAAGCCAAGAAAGGCTTTATACCGTCAGTCTTCGGGCCACGTTAAAGATGGTGTAAAAATGGTAATTCCCATTTAGGACGCTCAGACGATTTTGGCTGAGCGTTTTCTTTTGCTGTATAAAGTTCATGCAGTAGAACTTTGACATTTTGATATTCGAAATCTATCGGCGCGCCGTTGCCTAGGCCTTTATTCTGCCCACCGACTAAGGCGGTCTGCATGCCCATATCTTTAGCGCAAGACAAATGATCTAGATTCGTATCTACTAACAAGACTTCGGACAAATCATCCCCATCTTGATAGCCTAAATAATCTAAAGCTGGCCAATACGCATCAGGCGACGCTTTATGTGCAAAGTCCACATCCTCATGCGCAAAAATACTGGCGCGCTGATGTAGATGGCGCAGCCCTGACACACGATAAAATTCTTCTGCGAAATCACCGCTTAATTTTGTTACGGTCGCGAAGTCCACATGCTTTGCCGCACGCTCCGTCGCACGTAACAATTTATAATCAGGCGTGATATGTTTAACTTTATAGCCATACACCCCACCTTCAAGTTCCGCATAAATTCCACGCTGTAAGCTGGTCTTTGAAATATTTAATTCATCTGCAAGAGCCTTAATTGGACTTTGGCGCGCGACTAAATGCGCATTATAAGCCGCCATCACATCTGGCAACTTCTGATCAAAATCTTTGCGCGAAACGGCTTTAACAACCGCATGCTCAAAATGCCGCTGAATATTTTCAGTGACATTATATTGCGTGCCCTGCAAGCCAAGTATAACTGATTTAATATGCGCTATTTTTTTCATAAAACACCCTCGTATAATGTTTTATATGATTTTGCAGTAAATTTCAACAAAGTTATTTTTTGAATAAGTGTACTTTACCTTTATTGCAAGTTTAAGGTCTTTTGCAAATTTGGCGCAATGTGCGTTTCGCTATAGGGGAAATTTTTGATCTGTTTCGCTGCCTGCACACCAAATTCAGTACGCACAACACCACGCACATGATTTTCTAAATGAATATTATTTAATGCCACCTTCGCATGCATTACAGCTTCAAAACTTTCACCATCACGCATATGACTTACCAACAGGCGCTGTTGGTCTAGGCGGATCGTCAAATTGTCAAATTGCGCGGATTTATATACGTCCTGATTAGCTGAACACGCCTGAAAGCCTAAAAATAAAAGCTTATCGGTAATATTTGGCTGTTCTGCAACATTCCCCTGAACGGTATCTTTATTCATTATTGCCTCCTTATCCGTTGGCAGGTAGTAGACCACAACAGAATATAGATACGCAAAATTAAGATGCAACAAGCTGATATATTTGGATTATTTCAAAGAAAGCTTGGCGTCAATTGGCGCCAAAAACACATCACAGAAACGATGGCGCGCATCTTGATATTCCGCGATTTTATCCATTTCGTCATAGAAAGACTGCGGCAAGTAACGCTGCGGGTCGATATAGTTGATATATTCTTGATCCCCATATTCAAATGGGAAAGCGCTGACATTCACTGTGCCGCCAAGATCTAAACGGCGAAGTGCAACTATTGGCTGCCTAGCGGCTTCGTTAAAGCGCGCAAGGACTTGGTAATCACCCTGCGCCTTTGGGCTAACAGTCAATACAGGGCCAGTGGAATAGAACACTTTGGTACGGTCTTTATCACCCGCTAATGTGTTGAATTCAATACTAACAGCGCTCATCCCCGAATGAGCGGAGAAACGATCGGGATGGACGAGCTCTATGATCGGGCCATCGGCGCGTCCCTCGATAATTGCTAATGGGGAATCTATTTTGCGCAGTTCACCCGTCTGTAAAAACTTATAGGAGAATTTATCTGCCGCCAGATACGCACCCGCACATATACCATAAAAATCGACACCGCCCTTGACGCATTCAACCAGATAATCAAAACCATCTTGCTGCAATTGTTCGCGATATGCAGAACTGCCGCTTGGCGTGCCCGGCATAAAAAAGGCTAATGTATCTTTATTGGGGTATTTCTGCGCCCGGACATCTTCGCCATCCGCCTGAATGATTTCGACATCATAAGCAGCATAACGGCGCTTCAGCATATGTAAAAGCGCCTGTGTCGATGCCATTAAATCTTGGTAAACGATTATATTTTTCATGCAAACAGCTCCCCGCTAAAGCTGTGCGCGTATGACAATATATTATACGTGCAAATGCCCGGTAACGGCGCTTAGCTTCGCCTTAACAATTTTAAGGGCGTTTTCAACGCGCTTTTTGTCGTGCTCGCCTGACACCATGCCAAGGTCTTCTTTAAGGTCAGTTAACTTCTTTTCTAGCTCTTCTTGGTTAAGGTCAGCAACCGCGATAGCTTCTTCAGCCAAGATTGTGCAGTTTTCAGCAGAAATATCTGCGAAGCCGCCAGCAACAAAAATCTTTTGTTCTTCGCCGCCTTGTTCTTTTGTGATGCTAACAACGCCCGGACGCACAGTCACAACAAATGGTGAGTGGCCTTTAAGGACACCAAGGTCACCTTCTTCACCTGGAACAACAACTTGCATTGCAGGCTCATCCATAAGGATCTTCTCTGGTGAAACAAGTTTAAAACTGAATGTGTTTACTGCTGCGTCTGTCATATTCATGCTCACAAAATTAATTAGTTTATTTAGATTGCTGATGCGGCCTCATAACCAAGGCCGCATAGCTTATCCAAATTAAGCGGCTTCAGCAGCCATCTTCTTAGCTTTAGCAACAGCTTCTTCGATTGTACCAACCATGTAGAATGCTGCTTCAGGAAGGTGGTCATATTCACCTTCGATGATGCCTTTAAAGCCTTTGATTGTGTCTTCAAGCGCAACGAATACACCAGGAGAACCCGTGAACACCTCTGCCACGTGGAATGGCTGAGATAGGAAACGCTGGATCTTACGTGCGCGTGCAACGGTCATCTTGTCTTCTTCAGACAATTCATCCATACCAAGGATCGCAATAATATCTTGCAATGCTTTATATGTTTGAAGTGTTTTCTGAACGCCCATTGCAACGTCATAGTGTTCCTGACCAACAACACGTGGGTCAAGAATACGAGATGTTGAGTCAAGTGGGTCAACCGCAGGGTAAATACCAAGCTCAGCAATCTGACGAGAAAGAACTGTTGTTGCATCCAAGTGCGAGAATGTTGTCGCAGGTGCAGGGTCAGTCAAGTCATCGGCAGGAACGTAAACGGCCTGGACAGATGTAATAGAGCCTTTATTTGTTGATGTAATACGTTCTTGAAGCGCGCCCATATCTGTAGACAATGTTGGTTGGTAACCAACGGCAGATGGGATACGACCAAGAAGCGCAGACACCTCAGCGCCAGCCTGTGTGAAACGGAAAACGTTATCCATGAAGAATAGAACGTCTTGGTTTTTCTCATCACGGAAATATTCCGCCATTGTCAAACCTGTAAGCGCAACACGTGCACGTGCACCTGGCGGCTCATTCATCTGACCGTAAACAAGTGCGGCTTTAGAACCTTCAGCGCCACCTTCTTTAATAACGCCAGATTCCATCATTTCGTGGTAAAGGTCGTTACCTTCACGTGTACGTTCACCAACACCTGCGAAAACAGATACACCGCCGTGACCTTTTGCAATGTTGTTGATCAATTCCATGATTGTTACTGTTTTACCAACGCCGGCACCACCGAACAGACCGATTTTACCGCCTTTAGCGTATGGACCAAGAAGGTCAACAACTTTAATACCTGTAACAAGCTGTTCTGTTTCAGTTGCTTGTTCTGCGAACTCAGGCGCGCTGCGGTGAATTTCCCAGTTCTCAGATGTTTTTGATGGGCCAAGCTCATCAATTGTTTCGCCTGTTACGTTGTAAATACGGCCGAGTGTGCCTTCACCAACTGGAACAGAGATCGCTGAGCCTGTGCCAACAACTTCTGTGCCTCGGACAAGACCTTCAGTCGCGTCCATCGCAATTGTACGCACTGTGTTTTCACCAAGGTGCTGCGCAACTTCAAGAACCAATTTTTGGCCATTATTTGTTGTTTCTAGCGCATCCAAAATCGCCGGAACGTTACCGTCTGCGAACTCAACGTCAACAACCGCGCCGAGTACCTGTTGAATTTTACCTTTTGCTTGTGCCATTTTCTACTTCTTCCTTTTTCGTAAAAAACTAAATTCTGTTTATTCGTTTATTAAACCGCTTCCGCGCCTGAGATAATCTCAATCAATTCCTTCGTAATGAAGGCCTGACGTGCACGGTTATACTGTATGGATAGATCATTGATCATATCCCCTGCGTTACGCGTTGCGTTATCCATCGCGGTCATACGCGCAGCTTGCTCACCCGCGGCGCTATCAAGCAACGCACGGAACAACTGAACACCTAAGTTACGTGGCAATAACTGCCCCAAAATAACGCTTTCTTCCGGTTCAAAACCATATGGTGCAACTGGACCAGCTTCTGCTGCTTTGCTTTCCGCTTCATCAGATGCCGTTTCTGGCATTTTGAATGGGATAAGCTGCTGCGCCGATGGTGTTTGCGTCAACACGTTTTTGAATTCGTTATACATCAATGTACATACATCAAATGCGCCGTCTTCAAATTGGTTTAAAACGAAATCTGTAATTTCACGCGCTGATGAAAAATCAATGCGCCCTTTTTGGCCAATGCCCGTATATGTTTTGATAATATCCTTAGAAAACTCTAATTTTAGAATATCAAAAACCTTACGGCCTGCGCAGATGATTTTCACATCTTTACCGGCTTCCTTCAGGGCAAGAATTTCTTTTCTCGTACGGCGCGCAAGGTTACCGTTAAAGCCGCCACATAAACCACGGTCAGAAGACACAACAATTAAAAGATGTGTTTTATCCGCGCCTGTGCCGACAAGCATTTTCGGCCCTGCAAAATCAGCTGGTAAGCTAGCTGCAACGCGTGCGAGCATTTCAGCCATTGCTGTTGCGTATGGCTGTGATGCTTCGGCTTGCGACTGTGCCTTTTTCAATTTAGAAGCCGCAACCATCTTCATCGCCGACGTAATTTTACGTGTCGATTTAACAGATGCTATGCGATCTCTATAATCTTTCAAACTTGGCATTTTATTTTCCTTTTGTTAGAAAACCTTCACAAAGTAAACCCGTTAAGGCCGCTTAAATTAAGCAGCCTTTTTATTTGGGTCAGAATAACCTTTGCCAAAGTTATCTAGGAATGCGACCAACTCAGCTTTGATCTCGTCAGAAATCTTCTGCTCTGTACGGATCGCATCAAGAACTTTTGTACCATTCGCGCGAAGGTCAGCCAAAAGCTTCGTTTCATAATCTGAAACAGATTCTGTCGCGATTTTATCAAGATAACCATTTGTACCTGCGAAGATAACAGCAACTTGTTCTTCCACTTTAAGCGGAGAGTATTGTGGCTGTTTCAAAAGCTGTGTTAGGCGCGCACCACGTGCAAGAAGCTTCTGTGTAGACGCATCAAGGTCAGATGCGAACTGCGCGAAGGCTTCCATTTCACGATATTGTGCAAGCTCAAGCTTAATTGTACCCGCAACCTGTTTCATCGCTTTGATCTGCGCTGCAGAACCAACACGAGATACCGATAGACCAACGTTAATCGCCGGACGAATACCTTTATAGAACAAGTTTGTTTCCAAGAAAATCTGACCATCTGTAATAGAGATCACGTTTGTTGGAATATATGCAGATACGTCACCCGCTTGTGTTTCGATGATCGGCAGAGCTGTCATAGAACCCGCGCCGCGCTCATCGCTCATTTTTGCTGAACGTTCAAGTAGACGTGAGTGAATGTAGAATACGTCACCTGGGTATGCTTCACGACCTGGTGGACGGCGAAGTAGAAGTGACATCTGACGGTAAGCAACAGCTTGCTTAGACAGGTCATCATATACGTTCAATGCATGTAGGCCGTTATCACGGAACCATTCACCCATCGCTGCACCTGCATAAGGTGCCAAGAACTGCATTGGTGCAGGGTCAGACGCCGTTGCAGCAACAACGATTGAGTATTCCATTGCGCCTTTGTCTTCAAGCTCTTTAACAAGCTGTGCAACTGTTGAACGCTTTTGACCAATAGCAACATAAATACAATATAGGTGCTTTTTCTCGTCTGCGTCTTGGTTGATTGATTTTTGGTTCAAGATTGTATCAATCGCCACAGCTGTCTTACCAGTCTGACGGTCACCAATAATCAATTCACGCTGACCACGACCAACTGGTACAAGCGCGTCAATCGCTTTAAGACCTGTTTGCATTGGCTCATGAACAGATTTACGTGGGATAATGCCCGGCGCTTTAACTTCAACAAGGCGCTTTTCTTTTGCTTTCAAAGGGCCTTTGCCGTCGATTGGGTTACCAAGTGCGTCAACAACGCGACCAAGCATTTCACGACCAACTGGAACCTGAACGATTTCACCAGTACGCTTAACGATGTCGCCTTCTTTAATGTCACGGTCGTCACCGAAGATCACGACACCAACAGAGTCGACTTCAAGGTTCAAAACCATACCTTTAATGCCGCCTGGGAACTCAACCATCTCACCCGCTTGGGCTTGGTCTAGACCATAGATACGGGCAACGCCGTCACCAACAGACACAACTTGTCCGATTTCGGCAACATCAGCCTGCGCGCCAAATTCGGCAATCTGCTTTTTTAGGATATCTGAAATTTCAGCTGAACGGATTTCCATTAAACGACCTCTTCTTTTTTAGATGAACTGTGAATATTCTCATTACTGGAAGCGCCGCCCATTTTAATTTTAAGCATTTCGAGCTTACGCTTCACGGAACTGTCAAACATTTTAGACCCTACAGTAACAACCATACCGCCTAAAAGATCTTCTTTTACACTGACATTTACAGCGACTTCTTTGCCGATTGATTTCGACAAAGCTTTTTCAAGCGCTGTAATTTGTGTTTTAGTTAAGTCTTGTGCAACTTCAACGCTTGCGCTTACGCGGCCTTGCATATCAGCCAAGCGTGCAGCAAATGCACCAAGAACATCAGCTAATATATCCATACGGCCGTTTTCTGCGAGAACGCCGAGGAAGTTTGCTGTAATTTTGTGGAATTTTGCTTTTTTAGCAATGGCCTGCATCGCTGAGAACTGCGCTTCACCTTTATATAAAGGCGATGTTACAAGCGCCTGAAGATCAGCCGAATCCGCGAGCATTGCAAGCAATTCATTTGCATCCTGCTGAACGGAATCAAGTGCTTTGGCATCTTGTGCCGCTTCCATAAGCGCCTTAGCGTATCGCTGCGCTACTAAAGAATAAGAAGAACCAATCTGAGGCAATGCTTCAATCCTTTGCTAATACTTTAATATGTGATCACACGCATCCGAAAAAACTTAAATAAGAATCCTCCGATGACTTTAATTGCGCACACAGTTAGCATAGCTTTTCGCAATGTTCAAGAGGGTTTTGCGCAAATACACACGATTTTCAATGCTTTTCGTGTGGGGCACTTTCATCTTTATTAGAATCATCTTTATTAACAGCGCTTGAAGATGTCATTTTATGCTTCAGTTTCTTCACCCACCAACGCAAGAACAAAACCGCAAGCAGCAACACAAAAGGCAATAGCAACACAAATGGCCCAAGCAAGTTGCCGACAACAACTAAACCAGGCCCGACATAAGCCTGCGCCGGCGCCGCAGCCAAAAACCAATATAAAGCTGTAAAACAAATTGGGTTCATCATATTAAGGCGCCCCTTCTGGCTGAATAAAGTTGAGCGCATTTTCTGATATTTTAACTGCGCTCGTCAAGACTGGGTGATGCATAACACCATCAATCTCATGACGTTGCGACAAATAATAATCCATCACCAACTCACCGTCTTGCGTTACTTCAAGCAAGCGCCCCTTATTGGGCACTGTTGTCAATGTATTGCCATTGGCCAAACGCTGCTGAAACCCCCAAAATTCACTTTCCAGTGGTTTTGCCGCTGTACCAGCATAAGACCAAACAACTTCAAATGTTTCTGGATCCAGCTCTATCACGCGGGAATAGCCTTCTTCAGCGCCCAAATGCCCCTGATTGTCATAGAGCATGAAATGCCCATTAGGCAGCACGTTTATATCATGGGGCATTTTCGTTGGCGTGCGCGCTGCCCATGTCACTTTATTTTGCACAGGGTCAATAGCTGCCAAAACATCTATATTACGAATATTAACCATGATATCCCCCGATTTAAGGAAAGACGGTACAGACATCGTATCTTCGACGACCTCAATAGAGTTTGTATGCGTATAATCGCCCTTCCCGTCATCATGTACATACATCCTAATATTTTTATACGGTGATTGGCGCAGCATATCGACCACTGGATATTCCGCCATGATATTACCCTGCTGATCAAGCTTGACCACATTGTCCTGTAAGTATGGCGGCATAAAGTGCACAGCTTCATCAAAATGCCCTGCGTCAGACGTCTGAATAATGTCGTGGCGTAGCGCGTAGATATTCCCTGCCTGATCAACATGCAGGTCGTTATAATAATTGCCGTCCTTTGCCCATAGGACATTCGAATCTTTATCCATCATGACAAGCCCTGCCCCCCACGGGGTGGAACCATAAAGGCTGACAATCACGACAATGCGCCCATCAGGGAAAACATGCAAGTCGCGCAAAGTAAAATAATCAAACGGCACTTTACGCATCGTGTTTAAATGCTTTTGATCCGGCCATAGGGCTTCGACATCCAAATGCCATTTGTGGATTTCTTCGCCCTTATAAGATAATAAATAAGCCGTGGTATCTGCCGTTGATGTATAGGCGATATAATCGTGTTCGACTTGCGCCTTATCCAGATAGTCCATACCTTTAGGCAAGCCATCATCTTCATACCAGCGCCAATCTTTGTTCATATCATCAACATGAAAATAAGCATTATATAAGCCGCCATAAGCGCTGACCGTTGGCGCGAGCAAGCTATACGGAAAGATTTTCGTTTGCGCTGCGATAAAGCCATAGATAAACACAGCAATCACTGCCAGAAATTTTAATATAAATTGTAAGTCTTTAGACATGCCTAACCCCAAGAGAATGTTACTTACAAAACTATAACAAAGCCGCAAATGAAGAAAGTTTTTTTATATATAAAAAAAGAGCCCCATATAAACGGAGCTCTTTACATCTTGTTTTATAGAAAAATTATAAAAATCAAGGATCATAAGTGATGATACAATCACCACTAACTTCCATCATTTTACCTGTCTTTTTGTCTTTGAAGTAATAGCCATCAGAATTTGCTTCACTAATAACCTTACCAGTAGACACGCTATCAAAAATTAATGTGCCGCCTGAGTAACACTGTACGTTTGCATTATCGCCATACGCCGTAAGCTTGCCCCAACTTGCATCGGTACAACCCGCCATAGTAAAAGCAGCAGCCAAAACACCTGCAGCAACAAGTTTTGTTGATTTATTCATAGCACTCCCTTTCATATGATTATGTATTTTGTCTAGCACCAGCACACCCTTATGTCAATGCGCCAAAAACATTTTTATAGAAAATTAATACAATAAGTATATTATTGCGATATTAAGGGGTGAAATGTGAAAGAAAAAGCGGATTATCAGGCGCAGCGTTACTTTTATGATTTGCGGCAGCTATCAAGCTATTGCGATGCCGCGCATATTCAGGCTGTTAACGCGCAGAAAAGCGATAGCATAGATTTCTATGCTGACTTAAAACGCCGCATAGATGAATTTCTGGATGAAGGCCTACGCTATATTTCCATTAATGCTGAGGAGCACAAAACGCCGCTTCACTGTATTAATACCCATCAATATGAACATGTTGACCGCAAAACAATTGAATCCATTAATTTGCCGCCCTATATACCCTTTCACGCATCCTTAGCGCCCCTAGCGGCAGAATATAATATCAGCCAAATTCTAAACGATTCACAAAATTACATTACCAAGAAGACACATTTGCGGGATAGTTTAGACGAACCACAAATTGCCGGCATTATCACCAAAGATATTGCTCTTAAAACATGCTTTCATCAGGCCATCGAAAAACTGCATCATAATGCTATAAGTGAAATTATTGTTCCTTATGGTCATTTCCAAGACCATGATGTTGCATTAAGGCACTTTATTGGTCAAAAATTCGACATTAAACCTTAAAATAATCACAAATACCCCTTGCGTTTTTCATAAGAAAAACATATAACTCTGCTGCATAGCACAACAGCCATTCGCAGTATAAAAGGATATACCATGCAGACAAACAATGCGCACCGCCCAACACATTGGTTTTTCAGCCTAGATCAAATCATTAAGCACCAAGAACAAGAAATTCAGAAGCTACAGAAAAACACAACAAGTGACTTAGCCCAAATGGCTAATAGCATGATATCCATGTATGAAGCTGAGCTTAAATGGGCCAAGAGCTTAAAGCTCAATGGCGGCGAATATGTAACCGTTCGCGCAAGAAACTATACGACACCATCCGTTGATCTAATCAATGCTATTGCACAAGCAAGTTATTGTATATCACCATCTAGCGTTACCAATAAATTGAACAGAGGCAATGTTCATGCGAACGGTCAACTCAACCCTTCCGGCGCATATTACGATTTTACCTTACTAAAAGAAGAAATTAACTCTGAACTGGATACATGTATAAGCGCAGGCACAAATGCCGAATGCAGATTTTCTAAAAACATGCATAAAGCAAACATTAGACTATCTCAAAAATTTGCTGAGGAAGTACGCATCCTAAACAATTCAGGTAAAGATGGCGTAGTCGTCGCGTTTAACGATGATATGCCGCACGATTCAGCACTCAAAACAACAACACAAGAACTTGTTTTACGTGCGCTCACCTAAGCTAAGCAAGGTATAGAAGATGCAACAAGAAGATGAAGACCGTTTTAATGAGCCCCTGGACCGTTTCAGACGACCCCATAAAGACAAACTGGGTAGCAACCTTTTCTTTTACATCGCTTTAGCCTTCGTCATCTTCTTTAGTATCGCACACTTTACAGATAACATGCACTGGATTGAAGCGTATGCTGGCCCCATAACGTTATTCATAGGTGCGAGTATTATGTATTGGACCACCCAAGAATACAAAAAAGGCTATATTTCTGTATATGGCGGCAACACAAAATTTAAAATTAAACGCACCAACACCCCCGTTCTTTTTTTCTTTTTCTTTGCACTTTTCATTTTTTCGGCCGCTTTACTTGTTTTTTGTGGCGGCGCCTATTGGCTTGGATACATACCAGCGCCTTAAAAGAAGCTTTGCGGATCAATATCTGCGCGCACAGATATCGTGGATGGAATGCGTATTGAGCTCAGCCAAGACGTTATCGCCTTTTGAATGTTCAAGTTTTTATTCGCCTGTACAAGCAAACGAAAACGATATTTCCCACGCAAACGCGCAAGCGGCGCAGGCGCAGGGCCAAAGACATTCACCCCTTCGGCGCGCGGTGCATTGCGGCCAAGTTGATAGGCGAGCTTTTCAGTTTCCGCCTCATCGCGCCCTGATACAATAATCCCTACCAAGCGTGAAAATGGCGGCATGTGCGCTTGTTCACGTTCAAAACATTCCGCATCTAAAAAAGCATCACGGTCGCCGCTAGCAAGTGCTTGCAAAACTTTGGACTGCGGCGCGTAGCTTTGAAGATAAACCGTCCCCTTTACATCCTCTCGCCCAGCGCGGCCTGCGACCTGATGCAGCAATTGGTAACAGCGCTCCGTCGCCCGTAAATCGCCGCCGGACAAGCCTAAATCCGCATCAACAACGCCGACTGTCGTCAGCTTAGGGAAATGGTGGCCTTTAGCAATGATCTGCGTGCCTATAATGACATCATATTCACCGTCTTTAATATCCTGCAAATGTTTACGCAGGGTTTCTGGGTCATCACTATCATCACTGGACAACGTAATTTGCCGCAACTCAGGGAATAGCATAGACAGCTCTTCGGATACGCGCTCCACCCCTGGGCCACAGGCGGCGAAGCTTTCAAGGTCATTACAAGAGGGGCAGTTTTTCGGGATAGAACAAAAATATCCGCAATGGTGACAATGCAGCTTATTGCTGCGGCGGTGTTCAACAAGCCATGCGGTACAGCGCGGACATTGCATACGATGCCCGCAGCTGCGGCATAGTGTAAGCGGTGCGTAGCCGCGGCGGTTAAGGAAGAGCAAGGCTTGCTCCCCACGCGCAACCGCATCACGAATGGATTCCACCAAAGTTGGCGCAAGGAAGGATTGCCGCTCTGGTTTATCCTCTTTGAGATTTAATATTTTAACATCAGGCATACCCGCGCTGCCAAAACGGGATTCTAGCGTTAAATGATGGTAACGCCCCTGCCATGCATTATATATGGTTTCGACCGATGGCGTTGCAGATACCAACACCACAGGGCATTTTTCTTTTTGTGCACGCATAATCGCCATATCACGGGCGTGGTATAATACGCCCTCTTCCTGCTTATAAGCTGGGTCATGTTCTTCATCGACAATAATCATGCCCAGCGCCTTATACGGCAAAAACAACGCCGAACGCGCACCAACAACAACTTTTGTGTTTCCTTCCGCCACGCCGCGCCATGTTTTGCGGCGCTGCGCGGAAGTCAGCGCCGAGTGCCAAAGCGCAGGACGCGTGCCAAAGCGTGATGTGAACCGATCAAGAAAAGCATTAGAAAGCGCAATTTCAGGCAACATTAAAACTACCTGCTTATCCTGACGAATGGCTTCGGTTACCGCCTCAAAATAAACTTCGGTTTTACCGGCGCCCGTTACACCATCAAGCAAATAAACGTCAAAGTCATCTGCCTTAACGGCGGCGGTCAATTCATCAGCAGCAACTTGCTGACTATCCATCAGTTCCGCGCCACTTTTCTCAATATCAGGGTTCACGCAAGGCGGCGTTTCTGGCATCAGGACGGATTGTAAATATCCAGCCTCTGCCATCGACTTGATAACCGATGGTGAACAGCCCGCGGCCTGCGCAATTGCACTCGCGCGCTGAGGCGTACCATCTTGCAGGGCATCCATAACCTTACGGCGCTTGGGTGGCAGTTTCTGTAAGTCTGCCGCATCAAGCATTGGCGCTATTTTATACAGCAGAACTTCCTTCGGCGGCGTAAAGGCCGATGGCGCAGACAGGCTAAGCTTTAACACTGCGCCTAATGCATTCAGTGTGTATTTCGCCATAAAATCGATAAAGTCACGCTGCGGCTGTCCCATTGGCGGCAAATCATATTTCTCGGCGATTTCTTTTAACTTATCAGGGTTGCCGTCATAATCTTGATCAACGCCCCAGACCACGCCGATTAGCATACGGCTGCCAAGCGGCACAGCGACATAGTCTCCAAGCTTAACTTTTATATCTGGTGGGACGCTATAGGTATAAGCCTTATCAATAGGCATAGGCACCAGCACTTGTGCCAGTGTTTGCGGTTGCGATAACGGATCAGCGAATAAGTCAGCCATGCACTTACTTTATGCGCCCCCTGCCCATTGCGCAAGGATTTTCAACCTTGCAATATGCACGATATGTGGCTAATCTGTGGCGCTAGAACAATTCTGATATAAAGGTATAAACACAATGAAGTTTTTTGTAGATACAGGCGAAATTGACGATATTAAAGATCTTGCAGCGACTGGCTTGCTTGATGGCGTCACCACAAACCCATCATTGATTGCAAAATCAGGCCGTGACTTCATTGAGCTTATCACTGAAATTTGCGGCGTAGTTGACGGCCCAGTAAGCGCCGAAGTTGCCGCGACAGATTACGCGACAATGATTAAAGAGGCTGAGAAGCTTGCCGCGATTGCCGATAACGTGGCCGTTAAAGTGCCGCTTACCGAAGACGGTTTAAAAGTTTGTAAAGCAATGAGCGATAACGGTACGATGGTTAATGTGACGCTATGTTTCTCACCGGGGCAAGCAATCCTTGCAGCAAAAGCAGGCGCGACATTCGTTTCGCCATTCGTTGGCCGCCTTGATGATATTTGCTTTAACGGCATCGACCTCATCGCCGAAATCTGCCAGATTTACAGCATGTATCCTGAATTTGATACAGAAGTCCTTGTCGCATCTGTGCGCAACCCGACCCATATTATTGAATCCGCAAAAATGGGCGCCGATGTCGTGACATGCCCACCATCTGTGATTAAACAGCTTTATAAGCACCCGCTAACGGATAAAGGCCTTGCTGCCTTTGTTGATGATTGGAAAAAAACAGGACAAAGCATTTTATAAAATGTGTATATTCACATGAGGTTAAGGCCGCGTTTAGCGGCCTTAATGCTTTTTAGCTTTAGGGCTCTGGGCTATTTTTAGCGTATTCGCCGCTTAAAATATGGGCACACATTACATTGCAATGATAACCTGCGTCTTCCAAAGCAACAAAGGCCATAGCTTCAAATTCCCCTTGCAACAATACGTAAAAGACGCTATAAAAGCGGCCATCAACCATATACTGTGCTGAGAGGTCGCTATGAATAGCATGAAGAAGTTGTTTAACTGGGTTGCTGATGGTCTTAACGGTTTGTTTCCTGAAGAATGGCATTTGTCAAAGGAAGAACAACGCCATTTAATGGTGAAAGGCTATAAAGTCAGAACATATGAGCGCCCTGTAGTACCGTCCCCTTTTTACACCGCGGGTGTAACTATAACATACCAAGAAATTAAAACACACGATGACAGGCACCTTACAGGTAAAGAAGCTGAAAAAGTGCGCGCGATCCTACAAGACTTAAAAGATCAATCAAATCAGAATAACAACCAACATCATAAGCCGGAATAAACCATGACCAGCATCAAAACCCACTTACGTAATGCATGGCAGAAAGTCTGCGCAGTTCTGAACAATGAAAAACATGACAAAAGCATTTTTCATCTTTCAGAGGACGAGCACAAAGCATTGGCTGATGATTATGCTTTGGCGAGACAGTTTACTTATGCCATCAACAAATACGCCCCATCCTTTGCAACAATTCCTACGCAGAATTATAAAGTGACGCATTTTGATGGGTCAGATTTAACGCAGGATGAAATCACCGCGCTGGAACAGCGTTTAAACAAAATGCGCAATGCGCCTAACAATAATGCAGGTCAACCCAAGCTTTAATTAGCCTATCATTTTGTAATTACGATAAAAACAGGCAAATAATCTGTTGCCTGTTTTTTTATGCCTGAAATTCATTGCCTAATATTATAAATACAGGCACAATAATACAGTTGTATTTTTATTCTCTACAATTGAAAAATCCAGATGAACGCAGAACCTATTCTAAATAAACAAGATATTCTTGGTTGGCTTAAAGATAACCCAAATTTTTTGGAACAATGCCCTGAAGCCGCCGACCTTCTCCTCCCGCCTAAGTTGAAATCCAAAAAGGGTATCGCTGATTTTCAGTCTTATCTGCTTGATCGCGTTAAGGCCGACAAAGAAATGGTTTTAGAAACCACGCGCGAGATTGTTGAAAACGCACGTAACAATATGAACAACCAAACGCGTATTCACATGGCCGTTTTGCATATCTTAGAAGCCCAAAGCTTTGATGAGCTCATCACCAGCATCACAATGGATTTAACCGCTATGCTGGATGTTGACATCACTGCTTTATTAGTCGAAACCGATGGCAATACCATTCCGCACACGAATATCCCCGGCTTAAAAATGGTGCCAAAAGGGACGATTGATAAATGGATGGAAGATCGCCCTGCCCGCCTACAAGCGGACATTACCGGCCTTGAGGCTATATTTGGCAGCGGCGCGAATTTAGTTCGTTCACAAGCTTTAATCCGCATTGATATTTCTTTGGATATGCCACCTGCATTGTTATGTTTTGGTTCTCGCAATGCGATGACTTTTGAAGATGGGCAAGGCATTGAACAAATCTCATTTCTCGCCCGCGTTATTGAACGCTGCATCCGCCTTTGGCTAACTGTTCCTAACTGATATATATGAGCAAAAAGAAACAAGAAACCGATCCACTCCTCGCCCTTACCACAGCCGATTTATATAAGTCGATTGGCGATTGGTTTGATGTGTTGCGTTATGAGCGTCATGTTTCTGAACATACGCTGCGTGCCTATCAAAAAGACATCGGTACGTTTGTACGTTTTCTATCTAAATATAACGGCGCCCCGCTATCTATTAGCTTGCTCGCAGATAGCGACATCACCGCTTTTCGCGCATGGATGGCGAGCCTAACAATAGATAACGAGCTTAGCGCGACAAGCCGCTCACGCGCGCTTTCTGCTGTGCGCCGCTTTATGGACTGGCTCGATAAACAAGGTATTGCGCATAACCCTTATATCAAAACCCTGCGCGCCCCAAAGAAGCCGCATAAATTGCCCCGCCCCATTAGCGCGGAACGTATTTTTGAATTGTTAGATCAATATGATGCCCGCAATTGGGAAGACTGTCGTGATAAAGCCTTATTTACATTACTCTATGGCACAGGCCTACGTATTCAAGAGGCCTTATCATTAAATATCGAAGACTGGCCGCAGGGCTCAGATACAGACTTTTTAACCATTCGCGGTAAAGGTAAGAAAGAGCGTAAAGTGCCAATTCTTAAACGTGTGCATGAAGCCGTTCTTGAGGCCATTACCGCTGCCCCCTATGCACAAACGCCTGAACGTCCAATTTTCGTTGGGGTACGCGGCGGCCGTTTACACCAAGGGGTGGCACAGCGTAATTTACGCAAATTGCGTATCAGCTTTGGCCTACCTGACAGCGCTACGCCGCACGCACTGCGCCACAGCTTTGCCACACATTTATTGGAAGAAGGCGCAAATTTACGTCAGGTGCAAGAACTTCTGGGGCATAGCTCACTAAGCACTACACAGCGTTATACCGATGTTGATAATGCGAAATTATTTGAAGTTTATAAAATGGCGCATCCGCGCAGTTAAAGGCGCGTGAACCCCTAGTACAACCAGTGTTACATGACCTCGAGCTTTTTTGTATCTGGCGTTTTTTGCGGTAACTGTTGAACATTATCCGCAGCATCATTTGCGTCAAATACTGACGCAAGGAATTTATCACTCAGCTCCGCACTAGCGCCCATAACATCGTCATTACCGTTATATTGATGTGTAAATTCGCCTAAATTAACACCTGCTGTTTCGAATTTAGCCTTTAATGCGATGACACAGGGCAGCTTATTAAACAGTTCTTTATTAACATTTGATGGCTTAATTGGCAGATACAATCGCCCATAGGGGATGATGTTTTGTTCTAACTCTTTTTTGAAATCCACACGATCAATTATGTCTGCAATTTCTTCATTTTTATCCATAAGCACACCTTTAAAAACTGTTCGTAATTCCAGCCCTGTCAGAGGAATAACCGTTGTATCTTTTTTGGAAAACATAACCTACCCTTTAAAATAATTCTTATAAGTAATATGTATCATTGACCATATCACGCACTTCCAATGTTACGGCGCAGTCTTCAGGCGCGGTGCGTTTCATTAAATTATGAAGCGGCGTTGCATATGATTTTTTGGTGGCAACATCGCGCCCCTCTAACAAAAGCAATGTTGCATGCAGCATTAGCCCCTTACTGCCAACCGTCCCCACAACATTATGGTCCACGGCAATACCGCGTGTTTTAATGCGGCCCTTATCAACGCCCGCCTCCGCCAGTGTATTATGCAGATTTTCAAGCAAAGTTGGCATTTGGTCATCTAAAGACGGGGAGTATTCAACGATAATATGAGGCATATTTTTTCCTGCTTTGTGTACAACGTTTCTAAACGTTTAGCGAAACTTTTAAACATATCCGCGATGTCTATTTCTGGGGCTCAGCTTATATCTAAGTGGTTTCTGTGCCATAGCACTACTCTATAGATCCCAGCCTATAGAGCTACGAAAAACCAAACCTTATGTCAAGTAAAAATAATACAGCTGCCTCATTCAGAGAATCTTGCTTTTATAGTTTTTTATCTATATGTTGAACGCCCTAATGACAACATATTGAGCATAGTGTAAGCGCCCGTAGATGAGTAAAGAGACACATAAGTTAGAACATATCCGCAACTTCGCAATTATTGCGCATATTGACCACGGTAAATCCACCTTGGCGGATCGCTTGATCCAAACCTGTGGCGGCGTTGAAGAACGCGAGCTTGAAGAACAAATGCTCGATAACATGGATATTGAGCGTGAACGCGGCATTACCATTAAAGCACAAACAGTACGCCTGCGCTACACAGCTAAAGACGGCATTGAATATCAACTAAACCTGATGGATACACCGGGGCATGTGGACTTCGCTTATGAAGTTTCACGCTCACTCGCCGCGTGTGAAGGCTCAGTGCTAGTGGTCGATTCTACACAAGGCGTTGAAGCACAGACCCTCGCCAATGTTTACCAAGCACTTGATAACGACCATGAAATTGTGACCGCAATCAACAAGATTGATCTGCCTGCCGCCGACCCCGAGTCTGTTAAGAAAGAAGTCGAAGACGTTATTGGCCTAGATTGCACAGATGCCGTTGAATGTTCCGGTAAAAGCGGCATTGGTGTAGAAAACCTTTTGGAAACAATTGTAAAGCAATTGCCGCCACCGCATGAAGGCAATCCAGATGAACCGACACAAGCGCTGCTTGTGGATAGTTGGTATGATGCATATTTAGGCGTTGTGATTCTTGTCCGCGTTAAACATGGTTATTTAACAAAGGGACAAAAAGTTAAATTTATGAACACAGGTGCGGAGCGCATTGTTGACCGCGTCGGTGTCTTCACCCCCAAACACCTTATTACCGATGTCCTCGGCCCTGGCGAAATGGGCTTTATTACGGCAGGTATTAAAGAAATCTCTGAAACGCAAGTTGGTGACACCATTACCGACCTAAAGCGACCTTGTAGCGCCGCGCTACCAGGTTTTAAACCGTCCATCCCGATGGTTTTCTGCTCACTCTTCCCAGTCGATAGCTCAGAATTTGATAAGCTACGTGATTCCTTAGGTAAACTAGCCCTTAATGATGCATCCCTGCATTATGAAATGGAAACATCACAAGCACTTGGGCTTGGCTTCCGCTGTGGTTTCTTGGGCTTACTACATATGGAGATTATTCAAGAGCGTTTGGAACGCGAATTTGACCTTGATCTTATTCCAACAGCCCCTAGTGTTGTATACCACATATATAAAACAGACGGCACGATGGAGGAACTTTATAACCCTGCAGACCTACCTGATGTTGTTAAGATTGACCATATTGAAGAGCCGTGGATTAAAGCAACCATCCTAACACCCGATGAGCACCTTGGCAGCTTGTTACAACTTTGTCAGGAACGCCGCGGCGAACAAATCGACCTTACTTACGCGGGTGACCGTGCAATGCTGGTATATAAAATTCCGCTTAACGAAGTTGTTTTCGACTTCTATGACCGCCTTAAATCTATCTCGCGTGGGTACGCGTCATTTGATTATGAGCTTGATGGCTACGCTGAAAATGACCTTGTCAAAATGGAAATACGCGTCAACCAAGAACCTGTTGATGCATTAGCTATGATTGTCCACCGCAGCGTTACTGAAACACGTGGTCGCGCCCTTTGTAAGCGTCTAAAAGAACTTATCCCGCGCCAGATGTTTAAGATTGCCATTCAAGCCGCTATCGGCGGGAAGATTATTGCAGCTGAGCATTTAAGCGCGATGCGTAAAGACGTAACGGCAAAATGTTATGGCGGTGATGTTAGCCGTAAGCGTAAGCTTCTTGAAAAGCAGAAAAAAGGTAAGAAGAAAATGCGCGAATACGGCAATGTGCAAATCCCACAAAGCGCATTCATCAATGCATTAAAAATGGGTGACGATAATTAATTTATCGTCACGCTAATTTATGGAGTTTAGGAGCTACTCACCTTTTGGATAATTTCATCCAAGTCCTGAACACCTCGTGCAATAACCTGCATTTTCTGAGATATCTCACCCGTCACAGCCTCTTGCTCCTCAATTGCGGCGGCTATAGTATCAATAGACTCGCTAACAGAAGCTGTACCGCCACTAATCGCTTCAGAGCTTATAACAACCTTACTTACAATTGTTTGAATGTTGTTAATTTCATTAGAAATACGGTCCGTTGCCGCTGCCGTTTGATTGGCTAGAGACTTTACTTCCCCCGCCACAACGGCAAAGCCTTTACCTGCATCACCAGCGCGCGCCGCTTCAATGGTCGCATTTAACGCCAGAAGGTTCACTTGCTCTGATATATCTCGAATAAGGGCAACAATATCTTCCATAGATTTCGTATTATTCTGAAGCTCACTGACGAGGTGATTAGCTTCCTCGTTTTGCGCGACGATACCAGATATCGATGTTTGTGAACGCATCATGTTCTGTGCAATTTCTTTCACCGAGGCAAGCATCTCTTCCGCCGCGCCTGCGACTGTCTGGATATTCGCGCTTGTTTCAAGGCTTTTGTCCGCTGCAATATTACGTAGTTCAACTTGATGCGTTATATCGCTTGCATATTTTATAACTTTATATGGGCGTCCATTCATATCAAATATAGGATTATAGCTTGCCTGAATATAAACCTCTTTGCCACCTTTGCCGATGCGTTTAAATTCACCTACGGAATATTTACCTGCGCGCAAGCTCGTCCAAAAATCCTTATACTCATCGGTCGATGAATAATCGTTTTCAACAAACATAACATGATGCTGCCCAACGATATCATTCAAGTCATGACCAACCGTACTTAAAAAATTCTCATTGGCATCAACAATTGTACCATCCAAATTAAACTCAATAACGGCTTGCGACTTTCCAATCGCGTCAATTTGGCTTCTAAAATAAGCTGAACGTAATTTATCTTGCGTCACATCTGTCGCATATTTCACAACACGAAATAATCTACCATTCATATCATATATAGGGTTATAACAGGCTTGTATCCAAACCTCCTTGCCATCACGCCCCACTCGCTTAAACACATCCGACATAAACTGACCATTTCGCAGATTATCCCAAAACGCTTTATACTCGACCGTTTTGGCGTAATCTGGTTCAACAAACATTTCATGATGTTTGCCTTTAATATGATCTAACTCATAGCCCATTGTGTTCAAGAAATTATCATTAGCATTCAAAACATGCCCCTGCGGGTCAAACTCGATCACAGCTAAAGACCGATGAAGCGCACTTAACTGACCACTATTATACGCACTGGCTAGCTTATCGCTCGTAATATCAGATGCGAGCTTGATCACTTTATATATGTGCCCGTTTTTATCTGCCACTGGGCTATATGTCGCGCTTAGCCAAATCTCCTTACCGCCTTTCGCCAGTCGCTTATATACCCCTGTCGAAAAAACACCCGAACGTAAATCATGCCAGAAACGTTTATAATCAGACGAGCTTTTATAATCTGAATCAACAAATAACGAATGATGCTTACCCAATATTTCGTCATGGCTATACCCCATCGCATTCAAAAAATTTTGATTCGCACTCTCGATAATGCCATCGGGTGTAAACTCAATTACTGCCTGTGATTTATGAATAGCATCCAACACTGGATTGCTTTGTTTTTGCTTTGAAAACATCATCTTATATTTCCCCCATGTAAAAATGATAGTTTTAATTCGCCGTCATTGCCAATACTTATGGTTATAATGATACCATCAATATAGAGCTATTCACAGTTGTATTATTATTGTATTCAGACTATGAAGAGTTGTGCACGTTCGCAACGCAGCAAATATTCCCCTTGAATATGGGGTTTTATTATGTTAAATATGTACACCTAATTTAATGGCAAAATAAATAACGGGGTGGGTTATGAAGAAAATATCTATTTATGCAGCATTGCTGACAACAACCATGTTCAGCGCATCTGCAAATGCAAACACGCATATCACATATACTTCCTATGCAAACACAAATAGCATTCAAACAAATATAGGCGGCGATCAAAACCGCTGGTTCTGGAATGTTACCGCGCAAAATAGCAACACCGTTTTCCCCTCGTCAAAGCTTGACCTAAGTACATTTTATACAGAAAACCATGCAAACCATAGGGGACATTACATTCAAGGCTCTATCATTCAGAGTATTCCACTTTTGGGTCCTGCGATTGAAAAAAGCCTAGATCGGGCCATCGACAAACGCCTACGCAAAACACAGGAATATATTTCAGATAGCGTCCGTTTTGATCAATTAATGCATGAGCTTGAATTATACAACTCTCTAGCTTTGAATTCGGATGCCGCAGCATTAATTGCCAGAGATGTTGAGGGCGATATTTATCACTATATGAACGAGCTTGGACGACATAACAGTGCATATAATATGAATGTACAACCTATTTATCAGGACTTGCTTCAGCCAATTAATCACAGCGCTTTTAACGACATAGACTCCGTGTTAAGTTACTTTTCCTATGCACGGCAACTACCAGGTATGAGACTACGCGCAGAAATCGGCTATAAGAAAGATAATTTTGAATGGCGCATTGGTGGCCAAAAGCACAGATCCGCAGATAGCCTTCTGACGAATGAACGCCAAAAGCGCCAAAGTGTCTACAGTACGATGGATTGGGATATATCCGCAAAGTTCAATTATATGAATTACTATGTTGAAGAATCTTTAGATAATTATCTCGGCATTGAAGATTTTGAACACGAACGCTCATCTGAATATCATCGTTTGAGCTATCGCTTCGGACAGGAGGCGTCCGTATATGTCGGGCACGGCAAGCATCATAATGATATACTCGGCAACGCCAGATACACGCAAATCGGCGCACAAAAATGTAATAACATTGCCAATGATATGAGCCTATGCAGCAACCTACGTTTCGAGCGCTCACACGTAGAAGATAGTTTTTCCGATAGTATTAATGGTCATTATTCAGGCATTACAGCTGGCATTAATCTTGATTACAGGTTCTAAATTACGCGCCCGCAAAGTTTCGTGTTGATTAGTTCGTATAAAAGCCCTGCGCAAACTGGTCATTGCGTAGCCATAACGATAAAATACTCCTAGAATAAGAATAAAAAAATAAGGAGTATTTTCTATGGCCGAAATGCCGAACATCAACTTCCCTGATGTATTTCAAAACCTTCCTGCCTTCAAATGCCGCTTTGATGCATTCCAGATGCAGGGTGAAAATTGCAACATCCTGTTTGCGACATATCCGCCTAATACAGATATTGAACCCCACACACACGATACATTCAACTGGGGTATTATTACACGCGGCGCCATGCATTTGACCGTTGAAGGCGTTGAAAAAACATATAAAGTCGGTGAGTGGTTTAATGTTCCTTTAGAAGCCGTTCATTCCGCACGATGTGACGAAGCTACCGAAGTCATTGAGTTTTGGTTTAAGCCAGAATAAGTCAACAACATATTGACATAACAGAAAGATCTTCTTAATGTATGTTCTCTAATAATAAGGGAAATGCAGATGGGACTATTTGATCGTTTAAAAGAAACGCTCAGCGCAAATTTTTCAGCTGAAAGTGAAGCTCAGGCAAACAGCCTTGATATTGAATCTATTAACGGCTTGCTGCAAGAAGCACGTGCGTTAGGGTTTTGCATGACCCATCTGTGCTTAGATGGCGCCTTAGACATTTACAAAGTTTCTACATCCTTCTGCCCATCGCTGATAAATAATGCCCGCACAATATATATGATGGACTTCGACCCGACAGGATTAGACGTCGAGACCATCCAAAATGCACTGCGCCATGAATGGTTGATGCATTATGGAGAGGCCCTTTTTGTACAGCATGCGCAACAGCACGGTCATGGCGCGGCTGCAGATGTCACACAATTTAGCGCGACATTGATTGATGATCTAAATGACGCTCTCTGCGCTGCAAACAAATCTATGTTTGATTCCTTCTGTAGTTACATGGGCTATCGCGGACAAGAAATGAACCCAACGCGTGTTATTGACTGTGTCGATTATGCCATTGAACACGGTCTAAGCGATGGAAAAGAACTTACCCATTGGTTCCCTATTGCAAACGCCATGATTGATGATGGTGATGATGCGCCACAAAAGACAGTTGCACCCACCGCCCCGTAACGCTATATAAGCGCTATGGAATTTATCGACTTAACAAATTGCGCCTGTAACGTTTTACGCACGGCAAATGCCGAAGACAAAGCAAAGCTAACGCGTAGCTATATTGCACAAATAAATGACCATCCTGATAAAGTCATTATCGGCAAGGCAAAGCCAGATATTCGCCCTGCACGCCCAGATAAGCCTGAGCTGCTTGATCCTAACCAAATGCCCCGCCGCCGTAATGCAGGTTCGCTAAAGAGCAAAGTGACGCTGCTTCACGCCATTGCACATATTGAATTAAACGCTATAGACTTAGCATGGGATATGGTTGCACGCTTCGCGCCTTTATATGAAGGCCATGCCGAAAAAGATACGCCCCTTACATTGCCGATGGATTTCTTTTTAGACTGGCTTAGCGTCGCTGGTGACGAAGCCAAGCACTTCTTGCTGCTGAATGATTACCTAAAAACTTTTGATGTGCGCTATGGTGATTTTCCAGCCCATGACGGCCTTTGGGAAGCGGCGGAAAAAACACGCCACGACCTTGCCGCACGCCTTGCCATTGTTCCGATGGTGTTAGAAGCCCGCGGCCTTGATGTTACCCCGCATATGATTGCCAACTTCACCGCACAAGGCGATGAAGACACGGTTGCGATCCTGAATGTAATATTGGAAGAAGAAGTTAATCATGTCCGCATTGGGCGCGTATGGTTTGAATATTTCTGCACTGCGCATGGCCATGATATCGAAAGCTACTGGCAAGCGCTCGTTCGCGAATATTTCCACGGTAAATTAAAACGCCCCTTTAATCATGATGACCGGTTTAAAGCTGGCATGATCCGCGACTGGTATGAACCGCTGGCGGATTAATTAACGTAACCTAGCGCTTCTAAACGTTCTTTCGCTGTTGGGTGGGTACGTAATACGTGGCTATCCAAAACACGATAAGCAAGCTTTTGTTCCGCACTCAAACCATATACAGGACGCTCTATTTCTGCATGCTTTAAATATTTATAAAGCCCATTCGCTGCCGCCCCAAAATCTTCGACAGCAGTTTTATCTGCCGCGAGCTCTTTATTCCGCATCAGCGCACGGTCAACTATGGTATGCGCACCGCGCGCCACTACCAAGCCCCCAAAAAGCCATGGCGTAACCCCTGCGCATATCGCTGCGCCAGACAACATTATACTGGTGTTTAATAGCGCTTTTTGCTGCAGTGTATTTTTAACATAGGGTAAATCATTATTTTTTATATGTGACAGCTCATGTGCAACGATTGCTTCGCGTGTTGAATCATCAAAATATTCAACCGCCTTCATATTGACCACAACTGCACATGAGTTTTTGCCCGTAGAAACCACATGCGCGACATCCGCACAGATTTCATCAAACTGTGGCTGCATAGTGTTAAAATCCAACCATTCAGTTTCCTCATGACGGTGGCATATAAAATCCACTTTCATATCCGCAGGTAATATTTGCGCGTGTTTATTGAAATATGCGGTTAGAACTTCCACATCATCACAATAGTCCTCATCACTGATTTCTGCGACATGATCGTTTAACGCTTTTGCCTGCAGCCCTACACGATCAATTTCTTTATCAAAATTTATCGCCATCTTTATTTGTCTGGGCATATATAGTGCCAGTTCTTTTAACGCTTTTAACATGAAACTCTGCTTTTTCTTTTTATATTATCTTAGATCTACACACATGATCGGAATATGTCAATTCAATAAAATACCTGCTGGATAGACAAGCGCAAAAGCCAGTGCTAAATTATCCGCAGCAATAAAAAACAATAAATAAATGACAGGAAGGCATACCATGAAAACACAAGATTATATTTCACGCGAAGAACAATATTTGGCTTATAACTACCACCCGCTTCCTGTTGTCTTAAACAAGGCTGAAGGCGTTTGGCTATGGGATGTAGAAGGCAATAAATATCTCGATTTCTTAAGCGCCTATAGTGCGGTTAGTGCGGGCCATGTGAACCCACGCCTTAAAAAAGCCCTTATTGACCAACTTGAAACGCTCGATGTACCAAGCCGTGCGTTCTACACAGATAAACTCGGCCTTTTTGCTGAAAAGCTTTGTAAAGTTACGGGCATGGATAAAATGCTCCCGATGAATACGGGCGCAGAAGCCGTTGAAACGGCGGTTAAAGCGGCGCGCCGTTGGGGCTACACCAAGAAAAACATCCCTTCGGATCAAGCGAAAATCTTGGTATCATCTGGCAACTTCCATGGCCGTACAACCACCATTGTCGGCTTTTCATCTGATGACGAATATAAAGAAAACTTCGGCCCATTTGATGGCGGTTTTGATATTGTGCCATATGGTGATTTGGATGCCTTTGAAAAAGCAGCATCAAACCCGAATGTTTGCGCGTATATTACTGAACCTATGCAAGGCGAAGCGGGCATTATCATCCCACCAAAAGGCTGGTTAAAATCCATACAGGAAATTTGTAAGAAACATAATGTCTTGCTGATCTGTGATGAAATCCAATCCGGCATTGGCCGTACAGGTAAAGACTTTGCCTTCCAGCATGAAATTGATAGGCCAGATGGCTTAATCCTTGGCAAGGCACTTGGCGGCGGAGTATACCCTGTATCCGCATTCCTAGCTCGCGCTGATGTGATGGATGTATTTAACCCTGGTTCGCACGGCTCAACATTTGGCGGCAACCCTATAGCTGCAGCGATCGGCATTGAATCCCTCAACATTTTAGAAGAAGAAAAATTGGCTGAACGCAGTGCAGAGCTTGGCGCCTACACAATAGATAAAATCCGTGAAATGAATAGTCCGCTTGTCCAAGACCTACGCGGCGCAGGGCTATGGATTGGCATTGATATAGATCCGACGCGCGCATCTGCCCGCGCTGTGTGCGAGGCACTCAAACTACGCGGCCTACTGTGCAAAGAAACACATGAAACCGTCGTTCGCCTCGCACCGCCACTGACCATCACCAAAGACGACATTGATTGGGCGCTTAGCCAAATTCAAAACGTCTTTAAATTAATGGAGCAAAAAGCCGCCGCATAAGGTTCAAATACGTTCCTGCTTGAGATGGTCTTGTGACTAGGCATAAGGCGCACAGCCTAGCAGCGCTAGGTAAGTAACGAATAACGACGTCCCAAGACCATCTCAAGCAGGAATATAAAAAGCCGCAAGTGGAGTTGGGGAAGCTCCACTTGCGTGTGTGAGGGCTATATAGAATAGCCTAAGGGTAGTGTGGGTTTTAACTTCCTTAAAAGACCTGCTTCAAAGGAGGCATTTACTACTCACAATTCATGGCGCATCCGTTATGCCATTACCACAAACTGCTTTCGTATACTTTATACGTGTTAGGATGCGCTTGGATCACTAATACATCATAAAAAACGGCTTTCTTAGTAACAAAGAAAACCGTTTTTCTAAATTTTTATTTACTAAGCTAACTTAGTAATGCAAATCAACATTTTGGCCATATATAGATATTATATCTTCACTTACGACTGCGTCATAATCAATATCTATAACAAATTCGCCGTTAATTTTCCCCTTGCCAGTCACCCTGCCATGGGTTGTTTCATCCTTAATATTATCCCCTAAGTCAAAAATCTTAAGTTGCTCTGGGTTTTCTACACCCAAGGTTTTTAAGAACATAGGGCCAAATCGTATTTCGCCTTCATAAGAAATTTTTTGTTCTAGCTGCGCGGTGCTTATATCATAACGTGCGCAGCTCTCAGCCCCTTTTCTGGCAACCAAAGTAAATTTACCATTACTGTTATCATTTGTAACAATAGAAAACTCACAATCTTTCATCACACAACTGTGGTTACTCAATACACTTTTTCTTTCTTTTCTGTTTATAAGTGCCTTACGTTCGTCACGCTTACACGGCCTATATTCTGATGTCTTATATATATACTCATATTTCTTATTTAGCTTTGTTGCTAAATTTTCAGATGTATCCGCCAAAGCATATTGCGATACGATCACAAGCCCCAATACGGATAAGGTTAACGCCTTAAGCATCGATAAAATTTTCATATTCTGTATCCTAAATTTTAAAATTAACGGTGAAAATTTATCATGAAAAACTTATCGAAAAGTAAAAAAGCCCAGCAAGCTTAGTAAAAAACCTGCTGGACTTTTGCGTATCTTTTAAACGTGAAAGTAATTAGGCCGCTTTATTAACGCTACCAAGTAGCTCCTTAACTGCAGCCACGGAATCATCAAACATTTTCTGTTCATCTGCATTCAATTGAATTTCTACAATCTTCTCAACGCCGTCTTTACCGATGATTACCGGTACGCCGATGTAAAGACCATCAACGCCATATTCACCGTTAAGGCGTGCCGCACATGGCAGAACGCGTTTTTTATCGCGTAGGTAGCTTTCCGCCATAGCAATTGCCGAAGATGCAGGAGCATAGAATGCCGAACCTGTTTTCAAAAGCGCAACAATCTCACCGCCGCCGTTACGCGTACGGTCGACAATCGCGTCGATTTTCTCTTGCGTTGTCCAACCCATTTTCACAAGGTCAGGCAGTGGTATACCTGCAACTGTTGAATAACGCACCAATGGCACCATTGTATCGCCGTGGCCGCCAAGAACAAACGCTGTGATATCTTCTACAGACACACCGAATTCTTCTGCGAGGAAGTAGCTGAAACGTGCGCTATCAAGAACGCCCGCCATGCCGACAACTTTATTATCTGCAAACCCTGTTACGCGCTGCATCACATCAACCATCACATCAAGTGGGTTTGTGATAACGATCACAAATGCATTTGGCGCATATTTTTTGATGTTCTCACCGACTGTTTCAATGATGCCAGTGTTAATGCCAATCAAATCATCACGTGACATACCCGGCTTACGCGGAATACCCGCCGTAACAATAACAACGTCGGAACCTTCAATAACCGCATAGTCGTTAGAACCTTGATAATTACAGTCATAACCTTCAACTGGTGAAAGTTCAGCCAAATCAAGCGCTTTACCTTGCGGTACGCCATCAGCAATATCAACCAATGCAACATCACCGAGCTCTTTCATACCTGCAAGCAGCGCCAAAGTACCGCCGATTTGCCCCGCACCGATAAGTGCAATTTTATTACGTGCCATTTGAGAATCTCCCTAAACAAGACAAAATTAAAAACCTGACATCAAGATACGCCAATTCTAAATTAGTACAAGGGCTAAGCCCAAAAATTATGCTGATAATCATAAAGATTTTTTGTTTTCCATATTCATTGACTTCCCTTTAAAATTCATGTAGAGTGGCTCTTTACAAAATAGAAAGCTTATAACGGGGATGAACATATGAGCGCGGATGAACAAAACAAAAATGCCTTTGAACGCTGGCTTGATAAAGGCAATCCAGTGACGAAAAATATTAAACTAGCCGCCACATCTTGCGCGGCGCTTGGCCTAGTTACCGCAATTGTACTTGGCTCTATTAACGAATATAAAGCAGAGGCCGACGACACTATATATGCGCTCAAGGAAAATGACATCGTTTTGTTTGATTCACACCAAGACTGTGTCAATCAGGGCTATGACATATTGGCATGCTATGATTCACAGATAAATGCGATTAATCTTAAAGATAAGTTTACCACTCCCGTTGAAGCCATGGATTTTCATCAATGTGCTGAGATATTTGGCAGCTGTCCTGAACGTATAAGCCAGTTTACACGCGGCTTTAATTTAGACCTTTATAAATATCGCCCTATTGCTTCATCATGGGTTGCGGTTAAAGACGATATTTCAATAGCTGCACCATTATATAAATTGGCGCAGAAAGACCCTAAAGTAGATCAATACATACGCATCGATGGCGTATTTATGGCGCATTACAAATAATAAAAACGCCGCTGAATTAATTCGCGGCGTTTGTTATATTAGACTTCTTCGTCAACAGCGTGATTAGGCGCTGCTCCAGGGTCGCCTTTGGCGACACCGACACGCGCCGGACGCAATAAACGCCCACTAATCACATAACCTGGCTCAATTACCTGAATAACAACGCCTTCTGGCTTGCCTGACCCTGGCGCTTCAAACATAACTTCATGGAAGTTCGGGTCGAACCGCTCATCCAATGGCTCTATTTTCTGAATACCATGCGATGTAAAAATCTTTAGCATGTCATTTTGCACAGATTCAACGCCAGTAATAACGGCATTAATGCGTTCATCCACTTCTTTTAAATCTTCCGGTACAGAATCCATAGCGCGGGAGAAGTTATCAAGCACATCAAGTAAATCACGTGCAAAGCGTGAAATTGCATATTTCCCTGCATCTTCACGGTCTTTCAACGCGCGGCGGCGTGTGTTTTCTGCTTCGGCCAACGCACGTAATGCACGCTCTTTTTCCTGTGCGACGGCTTGCTCAAGTTCAGCTATGCGCACTGCACTGTCTGCACCCGCGAAAGTATCTTCGGTGAACATTGGTGGTTCTTCTTCTCCTGTGAACGGTGAAGAGTCCTCTTGCATATCATCTTGTTCAGGCTGCTGTTGTGCTGCGGCGGCGTTTTCTACATCCATATTTTTTTCTTCCTTTCCCGCGTCGTCTTCGGGTGAATTTTTTGGTTCGTTATTTTGCTCGGTCATCTATGACACCACTCTTATACTATTAAAATCACGTTTTACTTACAGACGGCCTATGTTTACACGCAAAGGCACAACACGTCCATCTTCATCAATATCTATAGACTGGAATGTGAAATATGGCTCATCTTTCAAACGGTCAGAAACCTTCATCTCACTATTATCAAGCACAACGTAATAAGGACGCTGACGCTCATCATGGCGAACTTTGTAATCATGAATTTCATAACCGCTTTCGCGCACTAGCGCGCGCAGTTTACGCAACATTAAATCTTCATTATACGGCGCGTAATCAGGGAATACGCGAAACGCGCCTGCGGGCATTGGTTCATACACTAATTCATTTTCAGCGTTATCAACTTTGAAATAAGTTTGCTTGCTGCGTGGGATTAGTTTATAAACGCCATTCTCTTCGCGTAAATCAAACGCGTCTGACATAGTGCGGTTCCAAATGCGCACTTGTTTCACACCACCCTCTACCATTGCTTTTAGATCCAATGGCAAACGGTATTCAGCATAGCTGTGCCGCCCGCATACATCATTGCCCTTATCATCAAGCATTTTATAGGTTTGGATCGCCCAGCCAGAAAACTCAATTTCTAACATGCCTAGGTTATCTTTAAGTTCAACATCATAATCATCAATAGATGCACAGCTGCTTTCGACATTCGATGCACGGAAGTTCAACGACGCCATACCCGGTTTTTTATATGATTGTGATAGGCTTAATTTTACGCCGAAAGGTAAAGGTTTTGAACTTAATCGCTGCTTCACATATGTTTGGCCTTCAGCCGCAACCATATCCGATTCAGCCTGTGCTAGCGGCGCTAGTGATAACGATAATACGGCTGTGCATAGAGCAACGCGCTTTATTTTATGCATGAATAACTTGTTCATAATCGTCTTTACCTTTGGTTACCCTATCAATTTTGTTAAAACACGCGACGTGTAGTCTAGTATCGGTATAATTCGTCCATAATTCAACCGTGTTGGACCAATTACCCCCAACGCTCCAATGATATTATTATCGGCATTTTTATACGGGGCAATCATCATCGACCACCCAGCATGGTTAAAAATATCATTTTCTGCGCCTAAATACACCTTTACACCATCACCATCACTAGTCGATTGAACAAGCTGCATCATGCGCTGCTGGTCTTCAATCAAAGTAAACAGATCACGCGCGCGCTCAACATCCTCAATCGCCTGTACATCTTCCAACAGTTTAGATTGCCCTTTAATAATTAGATGTGGCTCATTAGCTTGATTAGTTGTAGCAACAGCAAGGCCTTTAGTCACCAAGTCCGTAGTAATCCGATCCAAATGAATACGGTTCTTCTTCATCGCATCCGCCAATGTGCGGGATATATCACCAATGGTGCGCCCAGCACAAAGTTCATTTATAAAATTCGACAGACGCTGTAATTCAGATTCGCTGACGTCTTTATCTAACTCAATCAAACGGTTCTCGATCAGGCCATCAGTCGACACAATTACAACCAGAGCCTGCGCAGGGGCTATTTTAACAAACTGAATTTGGCGCACGGCTTTATCCAGTTTTGGGGCAAGAACTAAACCTAAATGCCGCGAAAGACCTGATAATGTTTGTCCAGCGCGGTTTAGCATATCGTTGGTCGTTTCCCCCGCCTGCGCACAAATTTGGTCAATATGCGCTTTGTCTTGTTGGTCGATATCGCCAATCTCCATTAAACCATCAATATAAAATTTAAGGCCGCGCGAGGTTGGGATGCGTCCTGCCGAAGTATGTGGCGCAATGATCAGCCCCTGACTTTCCAACGACGCCATAACATTGCGGATTGTCGCAGATGAAACATCAAGTGCAAGGTCGGCCAGAACTTGTTTGGAGCCAATCGGCATCCCCATGCGTAAATAATTTTCAACAATATAGCTGAAAATATATTCTGAACGTTCATTTAATTCGATCATCGACATGATTTATTCGGCTTTAACTCTCGCGAAAACTTGCATTCTTTACCCGCATACAATATAAGCCATAGGACTATTCGTAAAGAAAATTAATAAACCAAGGATGAACTGATGACACGCCCATCAAGCCGTACCCCAGATGAATTACGCACTATTGAAATTATTCCAGATTTTTTACCGCATGCGGAAGGCTCTTGCCTCATTAAATGTGGAAACACACATGTTATTTGTACGGCCAGCGTTGAAGAAAAAGTCCCTGGCTGGATGCGTAACACTGGTAAAGGTTGGGTGACAGCTGAATATGGCATGCTACCGCGCTCAACGGGTCAACGTATGGATCGTGAAGCCGCGCGCGGCAAACAATCAGGCCGTACACAAGAAATTCAGCGCCTAATCGGTCGCGCCCTTCGCGCCGTTGTTGACATGAAAAAGCTTGGCGAGCGTCAAATTAAAATCGACTGTGATGTCATTCAGGCTGATGGCGGTACGCGCACAGCATCCATAACAGGGGCATATGTTGCACTTTCGCGAGCAATTAACCACTTAATGATGATTGGGCTGCTCAAAGAAACACCACTAACAGATAGCGTTGCGGCGATTTCTTGCGGTATTTACAAAGGTGAGGCCGTCCTTGACCTAGATTATGATGAAGATTCAAACGCTGAAACAGATGCAAACTTTGTCCTTACAGGCAATGGCAAGATTGTTGAGATTCAAGGCACAGCCGAAGAAGCGCCGTTTTCGGAAGAAGAATTCATAGCCATGTTACGCCTTGCACAAAAAGGCTGCGCTGAATTAAAAACAGAACAAGAAAATGCTGTAAAAGCATAGGCAAATCATGAACGACACATCCCCACGTATATTTGACGCCAGTGAACTTGTCCTTGCCACACATAACCAAGGCAAGGTGAAGGAAATTCGCGCCCGTTTAGATGGGCGTGATGTAGAGGTTTTCAACGCGGGGGATCTCGGCCTAGATGAGCCAGAAGAAAACGGCGTAACATTTGAAGAAAACGCAACAATCAAAGCGCTTGCCGCCGCTAAGGCGACAGGCAAAATCTCTCTTGCTGATGATAGCGGCCTTGCAGTATCTGCCCTAAACGGTGCGCCAGGGATTTATTCAGCGCGCTGGGCTGGAGCTGGGAAAGATTTCAAGGTTGCAATGCAGCGCGTTTATGATGAAATTCAGGCAAGCGCAACGCCCGATAATATGGATGCTGCTTTTGTCTGCGTCATTGCCCTTGCATGGCCAGATGGGCATGTCGAATTAGTACGCGGTGAATGTAACGGCACATTAACATGGCCTATACGCGGCGCAGATGGTTTTGGCTATGACCCTATGTTTGTGCCTCATGGTCATAGCGAAACATTCGGTGAAATGGATTTTGATACAAAGCAAACCATGTCCCACCGTAAAATTGCATTAGACCAGATTTTTGTAAAATGCTTCACGATATAAACACTACTCCACTTGCCCTTTATGTGCACTGGCCGTATTGCCTGTCAAAATGCCCCTATTGTGATTTTAATTCACATGTTGCGGATAGCATTGATATTGACGCCTTTACCCGCGCCTATAAAAAAGAGCTCGATTTTTATGCCAGCGCCACACCGCGCAGGCCACTGCATTCTATTTTCTTTGGCGGCGGTACGCCGTCACTTATGCCACCAAAATTGGTACAAGACATTATTGATTATGCGCGGGATTTGTTTGGGTTAGAACAAGGCTGCGAAATAACATTAGAAGCCAACCCAACATCGTTTGAAACAGAAAAATTCAAAGCCTTTAAAGATGCGGGCGTTAACCGTGTGTCTTTAGGGGTGCAGTCCCTATATGCTGATGATTTAAAATTTCTTGGCCGGCAACATAGCGCGGAAGACGCGATTGCCGCCATCACATCAGCGCAGAAGATTTTTGATCGGTTTAGTTTTGACCTGATCTACGCGCGCCCAGAACAAAGCATTGCCGCGTGGGAAGCAGAATTAAAACAAGCGCTTGATTACGGGACAACGCATTTATCGCTCTACCAATTAACTATCGAACAAGGTACAGCGTTTTTTACGCAGCATAAGCGCGGTGACTTCCGCCTGCCTGATGAATTCCTCGCTGCTGATTTATACGAAACGACACAGGCGCTTACTGCGTCTTATAATCTGCCCTCCTACGAAACGTCCAACCATGCGGCAATGGGCGAAGAATCGCGCCACAATTTAGTTTACTGGCGTTATTTTGATTATATCGGCATTGGTCCCGGCGCGCATGGGCGTTATACGGATCATCACGGCCAGAAAATTGCAAGCCGCGCCCATTTAGCGCCAGAAAAATGGTTATCACTCTGCGCCGAAAATCCGCATGGCGCGCACCCATTTGAACGCATTGATGCTGATAGCAGTTTTACCGAATCCGTAATGATGGGGCTGCGCTTAAAAGAAGGCATCAACCTTGAAGGCCTAGCGGCGCGTTTAGGCACAAATTGGGCAGATCAAATTTCTACTGACAAAATAAACATGCTCGTACGCGAAGACCTCATCACATTTGATGCCGACACACAAATACGCGCCACGAATAGCGGCGCGCTCTGTATAAACAGCCTTTTAAATGTGCTGTTGAATTAGATTATTGTGCGGCTGGTGCAGGTTGCATTTGTTGCGCCTGTGGCATTAACAGCTGCTGTACACTTTGCCCATTAAGCATCAAATTACCTTGCTGCGTAAATTCAAATTCAAATATACGCCCATTTTTGTCGTCTGACTTCCCCAAACCATGGAGCATTTCAAGCGGCGCAATAATTTGCATCATACCCATAGCATTCGGGTTGTTTGGATCTTGCGCTTCGGCTTTAATTTGCTTTAACAGCATATCCATGTTTTGGAAGACTAGCGTGCCTTGACCTGATGCGCCGTAAATTGCGTTAATGTCTGATTGCACACGCCCCTTTAGAACCGCTTGCCAATCCTTACCGGAAATACGCACATCATTTGCAACAAAACCGCTTTGCGCTTCGTTCAAAATTTGCGGCAGACGTGTCATAACCTGCATCATAATCATCGCAGGGTTAGCCGTCAGGCTTTCCGCATCTTGTGAATACATGCCCAAAATACCACGGACAATTTCATGTAACTTTGCATGCGGTACATTATCAACGCCAATATCAACGTGGAATGAATTAGGTGCATAATCACTAAAGCCTGGTGGACGCGGCTGCATATTTAAATTTTGCGCACCGAACTTCATGGCGATGCCCATTTTTTCTTTAAATATATCCGTAAAGAAGCTCTGCATATATAAGCTGTTTAGGCTTACATTTTGCATACCTGCTGCTGCTGCGAGGCCTGGGCCGACTTTAACGCCTTCCACAACTATGCCACCTTCCATGCCGTCTGCAAGGATGCCCATACAAGCCAGCGCATTATCCAAATACCCTGCGATTACAGGTGGATCAACAATTTGCTCCGTCTTCACATAGCTTTGTATTTGTTTGTTTACGCGCTGCATCTGCCCGACACATTTAATCATGTTTTCGCGCGATAAATCTGTATAGCCGCTATATATTTTCAACTTATCGACCGTTAGAAACGGCTCTGTCGTACCGCCATATAGCTTTATGCCGTTCACTTCGATTGGCAAACGCCCGCTATATAAGCCTGGCTTTTTCTCATCATAACCGCCTTTACCAGTGACGCTATCAATCGCCAATACAGGTTTGCCTGTTTTTGCATCCGTCAGAACAATATTGTCGTATTGCGCTTCTAAACGCGTGGCTAGGTTCATTGGCAGATCATAAATACCATTGGTCTTTTGCTTGCCAATTGATAAGCGGAATATTTCCTGATCGTTTGTGTAAAAACGCCACGGCGTTGGCAAGGATTGTGCAAAAACATAGCGCCCCTTAACTTCCGTAGGCACCATATTCATCGCCGCTATACCAAAATCAAATGAAAACTTACCGCCTTTGGGCTGTTGCTGTGATGGCGGCGTTGGAATATCCAAACGAATATGTGGCAAAGTTACGGCATAGTAATTTCCCGCGGCCTCAACTTCAACCTCGCCCGACGCCGTCATTCCCATATTGGGCTGCGCGATTATTTCCTGAAGTTTATTTTGCAAATAAAGCGCACCATCAACACCCACTGGCTCAACCGCTTGCGCTGATACTGCTGTTGGCGAACCAAGGATAGCTGCCGCAGATACACCCAGCGCGATTAAGCGTAATTTTCTAAAGGTCATAAGTTTTCCCACCTAAATATTTAAGAATCCTAAACAATACTATGAATTTAAAGCTAACAAATTATAGTGATCTTCACCAGTTTAATATTTTTGACGAAAAGCCTTAATATCTTCTTAAGGCCATATATTGTTTTTTATGGGGCAAACATTTGTAAATGATAGTATTTTTTGCGTTCTTGGGCCGACCAATACGGGCAAGACGTATCGCGCTGTTGAAAAAATGCTGTCCTACCATGACGGGGTTATTGGATTCCCATTGCGCCTACTTGCCCGTGAGAACTATGAGCGCGTCTGCGCGATAAAAGGTAAAGACGCTACCGCTTTACTCACAGGCGAAGAACGCATCATCCCGCAGGGCGCACGCTATTTTTGCTGTACAGTTGAATCGATGCCGATTAGCCGTGATTTTGAATTTGTCGGCGTTGATGAAATTCAACTTTGCGCCGATCCTGACCGCGGACATATTTTTACGAATCGCTTGCTACATGCGCGCGGCACGAAAGAAACCATGTTTTTAGGTGCAGACACAATGCGCCCGATTCTCAGCAAGCTCTACCCCGATGCAATATTTGATACGGCGGAGCGTTTTTCGGAATTAAAATTCACGGGCTTTCATAAATTAAGCCGCCTGCCAAAACGCTCTGCCGTGGTCGCGTTTTCTATGGAAGATGTTTATAAGCTCGCCGAAATTCTCCGCCAAGAACGCGGCGGCACCGCGGTTATCCTCGGTGCACTCAGCCCACGGACGCGCAATAAGCAGGTCGCGCTATATCAACGCGGCGATGTTGATTATCTGGTTGCGACTGATGCGATTGGCATGGGGCTGAATATGAACATCAAACATATCGCCTTTGCCGCAACCCATAAATTCGATGGCAAGCACCGCAGAAGCCTTTCTAATGCAGAGCTTGCGCAAATTGCAGGGCGCGCCGGCCGCCATGTTGAAAATGGCAGCTTTGGCGTGACGGGTAATATACGCGGCCTGAATGAAAATACGATCAGCGCCATTGAAAACCACACGCTATCCCCCGTCGAAAAGCTCTATTGGCGAAATGCTAAGCTTGATTACTCCAGTTTGAGGGCGCTTGATGCAAGTTTGTCATCACCGCCGCAAAGTGACGTCTTTATCCATGGGCGCATGAGTTCTGACCATATGACATTGCGCAGCCTTATGACACATAGCGACATACAAGCCCGTATGGATAGTGAAGAAAAAATCCGCTTGTTCTGGCAAGTCTGTCAAATTCCGAACTTCCGTAAAAACATGCCGGAGGCGCATGTTAACCTTGTCCGCCGTGTATTTCTTGATCTGGCAGATTACGGGCATATTGATGAACGTTGGGTACACAATCAGATGGACAGGCTCGATAATGTAAAGGGTGAAATTGATGCCCTCACCCAGCGCCTAGAGGCTATTCGCACATATACATATATATCTCATCAAGCTAATTGGTTTCAAAACGCCGCCGCTTGGCAGGTTAAAACCCGCGGTATAGAAGATAAATTATCCGATGCGCTGCATTTGGCATTAAGCGAGCGATTCGTTGATAAACGCTCTGCATCATTGATTCAATCGCTCGAAAGCGATAAAAAGCTCTATGCACATATACAAAAAGATGGAAAAGTTATAATTGAAGGTCATAGCGTTGGACATTTGCAGGGTTTTCGGTTTATACCTGATACATCACTAAACAAAAAGGATCTAAAAGCAGTTATGAATGCAACACGTCAGGCATTGATGCCAGAATTGAACACACGCGTAGATGATATCTCTAAATCATTAGACCGCCAGTTTTCATTGGCAGATGATGGGTATATCTCTTGGCAACCAAGCGAAACAGATCCGCGCCCAGGCGAGGCTATTGCCAAGCTGATTAAGGGTGAACACATCATGCAGCCTAAAGTCATGATCCCGCATAGCGATTTACTTTCCGCTGAACAGCGCGAAAAAATTATCGGCCGTCTTGACCGCTGGGTACAAGACCATATCCGCAATGTATTAGAACCACTTGTGAAGTTACAAGATGACAGCGAAATTACTGGCCCTGCGCGCGGTATTGCTTATCAGGTATACGAATCCCTCGGCTTGCTTCCACGCGCCGATGTTGAAGAACTTATACAAGGGCTTGATGCAGAAGGCCGCCGTCAAATTCGTCAGCGCCGCATTATGCTTGGCCCATTGCTTGTGTTTATTCACAGCATGAACAAACCTGCGGCTGTGCGCCTACGTGCATTGCTCTGGGGGCTTTATAACGAACGTGAATTACCAATGCCCGTCCCTTATGATGGCGCGGTATCTATCGAAATTGACCCAAAGGCGATTGACCGTAAATTCTATCAATCCATCTCATACCCAGTCTATGGCAAACGTGCGATTCGTATTGATATGCTTGACCGCGTAATTAATGCAATTTATGAAAGCGCTGAAAACGGTCAGTTCCGTGCGCAGCACAAAATGTGCGAATGGCTCGGCTGTACAATTGATGACCTTTATGACGTGTTAAGCGCGATGGGGCACAAAAAAGTCGAAGACACGGCCGCAGCGCCTGTAGCTGATGCCGCCGCTGTTGAAGTAAAGCCTGCGGAAACAGCAGAAACACCTGAAGCTGAAACAGCATCAACGGAAGACGCTGTAGAAGCAAAAGCCGAAGGCGAAGATGCATCAACAGAAACAAAATCCGCACCAGAGACACCAAATACTGAAGCTGCAAAGCTGCCTGAACTTGCCCTTTTCCGTTTAAAGAAAGGCAAAGCCAACGCAAAAGCACAGCGCCCATTTAATAAGGGTAAAAAGCCTGCGCATAAAGATGGCGGTGACAAACCGCATGGCAAAAAGCCATATAACAAAGATGGTAAAAAAGGTAAAAAGCCACAGCGCCGTGATGAAAATCGCGTCTATAGCGCCGGCCCGAAAAAAGCCGCTGCAGAAGATTCGCCATTTGCTATCCTTGCACAGCTTAAAGACAATAAATAAACAGGCCGCAAATGGAAGATGAATTTGAACGCGGGCAACTGCATTCCCCGATATCAGAAGACCGACTTTTGCCAAAGGACTTCTTTGACGTTTTGCTGAATCGTTACCTTCCTGTTGTGAGTTTGACTTTTATTGGTACAGTTATTGCCTATGCTTTAAAAAACGGCGGAACAGAACGCTTTATCACCCAGTTTATGCAGAATAAAAACATATACTGGCTTGCGCTTTACGGGGCAATTTGGGTGAGCATCCCTGCTGTCATTTGGCTTTTGATGAAAAGTAATTCACTGCTCTCTAACCATGCAGATTTATGGTACAAGGTGACCGCTGGCATGATGGCCGCGACCCTGCTGCTCAGCCTCATTCTCTTCCCTATGGAATCAGGCTTACTTGCCAAGGCACAAAACTTTATTGTTGCCGTTCTACCCGTGCATGTATTGATGTATATATATTTTGTGAAGGAAGGCATGCCTGTGATGTTTGGCGTGCCGCTGTCTTGCGCTGGGGTTGTTTTATTCTGTTACGGCATGTTTATCGTATAAGGGGCGCACCATGATACCGGCGATATTTTCCGTTAAATCAACTGAACTTACGCCAGATGAACGCCGCCTATTTCAAGAATCACAGCCGCTTGGCTTTATCCTTTTTGCGCGCAATATAGACAATCCAACCCAATTAAGAAAACTCACTGCAAATTTAAAAGAGGCCTTGAGGCGCGACTGCCCCATCTTGATTGACCAAGAAGGTGGCCGCGTGCAGCGTATGCGCCCACCGCATTGGCCTAAATTCCCTGCCGCGGGTGATTATCAGGGCGATATGGATAAGCTCTATGATGATATGCACGCCCTCGCCACCATGTTGATAGACCACGGCATTAATGTAAACTGCGCCCCAGTACTTGATATACGCTACCCCGTTGAGACAGATATTATTGGTGACCGCGCCTATAGCTATGATGCAGAAGACGTCATTGCCGCAGGTAAAGTGGTCTGCCGCGCCTTTGAAGATGCGGGGGTTATTCCTGTTAGCAAACATTTACCCGGCCATGGCCGCGCGCGCGCTGATACGCATTTTCATGAAGCGGTGATCGATACGCCATTAGATGTTTTGGATACGACAGACTTCCGCCCATTTCGCGATGTACAGCCTGCTTGGGGCATGGTCGCACATGTTATTCTATCCGCTGTGGATAGCTTGCCTGCCACACTGTCTGAAGCGACAATAAAGGATGTCATTCGCCAGAGAATAGGCTATAAAGGCGTATTAGTCAGTGATGATTTAAGTATGAAAGCCTTAGCGGCATATGGCAGCATAGATGATGTTGCCGAAAAATGCCTTGCTGCGGGCTGCGATATTGCGCTGTATTGCGCAGGTGAGTTTGACGAAATGGCGGCAATAGCCGCGCGTCTACCGCAGCGAATTGAGGCTGAACTTGCGCAAAAAATTACGCGCTTTGTATAAAGTTTATGAACGATAACCAAAACACAGACATAAACGAAGACAATTTGTTTTCGGATGATGATGGACAGCAGTTTAACCTCGACCTTGAAGGATATGAAGGGCCGATTGACATGCTGCTTGACCTTGCACGCAAGCAAAAGGTTGATTTGATCCATATCTCTGTGCTCGACCTCGCCCGCCAATATCTAAACTTTATTAAACAGGCTAAAGATTTAAAACTCGACCTCGCCGCAGAATATTTGGTAATGGCGGCGTGGCTTGCCTATTTAAAGTCGCGTTTATTGCTGCCCAAAGATGAAACAGATGAGGGTGAATTAAGCGGTGAAGAAATGGCCGCCGCCTTACAATTTCAACTGCGCCGCTTAGAAGCCATGCAAGATGCCGCTGACCAATTATTTTCCCGCCCGCAACTTGGCTGGGATGTGTTTGACCGCGGTATGGGTTTTGACCTGCGCACAAAAACCGAAGCAACCTATGATGCAAGCCTTTATGAATTGCTTGAATGTTACGGGTCAATCAACCGTCGCCACAATGCATCACAATACAGGCCGCTTGACCTCAACCTGATGTCCATGGATGAGGCGATGGACAAGCTGAAAAACGCCTTTAAAGATTTACCACGTAAAGGGCAGCATAGCGCATGGCTAACTTTACAAAGCTTGATTGACAAGCACGAAAAAGATCGTATCTTTAGCCGTTCATCATTGGCATCGATGTTTACCGCCGGTTTGGAAATGGCCAAATACGGGGATTGTGAAATTCGCCAAGATGCGCCGCTGCGCCCAATTTATATGCGCGCCAAAATAAAAGAAGAACAACAAGCATGAGTACAGAAAACACAGCACAGCTCCATACCCGCATTGTCGAGGCTTTGCTATTTGCAACGTCAGAGCCGTTGAGCATTGATGAAATTTACGCCTATATGCCTGAAGAAGCTGACGTCGGCGCGGCGATTTCTACCCTGCAAGATGCGTATAAAGAGCGCGGCGTTGAATTGGTATCTATAGACGGGCGCTGGTCGTTTAGAACCGCATCAGATTTATCTGAACATCTGACCTTACAGCGCCATGAACAGCGCAAATTATCCCGCGCGGCGATGGAAACATTATCGATTATCGCCTATCACCAACCCGTGACACGCGCTGAAATTGAAACCATCCGTGGCGTCAGCACAGGGCGCGGTACATTGGATATTCTGATTGAGGCCGGCTGGGTTAAACCGGGCCGCCGCCGCGACGCGCCAGGCCGTCCATTAACATGGGTGACGACGCCCAGTTTCCTTGAACATTTTAACCTTGAATCGATCCGCGACCTACCGGGGCTTGATGACCTTAAAGCATCTGGCCTTCTGGATAAGAGTGTAGCACTTGACAGCGCGCTCACAATGGGGGATCTTTTCGAGACTAACAGCAACCGTGAGGATGAGTAAATGGCGCCTAGTTTTTGGCAAATTGCAATTATTGTATTAATTATTTTCGTACTATTCGGTGCGGGCAAATTGCCGCGCATTATGGGCGACCTTGCTGAAGGTATTAAAAGCTTCAAAAAAGGCATGAAGGATGAAGAAGGCAGCGAGAAAGCTGACCCGAAAGCCTTGGAAAACACCGAAAACAAAGACAAAGAATAAAATAGTTCAATGCTTGATTTCGGCCTACCCGAATTAATTTTAATCATGGTCGTGCTGATCCTTGTGATCGGCCCGCAGCAGATTCCTGAAATCATGTATAATTTAGGCCGCATTATGCGCCGCCTGAATTATATGCGCTTTGCCCTATCCCGTCAGTTTGAAGATTTTATGCATGACATGGAAACTGAAAAACGCAGCAATGGCAGCAATACAGACAGCCTAAACCTTCTACCCGGTGAAGGTAAAGCGTATCAATCCTCCGCCGAAGAGGAAGAAGATGAAGACTTCACCCCGCCCCCAGAAAGTACAAATGAGGACGCGCTAGATGACACAAAAAAGTGATGACAGCTTTGTCAGCCATTTGGTTGAACTGCGCCGCCGCTTGATGATCGTCATGCTCGGCTTTGTGCTGGCGAGTACGTTTAGCTATTTTTATGTTGATGAAATTTACGGCTTCCTAACCGTACCTCTACAAAACGCGATGGATGAAAATGGCACAGGGCGTTTAATCTATACAGGCCTCAGCGAGGCTTTCTTCACTTATCTGAAAGTCGCTTTATTTGCGGGCGCAGCCGTGACTTTCCCCCTCTTCGCCTATCATATTTGGGCGTTTATTGCGCCAGGGCTTTATAAGTCCGAACGCAGTGTGTTCCTGCCCTATCTGATCGCCGCGCCAATCTTGTTTATTGCAGGGGCCGCGATGGTTTATTACGTGATTATGCCGCTTGCATGGCCGTTCTTTTTAAGCTTCCAAAGCTTTGACAATAAAATTGGTCTGCCGATTGAATTAGAGGCGCGCGTGAGTGAATATCTATCCCTCGTCATGGTGCTTATTTTTGCCTTTGGGCTCGCCTTTCAAATCCCCGTTATATTGACTATGCTTGGGCATATGGGGGTGGTTAGTGCGCAATCTTTGGCACGTAAGCGGCGTTATATTATTGTGTTTTCCTTTATCATCGGTGCGTTTCTAACGCCGCCAGATATTATTTCTCAAGTTGGCCTCGCCTTGCCTGTATGGCTTCTTTACGAATGTTCAATCATACTGATACGCCTGATACAGCGGAAAGGCGACGTGCAAGACTAATGGTACTTTGGGGCTTATATCTATCTATTTTTTGGGCGGTGTCGTTTTATTCTGTTTTTCAGGACATGGCAAAACCTGAACGCAGGCTTTCGTTAATTGAAAGCACAATCACGTCACTGGTTATTACCTTTAGCGTCTTTGGGCTTTACCATGCGCCTACAGGGCAAAGCTTTGCGCCATTTTTATTTATCCTTCTACCGCTAAGCGCCTATTTTGAAATAAGCAATGCAGTAAGTGACCTAAAATCAGGCCGCATACAAGAACAACTTGAAGAAGACGTCCCACAGGATATAATCAATAATATTGCGTTTATCTCTTTAAGTGCAATTCTTCTACCCGGCTACATCGCTGGTTTAATGTTGATAGTCAAATACGGAACTCTTTAATGGCTGACCTCACGCCTTTAAGCCTTTATCAAACCGCGTTAAGCAGCGGTGATATACATGATGACCCTGCGCAGGCGCATATTGTCGCCGCGCTTGATGTCTTGCATAGTGAGCTTATTAAACCACAAGGCGCTTTGGCAAAACTTCTTAAAAAACGCAGCGCCATACAAGGCTTATATATTTACGGCAGCGTCGGGCGCGGCAAAACATTTCTGATGGATTTATTTTATGATGCCCTGCCTGATCATATAGCAAAAAAACGCGTCCATTTTCACAGCTTCATGCGCGATGCCCATGACTTCTTACACCGCAAACGTAAGGAAGACACCAATAAAAGCGCTGATGCGTTAATCCCCGCCCTCGCCGAATGGATTAGTAGCCAATGCCATGTGCTTTGCTTTGATGAATTTCATGTGGTTGATATTGCCGATGCCATGATATTAGGCCGTCTGCTTGATGCATTATTCGCCCGAAATATTGTTGTGGTCTGTACATCAAACTGGCATCCGAAAGATTTATATAAAGATGGGCTGCAACGTGAACGGTTCTTACCGGCAATTGATTTGATCTGCACCAATATGAACACAATCCATCTTGATAGCCCCAAAGACCACCGCCTTGGACGTTTAGGGGACGAAGATTTATACCACTGCCCCAACGGCACAGAAAGCCAAGCGCGGATTGATGAAATTTTTGCCAAACTGACCGATTGTACCGCCGCGCAGCCGACCACGTTAAATTACAAGAACCGTAATTTAGACGTCCCCGCCGCGGCGAAGGGCGTTGCACGCTTTCGCTTTCAAGACCTTTGCGAAAAGCCACTTGGCGCGTCAGATTATCTATTGCTCGCCGAACATTATCATACAATTATACTCGAAAACATTCCGCGCCTTGGCTATGACCGCCGCAATGAAACGAAGCGCCTAATTACATTAATCGATGTACTTTACGAACAAAACATTATGCTGATAATCAGCGCAGCGACGACACCACAAAAACTTTACACTGGCCATGATCATAGCTTTGAATTTGACCGTACCATCAGCCGCCTTTTGGAAATGCAAAGCCAAGATTACCGCACCGCCCATAGTGAAAAATTTAGCTTAGATGTAATATCAGATTAACTTTTAACCCTTTATTTGTGAAGCCGTGATAGACTATAATTTCAGTGAATCGATTACAGCGTTTTATTAGCTAAGGTCTTTATATTATGGGTATTTTTTCGGGGCTTACCGATAAGATCACAGGAAAATCGACAAAGACATCCGCGCCATCAAAGAATGATCCGGCGCGCTATAGTGATGAGCGCGAACGCGCAGCAAGCGGCAGCAAAGGCGAGCGTATGAACCTTGCCAAAAACACGGAAACGCACCGCGAGATTCTCTATTATCTCGCTGAAAACGACCCTGACCCCAAAATACGCCGCGCGCTGGTACAGAATGCGTCTTTACCTGTACAGGCCAGTGGTGTCCTTGCCAAGGATGATGATGTTGATGTTCGGCTTGCTTTAGCTGAACGACTGATTAAATTATTACCGGAACTGTCAAAAGACAAACAAAGCCAGCTTTATGCATACGCCGTCCAAGCGCTTGGCACATTGGCATTGGATGAAGTTCTAAAAATCCGCCTTGCATTAACAAGTGCGCTTAAAGACCACGCCTACACCCCGCCGAAAGTTGCAGGGCAATTGGCGCGCGATGTTGAACGGCAAGTGTCCGAACCTATTTTGAAATTCTGCGCGGCTTTGGCGGATGATGATTTACTTGATATTCTAAGCAAGCATCCGGCGAGCTGGGCGATACAAGCCATTGCATCGCGCAGCCATGTGAGCGGTGATGTATCCACCGCAATTATCCGCACGGAAGATGTACCTGCCGGTCAAATGTTGATTGAAAACGAAGGTGCTGAGCTTAACAAAGAGTTACTAATGGAAATTGTCGACAAAGCGCGCACAACACCAGAATGGCAAAAGCCAACAGCGCTTAGGAAAGCCCTGCCTTATGATATTGTACAGTCTATGATGTCTTTTGTTGATGAACATATCAAAAACATTTTAGAGTCCCGCGAAGACTTCGATGAAGAGACTCGCAGCGAAGTTGCCGAAATTGCCAAACGGCGCGTTGCCTTCGCAACCGAGCATCAAGCCCTTGACGGTGAAACATCCCTTGCACATGTCAAACGCCTTGATAAAAAGAAGTTATTAAATGAGGAGCTCGTCGCCGATGCCCTTGCCATGCGTGAGACTGAGTTTGTACTGGCGGCGCTTGCTCATAAGGCCAAGACTAATGAAGATGAGATCAAAAAAATCGTCGACATGAAAAGCGCGAAATCCATCGTATCACTGTGTTGGCATTGCAAATTTTCTATGCGCTTTGCTTTCCGTTTAGAACAAGAATTATGCCACATACCCAAGGCCGAACTCATTTACCCTAAAGATGGCACTGACTTCCCTCTACCCGAAGCCGATATGAAATGGCAAATGGAGTTTTTAGGTTTCCGCTAAGTAATAAATAAGCACAAAAAAACGGCACTTTGGTCTAAGTGCCGTCTTCTCATAAATTTTGACTGATCTTACGCAGTTGCGGCGTCAGACGCGAACGGAAGCTGTGTGTCTTCCTCTTTTGCTGTGTTGTTCGCCGCTTTAAGCTTTTTTGCTGCCGCCTTCTTTGGTGCAGTTTTTGCTTCTTGACCCATTGCTGATGCTGGGCTGATTGAACCGTGTAGCTCTGCGCCCGCTTCAACAGAAAGTTCGCCGTAAGAGATTGTACCACTTACAACTGCGCTGCTACGAAGTGTTAAGCGTCCATGTACAACAAGGTCACCTTCAAATTTACCTGAAATTGTTGCTTCCTGAATTTCAACTGTACCGTAGAATGTACCTTGTTCGTAGATATCAAGAATTGCTGCACCTTTAAGCGCCGCTTCAACTGTACCCTCAACAATCAAGTGGTCACATGAATCAATTTCACCTGACATATTGATGCCTTGGCCAACAACAAGTTTACGGCCTGTATCGCGGTCGTAATTCGTTGTTGAAGATACTGATGTACCAAATGTAGAACCTGCATTGTAAGATGCAGAACCTGCGTTATATGCCGCATTGCGCGCAACTGCTGGCGTAGCAGCTTCACCCGCGCCTTCAACTTTGTCTTCTTTAAGATCCATAGTCTTTTTCTCTTCTTCTTTAGGTTGGCTTGCTGAATCGCTTGGATCCTGCGTCGTGTTTAAAACTTGCTGTGTTTGCAAAAAGCTTGCAGGGCTTTTCATTACAGATTTCACATCGCTTTGTGCATCATCAGATGACGCTGGCGTTTTTTGTGTTTCTGTAACTGAAGCATTGCTTGGCTCAGTTGCTGATTTTGGTCTATGAAACATAACTCATTCCCTTTGACTGAATTAAATAATTATTTATAAAATTCCTCATCACAACAACGCAGGTCAGCATACCCCCAAACGCATATTGACCACGCAAAAGCATACCAATATAGCGGTTAAAACGTCCGTAAAACGAACCTGTCCGTTTCGATGATGAGCAGACTTTAGCAAGGCTGATGGATGCATGCAAGTTTAAAAAATAAAAATTTTATATTTTTCCATATATCTTTTTCCCGCCTTGCTTTATTCCTATTTTATCTATATATATTAATAGGTTAGAAAATATTAATACAAAACGATACGGCCAATATTAAAAATGAACAAGCAAGATGTTATCGGTTTTTTTTCCACGCTAGAGCGCCTTAATCCAGAACCTGAGGGGGAGCTAGATTGGGTTAATCCGTTCACCCTTTTGGTCGCGGTTGTTTTATCTGCGCAGGCAACTGATGTAGGCGTAAACAAAGCCACAGGCCCCCTATTCCAAGTTGCCGATACGCCAGAGAAAATGTATGCGCTTGGTGAAGACAAAATTCGCGATTACATTAAGACCATTGGCTTATTTAACACCAAGGCAAAGAATGTTTATAAGCTCTGCGAAATACTCATAAAAGAATATGACAGCGACGTGCCACAAAGCCGTGATGAACTGGTCAAACTGCCAGGGGTCGGGCGCAAAACAGCAAATGTCGTACTCAACATTGCCTTTGGTCAGCCGACAATTGCTGTCGACACTCATCTATTCCGCGTCAGCAACCGCACAGGTCTTGCCAAAGCAAAAACGCCCGAAGCTGTCGAAAAGAAATTAGAAAAAGCGATACCTAAAGAGTTTCTGCGGCACGCCCATCACTGGCTTATTTTGCATGGCCGCTATATTTGTAAAGCACGCAAACCAGATTGCGCGAACTGTCCTGTATATGCATATTGCGGCTTTAAAGAGAAAACGGCTTAAAAGTTACGTGGACCGTATACTGACTGATAGCCACGGGTTAAGTATGTTTCAATTGTTTGTGCCATACAAAATGCCGTAATAACTGCTCCTGTCCCATAATATGGCGCATCAGGATCATCAACATTGGTTTCATAAAATAAATTCAACTCATGCAGCATCTTCATTTGTTGTTCCTGCGAACATTCAAGCAATAAATAATCTAGATCTTCTTGTGATTGTTTTTGCAGTAAACGCATCATCTTTGTGGCGGCAATGCTATGCAAATCGGCATTGTCCTTATCATACCCCTCAAGCAGCCGCACATATTCACGACGTATATCTTGTTTTACATTGAACACCGCGTCATTCAAACCACTTGGCACGCCACGATATGACCATGGATGCGAATTGATCCACGGGCATTGTTCAACCTCATGCCACACATCTTCAATGCTTAAAGATATCGGCCCTGCTTGATCATTAAATGTACGGCACAGGCGCGCAAAAGATGAAGGCATTTTATTAGTTTTTTTTGTCATTATTACTGTCCTTTTGGGCCTTGATCTTTGGGTCTAATTAAACGGAACGTCATGCCTGCTACAACAGGAACATAAGTACCGTAATATGGCGATTCTTCATTGGTGAAATGTTCCTCAAAGAACAGCGTTGCCGCATCATCTAAACGGTTAATTTGTTCTTCTGTCCCGTTGGCAAGAACATAGAGAAAATCTTCTGTCTGCTGTTCATGTAATAAGCGTTTAAAGTCATTCGCCGCGCACTCATATGAATAAGCGGTATCAGGATCATACCCTTTTGTCATGAGGGCAAATTCTTCGCGCAGTTCACGCATGACGTTAAATTCAAGGCCGTCATAATTTTCAGGGATACCGTTTTTTGACCATGGATGATTAGATACCCAAGGGAACTTCTTCACCAACATTTTTGTAGTCTCATAGTCTGGTGCGACAATTTCGGCTTGCTTTTGAAACTCACGGCAAAGGCGCGCATATATACCCGTGCGTCTTAATCTTAAATCTCCACCTTTGCTCATTGGTGTCCCCTGTCTTTATTATTATGTTTTTTCTTATTATGAAATCTATTGCACGCCCCATAAAAAAAAGCAAGGCCAAATCAGCCTTGCTTTATATGTTTCATTCTTAAAAATCTATTAGATTTCCAAAATCATACGCTGTGGATCTTCCAGTGAATCTTTAATGCGCACAAGGAAGGACACTGCTTCGCGGCCATCAATGATGCGGTGATCGTAAGACAATGCGATATACATCATTGGACGTGCTTCAATTGAACCATCAGCCATAACCATTGGGCGCTGCTGAATTTTGTGCATACCCAAAATACCAGATTGTGGCGCATTCAATATTGGTGTCGACATAAGTGAACCAAACACGCCGCCATTGGTAATGGTGAAGCTGCCGCCAGTCATATCATCAATAGATATTTTACCTTCACGTGCCTTTGTACCAAGCTCAACAATACTGCTTTCAATATTCGCCATGTTGCGGTCTTCACAGCCACGTAAAACAGGAACAACAAGTCCTTGCGGTGTAGATACAGCAACGCCAATATCACAGTAGTTTTTATAAACAATCTCATCACCCTGAATTTCTGCATTAACTGCAGGGAATTCATTAAGTGCGTTTACACAAGCTTTAACAAAGAATGACATGAAGCCTAGCTTAGTGCCGTGTTTCTTCTCAAACACATCTTTATACTGCTTACGCATTTCCATGACAGCGGTCATATCCACTTCGTTGAACGTGGTCAGCATCGCGGCTGTGTTCTGCGCTTCTTTCAGACGTTTTGCGATAGACTGACGTAGGCGTGTCATGCGTACGCGTTCTTCACGCTCACCTGCTTCGCGCTGTGGCGCAGGTGGAACACTTACCGCTTGCGGCGCAGGTGTTTCTGCAGCTTTACCTTGGTTATCAAGGAAGTTTTGTACGTCTTCTTTAATAAGGCGGCCATCTTTGCCTGTACCTGTAATTTTGCTCGGGTCTAAGCTATGCTCATCAACCATTTTCTGAACTGCTGGTGATAATTTATGACCACTTGCATCGTCATCAGTGGCTGGCGCTGAAGCTTCAGCTGGTTTTTCTGCCGCTGCTGGTTTTGTATCATTCGCCGCTGCATTCGCATCAATTTCACCGAGCAATGCGCCAACTTCAACATTTTCACCTTCTGCAGCCGAAATCTTTACGATTACGCCATCAGATGGTGCGTTTACTTCTAATGTTACTTTATCAGTTTCAAGCTCAACGATTGGCTCATCCGCCTTTACCGCTTCACCTTCTTTTTTCAACCATGTTGCCACAGTCGCTTCTGATACAGATTCACCTAATGTAGGCACAAGAATTTCAGTCATTTATCTATCCTGGTCTTGTTAAGTTGTTAGAGTTAGCGTTTCTTTTCAAAGCATTGTTACAACTATATAACGCCGCACAAAAAAAGAAACCCCACAAATTCGCTTTATTCATCTTTCGCAAGATTTATTAGATTTTAGCAGCTTAGCGCCTCATCAACCAATTTTGCTTGTTCTTCACCGTGGCGTTTATTTGAACCTGTTGCTGGCGCTGCCGCGGATGGACGGCCAACATATTTCGCACGGCCTGCTTTATGGTTCATTTCCGCCAAAGTTTCTTCGATATTTTCCATTGCAAAATGCCATGAGCCTTGGTTTTTAGGCTCTTCCTGACACCACACAACATCCGCATTTTTGAACGCCTGCATTTCTTCGATCAAAGATTTTGTTGGCCATGGGAAAAGCTGTTCAACACGAAGGATAACAACATCATATTGTTCACGCTCACGGCGCTCTTGTAGCAAATCGTAATAGACTTTACCTGAACAAAGAACGATACGCTTCACCTTCTCTGGCTTAACAAGCTTATCCATATCATCATCCCACAATACACGGTGGAAAGTGCTATCGCCTGTAAACTCATGCATTTTTGATACTGCCAATTTATGACGTAACAATGATTTTGGTGACATATTAATCATCGGCTTGCGGAAGTCGCGATGCATCTGACGGCGCAATGCGTGGAAGAAGTTTGCCGGCGTTGTAATATTACAAATTTGCCAGTTATCTTCTGCTGAAAGCTGCAAGAAGCGCTCAAGGCGCGCAGAAGAGTGTTCTGGCCCCTGCCCTTCAAAACCGTGCGGCAGCAACATAACTAAACCTGACATACGCAGCCATTTTGATTCACCTGATGAAATGAACTGGTCAATAATAACCTGCGCCATATTCACGAAATCACCAAATTGCGCTTCCCAGATGGTCAATGTTCTAGGGTCTGCCAAAGAGTAACCATATTCAAAGCCGAGCACGGCAACTTCTGAAAGCGGGCTATCATGTACTTCGCATTTTGGCTGATTGTCTTTGATATGTTGCAGAGGAATATATTTATCGTTTGTTTCTTGATCATAGACAATAGCGTGGCGGTGCGAGAATGTACCGCGCCCAACATCTTGTCCAGAAAGACGCACAGCATAGTCATCATGCAGCAATGTGCCATAGGCCAAGCCTTCAGCCATCGCCCAATCAAACCCCTCGCCTGTTTCAAACATTTTCTCTTTTGCTTTGAACTGACGCGCAATTTTTGAATTTAAGTTAAAATCTGCGGGTACTTCAGTTAACTTTTCACCCACACTGCGCAGCACATCTTCACTAACAGCCGTACTGCCGCGGCGGTCATCACCAGAGGCAACCTTCATACCGCTCCACGCACCTTCAAGGAAGTCCGCTTTATTCGGCTTATAGGATTTAGTTGCTTCAAAGGCTTCTTCCAGATAAGCAGTAAACTCATCAACCATGCCATCTGCTTCACCTGCAGCGAGAACACTTTCGCCTTCTAGCTTGTCAGCGTAGATTTTACGTGTTGTTTCATGGCTAGCGATCTTCTTATACATTACTGGCTGTGTAAAACTTGGCTCGTCGCCTTCATTGTGCCCATGACGGCGGTAACAGAATATATCAATCACCACGTCTTTGTTAAATTTCTGACGGAACTCTGTCGCGATACGTGATACATGGACAACCGCCTCTGGGTCATCGCCGTTTACATGGAAGATTGGCGCAGAAAGCATTTTCGCAACATCCGTACAATATGGGCCAGAACGACCAAATTTAGGTGTTGTTGTGAAACCAATTTGGTTGTTAATAACGATATGTACGGTACCACCCACGCGGTAGCCCGGCAATTCAGATATCAACAATGTTTCCGCAACGATGCCCTGACCAGCAAAAGCGGCATCACCGTGCAATAACATTGGCATAACTTTCGTGCCATCTTCATCACCACGTTGCACCTGCTTTGCGCGCACTTTACCCACGACAACAGGGTTCACAACTTCCAAATGTGACGGGTTGGCGGTCAATGACAAGTGGATCGTATTACCATCAAAGTCACGGTCAGATGACGTCCCAAGGTGATATTTAACATCACCAGAACCTTGTACATCTTCAGGTGTTGATGAGTTACCTTGGAATTCAGAGAATACTGCCGTAAATGGTTTACCCATTACATTCGTCAATACGTTCAAACGTCCACGATGCGCCATGCCTAAAACAATTTCTTCAAGGCCAAGCTGACCGCCGCGCTTCATAATTTGTTCAATCGCAGGAATTACCGCTTCACCGCCATCTAGGCCGAAACGTTTAGTCCCTGTGTATTTTGTATTCAAGAATTTTTCAAATGTTTCTGCGGCAACAATGCGCTGATAAATCGCGCGTTTGCCATTTACCGTGAAATCAGTATGGTTACGCGGCGCTTCAATACGCTGCTGTATCCATGATTTTTCTTCAGGGTCAGATAAATGTGAAAATTCAACGCCGATTGTTTGGCAATAAATTTGCTTAAGCGCCATAAGAATTTCATCTAATGTTGCATAATCCATTCCCAATACACCGTTAAGATATATTTTGCGGCCATAATCACCTGCTGTGAAACCGTAATGGCTTGGGTCTAACTCTGGGTGATATTCTTTTTCCTTCAGCGCCAACGGATCAAGGTCAGAAATAAGGTGGCCACGTGCGCGATATGCACGGATTAGCATTAATGCGCGAACGGAATCATTCGCCGCCTGACGAACGGCGTCATCATTCATATTTGCGGCAGGCGTTTTACTATCCTGCACCAAATGCGTATCTGCACCTTGATGAACATGCGTGCTTTTTTCAAATGACGAGAAACTGTTTTTTGAACGCTTATTTTCTTCAGGCGTCCAACTTGCGCCGTTCAGATCTTTTAATATAGCGACTTCATTGTCATTTAAGTTTGAAAAGAATTGCTTCCAGCTGCCATCAACTTTATTTGGGTTTATCAAATATTGGCTGTATAAATGTGCAATATATTCTGCATTTATACCTGTTAGGATGGTTTCGAAGTCTTTTTCAACTGCTGTCATTTTAAATTCACCACTGTTCTTCTTAGGTTCGCTATAAAATCATTACTTTCTTATATAAATGGAAATCAGCTTGACGCAATTAAGCGATTCCCCTTTCATGACTTTATGCACTGGAAAGTCATGAAGTTTTAGATAGGCTAGGCGCGTTTAGTTTTCAATACGGCTGTCAAGGCCGTTAACGCATCATCCTCACTCGGTGACGTATGCATTTCCTTTTTAAGCTGCGGGTTCGCCACGCCGACTACCATGCTAGACAAAGCACCCCACATGCCTTTTTCCTCATCATCTTCGTTTTCATCAAAAGCGCCCGCAATATAAGTTGCGATGCCCATGACAAGTTCTTTATACGCCTTCACCTCATTATCAACGAGACGACCATCCAAAAGCCCAATGGCCTTTTTGACATCATCAAGGGCATGGTCACTATCCTGTTCCCAACGTGGCCAATAATTTTGACGACGCAAAGCTTCACCCGCCATTTCAGATATAATCGGGTGAGATGAAAATTTAGACACTGATTTCTTTAGGTATTTTTGTAGCGCTAAACGCTCCCGCTCATCCGCCTCACATGCACCATCATCGTCAATGTGGCTCATCCAGACACCAACTTTATACAGCGAGCCCGCCAGCATGTTTTGTTCATCTGGGTGGAAAATATTAAAATCAGACATTATAAAACCTTTCGGGTTATTTCAGCGCCGCAAAATTAAAACATATGTGTCGGCGGGATAGATAAAACATCAGCAAGCTGACGAAGCGCCAGATACTCATCACCAGAGATATTATATAGATATGCGCCGCTACGTGGCGTGCGCCCTTCGCGCCATGCATAAATACGCTCGCGCACCATGATCCATATTTTCTGTACATCTGTTAGAAACGCATCTTCATCTATCTCTCTATACGCCAACGCGATCGATAAACCAATTTCATAGAGGTTAGAACGCAGCGCATCCATTTCACGCGGCGGCAGCTCATCTGATAGTTTTGCAATAAGTTGACGACATTCATTTGGCACCAAATCAAGATTACCTTGCCATTCAGGCCATTTGTTTTTGTTTTCTACCGTGAGCTCCATTATGCGTTGGACGAATTCTGACTTACAAAAGTCTTCAGAATAGCCTCGCACGATTGTCGCTAATGCCGCAAGTTCCTGCTCTTCGGACTCATCGCCCCCCGTTGTATCAGATTGCGATACCCAATATCCCACGCGGTAAGGCATTTTTACCAGCATATCTAGTTCTTCTTGTTCTAAACGCTCAATGAAATCCATGGCAGACCTGCTCATATAAATTGATTCAAAAACTACTCTATAGAATAACATTATGACGGCGCTTTTAAAAGCTGAAACCAATAAAAAAAGCAGGCGTTCCGTAGAACGCCTGCTCGCATTATATAAGGCTCTAAATATAGTTTTCTAAAAATACTTTACATCTAATTCGCACCTATTACACTCGCAAGTCTTGTGCCAAACACGCTTCAAAATAAACTATTTATTTACAATGATTTACCAACAATTTGCATAACGCGGTGCGTGTCGACGGTTTCAAAATGCTACGCAAGGCCACGGCAGCGTTTCAAAATAAAACACGTATATAGCGGTAAGACAAAGAAAACGCGCCGGCATTGCGCCGGCGCTGCTTTGGGATTGGAAAGGTAGTCGTGTGTGTGTTCGTAAGCTGTATGTTTCTTGATAATTTAACCCAAATTATCCATTAAAACGGCAACATCATATCAACATAATAGCCAACATTATTAGGTATAAATTGTTCTACATTACCAATAAACGCCGACGTTAAAATTACTGCTAAAACTGCATAAAATATATTTCCCATCTAAACACTTCCCTTAAAAACTTATAAAATTAAACTATAAAATCTAAACCAGTTTACATAATGCAAACCCTGTGCCAGAATGAAATAAAGAAGAACACCGGCATTGCGCCGGTGTGTCTGTGAGGTTAATGAGTGGGGGTATCAAAACTGTGTGTATGTGTGTGAGGTGTTTGATACTTAGACGCTCATTATGCGAATTAGAATGGCAGCATCATTTCAACATAATAGCCGACATTGTTCGGGATCACTTGATCCACATTGTTAACAAGTAAAGTTGTTAGAATAACTGTTAATGCACCGTAAAATAAATTGCCCATTTTCACTTTCCCTTTTGTATGTTTCGTTATCGCCCTATATTTACATAAGCAATCAATATACCAAAAAAGTGTGTGCGGTAAAAAAACATATATAACAACAAGATAAGGAATAATTGGACAAGATAACCCGCATTGCTTCGGCGCTCGTTATGGAAACTTTTGCCTAGACAAAATTACCCATATGTCAAATAATGCCTAGTCAATCAGAACATTGTCTAGTTGGTGAACAAGGGTCCCTGGTTTAGCATGCGCTAAGCGCCCCTCTGATACATAGCCACCGGTAATAGAAATAGATGGTATTTGAACAGCGCGGCCAACATATGGCTCTTCATGAGAATCCCCTATAATGAAGCTGCGCGCGCCATCAACATTATACGCACCTAAATAAGCCTTCAAACGCTCCGTTTTTGTAAGCTTATGCGCAATATCACTATCCGTTAAATTGCCACATATGTGGTCAAAAAAACCAGACAATCCCGTATTTTCAATTTCTAAGCGCAGTAAATCGTGTCTATGATTGCTAAGAATCGTAATATGGTAGCCTTTTTGTTTCAATTTTTCGAGTAGCGCACGCGCCCCTTTTCTTAATTTGAAACCATCAGCCGTCGCATTTTGATACACCTGATAAAAGGCGGCATTCGCCATATCAGCTTTTTGAAGATATAAATCAATCGGCACACCTGCTTTTTCATAGCTATGAACAATCGGACAGGTATATAATTCCTGCCACTCTGGCAAGCTACGGGCATCATGCCCAAAAACAGAAAGCGCTGCATTACAGCCTTCGACCCACGCATCAACATCATCTAATAATGTTCCGTTCCAGTCAAAAACCGCAAATGGCAGCGCTTCACGCATAACTTAACTTACTTAATCTTAAGCAGCCATTGCTTTAACAACAGCATCGCCAAGACCCGCAGGGCTTTCAGATACAACGAAGCCTGCTGAGCGCATAGCTTCCATCTTCGCTGGCGCAGTGTCATCACCGCCAGAGATAATCGCACCAGCATGGCCCATGCGCTTACCTGGAGGGGCTGTTGCACCAGCAATGAAGCCTGCAATCGGCTTTTTCTTTTTCAGGCTCTTGTAATATTCAGCCGCATCCACTTCTGCTGAGCCACCAATTTCACCAATCATCAAGATCGCTTCTGTTTCATCGTCATCCATGAACATTTCGATACAGTCAATGAAGTTTGTGCCATTTACTGGGTCGCCGCCTATACCGATACATGTAGATTGACCAAGACCAACTGCGCCTGTTTGCGCAACTGCTTCATAAGTCAATGTGCCAGAACGCGAAACAATCCCAACCTTACCGCGCTTGTGAATGTGCCCTGGCATAATACCAATTTTACATTCGCCAGGCGTAATTACACCTGGACAGTTTGGACCGATTAAACGTGATGAAGAACCATCCAAAGCACGGTTAACTTTAACCATATCCAGCACAGGAATACCTTCTGTGATACAAACGATCAATTCAAGCTCTGCATCAATCGCCTCTAAAATTGCATCTGCTGCAAATGGCGGCGGGACATAAATAACAGACGCATTTGCACCTGTGCGTTCGCGCGCATCCGCAACCGTATCAAATACTGGCAGACCTAAATGCTGCGTACCGCCCTTACCTGGCGTAACACCGCCGACCATGTTTGTCCCATAAGCAATCGCTTGCTCTGAATGGAAAGTACCTTGCGAGCCTGTAAAGCCCTGACAAATAACTTTTGTATTTTTGTTGACGAGAACTGACATAAACGGTCTCCATGTTACGTTTAAGAAATCTAAAACATAGGCGTCACAAACTGGAACGACTATAAAATCGGGCTATAGTATAACAGCGTACGCGCTAAACACAACTGCCTAGCGCGCATTCATCCATATAAAAACAAATGGATTTATTTCAGTTTCATTTCGATCATTTTTTCGGCGATTTGTACCGCATTAAGTGCCGCGCCTTTACGCAGATTATCTGCCGCACACCAGAAATTCAGGCCGTTTTCGACCGTGATATCTTCACGCACACGTGAAATGAACACATCATCTTCGCCGGCAATCTCTGACGGCGTGACATATTCAATTTCCGTCTCAAGATCAATCAACGTTACGCCTTCGGTTTCGTTCCACGCTTTTTTTGCCTGCGCTGCGGTAATTTCTTCTTCAAATTCGACATTGACCATTTCAGCATGCCCTACAAAAACGGGCACACGCACGCAGCTTGCACAAACTTTAATTTTAGGATCGAGAATCTTTTTGGTTTCAACGACCATCTTCCATTCTTCTTTCGTCATGCGGTCATCCATGAAGACATCGATTTGCGGAATAACGTTAAAAGCAATTTGCTTTGAGTACACCTCTGGCGCAGGAACTTCGTTCACATATACGCCGCGTGTTTGTGCAAAAAGCTCATCCATTGCATCTTTACCTGATCCAGATACAGATTGATAAGTAGACACAACCACACGCTTAATTGGCGCGATATCATGAAGCGGCTTTAACGCTACAACCATCTGAATAGTTGAACAATTTGGGTTAGCGATAATGTTTTTCTTGGCAAAATCTTTTAAAGCTTCTGGATTCACCTCAGGCACAACTAACGGCACTTCAGGGTCCATACGGAAGTGTGATGTATTATCGATTACCACTGCGCCCGCCGCTGCAGCCTTTGGCGCAAACTTGGCAGACACTTTCGCGCCTGGTGATGAGAATACAAAGTCGATGCCAGTAAAATCAAAATCCTCAAGATTTTTAACCTTCACATCTTTATCACCAAAAGACACTTCGCGCCCAACAGAACGCTGCGATGCCAGAGCATATATTTCATCAACTGGAAATTCACGCTCATGCAATGTATTTAGAATTTCACGACCAACATTACCCGTTGCGCCAACAACTGCCACTTTATAGCCCATTACAGTCTATCCTCTATTTCAATATTTAATTTTCTTGGGTTTCTACCACTACCGGATCATGTATTGCAATCTTAAACATAGATAGCGTTGCCGATAACGGTGCATCACCGCCGCATTCGCGGCCTGCACAAAACGCTTCAAGCTTCACGCGCCAATCTGGATGATACATATCCGCATGCGCCATGAAACGTTCGAAACTAGGGTAAAGGTCGGTGCTGCGCGCCTCGATACGCAAAGCGCCATCTTCATATTTATAAGTCAGTACAGGATAATGTTTATTTGCAGCATCAATAAAGCCCGCCATTTCCTCATCACTAATAAGGACTTTAGATAGAACTGGCACGATTGGCGTCAGCGCTTCACGCGCCTGCAGTTTCACGCGCGCGCTTTCCACCATGCCAGATTGCACAACAATAACAATCGACAGCACTAAAGCGACACCAAGCGGAACAACGGCAATTGTCAGCATACTGCCTTGCGCTACAAGGGTCAAAAACTCACCCATTTGGCGTTTAAAGCGATTCCAAAACCGCATACGCTCTAGGCGCGCATCATTGCCCGTCCCGATAAAAACATCAATGAGGTCGTTAACTATACCCATTAACTATTCCCCCCATGATAAATAACCACGCACCCGCGCACGGCCATGTTGATCTATTGTCGATAAACGCTCCACCTTGCGAGCATTTACATCGTTTAAGTATGCCTCTGGCACAAGCGCATCCCATTTCACGCGCCCATCACGCTGCAACTCATAAAGCACCAATGTCCCTTCATTCGCTTCCATCTCTTCAAGCAGCAAACCTAAATCCGCAAGAACAGGATGAATACGTGAAGAGCGCACATCACGCGAAAGCGCCTCTAATTTAGACACGGCCTCTTTTGTATTACGCTCCGCCTGTTTAATATCTTCACTAACTGAACTTGTGACGAATGCGCCCGTACCAATGTAAATAACAAGCAGCAAGTTCAGTAAAATACCAAAGCCGAACAAAATTCGCAACGTCGCACGGCGAAGCGTTTCATCACGCAAATTCGCATGTTTCCAACGCGGCGTTTCACCCGTATAGGTATGTAAGTTACGGTAGTTAGAATCAATCACTTGTGCGCGCGCATTAATAAAGCGCGGCTCACCTTGCTGAATAACAATATCCGTCCCGCCTTCTTCAAAATAAAGAAGCGTTGATTTGTTTTCTTTCTCGAACACATAAGCATGATGCATATCCCAATACGCAGCCTGCCCCGGCAGCGCCAAAATCATCGGACACCACGTATCAGGGAAGGATGACAAGTCAGACGCAGGCGCAGCGATATACCAGACGCGCCCCTCATGCACACTATATTTGTAGAAAATATTACTTGTGCCGCAGCCTTGTGTTGCCGCCTTAATCACCAGATCATCTTCAACGCCGCCGACATGCGGCAAAACACCGCCAATCAAATTTGGTGGCACATAAGCAGAGAGCGCGGATATAACAGGCTCTTCACCAGCGATCTTTTCAGTAATAAAGGTCTCAATTTTACGCTCAGGCGATAGGCCATCACTGACCTCTGCCATTGCATCCTGCGCTGCGCGATGTAAGACCGCATCATCAAAGTCGGAAAAGCTTCCTTCTTCAAATGCGCTTTGCTGCGGGCCGTTTACTTTCGGCTCGACACGCTTTTTCTTTTTGTCGCTACTGCGCGCTTTTCCTTTTAAAAACCAAACCATTCTTATTCAGTATCATAGTCCATAATTTTTGAACGATCCGACGTTGTCAGCGAGCGCTCAAAAGGTAAATTAATTTCAATATCTTCATATATCATTTTCACAGAATCACTGCGCATTTTTACATCCCAACGAAACCCTGCCAAGCGCGCTTCGCGCCCGTTATACACCATGGTGTACCCTTCAGGTGACGATATCATCGCGCGGTCTTTTGAAAATGACGAAATATAATAATCTTTAAGCGTATCACGCGTTGGGCGAACCTGCAGGGTTTGCAGCGTTGAATCATATTCTTCAGTATCCACAACCGACACAAGCGCATTGCCCGTAACAGGAATATAATGAATACGGTCAAGTGATGTCACAACGACGCGGTTATCAATCTCACCAATTGAGGACGGTATCCATTCTACTTCGATCATACATGTTTCGCCGGGCGGCAATGTTACGCCTGCCTTACAAATACTATCGACCATAGATAGACCTGTTGTCCCCTTTTCAAAATGCACCGCATCCAAGGTTACATCTTCGGCAGTTGTATTCATCAAATAAGTCACAAAACGCGTAATATGATCAACCCGCCCACCAAAGTCGATTGCGTCAACTAAAAACAGTAAATCCGCCTTGGCATATTCTGGATTAACCATCATATTGCTAGCTTTAGTACGAATTTGAAGCGGCAGCACGCCAATATCACCCGTATGTGATATTTTCAGGGATGTTTCATCATCACCTGGGCTTTGAGGGCGCCAGAATACGCTCAAACGGCAAGACTCACTTGGCTCAACACGCGAACAATCATGTCGATATGAAATGCCCGATGTTACGGCATTTTCCAAATGAAAGTTCCGCACCATTAGCGGTAATAGAGACGCATTGCGCAAAAGCAAATTTTCTTCATATAAATCTGGTTGCGCCTGATTTTCATCACCCAAAAACTCAACGTTACGACTATCTGTACGTAAAGCGCCATCTTTATAATCCGCGCGCCGCGGCACAAAACGTGCGGATAAAGGTATATTGGCCTTAATCGAACCAGAACCGTCCTCACGTGAGACCAACATTTCAGCCTTCCATGGCCCAATCATGCTTGGCTCAATCTCAATCGGCATAACAAACTGACCAGGCGTTTTAAGCGCCTCCTGCAGAATATCTTGATTCTCACCTTCCAATACAATGCCGGAGCGATCTTCGCCACTTGTTGCAGCCCACGGGTCGTTAAAACCACTTGCCTGAGCTGCACTCAACGGCGAAAACGCAAGAACAGACGCCATAAGCACGGCAAGCATGTACGGTGTTTTGATCGTCGCCTGATGATGTTTATTTGTTATGCGCATGATAAACACCCTTTCCTATTTCGGCGGCAATGGCGGCCAAGGGGCAGCCTCTGGTACTAAAATCATCGGCTCGTCGCCAATTGATTGCCAAATATTCGTTTGCTCTTCGCGTGCATCATCCGCGCGCGGCACACCATTTATGCCATAATAATCTTTACGCGCCTTATACACGACCACTTTTGGACGCAGCATAACGACTAACTCTTCATTTTTAGGCTTCTGTTCATCGCCTACATTGCGCATCATTCCAGCGAGAACCAATGAATCCCCTGGGCGAATACGCATTTGTGTCTTAATCTCTTTCTCCGCAGCACCTTTTAGCTGCAATTCAAGGTCAGAAAATACAGATGCCCCATCCCATAAGGACGCGAGGTCAATTTTAATCTCTTCTGACGTAGCGCCCTCTTCTGTGGCGCGCTCTTTTACATTCCAACGCCCATTCGCGCCAGACATCACAGATATTGTTGGCTTAGAAATTGCACGCACATCACCAAACTGTGAAAGGAAATTTGATACATCATACATGCCATAAGCCTCACCTAGCTCCCCTGGCAAACCAATAGAGACTGGTGCGCCATACTCACCGGCATATAGCCCTGCGACATTTTTCGCGCGTCCTTGTGATTCATGTAAAAGCGCATCCCATAACACACCTTCCTGATGATCTGGTCCTAGGCGAACACTCCACATACCGACTTCATAATTAATCAGCGCCATATTATCACGCAGCTTAGCAAAGTAGTGCGCAAGGCTCGCCGCTTGTTTTCGCGTAGACTTATAAAGAATAGTCCGCGTCGACATATCGACAATTGGTGCTTTGCCGACCACTTTTTCAATCGACTTCGCAACGTCACCAATAATATCAACATCTGCGCCTGATGGCGGAATCGTTACCGCATAGTCATGCTTATCCTGAATGGACAGCACCTGATTCTTATAAACACAATATAGATCAGACATAGCGCAAAGCTGCTCAACCATCAAATCAAGGCGCCCTTGTAAATTGGCGATTGTGACTTTGCGCTGCATGGCAAGGTCGGTTTCCACGGCCAATGGAATATCAAATTCAGACAAAATAAATTGTAGCGCCCCCGCCAAGCTTTCACCGCGCAGCTCATAAGGGCCAATATCTTCACGTGGCAAGTTTTGTGTTGTCACCACGTCAGGAATTAACACACCCTGCCCAAGCGGCATAAAACGCACCGCTTCAATTGATGGTTTCTTATAGCCCTCGTCACGTATCTGTACAGCCATATCATCCGAACCACGATGCGGCGGCGCGAAGACACCGATATCCGCCATCATTTGATCCACACTTTCACAAGCGGCCAAATTCATTACTGCGATGGATACAAGCCCGAATTTCAGAATTTTCCGAGCGCTAGAAGAGAACAACATTTGGATACAATACCCAACATATAAAATAATTATAAACCCGACATGCACTTCACAAAGAAAGTACACAAAGAAAAAAGCCTTTGGACAAGGCGCTGTCTATAATAATAGACCATACCCGTCTCAAAGGCAATTGACCTTATTGAATTAATTTAAGCTTCACCCGTCAAACTTAGGCAAATTCGTTGCCTTTGCTGCAGGCGCTTCGCTCTTCACGTCGCTTGCCGACAAAATAATGCTTTCAGAATCTGCCTTATAGACGACCGAAGAAATACCGAGCGCCTGCGCTGCTTGTTCGCGTCCACCGACTTCCAATGTAGCCGACCCGCCAAGTTCTGGAAGGTTTTGAAGTGCGAGCGCTGCAACGACACTCTCTGTCATTGACTGAAGCTGCGCTTCATCTGTTGTATTTGTATATGCAACAAGCTGTGTTTGTTCGGTCATAATCTACCCCTTTTTACATTTGCCCCTGAAGACCAAACAACAAAGATATGATTATCGGACGACAAATTGTAAATGGTGCACAATCTGCTGGTCCTTGACCTTTGTTACCAACAAAATACGGTTATCATTTTTCACCGCTTCTTGGTCTTCATCTTGTAAGAATATGCTCAAGTATGCCACAGAACCGCCATTTTGTACAATAGAAAATTGTTTAATTTCACTATCATACTCCACCCAGCTCGGCACATCGCCCAAATCAAGCATTACAACCAGAACTGTGCGCCCATTATGTCGAACAAAAGAAGCATTGCTCTTTATAAGGCCATCCGTCCCTATGGGCGGTTGTTCCGAATGCTTTGGCTCAGCCGCCACATCAGACACCTTCTTACGATTTCCAAAATACAGGCAAAAGGTAAATAAATTCTTTATTTTTGCAAAAAAGGCTTTAATCATCGAATCCCCAAATATGACATGTGGTAAGGTGAATTATTGCAGGATCCCCCAGAAATGTTAGGTCATTTCAGCAAAAACATCAAATGATGCACGATTTTCTCACCTTCACCGCTTGTCACAAGAAGAATACGGCTTTCTTCTTCAAGATCCCCAAGATATTTCTCATCAACTTTCAAATCAATATGCGCGACATCACCATTGGTCATCACAATAGAAAAGTGACTAATTTGCTGTTGATATTCGAGCCATTGCGGCACATCAGGCAATACGTAATCAACCACCAGAACTTGTCGCCCCTCATGGCGCACAAATAAAGCGTGATGATCTAAAATAAGCCGACCATCAACGGCATTATCCTCCTCCAATGCCAAATTACCCTTGGCCTTAAGCGGTTTCCAATTGCGCTCATTACTAATTTCATCATCGCCATAATCAGAAACATCATAATCCAGATCATCATCTTGAACCGCATCAAAATCATAGCTTTCATCTGGGGCATTCTCATATCTTTCACCCACCCCACCGCGCAGCTTAAGGACTGCCCAATACACAATACGAAAGGGCAGCGTCAGCGCAATCAGAAATATTTTAACTACAGTAATCAGGATATCCATAGAGGGCTCTAAATAGAGAAATATTTTAAAAAGTATCACACAGCATCATATAAAAATCTAGTTCGCATATAGACAAGATATTATTTATCCTGCATAAATGAGGCAATTTCATATAAGGGATACGCCATGAGTAGCATACAACATTTGCGCGATATAGCAGATTTGAACACAGATAATGTCCGCACATTATTAAGCCGCGCCCGTTTTTTTAAGGATGCACTAGACAACAAAAAAGACGTATCTGACAAGCATCGCGGCAAAGTCGGCCTATCCTTTTTCGTTGAAAATTCCACGCGCACACGCATTTCATTTGAAATGGCGGCACTGCGCCTCGGCATATCCATGATCCACTGGGATAGCGCCTCAAGCAGCCTTAGCAAGGGCGAAAGCTTTGATGACACCATAGAAACCCTTGCGGCACTTGCGCCAGATGTTCTGATTATGCGCCACAGCGAATATAACGCGCCGCGCAGCGTCGCCCGCTATATGCCCTGCCCAGTGGTTAATGGCGGCGATAGTTACCGTGCCCACCCAACGCAAGCCTTACTCGACCTGATGACGATAGAAGAACACAAAGGCGATGTATCCAAATTAAAAATCGCCATTTGCGGCGATATTGCCCATAGCCGCGTCGCACGCTCTAACGCCGCATTGCTTGATATGCTTGGCGCGGACATTCACATGGTTGCCCCTGAATATCTTTTGCCGCAAGAGCTGCCCTATAAAAACGCCACCGCCTACACCTCATTAGATGAAGGCATAAAAGACTGTGACGTCGTTATGATGCTGCGTCTGCAAAAAGAACGCATGACACAAGGACTTATTTCATCTGACCAAGATTATTTTAACAGCTTCGGCCTTACCCATGAACGCCTAAAGCACGCCAAAGCAGATGCGGTCGTGATGCATCCTGGCCCAATGAATCGCGGCGTAGAAATTGACAATGCAGTGGCCGATGACCCACATATCAGCCTCATCCGCGCACAAGTGGCCAATGGCGTACCAATGCGCATGGCGGTGCTTGACTGGCTACTAGAACAGAACGAGGCATAATCATGACAACAGATAGCTATATCCTTCTTGCCATCAGCTATATTTTCGGGTCATTGCCTTTTGGATTGATCCTTTGTGCCCTATTCGGTTATGGCGATATTCGTAAGATCGGTTCAGGCAATATTGGCGCAACCAATGTATTGCGCACGGGCAACAAAATCCTTGCGCTTATCACATTGCTGCTTGATAGCGGTAAAGGCGCGATAGCCGTTGCTCTGTGCGCCCTGCTTACTATAAACAATATTCTCGCGGGCAGCACATTAGATACGCACACACTTTATGTGCTTTGTGCCTTTAGTGCAATTATTGGTCACTGTTTCCCTGTTTGGCTAAAGTTCAAAGGCGGCAAAGGCGTAGCAACAACACTTGGCGGCTTACTTGGCGCATTGCCATTAACAGGGCTTGCCTGTTGTTTAGTGTGGTTGGTTAGCGCGCTGATTAGCCGCATCTCATCACTTTCAGCGTTGATTGCCACGGCAGCCGCGCCGTTAATCGCCCAGTATTTTTACGGTGATTTGATCGGCGTTACTCTTCCGGTATGCGGCATTACGGTTTTGGTATGGGCGAAGCATCACGCCAACATCCGCCGAATACTTAAAGGGGAAGAACCCAAAATCGGCAAGAAGAAAGATAAAGAAAAGGTCTAGACTTGGATTTATTTACGCACACAGAACGCCCATCACTAACGCCGCTAAGCCCACAAGAGCGCTTAGCGTGGCTACGGTTGATCCGTTCTGATCGCGTTGGACCCGTGACGTTTTATCAGCTTGTAAGCCGCTTTGGTATTGCAAGCAAAGCACTCGACGCCTTGCCAGACCTTGCACAGCGCAGCGGGCGCAAAAGCGGTTTTAGCGTATACCCAAAAAGCCGCGCCGAAGATGAGCTTGCCCAGATTGAGAAAAAAGGCGGCGCACTGTTAACGCCGCAAGACGCCCTATACCCGCTTGGCCTTGCAGAAATAAGCGACGCGCCGCCTGTGATTACCGTACTTGGCCGCCGCGATTTATTACAAGGCCGCATGATTGCCATTGTCGGCGCGCGCAATGCATCCCTTAACGGGCAGAAATTCACCCGCCGCATCGCGCAGGATTTAGGCGAAAACGGCGTAACGATTATATCGGGCCTAGCCCGCGGCATTGACACCGCCGCGCATGAGGCCAGCCTAAAAACTGGTACAATTGCCGTTGTTGCCGGTGGAGCGGATATAATTTACCCGAAAGAAAACACCAAGCTATATGAAGCGATCATCACTGAAGGCTGCCTAATTGCCGAAAGCCCATGGGGCACAGAACCACTTGCCCGCCACTTTCCGCGCCGCAACCGTATTATCTCTGGCGCGTCACTTGGTACATTGGTTGTTGAAGCATCGCAAAAATCAGGCTCGCTCATCACCGCGCGCTACGCCGCGGAACAAGGACGCGATGTTTTTGCTGTGCCAGGCTTCCCAAGTGACCCACGCGCACAAGGGCCAAACAGCCTATTGCGGGACGGGGCGATCCTTGCTGAAAAGGCCGAGGATATCCTTAGCACCTTTGGGACATTCTTTAGCGCTGCGCATGACAAAACCGACGGCATGAAAGAAAATCAACAGATGTTTTCCCCAATGCCGATGATGAGCGAACCTAGCGAAAACACAAGGGAAGAGATATTCAAGCATATCGAAAACAATTTATCACACATGCCAGTAACGGTTGACGAATTGCTTAGAACGTGTCAATTCAATATATCAGAAGTCCAAACGGTGCTGTTAGATATGGAACTTGGCGGAAGAATTACCCGCCATAGCGGCAACCGAATAAGCTTATTGGAGTAGAAAGAACTATAGTATGGCTAAAAATCTTGTAATCGTGGAATCGCCCGCCAAGGCCAAAACCATCAATAAATATCTCGGCAATGACTATAAAGTCCTTGCATCATACGGGCATGTGCGTGATTTAACAGCCAAAGACGGTTCAGTTGACCCAGATGACGGCTTTGCCATGAAATGGGAAGTCAGCGGCCGCGCGAGCAAAACATTAAAAGAACTTACCACCGAGCTTAAAGAAGCCGAAGCCGTCTATCTCGCGACTGACCCCGACCGCGAAGGAGAAGCCATTTCTTGGCATTTACAGGAATATTTTAAAGAAAAGAAACTGCTTAAAGACAAGCAAGTTTATCGCGTAACATTTAACGAAATCACCAAAGCCGCCGTTAACAAGGCGTTTGAAAAACCACGCGACCTTGATGACCCGCTTATTCAAGCCTATCTTGCACGCCGCGCACTTGATTATTTGGTGGGCTTTAATATTTCACCCGTATTATGGCGCAAGCTACCAGGGTCAAAATCTGCTGGCCGCGTGCAATCCGTTGCGCTGCGCCTGATTTGTGAGCGTGAATTTGAAATTGAAGAATTTAAAGCGCAAGAATATTGGAGCATCGCCGCAACATTGCTTACACCAGAAGGCGCACCTTTTTCAGCGCGCCTTACGCATTTAGCTGGCAACAAACTCGGCAAAATGGATATTGGCAGCGAAGAACAAGCCAAAGCCGCTGTTGCCCGCATTGAAAACAAAGCGCTTAAAATCCAGAAGATTGAAAAGAAACAGGTTCGCCGCAATCCTTATGCGCCGTTTATTACATCAACGCTACAGCAAGAAGCTGCCCGTAAATTGGGGATGAGCGCACAGCAAACCATGCGTACTGCGCAAAAACTTTATGAAGGCGCATCCATTGGTGGTGAGACTGTTGGTTTGATTACCTATATGCGTACCGATGGCACGACATTATCCGAAGATGCCGTTAAACAGTGCCGCGACCAAATCATGTCTGATTTTGGCAAAAAATACTTACCTGATGCACCGCGTTTGTTTAAGTCCAAAGCGAAGAATGCACAGGAAGCGCACGAAGCGATCCGCCCAACAGATTTAAGCCGTACACCGAAAGACGTTGCCCCCTATTTAGATGACGAACAAAACAAGCTGTATGAGCTGATTTGGAAACGTACAATGGCATCGCAAATGGAGCAAGCCGTGCTTGACCGCCTAACAGCGGATATATCAGATGGGACAGACGACGTTGTTATGCGCGCTGTTGGGTCAACTATGGCTTTTGATGGCTTTATGAAGCTCTACCGTGAAGAAGCCGAAGAAGGGCAAGACGTCAACGAAGAAGACGATAATAACGACCGCCTATTACCGCCAATGAAGGAACAAGATTCCTTGAAAATTAATGGCATCACGCCAGATCAGCACTTCACGCAGCCGCCACCACGCTTTTCTGAAGCAAGCCTTGTAAAAACTTTGGAAGAAAAAGGCATTGGCCGCCCATCAACATATGCATCTATTTTGCAGGTTCTACGTGACCGCAGCTATGTGCGCATGGAAAAACGCCGCTTCTACCCTGAAGATCGTGGCCGTTTAGTGACCGCCTTCCTGACAGAGTATTTCAAGCGCTATGTCGATTATGAGTTTACAGCAAACTTGGAAGATCAGCTCGATGCGATTTCATCTGGCAGCGTAACATGGACAGACGCGCTCACCCTATTCTGGCGTGACTTTAAAGCCGCTGTTGATGCTACGAAAGATTTAACCATCACCGAAGTGCTCGACCATTTGGACGAAACACTCGGCGCACATTTCTTTACACCTACAAATGAGAACCCTGAACCACGTAAATGTAAAAGCTGTGACGATGGCCGCCTATCCCTAAAACTCGGTAAATTTGGCGCATTTATTGGCTGTTCAAATTACCCAGAGTGCAAGTTTACACGCCAATTAGCTGAAGACGATAGCGAAGAAAGTGCTGCTGCAGCTAAAGCCGCGGCTGAAGGTCCAAAGGTTTTGGGTACAGACCCAAAAACTGGCCGTACAATCACGCTACGTAAAGGCCCATACGGCCCTTATGTACAAATCGACCCACCAGAGGAAGAAGCCGCTAAAAAAGGTAAAAAGAAAGAAAAACCAAAGCGCCAAGGCCTGCCAAAAGGCGTCAATTACGATGAGGTTACACTTGATGTTGCGGTTAACCTATTAGCATTGCCACGCGATATTGGCAAACACCCCGAAAGTGGCGATATGATTCAAGCGGGTATTGGGCGCTATGGCCCATATCTGAAACATGATGGTAAGTTTGTTTCACTTCCCAAGGACGAAGATGTTCTTACTGTAGGCATTAACCGCGCCATCGACATCATCGCCGAAGATGCCGAAAAGAAAAAGAACAAGAAAAAAGCCGCTAAATAAAGATCTACAAATCTATATTTTACATATTTGTTGCCTTGTTGTTATTTCTGTGCTAACTTACTGCGCAGAAATAACGATTATATGGTGTAAACAATGGCGGCAAATGACAATAACTCTTTAATCTTCAACTGCGTAGTCACAGATGGCATGGGCATGTATAGCGAACTTGATTTCCCTAACCACCCCAAATGGCCAGCGAAAATGCATGCAGGATCATTAAATGCAACCATAGACCGCAGCGGTTTTCCTGCTGCGTTAGAAAAAATTAAACATGATGGTTACGGCGTACAAAAGCTTGATAGCAAAACATTCGCGCCGCTTTTCACAATCAAGCAAGAAGATATTGGCAATAACAGCTTAGGCCCAACATCATACAACCCTGAACGCGGGACAGCGCAAATATGGGCTTGTCACGTTAGTGCACCTAGCGCATCAATTGAATTTAACGCATGGGCCGTACGCCGTATTGGGTCAGCCTATAGCAACGTCATTGAAATTATGTCTGACAAGCATTTACGCAAGACATATGGTTTAAAAAATGATATGCCGATAATCGTAAAATTATATGCAGGTGAGCAAGATGGAACAGCAGAACAACAACAACAACCAGCCCAAACCGGCTGGCGGGCTAAACTTAAAAACATTTTGGGATAGGTTGATTATTGCTGCGGCAATGAGTAACTGCGCGATGGGCATGACCTTTAGTGGCGAAAGCGCGGAAGGCTTTATACGTTTGCAAAAGCAAATGGATGAGCTCGATCAAAAAGACCAAACACCTAAGCCTTAATCCCCGATAAAACCGCCCGATTGCATCGTCCAAAGCTTAGCATAAACACCCTCTTTATCGACAAGCTCTTGGTGCGTGCCTTGTTCTAAAATTGCGCCATCTTCCATGACAATTAAACGGTCTAAATGATGTATCGTTGATAAGCGATGCGCGATAGCAATGACCGTTTTACCTTTCATCAATTCTTCAAGGCTTTCTTGAATTAAGCGTTCACTTTCGCTATCCAAAGCTGACGTCGCTTCATCCAAAATCAATATCGGGGCGTCTTTTAATATTGCCCGCGCAATGGCAATGCGTTGGCGCTGCCCGCCTGATAAGCGCACGCCACGTTCCCCAACCATGGTTTGATAGCCTTCTGGCAAACTTTCAATAAACTCATGCGCATGCGCTTTTTTTGCCGCTTCAATGACTTCAGCATCCGACGCATCAATGCAGCCATAACGAATATTATCAAGTACGCTATGATTAAATAGAGAGATATCCTGCGGGATAATGGCGATGTTTTGACGCAGACTATCCAGATCAACATCCTTAATATTCTGCCCATCAATGCGGATTTCGCCTGCACTAACATCATAAAACCGCAGCAATAATTTAATAAGTGATGTTTTACCCGCGCCAGACTGACCAAGCAACCCAACCTTTTCACCCGCAGCTATATTTAAATTTAGGTTTTCAAAAACTTCATGCACATCGCCATATAAAAACGATACGTCGTGGATTAAAATATTGGCTTTGGTTACTTTTAGCGGCTGCGCATCAACTGCGGAAACAATGCTAGGCTGCATGCTCATGCTAATTATTAAACGCTTCACCGCGGTATAGCTTTCTACTACCATAGCAAAAATACGGGTAAATGATGCCAAGCGATCCCATACTGTCAACATAAACAGCATAACCAAAACAAACGCAGAAATACTCATATTACCGTGGTGAACTTCGTATATAGAGAACGCCGCAACGCCAGTAATCCAGCAGACTGCCAACATATCGGTAAGCGCCCAACGTAAGCCACGTAATTTTGCAGCATCCATCATTGCACTATGGCTGATTAGTTCCTTACGCGCCCCTTCAGTCATTAAAAATCGATGCAGGTTAAACAGCTTGACCGTAGCAATTGAATTGACGAACTCATAAACTTTCGTTGATAAATCTTCCAAAGTTTCATAGTAGCGATTGGTCGGCTTCAGCAACCATTTTCCCGTGTAATAAGATGCCGCCATGTAGGTTGTGACATATAATGCCAATGGAACAATAAAGTAATTGGGCATATCCATGACATACACAGAAACAAACAAGCTGACAAAAATAGCGACAAAGTCACTAACATCCCAAAAATAATTTTCAAATAAATCAAATAGCCCTTTACGCGCAGCCACAATACGCTGCATCTTCCCGCCCGACCCTGACAATTCATGCCACGACAAAGGCATACGCATATAGTGTCGCACAGCGAACATGCTCATCTCACGCGAGATTTTATCGCATATAGACATACGACGATTAATGAACACCCAACATAAAAAACAAAGTACATTTAGCACAAAAAACACAGCCAGAATCGTTAATGGCTGGCGTAAATCATACTGCACACGCCCCTGTTCAAACAGTTCGGCAATCTTGGTAAAGAACAGTGCCGTGCACATAAAATAAATATAACGCGCCAAATGCACTAAATTATATATAAAAAGCTCCACCTTATAGGGCTTAACAAAAAACCATACCCAAGGTAAAAACGCCTTACTGCGCGGCGCATCAGCAGCATCTGGCACATTCAGCGATTTGAATTTATAGAAACGATCCAACATTACGCCCCCCTTTTCCGACATAGCTTAACCGCCATGCTATGGGCGATTAGTCTTTCTTACGGAATTTATCTAGGGAAATGACCTCACCCGCAGGCTCTTCTTTAGCCTTAGATGATTTGCTGTCATCATCTTCATCATCCACATCATCACCTTCTGGGTCATCATCAGGGTCAAAGTCCCCCTCATCTTCAGAAAGCGGCTGGAATTGCAGAGCAAAGTTTACTGATGGGTCAGCAAAAATGCTAATCGCGGCAAGTGGAATAATCAAATGTTCTGGCACAGAGTTAAATGACAAAGTCACTTCAAGTTTCTCATCATCAACTTTCAAGTCGTAGAACTGATATTGCAGGACAATTGTCATCTCACCTGGATAACGTTCAGCCAAATAATCAGGTATCTGCACACCTGGGTAATCCGTGTTAAACGTAATATAAAAATGGTGTTCACCTGGCAGCTCACCGCGCTCTATAACCTCTTCGACCACGTGTCTAACCACGCTGCGCAGGGCTTTTTCAACCATTCGATCATATCTAAGACTATCTTCAAAACTATCGTTCATTATTTCTGTATCGCTTATCTACGTATTTATTAAGGATTACCGTGTACATCACATTTATAACTGTATTATCAGTCGAAAACCAGAAACTTTCAATATTTCCCTTGAATTAATCCATATTTTCGGTGATATAAACGACGTTAACGTCCCTAGGATAGATACTATATAACCACAAAAATAAATAGAGTTTATGAATATGAGCCTTACGCTTTCCCCAACAGATTTGAATTTCCGCACACATTTGTTAGGTGTGTTTTGTGCCTTTGCAGGATTTTCATGTTTTGCGATTGGGGATGCATCCTATAAATGGTTAATGCAGAGCCATACATTCTTCTTAATTCTATTTTTGGGTAGCGTTGCAGCTATAGCGATGATGAGCCTATATATACCCTTTGGCGGCGGGCTAAAACTACTTAAAACATCCGTGCCAAAACTACAAATAGCGCGAACATTGGTGATAAGTACGCAGTTCCTCCTTTCAATATATAGTATCCGTTATTTGCCCTTGCCTATTTTTTATACAATTGCATTCACTGCGCCTTGCCTATCCGCCATTATGGGGCGCGTTATTCTCAAAGAAAGCGTTAGTAAAGGGAATTGGCTTGCTATTATTATAGGGCTCGTCGGCGTTTTTATTGCCCTAAAACCATGGACAAGCTTTTATGAAAACGGCTTTTCTTATGAGCCTATAGCCGTATTGGGGATTTTGGCCGCGTCTGTGTTCTTATCTGGCTCACAAATTCTGGCGCGTATCATTGGGCAAAAAAGTCAAGATTCTGGCTTTACAACGGCATACTACCCTATTTTCTTTGTCTTAATACTTAGCGGATACATGTATTTCTCTACGCCAGATATGCCTGCTCTAAGCAGCCTACATCTTAGTGAATATTTACTCGTCATCATTGCTGCACTTGGTGGCGTTGGCGGTAACGTTCTTCTCGCGATTAGTTTTGCAAAAGCGCCGCCGGCATTAGCTGCGCCATTCCATTATAGCCAAATTATTTGGGCGATGATATTCGGCGTATTCTTATTTGGTGATAAGCTTGACCCTGCAATGCTTATAGGTGTAGGACTTGTTATTATAAGCGGAATATATTTAGTAACGCATAGATTTCATAGTAAAAGGCAAATTGAAGATGAGCCAACAATCACACAACTCTAATACGTCGTCAAACGCAATAGCGCTCTGGCTTTACGGCTGTGCATTTATGGTGCTTGCCATGGCAATTATCGGGGCAATTACACGTCTAACCGAATCAGGTCTATCTATGGTCGAATGGCGCCCGTTACTTGGTGCTTTGCCGCCGCTCAATGAGGCCGAGTGGAACCGCGTTTACGAAATGTACAAACAAAGCCCTGAATTTGAACATAAACATTTTTGGATGAGCTTGCATGATTTCAAGCAAATCTTCTTTTGGGAGTGGTTTCACCGCCTTTGGGGGCGCCTCATAGGTTTGGCCTTCCTGTTGCCTTTACTTTACTTTTGGCTAAGCAAACGTATACCGCAGGGCTGGAAACTTAAACTTATTGGCTTATTTTTTCTTGGCGGGGCACAAGGCCTAATGGGGTGGATAATGGTGAAAAGCGGACTTGTTGATCGTCCGTCTGTATCGCATTTTCGCCTTGCCGCCCATTTATCCCTTGCCGCATTAATTTTTGGGGCACTCATCTTAAGTGCTCGCGCAATTAGCAAACCGCAAAGCGACGATTATCACTTTGATAAACTTGGTTTAGCGGCCTTAGGCTGCGTTTTTATCACATTAATATGGGGGGCTTTCGTAGCGGGCCTTGATGCAGGCCTTGTTTATAATCATTTCCCTAAAATGACGCCGGATCATTGGTTGCCGCCAGAGGCCGATATAGACCCACTTAATAATCATGGCTGGGTTCAATTCACGCACAGGGTACTTGCGTTAATCTCATTCTTCGTTGTCGGCGCATATACGCATATGCGTAAAGCACATGCCGTGGGCGCAGCCTTACTTATTCAGATTGGCTTAGGTATTGCAACATTATTAAGTGCGGTGATGATTCCGATAGCGGCGCTCCACCAAGCTGGTGCATTTATACTGATCGCGACATTGATCTTGTCTTTATATCGTTCAAAAAAACGATAGAGCTCAATAGCGTTCTGGACGACCTAGCCAACCGCTTTTCACCCACCAACCTGGATGCTGAATAGCGATTTTCTCGGCGGCCTTCGCGGCTGCCTGATCAGTTGGGAAGAGCGCGAAGCATGTAGCGCCCGAACCAGACATGCGCGTAACCAGACATTCATCCTGCGCTTGTAGTGCATTTATAACATCAGCGAGCACTGGCAGCTTGGTTAATGCTGTGCTGTACATATGATTATCCATCTGATGCAAAAACTCACTTAACGCATAAACATCATTAAACTGTTCAGGTACATTGATATATTCACCTTTTTGCACATTTAGATTTCTAAATATTTCTGCCGTGCTACAGCTTACCCTAGGGTTAATAAGTAATATCGGCGTTTCAGGAAACACTTTAAGCGACATTAATTCTTCGCCAATACCGCGCATGACTGTGGCCTGACATGAAAAACATACTGGTACATCCGCACCTAACGCCAAAAGTAAATCATTCAAAAAAGGCGCCTGCGGACTCACGCCCCAGCGCTTCATCAGCCCCCAAATGCATGCGGCAGCATCAGATGAGCCGCCACCAATACCGCTGGCAATTGGTAAGTTCTTCGTAAGGGTAATTTTACAGTCCAGCTTATTACCACTTAGGTTAGCGAGGCCGTGCGCCGCGCGTACAACAATATTTTCTGAATCGGCGTAGCTCGATTGCTCTGTTAAAGCAAAGCTATTCGCAAACGGGCCTTTAACGGCAAAATCAAACTCTGGTGCAGATTCAATTTTAACATGGTCACCAATATCAGCGAACGCGACCAAAGAATCAAGCAAATGTAGACCATCCGCCCGGCGGTCAATAACATGAAGATATAAATTCACCTTTGCAGGCGCTAATATAGATAATGTTTTCGTATGGGTTAACGCCATAAGTCATCATCTCCCTATCACTGTGGATCCGCCTTTAATATCGGCTAAGCTTTTCCTCAAGCTGCGTCACCAAATCTGGCGCGTCTGCGTTGCTTAATGCACGCTTCCACTGAAACTCCGCCTCTGCTCGTCGGCCAACTTCCCAATAGGCATCACCTAAATGGTCGTTAACAACAGGGTCGTAAGGCATAAGCGCTGCGGCTTTCTCTAAATGAATAGTCGCTTTATCAAAATGACCCAGGCGGAAATATACCCATCCCAACGAATCTTGAATAGCGCCATCATTCGGCTCTAGATCCACAGCCTTTTCAATCAGCCCCAAGGCTTTTTCTAGATTCAAACCGCGGTCAGCCCAGCTATAGCCGATATAGTTCAACAAGAATGGTTGTTCTGGCTGAAACTCTAAAGCTTTAAGCAAATCTTTTTCCGCAGATGGCCATTTCCCCATGGCGTCATAAATGCGCCCACGCGCGAAATATATGTGCCAGAAATCTGCAGGATTTAAATTGGATGTCAGTTTCAAAGATTTATTATATGCCGACAACGCATCCGCATACATGCCATTCTTAGCGTAAATGCCGCCGATTTGTACGTATAAATATAAATCTTTTTGTTCTGCGGCCATTTTCTCAAGAATGTTCAATGCCGGACGAATTTCACCGCTATCGACCATTAATTCCGCAATAATTTTCTGCACTAAATTATATGAACGCGATTCTGGACTAACATTACTTAACGCTTGAATAGCTTCGCGCGTACGCCCATTTATGGCGGCATATTCAGCAACGCGAATACGTGCCTCCGTCAAATCAGGTACCATTGCGAGCGCCATATTAAATAATAGACGCCCTGTTTCATCTTGATATTGCAGATAAAGCGGCATGGCGAGGTCATAATAAATCCACGCGAAACCGTGGCGAACATCTGCGACGTTACGAATATCCGCAGGATTATCTGCTTTTAACAAGGCGTCTTTATACTCCACATTGCGGCGTGCAAATACCGAAGATAAATGACGCTGTAAGGCCGGCGGCAGCTCATTTAACGCACCTGAATGTGCGACAATATCCTTAATTTCCTCATCCGCGTTGTAAGCATCCGCCGCGATTATTGCCTGATACGCAACAAATGGCTTTGATAAATCAAGCCCTTTCACGGCATCCGCATTTTCTGTTGCTGTATATAACCACGCCTGTACAGGTTCTTTTAAAAGCTGCGCGAGATTATCCATGGGTATATTATCTATAGCCATACTCGCCGCGTTATAATCACCTTCAAGAACACGTCCCATAGCGTCAATGACATAGCTCAGCGCTGAATCATGTTGCTGTTCCACCAAATAACGCGCGAAGCTCATTGATTCATCATAACGCCCTGCATTCATCGCCATTAACATAGCTTGATAATGGGCTTCAAGATTACTGCCATCGCTATTCACAATATCATCGAAATAATAGCTTGCCGCTTCCCAATCACTTTCAAGGCGCGCGATACGGCTTGAAAGATACGCCCCCGTTTTTGACATCGCACGATATTTCAATTCAGGGTTTTCTGCGTATTGCACAGCTGCGCTCTGGTCTTCAGCCGAAGCTTTCCAAAACCCGTTATCGACGCTGCTACATGCATTACACAGCATTGCAGCGGCTAATAATGATGTTAACATAGGCATTTGTTTTCTCATTTTTACTTCTATGAAAATAAGTATAGCATAAAATCCTGCTATTTCGTTAAAAACAGCAAGATTCCTTTATTGGCTTACATGTTCGGATATTTCGGCCCTTCGCCACCTTGCGGCGTTGTCCAATTAATATTCTGGGCGGGGTCTTTAATATCACAGGTCTTACAGTGGACGCAGTTTTGCGCATTAATTTGGAAATATGGCTCCCCCGCCTCATCTTGCAACACTTCATAAACCGCGGCGGGGCAATAACGCTGTGCCGGTTCATCATAATCAGGCAAATTCTGCGCAATCGGAATGTTTTTATCTTTCAGCTGCAAATGAACAGGCTGCTCTTCCGCATGATTTGTGCCAGATAAATACACACTCGACAAACGATCAAAGCTGATTTTTCCATCTGGCGATGGGTAATCTATTTTCGGACAATCTGCCGCTTTCTTCAATTGCGTATGGTCTGCATGGTTCTTCAATGTATACGGCAGCAACCATCCACCAAAAGTTTGGAACGCTGCGTGAATAAAACCAAACCATAGCCCCTTGTGAAAACCTGGACGGATATTACGCACCTTATGAAGCTCTTTATAAATCCAGCTTTCTTTTAGCTTCTCACTATAAGCAGTACATTCAAGGCCGTAAGCTGCATCCTCTTCTTTGGTCAGCATATCAAACACGGCTTCCGCCGCAATCATGCCTGACTTCATTGCTGTGTGGTTGCCTTTAATTTTAGGTACGTTCAAAAACCCTGCGCTATCGCCTATCAACACACCGCCCGGGAATGTTAATTTAGGTAGTGATTGAAACCCGCCCTCGACCAAGGTTTTTGCGCCATAAGCAAGGCGTTCGCCACCTTCGAGCAAGGCTTTAATTTTAGGGTGATGTTTAAAGCGCTGCATTTCCGAAAACGGTGACAAATAAGGGTTTTCGTAGTCTAGCCCAACGACAAAGCCGATGGATATTTGGTTGTCTTCCATGTGATAGAGCCATGAGCCACCATAAGTTTTTTTATCCATTGGCCAGCCGATACTATGCATAATTTCACCCTCATTATGCTTTTCAGGGGCGATGCGCCAAATTTCTTTAATGCCCAAGCCATAAGTTTGCGGGTCAGAATCTTTACGTAGGTCATATTTCGCGATGAGCTCTTTACTTAGTGAGCCATGACAGCCTTCTGCAAAGATTGTGGTTTTTGCGTGAAGCTCCATACCTGGTTCAAACATATCCGTTTTATTACCTTCGCGGTCGAGCCCCATATCACCCGTGGCAACACCAATCACTGCGCCATCACCATTATAGAGCACCTCTGCCGCCGCAAAGCCGGGAAATATTTCCACGCCCATTGCCTCGGCTTGCTCCCCAAGCCAGCGGCATAGGTTTCCAAGTGAAATAATATAATTGCCGTGATTACGCATTTGTGGCGGCGTCAGTAGCTTATATGCCTTGGTTTCAGTGAAAAAACTAAATGTATCTTTCTTGGCCTCAACTGTTAACGGCGCGCCTTTGTCTTTCCAATCGGGGATTAATTCATTCAAAGCGCGCGGTTCAAACACAGCGCCAGACAGCAAATGCGCCCCAACTTCTGCGCCTTTTTCAAGCACACAAACGGACAGTTCTTTGCCCTGTTCTTGGGCTTGTTGCATGAGGCGTATTGCGCATGATAACCCTGCGGGGCCTGCGCCTATAATCACCACATCATAAGGCATAAATTCACGATCTTCTCGAACAGCGTGCATAGAATCAACCATGTATAGTTCCTTGTTTTGACTTGTTCAGCCTGTCATTCTACCCTATAAATAACAATATCCCTATGCTGAATTTGATTTTTTTTAAGAAAGCTTATGTCTGAAAATACACTTGCAGAACAAGATGCTCTTATCGGCGCGCTGACCTTCTATTTAGAAAGCGGCGTATCTGATTTTTGTATGGCTGAGGCAAGCGATATGAGCGCATGGGAAAAAGCGCCGCTAAATATTCTAAAGCCTGTAGCGCCGCCAATGCCTGCGCCATCAGCCCTGCCGCAGGCCGAATTTCACGCAGATATTGATGATGATGCCCCTGCCCCACTTGGTAAGGCCGAAGTTATCGCCGAAGTTACTGCGCTTTTAGAGAAGATAGATAATATCGATGCGCTGCGCGATGCCCTCACAAAATTCGATGGCCTAAGCATTAAGAAAACCGCCAGTAATTTGGTCTTTTCCGAAGGGCATAAAGATGCGCCGCTAATGATTATTAGTGAATTTCCGCAAGCAGATGAAGATATAAGCGGTACACCTTTTGCCGGTGTCAACCGTAAGCTAGTAGATTATGCACTTAGCGGCATTGCGCGTGACATAAAGTCTGATGACGCTAGCAAAGCCGTATATACAACAAGCCTTTTAAACTGGCGCCCACCGGGCAGCCGCTCTCCGCAAGACGTTGAATTAGAGGTTAGCCGCCTTATTCTTGATAAGCATATCGCCCTTGTGAAGCCAAAAGCTATCTTCATGCTCGGTAATATTGTCTGCAAGAAGGTTTTGGGCTGCAAAACCAATATCAACAAATTACGCGGCAACTGGCAGAGTTACAAGCCAGAATGCGCACCAGAGTTGAGCATTCCTGTCATGCCAAGTTATCACCCATCCGCTTTACTGGGGGCCCCTAAAAATAAGCGTCTCTTCTGGAGCGATTTGCTACAAATCAAAGCAAAACTAGCCGAATAGCCCCCCCCCTGCCGAACACTGAAATAGTGCACAGTTTCAAGCACTTCCTTTAAAAGGCTGGACAGCGGCAGATTTTTTGCATATAAATCTGCTCATGCGTAAGAAATATAGCGTCTTGGGACGCGCCCTTTGGGCCAGCTTAGTGCTTATTAGCACGGCATGGGCATTTATGCCTAGCCAAGCGAGCTCATTACAACCCGTGGCGCGACCAGAGGCCTTGAAACAGACGATCAACACGACAAGCTATAGCACGGAGAATATGCCCGCTGCGCTACGCCCTGCTGCGCGCCCCGATTCTCTGTATAAATCTGTAATTCTGTCTGATATTGAAGCTATGGCGCTGCATGCCGAAAGCCCAAAAATAAAAAGCCGTGCAACCGAAACGGTTTTGCCACGTCCACGCGCCGCGAAGATTTCAACGCTCGTCGAACGCAAAAAACAAGCAAAACAATCTACTACGGTTAGCGCTGCAGACCAACGTCATTATGCGCGCATATTTGAATTACAAAAATCAGGCCGTTGGAACGAAGCCAATGCCCTGATTGATAAAGTTGAAAACACCAAATTAATGGGGCATGTTTTATATCAACGTTATATGCACCCAACAAAATACCGCTCAAAATTTGATGAGCTTTCATACTGGTTGGATTTATATAGCGACCACCCTGGCGCGCAAGATATATATGATCTTGCACAGCTGCGCAAACCCGCACAATTTAATGGCCCCCTAACGCAGCCAAAGAAAATTCGTAGAATGCGCGGTTCACTTGAGCACCAAATCACAGATAGCGCCGAAAGGCATAGCGCTAAAAAGCGCAGTAAAACGCAGTACCGCGCTGTACGTACACTTGAGCGCAGCGTAGAAAAGTTTATTTCCCGTGGGCAGCCAACCAACGCCGTAACAACATTAGGTGAAAGTGCCGCAACAGCCTTTATGAGCACCGTGGAGCTAGACAACATTCACGCGCGTATAGCTGCGTCTTACCTTTATGAAGGTCGTCGCGATAAAGCGGCCGAGTACGCACAGAATGCTTGGGCGCGTTCACATGATGCTGCGCCACTAGCAGGTTGGGTTGCCGGTCTTACATCATGGATGAATGAAGATTACATTACAGCCGCAAATTATTTTGCGAAAACATCGCAGTCTGATTATGCGAGCGGTTGGTTAAAGTCTGCGAGCGCTTATTGGGCAGCGCGCAGCTACAAAATGCTACGTAACAGCACAAACCATCAGAAGTGGTTGTTAAAAGCGGCGGCGCATCCACGTACATTTTATGGCCTTATTGCCACGCGCGCTCTGGGCAAAAATGCGCTTAACGAATTTAACTGGGAAACCCCAAAATTCACAAAAGCACATGCGGATATTTTAAGCAAAATCGCATCCACGAACCGTGCCATGGCATTGGTTGAAAGTGGTCAATACCATTTAGCTGAACTTGAGTTCCGTCAAGTTTATCCGGGTGCAAACCCAGCGCTTCAAGAAGCAATGCTTGCCTATGCCGTAAATAATGGTCTTGCGTCATTCGCTCTACGCTTTGGTAACACCTATAGCGCAAATAACGGTAAACTTTATGACGCAGCGCTCTACCCCGTTGGTGGATGGCAGCCGAAAAATGGTTACCGTCTTGATAAAGCGCTGATTCACGCCTTTATCCGTCAGGAATCTGAATTTAATCCCACAGCAGAAAACCCAAGCGGCGCGACAGGCCTCATGCAGCTTATGCCACGCACAGCAAGCTATGTAGCGGATGACCAATCTTATGGCGGTAAACTTGGCCGTTATTTGCTGAAAGATCCGAAAGAAAACCTAGAAATTGGCCAAAAATATATCCGCCAACTAATTGAACAATCCGCTATTTCAGGCGATCTATTCTCGCTTGCCATTGCCTATAATGCAGGCCCTGGTAATTTGCGCAAATGGAAGTCACAATATGCGGATATCAAAGACCCGCTATTATTTATTGAACTTATCCCAATGTCCGAAACACGCGGCTTTGTGGAGCGCGTTATGCGTAACCTTTGGATCTACCGTCAACGTATGAACCAACCGACCCCATCCCTAGACAATGTCGCAAACGGCAGCTGGGCACGCTATGTTCAGCTTGACAGCGACCTACCGTTTGAAGTTGCTTTGGGTGAGTAAAGCTAACTATTTAAAAAACAGTTCATAAGTATCTTTGTTTACAATGCGCCCCAGACTACCATTTGTTGTGTGTATTTTAAAATCCAAAGGATTGAGGCTTAATCCAAAGGTAAACGGATATGTGTAATACTTGGCTCCTACTTGTGTCTTCTGATAAAGAGTACGCTGTTGGTCGCGCAATATAACTTTTCGTATTCTATAGCCTTTTTTCGTTCTATACATGCTGTCGATATAATAATAATCTGCTTCACCACCTATCGTGTCAACTTTCTCGATACAAAGTGTTATTTTCTTATAATCATGTTGCGACAAATTCTTACAAGCGTTATCGTCCGCAAACTTATAATAAGACACGCCATTCTCAGGCAATGAAATCTTCACCGTCCTATACGCCCCCTCACTTAAAATCCTTCGGCACAAGCTCGAACAAACATCCATACCTTTAGTTAGATATTGATCCAGATGTATGATATCGCCTACAAAGCGCTGCCCATCTAAAACTGGCTTATCATTAGCTCTAAGGCGTTCCATTTGACCATTCATACCCATATTAACAATAAAAGGTATTAAAAAGGCGATACAAACTGTAATCATAAAAGCTAAGCTACGAGCAAACGGGATAAAAAAGCTATCAAATAATATTGCGAAGCCACACAATACACAAAAATAGATAAAGATAGCCTGCCCATAAACAAACAAGAACGAAACCAGTGAGACCAAAGAAAAACTGCCCGTACTTAAAGCCAGTAAATGGATTATAAACACACCACCAAAACCCGCTATGCAGACAAAGACAGCAATGGCTAGCAAAGCTATAAAAAGACATCTAAATAAAATATGCATTCACCCCCCCCAAGCATATGTATTAAACCGCCACTAACAGTGCATGGCGTTTTTTACCTGACGAGAGTTTGATATAGCCATCTTCCGTTACATCTGCCGCGGATAGGACATAGCCCATATCTGATAGGGACTTATCATTGACGCGCGCGCCACCACCTTTGATGAGACGCTTGACCTCACCGCCGGAGCTCGCAAGGCCAGTATCTTGGAAGGCCTGAAGGACGGTAACGCCTTCGCCCTGAAGCTGCGCAAGCTTGACTTCAACGCGTGGCAGGTCAGCGCCAACACTACCTTGTTCAAATGTTTTGCGTGCAGTTTCTGCGGCATCGTCTGCTGCAGCCTGACCGTGCAGCCATTTGGTCGCTTCGTAAGCAAGGATTTTTTTGCCTTCGTTCATTTCTGCGCCTTCAAGGGCATCAATTTTGGTAATTTCATCCATTGGCAATTTCGTAAAGATACGAATGAGTTTTGAAAGATCCGCATCATCACAATTACGCCAGAATTGGTAATAATCATAAGGGCTGAGCATGTCACCATTGAGCCATATTGCACCACCTACAGATTTACCCATCTTCTCCCCATTGGCTTTGGTCAGCAATGGGCAGGTTAAGACGAATAATTCAGCCCCGCTAATGCGGCGACCAAGGTCTATACCGCCAACCATATTACCCCATTGGTCAGAACCGCCAAGTTGTAACGACGTGCCAAAGCGCTTATTTAGTTCAACAAAGTCATAAGCTTGCAAGATCATATAGTTAAATTCAAGGAAGCTAAGCGGCTGTTCACGCTCTAGGCGAAGTTTCACGCTATCCATCGTCAACATACGGTTGACGGAGAAATGACGGCCATAATCACGCAGGAAGTCGATATATTTAAATTCAAGCATCCAGTCTGCATTATTGACCATCTGCGCGCCATTACCGCTATCACCATAGGTAAGGAAGCTATCGAACGCCGTCTTAATAGATGCAATATTGCCGTTAATTTCATCAAGCGTCTTCATTTGACGAAGTTCGTCTTTACCGGTTGGATCGCCAAGCATAGTTGTCGCGCCGCCCATAAGGGTTAATGGACGGTGGCCGCATTCCTGAAACCAGTGCAGCATAATAATCGACATCAAATTACCGATATGTAGCGACTTTGCCGTGGCGTCATAACCGCAATAAGCGGTAACCATACCTTCTGACAATTTTTTATCCAAAGCTTCAGCATCAGAAATTTGATGAATCATTCCACGCTGTTCAAGCACATTTAAAAAATCAGATTTGTATTGCGCCATAATTTTACTCTCTTGTTTCGCTCAGCCATGTTAAGTATTGTAAAAATAGATTAATGATAATTAGCAAAGGCGAGAAGAAATGCCAAGCCCTTATATAATCATCGGCCTAATGAGTGGCACATCTTTAGACGGAATAGACGCCGCATTAATTGAAACAGATGGTGAGCGCCATGTTAAACGCATTGATTTTATGTCACGCCCTTATGATGATGCGCTCCGCGATAAATTACGCCGCTGCCTAGGCCAACAAGACGCCACGCAGGATTATATTCAAGACGCCGCACGGGACATGACCCTTGCACATAGCGCACTGGTTAAAGAGTTATGCGCCGCGCATCCTGATTTACAGATAGACGCCATTGGCTTTCACGGACAAACAATTTATCACGCGCCAAATGATGGCGTGACAATTCAAATTGGTGATGCCGCGCTGCTCGCCGAAGATACAGGCATTGATGTTATTTATGATTTCCGCAGCGCGGATGTAGCTGCGGGCGGTGAAGGTGCACCATTATTACCATTATATCACCGTGCTATTGCGTTAAATGAAGGACTAGACTTACCCGTCACATTCCTTAACATTGGCGGCGTTAGCAATATTACGCAGATCGGCGGTGCAGATGACGCTGCGATTTATGCCTGTGACACTGGCCCTGGCAATGCGTTAATTGATGATGCTATGCAGCGCCTATTTAATAAAAAGTACGATACGGACGGTATCGTTTCAAAAAACGGAGTAATCCACACAGATATTCTAGATAAATGGATGGCGCACCCTTATTTCAAACGCAGCGCACCGAAATCCCTCGACCGTGATGCATGGGCGGTTGAAGACGCCTATAGCCTTGCACCGCATGACAGCGTCGCAACATTAGCTGCCTTTACGATAGAGAGCATCAGCCATCACATTACATCCACCAATGCCGTATATGTGTGCGGCGGCGGGCGGCATAATACATTTTTTATGGATGGTTTATCTGCGAAGTTATCTTGCCCCGTAAAGCCAATTGAAGCGCTTGGCTATAACGGCGATTCAATCGAAGCTGAAGGCTTTGCTTATCTTGCAGCGCGCATATTAAACGGGCAGCCTGTTTCCCTGCCCACAACGACGGGCACGGCGCCTAATACACTAAGCGGAAGCATTTACAAGCGCGCGCAAGACCGCCACGCTATTTAACATTTAGCGGATAAATATAAGATGGGTTGCTGGGCTTTTTCGCGCGCGTTGTCTTTAATTCAGCATGACCGACATAAAGCTCGCCTTCTTTATATTCGCTGCGGGCGCCTATCGGATACGGTAAAATAGTTAATCGCTGCGCCGCCCAGTTAAAGTGATGCTCAATAGCAGCAACATTATCAAACTGCACTTTACGCATACCCTTTACATCATCAAATGCAACGTCAATATCAGGCAGCGGGTATTGATATATACGCGGCGTAGATTTTCTAGTTGGCGCATCTTCACCTAACTCTTCATCAAAATCATTCACATAACCATCACCCGCCCAGCAAATTTGCTCTGCGTTTTCCACGACGTCATATGTGACATCCGCATAATTCATATGTACCGTTGTAGATTGGCGCCGGCCTTCGCCAATGGTGGCGACTACTTCGATATTATTCACGTTTAAAAATATCGGGTTGATCGAGCCGTCTTCACCTATACAAGTTAAGCGCACATAATCATGCAGCAGCGTAAAAGCCTGCGCCTCGCCCGAAAAACTTTGGTCGATATACTTCTTCACAAGTCGATTACGCGGCATTTCGCCCATCTCCATGTCAAAAACAGCGTTGTCACTAATAAGGACTTGCGTGTTATCGCCAATATTATATAGCGTCATTTCGGCAGCATAATCTTTTTTCTTAACCATAGGCCCTGTCTTCTTATCATTTGATGAATTTTCATTTTGCATAATTTAAGGCAAAATGCAAGGTTAAACTGCCTTTTTATCCGTTAGACTATAAATGATCGTAAATCATAGAATCATCACTGCCCGGATATTTCTCTGATGTCCGCGCGATGTAGCGGTCTTGTGCCGCGCTGGTATGCATTAAGCGGGTAGCTTTGAACAAGCTCATATTTTGCAAATAATTCTGCCCATTCGCCATTTGTCCAAATTCTTTTAAGAACGCCTCGCTCATATAAGGCGTTTGACCATCATTACGCTGCATATTAAACATGAATCCCTGACGCTGACCTTGCGCTTTGCCTTTCCAATATCCACGCACTGCGCGCATAGCCTTATAATCATATTGGCGACAATGCGCGGTTTCTAACCATGCCTTGAATACTGCGCGTCGTGCCGCGCCATTTTCAACGTATTTTTCACTGCGCTGCGCCACTTTTTCAAAAACACGGCACAAAGCGCCTTCATCTTTTTTCGCGGCCGCCCAATACCCTGCCCTCGGGTCTTTCTTATGTTGTTCCCATGCAATTTGCACCTGCGTAGCATAGGCATCAGCCTCGGATGCACGCACGTTAACAACATGGTCAAAAATATGAATGTGACGGCGAAGCAGCAACCCTTGTTTTTCCTGCCACACATGGCGCAATTCATGCCCTAATGATAGCAGCTGCGCTTGTTCACTTCCATATGGCGACAATGCTACGCTATTGCCAATAGCGCGATACGCAGCTTCGCCCGCAGGCAAGCGCTCATCATATAAAATACGCGTTTTATGTGATTTCATTTGCGCTGCTAATTGCGCACCCGTTTTCGTTTCAGCTAACGTAGCCAATAATAAGCTTATCCGCGCCCTATCTTCGGCACGAACTTTTTCAGGATCTTTTAATTTTCTTATCAACTTCTTTAGCATAACGGTAATATATTTACCATAATGTTGACGAATATACAAGAGTATTAAGGCTGACGATATTGCGGCTTTGTAATTTTGTCGTAAAACGCCTTTTTGCTTTGGTCGTCCCAGTTATAGGTAAATAACGGGTTGCGCGTATTATCCTGCCCCATAAATGGAATAGATGACGCACTGAAACGGACAAATGTTCTAAACCCATCTGCAGGCGCTGTATCAGGCTCATGCGGGCAATAAGCGTTGAGCAAATGCAGCGTATAGGCTGGCGGATGATACGGCGTTACGCCCTGACATTGCTGCGCCAAGGCATTGAAGATTTCTTTCTTTTTCAATGTCGCTGGATCAACCGTTAACGGCGCTGCATAAAACTTTGTTGGCAGCATATTACAAATCGAAATTTGGTGCTGCACGGGCTGCGGAATAATAATTGGCTTTTGGAAACCATCAATATGCACGCCTGAAGGGCGGTGCGTATCGTCTTTTTTAACAATGCTTTGCTGTATCGTCAGATAAATATATTGATCATCTAAATGCGGATTGATCATGCGTTCCAATTCAATTTCACGCTTGAGTAAGTCACCGTAATTATCCCAAATGATTTGCGGAATCTGGTAGTCTGTCTTTGGGAATTTAATCGGTAAATCCTCAATACAAAGCCCATCCGCACCGACAAAGCTTGCATCCGCCGCTGTTGGTACGACGTGAACGCCCTGCGGAATTGTCGCATTCGAGAACTGTGAAGTTAATGTCACCGCTTGGTCAAACGGCGTACGATTAACAATACGGTCAAGAATGACAGGTAAGTGCGGCTTCGTTAAACGCGCTGGATCCCATTCTGTGCCAATTTCTTTACGTGTACGGCCTTGATATTCAAATCGCTGTTGGTCTTGCATTATTCTTCTCCCTGAATGAAGCAAGACCTTAGAACAGCACCTATCTTATGTCAACACAAGACTTAACCAGCAAGACTGCCTTCGATTGCAACCGCTGCATCATTGGCTGCCCCTGCATTTGGGCCGCCGGCTTGCGCCATGTCTGGGCGGCCGCCGCCACCTTTGCCGCCAAGCGCTTCGGCACCGACGCGAACAAGATCAACCGCACTGATTTTGTCTGTAAGGTCATCGGTGACCCCAACGACGATAGATGCCTTGCCTTCATTGGTTGCGATTAATGCAATAACACCTGAGCCGATTTTGACTTTTAGCTCATCAGCCATAGGCTTGAGGTCTTTTGGTGGGAATCCATCCAAGACTTTAGCAATATAGCGTACGCCTGAAACATCTTTAATCTCATCAGCTGCACTGCCATTCGCTGCGCCGCCGCCAAGAGCGATGTCTTTACGAAGTTTGGCAACTTCAGCTTCAAGTTTTTTACGCTCATCAAGGATTTGTTCCAAACGATCTGAAAGCTCATCTGGCGTAGTTTTTACGCGCTGTGCAAGCTGCGCCAATTGACCATCACGGCCATTGAGGTAACTTAACGCTGTTTCACCCGCGATCGCTTCGATACGGCGCACTCCAGCTGATACAGCGCTTTCACCGAGGATTTTGAACAAGCCGACATCCCCTGTACGGCGCGCATGCGTACCGCCACAAAGCTCGACTGAGAAATACTTCCCTTTGGCATTTTGTGTGCCCATCGTTAAGACGCGCACCTCGTCATCATATTTTTCACCAAACAAAGCCATTGCGCCTGCCTCAACCGCTTCGTCTTTATTCATTAGACGCGTTACAACTTCTGTATTCGCGCGAATTTCATCATTAACGATTTTCTCGACTTCAGCCGTTTGTTCGGGGGTTAATGGCAGTGGCTGCGATATATCAAAACGCAGGCGATCTGGCGCAACAAGAGAGCCTTTTTGCGTGACGTGATCACCAAGCACTTGACGCAATGCCGCATGTAGCAAATGCGTTGCTGAGTGATGCGCGCGAATATTTTGACGGCGCGCATGGTCGATTTTCATTTCCAAAGCGTCATTGGCATTTAACGTGCCTTCGCTCACTTTAACTTTATGGACAAAGATTTTACCCAACACTTTTTGCGTATCCAGTACATCAGCCTTACCGCCCGCAGCCATAACTGCCCCAGTGTCACCAATCTGACCACCACTTTCTCCGTAAAATGGTGTTTGGTTCGTGACAAGCATCGCTTCGTCACCTTTGCTGATTTGGTCAACGCGCTTACCATCTTTAAGCAGCGCCTTAATTACGCCTTCAGCTTGATGCGTTTCATAGCCCAAGAAATCAGTCGCGCCAATTTCATCTTCCAAATCGAACCAGATTTTCTCTAGCTTGGCATCGCCGCTACCGCTCCATGCGGCGCGTGCTTTGGCTTTTTGTTCATCCATGCATTTATCAAATGTGTCTGTATCCACACCAATTTCGCGCTGACGCAATGAATCCTGCGTTAAGTCGAGCGGGAAACCATAAGTATCATACAATTTAAACGCAACGTCACCAGAGAGCTGATCCCCAGCGCCAAGGTCTGACGTTTCTGCATCCAAAAGTTTCATGCCGCGGTCTAGCATAGAAAGGAAGCGTGTCTCTTCCATCTTCAATGTTTCAGTTATCAAGCTTTCGGCGCGGCGCAGCTCACCAAAGTGTTCGCCCATTTTACCGATAAGCGTTGGAATAATTTTGTAAAGCATTGCATCTTTACTGCCGAGCAAATAGGCGTGACGCATTGCGCGGCGCATAATACGGCGCAATACATAACCGCGCCCTTCGTTTGATGGCATCACGCCATCCGCGAGCAAAAATGATGTTGCGCGAATATGGTCAGCAATCACGCGGTGCGATGCAAAATGATCCTTGTCATCAGCATCAATGCCCGTCAGATTGGCACTATGTTCAATTAATGCACGCATCACGTCGATGTCATAGTTACAGTTCGAGCCCATAAGCGTTGCCGCCATACGCTCTAGCCCCATACCTGTATCAATAGACGGCTTAGGTAGGTTTTCACGCACACCACCTTCAAGCTGGTTATATTGCATGAAAACAAGGTTCCAAATTTCAATGAAGCGGTCGCCATCTTCTTCTGGCGAACCTGGAGGGCCACCCCAAATATGTTCGCCATGATCATAGAAAATTTCAGTACATGGGCCGCATGGGCCAGTATCGCCCATTGACCAGAAGTTATCAGATGTCGCGATGCGGATGATTTTATCATCACCGAAGCCAGCAACTTTTTTCCAGATATTTACCGCTTCATCATCATCGTGATAAACCGTTACAAGCAACTTGTCTTTCGGCAGGCAAAATTCTTTAGTGATTAATTCCCATGCGAAGGCGATAGCGTCATCTTTAAAATAATCACCGAAAGAGAAATTACCGAGCATTTCAAAGAATGTGTGGTGACGCGCCGTATAGCCAACATTTTCAAGGTCGTTATGTTTACCGCCTGCACGCACACATTTTTGTGATGTTGTTGCACGCGTATAATCGCGCTCTTCTGCTCCAATGAAAACGTTTTTAAACTGGTTCATACCCGCATTGGTAAACATCAATGTCGGGTCGTTTTGTGGAACAAGCGAAGATGAGCTTACAACTTCATGCCCATTCTTTTTGTAATAGTCCAAAAATGTATTGCGGATTTCGTTTACTGTTTTCATCGTTTTCACGCCTTAAATTTAAATATTTTATGACAGATGAATATAAAGATTATTAAGGGGGTTTTGCAAGAGCAAACACAGTTATACGCCCCTTACCCGCCGCTTTTTTATAGATTATATTGACCCTTCCCCCATTCCGCTTTACAAATAGCTTTATAACAATAAAGTTTCAGGGATTTATGTGCATGAGCAAGCTGCAAGAACTATTTCAATCACTATACGAGAACGATGCGCAGGAATGGGTTGAAACAGCATCCCGTATGGTCGAGGCGCCTTTGGGTGAGCAACATCAAGAAGCCTTAGCACATACACTCGACGCTTTAAGCAACATATCCAAACAGTTCAATCACATTGTTGCAAATATGGATATGCATAATTTATATATTGCTGAACATATATATGCGGATATGCCCGTCAGCGCCCAGAAAAACATTATTGATTTTGCCGTAGAGGTTAACAAAGAACCACGCGGCGAAAATAATCACATGACGAATTATCCGCAATATAATGAATTGCGCGTGGAGTGCGATTTATTTGCGGCTAACTTTGCTAAACTACCCGCCATGTCTCAGCACTTTTACCGTGAATCTCTGAAGTTATATAGTGATACCATCCTGCCGCTATTACACGACCAAGCGCGCAGCTTTGAGGCAGAAGCAACAAAAGACCTACCCGACATAAAATTTGATTTAGAATAGAAAATAAATTGGGTTAGATGACCTTATTCTGGTCGTCAACAATAATGACAGTAGGGTCATGAGCCTTAGCTTCGGCGTCATCCATTTGGGCGTAGGCACAAATAATAACCAGATCATTTTTCTGCACTAAGCGCGCCGCCGCACCATTAATACCGATGATGCCGCTGCCGCGTTCACCCTCAATCACATAGGTCGTGAAACGTGCGCCATTATTGATGTTCAACACATCCACCTGTTCATGCAACAGCAGCCCTGCTTGATCCATCAAATCACGGTCAATTGTTATAGACCCGTTATAATCGATATCCGTCTGCGTAACTGTCGCACGATGGATTTTTGTTTTTAACATTGTTAAGATCATTTGCTTAGTACAACTCCGCTATTCTTTATTTATGTGCGCACTACTCACCCCTCCCGCTTTCATATATAATCACACACAGAGAATCAAGATAATTTAGAAGGACAATATTCATGGCTTATGATGACAATAATATTTTCGCAAAAATCCTACGTGGCGAAATTCCGTGTAATAAGATCTATGAAGACGACTTTTCCCTTGCCTTTCATGACATCGCGCCCAAAGCAAAACAACATATTCTGGTCATCCCCAAAGGTGCGTATACAGATATAGTGGACTTTGGCGCGAATGGGTCAGCAGAAGAGATAAAAGGCTTTTACAGCGCCGTTTCAAAAATCGCGAAAGATGAAGGGCTGACTCAAGACGGGTTCCGTTCCATCGCCAACACTGGAAATTTTGGCGGGCAGGAAGTGCCGCATTATCACATCCACCTGCTTGGCGGAGAGCCTATTGGCGCCCTACGCAGCAATGTTTAAGAATGCCCGAGACGCTTAAAACTATCATGCAGTGCATGAGAGCAATCATTTAGATGGCGCGGCGCGTTGTTGAATGCATGTCCACTACCAGCATGAAAGTTGAAGACCGTTGAAAGATCACCGTTCTCATAATCCCCATTCGCCATTCTTGATGCCGCAGCCTTGTACCGCTCAATATCCGCATCTGTATACCCAAAGTTCTCACGGAAACTGTTGAATTCGTCAGGAGCCGCAGATTTCTGGAAACTATGTTTTGAACGGGCGGCCCCCGCTTGCTTTGAGGTGAAGTCGGATACTGTTTCGCCTTTATTCTCACCGCTTTCATAAGTATAACTGTAACCGCGCGATGTAAGTTCCCGATCATATTCTTCGCGTACGTTTTTTAACACTTCATAAGCCCTGCCTATGGCAAGAAATTGGTCCTCATACCCTTTGCGTCTATCAGGATGATATTTCATTGAAAGCTTTTTATATGCTTTTTTGATTTCGAGGTCTGATGCCATTGGCTCAACACCTAAGCGCGCATAAAGCACTGGCGCAAAATCTTCATCTTTAATCATTATCCTAGACATATATAACCTCACACACCATGTATTAAACCATACATAATTTAACATAACGATGCGCACATGTCAAAGATATATCATTTCACACAAGTAAATCAATCAATTAACGATGAACGCGCAGGCTTCTTAGGAAAGCCTGCCAATAGTGCAAGCGCCCACGATGCAGGCAACCCCCCAATAAAACCAGCGAATAAATAAGTTGGCCAAGGAAAAGCGATGCGCCCTTTATTCTTATCAAGCGCCTTCGCAATAATGGACGCCGCCTTATCTGCATCCATCAGGAATGGCATTTTATATGGGTTTACATCCGTCATTGGCGTTTTAATGAAGCCGGGGCAGATTACATTAACTTTAACGCCATCTTTCTTATATGCACCGCGCAAGGATTCACCATACACACGCACCGCCGCTTTAGACGCCGCATAAGCAGGCGCTGTTGGCCATGCAGAGAAACTGGCAAGCGAGCTCATAATCGCGATTTGCCCAATGCCACGTTCACGCATACGGTTTAGCAGTGGCGTCACCGTATTAATTACGCCATTAACGTTAATATCAAAAATTTCACGCAATTGCTGGTCGTCTTCGCTGCCTGATCCATCAATACTGCCCGTACCGCCAGACACACCTGCATTCGCAATCAATAAATTAATTTGAAAACGCCGATCCATATCCACGAGCCATGGTGACATCACATCACGCGCCCGCACATCCATAATTGCGCTATGTACCTCAGCGCCCAAATCACGGCAAACTTCCGCAACATCTTGCAAGCGGTCAGGATTACGTCCCGTTAAAATAAGACGCGCGCCATTTTGCGCATAATGTTTTGCCAAGGCATAGCCAATGCCACTCGTCGCGCCGGTAATAAGAATAGTTTTCATGGTACAGCTATACTTCTTTTAGTTTTCATCATTGCAATCATATTTTATACCGTTAATATAGATGAAATTTTTTTATAGAGAAACCCGCATTTAGGTTAAAATATGCAGAATACAGGATTAAAGCGCCGCGGCCTTATGTTTGTTCTTTCCTCTCCCTCTGGTGCAGGAAAAACAACAATCACGCGCGCTTTGCTTGAAAAAAACCCTGATGCGACCATGTCAATCTCTGCAACCACCCGCCCACGCCGCGCAGGCGAAGTACATGGGCAAGATTATTTCTTTGTCGACATGGCTGAATTTAACGAAATGGTTTCTAAGGGTGACATGCTCGAACATGCCAAAGTGTTCGGAAATTATTACGGCACGCCACGCGGCCCAGTTGAAGACGCCCTGAACGACGGGAAAGACATTATCTTTGATATTGATTGGCAAGGCACGCAGCAGCTCGCCGAGATTGCACGTGATGATCTAGTCACTGTGTTTGTGCTGCCCCCTTCGTCTGAGGAGTTAGAGCGCCGCCTAAATAACCGCGCCCGTGATACGCGCGAGAAGCAAGAGGATATAAAAGGACGCATGGCGAAAGCCGCTGACGAAATGTCACATTATTCTGAATATGATTACGTCCTTATCAACAAAGATATTGATGAAACCATCAAAAGCGCACAGATGATTTTAGATGCTGAGCGCATGCGCCGCCGCCGTCAAAAAGGCCTGTCCGACATGGTCCGCGGCATGATGAAAGGCCTTTAATTTAAAAGAACACATCACCAAATACAAAAAAGCGGCTATCTAGCCGCTCTTTTTTTCAAATCTCTATATGATGAAAGATCATAAATTAGCTGATAGTTTCTTCTTCAACCTCGCCTGCGATGGCGTCAAGTGATGGCGCATCACCTTCTTCATCAGACGCGTCCTCTGCCGCGGCTGTTTCTGCGCCCCATTCTTCTTCACCATCCATCAAATCGATGTCTGCCTCATCTTCATCATCTTGCATATGGATAACACGCTGATGCGCACGAATTAGTTCTTCATGCAATTCTGTTGGCTGAACTTTATTTTCAGCAATTTCGCGTAAAGCAACAACAGGGTTTTTATCATTATCACGGTCCACAAGAAGCTGCGCACCTGTACCAATACGGCGCGCACGCTGTGCAGCGACCATTACAAGTTCAAAACGGTTAGTGACTTTATCAATACAATCTTCAACGGTTACGCGCGCCATTTTAATGCCTTATTTATGTTAGAATTCTTTTAATCCGTCTGTTTATAGCTGCTCCCCCCCGTATATTCAAGTAAAAATTTATCTGTCATATTGAGTTAAATACACCAAAACAAATTTATGAAAAAAAGCTTGCATAGAGCGTCCTTTATATTATAAAATGTTAATATACATATTATGCAGTGTGTACTTTGCCAAAAAAGCTTTTATCCTTATGCTTTGGTGTAGTACTGTTTTTTTAATATATTTTTAATCTAAGACAATTAGCATTGCGAATATAGATGGGTGAACAATTACAAAAAGAAATGATTATAAAATGAGTCGTAATACTAAAAATCGCGCCATAAAAGGCATACCTTTTTATCCCGACGAGAAATTAGCTGTTTTTATAGACGGCTCCAACCTCTATGCGGCTGCCAAGGCGCTTGATTTTGATATTGATTATAAATCTTTATTGAAATGGACATCTGAACAAGGCCGCCTTGTGCGCTCATTCTATTATACCGCGCTGATCGAAGACCAAGAATATTCACCAATCAAGCCATTAGTAGACTGGCTAGATTATAATGGGTACAGCATGGTCACAAAGCCTACGCGCGAATATATAGACGATGAAGGTCGCCGCAAGATCAAGGGCAATATGGACATCGAACTATGTGTCGATATGATGGAAATTTCTGACAAAGTTGATCATATTATGCTATTTTCTGGTGATGGTGATTTCCGCCGCCTGATAGAAGCTGTACAGCGCAAAGGCGTGCGCGTAACAATTGTCAGTACTATTCGTACAAAACAGCCAATGGTGTCCGATGACTTGCGCCGTCAGGCCGACCACTTCCTCGACCTCGACATTTTGGCGGATTACATTGCCCGTGAAAACTTCACGCCGCAGCAGCGCGACCCAAACGGCAACAAAAAGCCCGCAAATTATAAAGACGATTTGTTAGAAGAATATGTTTAAACACGTAAACTGATAGATAATATACAAAGCGCCATTTAAATTATTTGGCGCTTTTTTGTATATATTAGTAGGTTTTTAAACATTTCCGCTTATTTTAAAAGTGATCAAATTTGTATTTTAAAGTACAAATAGCGTATAATTGTAGCACGTGAAGATATTGGACTTAGCCAGTATAATACAAGGAATTGAAAATGAACGCGGAAGCAACCAAAGATAAAGCCAAAAGTGACGCCAAAGCCGTCAATAAAGATGGCAAAAAGCTAAACCTTTTTGAGCATCCCGGCGAAAACGCGCCCGTTTTGCCAAGCATTAACGATTCCATGAAATTTGATTTGATTATCAATGATAAGAAAAAATCTATGTTGATTGTTGACACGCCCTTCCCTGAAATTCTTTACTGGGCTGAATATGATTTAGATATGGACGAACTCTATTTTGTCACCGTACGCGGCAAAATTCTGCCTTTAGGTAAAAAAGTCGCGACGATGTTCCGCCCATTCATGTCACAGGCAACTTATATTACAGCCGTGCGCATGCAGGGTGAAAAGCTCGCCGACAATCAGCGCGTGCCGCTTATCGTACGCCTAGATGGCGCGCAGTTTAACCGCGTGGCACATGCTGGACGCGTTGGCGCAGCCAATGAAACCAACCAAACAGCAGAACAAGAAGGCGCATAAAATGGCTTGGAAAAACCTAAAAGACATTAAAAAAATGCCGCTCGGAATGGCACTTGGCACAGTAGCTAAAATGATTACTGGTCAAAATATGAGTCTTAAGCCACGCCAGATAAAAAAACTGTCCGACGAAAAGCGCGATGAGTTTGATCGTCGCCAAGAAGAAGAGCGCGAAAAGCTCTTTATGGTATTTGCCAATCACTTTACAGCGATGGAAGATATTGAAAAAGCCCGTGAAGACTTCTGGGGCTTTGTGAACTATGTTTACGGGACGTATGCGCTGCGCAGCTATGTTAATGTCGTACTGACCTATCCTGACGTTATTGATGCACTTGTGCAGATCTACTTTAAAGACGAAAAGCTTTTAGAAACACTTACATATAATATTGACCGTGCAACACCAAATGTTGAAGCCTTTGGCCGCGCCGTTGAAACAAACCCAATGGATTTAGCAACATTGATTGAAAAGTTTGATGGTAATGGCGATAAGTTCATAGAGGCGCTCAAAGCGATAGAACCTGCAAAACGCGAAGATTTAGAAGCGGCAGCGCGCCCAATAGACAACGAAGATACAGAGCATAGAGAAGAACAAACAGCCCAAACAGAGGCTGACAACAGCAACACAGAAGAAATGAAAGAGGCGGTGTAGTATGGCATTGACACAAGAGCAAAGATCTTCACTAGAAACAATTGCAGCAGTTCCAAACCCGAGCATAGGGTTTCTCGAAGATGATAATGGCCTTGACGCTGTAGATCGTGGACTAATTGCAAAACTAGTTCCAGCGATCCAAGAGCAATTCTCTGATCTCAATATGTCCCCCGCACAGGCGAACGAACACACGCGGAATTTTTTAAAATTGTTTGACAATGATTCATCTAAAGCGGCGGAATTTATTCTTAAAGCCGACACGCCTGATATCGAAAAACTAATGCAATCCGCAAAAACACCAGCAGAAGCGCTAAATATTACACAAGGACTGGTACAAGCATCTAATCAAGGAGATATTAATGCCTATGCTCGAGCTCAGTTAACTGAGCAGCAAAAGCAAGCGTCTGCAAACGCTGGTGAAATTCCAGAAACATTAAGACGCCCAGATACTAATACAACTCCTGCGCCTGCCGACCCAAGCACACTTGAGGGTATCGCAGAAATCGCAACCAGGACAAAACAACAAGCCGCACAAAACAATCCCCCAAAGCAACAGCATCCTTCAAACACGGTAAACAGTGACCCGGCTATATCAGAAGAAGACCTTCTAGCAAGAAATGAAATAGCTCAATTTCTCGCAGAGCATGTTGAAGCGAACCCTGCTGACAAGCAACTTGCCGCACATTTTATGGAAGGTGTTGCGAAAGATCCTAAACTTCAAGAAGCTCTCAAAATATGGAAGTCAAACAACGCTGACATTCTGAGTGGTGAAGGCAATGACGCGGATACGATGGGCTTTGATAAAGATAGATTGATCCATGACCTCCTAGAAGGTTATAAAAAGGATAAAGAAGCCACCTATGCAACTTTGATGGATGAAAATTTCCAGATGAATGCTTTTATGCAATATTCATCAATGGGGCAAATGCTAGGCTTCCTTATTGAACCGATACTTGATTGGCTTGGTGATTTGTTAGGCGTTGAAGGCGATATTGGCGGCTTTGCGAATTTAAATATTGAACAATGGTTTGGTGATTTCCAAGACTTGCTTGGCGATGGCACAAACAACCTGCTTGCCATGGGCAATGACCTCGATTTCGGTCAACGTATGGGCGGCATGTTTAATGTTGTTATGGGCGCAGCAAAAGATGCAACAAACATGACCGATATGGATCGTTATTACCGCGACAATCCGCCACAAGCGACAATTACGCGTATCGATGAACATAATAACCAAGTCGGCCAAGATACGTATGGCTCTGGTTTAGCTGCGCCTGATCCAAACGCACCAGACCAAGCGGCAATTCAGCAGCAAAGAGAGCTAGAGCAACAGCAGCGCTTACAGCAACAGCAGAACCAAGACTTAGCTGGCTCTCCATCCCCAGCCACCCCTGCTAGCGGCAGCTTTGCATAAGGAGACTCGAAATATATCTAAATTACATAGGCCTTAGTTCTAATACTAAGGCCTTTATTTTTAGCGTTTATATTTTGAAATTCTCTTTGGGATCTTGGGCGGACGAACCAAATCTGGCTTATATGTACCAAAAAGCCCCACCCCCATTGTATTATTGAAGCTATCAATTTTGTCTTGCTCTTCTAGCGGATGGCTCTTATCGCGGTTGACATCAACTTTTTCTAAATATTTCCGGCCATTCTCATCACGCGCAAATTGGCAAGTAATCGGGAAGAATATGGTTTGCCCATAAGGATCGACATATGAATATTTCATCCGCACAAATAATTTGCGGTCGTATAAATCCATAAATTTGAGCGTATGCGGATATGGTACAGATAGCTCAACATATGTCTTACATACACCATAATTTGGTGATGCCTTAATCGGCTTCAGTCCCCAATACATAATTAATGCGAAAACAAGACAAACACCGCCGCCAATATAAAGTTTCTTTTTTGACTTTTTAGCCTCAACCCGCACGCCAAGTGCAGCCATGTCCGCCTTTGTTTTTTTATTGGCGGATTTAGCGGGCTTATCACTTTGTTGCTTTGGCTGGTTCTCTGTCATTAAAAATAAATTTCTATCTATAATCTATTCGCTGATAAAACTAGCTATCTGGCGCGACCATCTTTTTCATACCGGCTTCAACTAGCTCTTCTACAATACCGTCAATAACGGCACTAACTGCTGCAGCCTTGCCACCCTCATCGCCTTCTTCGGACAACGCAATAACGCGGCGCTTAATTTCTGGACGCGCGCTCCCCCCAGGGAAGTTCGCCGCCAATACTTGACGCGCACGTGATGCGCCCATGCGGCTATATAGACGTGTACGTACAGCTACATCTTCTGCAGTCGTCGATAGCGCCCAAAGCTCGATTGGCCCAAGTGTATTAATCAAATGCTGTTCATAGCGCCCCTGTTTTGTACCCAAAACAAGCAATGCCGGCGCACCTGACGATTTTGGCCCCGTCAAATTAAAACGAATCACATTACGTGCTGTCTGAGTAAGACCGAAACGGTTTTGAATACCATCAACTGCCGCATCAGATACCGCAGCACCAAGGACCCATACGCCAGTGGCCAAATCAACCATATCATCATCAAAGTCGTCAAGAAGCTGAGAGGCCAAGACGATTTGTACGCCGCGCTTACGCCCCTCACGAACGTCACGAATAACCTGACCACGCACAGCTGAAGATGAACTTGTACGGTGGAATTCATCAAAACAAAGACGCTTTGGCGTTTCAGCCATATCTTGCAGGCGCATTTCATGGAAATGACGATATTTCTCAGGAATAAAGGCCAACGTTTCTGGTCCTAGCCACCAGCTTCGTACGAGTACGTTACGCGCCAACATGTACATAATCGCTGTTTGACGATCCGCAGTATCATCCCCTTGCGGTGATACATCCATAAGGTCGAGAGAACAAATACGTGTATCGGCAATATCGAACTGCGTTACAGACGCTAAAATCGGATACTCACGAATAGCGGATGTCAGCATACGTTCAAACGCATTAATAACGTTTTCCGCGCTCGTCCCAATTTGGGTTTCTTCTAGCAATGTTCGTATTTGCGGTTTACGCGCAGCCGCGATTGCATCTGTCAACAATGGTACAGCATGACGCTGCGCCATGTTTGCGGCCAACGCATCACCAGCATCAAACAGCTTATCAACAACATCCCACCAATATGGGTCAGTTGGCAGGTGAATATTATTTTGCTGTATCGCTTCATCAATACGTTCATCAATGCGTGGCAAATATGGACGCGGTTCCGCGCTTGATTGCGTATCATCACGCCAACGATACATTTCATCAATCACCATGCCACATAGCTGCTGAATGCCATCATATGGCTGCGTATAGCCAGGTGGCGTACAGAGCAAGGTCATCAACTCGATCAAATAGCTGCGTTCGTCAATTAACGGATAACGCATGCCCAGCTGTGTATCAAACGGGTTAATCGCATATTTATGCGACATTTGCAGGCGGTAATACCCCGCCTCATGCTGGCGTTCTGGCGGCAAAGCTTCCTTGACAAGAGAGATAAGCCCTGACGAAGACGGGCCAATATCAATAACCGCGACATAAGGCAGCTTACTCAAACCAGGCGTTAGAATTGTGCCAAGGTTCAAGGAGTTCATCAAAACCGATTTACCTGCACCGGGCTGAGCAAAAATCAAGTCAAACCATGTTGTCGTAAGTGATGAGCCTGTCTGATATGGCCATAATTTACCATCTGGCGTACGCAGCATGATCGAGCCCTCATCAAACGGACTAGATGGACGCTGCCATGGCAACATCTTCATAACTTCGTACATAGGCGCAATAGCCACTGGCGCTGTACCGCCGCAATGAATACCGACGGCAGATGACATCACACAATCGAGACCATCGCCAGATGCATCACTAACCTGTGAATAGCCCCAACTTTCAAAAGACTGCGTCAGAACAGACATGCGGTCTTCCAGCAAACGACGCTGATCACGGCGCGCCCATGTTGCTATAGATATACGGAGCTTCACAACTGGCTCACTGCGTGCAAGCGCCTGTAGCCCTTCCAATGAATATTTAATCTGCTTATTGGCCGGGTTTGTTACGCTGAGCATCGTTGCAGCTTGCGCCTTAAACGCAATACTATGCGCGCCACCACCTTCAATCATGAATGATATACGGTATGGAATCTTTGCTTCAAACAAACGGTTCAGAAGCATAGGAAACGGACTAGGATCCATTGGCCCCAAAGTCATATCTGCGCCCGCCCAAAGCATATCACCAATCTGAATAATATTGCTTTCAATATAACGTACGTCACCGACAGCCAATTGCGCACTAATTGGCGGCCAAAGGATATCGGACATATCGACCTTATCCATTGGCGCGCGCGGCGGAATCGGATCACCTGGCAAACATGGCTTCCAGTTATCACTGACTTTCGACGGATAAATATTATTGCGGATATAACGCAAAGCCTCATGCGTTTCTATTACACTCGCGCCAATACCGAGCTCGTCTAGTGATGATATGATTGCGGAAATAAAGCTTTTATGGCGCGTTCTAAGTGCCTCAATCCCCGCCAAAGGGAATTGCGCAAAGGCGGCGTTAACCCACTTAATATTTTTACGGTCTTCGACGGAGCGCTCTATCTCACTTTTCGTTAGAACGGATGGACGCGTCCACAAAACAAAGAAACATTCTTCATACATCAAGAATTTAGATAAATGACTAACACGCTCTTGGAACAAATCATCCAGATTCATATCCGTATTTCGTGCTGTCACACGTGATGGCGTAATCATTTTGTTCATGAAACGATTAATACGCTCTGGATCACGCACAAAGACAATTTGCCATGCATGACCTGGGCGATCAAAACGTGCACCAATTTTAATCGTTGCCGATTCGATCAAATGTTTATATTCGTCTTCACCAATAATTTGGCGGCTGCCGTCAACGCGAAGGACAGAAACCAATGATCCATCTTTAGCTGCAAAAGTACGCTCATCATCAGCTGTTTCAAGGCGAATATAGCTTTCAACCGTTGATTTCATCAACGTCTGAAAAGGTGCTAAAAACTTGTCAAAAAAGCCCATCGTCTACAAACAACCCTTAGAATTTTGAAATTGCACAGCATGATGCCGTACATAAGATACGATATAATAGTTTAAAGCTTTCTAATACGCTAGAAAAGAGCTTATTGTGTTTTTTACGCTTTAATCACCATTGACGGCTATGCTTGAATCGCATCTTGATAAAAATTGATCCACTGCGCGGGGATTTTCCCGCCAAAAGGCCCATCTTTAGAACGCCAATACGCCAAAATTTGTGGGAATTGATTAAATTGTAAACCTGATTCTTGAATAATACGGCGGTCTAGCGGTAACAAACGTATGCCTTCTAGCTTCGCCTGCCGCTGCGCATAGTGACGCGGTGTAATGTAATCTTTAAGCACCATAGCCAGAATACTCGCATCATCCGTACCCAAGCGGCGCTTTGCTTCCTCTCGACGGGCAAGCAAGACGTCTTGTGCACGGCGTGCAGCCTCTGCCATAGGACCTTGCGAAATTCGTCCAACATATATCGCACGCACAATATGATGCAGAACATGCTGCTCAATTTCTGGCAGCCAAACCAATACGCCTGAACTCATATCCGCGGCGCGGTCCATTTCGTAAACCTGCGCGCAAAAGATGCAGGTCGTCATTAAATTCTTATCACTCTCATCCGTACGATCGCCATTGCGATAAAAGAGCTCTTGATATTTTTTAGCACGAAAGCCGCAACAACGGCATGTATAATCATCACGCTCGAAAATTTTCGTTTTCAGCGCGTCATGCTTTTTCTTCTGTTCCGGATTCAAAACATTGCGCGCAGAACCGCGCGCAATGCCTAATGTCAATTTAGCGTATTTCATATTATAAATACTTCTCGCTTTAACGCTATTAACCAGCAGCGTTATACTTAAGCTGACCGATGTTTGTCTGACCTTGTACAGCTGTACCGTTGTTACCGCCGTCAATCGCGTTAGACATGATATCCATTAGGAATGGAAGCGTGAACAACGCGCCGCCAACCGCAAGATATACAGCACCTGTTTTAAGTGGTGTTTGCTGCGGGTTTTCCACGTGTTCTTTAACTTTAAGAACACCAAGAACCGCAAATACAACACCCGCGATGTAAGCAGCAACCGTAATCAAAGACGGAAGACCTGCGATACTTGTTGTGATGTTTGCCCACACGTTATCAAATGTGTTTGCACCACCACCTGCATGTGCGTTTTGCGAAGATAGCCCCGCCACAAAAGCTGCACTTGCTACAAGCATAGTTTTATTGATTTTCTTTAACATGTTTTTCTCCTCAAAGAATGTTTATTAAATACCAACTTAGTTAAAGTTTAACCCATATCCGGATAAACCTAAAGTACTTTGTACTGCCTCAATGACAGGACCAATGTTTACAGCTAATGCACCACCCAGCAAGTGTGTTACGCCAGCCATAAGCGAAGCTTGTTGATCACCTTCCGCAACACCGCGAATGATGAAGAAACCACGAACGAAACTAATCCAACCAACAATGACCATAAAGGCCACACCGACACCAATTGTTGCAGCGACATGTTGATCTACTGCCGCATCGCCAGTTGTTTGTGCAAGCGCACCGAAAGTAAATACGTTTGCGCCGCCCGCAACCATATTAAACATAGAGCCTGAGAATGCCGCCATCATCGAATCAACCGAGAATAACGCACCCGCAACCACGAAAGTCATGATTGTACCAATACCCGCAGGACCGCGCGGACCATCTTGCGCCGTACGCAGCAAGCGGTGAATACCAATCATTGTAAATATAATTGCCGCACAGTAACAGAACCACGTGACAGCCATTAACATAGGCGACCAAATATCAGACATCAAACGCACAAGCATCGCATCGAGCCCCGTTCCGGCGATCTGGCCAGCCATCCCGGTATTACTGACCGTACCTATCCCGAGCCCGACCATATTCGCCAGTACATTCGTGACATATGGCAATGCGAATAATGCACCACCTACGATAAAGCGTTTAATCGGCTCCCATATAGGCACGCTGCGTGGATCATTCACATGCTCAATAACTTTTAGACAACCCATAAGCGACATAGCGACAGCAGAAATATAAGCTATCGCGCTTAATACTTGCGGCAAACCGTTAAACGCAAAAGCAGAATTACAAATAACCGAGCCTAAGCCTTGCGCGGTGTTCTGACCACAGAATCCGCCGCCGCCCATTAAACCGCCGAAGAAGTCTCCCCATGAGAAGCTAAACGGACCAAAGTTAACTACACCACCCTGATTATTGACACCGATAGAGCCAAAGCTACCCAAGTCAAGGCCAAGCGACACAATATCATTCATACTACTGACGGTCATGCCACCGCCATTACCATCAGGAACAGACAGCCCCCATGTATCATTGTTACTATTATATACAAGCCCACCTGTGCCAGATGTACCAAAGTCTAGTGGAACGGTGTAATTACCTGTAATGGCTCCCAATATCCCACCAGAAATTAAACTTGATAAATTATCAGGGGTAAAGGCATTACCTATAGCGTCAAAAACACCAATAGATGTATTCGCTGTCGCGTCGGCCCCTTGGCCAATTGGCGTGAAGAATGAATTTGCTATACTGCCAACAGTATCTGTTGTTGTATTCCAAAGCGTGTCCCAGAAACCGCCTGAATCAGAATTGCTGCCACCGTTTGACTGATCAGCCGGCGGGTCAGCAAAGGCCATATTCTCGTTCGCCGTAACCGTTGCCACCGAAAACGTCAGCACGAATATTGCAAGAAGACGACAAGTATATGATCCAAGATTTCTAAACATTAGCCTTACCCTATTTTTTAACGCATATTCTATCTAACCATAAGACAGATAAAACCTGCAACAAACCTGCACAACATATTGTTTTAAAATAATTTATTAAGTTAAAATGATTTTAAAACCCTACAGCCTCACAGGCATAAAACACACAACATTACATAAAATTTTATATAATATTTATTAAGATCACCTTAAAAAAACAAAAATAAAAAAGGACGCCCAAGATTTGAGCGTCCTTAATATATCAAAAACTATAGTTGCTGTGAAGCGTATTACGCTGCAGCTGCCTTTTTCTTAGGTGCCTCAACTTCTTCACCAAAGAATTCTACAGGGCCGCTGTCTTTGCCTTTTGCTTCAACATCACGATCAACAAACTCAATCACAGCCATAGGCGCAGCGTCACCATAACGGAAGCCAGCCTTCATAATGCGGATATAACCACCGTTACGCTCAGCATAACGCTCACCTAGAACGTCAAAAAGCTTTTTCACTTGCGCTTCATCACGCACACGAGAGATCGCGATGCGACGATTAGCAAGACCGCCCTTTTTCGCCAAAGTTACCAATTTCTCAGTAAATGGGCGCAGCTCTTTTGCTTTTGGCAAAGTTGTTGTGATTTGCTCGTGCTTAATCAAAGCTGCCGCCATATTGGCAAGCATAGCCTTACGGTGTGAAGACGTGCGGTTTAGTTTACGTTGTTTAATACCATGTTTCATGGAATCTACCTTTCTTACTTGCCTTTTGGGCGGTTGCGGCTTCAATCTGGTGAATGCCATCGTTATATTCAAAACGCACTAACATAAATTTATTGTCGTTACATTTTGAGGCGGAACACCTTGTTCCTTTTATACCGAGCCGCGCAAATCATTACGCGGCACAGCATTAAACTTTACTTATGAAGAAAATGGATCTTCTACCTTAGAAGCCAACTCTTCGATATTCTCTGGCGGCCAACCTTCAACCTGCATACCTAGGTGCAAGCCCATTGTCGACAATACTTCCTTGATCTCGTTCAAAGACTTACGGCCAAAGTTTGGTGTACGAAGCATGTCGCTCTCGCTTTTCTGCACCAAATCACCAATGTAAACGATGTTATCGTTTTTAAGGCAGTTTGCAGAACGAACAGAAAGCTCAAGCTCATCAACCTTCTTAAGAAGGTTTTTGTTGAATGGCAATTCTTCTTCTTCTTCGTCTTGTTTCGCCGCTTCTGGCTCATCAAAGTTAACGAATACAGAAAGCTGATCTTGCAGAATACGCGCCGCGAAAGCAACCGCATCTTCAGGTGTAATCACGCCATTAGTTTCAATATTTAGTGTAAGCTTGTCATAGTCTGTGATCTGGCCAACACGTGTATCTTCAACTTCGTAAGTCACTTTACGCACAGGGGCAAATACAGAATCAACAGGGATCAAGCCAACTGGTGCATCTTCTGGACGGTTCTGCGCTGCTGGGCAATAGCCCTTACCTGTGTTTACAGTCATTTCCATGCTTAGCTTTGCACCCTTATCCAAAGTACAGATAACTAAGTCAGGGTTCATGATTTCGATATCCGCGCCAGCCTCAATCATACCTGATGTAACTTCACATGGACCAACTGCGTTCAAACGCATCTTTTTCGGGCCTTCAACGTGCATACGCACAGCGATAGCTTTAATGTTCAGGATAATGTCTGTTACGTCTTCGCGAACGCCTTCAATAGAAGAAAATTCGTGAAGGACACCATCAATTTGTACAGCCGTTACCGCAGCACCCTGCAGTGATGACAATAAAATACGACGAAGTGCGTTACCGAGCGTAAGACCAAAGCCACGCTCTAACGGTTCAACAACAACCTTACCTGTAGACTGCGCGTCTTTACCATGTGCAACATCTACTTTTGAAGGTTTGATTAGCTCTTGCCAGTTTTTATGTATCAAGGCTCTTCCCTTTCCTAATTTACTGCGGCGACTATCACCGCATATTTCCAAAAATCTTATCTCTTAAACCAAATATGGTGACCTTACTTATAAGGTCACCTTATCGGTTAAATTACACGCGACGCTGTTTGCGTGGGCGGCAGCCATTATGTGGTATTGGTGTAATATCTTTAATAGATTTAATAGAGAAACCTATTGCAGATAATGCACGCAATGCAGATTCACGACCTGACCCAGGACCTTTAACATTAACGTCAAGCTCCTTCATGCCGTGTTCTTGTGCCGCGCGGCCAGCTGTTTCAGCAGCCATCTGCGCTGCGAATGGTGTAGATTTACGAGAACCTTTAAAACCCATTGCGCCTGCAGAAGACCAAGATACAGCATTACCTTGTGCGTCTGTGATTGTGATCATTGTGTTGTTATATGTAGAGTTAACGTGTGCAACGCCCGCTACAATATTCTTTTTGGCAACTTTTTTGCCTTTACGTTGTGGTTTAGCCATTTTATCGCTCCACTTATCCTTTGATTAACCTAATAAATTACTTCTTCTTACCTGCGATAGCTTTTGCAGGGCCCTTACGTGTGCGCGCATTTGTTTTTGTACGCTGACCACGAACAGGAAGGTGTTTACGGTGACGAAGGCCACGTAGACACCCCATATCCATTAGGCGTTTAATGTTCATAGAAACCTCACGACGAAGATCACCTTCAATCGTGTATTGGTCGCTATCGATTTCTTTACGGATTTGGTTCAATTCGTCTTCTGTAAGATCTTTCATACGACGAGAGACATCTAAACCACATGTTTCAACGATTTGTGCCGCTTTTGTACGACCTATACCGTGAATATATGTAAGCGCAATGATAATACGCTTGTTATCTGGTACGTTAACACCGGCAATACGAGCCATGTCATTTCCTTTTCTGTTGTTTTGTCATTTCATTCCAAACCGTAAAACCGCATATTTCTTGAATACAGCGCCGGTTTGTAAACCAAGACTTCGGCGAATTTCATTCCCCACGCATATATATGCGCAAAAATGAATGCACACCAAAGTCGCGGGCATTATAAGATCTTTTCAGTCCGCGTCAACAGAAAAAACGTATAAAGTGTAAAAAAGCGGAATATCGCCCCCAAAAGCCGCAAATCAAGCCGCTTCAGGCTTAAGGATACCGAGAATTTGGCTTGTGACAGCATCAATACTAACCATACCATCAATAGATTCAACAAGACCTTTATTCTTATAATAAGGCAGAACCTCTTTAGAGTAGCTCTTATATTGATCCAAGCGTTTACGGAATGTTTCAACAGTATCATCACTACGCCCCTCTTCTGCGGCGCGTTTTTCAACGCGCGCATCAAGCGCATCAAAGTCGACAATCATTTCGATCACGTAGTCAATTTTCTTACCGCGCGCTGCAAGCATAGCATCAAGCGCTTCCGCCTGCGCTTCTGTACGCGGGAACCCATCAAAGATCGCCCCTTTCACGCAGTCTGGCGAATCAATACGGTTGGCAATCATTTCAATCACGACCTCATCAGGCACCAAGCGCCCCTCATCCATGATTGCTTTCATTTTAACGCCAAGTGCTGTTTGCTCTGCGATTTCTTCGCGCAGCATATCCCCCGTTGACAATTGCTGTAAGCCATATTTGTCCTGCAAGATTTTGGCTTGCGTACCCTTGCCTGCCGCTGGCGGCCCAAAAAATATTATGTTCATCGCTTGCGTCCTCCAAGCTTAGCCTTTTTCATCAGCCCTTCATATTGATGCGCAATCATATGCGAGTGCACTTGCGCAACCGTATCCATGGTTACAGAAACCACAATCAGCAAACTCGTACCACCTAAATAGAATGGAACACTATACTGCGCCATTAAAAATTCAGGGAGCAAACAAATTAACACCAAATAGAGCGCGCCAATGCTAGTAATACGCGTTAGGACAAAGTCCAAATAATCTGCTGTATTTTTGCCTGGGCGAATCCCCGGCACAAAGCCACCATAGCGACGCAACATATCCGCATTCTCTTCCGGGTTAAAGACAATCGCCGTATAGAAGAAACAGAAGAACGCAACGAGTAGGCCATATAGCAGCATATAGACGGGCTCACCATGCTGAAGGTAACGCGCCATAGACGCCGTCCATTCATTACCATCCGCGCCCGCAAAGCCAAGCACAGTCAATGGCAACAACAATAAAGACGACGCGAAGATTGGCGGGATAACGCCTGCTGTGTTCAATTTAAGCGGAATGTGGTTTTGGTCACCGCCCGCCATCATGTTTCCTTGCTGACGCTTAGGATATTGCACAATAACGCGGCGCTGCGCGCGCTCCATAAACACAATAAACGCAATCACAGCAACAACCATAATCGCCAATCCAAGAAGCAGAACGAAGCTGAAATGCCCAGTTCGGCCTTGCTCAAGCACGAAGGCCAAAGCAGATGGCAGCCCCGCAACAATACCCGCAAAAATGATAAGCGAGATACCGTTACCTATGCCACGTTGCGTGATTTGCTCACCTAGCCACATCAAGAAAACTGTACCGCCAACAATTGTAATTACGGTCGATACACGGAAGAACATCCCTGGATCAATCACGGCACTGCCTGCTGAACCTTGCATAGATTCAAGACCAACCGCCAAGCCATAAGCCTGAACAGACGCTAAAAGAACGGTCAAATAGCGCGTATATTGGTTAATTTTGACGCGCCCCATTTCGCCTTCTTTTTTCATCTTTTCAAGCGATGGCACCATTGCCGCAGCAAGCTGCATAATAATCGAGGCCGAAATATAAGGCATAATATTCAACGCAAAAATGGTCATACGTTCAAGCGCACCACCGGAGAAGACGTTAAACATATCAATAACGCCATTGCCTTTTTGCGAGAAAATTTCTTGCCAAATTTGCGGGTCAATCCCTGGAATAGGAATAAATGTCCCGAGGCGATAGACGATAAGCGCGCCTAACACAAATAAAATGCGCTGTTTAAGCTCGCTTGCTTTAGCAAGTGCGCCCCAATTTGCGTTTTTCGCCAACTGCTCGACAGCTGATGCCATTATACTCATCCTTAATTAAACAAAATTATCTGAAGCATCTATAAAGCAAATTATGGCGCAACACGCAAGGGGAGCTGCATGGAATTTTTCAAATTATATACACGGTTTGGAAGTTATTTCTTAGTAACGCCTATTAAATGCGCAGCTATTCTGGACGCGCGCATATTCAGTGGGGTTATCAATCTTTTTTTGCTCACTATTCATAAAAGCCGACATCTGGTCATTCACAATAGATAATGTGCGTGAAAACTCAGCCTGTAAATGCCTATGAATATAACCCGAATCGCTACTGTTCTGCCCCATACGCGCAACGACATCACGCAGACGCGTATTAATAATATCTGGAATTTGCTGTGCCGCGCTTTGTGCCGTGCGTTCTAAAACAGCGACATGGAACATCTCATGTTGGTAAACCGCATTATATTCACATGACCCTGGCTGCAATGTATTGGCAAGCTTTATGCGCGGCATAATTTGTAATTCTATATTCACGCGCTGAATTTTAGGACAATAGCCCTCTTCACGCGAGCCAGTAACCGTAAACTCAATAGACCCGCCGATTTGCATACCGCCACCGCCATGCCCAAGGACAATACTGCCCGATGCTGTGGGGACAGATGCAGTCGCCGTTAAATGCTGCGCTGAGAAGTTACGTTCAAGTTGTAATGCATGTTTCTTTTGCTGAACATCGACCTGCGCCCCGCGATAAAAACAGCGTGCCTGCGCCTGACCAAATGGAAGCAACACTAATGCACCTAACAACAAAAACATAGAAATATAGAATAAGCGCAAAACTCAACGACCCTTTTAAACTTACAGATAAGTATAGGGTAATGTTATGCGAAAAAGCTAAATAATAGATTAACTATATGCTTATTTAGGCTTATTCCCAAGCTTTGCTTCATATTTACGAATTGCGCTATCTGCCGCATAAGGCACGCGCCCGCATGCAGTATGCCCGTCAACCAATAATGGCTCTAAATGGCTAATCTGGTCATCAAGGAACAAATCAGCGCCACCATCTGCACGCACAATATTAAATAAGTCAGATTTACTTTCACCAGCCATGAAGTGGCTTTGCGCAAACTCTATACCATAATGCTGCATCGTATTTGATGCGCGCATCATGGCTTTTCCGCCCCGCGCTGTACATGCATGGGTTTGCAGTGGAGATGCAATGCCTTTTTCTTTTAAATCACGGCTTATTTGTGACAGCGTAATCAGCGGTGACGTAAACGGACCACGCTCAATCGGTGACTTACGACGCCCCCATTCTTTTTTCAAAAATGCGTCTTTACCATTTTTCTTAAATTCAACTTCAGCAGAGCTGCCCCAAGCAACGGCATCAAGGTCAAACCACCAGTCAAATGTCTCACCATCTTTAAGCGGCGCATAGGATGCCCCTTCAGGAATAAGAATTTGCGCAGCGGCAAGGCCATCATCAACGGCCATTTGTGCATCTTCTTCATTACATGTGAAAAACACACTTGGCTGCGCTTGATTATTAAAATAACGACGTATCCACTCACGGCGATAACCTGCCCCGCCATGTGGCTGTGAATGAAAGGCCGCATCCTCTATATAGTCTTGGCCTAAACTATTTAAAATACGGCGCTGCGAAACTGGGTCATCTTTACTACAGACACCAATATTAAACGGACGATAGCCGAGCTCATCCGCATAATGGTTAATTTGTTCGCATGTTTGATATAGACGTAGCAGTGGCCCAGCATCAAGCGGCTGGTCTTCGGTATCACGCATATATTGAATATATTCTTCAGGATTCTTAAGAAACAGCTTATGTGCTTCTTCAAGATTAAACAAAGTGCGCGCACTGAAAAGAATGCGCAGACGTCCTTCTGGTACAGGCATGGTTTCCCCCATGAACTTATAATTATTATTTGATTAATTATAGTCATAACACGCAGTTGACGTAATGTCCAGAGGGTAAACATAAAAAAATATTTCCATCAACAGGATATAAAAAAAGCCAGCAAAAGCCGGCTTCTTTATAATAACTATAAAAACTGAAATCTTATTTCTTAGATGTTTTACCGTTCTTAATCGGTGCAACTTCTTTTTTGATGATTTCAAGCTTGCCGCCTGCTTTTTCAACTGCAGCAATTGCAGGCTTAGATGCACCAGAAACAATTAACGTCACTTTAGCCTTCAATTCACCGTTACCAAGAACACGAATGCCGTCCTTCTTACGACGAACAACTCCTGATTCAACAAGAACGTCTTCAGTGATGTCTTTTTTCGCATCAATTTTCTTCTCGTCGATTGCTTTTTGTAAACGACCAAGGTTTACAGTTGCAAAGCTCAAAGCGAAAATGTTGTTAAAGCCACGCTTTGGAAGGCGCTTGTACAAAGGCATTTGACCGCCTTCAAAACCATTAATAGATACACCTGTACGTGCTTTTTGACCTTTAACACCACGGCCTGATGTTTTGCCTTTGCCTGAACCGATACCACGGCCCACACGCATACGCTCTTTTACAGAACCTTCTTGTGGTTTTAATTCATTCAATTTCATTGTTCAATTCCTCAACTTGCTAAACGCAGCTTATGCAGCGCTGTCTTCAACTTTAACCAAGTGGCTGACTTTGTTGATCATACCGCGTACTGCTGGTGTATCTTCCAAAGTACGTGTACGGTGCAACTTGTTTAAGCCCAAGCCGATAAGAGTCTGACGCTGATACGCCTGACGACCAATCGGGCTGCCAGTTTGTGTTACAGTTACTGTTTTGCCAGAAGGCTTCTTCGCAGTTGTTGCTTTTTTTGCAGGCGCTTTCTTAGCGGCTGGCTTGCTTGCTGCTTTAGCTTCTGTCTTTTTAGGCGCAGCTTTTTTTGCTGGTGCCTTTGCTTCTGCTTTCTTTGCCGGAGCCTTTTTAGCAGGTGCTTTCTTTTTTGTTTCTTCAGCCATTTTTCTTATCCTTAAATTTTAAGCTTTTAATAAGCTGATTTTATTCTTCACTTAAATCTTCAGAACCACTTGCCTTACCTGATTCACGGCTAGCAACGATCGAGCTAACTTTTTTACCGCGACGAGAGGCAATTTGACGTGGGCTTTCAACATTCTGAAGTGCATCAAATGTTGCACGCACCATGTTGTATGGGTTGCTTGTACCAACGGCTTTCGCAACAACGTCTTGAATACCAAGTGCTTCAAAAATCGCACGCATCGGACCACCAGCAATAATACCAGTACCTGTCGGCGCTGCACGAAGAAGAACTTTACCTGCGCCATAACGACCTTTGATGTCGTGGTGCAAAGTGCGGCCTTCACGAAGTGGAACACGAACGATGTTACGTTTTGCAGCTTCTGTTGCTTTGCGGATTGCGTCAGGAACTTCTTTCGCTTTACCGTGACCAAAACCAACGCGGCCTTTACCATCGCCAACGACCATAAGTGCGGCGAAACCAAAACGACGACCACCTTTAACAACTTTTGCAACGCGGTTAATACCAACGAGGCGTTCGTTGAATTCGTTTTCTTGCTGTTCTTTTTCTACTGGGCGAGCCATATTCTTAATCCTTCAACCTTATTAAAATTCCATACCGCCAGCGCGTGCTGCGTCAGCAAGTGCTTTAACACGACCGTGGAACAAGAAGCCACCGCGATCAAATACGCATTTTGTCTGACCTGCTGTTTTTGCACGCTTCGCAACAAGCTTGCCTACTTCTTCAGCAGCTGTTTTATTTGACGTGTTTTTAAGCTTACCTTTAAGCTCTGCATCCAATGTAGATGCTGAACAAATAGTAACACCTTTTACGTCATCAATAAGTTGAGCGTAAATGTTGTTACCGCTTCTGTGAACAGATAGACGTGGAAGTTCCGCGCGGTTTATCTGTTTAATTTTGTGGCGAACGCGACGAGCGCGACGCTGTTGTGCTGTTTCATGTGTAGCCATAGTTCTAACCTTTTTACTAAAAAACTTAGCTTTATTAGCCTAAGTAAATTATTTCTTCTTGCCTTCTTTGCGCATGATGTATTCGCCTTCATAACGCACACCTTTACCTTTATAAGGCTCTGGTGGACGGTAAGCGCGAATTTTCGCCGCAGTTTCACCAACCAACTGGTTATCAATACCAGAAATCACAAGTAATGTTGGCTTTTCTGCTTGCACAGTAATGCCCTGTGGAATTGCGTGACGAACTTCGTGAGAGAAACCAAGTTGTAGAACAACTTCTTTACCCTGTACTGCCGCACGATAACCAACACCGTTGATTTCTAATTTCTTTTCGTAACCGTCTTTAACGCCAACACACATATTGTTAATAAGGCTGCGTGTTGTTGCCCATAAAGAGCGAGCCAAACGAGAGCCTGTGCGCGGAGATACAACGACTACATTGTCTTCTAGTTTCGCAGATACTTCATCATGAACTGTTAAGCTAAGCTCACCTTTAGGGCCCTTAACTTTTACGTCTTGACCAGAAATATCAACATTTACACCTTCCGGAATGGTTACCGGGTTTTTGCCAATTCTAGACATTGTTACTATCCTTAATCTTTTCTTAAAGTCAGCTTTAAATTAGTAAACCTGACACAATACTTCACCACCTACATTCTGTTCACGTGCTTGGTAATCTGTCATAACGCCTTTTGGAGTTGTTACGATAGATACGCCAAGACCGTTGTAGAACTTAGGCATAGTCTTCACGCCACGGAACACACGACGGCCTGGTTTAGACACACGGTGTAGTTCACGAATAGCCGGCTGACCTTCGTCATATTTCAATTCAACCTGAATATAATCATGACCGTCTTCGCCTTTAACAGCTTTTTGGCCGCGAATATAACCTTCATCAGTCAATACTGTAAGCATGCTGACTTTAATTTTTGATGCAGGAACCAATACTGTTGGCTTACCTGTGCTTAACCCGTTACGGATGCGTGTTAGCATATCACTAATAGGATCATTCATAGACATTTTACTTAATCCTTTTCTTTTACCAGCTCGACTTTGTTACACCAGGTAGCTCGCCTCTAGAAGCAAGCTCACGCAGAGCAACACGCGAAATATTGAACTTTCTGTGGTGGCCACGTGGGCGACCTGTTAGGGCGCAACGGTTACGCACACGGTCTTTAGCACCATTACGTGGCATATCCGCAAGCTTTAAAACCGCTTGAAAACGCTCTTCCATAGGAAGTTCTTTGTTTTTGATTACTGCTTTAAGCTTCGCACGACGATTTGCTGTCTGCTTTACAAGCTTGCGGCGCTTAAGATCTCTTTGTACTGCACTAACTTTAGCCATATCTAATCTCTCCTACCCTTAGCGCTTAATATCGTTAAATGGCATATCGAAACCAAGAAGAAGTTCTTTAGCTTCGTCATCCGAATTTGCTGTTGTACAGATGATGATATCCATACCACGGATTTTATCCACTTTATCAAATTCAATTTCAGGGAAGATGATATGCTCTTTAATACCTACAGCGTAGTTACCACGGCCATCAAAGCTTTTGCCTGAAATGCCACGGAAGTCACGTACGCGTGGAAGCGCGATAGATACGAAACGATCAAGGAATTCGTACATACGTGCGCCACGTAGAGTAACTTTACAACCAATAGGCATACCGTCACGGATTTTGAACGATGCATTTGATTTACGTGCTTTACAGATAACTGGCTTTTGACCTGTGATCATTGCCAAATCATTTGCAGCATTTTCAATGAATGCTTTGTTCTGTGAGGCTTCGCCTACACCCATATTGATAACAATTTTTTCAAGTTTTGGAACTTGAAGTGCGTTTTTGTAACCAAACTTCTCAGTAAGTTGAGAAACAATAACGTCTTCGTATCTTTGCTTATAACGCGGTTTCATAACTCTCATTCCCGTAATTAATCAATTGCTTGACCAGAAGAACGTGCAATACGTGTTTTATTGCCATCCTTGTCAATTTTATATCCAACGCGTGTTGCTTTTTCCGATTTCGGATCAATCAACGCTACGTTAGAAGCATGAATTGGTGCTTCAATCTTTTCAACACCGCCTGCGGCGAATTGTGTCGGTTTCTTATGCTTAGTCACCATGTTCACACCTGATACGAGAACGCGGTTATCACTAGGCATAACTTGTGTCACTTCACCAGTGGCGCCTTTATCGCGGCCTGTAAGGACTACGACTTTGTCGCCTTTTTTAATTTTCAACTTTGCTTTTGACATAGTTTTATACCTTCTTTTCTTATAATACTTCGCCGGCTAGCGAAATAATCTTCATGTAGCCTTTACCACGTAGTTCACGTGTTACCGGACCAAAAATACGTGTACCGATTGGCTCGTTGTTTTTGTTAATCAACACAGCCGCGTTTGTGTCAAAACGGATTTTTTCACCGTTGTGACGCTTAAGGCCAAATGCAGAACGTACGATTACCGCACGGTGCACATCACCTTTTTTCACACGACCACGTGGAATCGCTTCTTTAACAGATACGATTACAACATCGCCAATATTTGCTGTGCGACGGTGTGAACCGCCAAGAACCTTGATACACTCAACGCGACGTGCGCCTGAGTTATCGGCTACTTCCATTTCAGTTTGCATCTGTATCATTTTACTTCTGCCTTTTCTCTTCTATTCCACGCTAACCAACTCGGCTTTGACAATTACTTATCGTCTTTTTTAGCTGTTGTTTTCTTAGCTGTTGTTTTCTTTGTTGTTGTCTTTTTAGCTGTTGCTTTCTTAGCAGCTGGCTTTTTCTCAGCAGTTTCTGCCTTCTTCGCCGCAGGCGCTTTCTTAGCAGCTGGCTTCTTTGCTTCTGCAGGTTTTTCTGCAGGTGCATCACCTGTTACAACCGTCCAAGTTTTACGCTTGGAAATTGGCTTGCATTCTTGAATAGAAACTACATCACCAATTTTAAATTGGTTGTTTTCGTCATGCGCAGCGAATTTATCTGTGCGCTTGATGAATTTCTTGTAAAGCGAGTGCATGTAACGACGTTCAACCAATACTGTGATTGTCTTGTCCATTTTGTCGCTTACGACTGTACCTTTTAATACGCGGCGTGGCATTTTTTGCTCCTTTTAACCTTAATAATTACGCTGCTTTTTTGCCGGCTTTCGCTTCTGCAGCCATCGCTGTAAGAAACGTTTTAACGCGAGCAATATTGCGACGTAATGTGCGCATTTGCGCTGTGTTATCTAATTGACCGCCAGCTTTCTGAAAACGCATATTGAATTGCTCTTTACGCATATCCAACAACATTTTCTTCAATTCGTCCGCGGACTTACCTTTTAATTCCTGAGCCTTCATTTTGGCCTCCTTATAAACTCAAATACTATTAAGCGCCAACACGCTTAACGAATTTTGTTGCGATAGGAAGTTTTGCAGCCGCCAAAGCCATTGCTTCACGTGCCAATTCTTCCGAAACACCATCCAGTTCAAACATGATGCGGCCTGGCTTAACGCGTGCTGCCCAATATTCAACTGAACCTTTACCTTTACCTTGACGTACTTCAAGTGGCTTTTTAGACACAGGTACATCAGGGAATACACGGATCCACAATTTACCTTGACGCTTAAGGTGACGTGTCATTGTACGACGTGCCGCCTCAATTTGACGCGCAGTAATACGGTCCGGGCTTAAAGCTTTCAAACCATAAGCACCAAAGTTCAAATCTGTACCACCCTTGGCGTTACCATGGATACGACCTTTATGTGCTTTACGGAATTTTGTTTTCTTAGGTTGTAACATTGTTCCAATCCTATTCTCTTCTAATAATTATTAACGATCACTGCGTGGTGCGCCACCTTGCGCATTCATGCGCTTGTCGCGAGCCATCGGGTCATGTTCAAGAACATCACCTTTGTAGATCCAAACCTTAATACCAAGGATACCGTAAGTCGTTAGACCTTCCGCAGTACCGTAATCGATGTCTGCACGAAGCGTGTGTAGTGGCACACGGCCTTCACGATACCATTCTGTACGCGCAATATCCGCGCCGCCAAGACGGCCAGAGATATTCACACGAATACCTTGTGCACCCAAACGCATTGCACCTTGCACACCGCGCTTCATTGCACGACGGAAAGACACACGACGCTCAAGCTGCTGAGCGATACCTTCTGCAACCAATTGTGCATCAAGGTCTGGCTTACGAATTTCAACGATGTTCAATGCAACGTCAGCGCCACCAGCTCTTGTAGAAAGTTCACGACGTAACTTTTCAATGTCCGAACCTTTTTTACCGATGATAACACCTGGGCGCGCTGTATACACAGTAACCTTGATGTTTTTAGCTGCACGTTCGATGATCACTTTACTAATGCCTGCTGCTTTAAGACGCTTTGTTACGAATTCACGTAATTTCAAGTCTTCAACAAGCTTCGTCGCGTAATCTTTACCAGCGTACCAACGAGAGTCCCAAGTACGGTTAATACCGACGCGTAGACCTATAGGATTAACTTTCTGACCCATCGTAATTATTCCTCTCTCTCACGAACGACAACTGTCAAGTTGCTGAATGGTTTTACAATACGTGCCGCGCGACCTTTTGCACGTGCACGGAAACGCTTCATCAACACTGATTTGCCGACATAAGCTTCGCTTACATATAGACGATCAACATCTAGACCGTGGTTGTTTTCTGCATTTGCTACAGCTGACTGTAGTGCTTTCAAAACGTCTTGTGCTACGCGACGCTTTGAGAACTGTAGATCAACCAAAGCTTTTTCTGCTTTCTGACCACGAATTGTTTGTGCCACTAAGTTCAATTTCTGTGGGCTTGTGCGGATGTATTTAACATACGCTCTTGCCTCGTTCTCAGCGGTACGTGATGCATTTGCTGCCTGTCCCATTTTAAATCTCCTAAAGCCTTAGCCGTTATTTCTTAGACTTCTTGTCTACACCGTGGCCGTAATAAGTACGAGTCGGTGCAAACTCGCCTAATTTATGACCGATCATATTATCTGTCACTAGGACAGGAACAAATTGTTTACCGTTATGCACCGCAATTGTTTTGCCAATCATGTTTGGCAGAATTGTCGAACGGCGTGACCAAGTTTTAATTGGTTGGTTTTTACCTGAAGCATGTGATGCTTCGATCTTCTTCAATAGATGTCCGTCTACGAACGGGCCTTTCCATACTGAACGTGCCATGTCTATCTAATCCTCTTATTTCTTATTACGACGACGAATAATATATTTATTAGTCGCTTTGTTCTTACGTGTTTTCGCGCCTTTAGTTGGCTTACCCCAAGGTGTAACCGGATGACGACCACCAGATGTACGACCTTCACCACCACCATGTGGGTGATCAACAGGGTTCATCACAACACCACGTACGGATGGGCGACGACCTTTCCAACGGTTACGACCAGCTTTACCTTTATTTTCGTTGAGGTGTTCTGGGTTAGAAACTGCACCAACTGTTGCTAGACATTCACCGCGTACGATGCGCAATTCACCAGAAGTTAACTTAATCTGTGCGTAGCCCTGGTCACGACCAACAAGCTGCGCATAGGCACCCGCTGCACGAACCATTTGACCGCCTTTACCAGGCTTAAGTTCGATATTGTGAATAATTGTACCGACAGGCATGCTCTTCAATGGCATTGCGTTACCTGGCTTAATGTCAACTTTCTGACCAGCAATAACCTTGTCACCCACTGCCAAACGTTGTGGCGCAAGAATATAGGCCTTTTCACCATCTGCATATTCAATCAATGCGATGTATGGTGTACGGTTCGGGTCATATTCTAAACGTAGAACTGTTGCTTCAACGTCCCATTTGTTACGTTTAAAATCTACCAAACGGTAACGACGCTTATGACCACCACCAATGTGACGAGACGTAATACGACCGTTTGAGTTACGACCACCAGTTTTCTTCAAACCTTCAGTCAAAGTCTTCTCAGGCGCACCTTTGTGCAAGTGAGAACGGTCAACCATTACTAGCTGACGCTGACTTGGCGTTGTTGGATTAAACTTTTTTAATGCCATTGTTTCTTTCCTTATCTTCCTTTATCGGCGGATCACCATAATCCTACTGTTTACACACCAGCTGAGACATCAATTGACTGACCGTCTTCCAATGTGACGTAAGCCTTTTTGAAGTCTGAACGCTTACCCATAATGCCTTTAAAGCGTTTGGTCTTGCCTTTTGTGACTACTGTGTTAACAGCCTTAACTTTAACGCCCCATAGATTTTCAACAGCCGCCTTAATTTCAGGCTTTGTTGCGTCTATAGTGACTTTAAATACCACTGCGTTATTCTCAAGCGCCATAGTTGCTTTTTCAGTAATGTGTGGCGCAAGGATAACATTGTAATTACGCTCTGTTACTTGAGCTTGTGCTTTCTTTGCCATTTTTCTTAGCCCTTCAATCTTTCTGTTAAGCTCTCAACAGCGTCTTTAGTTAGTACCAAAGAGTCACGGCGAAGAATGTCATAAACATTCGCACCTTGCGAAGGCAACACATCAATATTTGGAATGTTGCGTGTCGCTAGAGAGAATTTATCATCTACTTCTTGACCTGTAATAACAAGCGCATTGCTTAGGCCAAGCTTAGAAAGTTTCTTCGCCATTGCGCTTGTTTTGTGATCTTTAACTTTCACGTCATCAAGAACAACAACTTTGCCGCTTTTAACTTTTGAAGACAGCGCAAGTTTCAAAGCCAATTTACGAACTTTCTTAGGAAGCTCTGTTGCGTGTGAACGCACAACTGGACCAAAAACAACTGCACCACCGCGGTCTTGCGTACGCTTCAAGTCGCCCGCACGCGCACGGCCAGTACCCTTTTGTTTCCAAGGCTTTTTACCTGTACCGTTTACTTCACTGCGCTGTTGCGCCTTGTGTGTACCTGCACGCGCTTTATTACGGCTGTAATGTACTGCACGGTGTAGAATACCTTCACGGCCTTCAACTTTTTCACCAAAGACGGCTTTGTCTAATTCGATCTCGCCGGCTTCTTTATTTTCTAATGTTTTAACTGCAACCTTCATCACTCACATCCTTATTCTTGAGTGTTATCTTCTTGCGCATCAGCTGCTGGTGCTTCTTCAGCAGGCGCTTCCGCCGCTGCAGCTTTCTCAGCTTTAGCATCGCTCTTCAGACCGGCTGGCATAGGCGCGCCCTCAGGCAAACCTTTCTTAACAGCATCTGAAAGAAGAATCCAACCAGATTTCGGACCAGGTACTGCGCCGCGAATAAGAACTACGTTCTCTTCTTCGTCAACAGCAATAACTTCCAAGTTCTGAACTGTTACGCGCTCGTCACCCATGTGACCAGCCATTTTCTTACCTTTAAATACTTTACCAGGATCTTGACACTGACCTGTCGAACCATGTGCACGGTGAGAAACAGATACACCGTGTGTAGCGCGCATACCACCGAAGTTGTGACGCTTCATTGCACCGGCAAAACCTTTACCTTTAGATGTACCAACCGCATCAACGAATTGGCCAGGAACAAAGTGGTTCGCAGCAATCTCTGCACCAACTTCTAAAAGGTTCTCAACTGAAACACGGAATTCAGCAAGCTTTTTCTTAGGCTCGACTTTAGCTTTAGCAAAGTTGCCGCGCATCGCTTTTGATGTACGCTTAACTTTAGCCGCGCCAGCACCAAGCTGAACAGCTGTATAACCGTCTTGTTCTTCACTACGGACAGATACCACCTGACAAGAATCAATTTTAAGTACTGTTACTGGTACTTGTTGACCATTCTCGTCAAATACGCGGGTCATGCCCTCTTTACGTGCGATAACTCCAGTTCGCATATTTTTAACTCCTTATTTACGGTCATACCCCAAATGGTAGAGGACCGGAGACTCATAACTTATGCAGCGTTAGCCGCATTTCCAATTTTAATTTCAACATCAACACCAGCTGGCAGATCAAGCTTCATAAGCGCGTCAACTGTTTGTGGTGTAGGCTCAACGATATCGATCAAGCGCTTGTGTGTACGCATTTCAAAATGCTCCATAGAGTTTTTGTTTACGTGCGGTGATTTACACACTGTAAAACGCTCTGTGCGTGTTGGTAGAGGCACTGGACCTTGTACACGTGCACCTGTGCGTTTTGCTGTATTCACGATCTCACCTGTTGAGTTATCCAACACGCGGTGATCGAACGCTTTTAATCGAATACGTATGATTTGTGTATCCATTGTTTTTACCTTTATTATGTCATCGTTATGAGCGGGCGTTGTTTTAACATATAACGCCCACCCAAAGCAAGTACTTTATTCAATAATTTTCGCAACAACGCCGGCGCCAACTGTACGGCC